>Ga0194052_1000001_pt1 | contig 565759 bp, 460 predicted proteins | sample SepL226m_MetaG_FD_160117 | JGI IMG/M metagenome (GOLD analysis project Ga0194052, IMG submission 160117) | Anoxic zone freshwater microbial communities from boreal shield lake in IISD Experimental Lakes Area, Ontario, Canada - Sep2016-L227-6m | ecosystem: Environmental > Aquatic > Freshwater >...
ATTCTACAGCATTTAGAAGAGAAGCTTGAACATATGGAAAAGATGTAAAAGGTATTATCAGAGTGCATCAATTTGATAAAATGGAGATGGAAACTTTTTCTACTCCTGAGACATGATGAGATGAACAAAAACTTATTATAGGATTACAAGAATATATGATGCAAAAATTAAATTTGCCTTATCGTGTAGTAGAATGTTGTACCGGTGATATGTGAGATATTGATTATAGGCATGTAGATATAGAAACATATATGGCAGGGCAGTGAACGTATAGAGAAACACATACGTCTGACTGGATGACCGATTATCAAGCACGTAGATTAAATACAAGAGTCAAAAGAGAAGATGGAACTAAAGAATGTGTCCATATGAATGATGCGACAGCTTTTGCTATGTGAAGAATTATGGTGGCTATTATAGAAAACAATCAACAAGCTGATGGAACCATAAAAATTCCTGAAGTACTTGTACCGTATATGGGTAAACAATTTATCGGAAAATAATATATATCTTATGAAATCTCTTTTATTAGGTTGTCTAGTATGACTGCGTTTTTTCCGCTATAGAAAAAATTTTTTATACTGCAACACATATCTGTTACTATGAGTTCTACATTGTTGTCTTTGATATGTACTTTGACGTTTATTGGTGCTACACCATACATATCTGTAAAATTTACTTTAGTAATCATCTCTATATGTTTACTTATAGCATCACATAGAGATCGTATTATATGTGATCATAATTGATCTTCATATTCTTGTAATGTCTTACCTGGGATATATTCAGGATTCGTTATTAAAATAGGTACTTTTGTATTAATTTCTGTAGCTTCGTGAATTTCTTTTGGATCTAATCCTAGTATACGTATGTTTCGTTTGTCTATCTTCTTTCCATCAAGTGTTATATCACCAAAATAGACTTCTTTAGTCTTTAAAGACACATAATTGTGTAATGTGTGATATATCTCTAATATAGTTTTGCCTATATACTCATGTCTATACTCTTTAAAAAAGAGTTCTTTGCCTCCTATATTTTCTTTGTAAAATCTATATGAATCACCAGTTTGTTTTTCCATTTTTTGTCATTACAAAAAATAAATATATATATTTTATATATATTTTCTCATAAAAGTCAAGTCATGAAGTGCTGTGATAATATTTTAGTTAGAATAACAAAAAAAGCTCCTGTTGAGGAGTTTATTGGTTAGGCACCTATGGGATTCGAACCCATGAACCGAGGTTTTGCAGACCTGTCTATTAGACCACTCTAGCAAGGTGCCATATATTTAATTTATTTATAATATTTGCCGGATTTCGTCCCGCAGAATTGCGGGATTGCAGACCCGTCTATTAGACCACTCTAGCAAGGTGCCATTTTGGTCGTGTGGTATATATACGAATTAGCATTTTCTTTTCAATTCTTTTTTCTTTTGTCTTGACTATAAATGCTTAATATCTCTGTCCATCTGTTTTTTTATATCTTTTTCTTTGAGAATTTGTTTTTTCTCTATTTTTCTTAAGACCTTACCCACTCAAATTTTGAGCTTAATGAGTCCACGTTTGTTGATATATATTTCTAATGGTATGATTACTGTTCAAGATTTATCGAGTGCTGATGATATCTTTGCTAATTCTTTTTTAGTGATTAATATTTTCCTTTTCCCTTTTGATTCATAGCCAGGTACGAGGAGGTGTGATGTCTTTTCATAGAGTGGTACATCCATATTCATAATCCATAATTCTTTGTTGCTTAATCTTATGATACTGTCTTTGATATTTACATGACTTCACTTGATTGATTTTACTTCGTGTCACTTCAAAATAATTCAGACTTCATAGTCCTTGTCAATCTGATAATCATGATATGCGTGTCTATTTTTGCTTATTAATTTCATAGGGTATTCATTGATAATTAAAGTTTATTTTGTATCTACTCGGTTGATTTTTGTATTTCCTATCCCAATGTTTATATACATATTCATTATGGTTTTTGCTGTGGCTATGTTTTTGGATTGAAAATAATGTCCTGACAATGCATCAAAATCTGCTGTATCTACCATACCTATAATATGTTTGTAATACATGAGTACACCAACGTCTTTGGGGATATTAATTTGTATATTGGCTGCTGTACCTTGTATTTCTATATTATTTCCTGAAAGTACATTACCTATATTTATTGTGACATCATCTATCCCAGCGTGAAATTTGAGCATTTTCCGTTGGAAAGTAGAGAGGTCGATAGTTTGTTGTCAGAGAAGATTTTTGATATAGAGAAGGTCAAATTTTTGTTTGTCGGGCAATGTAAGATCCATTTTGCTTGCGTTGTTATGTAATACATTTCGATTGCTGTCTTCTTGTAATTTAAGATATGTTACATTCCCATTATTTCCTGAAGATACCAATAAATTTCTATCTGAATTTCGTGTTCATATTATGCTATCATTTTTTTTATTCCCTTTAATCTCCGAATTTCCTACTAATGTTTGAATATAGAGATTAGTTGTTCCACTTTGTAGTTCGGGGATATTATAATTGAGTGTCTCTCCTGATGTTCGTTTGCTGGATGGATTGAGTCAGGTATATATGGAAACGGTGAACATTCATCCCCATACTCCGAGAAAAATTATTAGTCAAAATAACTTTCCAAATAGTCATTTATAGCTTCGAATGATAAGAGAACTTAATATAATGATAATAGGAAATACCTGATGAAGCTTGAATGTGTTTACAGAAAGTTCAACGATTCATGTAGATTCTCCGAGCATCAAAAATCCTATAGCAAGTAATGCTATAATGGTAAGTGTTCTAAAAAATCCATGGATTCTTTGTTTCTTATACACTATTTTTTCTATAATTTGGATGACCGGTGGTTGTACTATTTGTGGTTGTGGTGCTGTGAATTCTTGTCTTGGTTGTGGTGGAGGAGTATATACAGGCACCGACTCTTTTGTTGCCGATGGTGTCTCTATATTTTTTTCTGGATCCAAACTTTTCCCCAATGTTTTTTCCACAAAATTTTTCGCTTCAACCATGATTTTTTACACTAAAATATTAAAAATACAGAAATCTATATTAATATTCGTGACCTTTTTGTTTGTTGAACGTATATTCAATCTCTTTGAATTTTGCTTGAGATTCTTGAGTATTTGTTGTTATAGAATTATTTACTTTAATAATCTCAGCGTCGTTTGTTTTGGTATCGTATATAGCAAAGTTTGAAATTCATGTTTTATATGCTCCTATTTCTCCTGGATTCATAACTAGGCAATCTCAAATAAATTCTTTGTTCTGTAGGTGGTTATGACCATAAAATACCGCATCAAAATCTCAAGATTTTCCCATAGATTTGGCTAGCATAGGATAGTGAGATAAAAATATTTTGCGATTATCTATTTCTATCGTATCAAACACATCAAAGCCTATTTCTAAGCGACTTCATTCTTTCAAAGAAAATTTAGTTATGAGCGACTTGTCTCAATCATTATTTCACCATATTGCTCTAACTTTAACAGGAGATGCACAAAGTATTCATGCTATAGCAGCACCACAAAAATCTCATAAGAATATAATTTCTTCTACGTTATGGTTTTTTATTTGATCAAGTGCCATCACTAGATTGTGAGCATTATCGTGAATATCTGCAATTACAGCTATTTTCATTTTGTACGTATTAGTTCATAAAGCTTTCTAATTCATCGGCTTTGACTCTCTTTTGTTCCATACTATCTCTTTCTCTGATAGTTACCGTGCTATCTTCTATACTTTGATGATCTACGGTGATACAATATGGTGTCCCTATTTCGTCTTGTCTGCGATATGATTTACCTATATTTCCACTATCATCGAATTCACACATATAATTTTTACTCAGTGTTTTGAAAATATCTTTTGCCATAGCGACCATTTTTTCATCTTTTTTTACGAGTGGCATAACGGCAAATTTTACTGGAGCAATGTTTTTGTGAAATCTTGCTACGACTCTAGATGCATCATTTCCATTACCATCTTTATATGTTTCTTCATCATATGCATCTATCATTGCTGTTAAGATAGCTCTTGTAAGACCTCGACTTGGTTCAATTACATGAGGAACGTATCTTTTCCCTGTATATGGATCATTGTATTGGAGATCTTTTCCAGAAAATTGTATATGTTGTTTGAGATCGTAATCTGTTCTATAAGCGATTCCTTGCAATTCTCCTCGTCCTCGTGGAAATGCATATTCTACATCACATGTGCCTTTACTATAAAATGATAATTCATCTTTATCATGATCTCTAAATTTTAATTTATCTTCTTTGATCCCTATTTCTTCTATCCATCGTTTTTTGCTCATTGCTTTCCATTCTTCAAACGCTTGTAATCCAACTTCTTCGTTGTTTTCTACAAAATATTCTATCTCCATCTGATAAAATTCTCTTACTCTAAACATGAAGTTACCTGGAGTTATTTCATTTCTAAATGCTTTTCCTATTTGTCCTATACCAAATGGAATTCTCATTCTAGTTGTGTCTAATATATTTTTGAAATTTACGAAAATACCTTGTGCAGTTTCTGGTCTGAGGTAAATATCAGTTCATTCTCCTTCTATTACTCATTGTTCAGTTTTAAACATACCATTGAATTTTTTAGGTTCAGTCCAATCTACGGTTCCACATTTTGCACATTTGATTTTTTTATTAGTAATATATTCTAGAATATCTTCTGGTGGAGTTTTTTCTGCTGCCCAATTTTTGGGAAATTCTTTATCTTCTGATTTTTTTTGGTAATCTTCTATGATATGATCAGCTCTATATCTAGATTTACATTTTTTACAATCAATCAATGGTTCGTTGAATCACGCAACGTGTCCACTAGCTTCCCAAACTTTTGGATTCATTAAAATCTGAGAATCTAATCAGATAATATCTTCTCTTTCTTGGATAAAATATTTTCGTCGATTGTTTTCTATATTTCTTTTAATTTCCGTTCCATATGGTCCTAAATCTCGTGCGTTTGCTAAACCGCCATAAATATCAGATCATGGATATGCAAAACCTCTTCTTTTTGCTCGTGAGACAATTGTTTCTAAGCTAAATCACATAATGAAAAATTAATATACTAAAAAAGTAGATTATCTAGAATAGATATAGAAAAAAGAGGGGAGTTTACAACCAAAAATAGGCCTAAAAAAGTCTACTCTATTAGTTATTAAAAAAGGTATCCAAATATTTGCATTATTTACGATTCTGAGTATACTTTAGATAGGAAGAAGGTCTTATATATACCTATAACGCGATACACTACCAGCATACTTACTGTATTCTGATGTTCCCTCTCTGGATTTTGTATCTAAAAGTGCTACACAAAAACAAAAATAAAACTGCCTATTTATTCCTTTTGTAGCAAAAAGCTTTTATATACTGTTCTTTAGTCTTCATTAGCTCTTATAGTACTGTCAAAAACTGGTTTATACCTTTGTGTATATCTTGTCTGCATCGTGTTTGTTGCGTTCGCTTCGGTGGACTATGTCTTTTTACCCCACTATTATATAGTGATAATCTGATTTATGCAACGTTTTATATATTTGTTCCCTCTTCCTTATCCAATTATATCTTCTCTCAATACCATATGGTAGTGTTATTACCATATGCTATAGGAAGAAGGTCATGAATATATGCTTTGTTGCCCTTACCGGTACCATTGCTTTCAATCCCTAACTCTTGTCTGCTGCGTACTTCAACGTTGTTATGGTGACGCTAGAATTGTCATAACGATTATAGTATGTTCGTTTACAGGTTTTAAGCATCGGGTTCTCCCTTTGTATTTGTCTAGTCAAAATTGTTTGCGAGTGGAATATGCTTGTACATATTATAAAGTCTCTTTATAGTCTGTCTTGTATGTTCTATGTATATTTGTCGGCTTTCTTCCTTTCCTTATACATCGTCTTTATGACGGTGTTTTTTTCATTCTTGACTTGATAGTTTAAAAGTCTAATATCTTTGTATTCTTTATCTTTTGTTTTTGTATATAGTATGTCGGATTGTATTTTTTGTAAAATAGTCGCTGGAGAAATTCCAAGTGTAAAAATCTGGGAAAATGATCAATTTGTCGCTCTTTTGGATGCATTTCCTGCGTGTAAAGGACAAACGTTGGTTGTGCCAAAACGTCATTATGATGCAGATATATTTCTTATGAAAAATGATATGTATGCTCAACTTATGCTTGCAACCAAAGAGGTTGTTGCATTACTTAAAAAATGATTTTGAGTGGACAAAGTTTGACTTGTTGTTGAGTGATTGCAAGTGCCTCATGCTCATATAAAATTATATCCTTTTCGATGAGGCAAATCATTTGAATGATGATTTACATGACATACACTTGCGGATATGAATGAATTACAAGAATTAGCTGATGCTCTTATATCTTAGGGGTATGTGTTTGTTGTAGTTTTATCTTCTTACTATATTTTCATGATTGCATTTCCAACATTGCTTTTATTCTGGACAGCATTTTTTATGCTAGTTATCTGATTGCCTATGCTATTTGTTCCTAAAGCATGTAGATCTATTGTAGAGAAAACATTAAAAAACACTGATATTGTCAGAGTGCGAGCATTTATTACGATGATTATTTGATTCCTCTTTTTAGCCGTTAATCAAACATTCAATAATGGATGGGCGATGTTCTTTTCTATTTTTTGATATCTCTCATTGATTAAATGAGCAATCTTGATCCGATTCCCTCATATGGGATATAATAAGTATAGATGGTTCTATTCTACACCCACAGGATCTCTTGTTACTTCATTACTTATAATCGCTTTTGCGTTGTTTACTGTTCGAGTCGCAATAATGAAAATCTAATTATTGATGGGTATATTGTAAAGGCGGCTTTATGTCGTCTTTTCTTTTTTATTATATTTTTTGTATTGACTTTGTTTTTTAAAAGATTATATTCTTTGTAAGATTTTTCCAACTTTTATTACTCAATACACTATTATGAATTCTTGTGATTTAACGGTAAAAATGCATGGTAAGGCTACTGTGTGACCAAAGTCTCAGATAGTTATCCCAAAAGATGTAAGGGAACTTCTCAATATTAAGCCTGGTGATGATCTTATGGTTATTTCTAAATGAGACATGGCGATAGGGATGATCAAATCGGACGACGTTCCGAAATTTCTCAAATATATTCATGCTGAAATGAAAAATTAAATCTGATTTATCTATAGAAATTATAGATACAATCGACATCAAAACTTTTAGAAGTAAAATTTTGCGTCTCATTTATTTCTTGTATTTCCTCTGATGAAAAAATTATCTAGTATATTGGTTATTTCTCTTGCTCTTTTTTTTGTAACATGATGTGGGAAGTTAGCAGATGATAGTGTTATCTCTAGCTGAAACGTACAATGATTCACAACATCATATATTGTGGGAACTTCTCCTATTTCTCAAAAAGCGCTGTATGGAACGGTTATCGCTGATAGTACAAAAACTGTTCTTACTAATAGATGAGGTATTTTGGATTATATTGATTGTCAGCCTGGTAAACGTGTATATAAAAATACTATAATCGCAAAAATAACTCCTAATGCAGATGATATGACGTATCAAAATTCAGCTATTCAATTATCTACATTACAAGAACAACTGACTAATTTGACGACGGTTTTTTCTCTTACTGAGGATACCTTGTCTTTACAAAAGAATATTCTTCAAGATCAATATGACAATAATATTCAATTGCTTTCAAACTTAGATACTTCCACTGACTATAGTGCATCAAGTATGGAAGCACAACAACAATTATTGGACCAGCAATATGCTTCTGTCAAAACTGCTAAGTCTATCGATCTCAACAAAATGCAGACAAGTATATCTACAGCATATAAACAATATATGATTATGATAAAAGATTCGTTGAAAAAGGTGAATGATGTGTTTGCTTCTTCGCTTACGGTTTCTGATAAAGATCTTTGATTGAAACAACAAGTACTTACCGCATATGCGACACTTAAAAGTAAAACTTCTGATACGATGACTGCAGATCAATTTTCTCAATATCTTTCAGATGTTTCCGATTTGATGACGTTGGCTGCGAGTAGCATTACTGCTACGACGCCATCAACCTCATTGCCTCAGGCGAGCAGCGCTGGTTTGTCTATTGATGGACTCTATACTATATATACTACTTTGTCTACAACTTTGTTGTGAACTAAATCTGCATTTGATGGTGTAGCAGCTTCGTATGATACCGTGAAAAATACATACAATACTCAGCTCAAAACTGCTAGCATCAATACCAATAACTTTGAAGACAATACTGCTCCATCTACAGCATTACAATTAGAAAATCAAAAAGCAAATATGCAACTTGCACAAAAAACATTACAAACACAACTTTCTTCAGCTGATGATAATCAACAAATTCAGCTTGCTAATCTCAAAAATCAGGTGCTTACCTTGAAACAAAATATCGCAGTATTATCAAATTCACTTGATGGCGAAGTCTTGTATGCAGATGTCGATGGTGTCGTAAAAATGAGAGCTATCGGTGAAGATAATAAGGTTGCTCCCAATACTTTGCTTTGCCAAATTATGCCGACGAATCCAGGGAACCTAAGTCTTCAAATATTTTCGTATCAGCAATTACCGCTTGGAAGTAAGGTCAGTATTTCAAATGATCAATGACAATTTCTTGGTACGTGAACTTTAGTGTACGAATATCCGTACAAAGATCCTGTAACGCAAAATTATATTTATGAAATACCAGTTATCAAATTTTCTCTCAAAGAAAATGAAAAAGTTCTCGTAACTTCTTCACAACTTGCTGAGAAAAATCAACTATGGATTCCTTTACAATATATCAGTCCAAGACTTGAAGGTAATTTAGTAAGGCGTAAAGTAGGGAAAACTGTTCAAGAAGTCTATGTGACCTTGTGAAATATTGATGATAGTTATGTGCAAGTCTTAAGTTGATTATATATATGAGATGAAATAGTACAATAATATTTAGATTTATAGTTTATATACATTGATGATTAAATTCCTAAAAACAAATAAAGTAGCGATTCTTGTAATGACTATGTTCATATGAGTATATGGTATTATGAGTATTTTGACGATACCCAAAGAAGCTCAACCGTCAGTAAATATTCCGTATTATTATATTAGTTTTACCTATTTGGGAGCTGATCCTTCTTCGATAGAAGAGCAGGTAGTTGTTCCTTTGGAACAGAGGGTCAAATCGGTGACTGCTGTCAAAAAAATCACTTCGTCGTGTTATTATAATTTCGGGACGATTATGGTCGAATTTGAAAAATCCAAAAGTGATGTAGATGCAACCAATGATTTGAAGTCTGTTATCGATCAGGTGTATCCTACGCTTCCGTCTGATGTAAAATATCCTACATTAAAAAAAATAGCAATAACTGATACACCAGTATATTCATTTTCTGTGGCATGATCATTGCCGACGCAAGTAATGTATAACAAACTTAAACCACTTGAAGATCAACTCAAATCTGTTGCATGAGTGTCTGATATTAATATCGTAGGTAAACCCGTCAAAGAAGTTAAACTTAGTTTTGATGCTCAAAAATTGGCTATCTTAGATTTGGATTTTTCAATGGTGGTAAATCAGCTTAGAGGTGCTTTTGTAAAATTTCCTGCAGACAAAAAAGACGTTGCTGGTAAGTTATATTCGTTTGAAATAACTAATTATGAAACCAATCTGACCTGATTGCTTGAACAACTCAAGAATTATGACCTGCTCAATGTCGCAGGTAAAACTATTAAACTTAGGGATGTAGCTACCGTGTATATCTGATATAAACAACAAGATAAAAAATCATTTGTGATTACTGATGTGAATAGTTCAGATACGCAAAACGCACTTTCTTTTCAGATAAAAAAATCTCCTGGATATAGCCTTGATACGTTTGTCGATGAATTGAAAACCGTGATTACTGATTATTCAAAAACCGTACCGAATTTCCAATTTGTAGAGACGTTATCTCAGAAAGAAAGCATTCAAAAGACCTATGGATTGTTTATCGAAAACTTTTGGGAGACAGCATTGCTCGTATTTTGTATTATTCTTTTGTTTCTTTGATGGAGATCATCATGGCTCATTATGGTTTCGTTTCTTATCGTATACTTAGCTAACTTCATATATCTCAAAGCTATTTGATATAGTTTTAATAATATTGTTTCGTTTGCATTGATTCTTGTGCTGTGAATTATGATTGATAATTTGATTGTAATAACTCAGTGAATTGTCGTCGGTCTGCAAAAATATGCAGGTAATATATGGAATGCTATATGAGATTCATTGAAAAACTATGGAAAAGCTATTTTTTTCTGAACATTAACTACGATAGTAATTTTTGTTCCTCTCTATTTCTGATTGACGTGAATTATTGGTGAATATATAAAAGCCATGCCGATTACTATTATTTCTAATCTTGCTATATCGCTTGTGGTTACTATGGTAATTTTACCCGTACTTGCGTTGTTTTTTTATAAACCATGACAAGAATATATTTCTCCGGCTTCCTTGTCTTTTCTCGAAAGAACCGGCGTTAAATTCGCTGACCGATATCATCGCAACAATCAATCGAGATGGTGATCCAGATGAATTGTTTTTGGATTTCTTGCATTCTTTGTCTGAGCATTATCATTGCTTCCTCTATGAATAGTTAAGTTTTCGTTTATGGGCAGTATGGATTCAAATAATGTTTGGATGAACTTGAAATATGCTCCGTGAATTAGTCTTTCTGATAATCAAGAATATACCTCTAAAGTTGCTAAAGCAACATTGAAATATTTTCAGACCGTTATGTCGGGTGTAGTCAAAGATATATCTATAGATTTATGACAATGATATTCCTTGCAATGAGCTTGAGGTGCTGGGAATAATGTGAGTTCGTTTACGATCAGATTGGTGGATACAACTCAGAGAAACATCAAATCATTTCAAATAGTTGAGCAAATGCAAAAGGAATTGTTGGCTGCTATGAAAGAGAAATATGCGTTTTTGAAAGATGCATCTATATTTACTATGCAAGCATGATGATGATCTGGAAAACCAATTAGCTTTAGTATTGTCGGTGATGATTATCAAAAAATAAATGATTATGTCCAAAAAATATTACCACAAATTAAAGCTATCCCTTGAGTCTTCAATGCAGGTATTTCTATCGAATATACGAATGGAAAAATAGTCTATGTGCTGGATGAAAACAAAGCAAAATCGCTTGGTATTACTAGTGCTTCTTCCATTTCATCATTACTTGCACTCAAAAATGCAAGTTATGAATCCAATGGAGTCAAGATAAAAGAGTTTTCTGATTTTGGTAGTGATGCTTTATCAGTAAATGCATTTTTATTTACAGATTTACCTATAGATCAGACAAAAATAGGTAAGGTTACCTTGGATCAAATTATTAGTAAAAAAGAATTGCTTCCAGAAATTAACGCTATCACGAGAGAAGATGGTAAAAGAAATATTTCTATTCAGGCTGATAAAACTAATAGTGCTGCATTGAGTGATATTACTTTGGCTATTGATCAAGTTATCAAAAATACTCCTTTGCCTGATGGGTTGCAAAAAACAAGTTGATGAGACATAGCATCTCAGACACAAAGTTCTACTGATTTGTCTAAAGCTATGATGATCTGACTTATTTTGATGGTTATTGTCCTTATTATTCAATTTAATAATATCAAATATGCTATCGTTATCGTTTCCAGTGTATTTCTTTCTATCTGATGAACTATGGTGATTCTTGCGTTGACGTGATATGATCTGACCTTCCCTGCGATGATAGGAATATTTGGAGTGATGGGAGTCTGAGTTAATCAAGCGTTGATTCATCTCGAAGATTTTAAATATTTTTATCAAGAACAATGAATGTCCGTGGTTGATAGTTTCCAACAGAGTATCGCTGAGAGATTCATTCCTATCTTTTTGACTAAGGTGACAACTATAATCTGACTTCTTATTCTTGCGATCAAAGATGAATTATTCTGATCTATGGCTATCGCATTTATTTGATGATTGATTGTATCGTTCTTTATAACTTTGCTCTATATTCCGTCATTGATGAACTTAGTATCTAGAGAATACTATCATAAGCGTCAAGAATTCGAATAATTTTATTTTATATGTATTATTTGTATGCAAAATTCTTTCGTTCCTCAAAAATATCCTGATAGAATTGTTCCTGAATCATTTATGAATCATGCTACTTCGGTAGACGATATTAGTAATCATATTACGTATGATTTGTGTCAGGATATGAATAAATGTATAGGTAAATTGCTCTATTCCAAGGAATGAATGTATATCGATTTATGAGCGTTTCGTCTGGTAATAAAATCTGATTCTTCTGCGTATCTTGCAGCTTTTGATACTGCTAATCTGGATGGTGTTGGTCATGAAAATGCTTTGAGATCTCATGGTTTTGATCATATACATATTTTATCATCTCCCGTAAAATATCTTGGCAGAGAACTTTTTGCTAAGGTATTGGATGTATGTGCAAAATATAAAATTTCTGTCCTTACATTAACACCTCTTCATGCGACTAATTCCTTTTTCTTTTATGAAAAAATGTGTAAATATTTTTCTGATCGTGTTGTTTCCTTTTATGAGGTTGATTGATGAGATTTGATTGTTAATTTAAAATAATTTCTTGATAAACTCTGCCAATTCTATAAACATTATGTGTTTATAATTTTTTCTTTATTTTTGATATTATAAAATAATGTATCGTACGCACACGTGCTGAGAACTTACGGCTAAACAAGCTTGAACACAAGTTACCCTTTGTTGATGGGTGAATAAAGTGAGGAATCTCTGATGAATGACATTTATCGATCTTCGTGACAGATATGGAATCACGCAAATAACTCATGATCCTGCAAAATCTACGGTAGAGCTTCCTGATATCAAATCTGAATATGTTGTCCAGATAGTTTGAGAGGTGATTCTAAGACCAGAAAATATGATTAACAAAGATATGGCTACGGGTACCATAGAAATCAATGCAACTGAAGTGAAAATACTTACCAAAGCTAAGCTTCTCCCATTTCCTATTGTCGATGAACCAAATACGAGCGAAGAAAATAGATTCAAATATAGATATCTAGATCTTAGAAGAAGAAAAGTCTTGGATAATGTATTATTTAGATCCAAGATGCTTACGTTTACGAGAAATCGATTTAGTGAAAAAGGATTTGTTGATGTACAGACCCCTATTTTTACAGTCTCTTCGCCAGAATGAGCAAGAGATTATCTCGTGCCATCAAGAATCAATCCAGGACAATTTTATGCATTACCACAGGCACCACAACAATATAAACAATTACTCATGGTAGGAGGAATTGATAAATATTTCCAGATAGCTCCATGTTTTCGTGATGAAGATCCAAGAGCTGATAGACATTCCTGCGAGTTTTATCAACTTGATTGTGAAATGTCGTTTATTAGTCAAGAAGATGTGTATGCGGTCGTTCAATGATATTTGAATGAGCTTATTCCAACATTATCTCCTCATAAACAAATTACCGTAGCGTTCAAAAAACTCAAACATAGAGAAGCGATTGATCAATATGGAAGTGATAAACCTGATTTGAGATTTGATATGCCACTTGTAGAAATGACGCAAGACTTTGCTAATTCAGGATTCTCTGTTTTCAAAGATACCGTTGCAAATAAATGAACTATCAAAGCTATGAAATTTGAAAATAAATTGCTTACCAGAAAAGAATATGATGAACTCACTGAAGAGGTGAAAAAAAACGGTGCGAAATGATTAGCCTATCTTTGTTTGGATCCAGAATGAATTAAAGGTTCTTTAGTAAAATTCCTTAGTCCTGACGAAATTGCTTTGATTACAACATCTACAGAAGCTAAAGATGGTGACACTATTTTGTTTGTAGCAGATACGTATGATATAGTAACTAAATCACTTGGAAGATTGAGAACATATATTAGAGACAAATATCTGACTATTGATAAAGATGATTTAGCATTTTGTTGGATAGAGGATTTCCCTTTATTTGAGATGGATGATACCGGAAAACTTGATTTCTGTCACAACCCATTTTCTATTGTAAAATGATGAGCAGAAGCACTAAAAAATCCCAACAAATTGGAAATATATTCTGAACAATATGATCTTTCGTGTAATGGATATGAAATTCTTTCCTGATCTATCCGTAATCATGACCCAGAATTATTATTAGAAGCATTCAAAATGGTTGGTAGAGGAGAGGATGAAATCAAACAGAAATTTGGCGCTATGTATGAAGCGTTCCAATTTGGTCCGCCACCACATGGATGATTTGCTATCGGATTTGATAGATTGTTGATGATTCTCAAAGATGAAGAAAATATTAGAGAAATATATGCGTTTCCTAAGTCAGGAAGAGCTCAAGATGTCATGATGGGCGCACCATCATATGTTGATCAGAATCAATTAGATGATTTGCATATTAAACTCAACCTCCAAAAAAACGAGTAAAACAAAGTTTTTTTGGTTGATTGATTTATACCGGCGACTTTAGATGCTTTAAGTTCGAGCGTAGAGAAGGAATTAAAGATTTCTAAAGCAGTCGTGTAAAAATTGAATTTACGCAAGGAAAAATAAGCTTCTCTACTTTTTATTTATTATATACTGTATTATTATGACTACTAAAAAGAAATTTACAAAAGTTATTATTATCCTTATCCTTTTTGTTTTCCTCGTAATTACTGCATTGTCAGCTATCGTTCCTTATATAGGAAAAAATACATCAACGCCTACCACAGGAGATGTTTTGTCAGGAGATATTGCTACTCAAACATGAACTCTTGATACATGAGTTGTTGCTACATGAACTACTAACATCAAGACCGTTAATGTATGAACTGTTTCTCCGATTATTGCTACTACAGGAACTAAATAATTTTACTTATTACTATTAGGCATGAAACTGATTGTCGAACAATGCCAAAGATATGCAAAGATGAGAGCTCACACTGCTACGCATTTGCTTCATACAGAGCTTGCTAATATTTTCAAAACAACGAAACAAGCTGGTTCACTCGTGGATGAAGATTATCTCAGATTTGATTTCAATGCTGATAGACTTTTGAGTCCTGAAGAAATTCATGATATCGAAAAAAATATCAACCAGATGATTTATGATGCATATATGGTCGAAGTAAAAGAGACTTCATATGATGAAGCTATCAAACTTTGAGCTAAAGCATTTTTTGAAGACAAATATTGATCCATCGTAAGAGTTGTGGTAGTTTGTAGTTATAAAGTAGATCAGTTCGGTGGAAGTTGAAAGTTGAAAGTTGAAAGTTGAAAGGAAAATTTTGAAAATATTTCTATAGAACTTTGCTGAGGAACGCATGTGACGAATACCAAGGATATCTGATGTTTCGCTATAATTTCTCAAGAAGCAGTGGCATCATGAGTCAAAAGAATCGTCGCAGTTACCGGACCAAAAGTCGCTGCTAGAATGCATGAAATACAAGATATCCTTGATACTACGGTAGAAAAATTATGAATCAAAACCTCTACCCAACTTGCTGATAAACTCGATAAGACATTGAAAGAATATGATGATATGAAAGCAAGTCTTGAGTCATTAGAAACCAATATGATCAAAGATATTCTCCAATCGAAGAATTTCACTTCAGATAAAATGTTTGAAAAAATATTTACTATTTCCTCTGATCTTAATTTCAAGAATGTAACATTCCAGGCAAAAGGATTGTTTCTTGATTCTACGATCTGCATATATACCAAAGAATGAAATTTTCTTATCCTCGCTAAAAAAGGCGCTTCTGCAAAGAAAATCGCTGAAGAATTAGGTCTCAAATGATGAGGCACTGATGGTATGGTCCAAGGAAGAGACGAAAAGATTTTACCGTTATTCACATAACTCTATGATTACATTTTCTCACGTACAAAAAAAAGATATTCCTATGCTCGCCAAGATTTATGCAAAAGCATATAATAAAGAATGAGAGTCTTGGAAACCTAAAAAAAGCCAAGAGATGATAGAATATCGATATAAAAAAAGCATTAAAATCAAAGTAGTATATGATAACAAGATTGTTTGAGTAATTTTTTCTGATGTTAAACCCTTATATATTTGAAATGTTATGAATGATGGCGATATTGTCATGGATCCTGCATATCAAAAATTATGAATAGGTGCAAAACTCTTTGCTTATGGTATAGAATATGCTATCAAAAAATTTCATGTCGTCGGATGGGATTTTTATACGTTCAAAGATAGTTATCAATATGAACGATATAAACGTATAGGATTCTATGCTTCCAATAAATGGGTCATGATGTCGGGTAAAACTGATGAAGTATTAAAAAAACTTAAAAATAGTAAAAAATAATTTTATATGTACAATATTTTCTCTTATGAAAATAGCTTCTCGAAATGTGAATGGAATCCGCGCTATAGCTGGTAAGTGATTTTATGAATGGGTGAAACAAAATGATCCTGATATAATCTGTTTGCAAGAAGTAAAATCTTTTGAGTCTCAGTTACCTCCAGAATTTCGTTATCATATGACTAATTATAGTCGAATCCGACACGCAGGTGAAAAACCTGGATATTCTGGTGTCGCTACATTTTATAAGAAGAATTTAAAATTTGTTTCGTGAATATCGAAATTTGAATCGGTGGAACATTTCCATGAAGAAGGGAGGGTAGTCGAGACGAAGTTTCAGGAGTTTACTCTTTTGAATCTCTATTTTCCTAATGGATGAGAAAGAGCTGATGGAACTGAAATGTTGAGTTATAAATTAAAATTTTATGAGCACTTTATTCACTATATCAACAACCTAAAAACTGCTGGTGAAAAAATAATTACGTGCGGTGATTTTAATATTTGTCATCGTGAAATCGATATTGCGAGACCCAAAGAAAATGCTAATAGCATTTGATTCCTTCCTATCGAAAGAGCTGAAATGGATAAGCTTGAAGCAAATGGATATGTAGATGTGTTTAGACAGTATAATCCTGAACTTGCTGATCAATATACGTGGTGGTCATATCGTGCCAATGCGAGACATAATAATGTTTGACGGAGACTTGACTATTTTTGGGTATCTCAGGATGTAATTCCTTATGTAAAAAAAATCACTCATGAAACTTCCATAGAGTGATCTGATCATTGTCCGATAGTGTTAGAACTTAATTTTTAGTTTTTTTGTGACTTATGTATACATATAAAAATATTTCCATTCAGTGACTTGGTCACGATTGATTTTTGATAGACTATAAAGATCAAAAGATCTGTATAGATCCATTTGAAGTCAAAGAAGATGTACAAGTCGATTATATTTTTATCACCCATACTCATCATGATCATCTAAGTATAGACGATATTACAAAAATAATGAAGTCTACTACTATTATAGTTGCTCCTTCTATTTGCGAGGATAATCTCAAAGATTTACAAAATAAGAAGATATTTTTAGATCAACATGATAATCTGACTGTAGATGATTTTTCTATCAAGACTATTCCAGCATATAATCTTAATAAATTCAGATCACCTTGAATACCATATCATCCTAAGGAATCATGATTTGTAGGATTTATTTTTGATTTTGAAGGAACGATAATCTATCATGCTTGAGATACTGATATTATACCAGAAATGGAATGATTGGTCCCCGATATTGCTCTTTTGCCAGTAAGTTGAAAATATACTATGACGGCTGAGGAAGCTGTACAATCTATAGAACTTATTAAACCTCAAATAGCTATACCTATGCATTATGATAATACTATTGTAGGTACAATAGAAGATGCAAAATATCTTCAACAACATGCTTCATGTGAAGTGGTAATATTATAAATATTTTCATATAAAAAAATGGACCAAATACGGTCCATGCTTTTTTTAATCGTCATCACTTTTCTTATTTTTCTGGTTGTCGCTGTATGTTTTATATGCAGCAATTATCGGCAGTATCTTTATATCTATCTTATCTCTCTGATAAATATTCACTGTCCATGTATCTCGTACGAGATTAATAAGATCTCTTTCTATTTTTGCTATTTTTTCCCCATTATTGTCTTTGAGGATGATTTTTGTTTTTAGTATATCTGTTTTCTCGGATTCTGCTACTTTCTTTTTGTTCTTATCCAGAACCGTGTAACTTGTATATACCTTAAACATACTTTTGAACACATTTTCATGTATCGCTCCTATATAATTGTCGTCTGCATCATAGAAGTCAATTTTGGTTCCCCATGAAAAGATTTGTTCCTTACCCTTCATTACCAACTTGTCATTTACATCAGTATATATGAAGGTAGTTGTCAGACTGAATATTTTTCTGGTTACGTCTCCGTATTCTGTGCCATCATTTTCAATAGTGAATGCTGTTACTAAACTCATCACTTTTTCTTTGATGCAGAATTCGTTAGGTAATGTCTGATCTTGCACTGATTGGTTTGGCGTGTTTTGATTGTTTTCTGGGTTATTGTCTGTAGATATAGTATTATTCTGTTCGACAGGGCCGACACATGAATATAGCATTGATATACAAAACAATACGTACATGATTTTTTTGTTTATTTTCATAATGTGTTATTTTATTTGTTTATATATACTATATATATTTAATATAAAAAGTCAACTCATTTTGAGTTGGCTTATAATATAGTATATATTAGTTTTTTATCTTCCAAATCTTAATGCTTTTTTGATTCGTGGAAAGAAAAGGAATCCTGTATTTGATGTTGGAGATCATGCTTTGAGATAATCAGTATATGTTGTATTGTTGAAGGTACATTTTGCATTTATAAATGTTCATTTTAAGTTTCCATTTACACAAGCTCTGATTTCTACCTCACAAGGTAAATCTATAAATCCACGTGGAGCTTTATATGCTTTTGTAAATTGTCCGTGGCTGATGGTTTTTCCTCGTGGTGTTATACAGCTTTGTTTGGTTGATAGAGTAGTCTGTCCTACTGTTTTGTCTTTTGTTACTGGTGAATTGCTTGTCCCTCGTTTGTTTGTCGGTTGTTGTGTGGTATTTATTTTTCATTGCGTATCGAAGATAGCTCATTGATTTGTTGGATCTGATGGTTGAATAAATTCATTAATTACTTTTTGATTGTATGAAACTACTTGTGCTTTTTGGTAATCATATACTATGTTTTCTTGACATGAGCGCTGAGTAAATGTTCCTCATAGGGTTCAGTCCTTACATACTCTTTTTTCTATATCACAAATGGTATTTACATCTTTTCTTTGTGAATATGCCAATATGAAATCATTATTTGCTATTTTTTCGTTCCATGGAGTAGTGCAATCCAAAGTTCATGTAGTTGCTGTTGTTGATTGGGTTGTTTGTGTAGTAATCTCCATTTTTCATGTATATACTGTTCATGTGTAGATTTGTCCTGTTTGTGTTTCTACGTCGCTCATGAGTTGATTTATATCATTAGGGTTGATTACGGTATCTATAGTATTGGTAGTTTGTATTGTTCCTGAAGTGTCTATTTGTCATTGATATGTTGTCTGTCATGATTCATCTTGAAAAAGATAATCTCGTTGTTGTGCTGCGTTATGTACGTTACCTATGTTTGCATTATCATTTCGTACAAATTGAAGTTCTGCACTTGGCGCATCTTTTTGAAATATCATTACCATAGCAAAAAATAGAAGCACGAGAGTGGTCACTCATTTCTTCATAGTTTCTTTATTGATTTTCTGCAAGTGTTTTTTGATGTGTTTCATGTGATTTTTGCCTACTTGTAAAGTAGTATAAGTATAAGCCAAAAAAAAATCCTGTCAATTTTCATCAACAGAATTATTTGACTTTTACTATTAATCATATATGAATATAAAAATATATTCCTATAGATAGAAACGACGTTAAAATCTCTTTTTTGCCCAATGTGGGCATTGGATAAAAGATTTTTTGCGTCTTATTCTATATTATCCGGTAATTATTCACGATCCTATGCATTCATCACCTTTGTAAGCAACTATGGTCTGACCTGGTGCAATAGCTCGTTGTTTTTCTTTGAAAGTAACTACAATATCTCCTGCTTTGTTTGTTTTTAGTGTAGCTTCTTGTGGTTCCTGTCTGTATCTTATCTTAGCCAGTATTTGGGTAGGCAGTTTATGTATTTTTCTGATCCAATGTCGCCCTGTTGTGCTAATTGTTTTTTCAAATAGTGCTTTATCTTCTTTTTCACCAACCACTACTATATTATTCTTTACATCTGTTTTGATGACATATGCTTTGAAGGGAAGTTTTAGTCCTTGTCTTTGTCCTATAGTGAAGAAATATGCTCATTCATGTTTCCCGACGACTTTCCCTTCAGTGTTTATTATGTTACCTTCTTTTTTTGGTAATTTTTTTAATAAAAATTCTTTGATAGGAATATTTCCGATAAAACATAATCACTGGCTATCCTTGCGCGCAGCGTTTGGTAATCATATTTTTTTTGCTAATGCTCTGATTTCTGGTTTACTATATCATCAGACAGGAAATAATGATTTTGAAAGTTGATGTTGATTGAGTCCTGCTAGGAAATATGATTGATCTTTGTTATAATCTACTCATCTCAAAAGCTTAAATGATCAAACGTTCAAACGATTAAACGATGTTTTTTTTGTTTTATCGTTTTGGTGTTCTGTCATTTCAACGATCCTTGCATAATGTCCGGTAGCGATATAATCGAATCATAGTTCTAATGCTTTTTCGAGGAATACGTCAAATTTTATCAGTGAATTACATAATACATCAGGATTTGGTGTTATCCCTTGTTGATATCCATTATAAATGTATTTAATAATTTTTTCGTTGTATTCTTTTTGAAGATCAAATGACATAATTTCTATTCATAAAAATTTGGAAACTTTGATTGCTTCTTCTGCATCGTTATATGTTGTACAATTTCCACTGTCAGAGACGTAATTTTTCATAAATCATGCTACAACGTCATATCATTGTTGTTGTAATAGATATGCAGCTATGGCTGAATCAACTCATCATGACATTCAGACTAAAACTCTTTTCAAAATATATCATGCTTAAAGCTTAAAGCCGAAAGCTTAAAGCCTAAAAATTTTTTTTCTTATAAGATACTACTTATTGTAAGTTTTTTTTCAAACTATAGTTTCTTTTCTAAAAAAAACAAAATACCCTGTCCGAAGACAGGGTATTTCTTTTGTTTTAGTTTTTAAAAAAAGGAACTATTTCTTTTTAGCAACTTTTTTTACAGCTTTTTTAACAACCTTCTTAACTACTTTCTTAACAGCTTTTTTAGCTGGTGCTTTTTTAGCAACTTTTTTTACAGCTTTTTTTACAACTTTTTTAGCTGGTGCTTTTTTAGCAACTTTTTTCTTTACTACCATTTGTGGTATATAATAAGAAATAAAATGCCAGGTAGAAATTTAACTTGTGAGTTAAACTTTCCTTGCTACAATTTTTATATGTAAGGAAACAAAAAAAGCAAACATAATACTACTTTTTTATAAAAAATTATATTTGAGTATTGTGGCTTCTCACCTATTTATTCTCGGTATCAAAAAATAATGTAGTTTACATATTCAATTAAGTGTATAAGTTATGTCATTATTTTTGATTTTTTTTCAGTATGTACCGTATCTTTCACATAAAAACTCTTGTGTCTATATATAATTTATTTTCTTTAATAATCATAGTCTTGAAGCCATAAAAAATGCTGTATATGTGTTTACATTTTTTTAAAATGTCTTTAAATTTTTTTAAAAATAGTTTTTTATTTTATTCTTTGAATCATAATACATGCATCATGGATACATTCAATGGTATTTTTTTTGCAAAACTGAATCGCTGCATCACTCTGAGCGCCAGGTTGTAACCATACATTTTTTATTCCTAGTGATTTTACTTCTTCCAAAACTTTTTCTGTGACTTTGGGTTGAGTAACAAAAATTACTACATCTATTTTTTCTTTGACCTCAGAAAGATTGGTATATACTTTTTCTCCCAAAATTTCTTTCTCACTTGGGTGTATAGGTAATACCTTATATCCTGCATCTAATAAATCTTTGAAAACCTTGTATCCATATTTTTCTTCATTATTGGATGCACCGACAACAGCGTAGAGAAAATTTTTATTAATCATAATACATGATGAAATGATAAAACGATGAAATGATAAAATGATGAAATGATAAAACGATGAAACGATGAAACGATGAAACGATAAAAGCATATAGTTTCAAAATTTTCTTACAAGTATATTTTTATGGAAATTTTGATGATAATATATATACTTTTGGTATGAACAATAAAAAACTCATAGCTTTTAATATGTATAATACTTGGGTGTCAGCACCTACATGAAAAAATCCGTATAAGGAAATATTTTCTCAATTATGAATCAACTTAGCACTTTATAAAGAACTTTCTACTATCGTTCAAACTACTGATTGTGATATCAAAGATTTACTAATACAAAAATTACCACCTCATACTTCTCTTGATGCATTGTTGGTAAAATTTCAATCTGATATGGATGCACAACTTTCTTCTTTATTTGTGTATGAAGATTTTCTTCTTACTATTGATCAGATGAAATTATTATGGTAGGGGATAGTTTCTCTTCTGATGTGAAATGAGCAAAAAATGCTTGTATAGATGCTATTCATGTCGATAGATCTTCTGAATGAATACGTTATCATAAAGAACATATTTCTATTTCTGCACTGAAACAATTGTTAGAGCTTTTATAAAAAAAACCTTCCTGAAATCAGGGAGGTGTAGTGTTAGGAGCGAATATTTTCTCCATAATCTTCAATTTTTTGTTTAATCTTTTTGCTTTCAAGATCTTTTAGATATCCACGTACGAAACATTGATTACTGTTAGATTCATCTTTGATTGCTAATCGTGAATTATAGAAATAATGTTTTTTTTTCTCTTCTACGCAGTAGAGATCTTTTATTATGCTTTTAATATGACTATCTTCACCTGTATCTTCTAAAAACATAAATTGTACTGCATGGGTACTTCTCCCATATTTTTCTTCAATTTTTGTTCCTAGTTCAATAATATCGAGTCCAGGATTTCCCATGATTACATCAAGTACCATGATGGTTTGTCGTGCAAACATATTTGTATGTATTTGTTTTCTCTCTATTAGATAGAGATTTGCTCTAAATATTCAATGTTTTTATATTACTTGTAAAAATCTACATTCTATTTTTCTGACACCAAATTTTGGATTATGAAATTTTACGATAGCGAGATGATTCCAAATTTCTAATACGTATCACGTTCCAAACAATTTGTGTTTTACGATATCTCATTCATTGATATCTGGACCACGTGAAGGATCAGCATCTCCTCAAAGATCAAATCTCTTGATTAATTCTACGGGAATTTCATCCAAAAATCTACTTGGTGGATTCATTTTTGTCTGTCATCGCGTCATTCTACTATTTGCGTGAGAGAGAAACAATACATCTTTGGCTCTTGTAATCGCTACATACATCAATCTGCGTTCTTCTTCCAAAAGTTTTGGTTCCATCATTGCGTTTGAGAGTGGGAATACGTTATCTTCAAGTCCTGCGACAAATACTATAGGAAATTCTAATCCTTTACTTGAATGTACGGTCATCAGTTTTACTGCATCGATGTCACCTTTTTCGTTTTCTGAAATATCTGAGAGTAAAGCTACTTCTTCCAAGAATTGTCTGAGGACATCTTCGCCTGTCTCTACATATTTTTCTGCCATATTGATCAACTGTCCGATATTTTCATATTTTTCATCAGCTTGTGTTTCTCCACCTTCTTCTTTGACGAGATAGTCTCTATATTTTATTTTTTTGACTAATCTTTCTATAAGTTCAGCTGGTCTACTCTTTGCTATGTGTTCTTTAATATCTTGGGTTGCTTGGATAAATTCTTGGATTCACTTTCTTGCCATGGGCGTCACTTTGATACTAGAAGATTCGTGGCAACATTTTTCGAGGATATCAATTAGTGATGTATTATGAATAATTGCTTCTTCTTCGAGTGTCTCGATGGTAGTTTTTCAGATTTTTCTATTTGGGGTATTTAAAATTCTTTTGAGTGAAACATTATCTACCGGATTCAAAAAATGTTTTATGTAACTTATTACATCTTTAATTTCTTTTCTTTCAAAAAACTTAAATGCTCAATATATTTTATACGGAATACCTTCTTGGATAAAGAGTTGTTCGAATGGAGAGGACTGGGCATTCGTTCTATATAATATCGCGATTGTTCATCGTGATTTGATCTTATTCCCGTCTTTCATTTTTTTAATGAGATCGATGATATTTGCTGCTTCATCCATTTCGCTTCCATGAGAAAAAATGGTGATTTTATCGTCACCAGTTCTGTGCGGTACGATATTTTTTTCATATTGATTGGTATTGTTTTTGATGATATGATTACTTGCTTGCACGATATGTGGTTTACTACGATAATTAATTTGTAATTTGAACATTTGGATATCTGGCCAGTATTTTTTTACGTTCAAAAAATTTTCCATCAATGCTCATCTTCGTCCATAGATACTTTGGAAATCATCTCCGATAAGGGTTACATTTCCTTCGTTACCAGAAAGCATTTTTATAAGTTCAAATTGTATCCAGTTGGTGTCTTGAGCTTCATCTACTAATATATAGTCAAATTTATTTTGCCATTTGGTGAGTGTTTCTTTGCTTTTTTTGAATAAGAGGTAGGGGAGTAATAAGAGATCATCAAAATCGAGTGAGTTAGATTTTTCCAATTCTTTCTGATAGTGTTCGTAGACTTTGTACATTGTCTGATCATAATCAGTTTTCATGTCTTGGAGAGAGGATTGTGGATCGAATCAATTATTTTTTTGTTTAGAAATGAAACTTTTTGCTTCAGGGACCTTAAATACTTCTTGGAGATTGAGTTTTTTCAATACGTCTTTGAGTACGGATTGTGCTTCGTTCGTGTCGAATATTCAAAAATTCTTATTATATTTCATATCTAATTTATCTATGTCTTCTTTGAGTATTTTCAAAAAGATACTATGAAACGTGCCGATTCGTTTTAATGATGCTGCGGTGTAGAGTTTTTGTGGGGTTACTACTTCTTCGTTATTGGTTACGCTTTCTAAAAAGTCTGTAATGCTATCGTTGTCGCTTGTTTTGACTTCTTGTGGTTTAGCTTCTGTTTTCAATGCTGGCATTTCTTCAGAAATTTTTACCAATCTTTCCTTCATTTCATTAGACGCTTTGTTGGTAAACGTTACTGCCAAAATTCTATTAACAGGAATATGTTTAGCTTGCGTTATATAAGCTATTTTATAGGTCAGTACTCTTGTTTTTCAACTACCAGCTCCTGCTATGATAAGTGAGGAAGTATCAATGTGGGTACATGCTTGTGTCTGTTCTTCGTTCAGCTGACTTGCTAAATATGCTTTAATATCCATGTTCAAAAATGCAGAATGTAAAACCCTTTGACTATGCAAAGGACAAGTGCAGAATTCAAAATTGAAAATTTGTCTGTGTGTTGGCAGTGTATGGAAAATAGTTTTTGTTTCAATTTGAATATTTTTTTTCTATGGTATTTTTAAAAAAACTTCCAGAAATACTGGAAGTTCTTGATGTGTACTATGTATGCTTATTTCCCCAGAATAATTGCTGCGATGTCCGGGAAGTGTTCTGTATAATCACCGAAGATTTGTAATCCAAATGGGTCAGTTGGGAGTTTGTCCCAGGTGATCTTCTCTTTCCATCCTGCTCCGGAATATGAGCCGAAGCTCATGGGAGATGAATGGATTTCGATAAATGCTGCCCACGGACGAATGGTTTCGTCTTTTACCTCCATACTTTCGTCTGCAAGGTAATCGTGCTTTAGGTGAGGTACCACACAGATCGGAAAATCTGCTGCGATTCCGCCTCCCAATTGCAGGAATGCCATGGAAGAATTTTCTGTACTGTCTACATACCATTCAGCTAAATGGTGCATGTAAGCAATATTGAGTTTTACAACTGACTGACTGATAGGACCACCAGGAAATCTGTATTGGGAAAGTAATGGATGTTTTCCATCATAACAAGCTTGGGTAAAAATGTTACCCATTGTAGAATCTTCCCATCCTGGTACATACACAGGGATGTTGTGTTTCCATGCTTGGTATAACCAGCAGTCATCTTCATTAGCTTCAGAATCTTTTTCTACCAGACCATGTTCAAAAAGCTCAAAGAAGTATTCATGCCATAAGCGTGATTCACCTTTAGCTTCGGCTTCTCTCCAGAGTTTTTCTAATTCTGGAAGAATGATCCTTACGGATTCGTCTTCAGGCAGAAATGTGTCTGTGATACGTCGTAACCCTGCTTCACGGAGTTCATTCTCTTCGGCTGGAGTGAGGTCTGTATATTCCGGAATATAGGCATAATGACTATGCGCCACATAACGATACATACTTTCCTCCATGTTTGCTCCTGTTACAGAGATCCCATGGATTTTGCCTTCACGGATGAGTTCGCCAATCATTATTCCCATTTGAAATGATGATCCGGCACCTGCCATGGAAATGAATAATTTTTCATCGTTGTCGAGATGTTTTTTGAGCCATAATCCTGCATCTATCGTTTTGCCACCATTACAGTGACGTTTTGTGTGAACCAAAAAGTTGGTTACCGGTGTGTTTGGATCTGGCGTGTACTTTCTTTCTCCTACTACGATTTTGTTTCGTAAATTTTTTGATAAATTTTCAAATTGTGTCATAAATTACTTTGTGTTTTTAACGGTTATTACTATTTTTATTTAGATACTTTGTATATCTATTTCTTCGATTAAGTCAATGTTTGTTTTTTACAACTCGTCTGATAATGATATACAGAAAAAACTCTTGAAAAAAAATCAAAAATTAGTACATGTATCTTAACGCAAATGCTTTTTTTTACTTTTTTTGTGTTAACCTGATGGGAGTTCGGTATTCGAACTTCCATTTTTTTTATGTAGAAAATATTATTCTGTGACGACCAATCAGTCCTTATATTCATCATAAATTTTTTTGATATTTTCATCGGTTTCGTAGTTTGGAAAGAGTGATTGATTAAGGTCTATTTCTGTTGTTATGCTTTCAGCGATAGTATTGTTTGTTTCAATCATTTTACTTATAGTATCTTTTTCACATCCATTGTTTTCGAGTATTTTTATAATTTCGTCTTCGGTCATGATATGAAATTGTCCCTTTGGTTTCCTTCTGTTTTCATCATAAATTTTTAATCCATCTTTTATGGCTAGCGCTACTTCTCGTGCTTGTTTATCACCACTAGAAGGATAAAAATAATTGTTGTCTACTACACAAGGTATATCTTCTTTTTCAGCTAGAGCTAGAAGTAATTCGTTTACTTTTTTAGACTCTGTTGTTTCGTTATAATCCTGTGCAATGATTTCTAGATAGACATTTTCTTTGCCTATGATGTCTTGGATAAGATTGATTATTTCAATCATTTTACTTTCTTTTTCATCGAGAGCAATCATTTTTCCTATTCGTGAATTTGCTCCTCCAAAGAGACAAACAATTTCTCTTCAGAATGTTCTCAACGCTTGGAGATCTATCTTTGGTTTACCTTTGTTCCCTTCTTTATTTGCGAATGACGTCAACTCCATGAGACTTTGATATCCTTCTTTACTTTTGGCTATGATGACGATATTTCCAATTTGTTGTTCTTGTATATGTGAATTGATATCCATAACGAATCCGATTTCTACACCTATTATAGGTTTGATTCCTTCGTCTTTTGCTATTTGGTAAAATTTTACCATTCCGTACATACCGTTGTAATCGGTGATGGCGATAGCACTCATTCAAAGCTCTTTAGCTTTTTTTATTATAGCAGCTGGTTTACCGATCGCTTCAAGAAACGAGAAGGTACTGTGCCCATGTAAATGTGTAAAACTCATTATAATTACGAATTATGAATTTAAAATTACGAATTACTTGTTCAATGTATATTTTTCTGTGTAAAAATCAAATTATAGTCCTTATATACAACTCTTCTTGATTTTTACTAGGAAATATCTATAATATACAGGCTAAAGTAATTCATTACTCAAGCACAAGAATTTTTCAACCACGTTATTTTCATCAACATAGGCTCGACCCGTGTAATATGCAAAACAACAGTAAGAAGAATGTTGTATTACATATTATATTGGAACCTATGTTTTTTTTATAAAAAACAATCAATGGTAGCAATACCATGTATGAAATACATACGCTAATGGAAGGATATTACCTGCGACGGACTGCAGAATCTCTCCCTTAGTTCAATAAAGAACTGTAAGAAAATATCCTCAACTATTTCTATGGGAATCTGTATCTGCGACGGACTGCATGAACATTTGCATACTATAGTAGTATGTTTTCTTCTTTCTTTATTACTCTATCAACTCTCTATACGTATTTTTTCAAAAAAGCCTAGTAATGCTTTGTTTTTTCGTATACAAAAATAAATTTTCTGATTGAAAAAACACAATCTTTTGATATAGTATTTTCACTTTATTTTGTCGTATATTGAAAATGTTAAAAAAAATAGTGATAGGAATGTTTTTGTTCGGGGGATGTGTCTCTTTTGTTTCTGCAGCTGCATGGAATTTGCCTGGAGTGACGATTGTGACTCGTGCACAATGGTGAGCTAATGAGTCTTGGAGATATTCTACAGCATCAAAGACTGACAGAGATGCTCAACGTCAACAGCAGTTAGATAATGAATGAGGGGGACAACTTAGCGACACTGCATATCAAGGTCAGATGGCTACAGAATTTCTTCTTGAAAAAACACCAAAAGAACAAACTGTTGATGAATATCGTGAATCATCAAGTGGTAATTTTTTGAAATGGCCAGAAAGTATTCATAAGGGTAAATCTAAAATTATTATTCATCATACAGCTGACGATAATTCTGCTTTGCTTACGTGATGAACTGGTGCTGCTATTTTAGAACTTCAAAATATCTATAAGTATCATACATTAACTAAATGATGGGGGGATATAGGATATAATTTTGTGATTGATCCATTTGGGAATATTTACGAAGGAAGAGCATGATGAGCATGAGTCGTGTGAGCACAGACTGCTTGGAACAATACTCCAAGTGTCGGAATTTCTTTGATGGGAAATTTTAATATTCAGACACCAACCGATGAAGCAATGAAATCATTACTTACTCTTACAACAGCATTAGCTAAAAAATATAAAATCAATCCCAAAGCTACTACGAGCTATTTTAAAAAATCTACAGAAGCTCCTTATTTGAAAGAATATACGAATTATACTATAGCAGGACATCAAGATGCATGAGTGACGTCTTGTCCATGAGTTAACTTATATGCTTTGCTACCAGAACTCAGAGATCAAGTAGCTGAAAATCTTACTAAGGTGGTTTTGGTAAACTCCAAAAAAGTCGTTGTTGCTCCCAAGATAGAAAGAGGAATTACTGTAGATGGACGATATTATTCTGATAAAACTGCTGATACCTTTACGCTTCCTATCAGATGGACAGGAATAAAATCTTGTACTACTACTGATACTACTATTAGTATAGGGTCTTGTAGCTCCAAAAATAATCAATTGAATATTTCATTGACGAAAAAATGAACGAGTGGACTCAAAACCATTTCTGTAGTGACAACATCAGGAACTAAAATGTTTTCTATGAATCTTATTTGGCAAAATGATTTTGCTAGTATCGCTAATAAGTCTAAACAAGATTATATGACGAGAAAATGACTTACTTCTTCTTCACAAAGCATTACTAAAATAACTTCTAAAATATCTTTATCTGAGGTAAAAAATCTTATTCAGACTCCACTCACTATCTTGCTTTATGAACTCAGTACGACATTTCCGAGATATGATATTTCCTGTGATGGTGGATGTATTATTCATGCTGATGATACAACATATACAGGTGATAATCCTATTGTAGAAGCGAGTAATTGATTTATTTATCTGACACTTCCAAATTTTGAAAATTCATTGGGTGTTACTACTCTTGAAATTTCTTCGTTAAGTGGAGGATTGGTCCGTGTAAATAACTATATGAGAAAATCTTATGGAGGTACTCCGTGGAATAGTTTCAGAGGATCATTACTTTGGAAAAAAGAACCTATCAAAAATCTTATTACTGGTAAATTCGTTGATCAAGCAGTAGTTATGAATACTACGTCATTTGATAATTATATGAAGGGTATTGCTGAAACGAGCGATACTGATAATAGGGAAAAACAGACGTTAGTATTGCTCCTTGCAAAGATGTATACGTTATTTTATATTAATGGAAAGAATATTCATCCATCGATTCCTGTATGAGCGAGTTATCAGGCAATTGATAATCCTGATATGTTTCAAAAATATGTTTGAGCAGGACGAGAAAAAACGTCTAAACTATCGGCAAGCTTATTGGCAGATATCCAAGACACCGTAGTGATGTATAATAATTACGTACCTATCTTACCATACTTTAGCTGTTCAGCTTGATTTACTTGGTCGGCAAAAGAAAAACGATGATGGAGTGATACACCGTATTTACAATCTAAATTAGACTTCGCTGCATGTTTTGATTTCAATGGTCATGGTGTAGGACTCAGTGGAAAATGAGCACAATTTCTTGCAGAAAAATGATGGACACTTGAACAAATTTTACAATATTATTATCCTGGAGTTACCTTAGCAAGTACTAAATAATGTTTTTATCTAGTAACAATCTCCCGTGTACAAACAGATTCTCGCTACATTATTTCAATGAAATACTGATCAGGCATGTGCATACATTCTTGAACTCTATGACAAAAAAGGATTTTGTATTGTCGATTATTTGTATTTCGCGAATATTGCTGGTAAACAACTTTTTTTGACTCATCATGTTTCATATCCGGTAGGAGATTTTCGTGAAGCATTACTTGCGGACTATAAAAATGTAGATATGCAAGGTATTTACAAGCTATATCAACATGCTATTCTGGATGCTGACTTGGTATTGATGGATGGAATTGCATTACAGCTTTTCTATTATCTTGCGTACAAAAAACGACTTCCTAATTTAAATGGTACTGATTTTTGTCCGTATTTTCTCTCGTATACCAAGAAAAAATATACAGATAGAGGGGTAAATGTTATTCTCTATGGAACCTATCCACATCTTTTGGAAAAAACCCAAGAATTTCTTCTCAAACAATGATATAATGTTATCTATGCTCAGGATGGGTATACCAATTTAGACTGGGAAAATGTTGATCTTGCCTTAAAATGAAGAGATAAAGATATCAATATTTTGCTGGTAGCTAGATCTACTCCTGATTATCCGATCCAGGAAATATGGACTTTGGCCAATAAAGACTCTATCCAACATCATGGACTTATTGTTTTAAATCAGTGAGGTACGTTTGATTTTCGAGTGGGTGAACAAAAAAGAGCTCCGAAACTCATAAGAACTATAAAATTAGAACGATTACGAAGGCTTATTTCTGATCCTAAGAGAAACATGAAAAAAGTAGTGTCTACTCTGGCTCTTTTTAAGTATATTTTCTCGTATTTGATATTGAAAAAGAAGTAAATATGACTACATAGTAAAGTAATACATATATTGTTGTACTTTTTTTTGATTTTTACTGTTTTACACTATTGTTTGATGCATCTCAAAGAAAAAAAATTTCTCTATCTTACCGAAGAACATGTATTTAATTTCGTTGAAGAAATACAAAATGGAATCAAAGTAAAAATGTTTGTCGGATTTCAATCAGATAAATTTTTGGATTTTCAAAAAGATCTACTTCAAGACTTTGTGGCTGAACTTAATGATAAAATTTCTGATGAAAATTATGATATAGAACATATAAAAAATAACTTTGAGATAGCACTTCAAAATCTCAATATCAAACTTAAAGCGTTTGCTGATAAGGTTCGTGATGTTGATTTTTTTGGTATCAAAGGATATATTCAACTCGTGATGGATAATGTTCTTATGCTTTCTATGATTGGTGAGGTGAGCGTCATGATATTCAGAGATGAAAAATTATATTATTCATTGAGTAACTCACTCAACGATAAAGGAAAAATAGATTTATTTTCTGATTTTATCGAAGGGGACGTAGAATGACACGATCAGATACTTTATGTATGAACCAAAATTTCTGATGTGTTTGATACCAATGATTTCAAAGAAATGGAAACAGTTCTCAGATCAGAAGATACTCATTTGATTAATTTTTTCCAAGAATTGCTCAATGCAAGGCTAGATAAAAAAGCGTTTGGATTTATTTTTCATTATATGATTACTTGAGCAGCAGCAAAACCTCGTGAAGAATTTTCTATAAATATTAACGAAAATTCGCTTTTGGGAAAACTTAAAAAGCTTTTTTTCAAAAATAAATATCAAGCAACGGTAGCTATTCTTGGAGTATTTATTCTGTTTATGGTTATCAATTTACTTTCACAAGTATTGAAATCAAATACTGATACCTTTGTTACTTCTGATGGAGTAACCGTAGATCTTACTATTGAAGATATTAAAAAAGATTTGTTTCTCTTCCAAGGAATGGATCCTACTTCTGAAGAAAAGTCTATCAAATATAATGAAATATTGAGTAAACTTGATGTCCTTGAAAGTAAAGGAAGATGGCTTGAAGATGTTGCTCAGTTTAGAAAGTTATTACAATCAGAATATTATAAAGGATTTAATATCGTATATGTTAGTAGTTTGAGTAAGTTTGATGATGCTACACTTGGTAAAAAAACTAAAATATTGAGTTTTAATCCTTCTGAAATTTCACAACTTGGTACTATTCAATCCTTATATGTTTGGAGAAATATGGTTGTAGCAGGAACTAAATCTGCTTTAGTAGGAGCACTTGATGATAATATGAGAGGCTCACTGATTGATTATAATCTTCCATCAACGGAGTCTATGAAATGATGTAATCTTAGTTTGTTAAAAGATTGATTATATTGTTTCACTAATGCATCAAATATCTATTCTATCAACAAAGAATGAGCTCAACCGGTGACTACTACAGATACTACACCATTCTCAAAAAATATTGGTGGATTGGTTACGTATGGAAAAGCTAATTTGTATGTTTTTGAAAATAACGTGAGCGTAGCGGGTAATACGACTTTGGTTACTAGATATCGCAATACCTTATGATCACAAACTATTTATCAAGGAGGACAAAAATATTATTTGGGGGCTAATATGACAGGATTCTCTTTCGGATCTGGGTTTGCTAGCTTCGCGGTTGATGGATCTTTTTTGACATGGAATGATGGTAAATTATATCAATTCCGAAGAAATCCTCCAACAGCATTTACCCTTGATGTTCGTGAAGTTAAATTGCTTTGAGGAGACAAAAAGACATTACAATATTCCAATGACGTAAAAGTAATCAGTTCTATAAATTCTAAATATGTTTACTTGTTTGATAGGGTCAACCAAACATTTACTGTCTACGATTCTCGTCCAGCAAAAAATGCTACCGTGAATAATTATACCTATGGTCTTTACTATGTCTTTATGTTTAAATTCGATTTAGGAGCTACAAGTAAGGTACTTGATATCGATATTCCTGATCCAAGTGGAAACAGACCAGAGATGTATATTTTGACCAATGCATGAGTAAATAAAGTTTCTTTGTATGAATTTATTGATAGTATCAGTAACAATAAAATGCTTAAACAACTTAACTAAATTACGAATTACGAATTTGAAAAAAATGTACTATTATAGTTTTGTTTAGACAATAAAGGTAAGAACTATGGAAAAAATATCATCGAAACAACTTAGAGAATCTTGGAATCAATTTCGATTATCAAAACATCATACCTATCTTCCAGAGAGTTCATTGATTGGTGGTAAAAAAAGTACTGCTATGTTTACTATTGCTGGAATGCAACAATTGATTCCGTATCTTTCTGGTAAGGAACATCTCTTGGGTAAAAAATTATTTAATATTCAAAAGTGTATCAGAACTGTAGATATCGATGAAGTAGGTGATGCAAGTCATCTTACTTTTTTCAATATGATGGGAAATCGATCACTTGGTGATTATTTTAAAAAAGAATCAGTACAACGAAGTTGGGAATTTCTTGTTGATGTGCTTGGTTTTGATCCTAAGAAATTAGCAGTTACCGTGTTTGAATGAGATGAAGGTACACCGAGAGATGATGAAACTGCAGGATATTGGAAAACTATGTGAATATCTGAAGATAAAATCGCGTATATGCCAGCAGATAATAATCGACGAAGTCCTGGTCCTGTCTGACCATGTTGACCTGATACCGAAATATTTTATTGGGTAGGTAAAGCTAAGTTTCCACCTAAGAATTCTAATCCAAAAACTGATGAAGATAATCGATTGGAAATCTGGAATAATGTATTTATGGAATACTATCGTGATGATAAGGGTCAGTTAACTCAATTGAAAAATCAGAATGTTGATACAGGAATGGGGTTTGAAAGAATGGCTAAGGTGTTGCAAGAAAAAAATACGGTATATGAAACAGATATTTTTGCTCCTTTACTTGATCTGGTAGAAAGGACACTTGATATATCATATAAGGGTAATGAAAGAAGATGCAGGATAATCGTTGATCATATTAGGACATCATTTTTTCTTATAGCTCATGATATTATCCCATCTAATGAAGGAAGATGATATGTATTGAGAAGATTGATCAGAAGAATGTATTATAACTTTATGTTATTGAAACCAGTGAGTGAAGATGTCTTTGATGTATTTGTAACCAATATTGTTACTTTTGTAGATGCATTGATGGAAGCCAAAGCTGATACCAAACATATTAGTGTGGTGTTGATCAAAGAAGCTCGTCAGTTTCAAAAAACTATCGCTCATGGACAAAAATTGCTTGATGAACTTATTGTCTGAGCAAGTAAAAAAGCTATTTCAGGGAAAGATATATTTAAACTGTATGATACCTTCGGATTCCCTCTCGAATTGACGAAAGAGATTCTTGAAGAAAACTGATTGTCTGTCGATGTGAAATGATTTGAACAAGAAATGGAAGCACAACAAGAAAGATCTCGTGCATGATCAAAAGATATGTTTAAACAATGAACAGATCGAGCAAGTCATTTACAAGGAATAGCTCCCACACAATTTGTCGGATACGAAACACTGGAATCTTATGGTATGAAGTTACTTAAAGATTTTGAAGTGCAGTGACAAAGAATATTGGTTTTTGATATTACTCCTTTCTATGCAGAAAGTGGCGGTCAAATGTGAGATAGAGGAGTCATTGAGCTGGATGATGGAAGTAAGGTGAATGTGATTCAAGTCCAGAAATATAATTGAATTTTTCTCCATTTTGTTGGACGTTAAATATATAGATTATATTACAGATATTTATTCTATGATATCTTGGGATGCATTATATTGTTCCTAAATTTCCCTCATCTTTTCCTTCGACAGATAATCGTAGAGGCATGTGTGGTATGTATACACTTAAAGCTGTAATTGAATGATATAATGGAAGTCAGGTTAATAATTATAAAAATTATGCTAATAATCGACTTGGTAGAAAATTTTGATATATGCTTCCTTGGACATTGATAAAAGTATTATATCATCACTGATTGTCTGTGCAACAAGTTCATTGTAGATGGATGTCGAAACCCAAAAAACTTGAGGTATTAACATCTCTTTTACATCATGGCCCCGTTATTCTTCTTATCTCTCATGCATATAGTAGTAAGAGAGATTTTTCGTTTCGTAGGGCTTTTAGTCTCCAACACTATATTACCTTGTGGTGATATGATGATGAAAAACGTATGTTTTATGTCTATGATTCTAATACAGAAAAAACGCACCATAAAGGTACAACATTACCTGTAGGTAATATACTTTTGGAATATGATAAATTACTTCTTTATTGGCGTCTTGGTGGTCGATGACTTTATAGAAATTTTGGTATCGCAGTTGATTATCTACATTAGTCTATCTTGTTGTATTTAGGAAAAAATGTATATACTATTTTGTAAAATGAATCGATTACTTTGTCGAGTCATTTTTCTTGTTTGAGCATTCTTTCGGTAAGGATACCTTCGAGTTTAAACATTTCTTGTTCTACTTGTCTTCCTGTTTCTTGAAAGGTTTCTGTAATAGTGTCTCCTTCATTGAGTGTTCTAAACTTCCAAAATAATTCATTATATGCTTCATAGAATCTTTTGAAAAGCTGTCCTCATTTTGTTTTGGTCATGCTTTCTATCTTTTCTGCAATATGATCATTGATGATATGTTGAATATCTATTTTTTCTTCAGAAGAAACACTTTTGAATATTGGTCCAAAAGTTTCGTTGTTTTCTAAGTCAGAGAAATAGGGGATATATCCTTTTTTTTCTTCAATATTCATGATGATATTTCTAATTTGATCGGTTTCCTGTTGATTCATAAAAGCTTCGCTATAAAATGATAAAAACTTCGTGATATATTGATAATATTATTACTTTTTATATTTTAGTCGTATATTTTTTACAGCGGTAAGTCCTAGTGTAGAAAGCATAAATCCTACGGTTGGCACGATAGCATTTATTCGTGGTTGAGATAATTTTGCTGTATATAAGAAGAGTACTATTACTGCATAGGTTAGCACCATAATAATTATTTTTCTTGCTACACTTGTTTCTCGCGCTTTGTCTGCTTCTACACGTTCGTTTCTTTTTTTAATTGCTTCTATCTCTTGTTTAAGGTTTTCCATAGATTTTTTATTATTAATAAAATCCTCTTGTGAGGATCTTCATTTGAACTTGGTTCTACTATATAGATTCACTTTTATCTTTCAAGAATAACTTGTAGTAATTGTTTTATGTTTTTTTGAGTAGTAATGTTTTTCTCCATCTTATACTTCCATATCCGATTAATATACATCCTACCATGATGTTTAATATTTGAGGTATAATGTATGGAATCGTTCCTCTTATCAGGGAAACTAAAATAACTGATACTCACATAAAGATGAGCGTTGCTAATCCTGTAGAGAGTCCGAAAATAGTTAAATCTCTTTTTTTGTAATTGTATTCAATAGCTTTTGCAGCGAATAAACTAGTAAAAAATACTATAGCCATAGGATTCGAAATAGCGAGGAGAAAGACTGAAAAAAAACTTCACATAATATTTGTGGACCCTATTGGTACTATTGTATGTGGTAAAGTACCTAATGTTCCTAGGATTGTTATAGCCCCAAATATGATGAGTACAATAGCGCTTATTATTCCGAATGTTTTTTTTACCTTTTTATGTTCAAGAATTTTTTCAAGACCAAATATTACAAGTATAATATAAATATAATCTGCTAGAGTGACCCCACAGACAGCAGCAAATCAGTCGAGTATTGTTTTTTGTATCGTTAGATTTATAATAAAAAAGAATACTGGTCCCACGGCAATTTGAAGAAATAATCCTAGTAATAATCATCTGCTAAATGCTTTCATTGTATTTTTTCACAGAGTAAATTTATTCAATGTCTGCTCATTCTAAATAAAATCATCCATTAAATGTATCTTTTCTGATTTTCCCTATCAGCGATACTGGTGCTTCGTGACGTTTGATAAACGCTTCTACTTCATCTCATTTTCATCGAAACATACTGACCATTTTTTTGTTGCCAAATGTTCCATGAATTTTTAAATGACATTTCCCTCTTGTTCCTACTTTTTCTATTTTATTGATACTTACGTTTTCCAGTAAAAATACTGGCTCTTTATTTCCTTCGCCAAATGGAGCAAGCTTTTCTATATTTTCAAGGGTCTCACTGTTTCGTTCATGGTCATATATTTTGGTGTCTACTTTGACTGATTTTATCAAATGATTATCAGTGATGATGTCTTCACAGTACTCACTAAATTTTTGGATGATTGTTTCCAAGTGTTCTAATTTAACCGTCAAACCGCCAGCTCATCTATGTCCACCAAATCTTTCCAAGAGATCTCCGTTAGCTTTGAGCATATCTATCACGCTAAAATATTCTGGTCATCTTAGACTTGCCACAGCTAATTGTCTCTCTTGGTCTATCTTCATGATCATAGAAGGTTTGTGATATTTTTCTGTAAGTCTTCAGGACACGATACCGACTATTCATTCATGAAATTCTTCGTGATAAGCAACCAATATTCTTTTGCTTAAGTCCAACATTCATTCAGCTTCTTTAAACATATTTTCTTGAATTTTTCTTCTTTCAGTGTTGATGAGTTCTAGATTATCTAGATATTCTATTTGTTTTTCTCCTGAATAGAGGAGCGCATACAGGCTGTCGTAGGGTGATCTAATTCTCCCTCCTGCGTTGATTCTTGGTCAGATAATAAATCATATATGATAGGTTTCTATTGTTCATTTTATATTCAAAAATTCTAGAAATCCTTTGAGTGATTCTGGTAAGTGTTTACGAGAATTTAACAGCTTTAATCACTTCTTTACCATCACTCTATTTTCATGTATCAAAGGTACTACATCTGCCACAGTTCCAATAGTTACTATAGGAAGGAAATAGTTGAAAATATAGTTTCTTTCTTTTTGATCGAAATTTGATTTGCTGAGTAATGCACAAATCAGTTTAAAGGTAACCCCAACTCCAGCCAATCATTTGAATGGATAGTTTGGCGAAATTTGTGGATTGACTACAGCGACTGCTTCGGGTATAGATTCTAAGTCTTGATGGTGATCAGTGATGATAAGATCTATTCATTGTTCTTTTGCGTAGATAGCTTCTTGTAATGAAGCGATACCGTTGTCTACCGTAATTATAAGGTTTACTCATTTTTTTTTCATAGCATCGATGTGGAGTTTTTTGATTCCGTATCCTTCTTTGATTCTATCGGGATATTGGATACTGACTTTTTTATATTTCAAAAATCTGGTGATAAATTCATACATAATATAACTTGAAGTGACTCAATCGACGTCATAGTCTCAAAATACCATGATTTTGTCTTTATTCTTAATGGCAGTGATTATTCTGTCTACGGCTTTATCCATATCATTGAGAAGAAATGGGTCTAATCGGTAATCGCTAATTTTTGGATCTAAAAAAGAGTCGATATCATCATCGATTCATCTTACTTTAAAAAGCCTAGTCAACAGATCTTCGTCTGGATTGTCGTGTATTACGTGATAATTCATATTCAACTATATGTGAGAGGTTTGAAACATATTGAGTGTGAGGTGATTGTAATATTTTATAAATCAATTACAAATAAAACTTTATATTTTTTTGACGCTTCGCTGAGACTTACTTTTGGCAATGCCCCAAAAGTAAGCAAAAATGCTTTCCAGATGCAAATCGACCGAACTGCCACTTAAAAACGTATAGCTTACCATCTCACCTCCAACCCTGCTAAAGCAGCGGCCCATTCCGGTTCGTTTAGACATGTACTTCGAATTTGGGGAGTGTCTGGCATGCATCTGGTTTATATTATAGTCGATAATATAATGGTTTAAAATTTGAAAGTATAAAAAAACACTCATGGACATACCATCAGTGCTTTCCCCTTTTATTTGTATTTTATCAATACCTTTTTGTTTTACCCAAATTGTTTTTTAACGAGAGAGCATCGGGTTGAGCTTCATACAGCCCATAATAATAATCAACAAAGCTGACTATTGATATAGGATTTATAAATTATAAGAACCGATACTCTCTCTAGGTCCATCTGATCTTATTGGGTATAAGATCTAGATAGTGTTTAAGGAGGAAATACCTCCAACATAATTACCTATACCAAGGTACTGTGTAGTGAGCCATACGACAAGTAACTATGTTAGTATAAGTATACCCCAGATTTTATTATATGCAAAAACTTCAGAGCTTTATTTTTTATTTTTACTCTTTTCTTATTTACTTATTCATAAATTATAATTTAATATATATTTTAAAAATAGCCTGATACCATTTGGTTATCAGACTAGATTTACTTACTAATGGTGTATTGCCTATTAGTACCGCTATTTTTTTATTATACCAATCCTTGTTGGATCATAGCATCAGCTACTTTTTTGAATCCAGCGATGTTTGCTCATTTGATGTAATTTACATATTCGCCTTCTTTTCCATATTGGACACATTGTGCGTGGATGTTTTTCATGATATTTTGTAATCTTTCATCAACTTCCTCACTGCTTCGTGATAAACGTAATGAATTTTGAGACATTTCTAGTCATGAAGTTGCCACTCATCCTGCGTTGGATGCTTTTCCTGGTGAAAACAATATTTTCGCTGTATGAAATTCAGCTATAGCTTCAGGAGTTGAAGGCATATTTGCACCTTCTCCTACTACGGAAACGCCGTTGCTTATAAGTACTTTAGCATCTGCTCCATCTAATTCATTTTGGGTTGCACATGGCAAAGCAATATCGCATTTCATTTCTCGTGGCTTCTTATTTTCGATGAATTTTGCTCCAAACTTATCTGCATATTCTTTGATTCTTCCGCGTCTATTGTTTTTTAAGTCTTTCAAAAATTCTAATTTCTCTTGAGTAATACCAGCTTCATCGTAGATATATCCTGATGAATCAGACGCAGTAACTACTTTTGCTCCTAGGTGGATACATTTTTCTATAGCATATTGTGCTACGTTTCCTGAACCTGAAACTACTATGGTTTTCCCTGTCAAACTATCATTTTTAGTTGCTAACATTTCTTGGACGAAATAGACTAATCCATATCCTGTTGCTTCTGTCCTGATCAAACTTCCTCATCGATTGAGTCATTTTCCTGTCAATACTCCAGTAAATTCATTTCTGATTTTTTTATATTGTCCGAAGAGGTATCCGATCTCTCTTGCGCCTACACCAATGTCGCCAGCCGGTACGTCAGTATCTGATCAGATATATTTTGATAGTTCTGTCATAAATGCTTGTGAAAATCTCATTACTTCAGCATCAGATTTGTTATGTGGATCAAAATCGCTTCCTCCTTTTCCTCATCACATAGGTAGTCCAGTTAGACTGTTTTTGAAAATCTGTTCAAATCCTAGGAACTTCAAAATACTTAGGTTTACACTTTTATCAAATCTGAGTCCACCTTTGTATGGTCCGATAGCACTATTAAATTGTACTCTATATCATTTATTAATCTGGATTTCTCCTTGATCGTTTACTCGTGGAACTCTAAACATAATTGCTCTTTCTGGTTCGACTAATCTTTCGAGGATTTTTTCTTTTTGGTACTGTGGATGTTGTTCTACAAATTCTTTGATAGAATCAACTACTTCTTCTACGGCCTGTATAAATTCAGGTTCATTAGGATTTTTTTGTTGTACGCTTTGTACAAATGCTTTTGTGTCAAACATTATTCTATAATTACAAATTAAAAATTACTTACATTCTAGCTCACATACTTTGATATTTTTATTATTTATTACTGCATCGGCTATTTTCTTATGTGCTATTTTTAATATCCTACAAAAGGTTGGTGCAGAAATTTTCATTTTCTTTGCTGCAGCTATCATGGCTAGTTGTTCATGATCAGATAATCTGATTGCTTCATATTCATCGATTTCTAATTCGATTGTTTCTTTACTTCATTTCGAAAGTAGGGGACCGAAGAGATAACATACTGGTGTACATGTTACACATCTTTCTTTTTTTGTTCTTGCCATTATTTCAACTAACAGTTAAAAACTAAAAGTGAAAAGTGAATGAATTGTAAAATTATATACTATTGTTGTGATTAGTTTTATAATGAAATATATTTCATAATCAAGTCTTTTTTTAAAATAAAAAAAAGGTGGACAAAACGCCACCTTTCGATATTTTCTTAGCTCTGGAGAATTATTCCAGAATAAAGTTTGAACCATTAGCGAAGGCACTAAGTTCAAATAAATTTTGTACTGTGCCAAGAGGAGCATAATCACTTAACCTTGTTGCTGATAACCAATCGGCTTTCTCTTTTGAATAACTTACTGATTCATTGAATGCAATAGAACTGAAACGTACTTCCTTTAACTTATTGGAGTTTTCTCCTGTGGGAATAAGCATTACTAATTTATTAATGATATCAGGCGTTAGAGCTATTTTCCCAAAATCAACTGCATTAGTAATGATACAGGGTTCGACAATTTTGATCCCAAGGCCGATAAGATTTACAATATTTGCAAGGGGATTGAGTTCCCTCTTTTTGATGGTTACAAATACTGTTGGCTTGTTTTCTTCTTCTACCTTTATTGTTACCTTTTTGCTAAAGATAGTTGCTACTTTTACTACTTTCCAAGATTTCAAAAATCTTAAGAAACGATTGTTTTTAAAATTCATTTTTTTGTTTTTAAAACTGATACTTTTTTACGAGGATTTTCTGCCCCGGTTTATTTGTTTGTATGTATTTTACTTATATATATTTTGTATATAATGTCAAGTCTTGTTGAAAAATGATAAAACCAAAAAATTTGTACATAGGAATAGACAAAATTATGACTAAACAAAAAAACTACTTCTTGTAGTTTTTTTAAATTCAGGACTGGAAGGAATTGAACCCTCGACGCGGAGTTTTGGAGGCTCCCGCTCTACCACTGAGCTACAGCCCTTTTTAGATTATGAGAACGATAGATTATTGGAACGATTGATATGTTTTTTTCTATCGTTCTATCGTTCTTTTTTTTAATGTGTCCAAACAATAAGCCTGATTCTGTAGTAAGTATAATGTGTCTATGTTAGCATAGAGCTAACGAATTGCACTTTTTCGCCGAAGCGAATAAGCTTGCACCAGGTATGGTTTACCACTCGAATCCACATCGTGGAAGCTGAGGAGAGGTAGCTCGCCGAAGCGTTCATCCTCGCGTTGCATCTTTCACCCCGCATTGCTGCTGGGCTAGTTTACGTTTCTGTGGCACTTTCATTTACCCTTTCGGTATTCAGCATCTGTTAGATGCTACCTGTTTTTTGGTGTCAGGACTTTCCTCCCGCCTAGGCGGGCTATACAATATTTGGACTAGTTCCTTTTAGTGAATCGCTCAAATAATTCAACTGCAAAATATATATGGTTTATTATTTCCTTGCTTTTTTGTTCCGAATCTATTATATCATACTGTTTTATTATATAAGTATATATATGAAAAACTTTACTACGTCACCAATGGTTAAAAAAATTGCATGGATCCTTGTGATCGTGTGATGACTCAATCGAGGATTGATGTGATTGTTTAATTTTGATCTTGTTGCATTGATTTTTGGATACGGATTTTTTGCTCGTTTGGTATATACGTTGGTAGGACTTGCTACCGTATTTACTCTTTTGTATCCTGCTTCAAAGACTCACACACCATTGAGAAAGTAAATATATCTAGCTAAAATAGTATGTATTTTGCTTTACCTATTTTTTCTATTACTTTGTTGGATATCAATAGTGTTCATATCGATGATTCGTGGAAAACGGTTTTGGCTAATGAATTTACTCAACCGTATTTTGCTCATATCAAAGAAATACTTCTTCAACAAAAACAAGCGTGATATATTATTTATCCTAAATGACCTGATATTTTCAATGCATTTACTCTGACACCATTTGACAAGGTCAGGGTAGTAATCATTGGACAGGATCCTTATCATGGAGCATGAGAAGCTCATGGATTATGTTTCTCTGTGCAAGATGGAGTAAAATTACCACCGTCATTACAAAATATTTTCAAAGAATTACATACCGATATAGGAATGTCGATACCGACAACATGAAATCTTACGCATCGAGCAGAACAGTGAGTCTTTCTTTTGAATGCTAGTTTAACGGTTATGAAAGATACACCCAATTCCCACAAAGATATATGATGGCATACGTTTACCGATGCAGTTATTAAAACTATTTCAGATAAAAAAGATGGAGTCATTTTTCTTTTGCGATGAGCTTTTGCACAAAAGAAAAAAGAACTTATAGACACAAGTAGACATATTGTTCTTGAAGCTCCACATCCATCGCCCTTTAGTGTGCACAAGTGATTTTTTGGTTGTAAGCATTTTTCCAAAGTGAATGAAATTTTGAAAAATAGATGAGAGAAAGAGATTGATTGGACTGTAAACTAATTTATTTCCTAATGGTATTCATGAAACTTATCAAAGAAGAAATTGTTTTTCAATGAAAGATTATAGAAGTCGTTCAACAAACTGTCAAAGTAGAAGATAAGGAATTGCTTCGAGAAATTGCTAAAAGATCTCCAGGTGTTCGTCTTATTATCTGTGATGGCGATAAAATTCTTATTACCAACGAATTTCGTAAAGAAGTAAATACTGATGATTATCGTCTGCCAGGTGGTAAGGTATTTGATACACTCAAAGAATATAATGAACATAAAAATGATATAGAAAAATACGCTTTGTTATGAGTCAAACGTGAATGTGAAGAAGAGACGTGACTTATTCCTGAGGATATTTCTCTTTATCATATTTCCAAAGTTTGAGCTACTATGGAGCGAGATTTGTATTACTATGTAATTACAAAATTCTCTTATCATGAGAAAGGACAACAACTAGAACTTTGAGAAAATATAACCGTAGAATGGAAAACGAAAGAAGAAATATTAACTATTATCAAAAATTGATGAATGTATGAAGATAGATCTGTTTGAGTTTTGATGAGATATTTAAGCTAATACGTCGCCCATTTTTTCTTCAAGATATTTTTTCAAACCAGGAAGTCATTCTAGTCTATGATATTTTTCTAATAGCCATTTAGCTCCTTCTTGGATCTTTTCCAAAAATTTCAAATCTGATAATATCTCCAATGGAATATCTGATTCTCATGATTGCATGGTTCAGAGGATTTCTCACGCACCACGATTCTGTAAATCTAATTCAGCGAGTTTGAATCCATCATTGGTATCTTCCATAGCTTTGAGTCTTTTGCCGATATCTCCAGCTTTGCTTTTCGTCTCTAAGAAACAATAGGACTGAATATCAGCTCTTCAGATTCTTCCTCTCAACTGATGTAATTGAGATAATCAAAATCTTTCAGCATTTTTGATAACCATGATAGTTGCTTCAGGAATATCTACTCCCACTTCAATGACCGTAGTAGACACAAGTAGACAAATCTTTCCTGTCTTGAAATCTTGCATGATATCTTCTTTATCTTTTGGTCTCATTTTGCCGTGAAGAACTCATATTTTACCTTTGAGCTCTGGATAGAGTTCTTTGATATTTTCAAATTCTGTCATGGCTGATTTTACTTCTTCTAACTTTTCTGATTCTTCAATAAGCGGGGTTACTATGAATACTTTTTGTCCTTTATTGATATGATCGAGGACTCGTGGTTTCAATTGTATATATTCTTTTTCTGAAATAACTTTTGTGATAATTGGCTTTCTTCCTATAGGTAACTCATCAATGATACTTACATCGAATTCTCCAAAGAATGCTAATGCCATTGATCTTGGGATAGGTGTTGCACTCATTTGTAAGATATGGGGAGCTCAGAATCTTTTGAAAAATGCTCTCTGTTTTACTCAAAATTTATGTTGTTCATCGATGACGACGAATTGTAGTTGCTTGAATTTTATATCTTCTTGGATCACTGCATGAGTTCAGATTATCGTATGTATCCTTCCTTCTGCTAAGTCCAATTTTATTTTATCCTTTTCTCATTTACTCATAGATCAGGTAAGTAATGCTACTCTGAGTCCCAATGGTAAAAGTAATTTGGCTAATGTTTTATAATGTTGGTTTGCAAGTACTTCTAGTGGTGCTAAAAAGACTGATTGTCCTTGATATTTTTTAAATGTGTAATACGCTGAAATAGCAGCGACAACTGTTTTTCCACTTCCTACATCTCCTTGAAGCAATCTCAACATCGGTTTAGGTTCATGGATATTTTCTGTGATATGTTTAATAACTTTTTTTTGTGCGTTGGTCAATTCAAAGGGTAGGGTAGCCATAATTTCTTTTACAATATTCCAGTCAATCGTTTCGTGTTCCATATTCGTTTTATTTAACTGGTAGGTACTCCTGTTTATGAGTGCATAGAGTTGAATTCTGAGTAGTCTGTCAAAAAATATTCTGAGATTTGCTTCTTTTTGCTTTTCGAAACTGGTAGGATAGTGCATTTGTTTAATCGTTTCTTGGACACCTATGAGTCCGAATTTTTCTATGAATTCCTTAGGTAAGTACTCAGAAAAAATTGTGTCTATCTTGTCCATAAGTCATCGCATCTTTTGTGCGAACCATCCTGGTCTGATTCCCATGAGTTCTGGATAGATAGGGAAAATCCTTCCACTATTATACACATCAGTTACAGGTTTCAAGTTTCAAGTTGAAAGTTCTCCATTATTATTCATTGTTCATTGTTCATTATTCGTTTCATCTTCTGGCGCTTCTGTTTCTACGACATCAGGATGAGAAAAGGTTATTTTTCCATATTGTATATTTGGTTTACCTACGATAATGTATCGTTTGTCTTCATGAAGCTTGCTCGCCATAAATCAAGAATTGAAAATCGTTATAATTCCTTTATTGCCTATAGGATCTACGAAATTGATGGTATAAATTTTTCTTCATCCTCTCATGAAAATACTTTTTTTTATGATTTTACCTTTGGTAGCTGTCATTCCTTTTTCGTTGAAGATGAGTTCGTTCAGATTTCTAATTGTTGATCTATCTTCGTAGGCTCTCGGATAATATTGTAGAAAATCTTTCACTGTCGTTATTCCTTCGTCAGCGAGTATCTTTATGTACTTGGGGGTGGTTTTGAGTGCGATTTTGAGTTCTGTCATACTATGTATGTAATGATACTGTATGTATTTTCAACTTTTTATAGATAAAAAAAAGACATCCCATAGATACATAGGATGTTTTTGGTGGTGTATTATCCATTAGAATTTTATTAAATAATGGTGTACATAGAATACGAAGTATATACATTTTGTTGCATCCTCATATTCATCCATTGCTTGTATCTCTTGTGTTCTGCTTGCAGAAGAGGTCCAATTTTCTGGATTTCTGATGATTTCCATATGCTTCAAAAATTGTAATACATTAATAGAAACTTCACCATTAGTTATCCTATTTTCTTCTTTTTCCCACAGTTTATCTGCTTTTTCATTTTGATTTTCTATTCTTACAATGACTTCGGTGTCGTTTTTTGCTTTCCATATTCTGAGCTGTACACCAAGTGTGTTTTTTGGATGTTCTGCTTCTAAATATAATGCTAATACTGGTTTTTCTGTTATGCTTCTCATATTTTTATATTTTTATTTTAATAAAAAATACATATATTTCTACAAAAGTCAATCTTAACTTGCTTATAGGGTTGTCGTTGAAATTGGTCCCAGATTTAGTATATTTATCTTGAATTATTTTATTTTATCTTTTTTTCGTAGTATGAAAAAGTGATTGTGGTTTACGTTATTATTTATTCTTATAGTGACTTGAGGTATTCAAGCATATAAAACTATCAATGTGCAATGAAATATTGTTGAAGTTGTCCGTGAAACTAAGGAGATTTCACTTAATGATTTTTTAAAACAATATACTGCGGGAACGTTTACCAAGATAGTCTTGGAAGATGAGACATCGCTTAAATGATATCAGAATTTATGAACATGAAGTTCTGTCTCTTTTCTAAGTGTCCAAAAAAAATTGACGGAACAATATGTAAATCTTTTTGAAACTAAAAAACCCATAGGAACTTCACTTAAGGATTTATGAATATCACTTACTGGACCTGTTATCGTAGATGTCAAATTTAACGAAAAATCATGGCGATCAACATTATTACAAGATGTATGACCGTTATTAATTTTCTTTGTTATCTTGTTTCTTATCTTCAAATTTGCTATGCCAAAAGGTGGTGCTGGTGGTTTCCCTTTTAGTGTGAAAGCAGGAAAATTAAATAATCCTAAAGCAGCCAAGACCAAATTTTCTGATGTAGCTGGTATGGATGAAGTAAAGATGGAACTTTCTGAAATTGTAGATTATCTCAAAAATCCTCTTAAATATCATAAAGTATGAGCAAGGCATCCTAAGGGAGTATTGTTGTATGGACAACCATGATCAGGGAAAACCTTACTTGCAAGAGCAGTTGCTGGAGAATCTAATGTCCCTTTCTTCTCGGTTTCATGATCTGAATTTATGGAAATGCTCGTAGGTATGTGAGCAGCTAAAGTAAGAGAGTTGTTTGGCAAAGCCAAAGCAGTCGGTAGAGCGATTATCTTTATCGATGAGATCGATGCAATTGGAAAAAAGAGAGGAGTATGATCTACAGGATGACATCAAGAACAAGAACAGACATTAAATCAGATTCTTACCGAAATGGATGGATTTGATAATACGACAAATATCATCGTTATGGCTGCGACTAATAGACCTGATATACTAGATCCTGCATTGATGAGAGCAGGAAGATTTGATAGAAAGGTATATGTTTCTGAACCGACCTATGATGAGAGAACTTTGATTTTTGATTATTATCTCAAAGGTAAGAAGCTTGATAAATCTATCAATATCCCATCATTAGCAAAAAGAACAAGTGGTTTAGTTGGTGCTGATATCGAGAATATTGTGAATGAAGCAGCGCTTAAAGAAGCTAAGGAAAATAGAAGTCTTCTTGAACAGAACGATTTTGAATATGCATTAGAAAAGGTGATTATGTGACCAGAAAAGAAAGTTAAATCTATGAAAGAAGAAGAAAAAAATATTATAGCATTCCATGAATTAGGTCATGCAGTTACTTCACATGTATTGCCTCATGCAGATCCAGTAGAAAAAATATCTATTGTTCGTAGAGGACATGCATTATGAGTTACCTGGATTATGCCAAATGAGGATATGTATCTTTCATCAAAAGCGAAGTTTTTAGACGAAGTGGTGTCGTTGCTTTGAGGAAGGGCTGCTGAAGAAGTGTTCTTTGGTACGGACAATATCACTACGTGAGCTTCCAATGATTTTGAAAAAGCTACAGATATCATCACCAATATGATTGTAAAATATGGTATGGATACAGATCTTGGTACTGTTACGTATTTGGAAAACAATAAAAATGAATATAGTATGTTTAGAGGATATAGCGAAAAAACTGCTCAGATTATCGATGAAAAAATCAAACAATATATGGCTGATTGTTATGCAAAATCTAAACAACTTATTATCAAAAATACATCACTGATTGAAAAACTTTCGGTTGTACTCTTGGATAAAGAATATCTCAGTAAGGATGAATTTGAATCTATGATTACGAATTTTGCTCAACCAAATAAACCAGTAGTAAAAAAAATCGTAAAGAAAGCGTAAAGAAAGCATAAAATATTATTTTATCTTTTGACTATGGGTATGGCACAAAATGCATATGTATTAGATCGATATACTAACAAGAATGTCTTGGTTAAGAATGTGGATGATGAACAATTCGCTACACTTAAAGCTTGAGATAAAATTGTGTATTCTTCTACTGATCAGACAGGAGTGAGTAAACAAACTGTGGGAACCTATATTGGTCATGAGATAGTGACGGATAGACAAGGAAATTTTCAGAAGGTACTTGAAGGTGAAGATAAAGAATTTTTTGAAGAACAACAGAAACTTGCTTTGGATATATTTCCTCTTTTCAAAAAATTATTTAAAAAGAATTTTCATGACTCTATTCCTGTTACTGCTAGGTATCAAATATTTGGTGATCAATTATATTTCTATTTTTATTCAGAAGAAAGGTATGTGTTTACTGATTTCGTAAAAGAATTTAGACAAGAGATTGGAAAAAATATTTTTTTGTTTCAAATAGGAGCGAGAGATATGATTAAGATGTCTCCAGGTGCTGATAATTTACCTTGTTGAGCTGATGGTATTGTTCCTATGCATTGCAAGACGAGCTTAGCTCTTCCTAGTGTGGAGATGGAAAATTTGGTTATTCAAAATCTTGAAGGAAGAGATATTGAAAAACTCAAATGAAGATGTGGAAAATTGAAATGTTCGTTGATTTATGAATTAGACACATATATCGAAGAAAGTAAAAAGTTCCCTCCTAAGTGATCATATGTGGAAAATGCATGATGAGAAGTATGTGGAACAGTTTTTTCGTTTAATATCATGAATGGTGATGTAACCGTTAAAACTAAAGAAGGTGGTATGATTGTGAGAATTCCTTATACTACGATTAAGAAAGTTAAATTGGCAAATAGTAAGCCAGAAGAATCTACCAAAGAAGTAATTAAATCATCAGATACGCCACAAGTAGAAGTTCCAAAGTCCACACCACCGAAAAAATAATCTAAACTTATTTATTTTGTTATAGACGTGTGATGTTAAAGATGTCAGTATTGTTATGGATGTTGTTGACCGTAATTCTTGTTTCGCTTCCTATCGGAGTAATCTCTTTTTTCTTCTCCAAAAAAATATTTAAAAAACTTAGTCGTCTGTTGGGTAAAATAGATACGTTTGATGCGTTAGTGAGATTTAAAAAAGAGATTATATATATCTATACAACCAAAATTGCTTCATTAGTTTCTCGTTCAACTAAAGCAAAAACAACAACTGTAAAATATGATGTATCTGAGAAACATAAAGAGCCTATTGATCCTATAGATGAAATTATCAGACCAACAAATTCTGTATCTAAATATGCTGATGCTGATATAGCGGTAGATACTGAAGAAGATAAAACCACATTGATTAAAAAAAGAAAATTACTTGAAAAAATAATTTATGATGCCTTATGATTGAGAAAAGATGGTAGACTTGATGAATATGAAAAGAAAATCATTGAATGATTAGCTATCGATTCTGAAGATAAAGATTTAAATAAATTGTTGGCTGATTTATATTTCACTATGAGTAATTATAAAAAGGCTTTGCCTATCCTCAAAAAGATTGTTGAATTAGATCCCAAAGATCATAAAGCTATTTGGCAGATAGGAGAAGTTTATCTTACTTCTGGTGATTTCGAGATTGCAGAATTACTTATCCAAAAAGCTATCGGTATCAATCCTAGTAACCCAAAATATTATATAAGTATGGTAGAATTGTTTTATAATACAGAAAGAAAACATGAAGCTATCACAGAGATAGAAAAAGTCATTAAACTCAGACCAACAAACTCTGCATACATGCTTACTTTGGCTGATCTCTATCAAGAAATAAATGATCTCGATAATGCTAAAAAATATTATTTCAGAGTATTGGAATACGAACCATCCAATGAAAAAGCTAAGAAAAAACTAAAGGAACTTGTTGTAGAATAATTTACTAGTACATGTTCTCTTATGGAAAATTATTTTTTTTTGGCACTTACTTTCCTCTACAGTATTGGGTGAATTGTTACTTTCATCTGATTCTTTCCTACTATGAAAGATTTATGGTATAAGAAACCAAGTGCTAATACTACGACATATATTGTACGAACTATTACGACTTTTTTTACTTCATTATATGGTATTTTTATACTTAAAGATTTAGTTTTTATACTTGTTATTAACCTTCAATTATTAGCTTGTTTAATCGTTTTGATATTAAGAATTAGACTCAAATATACAAAAAAATAAGCTTACATCACAAATAAAAACATAAAAACATAAAATCATAAAATCATTTTAGCTATTTTATGTTTTTTTTTATTTCTGTTGGAAAATAATTTTACTTTGTATATTATTTTTTTTGGAAATACGTATAGTGCAATAGTCTTTTATATTTCTTATATGATATTATGAAAGCTGTCCTTGTTGTTGCCTGATTTGGAACGAGAATGTTACCTATTACCAAAACTATCCCCAAAGAAATGCTTCCTGTATGAGACAAACCTGTCATTCAATATGTCGTAGAATGATGTGTAAATGCTTGAATACAAGATATTATCATGATTACTTCGCAACAGAAGAAAGCACTTGAAGACTATTTCGATAAAAATTATGAGTTGGAAGATATCTTACAAAAAAAGGGTAAAACGGAGTTATTGAAATTGATCAATAAACCTAAAGATATGGCACATTATACCTTTGTGAAACAAACACAAATGCTTGGCACAGCACATGCAGTTTTGCAGATAGAACCATGGATTGATGAAGAGTATTTTATGGTTATTTTTGGTGATGCTATCTATCCTGACTATATGTATACAGAATTGTTGGAAAAATTTGCTGAAAATCCAAAGCCTATAATTTGTGCTCATGAGGTTCCCAAAGAAGATACATGCAGATATGGTGTCTTGAAGCTTGATGGAGATAGAATTGTAGAAATTGTTGAACAACCCAAAGTCGAGGATGCTCCCTCAAATCTTGTCTGTAATTGAGTATATATTCTTCCCAAAAGTATTTTCCCTGTTTTAAAAAACCTACCTATTGATTCTCGTAGAGGAGAATATTTACTTCCTGATGGATTAAATCTTTTGATGAAAGAAATGGATGTTTCTGTTTATATAACTGATCCTTTTCGAGATATATGAAGTATAGAACTTTGGATGAAGGCAAATAATAAGATATATCAGGATGGGTATCTTTATCCTCCAATGTCAAAATAGTGTTAAAATATTGTTAAAAATATAGTTCTCAACTGTATTTTCTTGAAATTTTCTCTTGCATATTATTTTAAGATTTGTACATTCATTGCACAACTGTTTTTATTCTTTGGAGAAAAATATGGTAAGCTTAGAAGATATTAAGGTACCTCCGCATAATCTTGATGCAGAAAAAGGTACACTTGGTGGTATATTGATGGATAATGAATTGATGTATTATTATGATGGCTTATTACTTGTCCCTGAAGATTTTTATAATAAAGAACATTTTTATATTTATCAATCTATCAAAAAGCTTTGGGCTGCTCGTAAAACGATAGATGTCGTTACTCTAGCTGATCAGTTGAGTAAAGATACGGTATTGGATGCTGTAGGGTGAACTGATTATTTGTATGAGCTTTCAAGTTTTTTGTTGAGTTCTTCTTCTTGTGCTGAATATGTAAAAATAGTAAAAGAAAAATCTATCTTGAGAAATATCCTCAAAACTTCACATAAAATTATAGGTGATGTCTATGAACAAAAAGATACTGCGCAAGTATTACAAGATATTGAAAAAAGAGTCTATGATCTTACTCAAAATAATGTGTCAGAAAAGGTGCTTTCTATCTGAGAAATATTAAATAAAAGAATAGAGGAACATATGGATATTATGGATCACCCAGAAAAAGCAAACTTGAAAAAAGTATATTCTGGGTATCATGGATTGGATGAAATGTTGGGGTGATTTAAACCTGCAGAACTTATTATCCTTGCCGCTCGTCCGAGTATGGGAAAAACTGCTTTTGCGTTAAATGTTCTCAAAAATATGGCAGTTGATCAGAAAAAAAGTGTTGCTCTATTTTCTCTGGAGATGAGTTCTGAACAAATAGCAGATAGGATATTATCTATGGTCTCTGGTATTCCTATGGGTAAAATTGCTAAATGACAATTGGATTCAGAAGACTTTACTGTTATGGGGGAGTCTATGGAGATACTTTCTGAAACAAATATTTTTATCGATGATAAATGATCGACTACTATTCCAGAATTGAAATCAAAAATTAGAAGATTGAAAATAGAAAAAAATTCCCTTGATTTGGTTATTATCGATTATCTCCAGCTGATGAGTTGATCTAATTCATGATATTCTGGTAATAGAGTTCAGGAAATCTCTGAAATATCAAGAGGACTTAAAGAGCTTGCGAGAGAACTTGAAATGCCTATAATTGCACTCTCACAACTTTCTCGTGAAGTAGAAAAAAGGGTTGATAAAAAACCACAGCTTTCTGACTTAAGAGAATCTGGAGCAATTGAACAAGATGCTGATGAAGTAATAATGCTTCATAGAGAAGATTATTATGATCCTGATACGGACAAGAAATGACTCACTGATATCTGTGTGAGAAAAAATAGAAATGGACCAATCGGTGAATCAGAACTCTATTTTGAAAAAACGATTATGAAATTCAGCGAATTAAAATCTAAATCTGATGGAACATATTAATTAATTCAGAATGTATAATTCAGAATTCAGAAATATTTTTTAAATTTTTAATCATGAATAATGGAAGTTAAAATCCTGGATGGTGCGAATATAGATATTGATCTTACTTCTTCTGATCAGACATCATGGAAACAAATGAAATGTCCTTGGAATGAAGCTGATGGTACTAATAGCCATAAATGTGCAGTAAAAAATACTTCTATTTGTGACTATTTTTGTTGAATTCAATATTTAGATAATGTTATGTGTTGTTATCCTAATGAAAATACTTCAATCGATAATAAACAAGAAAAATAGTTTTTTTATAGATTTTATATTGTACTTGGTGTATGCTAAAGTCTATCGGTAAAAGTTTACTATTTCTATCTTTATTCTGATTAGTTTATGGATTTACTATCCCAAACTATGAAGGATATGTTACCGATACGGTCGGAGTTTTTTCTGAAACACAAAAAGCCGATATTACTAGTAAGATAGAAACGATAGAAAAAACAACGAGCATTGAAATAGCTATCTTAGTTGTTCCAACGGTCGATGATGATATCAATCTTGCAGCAGTGGATGTCGGGAACCAATGGGGAGTAGGAAAAAAAGGTCAGGATAATGGTTTGATTGTTTTAATAGCCGTTGATGATAGAAAATATTCTCTTCAAGTATGATATGGTTTAGAATGAACACTTCCTGATCTTGCTACGAAACAAATCAGTGATGCTCGCTTTCCGCCAAACTTTAGAAATGGAGATTATTATCAGGGTATTATTGAAATGCTTGATGATGTCTCATGATATATACAAAAAGATCCTACTATAGTGAATACTTATTCGCAAAACACTACTAGTACTAATATTCCTTTTAATGAAGATATTATGGGATTTGTTTTTCTTTTGTTTTTTGTCGTAATATGAGGTTTTGGTCGTTTGGTGACGGTTCCTAAAATCAAATGAACTTGAAGAAAAATGAAAAAACATGGTCGATGGATATATGTTGGTATATGATTTATTATATCATTACTTGTTACTTGGATTATTGGTATATTTATTCTAGCTTTATTCCTTTCTTATGCATTCTTGCTTTTTGGTATATTGCTAGCATTATATGGTAAAGGTAATGGAACGTGAATACGATTTGGCTGAGGTGGAAGTAGTTTCTGATGAGGAGGTTCAAGTTTCGGTTGATTCGGTTGAGGTAGTTTTGGTTGAGGGTGATCTTCATGAAGTCGATAATAATTAGAACTTAGTAATCTAAATTTTATATTAATTTTGAATTCTGAATTCTGTATTTTACATTCTAAATTCATAATCATGACTATAAAAAAACTTCAAAATATTATCTGAGTATTGAAGGACTGACTCTTGTCTATCTATCTCTATCAGAAAGGGAATGATTCTATCCCTGTGTTTATTGTCGAAGAGGTAAACTTCGTTTTCTTAAACTCTATCAGGTCTTTTTTCACTCGTGAAAAATTTGTTATATTGACACAAGATGACATAAAAGAGTGAAATGATGTCTTTTGTCTAAAACTATTACATATCAAAAACCATTCTACACTTTTTTATGGAAACGATATCTTATCTGAATTTGCCGTCAATGTATCTGATCTTAGATCTACGCTTGAATTGGAAATCCGCAATAAACGCATCCAATTAAGAGAGGAATATCTTTCGCAGAATAAGGGAAGAGATTTTTTGAAACATATTTTGCCGGGTATGCAAATTGTACGAGAATCGGCGTTGCTTTTAAAATCTCCTGATATTGCTTTGCCTGTTGATATGAAAGCATTACTTTCGTTGTTCGATGTGGCTTGGTCTTGTAATAGTCAGATTTTTTATTATCTTATAGAGGATAGAGTAGAGGATCGTCAGATTCCTTCGCTTGTTCATGATGTGCATCACTATCTGTCTGAATTGTGTACCAAAGTTAATACCTTTAAAAAATAATTTTACTTTATAATTTTTTTCTCATGAAAAAGACATGGCTTATTATTTTGGCTGTTGTGGTTGTTGTAGTACTATTTGTGGTTAGTAAGTATAATACACTAGTGAAATATGATGAAACAGTAAAAACAGCTCGATCGCAAGTAGAAAATGTGTACCAAAGAAGATTGGATCTTATTCCGAATTTGGTCAATACGGTAAAAGGTGCAGCAGCACAAGAAAGTGGAGTATTAATCGCAGTGGTAAATGCTAGAGCAAATGCTACTAAAGTAACGGTTGATATTAATGATGCTGCATCACTTGCTGCATATCAAAAAGTGCAAGGGGAGGTATCATCTTCATTATCTAAATTGTTAGCTGTTGTAGAAAACTATCCTGCATTACAATCTATTCAGGCTTTCCGTGATCTTATGACACAACTTGAAGGTACAGAAAATAGAATTACGGTTGAAAGAAAAAATTTCAATGATGCAGTAAATACCTTGAATATCTATATCCGCAGATTTCCTGCAAATATCGTAGCTTCCCTGTTTAATTTCGAAAAAGCACAACAATTTGAAGCAAAAGAATGATCAGATGTTGCTCCAACAGTAGATTTTGGTACTCCTGATACTATTCCTACCGAATGAACAGATACAGAAACAGTTACTCAATAATATCTCTCAATAAAATCGTTACATATATGGTCAAGACTTATGTCTTGGCCTTTTTCTTATATATTATTATATAATATTTATATAAATATGACAATATAAAGTATAGTATAAAAGTAATCGTGTGCTAACGAAAAGCTATATGATAATGCGATAATCTCTTTGTTTTCCTGATATATAATGATATATTATTGCCGTAAACAAAAAAACACCGCAAACAAAAATGAGTTACGCCAATTGGGCTTTAGTAAAAAAACAATACTATTACAAATCTCTTAGTATTCTAAAGATTTGTTCGCTAACAAAGTAACTTACCAAAGTGAAATGTTCGCATTACATCTTTGGAGACGGCATTTGAAATTATTAGGTATACACAATAGATAGAGGAGTATCTATTCTGTAAACCTTATAATAAAAGGTGGCCGTCCCCAGAGTGGGTCGGCTACTTGGTTATTATCAAGTAGCTTTTTCTTTATAAAAAATTGTGGCAATATATATTAATAAAAAAAAAGAGAGGAGGAAAATACTCCAACTCTCTTCAACCCTAAATTTCTTTTAACGCTACGCTACTTCTAATTCTCGTTCCAGAGCCTCTACTTCGAGTACAGTTGCTTTCTGGCTTTTTATGCCAAACCTTTGATTGGATTTGGTGCTAATTATAGCAGTTCCTACAGGAATTGCTACCTTTACTATATTAATGTTTGCCCGGTTAACGGGGTTCGCATTTATTATAGCAACTAAGGTTTCCCTTTTGTGGTAAACTCCCGATCTGCCTGTTTGTACTACTTTACCCTTTTCAAGATTTTCTTCTTTCGATGCACTGAAGTATCCAGTGATAGATTCATTGTTGGTTCCTGCGATCATAAATTAGTTTATTAATTTTGTATTTTTTTGTTTAATGGATTGAGAATATATGTTTTTCCTATAAAAAAGCAATATCAGTTATAGTATACATATTTTTTTACGTATGTATTTTAAAAAATGAAAATATAATAGAGGAGTGCTCCCCTAGTAAAAACATATAAAATACTAGTTCAAAAGCTTCATTTTCTCCTCTTGAGTGGCACTTACTACCACCCAAACCTGAAAATAGTGCTTAAAATTTCATCAAAAACATCATATTCCATGTTTTTTGGCTTTTATGATGTTTTATATATATCTAATATATATGCTTTTTATAGATCTATAATTTGCAACATATCAGTTCTTATTTAGTGAAATTTATATTTTTTTTCAAAACAAGTTTTGTAATTTGAAATATTCCGAACCTTGCACAAGATACATTGTGCGAAGTATATATCATGGCTTTCTGAGTCGTTTTCGTGGTTTTAGCTTCTAGATCTCTATTTCCTCATTTATACGCTTGCACAACACACAGGCATTGTGCATAGGTATAAAATTCGGATAGATCTTTTTAGTCGGGGGATTCTGATATATACATGCTCGTTTCTGGATATTCAATTTCAAGGTAACTCCTCTCCTCTATCCCATATCCAGACCTCGCTTTCGCACAATACCAGTTGTGCGTTCGTTCGGGTCTAAAGAAAAATATTTCGGGCGGGCGGATTTATTTTAATTTAATTTTTATTTTAATAAATCTTTATCTAATACTTTTGTAAAATTATTTTTATATTTTTTATATTCAAAATTATAAATATATGTATGTCAATCTCAGAAAATAACTGGTAAATATCAACTTTTACATTGTTTACGTGGCATTTTATATAAAAAAGCTGATCATCATAAAGAAAACTCTTTTTTTGGTATTAAATCAACACAAATTATATCTTTTTTATTTAGCAGTTTACAATATTCTCTTTTTATGTACTTGTATAATTCGTAATTAACTTTTTCTATATGTCCTTTGTTTAAAATATATTTGTTTCAATTTTTTCTCAATTCATTTATATTATGAAATGGAATATCTAGACTTTCAAGCATTTCAACATAATAATACTTATCTTTTTTTTTGATTATGCGATATTGAAGTTTGTTTAAATAATTTAATATTCATTTTATTATCTTGTTTAAAAATCTCATTGTGATATTTTGTGTTTTTTTCCAAATATAAATAATAATTGCAACAAATATTCATGATATAACTCATGATATAATTTCAGTTATATGTAATTTTATCCAATTTAACATAGTAATTCTCATTAAATAAATTTAATTACAATAATCTTGAACTAGTTGAGCCGCATCTGGATCATTCAGCTCCAGAGCCCTTTTAAAATCTATACAAGCTTCATTTATTTGATTAATCTCCATTTTAATTAATCCTCTATAAATATATGAAAGACCATAATTAGGATCTAATTCTATTGCTTTGTTGCAGTCTTGTAAGGCGGCTTCATTATCTTTTAAATTATACTTTGCTAATCATCTATTTATATATGCATCTGGATAATTTGGATTTATATCAATTGATTTATTGTAGTCTTCAATTGCACCTCGATAATCTTTTAATTGAGATTTTACGAATCCTCTGTTTTTGTATGCGTTTGCATATTTTAGTTTTTTTTCAACTCATTTATTGATGTCTTGAATAGTACCTGTTTCATAATTAGTACTTAATTCAATCGCTTGATTATAATATTTAATTGCACCTGTATAGTCTTTTAAAATATATTCTATTCATCATTTACCTATATATGCATTTATATAGTTTGGATCTATTTCAATTATTTTATTATAATCTACAATAGCTTCTTGGTATTTTTCTAGATCTGTTTTTGCTAACGCTCTATTATAATAAGCATCAGTATAATTTGTATTCAATTCAATTGCTTTATTGTAATCTTCAATTGCGTTTATATAATCTTTTAATCAATATTTTGCTGCTCCTCTAGTATTGTAAGATTCGAATGAATTTGGATTTGATTCTATTATTTTATCGGAATTTTGTATAATACTTCGATAATCTGTTTCTGTTGTATTGCTTATATTTTTTATTTCTCATTTGGATCACAATAAATCACATCATGATAAAATCATAACACATGATAATAATAGTATTATATAGATTTTTTTCATATTTTAAAATTAAAAAAATAAATCAAAAGAATTAATAAAAAATCATAGTTACTGATTCTACTCTGTTGTCCTTTTCTCACACTAAAACACCAATCTGTACTTTTCAATCTATTGTATTATCAAATAAGCTTATTCCGGGTATGAATTTTGCTACGGGTAAATTGTTTATATCAAATAAATATTTGTTTTCTGAATTGGTTGATATAGATTTCCTCTTTCGTAATTCTCATTTTGTAGATCATCAAATAGCTAAGAATAAGCTTCTGTTCTCTGCAACTGGTTTTTTAGTAACTATCAATAATAATCCGTTTTTCCCTGCAGGGATATCAAATAATAACCTATTCTTATAAAGGTAATTATGTATATCGTCAGTGTTTTTACTAGAATTACTGCTAGATATATTTGGTTGATTAGTCTCGATTTTAGTAACATAATCAGTTCAGGACAAACCACCACTAAGAACGTTTTCTACGTTTTGCATCGGGCTTAAATTTATGTCTCGTATAGGTTTGCTTATAACTTGTGTTGTTCAAGTATTGGATGTCGTTGTTCAAACAAGTAATAGAGAAATATTCGCATATTTAAATAGCAAAGATACTGTAGATATAGAAACTATAATTAAGATGGCATACGTAAATGTTTGAGTAAGTCTTGTTTTAGCTTCATTAGATAGGCTGGAATATCGTTTACTAAACATAATCGAAATCCTGTTATAGAAAATAAAAATAATGTTATTTGAATTTTTATGTTTTCTTTGTATTTGATGAAATATCGCCTGCACAATAATGCGAGAAGAAAAAATATAGTTGCTATGAACACAGACAATAATTTTTGCCAAACCATGCTCTGTGTACTAAATTTTAGTAAAATATCACTTGAAACAAAGGTGATTATTCACAATGCCCATATAAAACAAGTAAAATTAAATATACAGGAAGCTATTATTTGCTTTGATGATTTTTTCTTTCTTTTCATCCTAATTTATAGGCTAATTTAAATAGATTCCTTCTGTTATAAATACTTATTTTTTTATATTCAAATCCCAGATTTCTGCAAGTTAATTTATTTTTTCTTAATTTAATTTTCCGCCCGCCCTTTTCCCCTCTTCGAGGGATATTTTTCTTTTCTAAAAAAGACCCTCACAGGTCCTCTACTTCGTTACGGACGCTCGCACAACTTGGATCACATTGTGCGAAGTCTGGAATGGTCTAAAATAAGGGAAATTTGGTTTGAGCTGATGTTTGTATTATTTACGTTGAATGTATATCTTTTCGGAATCATAATTCCAAAATATTTTTATTTTCTTCTTAGATATTCTCGAAAGGTATGGTTTTTATGAAGGGTATAGTTTTCTATGAGAGTTATTCAAAATGTAGTCCTCTCCTCTATTATCTATTATATATCATCATCTTCTTGAGTTTTTCTAAGTCTAGCATAAGACATCCTTCTTTTAATTTTTTCCCTTCTTTTTCGTAAGCGTCTAATGCTTGTTTCAATGAACTTGGTTTGTTTGAATCTTTATCTTTGATGATAAATTTATCTTTGAACTCGATATATCATCATTCTATAGGTGTATTCTCCAGTCTTCATTGCTTTGCTAAATAATTTCTCATATCGTCATATACTTTTATGATGTTTGATTGTTTGGTGATATTGTTTTCTTTTAATCGCTTTCTAAAGTATTCTATAAACTCACTATCATCGAGTCGACTCAATACAATACCATATCTTATTTTTTCTTTTGGTTTGTAGGTGTCTAAGAAGAGCTTCATTTTGTATATTATTGGTATCAGTTCTGTGAGATTCGCTCCTTCATCTATATGTAATCTCATGAAGTGATCTTGCTTCTTGATATTGTTTGCATTTTTGAAAGTTTCTAATGTTTTTTTGCCTATTCGGTTGATGTCTTTAAATTCTCCTGTTTCCATTTTTATGTGTTCTCCGGATGTTGTTGAAAAGAGAAATCTTTCTCCTTTACTTAATTGTGTTATTTTGGTGATTTCATTCACATCAGTAATAAAATTTGAGTCTAGATTCTTTTGTATATATGCTTCTGCATTTCTTTTGCATTCTTCAAGTTGTGGTGTATCTGCTATATTTTTTAATTCATCATAAGTTTTGATAAAGAGCGGTATATAGATATCAATTATTTTCTGCTTATTTTCTGTTAGACGTTGATTTGCAACAAGATTTTTTGTTAAGTCGTCACTTATATGTATATTTTCTTTATTCAGAAATTGTCCTGGTTTAGGATATATATCTTTTTGTCATTCTTTATTGATTATTTTATTTTCTCCCATATAATAATGATATCATAAAAAAGACTATACCTAAGTATAGTCACAATAGCTAAAAAAGTCAAAAATTGATATGTCCTCTACCCTGTTTGAGTAAAAAAATTATTGCTTCCGTATATTTTTTTATTGTGGTTATCATTATCTGTATTTTCTTCTTTTGTAAGTTGATATCCAAAAGTGTTCATTATTTCTTCTACGGTCAATATCGAGTGTATGTTGATTGCAGACGTTCACGTGAACATCAAACCTCATCATTCTCATCAATCTACGGATTTTAATAATTCTTTGAATATACACATCTGAGCTAGTTGTTCTTTACCATCTCTATATCCACATCTTTTGAGACATTTTTCTATACAGACTCTTGTTTCTGCTTGTATGTCTTTGATTCTTTCAAACGTTCCACTTTCTTTTAGTGCTCTTGCGGGTAATCAAGCGTTAGACATGTAGACATACATGTCATCTTCTGTCGATTTAACGATGGCGTCTTTAAATTCTTGATGCGCTCAACTTTCTTTACTTGCTAAAAATCTTGTTCATAACTGTACTCAGGATGCTCATAATGCTAGAGTATGATCTACATCTTCTTTGGTTATTATACCTCATGCAGCTATGATGGGAATATCTAATCATAATTCTTTGAGATATGTTACCGTTTCTTGAATGGAAACTTCTAACGTTGTTTCTTGGTTATTTACTTTTTCTATTCATCCTGCTCCAAGGTGTCCTCATGCTCTTGATGGGTCTTCCAAAACTATTGCATCTGGTTTTCTATTGTATTTTTTCCATTTTTCTATCATGATTTTTACTCATTGTACGTTTGATAATATAGGAATAAGAGCAATATCGGGATATTCTTTGGTGATGTCAGGAAGATCAAATGGTAGTCCAGCCCCACAGACTATTCCATGTATTCATCCTTCACATGCAGCCATAATCTGTTCTTTATTATATGTTGCTGCGTGGAGTACATTTACGAAAATTGCTCAATTTCATTGTGCTATCTCTTTGGCTTTTTTTATTTCCTCTTTGATACAATAGGTATCAGCTTCATTGATAAGTTGTGTATACTCTTCTGGTGATATACTTCCTCACAATAGTGATTTTCTTTCTTTACGGAGATTCGTTCGATAGTCTTTATATACTGGCCATTTGTGAATTCATACTGTAGTTAAGGTTCCTATTCATCCATATAATGCTACATTTCCTGCAAGTTCTGCCGTAGAAATTCAAATCCCCATTCATCCTTGGACAATAGGTAATCTTGATCTGTAATTTCAGATCTTGAGTTCTGGCAATATTTTATATTCTCTTGCTTGTTCTATTTTTCTCATGGAATACTATATACCTATTTGACTCTTTTCTTCAAGTCAAATACCATATTTTGTTATTTTATCGAAAAATGTCTATATAGTTATTTAGATCTTTATATATTATATAATAATCTATTTTATTTTAGACTTATAAAACTACACACATGTTATGACTATATATATTATATCATTGATTTTTCTTCTCATAATGATTTTGTGATTCATTATTTTTGCTATTATTCTCGTTTTGTGACCATTGATTACGTGATTCCAAAAAGCTCCTTATGTACCATCATTCGACTATCATTTACGTATCATGAAAAAAAACTTACACCTCAAAAAGGGTGCCCGTATTGTTGATCTTTGATGTGGTGATGGAAAAGCGCTCAGATTTTTTGATAAAACATTTGGATTGAAAGGTACATGATATGATTTAAATCCTTTTGTTATCCTCTATGGTACATTTTCTAATCGGTTGTTGTGATGTAATCATATCACGCTTATTAGAGCAAACTTCAAAAAGGCGCAACTAAAAAATTATGACTATATTTATATCTATCTTTGGCCTGAACAACTGGTCTTTATAGAAGATTGGATGTTTGCACATATATCAGAAAAAACCATCATTATTTCTAATTCGTTCACATTTATCAAACATATGCCGTTTGATGTTATTAATGATGAACATAATAAAAAAGCGATATATTTATATAAAAAATAGTTATTCTAAATCACTTGTAATGATTATTCTAACAAGTAGTATTGTACTCGCATTTTAATTTATTTTTTTATATATTATCTATAATGAAGTCTATACGTTCTCTTCGTTTGATTTTTGTTCAATCTCTTTTGGCTATGCTATGATCGTTATATTTTTCTAATTTTGGTGATCCAATAGCTAATATTGGTCATGGTACTCCATTTGGTGGTGTTGGTTTTGATCCATGTCATCTTTGTCGACGGGCAAGAATACTTATGTATCCTTTGGTTTTTATCTCTTTTGTTGCCTTACTTCGTAAGGATACTAAAATAGCTTATACGATATTGCCTATCTCTTTTTTGGGGGTTGTGTTGACCAGTTATCATTATATTATTCAATGGGTGAATTCATTAAATATTATAGCTTGTGCACCTGGTAATCCTTGTACAATAATTGATTGGGAAATGTTTTGAGTGATTACTATACCTGCATTGGCATGGATTGCTTTCGTAGTGATTTTTATCGCTGCATTGAGTATTGTTATTCACGAGAGAAAAAACCATTTTTAATATACATGTTTTATATTATATTCTACATAGATGATAGAAATTTGAACAAAATTTATGGTAACTCATAAAATTCCTGCTGTCTGAAAGTACAAATGTTTAGTTTGCTGATTGATAGTTGAAATACAGCAAAAATTTGTCGATATGTGAGCAACATTCTTTGCTTGTCCTATTTGTCATGCATGAAAAGAGGGTTGACCGATTTGATCAGAAGATGATGTTCGAGAGTATCTTTGATAATTATTTTTTGTTTTATACAAAAACACTCTCCAAAGAGTGTTTTTTTTACATATTGTTATATTGATTTTTTTTATTACGATACATTTACTCCTACAACTTTTTCTAGTTCATCTATCATGATACTTGCATATGATCATGACGGTAATGTGAAGTCTAAGAGGATGTCGTCTTGTTGAAAATGTACATGTATTTTTTGAGGAAATACTCGAAAAGGTCTTCTGATTCAAAATATTTTTTGTTCTATACATAATTTCAAACTCTTTTCAGAGACTCAATTTTTATCAAGTAATCCTTGTTCTTTATTTCCCGCTAATGTCTCTTTGGGTGCTAATAAAAGATTATATCAGATTACTGGTCATGTTATTATCATACTTTCTTTATTGAAAGATATCTCTCCGGTATAACGTTTTGGATAACGAAAAAACACTTTGTCTTTGATATCATCAAATAACTTAATGGTATCTGTCTTCGCTTGGTAGATGCCATATTGAAATTTTTTCTGGTTTTGTGTGTTTATTACGATATCTCCATCAAGAATTTCTAATCATTTTTTGGTTCTCGTTTTGATATATTCATTGAAAATCTTACTTGCGTATGCTTGTATCTTGAATACGAGTTCTTTTTTATTTTGCATTTTCAATTTTCCTTGTAAGATATCACTCCCCTGTTGCGGATTTATTCAGCTGATACCAAACCTCTGGTTTCAAAATAAATTGGGGAATCATTTTTTACATAGACTCTCGATCTTTCTTTGTGAAATATCTTTTTCTTTGAGACTTAATTTCTTATTGGCTCTCAGTTTGATGTAGAAACTATTTTTTATCGGTGTAGTCATTCCTATGGGTTCTGTGTGCCATCCTGTTTTTAAAACGGTGGCTACTTCTCCTATACTCTCAAGGAAAGCATGTTCTCATCATATTTTTTTCAATGCACTTTTGTATATACAGATTCGTTGTCTTGTTATCGCTTTTTTGTCTTTGAGTCCTGCTATTCCTAATGATAATCTAGACAGATTACATGAAGAACAGAGATGATGTACTACGTCCATAGTGTTGAGATTTCTTTTTTCAAATTGGACAAAAAATACATCTCCTGTCCCTGCCAATGTAAATGGTAACTCCTCTGTTACTACGAAGTCTTGTGATTTCTGTTTAAATGAAAATAATCTATCATCCATGGGTATGCAATTATCTAGTAAATTTTATTTTATTCCCTTTTCGTTGTATGGTCTACAGAGATCTGCCATAGGTTTTACTTCTTCATCGAGTATTTCTTGTAATCTTTTTGATATATTAGCTAAATATTGAGCTACTTCTGGGTGTTTGAGTTCTCAATCATGAAGTGAATCTTTCGCAAATTTTTTTGTAAGAAGATCAAAATGTTGGACTAAGGCATCATAATCTAGATTCCCAAAATCTTCGCAGAGCTCTTCTGGAGAACCATTGTATTTTTCTATTGTTTTGGGGTGGTTATTCATAGTCTATTCTCCTTGATTATCTAATAAAGTCTGTTTTTCTTCATTTTTGTGATCTGATGTCTGGATATTCTTATATAAGGCGTCTAATTCCTCTTTTGTGGTAATGTGTGGGCCTATTTCTTTGGATTCTTGCATATTGTATTGAAAAAAGGTAAATATGGTGAATTCGCTTATATGGTATGATAGGCTAATATTTGCAAAAAAACTAGTTTTGAATATACTTAGATTAGCTTAAAGCCTAAAGCAGAAAGCTTAAAGCTCCTAGTTTTGGAGCTAGGAATGTATAATTATTTGTGACTAATATGCAAGAGTACACAAATTCTGCATTCTGCATTCTACATTCTAAATTCTCTTTGCATGCAATTAACAAACATTAAAATTTCAAATCTATTAAGTTATCCTTATTTGCCCGATTTTTCTAAGGTCGAAGGTACCTTATTTTATAATAGAGAAAATAATAATGTGAATGTCCTTATTGGACCAAATGGTGCTGGTAAAAGCTGATTTTTGCATATTATCAAACAAATACTTAAAATAGGAATTTTAAATGACTATGTTTACCATAAAGAACTTATTTCTACCGACCCTAAACATGTCATTGCTGTTAATCAGCAATATACAGATTGAATGCGTGCTCATTTTACTACGCCTGATAAGCCGTCACAAGTAATTGTTCAGTTTACGTTGACACAACATGATTATGAAAATCTTCAATATATAGCTAAACATGCAGATCTTTTGAATATGCTCATTAAAAAGTATAGTAGTTTAGATCTTTCTTATCCTCTATTTTCTGATGAGCAAATTCTTTCGATTCCTAATTCTTTTATTTTAGCATGTACTTTTGATGTCGCTGCAAAAAAAATATTTATTACTGATACTACATTTTCTCAACAAGAAAAATTTGTGTTACAATATTTACAAACTATTGAACTTATACAAATCTTTATAGATATATATAATGAATTTGAGAGACAAGGTACAAACGAGCCATTGGTTCCTTTAAAGAATGGTATTTGATTTATTGGTACCAACAGAAGCCTAAAAAACGTTTCTCATATCGTTGATCCTCATGCTTGGGATATCTTTGTTTGAAGTAAAAATTCCTCTGATTATCATTCATATATCTGATTCTATCTTTGTGCCAAAAAAATTCGAAATATTATTTCTGATCATTCTTCATGTAGTATGAATAAAAAAGATATAGCAAATTGTCCAAAAAAATTGGAGCAATCTGAATTTTATGTCAGTCTCGTATCTGTTATTCAAAAGTATTTCAATAGAACACTCCATATCGAATATGCTAATGATCTTCTTACCTTTACTTTGGTAGATCAATTTGGCCAATATATTACTTTTGCAGAATTAAGTGATGGAGAGCAATCGCTTTTGTCTATGATATTTACGATGTATGGGTATGACCTTGGTCATGGAATGATTATCGTTGATGAACCAGAAATTCATTTTCATCCTCAGATGCAAAGAAGTTTTTCAAGAATGATAGAAAAAATTAATCAGAATATAGAAACACAATTTATATTATCTACCTACTCTCCTCTCTTTATCAACGAATCGAATATCTGAAACGTCTATAGATTTTCAAAAATTAATGGTGAGACCAGAATAAAAAATCCTTTCTTTACTTTATCTGCTGATGAAGCAACCTTGGTGCATTTACTTAAGTTTGAAAATTTATCTAAAATATTTTTTGTTAATAACATTATTATGGTCGAATGAGAAACTGATGCATATTTTTTTGAATTTTATTTGAACTATCTGCATACCCTTCCTGAACGAAAAGATAAAATTAGAGATTATGAAATCCTCAATATTAATGGTAAATGAAGTAATAAAGTTCGAAGTAAATTTCTCTCTAGATTTGGTTTGCAGTCATTTTTTATTGGTGATCGGGACAATATTGTGGACTATGGGTTTATGACTCAAGATGATTTGGCATATTATTATAAGCAAGCAAGATCACATTATGCTGGGTTGAAAAAAAGTTGAAAAACCCATCGTCATTACAATAAGTTAGTAGATACTATCAGAAATGTATTCCCACAAAAATATAGATATTTAATCTCAAATATAGATACTTTATATAAAAAAAATACGTTTATTCTCAAAAAATGAGATATAGAAACGTATCTTGGTATGCCAGAAAAGTGATTAGAAAATACGGTAAAATTTTGTCATTATGATTTTAAACGTCGATTGGAAAATACAAATTTCGATACCTCTAGACAAGAATTTGGAGAAATTTTTACTGCTATATTTGATTCTAATAAAAAACTATAAACTTGTGTTTAAATAGTATATATTGGACCATTGTGCATATAGTATGTATATATAAAGAGAAATCCTCATATACCAACCAATACAAAGAGAATCAATAGCATGATAAAAATCTGATTCTTTTTTCTTTCTGCTTGAATTTTTTCATCTATTTCGAATAGTTTTTTATTCAAAAATTTTTCCTTATTGTCTTCGTTGATTATTACTATATTTTGAAGTTTCCCTTCTATTTCTTGGAGTTTTCTTTGTAGGCTAAGAATAAACTTATCTTTTTCTTTTATTAGAGTATCCTTAATTTCTTCTTTTTCTGTGATGCTTTTGTGAAGTAATACTATTCTCTTAAATTTATTTTCTACTTCTTGTAATCTTTGTTCAAGTATATGAATAGTCTTTGTCTTTTCTTCGATAATATGGTCTTTATTACTGTCTTTTTGTTGCTCTGCGATATGTTTTTTTATTCTACTTTCTGCTTCATTTAGCTTTTGTTGTAATATATAGATAGATTTATTTTTTTCATCTATTGCTTTGGTTTTTTCGTCAATTATTTTATCCTTTTCTCTAAATACTACTAGAAATTTACTGATATTTTGATTCATAACTTTCACTTGTTCTTTGTGGAGTGGTGTCTGTTCTTGGTTTGTTTGGTTTTGATATGTTTGTTGTTGTACAATAGCTTGTTGGTATATCTGTTGTGGTGTTTCATATAGTATCTCTGTATTTTCTTTCTGCTCTGATGTAGATTTCTGCATTTTTTCATAAAATAGCGTTATATCTTTTTCTATTTGATCTATTTTATCTAGTTCTCCTATTTCTTTTGATATATGTATTTCTTGTTTGAGTGTATTAATATCATTTTTTATGTCTGATATAATCATCTTTATTTCTTCTTTTTGCTCTTTTATCTCTTTTATCTCATATACAACTTCGACCCTATTTATTCTTTCCATAAGTGGTTTTTTCATCTTATGAAGTGTTTTTACGAATCTTGCTCTGTCTAATAGATTTTTTGCAAAATATATACTACCCGCAAAAATTGGGAAAATGAGTATTCCTATAATAATATACATTTGATACTGGATAAGTGTTTTTACCATAATCTGATAATATATTGTGATAGTATTAAAATATTACAATTACTATAATTATATTAAAATAAAAGTCAACACAAGCTAATAATAAAAAAACTCTGTTTTAAAGCAGAGTTTATAGGTTTTTATATGGTATAATGAGTATTGTATTATCCTTTGAGAATGAAAAATCCTGCAACAATAATAAAAACGAGGGAAAGTCAGATAAAAATAAGGTTTTTAAGTTTTTCATTTTTAATCATCCCTTTGAGTTGTCCTATTTTTTCTTCTAACTTTTGCTTTTCTATGATAGCTTCTTGTTTTTCTTTGTTATAATCTGGTAATGCTACCATATGTTGGATTTTACTTTCAAGCTCAGAAACTCTTTGTTGGAGAACAAAAATTACCTTATTTTTTTCTTCAAGCATTTTTTCTTTTTCTTTGAAGATAAGAAAAAATTTTTCTACTTTTTGATCAATAGAATTTTCCAAGTCTCCCTTATTTGCCATGCTTGTTGTATGTGTGTTGTTTGGCTGATTTACAATTTCTGTATTAAGCTCTTGATGAAGTGCGGTAAATTCTTGTTTCAGTTCGATTACTTCTTCTTTTGCTAATAATACTTTATTGGCTATCTTTTTGTAGGATAACTTCCCGTTTTTTATATATCTATCTATTGTTCTTGTAGATATATTTAAAGATTTCGCTGCAACCTCCCTGGTTACATTGTACATTTTACTCATAATACTTCTTATTAAAAATCTAAAATACATATGCATTTTGCCTATCTTCATTGAGATACGGCTTTCAGCTTAATCTTCCATTATGAAGTGCATTTGGAAGATACTTGTTTCTTTATTTTTGTTTATTGATTGAGATCAAATTTTGGTGGTTCTTCACTCTTTAAATCGTTTAATAATGATTGTACAAATAATGTTATAAATACTCATTCTATCATTCACATGGTAATAACATAGAGATATACAGGAGGAAAATCATTTACATAATATCACATAAAAAATGATATTCCTGATGTTGATGGTCCAGCTGATGCGTTTTGGATATACGGAATAATAATCATTATAAATATGATAATAATAATTCGCATAAGGAAAACAGTTCTTTTTTTCATTTTTATATGTTTTTTATTAAATAAATATGCTAGATTATATGATTCTTTTGATGATAAAATATATTCAACTAAGGATAACTGATAATACGAGTGTTTGCACTAATGTTCCAAGTTGTATTACGATTCAAAGATCGAGATAATTAACTGTTTGTTCGAATATATAGAGTACAATGATATTTAAAAGTAATGATGACAGTCATAGTGTTATTAATCTTACTGGTAAAGTAAGTATCTTGAGAATATTTTTAAGTACAGAATTTATAAGCCAGAATACTATCCCTAGAATCCCGAAGATGATGTAGGTGTCTTTGTAGATTGATTGGATTTTAAATCAAAGTTCTGGTATATAGTTTACAATAGCATATAAGACTACTCCATTGACAACAATATTCACCAAAAGATGTTTTAATGGCTTCATACCTATAAATATAATATAAATCTATTCTGTTTTTGTTTGTCGGTATCACAACTGATACGTATTTGTCTATTGTTTTCAATATCTTTTCTCTGATGTTTTTGACATATGTTTGACATTTCTGTTAAAAGTATGTCAATTCATGTACACTTAATGTCTGAATTAATCTTCTATTATGTCGTCAAATACATCTTTTTTATTGTCTTTAAGATATTCATGTATAGCATTTCTTGTCGCTAATATGGCTATAACTGCTGCTCTCTTTCTTCTTGGCGATACTTCAAATCCGTGATCTACCATAGTCTTATATGTTCGGTGTAAGATATCTTCTATGGGTGTTTTTATGATAAATTCTGATAAGAAGCTTGCTGCAGCCGTGGTAATATTTGAACAATTACCGTCAAAACTATATTCTGTTATTTTATTGTCTTTGATCTTTAGGTATACAACAATGTCATCTCAACAGATAAAATTTCCCTCGTGTTGCTTGATAGTATATTCTTTCATAGCAAAGTTTTGGAGAGGGTTTTTTGCATATTCTTGTATCATAAGATTTTGCTCTTCATTCATACGTATTGGACGAAAATGAAAATTGAACGATGGGAATTTTTTAGTCTATCGTTTTATGGTCTAATCGAGTCTATATCGAAGGTATTCAATAAGTCTTTTTATCATAAGGATAATTTTATTGCTTATTTCTATAAATCCTTTGGTAGCTATTATTTCAAGACTTTCTATTTGGTCGGCTATATTGTTTACTGCTATCAAAAATCTATTTGAATTGATTTCTAATACCACCTCATATGATCCATCTCCGTTTTCTGTGAAGAGTGCGTTGACATTGTCTAGGCAGATCTTTCTTTGACATACGTCGAGTTGTGTGATGAGGCTCATTTGATTCATATAATGACGTTATATAAAAAATGTGGGTACGCGTTGTTTTATGGTTTCAAAAAATAAATGCAATAGAAAAGTTGTTCGAATTTTTGTGGAAAAAACGTCTTGATTTTTTTGTAAAAAGCATTATATTTTTTTGTAATATCTTTATAGGTAAGTACTCATATATGGTAAATATAGTTTTTGACAGTCTTGTCAAAAAGCTGATGAAATATAAGGGAAAGCTTGTGAATGGGGAAAAGGTGTCTTTACTTCTTAAAACCTCGTTAGCTGAAGATTTTTCTGTACAAAAAATGTATAAGATTATTTATTATCTCAAAATCAGGTGATATCTCGAGAACATCAAAAAAAATATCTTTTTTGTTAAAGATCCGGATCATATATATAGTAAAGAGGAAATAACCGAGCTTTTTTATTGGGCTATTGTCAAGAAACATTGTACAGACTTTCTCAAAGGCAATCGATATATAGGATGACTTAAGGCTCTTGAGCTTAATATTTCTTCGTTTGATATCCCTGAAGAGCTGTCTATCGTTAATAATTATAAACAAGCTACAGAAGTCGTTATGTTCGACAAACAAATAGTCTTTAAGACTTATGCCAAGAATAAGACTGACAATCTCTTTAAATCCTTTTGGAAACTGACTAAAAAAGTGACTATCGGTAAACAGACCTTTCCTATTGCTTGATTAGAATTGGCTATTTTGGAAAGTCTTTATAATCCAGGTATGATTGCTCAGGGATACATCAATGAACTCGTCAAAAAAGTTATCAGAAAATATCATAAAACGCTCGATATCAAGGTTCGAGAATCGATTTTGAGGAAAAATAAACATAATACGAGTATCAATAGGCTCTATGCCTTGTCTAAAACTATTGATCCAGAATTGGCTGATAAGCTGAAGGGTTTGATTAAGAAATATGGATACTTCATTTAATGCAGAATGCAGAATTCAGAATTATGAATGATATTTAATCTATGACTATGTCTTGAGGTCTTGAATCTGAATTAGGATAAAATAATGGGATGTTTTTCCGTATATGGCGTCATGACATAGCTTCTACTTCATTTTGATAGAAAGCGAAATGAAGATGTGGTAAATCCATTCTTCAGCTTGCTCATGTATATCAAATTATTTGTCCCTTTTTGACTTTATCCGCATTTATTAGAGAATTTTTTTCTAAATGGATATACTGTGAAATTTTATTATCGTCATGTGCTATGGTTATGTAATTACATTTATCTCCATATTTTTCTTCGATACCATATTCATCAAAACCATCTTGTAGACTGATGATTCTTCAGTCAGCTATTGCTTGTATTGGTGTCCCAATGGGAATTAAGAAATCAGTCGCATATTGGCTGTTATATTTTTGATTGTGTGTAGTTGGACTGCCATCTAAATATACTTTTTTCCATCGTCATATAGATAATGTCTGTAAAAGTTCTGGTACTGCACGTAAGTCTTCTGGCCATTTTTTATTGATGGTTTCTGGATCTAAAGTTTTTTTCAGTTCAGATAAAATATCATTAATAAAAGCTGTTTGGTTGCTTTCTTTTATGATTTCTTTGGTGAAAGGAATTGGGTAGAGATATTTAGACATATTTTTTGTAACAGATAAAATATCTTTACTATGTATATTTGTCATAGAAAGTCAATTTAACTATAGTCATGTTATTTCTTTAGGATTTTCTTGATTTCATTGAGCAAGGTCAACTGTCCTTCTTGGAGTTTGAACATCTTTTTCATCTGTTCTATTGCGAGAATATTTATTTTTTCGTCCATATTACTGATTTGTGTCTCCGCTTTGAGATTGATGATATAGTCATTTTCCGCTCTTTTGCGATCTATTTCTTCTTTTCTATTTTGACTCATCATGATGATAGGAGCTTGAATTGCTGCTAGACATGACAAAATTAAATTTAATAGAATGAATGGATAGGGATCAAATCACTTATTCATAAGAAAAATTGCATTGAGTAGTATCCATGCAACGAGAATAATACCAAATATTATTATAAATTTTCGGCTTCATCCAAATGAGGCCACACCATCAGCCATCTTTTGTCCTAAGGTTAGATTATTTGTGTTTGTCTCTAATAATGTTTGAGTAATATTTTCATTGTTTTTAATTGCATCTGCTACTATTTTATTCATTTTTTTAATTTTTAGATTTTCTTTGTTGACGAATGTAGCAAGTGGTTTCTTTTTCATGAAGAATGATAAAATGATAAATGCTTCGCGATAAATTGATAAAATACTGTGTAAATTATCCTATAGATCATTCCATTTCGAGTTCTACTAATTTATTTAATTCTCAAGCGTATTCTAGAGGAAGTTTTTTAATTACTGAAGAGAAGAATCCGTTAACGATCATAGTAGTCGCTTTGTCTTTTGTCAGTCAGCGAGCCATGAGGTAGAAAAGTTCAGATTCATCTATTTTTCCTGCACTGGCTTCATGTGCTACAATAGCACTATCATTGTCTGATTGTATGTATGGTATAGTGTTTGACACTGAATCATCATCAAAGAGCAATGCATCACATTGAGTATGATTGGCTGCATGTTCTGCTCATTTCCCCATGGTAACTAATCAACGATAGGTATTGATTCCTCATTTTCTAGAGATAGATTTTGCTACGATATTTGATGAGGTATGTTTTCCTATATGAATAACTTTTGATCAGGTATCTTGGTGTTGTCATTGCCCTGCTACTGCTATTCCGAGCATATCAGTTTTGCTATAATCTCATTTGAGTACTGAACAGGGATAGAGCATTGTCTTACAAGAACCTAGATTTCCATTGACCCATTCCATATATCCATACTCCTCTATTACTGCTCTTTTGGTATTTACATTGTAGGTATTCGTTGACCAATTTTCTACGGATGAATATTTCATCTTGGAATTTTTTCCTACGAAAATTTCTACTAATCCTGCATGTAATGATGCCTTATCAAACTTTGGTGCTGAACATCCTTCGATATAACTTCCCTCAGCATCGTCTTCTATGATTATCATGGTATGTTCAAATTGTCCTCATGCGTAGGTATTCATGCGGAAATATGCTTGGAGTGGATCAGTCAGTTTCACTCACTTTGGTATATAAATAAATGTCCCTCAGCTCCAGACTGCTCCATGTAATGCTGCAAACATATGGTCGTCAGCAGGTACTAATTTCATAAAATGTTTTTTGACTAATTCCGGATATTTAATTACTGCTTGTGGCATATCTTCGAAAATAATTCCTTGTTGTGATCGTTTTTCTTGGATTTGATGATAGACATTCAATGAATCATACTGCCCTCCTGCTCCTGCTAAATATTTTTGTTCTGCTTCTGGTATTCCTAGTCTTTTGAATTTGTCTTTAATTTCTGTCGGTACATCTTCTCGATTGTTTGCGTATCATTCGTGGTCTTTGTGTGGCTTAGCGTAGTAGACAATGTTATCGAGATTTAATCCAGAAAGATCTGGTCCTCGTGTCGGTAACTTCATTGATTTGAAAATTCTTAAACATTCCAGACGATGGTCCAACATTCGTTGTGGTTCTTTTTGTTCAGCAGAAATTTTCCTAACAGTGTCTTCTGTGAGACCGGTGAGGTAGAGTTCGTATTTGATTTTGTCTGATGATTCTAATGTCGATTTAAGTGACATATTTATGTTTATAACTAAAATCCTGACTGTAATTCTATCATTTTATAATACACTCATTTCTTCTGAAGAAGTTCTTGATGTGTTCAACTTTCGACTATTTTTCCTCCTTTATTTAATACGTGGATGATATCGGCTTGCTTCACTGTCTGTAATCTATGGGCTACTACGATAACCGTTCTTCCTTTGAATAGATTGTTAAATGCTTTGGCTATATCTTCTTCTGAAAAACTATCCAATGAACTTGTCGGTTCGTCCAAAAAAACAATTTTAGGATCTTTGAGAAAGAGCTTAGCTATAGCTAATCTTTGTTTTTGTCCTCAACTTAATCTTACTCATTTTTCTCCTATTTGGGTTTCGAGTCACTCTTTGAAACCATATATGAATTCACATTTTGCTGATGTAATGGCACTCTCTATTTGTTTTTTTGTTGGTTTTTCTTTGGCTCCATACAATAAATTATCTATAATAGTTCCATCAAATATATTTGGGTCTTGAGTGAGATATCAAATGTTTTTATAGTATGTTTTTAGTGATGTTTCAGATAGTTTCTGTCCATCTATGGTAATGTATCATATATCTGGATGTATATATCATGAAAGCATTTTTATTAATGTTGTCTTACCTGATCAACTCTCTCATACTAGTGCCGTTTTTTTTCATCATTTAATTTCTAGAGTGAATTTCGAAAATATATTTTTATCTCAATAATTGAAACTTATATTATCGATTAAAATATTTCAATTATTGAAATCAAATGTTTTTCAATCTTCATATCATCTAAGTGGTGGCATTTCGTCAAATGTATTTCGTAATTTTTGTATAAATGGCATTTGTTCGAAATATGACAATGTTAGATCATTAGTCTCAAATATCACTCCAGTCATCTGATTGGTTAGCATTCGTACTAGAGTAAATTCTGATAAATCTGCTTTTCATTGAAATATTTGATATCCATATCGAGCAATGAGTCATACTTTCATGAAATCCAATAATGCTCTCGGTAGGTCACTTGCCAATATATATCATCTACTTTCTTTTATGTCTCGTCATACTAGATCTCTGAAACTTTTTGATATTATTTTGATTTCTTTTGTAATCTTATTGTTTTGTAAAATTTCAAATTTTGACATAATTAATCTAATGATTCTTCTATCTGCCCGTATAAATATTTCTCTTCTTCAGTTTCTTATATGTCTCATACGTTGGTTTCCAAATCGTGCCACTATCATCATTATTATAAATACAGCAAGTACTATAACGAAGATGATTCATCAGAGATTTAAAATTATTATAGTGAATATTGTTATTATATTGATAAGTATCCTTACTAATCCATTTGAGAGAACATCCATTATTGTTCTTTGTCGGTTATCACAACCCTTTTGTAAGATACTATTGGATTGACCTGTTCATAATCATTCTATTTTATTATTATCTGCTTTTAAATATTTTAATAAATATTTTTCATAAAGTGTTTTTTGTAATCATCTTGTAGTGGTTTTTCTTATTGTTCTAAAAAAATAATTTAATGAATAATTGAAAACCAATAGTCAAAGAAATATAAAAATATATGTTTTGAAATGTACAAAATCTTTCATCTCTATATATTTTATTATTTTACTTACTATGAGCGCCTGAATTGGTCGAATTATTCAAAAATATATGGAACTTGTCATATATAAAATGTAGCGTGATTTAATGCGTTTTATCGGTTTCAATAATCTTTTGAGTGTTTTCATTATTTGTTTTTTATATCGATAAAGCCTTCTTTCTTGATGACTTCAATTAATTTCTGGTCTCATTCTTTAATGATTTTTCCTTGTTCTAAGACATAGACATGATCTACGGGAATATGTTTTAAGATATCAAAGATATGAGTAATAATAATGAAACTATTTTTGTCATGATTTAATTTGGCCATCATTTTCACTACAGATTTGAATGCATCAACATCTAAACCGCTATCTATTTCGTCTAAGAAAATGTAGGTTGGCTCAAGTAATTTCAACTGTACTATTTCTATCTTTCTTCTCTCTCCTCCACTGAATCATACGTTCAAATCTCTTCGAAGAAATTCCATAGAGATTCCTAGCTCTTTCATCAATGGTTCTATGATTTTTTTGAAGCTAAGAAATGATGTTGTCGATTCATTTTTTGCATCATAGATGGATCTGAGGAATTCAAAAAGTTTTATTCATTTTATCTCTGGGATATGTTGAAATGCTACGAAAACACCTAATTTAGCTCTTTCATTTGGATCTAATTTCATGATAGATTTTTTGTCTACAAAAATATCTCAAGCGTTTATTATGTACTTTGGATGTCCCATAATAGCCATAGCAAGTGATGATTTTCCTGATCCATTTTTACCAATCACGCAATAATTTTTTCCTAACTCAAAATCCATAGAGATGTTGTCTAGGATAGTTGTATCTTCTACGTGTACGGATAGATTTTTAAGTGATAACATAATGATAAATGATATATGATAAATGATATATTTTTTTGTCATTGCGAACGTAGTGAAGCAATCTTGATATTATTTATACTTAGATTGCTTTGTCGCTTTGCTCCTCGCAATGACTGCTTATTTATGTAAGTTGATAAAGTCTCCTGAATTACCATAGAATTGATTGAACATATCATTGATATATTTTTCTGGTGTATAATTTGATTTCCCTCTGATATCGAGGATGGTATTGATTCGTCATTGGTTGGTTGATTTGATATCTTGTAATGCTTTTTTCTCATCTTCACTGAAAAAATCTTTGTAATTTGCTTCCGTTGTTGATCTTGTTTTTTCTTTATTTTCTGTCTTATTGTCTTCTAGTTTTTGAAGCAATTCTTGTACTGCGCTTTCTATGTTTTGATTTATCTGTGCGTCGTTTTTGGTCTGGTTACAAAGTTCTTGTATACTTTTACTATCATTGCTTTTGAGTGCTTCTATCGTGTTTATGTGTTGTTGTTGATATTGTTGTAATCATTGTTTTCATTTCATGATCGAGGAAATAATGTTTTCGTAAGGAGTTTCAATACAGATCATAGGATCCTCTATTTTGTCGGAAAATTCAGAGGTATATTTTGTGGCGTTTTGTTCCATTTGTAATTGTAAAAGTCCCACTTGTTCTCTACTGCTATCTAAAATATAGACTAATTTTTCATGACAGGCTTGATCTAATGTGTTTGCTCTTTTGTTGATATATATCTCTTCTTGGTTCAATGTCTCTTTGATATTTTTTATCGTGGTATTGGTGTCTTTGATACTACTGATAATCGTTTGTCCCATGCCGTAACATGTTTTGATATCAACCACTGCTGAGAGTGATGAAATAGTTTTTTCGTTGTCGGTAATCGCGTTCGTGGTTGTTTTGGATGTGGATAGTTTTTTGGCTAGAGTGAAGTTTTGCTGTGCTTGAGCTACAAAGACTTGAGCGCTTTCTAGTCATGAAATACTACTTTGTAATGCATTCCTATATGCTAATAAGGTATGTATAGTTCCGCGATTGTAATAATCTTCACTCGTATTTCAGCTGATAAGCTGTAATGCTTCTTCGTAATTTCATTTTTTAACTGCTTCATTGGCTTGTAATGTATTTTGGATATTAACTATTTTCTGACCCAAAACGCTTGCCGTGTCGACTGGTATCTTGCCTACTACTCCATCATATATTTTTCATTCATTGAATGCTTTGATAATGAAGATACAAGAAAAAAATAATCATATACAGGCGATGATAGTGAATATGTTGGTATTTTTGTTGCTATGTTTTACTTCCATATACAAAAATATTTCAGGATAAGAGCCTTGGTATTTATAGTATATATTTGTTTATCGAGTTCAATAAGAATCCTTTAGAAATTATATTGCTGGAGTAAGATATCAATCTCGTTAAGGTCTGGTAAAATGTTGTCTCTAAAAATCTGAAAATTTTGTGTTACAATCTCTTGTTTTGCAAAAAGTACATCATATTTTTTTTGAAGTAATCATAGATAGAATACAAGTTTTGCTGCAATACTTGTTTTTGCATTGTATTGTATCCTGTTTTCTGTCGCACAATTTTGGTAAGTGATTGATTCACTGAGTGATGTCTCCATAATATTTTGATCATATCTTTCTATAGCGTCAAAATATGCTTTGTCGCTTATATTTTTTTCCAATAGACATGAATCCATATCTCATTTGAGAATCAACATCTCTTGTTTCATATATGATGAAATGGCATCTCATTTTTGTAATTCATGATCAGTATCAGTGAGATATTTTGCTAATGCTTCTGATTTATTTGTCGATAAACTTAATAACTGTACAACATCTGTCTTGGTAAGTTCTTCTAGTTTTTTGATCGTTGTGAGTGTCTCTCATTCGTAATTTGCTGCTGCGATATCTTTACCTGCTATAAAGAGATGTAGATTTACAATATCGTAACTTATTTCGTTTATAAGAAAACCATGAGTTACAGCATCTGGAGTTTTGTCTTCAAAAACAATATCTCCTATGCCTACGGGTGTTCCTTGTGCGTGTGAAGGGTTTTGGAATACTACTATGCTGATCGCCATAAGTGCTATACTAATGATCTTTTTCATTCGCAGCGAGAAGAGATAAAATTATTTGATAACATTAACAAGTTCTGCCATAGGCAAGAATATCGATCCTACAATCACTCATATAACGACAGCAATCAATGCCATCAATAATGGTTCGATAAGACTCATGAGAATATCTATTTTTGTCTGTAACATATCACGATAGAAGTCTGCCATTTTTTTGAGGACTTCTGTTATATTTCCGGTATCTTCTCCTACATGAACAATCTGAACTAATATCGGATCAAACAATGACGATCATTCCATTGATTCCGCGAATGAAAATCCAGCATTGAGATTTTCTTTGATTTCGAGGACTTTTTTCTTGTAAAAGAAATTGGTAAAGGTGTTCCCCATGAGTTTTAATGATAAGATTGGACTTACTCATGCACTATATAACTGGCTCAATAACTTTGAAAATCTATACATATAATATGTCCTTACTACTCACGAAACTGCTGGCATGGTTACCATCATTTTGTCTATAAAGACTTTGAATGCTAAGACGTATTTGTACAAAAATCTATATCAAAGTACTGCTCATATACCAATTAGCGCTATAATATATCGCGTATTTTTCAAAAATGTTGACGCTCCCATCATAAATTTTGTCAGACTTGGTAGACTTTGTTGGTCAGGAAACATCGTTACTATAGTTGGAATTACATAGATAAGTAAGATAGTTACTGCAATGACTGCAAAGATGATAAGTACGATAGGATATGCCATTGCTTTTTTTATTTTTCCATTTATTCTTTCAGAGTTTTCAAGTTCAATAGCGATTTCGTCTAAAATCTCTGGAAGATTACCCATGGTTTCTGCTGATTCTACCAATGCAATTTCTTCTTCTCAGAAAAAATAATTGTGATTTTCCATCGCTTGTGACATGGTAGCTCCTTGCGTCAATTGGTCAATCAAATCTTGGATAATCATAATCAGTCCTTTATTTGTTTCAGAATTCTTTATAGAGAATAATGCGTCTCTTAGTCCCAATCATGATCTTTGTGCAAGTGCTAATAATCTGAAAAAATTAGTTTTTTGTTTGAGCTTGGGAGCAAAAAACTTTTTGATGATAAATTTTTCAAAGAATCATAACTTACCTACTTCCATACTTTTCTATAATGCTAAATGTTAAATGATGGTATTTTTTTTATTTAGAACTTTGAATTTAGAATTTAACACTCCCAAGTATTGGGGAGCTATTTGTCGAATTTTGCTTTCACGTATCTGTAGACTTCTTCAATTGTTGTCATTCCTTTAATAATCTTGAAGACTCCATCTCTTTCTAGATTGATCATACCTCTTTGTAATGCGATGCTTTCTACTTCAAATGATGACTTACCATCCAAAAGCATATTTTTTATTTCATCAGTATAATCCATCATTTCAAAAAGACCTACTCTGCCCTTGTATCATGTTCATCCACATATTGGACATTTTTCTCCTGTTACAGGATCTTTTCCGCTTCCTGTATAAATCATAGCGTTGTTGATAAAATCATTTCGTTGTTGTTGATTTATTCCTCTGCTAAGAATTTCTTTTTTCAATGCTTCTTTGTCGAAGTTTCTGAAACTTTCTTTGGCATATTTGTATTTAGGATCGTCTTTTACTGAGGTTTGAATCTTACAATGGTCGCAGACTCTTCTGATCAATCTTTCTGCCATTACGAGGTTAAACGTACCTACAAGCATATATGGTTTTGCTCAGAGATTGTATACTCTCGTAATCGTTTCTGCTGATGAATTGGTATGTACAGTAGAAAATACTAAGTGTCCAGTCATGGCTGATTCCATAGCCATATCAAGTGTTTCTCTATCACGAATTTCTCACACCATCATAATATCAGGATCTTGTCTAAGTCCTCCTCTGAGTCCATTAGCAAAACTAAATCCAATATCTGCTCTGATTTGTGCTTGGTTGAGTCCAGCCATTTTGTTTTCTACTGGATCTTCATAGGTAATAATATTTACTTCGGTTGTATTCACATAATCAAGACACGCATACAACGTTGTTGTTTTACCTGAACCTGTAGGTCCTGTCATAAGAATAATTCCGTTTGGATATTCTAGATGTCTAAAGATAATATCTTTGTTACTTCCTTCGATTCCTAACTGTTCTAATGGTGGGATTTTTTTGGATTTATCTACGATACGCATTACGAGACATTCTCCCCATACACTTGGAAGCGTATTAGCACGAAGATCGATTTCTTTGTTCGTCAACGTCACACTTGATACTCTCGCATCTTGCGGTACTCTCTTTTCATCTGGTCTCATTTGTCCAGATTCTATTTTGAATTTTGAAATAATACTTTCGTGAAGGTTTTTTGGATACTGCACAAGTTCTTCGAGTATTCCATCGATTCTGATTCTAATTCTACAATAACTTTCCAATGGTTCAATATGGATATCTGATGCTCCTGCTTCAACGGCTACGGTCAAAAGTGTAGCAAAAATATTCACTACATCTGATTGAAGAACTGCCTCATCTAATTTTGCTTTGTAATCAATGTCGATCATCGTTTCTTTAGTATTATGTGGTAAATGTTAGTATGTAGTAATTATACTCGAAAATGATAAAAAAAGCAAATCCTGTAATGAAATTTTTAAGTAAAAAAAACTGCTAAAACGTACTTTATATCTATTATATATTAATTTTATTGACATATTTGTTTTATATTTTATAATATCACACAACTGGGTTGTTTTTTGGCTGTTTTTTTCTACACTGACCTTATCTTTATTCGTTATCTTTTGCTATGAATCCTGATCTTTGATTGATTATCGTCTGAATTATTATTTGAATTGTTGTTTGATATTTGGTTGCTAAGCTCTATTTTATGTTTACTATCAAAAGACAAAGAAGCGATGCAGTGACGAGGTCTCGTAATGTCGTTCTTGGCCATGTTCACGAAAAAATAGCTCCTCTTTTGCCAAATTTTCCTTATCCTTACAAGGATTTGGTGTTTTTGTGAAAAGGAGTCGATTATCTTGTTCTCGATGGTCTCTCGAAAGGTAATCTGAGTCAAATTGTTTTTTTGGAAATCAAAAGTGGCGTCTCTAGTCTCAATAGAAACGAACAAATGGTCAAAAATTGTGTGAATCAGAAACGTGTGAGTTATGAGGTTTGGAGAAATGAGGGATAATTTATTGGGTAGTGTATGTCTTTTTGATATAGGTACTTATAAAAGAGTCTTTTTTAATAAGCATATCTGTTTTTTCTTGATATATTTCTCTTTGTACTTCAGCTTTTAATCATTCCCCCTGTGATTTTTTTATGGTAACTCATTGATTGCTTTTTTCTGGTGTAATAATAACAAAATAATTGGCATTGTCTTTTTCAAGTACTTTCAAATAGAGGTCGCTTTTTCATGTGTTTTTTATTTCTAATTGTTTATTCATTTCATATAAAGCTGCATCATCTCAAAAAACATAATCAGAATAATAGGGAACTAATCGTTCATTGTGTGGATATCTTTTTGTAATTTCTATTGTTGGTACCAATAATGATGTTCTAAAAAGTTGTGTAGCAAATCCACATACTCAACCGTAAAATAGTAAATCTTGAGCTCCTGCTCATTTGCAATATCATTTTAATTTCATAATCTCTTTGTTAAGATTTAATGTCTCTTCTGATCATAATATCACTCCGTTGATTTTATTGAGGGCGATAGTATAATTTTTTTTGGTACATCTTTTTAATATCGAGGTATCTTTATATACTGTATAAAAATTTGCTTTTTTGACTGTTTGATATGCTAAAGAACTTTTGTGGATACGTATTTTTTCTCATTTATTTTGAAATCGTGTTAGTATTATTTTTTCTTCCAGTGTCTTAGGTATAATTTCATAATTTTTTTTGAAAATAGGACTTGTTCATTGATAAGAAAATGTTTGACTTACGTCATTATATACCATATTGAAACTATCTATATATGGCCATAAATAATCTATTGCTTCTTTAAATTCTATCTTTGGAAGTTCGTTTTTTAATAAACAGCTTGGTGATATAATATACATATCTTTCTTTTCTATGATATATTCACATGGTGTATTTTGAGCTTGCATGATTTCTTGAAATGCTTTTGTTTTTGAAATATTTTTTATTGTTATCGTTTTAACCTCTTTTTGATATTCACTAAAATTTATAATATTTTCTGCAAATGTATTCCCTATGGATATATATGTTGCAGCTACTATTCCCAATGTTATTGATATTTTTAATATATTTCTTATATTCATACCTGTAGACTATATAAAGTACTACAATTATAGTCGAAATTGTTATTTTTGCAAAATTATAGGACCATAGTTAAGTGGTATAATGCTAGACTCCGAATCTAGCGTCGTAGGTTCGATTCCTGCTGGTCCTGTGTATTATTAGTTTTTAAATTCTGGATATGTCTTTTCTAGAAAATCACATACCTTTTTGCTTACTTCCTTCTCTGTTAGATTGTCCGTTTCTAAAATATAATCAAATACTTCACGATTTTTTGTAATATCTATATTGTAGAGCTTTTGGAACAGTTCTCTTGTTTTATCGTATTTCATTTTCAGTATTTTCATACTTTGTGCATAACTTATATTGCTTCTTTTGGCTACTCTTTGGGCTCTCACTTTCATATCTGCTTTAAGATATATTTTGATACCATTATTGGTCAATCGAGGTAAATCTCGACTATCTACTACCACGTTTCCTTTGTGTAATTCATTGATTACTATTTTTGTTGCTTGAATATCTAGAGGTTCTTCGTCTTTTAGACGTTTGTTGAATAATTTTACTCATTTTTTACTTTCCCAGAATCCTGTATTATATTCTGTTTTATTGATATCTATTGGTTTATTTTCACATAAATTTCTCAGTACTCCAGAAGGATGTACTATTTTAAGATTATATTTTTTTCCCACAGCGTTTGTTATGACTGATTTTCCTGATCATGAAAATCCGAAAATGATGATATTTATAGAATATCTATATGCTCTTTCTCATTTCATTATTTTTGGAGAAAAAAACTGTTTAGCTATTAGATCTCTGTAATTTAATCCTTGAGCGTTTAACGTTATTTTGTTCTTTTCTTCCGTAATAAAGTTTAATTTCTTTAACTCCTGATATATCTTTGCAAATTTCTTTTTGAATTCACTGCCAAACTTCTTTTTGAATATTGTTGTATCTAGATGTTCAATATTGTATATCGCATATTGTCTCATTTTTTCTTCTTTGCTTATAATTACTCCTGTTTTAGCGGGGAGTATGTTTGCTTGTATATCTGCAATATATTCAGTAATTGCCTTGTAGTGCACATTATTATAATAGTTGTTTCTATAATACATATTTATTCCGTATGTTCTTGATCATGCACCGAATCCAATTGTACTCATATCTTCAAAGTTATAGTCTTCTTGAAGAAATCATCAGGTTTTGGGTAATGCATATCTGTTGTGACAATCTTGTATATATCATGCTTTTAGTAATATTTTTCTTCCTATATCATAACAGGCATAGACATCTTTATTATTCATTAATGTTTCTTTTTGATATACTATTCTTGTATTTGGCATCATTCCTAAAGCATAGAGTTCTATCGTATCTGCTTGTAATTTAGCGAGCTTTTGTACACTCTTGGTAAATGAGGTAACTGTTTGTCATTGGATACCTATCATGAGGTCAACAACAACATTTTTGAATCCTATTTTTTGTAAAGTTTTTATTGCTTTTGTGGAAACTTGTACGGTATTTTTTCTTCCACATAAAGTAATTTCATTATCATCAAGAGATTGTATACCGATACTTACTCTATTTATTCCTGCTTTTTTGTATGCTAAAAATCTCTTATATTCTACTGTTTCTGGTGATGCTTCTAAGCTTATTTCTAACGCTGTTTTGAAGAGATTTGGATTGATCGTATGTACTTTTGTTATAATTTTTTTGATAATTTCCGGACTGAGTAATGATGGTGTTCCTCATCAGATATGAAGTGTCTTAATTGTTTTAGTCTTTATGATGTCCTTATACATTTCTATCTCTTTGAGGATACAAGTAACGTATGTTTCTTTCATAATTGGACTATTGTCTATAATTTTTAGATACCCACAATATGCACAAATTTGTTTGCAAAAAGGAATATGTGCATAAAGATTTATATCTTGAGAAAATTTCACTTTTTTCAGAGAAAAATTATTCAAGGGTTCATATGCCCTTGTCGTGGGATAGGTATATACCTCTGGCCAGAATTCGTTATTTTTAACTTTTTCAATAAGTCACATGTATATATATTACAAGATAATTATGTCTTGTGAGTTTATATCTATATGATGGTATTTTGCAAATTTTTATATTGGTAGAAACTTCTATGAAAAATTTATTGTCTTGAATTGCATTGGGTGATAAAAAAAATATACCTATGGTATGAATAAAAAATTTGGCGTCATATTCGCATATCTTAAAGAGCTTTTCCCAAATCCAGAAACTGAGTTGCACTACTCTACTCCTTTTCAATTTCTCGTTGCCGTGATGTTGTCTGCACAAGCGACTGATGTGCAAGTGAATAAAGTCACGGATAAAATTTTCCACAACATAAAGAAACCTGAAGACCTTTTGACGATAGGATTCGATTCATTTGAACGTAGTATTAAGTCCGTGAATTATTATCATTCGAAGGCAAAACATATTTGGGAAACAGCTTCGCTGTTAGTGAAAAGTGAAAAGTGAAAAGTGAAAAGTAAGGGAAAGAAAATATATGAAGATGGGATACCAGATACGTTAGAAGAGTTGATGAAGCTGCCATGAGTGGGAATTAAGACGGCAAAATTAGTTGCTCATGTCTTATATGATAAACCTTTTATCGCTGTCGATACTCATATCCATAGAGTAAGTAATAGACTCTGACTTGTAAAAACTACAACACCAGAGAAGACATCAGAACTCCTTGAAAAGCGTATACCAGATGAATACAAAGATCACGCACATCACGCTTTAGTCTTATTTGGTCGTTATTATTGCAAGGCACAAAAACCTAATTGTGAAGATTGCAAACTAAAAACTATTTGTTTATATTATAAAGCTTCAAAGAAATATACGGTTAAATAGTTTTATTGTTTGTTTAGTATGGATTCCGGCTGCAACACTTACCGCCGGAATGACGTGTCTATAGTTGTTTTATATGATATTTATTCCAATGTTTAAAATCGTAGAACCTCAGTGGTGAGTAAATCTTTTGAAGTCATTGTTTGCATGGATGCAAGCGAGTGTTTTTTGGTCTCATTGGATACCAGTCTTAGCTGATGTATTCGTCTTCACCTATCCTGTCTACTTATGAGTTTTGTATATATATGGTATGGCCAAAAAGAAACTTTATTATAAAATAGCAGCGCTCTATATCGTAGCGGGTACTGCAGTGAGTATTATCGTAAATATAGGGGTCCAATTTTTCGTGGATAAGGTCAGACCAAATGTTTTTTTGTGATTGGCTGATTTGAAAAATGAAACTCTCCTGAACAAATTTATGCCGACGAGCAGTTTCCCGTCTGATCATGCAGCGGTTACTATGGGTATCGCTATGATGTCATTGTTTCGAGGGATAAAAAATAAAGACAAAAAATTCCTCCGATTTGGAGGAATCTTGATTATATTTTCATTGATTACGTGATTTGCGAGAGTGACTTCTGGAGTACACCGACCGACTGATATCATCGCGGGAAGCCTTATTGGAATACTCATTCCTCTCTTACTTATGCGAAAACCCATCTATAGGTTTGGTACCGGAATAGCTGAACGAATTGGTAAAATTATTTAAACTGTAGTTATTTTTGCATCGAGTGTTGTCACTGCATTTTCCGTTTTTTGAGATAATGTTATTTTTTTCTTGTCTGATGATGTTATGATTATAGATTTACTATCTTTTTTTACTTCGACAGTATAAGTGTTATCTGCTTTCTCTAGTTCTTTTATAACCTCTGTATATATAGGGGTTTTGTTCTTGGTATCAATCATACTTAAGGTGTTTTTTAGATGTGTTGGCTTTTCAAACAATCCTAATCCTGTGTAATTTGTAGAACTAAGTAAACTGGTAATAAATAATGGATATTGGTCCTTGTTAGTCAATATTGTTTCAAATGGTGTTAAGACATTTGTTTGATATGCTACTGTATCTACATCTGTTGCATCTGTTTTATATGTTTTTGTATCGAGTGCTCAATATTTATCTTTTGCTATTTTCTTAACTCCTGCGTCTCATGAAATAAATCATCGATTTTTGGTAAATTTTTGATCTGCAGTTTCTACTACCGCTTCAGCTACCGCTTTTATTTTATCTCCTGTATTGATTGCTACTCTCTTACCTTCTTTTGCATGTCATGTTGGATAAACATAAGTATCTACCTTATCTATTATTCACTTTTCTACTGTGATAGTAGTTTTTTCTCATGTCGGAGTAATTTCTAATTTTGTCGGTCGATTGGTTGATGTGTTGTCAAATATATCTTGTATTTTTATACTATCAGTTATTGCTTTGAGTGTATATACTCAATCTGTGGCAGCAGCTGCATAATCTGTTTTTATTTTTAATTCTTTAACTGTTTTATTATCTTCTTTTACTTCTGTCTTTGCTACTGGTGTAACTGCTGTTAAATATGTTACATCTATCCATCATTTTACTCAATTTATATCTACTTCTCTGAATGTTGCTTTTTGTTCTGTAACGTCTGTCAATTTAAGTTCTAATCATGTTTTATCTTTGACTTCAATCTTATCTTCAATTACAGATTTTACTTTAGTATCTATTGCTACGTCAGTGGTTGTTGTTACATCAGTTGCATTTTTCATTTTTGTTGCTTTGTTTACGGTATATTCAGTTGCAACAACATCTTTCGCTTTTTCTACTACTTTACCATTACTCAATTCATTTTCTGTTATGACATATCCAAGATCTTGATCTGAAAATAATGACGCAGTGAGATATCTTACGATGTCTTGTTGATTATTTATAGCATACCCTAGATTTGCTGTTCATATCGTTAATCATTGTTCATTCTGTCATGTAGATACATTATCTTTTTTGACGTCGGTTTGTATTTCTTTGTTGGCTGTATAAATTTTTGCTCGTGTAGTATCGCTACTTACTATACTTTTTAATACTCATTCAAATATGGTTTCTTTCCCTGCTATTATACCGGTAATTGATGTTTTTTTGTTTGTTGTCTCTGTTCCTTCTTTTATTTCTGTTGTCAGTATATCATCTATTGAGCTGATTTGATTGTCTGCATTAGCTTTATCTTTGTTGTAAATCGCTATTCATTGTTTTATCACTTTTGTATCTATATATTTGTAATAGTTGTTTGTTGTACTTATTAATTTTGCTACATACGTACTTATATCTTTTTCTTCTCCAAAAGATTTTTTGAGTTGTTTAGCTGTTGGTATTGTATCCACATTTTTTAGAGGATCTATTGCATATTCTTTAGAAATTGTTGTTGCTGCTTTTATTGCATCTTCAGACAATCCATATTCTTTTGTAAACATTTTATTTATTTTGTCTTCTGCTCCAGGAAACATTTTGAGAAGTGATCTTTTTCCGATACCAAGGAACTTTAGCATACTAAAGAGCATTGGTCAAAAACTATTAATTAATGAATCTAATCATTTGGATATGATTTCATTTGGTGTCATTTTTGTTGATGCTCCTATTGTGTTTCCAATCTCTACTATTTTTGCCATAGTTGTTTTATCCATTTTGTCTCATTGTGTTGCCCATACAGACACTAATTTGTTATAATTAGCAGTTCTTGTCGCTGTATCTACTCAGAGGAGACTGATATTTTTATTTTCACTTATAAGAGCACTGTTGTATTCCTCTATAAGTTTTGGGTTTGCTACGATATAGTCTGTAAGTATATTAGCATATCAGTTTTTGAGATCATCAAGTTTTTCTGATTTGTCTGTCGTTGTTGTATCTTTGTTTGTATATGATAGTATTGCGTCTGTTATGTGTTTAAAATTATCTTCAAATATGGTAGGATTTGCTACTATATATTTTTCCAAAGATCTGTAGTTTCCTTTCCCATCAAATTGTGCTAATGGATTTTCTATAGATAAATTTATTTTTTTATCTTCTATATCAAATTTCTCTGCTTTTGTTTGTTGCATTTTATCTTGTGTTCAAAATGTTATTATTCTAGATTCTAAATCTCATGCGCTATTTTTACATTTATATGTAATCATATTTGTTCATTTTTTATATGCATCATTATCTCAAGCTACTTTTAATGATATTGACGATATCTTATCGTCTTTCGTATATTTCTGGAGGAGATTTACAAAATTTTTCACTTTATTTTCATTTGTTTTATCAGTATCTGTGGTTTTATATGTTTCTATATTAGTTGCTGTTATGCTTGCTATATCTTTAAATACAGCATTGAATGTATCTTCATTTGCTTTTGTTTCAAAAAAATCTTTTGCTGTCTCTTTTGTTCGTGTTTTATTTATTGCTTCTTTTGCATTTGCTGCGTTTGTGTCTTCTATTGTTTTTTTTGTTGTTGCTGCTTCTACTAAAATATTTTTTTCACTGATTATTTGAAATCGGTTTCTCTTTGTATCTTTTGGTGCCATATTTTTTTCTAGATTATTGTCTTTGACAAAAGTCTTTAGTTTATCTGCATTAAAATCAGTACCAGGTTCATTCCCTGCTTCCAAGTTTTTTAATTGAATCAGATATCCTATTTCTGTTGTTATTTCAGATAATCCTTTGAGTTTTTCTAATTCTTTTGATATTTTTTCTGTCGTATTGTCTGCTGAATAATACACATCATCAGTTGTTCCTCTTGGTGTATCTTTTTCCTTTTCTGTTTTTGGCGCCGGTGTATTGAGTGTTATAAGACTCTTGATATCTTCATCAAATGCTATTTTAGCTTTGACATATGTTGATAGATATGGAGCTGTTTTTGATGTTGCATCGATTGTTGAAAAATTTGTGATCATATTATCTTTTATTCATTTAAGCACATCATCTCCATGATCGATAAAAGCGTCTGTCACCTCTTTGGTGTTGTTTTCTTTGGTCTTATCTTTTAAATCTCAAATGAATTTAATATATTCTTTTTGTGCTTTTTCATTGATTATATCTGTGGTAATAGCATCTGGAGTTTTTAATTGTTCTGCAGTCATTTTAATATGATAATAGAGTAAAAAAATTAGATATTTTCAAGCATATCATCTAGCATATGTATTGATTTTTCATCTTTAAGATGTGATTGTTGTTCTATAGTTTTCAATTTTTCAAGGAAATCTTTTGATTTTTGTAGCTTTTTCTTAGCTTCTCCGTCATTTATCTCATTGATTGTTTTGGTTAAAATACTGACTAAAGTGTCTATGGCAGTATCATCCAAAGCTTCGCCACTTATTAATATCTTTAGTCCTCTTGCTAAGGGAAAGTAGTCCATGGTAGCATCGAGTACTTTGAGGATATAATCTTTTTTATTCATTCTTACATAACTAAACGATAAAACTATTTCGTATGTCTTAATACTACTCAGAAGTGCTTTGAATTACAAAAAAACCCTGCTTCAGCAGGGTTAATAGATTGACGTATTTGTAATTTATGTTATAATCATTATTTTTCTTCCTACTTGTTGTCATTCTCTTCCGTAAATCTCAGGTATGCTCTGTATTTTTATCCCTATGGTGGTCGCATATTTGGTTAATACTTGTTCTATACCATTTTCTTGCCCCACATATCGTGGAATAGTAAAGACGGCTACTGCTCACAATTCTTTGATCCTATCTAAAAAACTTTTGTAGAGAGCAACAACCCGTTCTTGAAATTTTTGGATATCTTGATCTGAAGTTCATTTTTTTACGATTGGTCATAATCGTCATTCACTAACGACTAATATGTCTTTCCCTGCTAATTGATTTCATAATTTGTCTTTAATATCGTGCTGGAATATATTGAATTCTCTATCAGGAGTATAAAAATTACTTGTTTTTCGCCATGTAGCATTTTTTTCTGCGTAATTGATTTTTATATCTGATCCTGCGAAGTCATATCCCATATAATTGGCCAACATTCCTGTTGTTCATGATCAGACAAAGGGATCGTATATATATATCTTTTCGCTATCAAGTTGTGATTCGTGCACAAATTTTGCTAGTCAGATGTTGATCATCATATGTGTTAATTTTGCTGGCATCATGCCCATTTCCATACTGCGTCCTGGTTTCCCAAAATCTACTGCTTCATATACTTCAATATTCTGATACTGTTCTACTATGCCGTAGAGACCATTTTCTAGATTGATAATTTCTTTTCATTTGTTTTTGATCTCTTTGTCGGTGTGAAATACATCAACGAGCTTGTATCTTCTAATTCAGACCGTCCTCTTCAGATGTTTCCCGTTCGCTTCATTCTGAATTCATATAATCTTCACATCAGTCAGTAATTCTTGTAAATCTTTTTCTTTTACCACTGTCCCTATTTTAATCGTTCCTCACAACTGGGGTAGTAATTCTGCATATTTTGTATCAAAAATCACTATCCCCTTCTTTGGATAGCTTATTTCTTTTGCTTTGACTAATTCTAGTTCAAGCATGCTTATTTCTGGATTCTTTCATAAGACTGCGAAGTACATTTTTTGCTAACTAATTAAAATTAATTGTTTATTGTATAGGGAAACAGACAAAAAATACAACTTTTCTTTATATGGGGGCTTTTCGCGCCCCCAAACCCCACGACCAATATTTTTGCTAGGATGCAAAAATACTGAACAAAAAAATCCTTTTTCTCCGCTAGTAAGGCAATGTCACAAATTATTTCCTATCACCTTTCGTTTGGCTTTATTGCTTTCATGAATATATTGAGATTGAATGAATTGTCTTTTCTTCTTGTAGGATACCCTACTCGACCTATTTTTCGCGCTGCATTGTTACTAGCGGTGTATTTTTGTAAAATAAGACGCCGGAACTTCCCAAAGAAGTTCAACGTCGTTTTCATCCAGCGTAGTCGAATAGGAATTGTTTTGAAATTCCTATGTGATAAAAGAAAAAATCTGACTGAGTTGGCCAGATTTTATTCCCTATAGAAATTTAAACAATTTCTATAGATAGAAACGACCTGAAAGTTCTTTGTGGAACTTTCTGTGTCTTATTCTATCCCTAGTCATGATCATACAAAATATAAAGTTGCTAAACAAATACTTTGCAGATATGACACATAATATTCTTAGTATTACTCGGCTACTTTGGAACGATTGAACGATGGGTGTTGGAACGATGGGTATTATTTTTCTACCGTTCTATGGTTCTTATTTTCTATCGTTCTAATTAGGCTGTCTGAAGCATTTTTTTGAGTTCAAGATCGGCGTTGATTTTTTCTAATTTGATCAATGCTTTTTCTATATCTTCAATACTTCATTCAGTTTTGAGTCTTCTGATCTTTTCTTCAAGATTTTTCTTGTTTTGTACTAATGTGCTTTCTGATTCTTCAGGAGCAAGTGTTGCATCGGCACTTACAATACGAACTATTTTTCCATCGATAAATACCATACCTTTTGATGTACTTACATACATTTCATTTCCTACTTGCATGTTGTTTTTCATTGGCCATAATTTAATGATACCAGGTTTAACTGATGTTACCATTGGTGTGTTACCGTCCATAACTTTTAGATTACCATTTTCTGTAGGGATTGATATTTTCTCAATTTCTCCTTGAAAGATTACCTTCGCTGGTGTTGAGATTTTTAACTTCATTGGTGTTTTGTTAGGGTATAAAGCTACATTATTAATTTTATCCGTATATGCCTAGAAAACAAAATTTCTGGCTTCAAAACGCTATATTTACTTGACAATTTTATTTAAATAGATGTTTGGGTACTTAGAAGCTTAGATTTTTAGATATATTTCTAATATCCTAATGATCTAAACATCTAATAGTCTAATTGGTCTTCTTGTTGAGTGATCTTCTCATGAATGCTGGAGTTTCAAGGTCTTCAGCTGGTGTTTCTTCTTCAGCTGCAGCTTCTTGTACGGTATCTTTTTTGATTCCTCTCATGATAAAGTTTTCTGATTCTCTTCTTGTGGGTACTGTTGGTCTTCCTAAAATATCTCTCTTTGGTTGTTTAAGTATATCTTCTTTGCTTTGTTCTTCGAATCCTGTAGCTATGATAGTTACTTTAACTTCATCGTCCATACTTTCGTCAAGTGTCATTCCCCAGAAGAAATTTACATCTGGATCAATGATCTCTTCTACTACTGCTGCAGCTTCTCTTACTTCTGCTGGTGTCAAATCGTGTCCTCATGATACTGCGAAGATAATATTTTTTGCACCATCTAAATTTTCTTCTAATAATGGATTCTCGATAGCTTTTCTTGCAGCTTCTACTGCTCTCTTTTCTCCTGCTCCGTATCCGATTCCAAGCAATGCATTCCCAGAGTCTGTCATTACTGCCTTTACATCTGCAAAATCGATATTGATATCTCCTGGTTTGATGATCAAATCTGAGATTCATTGTACACCAAGATAAAGGATTTTATCTATCATAGTGAATGCTTGTTTGAATGTTGTCTTTTTGTCTATTACATTGAAGATTTTATCGTTAGGTATTACAATCAATGTGTCTACTGCTTCTTTGATTTTTTTGAGTCCGTCTTCAGCATTTGCTGTTCTTTTATTTCCTTCGAAGCTGAATGGTTTAGTGATGATACCAACGGTAAGAATTCCCATTCCTTTTGCGATATTTGCAATGACAGGAGCAGCACCAGTTCCAGTTCCTCCTCCCATTCCGCAGGTAATGAATACCATGTCTGTATCTTGAAGCATAGCTTTGATTTCTCCTTCGCTTTCTTCAGCAGCTTTTCTTCCTATTTCAGGATTTGCTCATGCACCCAATCCTTTGGTAAGATTGAGACCTATATTAATTTTCTTTTCAGCTAAGTTTGTTGCAAGATCTTGTGCATCAGTATTGATAGCCACAAATCCTACTCCATCTAATCCTTCAGAGATCATTCTATTTAGTGCTTTGTTTCCACAACCACCCACACCTAATACTTTAATCTTAGCTCCTGGGATAAATTCTGGATTAATTTCGTGAATTACCATTTTTTAAATGAATTTAGAATGTAAAATCTATAATGATGAATTGAATTCAGAATGTAGAATGCAGAGTTTAGAATTAATGTATTTTTTTTATTTCTGAATTCTGAATTTTGAATTCTGAATTAGAATAAGTCTTTGAAAAATGTTCCTATTTTACCAACGAAGTCGAGATTGAATTTAAGTCATCATCATTTTCTTCCTTCGCTGTATTTGTTAGATCGTACGTATGTTCCGAGGACATTAATGAATTGGATGTTTGCAGAGATGTCACCCAGATTTAATATATTGTCTTTCCCATAGAAAGTAGCTAATTTGAAGATATCTTTTGATAAGAGATCTAGGTTTGGCATTCTTGCTCCTCATCAGATCAAAAGTACTCCTCCAGCCAATCTTCCGTCTCTTTCGAGATCTTTGAGATGGTTATTTATTTTCATAAATATTTCTTCATATCTTGCATTGATAACGTCTGACAAGAATAAGCTGTCTATTGAACTGTCGTCAGATGTTCTTTCTTTTTGCACGATAGCTGATCCATGAGTTCTTTTGATTTCTTCAGCTTCTTTGATGTCTACTTGCATACCGATAGAGATGTCTTTGGTTACGTCTTCGCTTCCGATAGGAAGTGTTCCATATCCAAGTGGATATCAATCTTCATACATTACGTAGCTTGTTTGGTTTTTTCCTATGTCGATAAGTATTGTTCATAAGTCTTTGTGATCATAGTCCAAAGCTACTTCACTAGCAGCGATGATATTAGGAACGATATCGACAATGTTCAATCCTACTTTTTCAAATGCGTCGATAACTCCGTTATAAATATTTTTTGGAATCATAAAGACATCAGCGATAAGTTCGAGTTTTTTTCCTTTCATTCCGATAGGATCTTTTTCTCTTTTTGTCTCATCAATAAGGAAGTGGACAGGTACGATTTTGATGGTTTCAAAGTTACTTTTTGTAGAAATTTCGGCAATAACTCTAGAAAGATGATCAATATCTTCTGGACCTATTTCATCGGTCATGATTCTTTTTTGTTCGATTATTCTCGTCACGATCATCTCGGGATGTGAGATTCCAACAAATACTTCTTCTATGAAGTCTCCTCCAAGTTTTTTGATAAATGACTCTGTAATTTTGTTTATGGTGTTTACAAAATTTTCCGCATCGAGAATTTTTCATTTGCGCATTCCCTGAGTTGGTTCCATTCATTTAGCCAAAATGATTTCTTTACCATCATCATTAGCAAAAACCACTCATTTGATGACATCATTTCCGATATCGAAGACTGCCTTGATGTCTTTCATACTCGTTGTTGTGTTATATAGATAAAAAATAGTTTATTGTTTTGTTACAATGGATGTATCAATACTACTATAAAAAACAAACCTATTTTTATTGATTGTGATATACAATGGTTATCAATAGAAATTTTATTAAAAAAGCTCTTGCTAATATATGGTTAGCAGGTCAAAATGCTAGGTAATATCTATTGATTCTGATATAAAAAAATACACTAGTTTGACCTAGTGTACTACTTTTAGACATCATGTATGTACTGTTTTTGAGTTTATTCTTTCCTTTATTTGTTCATCTTTTTCTTGTACATTATGTACAATAAATGAATCTTTTTCCTTATGTCCATATGGAACTTGAGCATATTATTGTTTACTACGATACCCCATCCTTTCTCTTTTAGCTGTTTTGTCTTGTAGATAACTATAGGTAATCGTACGAGTTTTATGAGGTATTCACACCCCTGTCCGATAACACCTCCAGCGAGAAATTCAGCTATTTTTTTGAATCTTGTCTTACCTCATATCGGTCTGAGTCAAATATCGATGCAATGTCTTCCTGGGAAGTTTGGTAATGCACTTTCGAGCCATTTATTGTGTTTATAGATATTTTCCGGTGTTTCTTGATACAAAGGTACCAGATGTGCCAACCAGTACATAAAATAGATATCATTTTGTGGAAGCATGATATTATACAAATTTTGGTGCGTATGGGTGACATAGAAACTCAGACAGAATTTTTTCTTTTTCCCTCGTATCGCTCCTCTCTTGAGACCAAAGAGAAAAAACAATATCGCACTCCAAAATCTTGCACGTCGTAGTGATCATTTCTTGGTCACAATAAAAACATCTATATCAGAATCTGCATTCAATGCATTGAAGGTTATTGAATTACAGAGGTAAATTGACTGAATAAAGGGTACTGACCTATATAATCGGTTATATTTGTTTATATATTTCAAAAAATCGTCAATATAGGGGTTTTTTTTGTCCCAGCTGTACTTTGGTTCATCTGGAGGAAATTCTTGACCTCTCAGAATGTCTTCTTGCTTCTTCCATCACTTTTTTTCAAAAAGAAAATAACTGTAATGACGGGGAACGTCATACTTCATGATTTTGTAAAATATTAGATGTTGATTATCATCTAGGGTATTTGTAAGTGAAAAGTCATAATTTTGTGGCATATACTATATAGTAGTTAAATATTTTTATTTTTTGATGAATTATAATCGTTAATTAGTGCATTTAAACTTTGATTTAATCATCCATAAGAAGTTTTTATTGTAATTCATAATTCAAACATCATGAATGCATTAATCCAAAGCTCCGAATTTTCTGGTAGTATACTTTGGACTATTTCAAATCCATATGCAGGGTCTGAATTAGCTAATAAATTATTTAATTGCAATTCTTTGGTAATTAAACTTTGTTGGTTGATTTTAGGTATTTGATATTCTTCAAGATCATTATTTATTGATTCTATCAATATATTCAAAGTACGTGGATCTTGGTTATTTAAATTTTCTTTTATACTTAAAATACAATATTCAATAAGAGCCTTAATAGATATTTTATATTTCTTTTGTATATTAAATAGTTCAGATAAAGATACATCATCTTCATTTACAAATTTTTCTCACTTTCAAGGACCAATGGAATCTCCGTTGACTATACAATCTAATATATCATTACAATTTCTTGCCGTTACTCAATATATTAATCGTTTCTTAATCATTTCAAGAATATTCATTATATAATGTTAATTATTAAAATCATTAATTTTTCTTATATTATTTGTTTAATTATCCCATTCAAAACAATCACTGCCTGTGAATGTTAAACATATTTGTTTTTTTAAACTAATAGTTCTTGTGTCACTTTCAAAACGCGCCATAGTTTTGCATCAGGTTCATTGAGTATCACATTGTAAGAATTCACTTCATCATGTACTTATTGATGTTGTTCAGCTAAGATAGAAAAATTTGAGTGTTGCGTTTTCTTGCAGTCATTTGTTGATGTGGAGTTCGTACGTTTCTCCTGTTAATTCTATTGTATAACTATTACTGCTACAATACATAACGTTACTATTTCCGGTAAGTGATATAGTACTATATATATGTTCACTCCCCTGTTCATTATAACGTAATTCTATGATTTGTTGGGTTGGTTTAAAACTGATAATGTATTGATCAGGAAAAATTGCCATCGTTCACGTGAATAACGATTTACTACTTAATCCTGCATGCAAAAAATTATTCACTTGTCCGTACAGTGTCTCTATGCAGGCTTGACCATATAATACGTCTTTGTTTTTTACTTGGAAAGAAGATCTGAACGCAACGAATAAAATCCCGACAATCATCATCACGATGAGTATCTCGAGAAAACTAAATCATTTTCTTTTTTTATTCATACGTTATTTATGAGTTAATAAGCGGTCTTACAACATATCTGTATGAAGCATCATCTTTATCCATAAGGATAAGTGGTTTTTGATTGTCGATAACATTGAAAATTAATTCATCACCTTTTATGATTTTGATGAAGTCAGTTATATATTTTCCATTGATTCCAAAACTTAATGATGTTCCTTCGATGATAGCAGGAATGTTAGTTGTTCACGCTCCTTTATCAGTTTTACCTGATGAGATAATGATGCTATCTTTTGTTGTTTCGATCTGGATGTAGTTGTTGATATCTCTTGTAAGGATTCCAATTTTTCTGATAGCTTTTTCACAAAGATTTTTATCTACCAATATCTTGGTATTGAAACTTCTTGGCATAATTTCTTCTCTATCGTATTCAGGGAAATTACCTTGAATAAGGAGTGATGTAGCTAATATTTTCATGTCTTTTACTTGTACCTGGAATGCGATCAAATTTTCAGAATATTTAACGGTCAATGTTTCTGATTCATTACTCATCGCGTATTCAGATATTTTTTGGATGTCTGTCATAGTCACTTTGGGTACGATCAATGCAAAATCAGCTTCTTTGATTCCTGATGGTGCTTTGAACTCTGATAGTCTAAATGAGTCCGTACCTACAAAAATCAATCCTTCTTCTTTTGCTTTCAATAATACTCCTGTCAACACTGGACTGAAATTTTTCTCGGTAACTGCATATTCTACTTTGGATACTCCTTCAGCGAATAATTGTGTCTCTACAGAAAGTGTGTTTTCATTTGGCATTTCTGGTAATGCAACGTATTCACTTGCTGCGATACCATTGATGTCAAAATTATCTTTTGCTGATTTTAAGGTCATAACTTGTGACTTCTGATCTACACTTATTTCGACTTCTTTTTCTTCTATCGTTTTGATGATATCAGAAAACATTCTTGCATTTACGGTAATAGCTCCTTCCATAATCACTTTACATGGAATCTCTATCTCGATATATTTTTCCATATCGGTAGCTCTCAACAACAATCCATCGATAGCTGCTTTGAAGTAGAAATTTTGTAAGATTGGTAATGTTGCGTTTTTGGAAACAAATCTCAATCCGAGATCTATGACTTCCAAAAGTTTAGCTGTTTCTATTACGATTTTCATGATACTTTTGACTAAAAAGTTAAAATGTTTGGAAGGTTAAAATGTTTGGAAGGTTAACGTTTTAACTTGTAACTTTCTAAACTTGTAACCTACTCTTTATTTGCCATAATTGCGTAGATCTGCCATTTCATTGAACCAGATTAATGCTTTTTTATATTCTTCAATATCAAATTCCGGACATTTTTTTGCGGTAAAATACAATTCTGCGTATCCTATCCACCATGACATAAATCCTGATGTTCTCTGTGCTTGGTCTCATTTTGTCCTAATAACCAATTCTATCGGTGGAACATTTCCAAGATCTAAACTTGTACTAATATCTTCTTCAGTAACGGTTGTCAGGTCTTTTTTTTCTTCTGCTAATTTCTTGATTCCCCTTATGATTTCATCTCTTCCTCCGTAGTTGATACCAAATACAAAATATCTATCAGAATCATATGTATTTCTCTGCTGTTTAGCTAGGAGATATTCTCTAAAATCATCTGTAATACCATACAGGTCACCTATGACTTTAAAATTGATTTTATGTTCTTTCATAAATTCATCGAGATCTTCTTCTACGATTTTGTACATCGTCATAAGGAAATCATATTCTTCTTTTGGTCTTTTTGTCGCGTTTTCTGTACTCAATCATCGAAGCGTAAATACTTTTACATCAGTCTGCGTAAAGGTATGTATAATAAGTTCTACTGCTCTTTCGTATGATATCATGTATGCTTCAGCGACTTCTTTATCATTTGCCTTGGCTCGTGTTCTATTCCCGTCAGGTATAATAGCTACGTGTTTTGGGTAATTCATGGATAATACATAAGAATCAAAAATAACAAAAAAATTGTTCGTAATGTGAATAAATTGATATGTATTTCTTTGGAATATTCAAGAGAATAAAAAAAAGCTAACTATAAACAGTTAGCTTCCTCAAATGTTGTTGTAATCGGTTAGAATAAAAATAGCTTACTTACTGATCCACCTGGAATCATGTATTGTTTAATTGCATCACCGAATAATGCAGCTGAATGGATAATTTCTATTTTTTTTGATGTTGGTTTGGATGCAATAGTATCCAAGAAATAGAATTTTTCTATACCCGATTCGTCAATTCTTTTTTCGGCTTCTGTAGATAGTACAGGATGTGTTCCTAAGGCTCGTACGCTGGTAGCGCCCTTTTCCATGAGTATATTACCTGCTTTCGTTATGGTTTTGGCTGAATCAACAATATCATCTATAAGAACAATATTCCTGTCTTTTATGTCACCCAATGCAATCATTTGTTCAATCTTTCCTTTGGTTTTACTCTTGTAAAAAAGGATCAGTGGAATGTCTAAATATTTTGCATAGGCTTCAGCTCTGCGACCACCTCCGATATCTGCAGATGACATGCTTAGATTTGGCAATTTCCAACCTCTGACTATAGGTACAAAAAATCGTGATGCATAGAGATTATCTACAGGGATTTTGAAGAATCCTTGTATTTGATCTACATGAAGGTCTAAAGTTATGACCTTGTGTACACCGATAGCTTGTAATAAGATTGCATTTGCACTTGCTGTTATAGGAACACGAGGTTCGTCCTTACGATCTTGACGTGATCCTCCGTAATAAGGTATGATAGCAATTATTTCTTTTGCAGAAGCTCGTCTTGCAGCATCTACAATCATAAATAATTCATACCAATTTTCTCCCATACCTTTTTCAAGAGTGGGATTTGTAGATTGTACAATAGCTAATGTTCTTCCACGTATTGTGTCTGGAAATTGTGGTTTCCAATCTCCGTCTGCAAAATTTGTCCATTTTAGTTCTGTAAGTGGTAGCTCACAATGACTAGCTATTCCTCTCGCTAAAGGTAAATTTGCTCGTCCTGATGTTATTATCAGGTCATTATTCCATTTTTTTTTACTCATACGTCTGATTTTTTTAATATTTGTTTATTATTTTATGTATTTGAAAAATAATATATCTTTTTCTTACAATAAGTCAATCTCTAAATAATCTCTCCATACAGCTTAAATGGTATAGCTTTTATTATCTTCACGGTGAGAAACTCCCCTACTTTTATTGAATTCAAAATTCAGAGTTCCCCTCCTTCGAGGACAAGAGAATTCATAATTAAAACTTGTTTCATAGTGTCTGTGTACCCTTCTATTACTCATTTACTGATTTTATTGACGAGAATGTCTTTGATTTTTCCTACTTCTTTTTCGTTATTTTTGCGTGAAATATCTTTCAAAAGGTCGTTGAGTCTGTTTCGTCTGTCTCGTTTTACAGTACGTGATATGTTGTCCGTATAATTTTTTGCTGCTAATGTCCCTGGTCTAGAAGAATAGATTCCTATATATACCATATCGAAGTTTCCGTATTTTACGAGATCTAATGTCTGTTGGAAATCTTCTTCTGTTTCATCACAGAATCCTACGATAATATCTGTGGTGATACTAATATTTTTTTTTAATTTTCTAATCGTATCTATCCATTCTTTGGCTTGTTCTATAGTATATCCTCTAAACATTTTCTTTAACATACTATTTGATCCTGATTGTAATGGCATATGAATATGAGGACATAGTTTCTCTTCCTGTTTGTGTAAGGCGAGCAATTCTTTGCTATAATAGGTCGGATAGGGTGAGGTATATCTGAGTCGTTTGAGTCCCTTGAGTTTCAGAATTTCTTTTACCAGAGTAATGAATTCTGGATGTTTATTTACGATTTGTCCAAGCAAAACAAGTTCTTGTGCTCAATTTTTTAGATGAGTTTTTGCCTCATTGACTATTTGTTCTACAGGAAAATATTTTTCTAATCCTCTTGCATAGGGTACGATACAGTAGGCACAGAATTGATTACATCAGGTAGAAATAGGAATGTATGCGGTTGTCTGATGGGTATTCATAGATGTACTTATATATTCAGGCAGTATTTTTTCATATTCATTGATCAGTTCTTGGTCATATGCAATATCGTATCAGAGTTTTTTCAACATCAATGGTAAAAATCATGTATCGTCTATTCTTCGCATCAATTCTATGTTTTTTCGCTTTTGTGTAAGACTATGAAAGACAGGATTGAAAATATTGTTGACTCAAATTATCTCAGAAGATTTTTCTGCTGTCTTCATAAGATTGACTTCATCTGCGGTAAATCAGATTACTTTGGGTGTTTTAGTTTTTACTATTCCCATAAAGTTTCCTATTTTGAGTTTGCTACTTTCTGATTTTATTTTTGAATTTCTTAGATTGTGTTGGATCATACATCAGGTGATTCGTACCTTCTGATCTGGTCTAATAGTTTTTAATTTACCCGTAATTTTGTCTTCAGATTTTTGTTTGATAGAACAGGTATCGAAAATAATTATATCGGCATCTTTACTATTTTCTGTATACGAAAATCAGCAATTGGTGAGTACTGCTTGTATTCTTGCACTATCTGCATAGTTCATCTGGCATCAAAAAACCAGTACATGAAACTTCATTTTTTATCTTATTTTCAAATAAATGGACTTCATAGTAGCTATTTGGTATTTCTAGTCAATATTAATTAAAAAAGTGTTGTATTTTTTACAGAAAAGTGTATATGTTGTATCCCAAAAACAAAAAAATAGTAACAACAAAAAAATTACCAATGACAGAAACATCAAACCTATTACACATCAAAGTACCAAGGCATATTATCGAACATGTATATGTAAAAGAATATGATTTATTTCCTTGTTGTAATACACAAGAACTTTTTGCTCAAGGATCTGAATATTTTCTTCAGTCAAAAGATGGTATATTTTGGTCACTCATTCACCAATCTGGTGATGCTTCCCTTTCTTTGGGAACCATATATTCTGATTATAAGCGTGATTCTTTGGATATCAATGACTGGATATCTATTAAAAAATCACAACATGTACCTGTTCATGCCAAGATAATGACTAAGTATGGTCAGTGTAAAAGAAAACCATTTGGCATGAATGAATGTTGGTCAAAACTTTCTTCATGAATATGGTAAACTGCGTAGTATTTCCTACGTAGTTTTTTATTAGATAAAATATTACTAACATAGTGTTTTAAATGTTGAATTTTGTTCCCAATATCATACACTTTTTTATATTTATATATTTCGTTGTAGTATGATCGCTCTTATATTTGTTGTTGTATTGGTATTGTTGTTTCCTTTGTTTTTCCCTGGATATTATATCACTGAATTGATTGTTAGTTTTTTACCCTATATACCTGTGATAACTGGTGTTTTTATGGTTGTAGCTTTTGTCAATTTCAAGAAAAGAATGCGTGCATGATATCGTTTCCCTGTTCGTCGTTATTTTCGAGGGGTATCGTTTTTAGTGTTCTGTGTATTGTTTTTTTTGTATAGTAAACAATTCAATCGTTTCTATATTCAAGAACCATTTACTCAAGACACTGTGCAAACAGGTAGTCTTAAAGTATTATTTGCAAATATCCACAAAGATAATGTCGATTATACATGAATTAAAAAAACTATATCTGACAATGATCCTGATATGCTTATGTTCGTAGAATTCGCTGACCATCATTATACCAACCTCAAAGACTTTCTTCAAAAAAAATATCCGTATACCAATAATACTACCCGATCAAAAAAATTTGTAGGAAGTATGGTATTTAGTAAATATCCCTTGAATAATAAAGCAGATGATTTCCCTCAAGGAGCTCGAAGATATGGATATTTTGCACTACCTTATCAAGGACAACAACTCTATTTCTATCTTGTACATACGAGTTCTCCTGATAGTTATGATCACTTTTTGATGAGAAATGAGCAACTTACTACCTTTGTAAATAACTTTAAAAGTCATCAAACTGACAGAAAATATAATAATATCATAGCAGTTGGAGATTTTAATGTTACTCCTTGGTCTTCGTATTATGGTATCTTATCTACTGCCTTTTCTGGTGAATTAGTAAATGTTACCAAACGTGTCCCCTTCCTCTTTACTCGAAGATTTAAAGAATTACCATTGTTTTTTGCGCATATAGACCATCTCTGGACTAGTTCATCTATTCATGTAGAAGATTTAAAAATACTTTCATTACCATGATCTGATCATAAGGCATTTTTGTTTACTTTAAAGCTTTAAGGTTAACTTTACCACCCGGGTGTAAATTTTTCATAGAAGTTTCTACCTATAGAAAAATTTGTTTATGAATTTTTCATAGAAGTTTCTCCCCATAGAAAAATTTGCAAAATTACTAAAAAACACTATAATTAGTCTATGATTTACCTGGTTATATATAAAAACTATGATAAACAAAAAAGAAAAACCAATGGAAGACTGACAACTTTGATCTATTAAGAAAGACTTCTTTTTTGATATGGATGATGAAAAGTCTACTGAAAAGTCAGATATAGAACCTACAGCTCCTAAAAAATCTGAATGTTTGTTTAGTACAGATTCTCTTTCTGGATATGGATTGGATCTTGTTTTTGAACTTGTAAAAGAAGCGTGATTTGATGGTATAGATTTAGCAATCTGGAAAAATTTTGATTCTCGAAAGATTGATTATGTCAAAAAACTTTCTGATAATTATCAACTCCCTATTAAAGTGATCCAAACTTCTGACAATCTTAATGATAAAGAAATAAATAGAGCTATAGATCTTTGTTATGCACTTGGTGCTGACACTATTACTATCAATGCTCCAAAATTTTTCAACTTCAAAACATTTAGCTTTATTACGGACAATATATTAAGACGAAGAAAAGAAAATAAGAGCATCCATTTTTCTATTATCAACCCAGAAGATTCAAGTGTGTTTGCGTTACCAATCCCTAAATATCGTTTCAGTAATATGGTAGAAATTGTCAAAAAATATCTTTGTTATATCTGATTGGATATTTCTAATCTTGATTCTGATTCTTTTGAAACTGATTTCTTGAGAAAAATGAAGGATTTTCTTCCTTACCTCGCGGTTGTTTATTTCTCCGATAAAAGTAGAGTGTGAGAATGACATATCTTGCCTGGTGACTGAGTTTTGAAATTATCTAGCTTCCTCAAGAAACTTAAAGAATATGGATATAATCGTTATGTAAGTACAAAAATACAGATTTCAAAATCTGATCTTGCTGATTCAGACAAGGTAAAAATTATTCTCAAAAAGGCGAGAAACTATCTTCAAGAACATTATGACGAAGCAGAATTAGATTAGAATAAGACAATATACTACTAAAAAACCCCTGAGTTATTTCAGGGATTTTTTAGTATTTATATTCCTCCTTTGCTGAAAGGAGGTGCCGAAGGCAGAGGATTTTATGGCTTTTATAACATCTCCCATCCATAGGATACCTCCCTCTTTCAAATAAAGAGGGTACGTTATTTTTATTTTTGATTAGAAGAAGTCTTGCTCTTGAAGATAAAGAATAATATCATAAATGGGAATGCTAATATCTTTCTTATGCTTGGTTGTATCCACATAAATGCGGGATAATCTTTGAATACCATTTTGAGAAATGCAGCAAATTTGTTCGTCTCTTTGTGCGTATCAAATGGATACATAATAAAATCTCGAATAAACCTGAACATAATTTTACCTAATAACTAAAAGTGAAAAACTAAAAGTGAAAAATGATGGAAACTATTTATTAAAAATAATACTAATACTTTTCACTATTCACTATTCACTAATTTTTTAGTGACCATGTGGTTTTTTAGTATTTTTTTCTGTACCATCGTTTTTTACGAGTTTATCATAGAGCTTTTGTTCTACGGCCATGTGCTCTGCTTGATTCCAATCTACGTCTAAATTAAGTAATCATGTGAACTTTTGTAATATGAAGAATTTTTCTAAACTTTCTTCTGCAGCTTTGGTGATATCTTCAAAAAATGCTTTTGCTTTTTCATCTCCCATCTTTTTGAAGTAGTCTTCCATCTTTTCTTTTCCTCCCAATCTTTCTTCAAGACTCTTGATTCTTGTCTTAAGTTCTTCATTTATCAACGTCTGTGGAATAGTTACTTTCATAGATTTATTTCTCAATTTCTGTAATACATCTTCTATTTTTTTGATAAGTTCTTGATCGTATTTTTGATGTTCGATAGATTCTGTAATGTATGCTATCAAATCTGCTTCTGTTTGTACTTTTGTATCATCTCCAAAGAGTTTTTTCATCATATCAGGAGTCAATTCTGGAAGTACAATCTTTTTGATATCTTTTACGGTAAGTTTAATTTTTTCTGCTTTAACATCAGTTTTTTTGTTATGTAAAACAGCAGGTATTTTCTTTTCGTCATGAGCAATTTCTATTGTTTCGTCTTTTTTCTTATTGATGAATGTTTTGGGAAAAAATGGATCTTCCGCAAATTCTTGTTCACCAATGTACGTATGTCCTGTATGTACTACTTTCCCTTCTTTGTCGAGGTATTCAAGCGTGATTTTTGAAATTGTATCGAGCTCGATGGTGTCTGCGTCTTGATAATCAGCATATTGTTTTTTGATATTCATCATAGTTCCTTCTATTTCTTCTTTTGTAGCAGTATTGTCGATAGGGGTACACGATTGTTTTTCCCAATCATTATTTACTACTTCTACTTCTGGAAAGATATCGAGTTTGAGATTCATAATAGTGTTCCCATCTTTTTCTTCTTGTTTGAGATCGTATGGTTCACCGATAAGTTTAAGATCTGGTTGTTCTTTCAAGAGTTCTTGTAATCAGATATTAATCAATTTTTCATATGCTCCAACGGAAATGTATTCCGGTTTAATGTTTTTTTCTACCATATCCAATGGTGCAGAACCTTTTCTAAATCCTGGTGCTTCATAGTCTTTTTGAAATTCTCTCAACATAATAAGCTTGGCATCTTCAAATTCCTTTGCTGGTATAGTGAGTTGAATCTCATAGTTTGCATGTGTTCATTTTTTTACGTATTTTTCCATTATAACAAAAAAATATATATAAAATAAGACGTGAAAAGTTCAACAAAGAACTTTGTCGTCGTTTTTATCCCGCTTTAGCGGAATAGGAATTATTAGAATTCCTATGTGATAAAAATTGACTGACTCCTATGTATGGAAAATGCCTTCGATTTCAACTATAATTTTTACTCTATTTTTATAGTTTAAATATATATTTTTTTAAAAAAAATATATAATTTCGACGTCGTAAAAACCCTCATTTTATTTCAGCTTTTTACTGCGTCTCAATTAAAAAAACCCTCCTGATAAAAAATCAGAAGGGGTCTAGATCACGCTCCGAAAAACCGGGGCCGAAGCGTGGGGGAATCTTAATGCTTGATGAACATCTTATTGGTTTTTATACCGTCAGCACTAATGCTTATGATATAGACTCCTTGTGCGAGATTATCTACATTTAATACTTTCGTATTTTGTTCAGTCAAGAGTACCTGACCGAACATGTTCGATATTTCTACTTGGAAGTCTACCATTTCAACGTTTATATTCAATTTATCAGTAGTAGGATTTGGGAATACGATAAATGGAATTTGCATCGTTTCACGAATACCTACATTTATATCGGACTGTACCCAGTTACTTTTAACAATTACGTTTGTCTTAGCGTTACATGTAGGGGCTTGAAACCCTACGAAATATTTTATGTAACTTAAATTGGGGTTGACGTAATTGTACATATATACGTTCCCTGGTACAGAGGCAATTTGGGTTACCTGATTGGAGGCATTGATTCCGTATAAAAAGTAATCGTTTACGGTGAGACCGTAATATGCGGACCAATTAAATCCATAGGTATTTGTTCCTTGATCATACGCACTTAATAAGGTGATTGTCGTATGATAAGGTGAAAGATTGGATTCATTACCACAGGTATCTACTATAGCTATTTTGTAACTATAACTTTGTGCTTGTGGTGCAGAAGCCATATCTAGGAAATTACTGACAGTTTTGGGTACAGAACCAATTTTGTTCCATACATTTAGTGACACTTCTTTGTAGATGTGAACACTATCAGCATTCCCGGGTAAATTGGTTGTCCAATTGGTGTTGTTTTTCCAGGTGAGCGTATCAAATTCTACATAACAGATGGGTTCGTCTGTAGATGTTAATACGTTAATGTGAATCGTATCTCTACCACTGCAGCCATTATTATCGAGTACATATGCCCAATAATCGCCGCTTGTATTGACGGTAATAGTAGGAGTTGTAGCTCCTGTTGACCATAAATACGAATTCACATTTGTACTTCCTGTACTTAGTACACTACTTGAACCCAAACAAAACGTTTGATCTGGTCCAAGATGTGGAGCATTGGGATTTGCTTGTGTGATGTTCTTACTATAGACTGCACTTCCGCAAGCGTTGGTAATAGTTACGGTGTAGGTACCTGTTGATGTAACATCAATATACTGTGTTGTAGCTCCTGTTGACCACTGATACGTAGAAGCATGTCCGCCTGGAGCATTGTTTTGAGCATCCAGGGTAAGTAAAAAGGTAGATGTACAGAAGGATGTGTCATTGACCATACAGGCAGGTTCATAGGGTGGAGATGAGATGATATAAACATAGAAATATTTAAATATTTCATCTGAATAAAAGTTCCATGTTCCGGTATTAGCTACTGTAATAATTACCGAGTCAGCCATACCGACATTTGGTCCTACCGGTGGATCCCATAAAATGCTATTAACGGCTATACTTGGTTTGTGTACAATAATTGTATCTATACTACAGAAATAATGATATTCATTATTCCATGTATTATTTAAATACACATGAACATGAGATGCCCAACTCTTTGAACTACAACCGATACTGATAATGATCAGTAAAAATAAGAAAAGTTTTTTTGTTTTCATACGATTTTTTTGTTTTTATTTTTTTAATTTGTTTTTAACTAACAATGAGTTTATATAATTGACCTAAAAAGTCAATTACAAGTCTCTCTATTGCTTTGCTTAAAAATTATTGATATTATGATATTTAATCTAATTTTTTTCGTGTATTGGTTGGTCAACATCCATAAAATCCAGTTCCATCATAAATGATCGTTCCAGGATTTTCTGCTCCACAACTTGCACCAGAACTTACTCAAGAAACTCGTTGATGTACTTCTATATTTTTGGCACGTATTTCTCCATCAGCTGCTATATCTTGATTGGTGACTATATTTCCTGTCGCTGTTAATACTCATCTTATGATACTATTACCATTTACATCTAATAATGCTTGAGGATCTGCAGTATTGATACCTACTCCTCAGGCATCTGGACGACTTGTATAGGGTACATTAATAATAAATGAACCTGTTCTAATTGATTGAAAGGGTAAACCATTACTATTCCATAAAAATGTATTAGGTGTGTTTAAAATTTGTACACCATATCATGCTGCAAAACTATTTGAAGAATTTAATATTCTATTATTGTTTCATCCTGGGATTACTGAATTGTCTGAATTTCATGTTATAGTGTTACTTAATCCTCCTCATATAAATCAATGTTGTCCTCAAATTATTTTATTGTTTTGTCATCAGACTATACTAGATAAATTTGAACCTGAAATAATATTTCTACCATCTGGTCATCCTCATCCACCAATAAATGCTTGTTGACTGAAAATTATTTGATTGTTTTGTCATCAAACTATACTAGAAAAATTTGACCATCAATCTATATTTGAAGTGATTTGATTATTATATCATCAGACTATATTTGCCCGATTCCCTCATGAAATAGTGTTTCCTATTCAAACACCTCATCATCCTCCAATAAAATTATTGAATCCGTTTATTTTATTTTCTTGACCTCATCAGATAGAAGAGTTTGTACCAGATATACTATTACTATAATCTCCTGCTATAAATGTTCCTACTACTTGTAAATTAGCTTTTGGCGTATCTGTTCCCATACCTATAAATCCAAGTGGTGTAATCACAAAATCTACTCATGATCACACTTTCCCGATATAAAATACATCAGGGGTTGAATCTCATCATAATCCTCGTGTTCTTGTGGTGTTTCTAAAATTTATATTAGCTGCATTTCCTGAATTGGTTTCTTCTAGATATACTTCTGTCTGTCCTGAACTGGTTATATGAAGTTTACCACTCATAGTAGAAGTTCCGATACCGACATTGTCTGTGTTGATGTTGTAGATATCACTTCCTACTCCTGTCCAATATCCATCTCCTGTTCATCCGATTCCTCCACCTCATGACGTTACTAAACCTTGGCTTAAAACGTAAATGATATTTCCATTACTATCTATTCACAATACTTTTCATGAAAAACTTGTTTGGGGAGTCAGAATAGAAGGATCGATAAATATTCCTCATGAAGACATTTCTATCAATGGAGCACTATCTGTTCCTGATTCGGTAATACTTATTTTTGCTATGGTCTGCCATGCATTACTTATATCTGAAGGGATAGTAACATTTGCTAATGTAATGACTGATGCAAATCCTAGTACTATCGTAAAAAACAAAAGAATCAAATTCTTTACAGAGAGATTATTGCTGTTGATGTTGTGTGCGTAAAACATGTGAATAGACGTAAAAGCTAAAGTTTTTATTACATCTCAATTATACCCGAAAACATGTTTTTTTGCAAATTTTTTACTCCCCTATATCCCCTCTGAAACAAAGGGGACTATCTCCCTTTCTTTATTTTAGAAAAAGGGTTGGGGATAGAGTAATTTAACTTGATATTCACGTAGACATTTGTACTATCATCTCCATGTTATTTTACGTTATTTTTCATTGTATGCCAAAGACACCCGTTAAACCAGTTGCAAAAAAACCTGCAGTAAAAGCAGTAGCAAAAGCCAAAGCACCTTCTAAAGTAAAAGAAGAGAAAAATTCTGCCGTTAAAGAAAAAGATACGAGCACCAAAGTACTCAAAGCTGATGAGCTTATGGGTGGATGAGGTGGTTTTTTGTCGTGATTAGGATTCAAAAAAGAAGAAAAAACAGTTAAGCAAAAAGAGGAAGAAAAGCGTAAAGAAGAAGAACAGGAAGAAAGTATTATTTTGGAAAAACCTAGACGTGGTGCATCATTTTCTTTTGATAAAGTGGAAACTCCGACAACTCGTATAGTGTGAAGGCATGATGATTCTTTTGCTGGTAGGCCAGCGAGACCAGCATATACTCCTAGTAAACCTGCTGCTTCTCAAACGGTTAAACCTAGAAATGCAACACCGCAACATTGAGGTAAACAGTTTCCTGTAAGGACATGATATCAATGATCTAAACCTAATTTCATCCAAGGTAAACCTCAGCATTGATGAGCTAACCAACAACATAGGCCATTTAATAAACCAACATTTCAAGCTGCGAAGCCAGCTGTACCCCATGTACCAAAAGTACAAAAGATTGCGACAACTTCAGCAAATTTGGTTAAAAAAATAGAAATATATATCAATGATAAAATTACGGTAAAAGAATTTTCTGAAAAAATGGGAGTACCATTACCAGAACTTATGAAAAAACTTATTCAAAATAAGATTATGACGTCTATTACGGCTTCCTTAGATTTTGATACTGCGGCATTGATAGCATCAGAATTTAATATTATCGTCAAAAAGCATGAAAATAAAGTAGATGTGCAGACATTTATGAGCTGAGATTTACAAGCGATTCTTGATATGGATAAAGGTGCTGAACACTTACTTCCAAGACCACCTATTGTTACGGTTATGGGACATGTAGATCATGGAAAGACGTCATTACTTGATTACCTCAGAAAGACGGTTGTAGCTGAAGGTGAAGCGTGAGGAATAACCCAATCTATCTGAGCTTCAGTTGTGGAATATAATGGTAAAAAAATATGTTTTATCGATACTCCAGGACATGAATTATTTACGAGTCTTAGAGCTAGATGAGCTAAACTGACAAATATAGCGATTATCGTAGTGGCAGCTGATGATAGTGTGATGCCACAAACTATTGAATCTATCTGACATGCTAAAGAATCTGGTGTGCCTATTATCATTGCTATTACCAAGATTGATAAACCTGGGAAAAACCTTGAAACGATCAAACAAGATCTCGCAAAATACGGTCTCGTACCAGAAGATTGGTGATGAGATACCCCTATGATTGGAATATCATCAAAAACAGGGCAAGGAATACCAGAGCTTCTCGAAGCGGTTCTTCTCCAGACAGAAATGCTTGAACTTAAATACAATCCTGACAGATCAGCGGTATGAGTTGTTGTAGACGCACATAAAGATCCAAAACAATGAGTTGTTTCTACTATTATCGTGATGACATGAACACTTAAAATCTGAGATACTATCGTCGCTTACAATACTACCGGAAAAATCAGAAGAATGCAAAATCGAAAAGGACAAAGTATCACCAAAGCAACATGATGAGATCCTATACAAGTACTTGGTATTACGAGCTTGCCAGATCCAGGTCGTATCGTTGAAGTAGTTAAAAATGAAAAAGAAGCGCAAGATAAAATATCACTTATCCAAGAGCAAGTCAGCAAAACTGTTGATGATTCTGTGGTGAAACAATTTATTTCACAAATGCAGGCAAATGTATTCTGAGCAGAACTTAAACTTATTTTGAAGTCTGATGGATCAAGTAGTTTGGAAGCACTTCAACAAGCAGTTGGTGCAATACAATTACCAAAAAATGTAACGATGAGAGTTATCCAAGCAAGTGTAGGACATTTCACTGAATCTGATCTTTCTCTCGCACAAGCATCATGAGCATTGCTTTTGGGATTTAATATCTCTATGAACGCTCTTCTCAAAAAGAAAGCCGACTCTATGAAAATAGAAATGAAAAACTTTGATATTATCTACGAACTTGTGGATTACTTAGATAAACTCCTTCTTGGAATGGTTGAAATCGAACAACATGAAGTAATGTTCGCTAAACTTGAAGTCCAAGGAATCTTCTTTACGAAAAATAAAGATATGACTATCTGAGGAAAGGTTATCTTTGGTAAGCTTCATGGTAAGCCAAAATTCACCGTATTGAGAGGTGAAGATATTCTCTGTACTGGTAATGTGGTTTCTCTTCACAAAAATAAAGATGAAGTTAAAGAAGTTGGTGAAGGAGATCAATGTGGAATCAAAGTGACTACTGGAAAGAAAATAGAAATCTGAGATATTATAGAATTCTTTGAAATGCAAGACAAACCAGACTAATTACTTTCTTATATATCCAATGAAATTAATTGTATGACTTGGTAATCCAGGTAAAGAATACGAAAAAACAAGGCACAATATCTGATTTATGATTGTTGATGATTTTGTTGATCGTGAAAAACTAGGAACACGGACATATGATAATAAACGAAAATGAGAATTATTTGAAACACATATTGATGGCCAGAAAATACTCTTTTTGAAACCTATGGAATTTATGAATCGTTCGTGATGAGCGGTTGGTGCATTAGCAAATTTTTACAAAATAGATCCAAAAGATATTCTTATCATTCATGATGATATAGATTTACCTATCAGTAAAATCCAATATAAATTATGATGAAGTAGTGGTGGTCATAACTGATTAAAAGACATTATAGCCGTATTAGATACACCAAATTTTCGAAGATTAAGAGTGGGTATTAGTAGACCAGCCAATCAAAACGATGTCGCTGATTATGTCCTCCACCCTTTCAAAACAGAAGAAAAAAATAGTATCGACGATAAGAGTAATGATATAGAAAAATTCATTAAGGGATTCATTGCTCAATAATTTTATATGTCTTTTATACAATAAAAAAAACTACTGCGATTCAGTAGTTATAATTAATGTATCTGTTTCTGTAGTATCAGGCAAGATATTGTCTGGTATTTTTTTAATTTCTTTTTTGGTAATAGTCTTTTTTTCTTCTTGGTTTGTTTTTATATTTTCTTCTTTTTTTTCGCTTTCCTTTGCTTTTTGTTCTATTTGACAAAGTTTTTTGATTTGTATTTTTTCTTCTATATATTTATTGTATTTTAATCCTGTCCACATCGAGATGGAAGTAACTAAACATACTATATATATTATTACATTATTTTTTCTTTGTTTTGTTTTTTCTTTCATTGTTTACTTTTTTTGTTTTGAATGATTCATATAGTGATATCTTTAGATAATTCAATGGTTTAAGAAGTCATTGAGCGGTTTAAGTACTTTGAATACAGAAATACAATAGTCTATAAATCCGTCTTCTAGAATTTTTTTGTCTGATAGATTATGTCCTATATAGAAAGATTTCATTTTCAAAAATTTTCCTGCTTTATGTCCCTTATCAAATCATCTTGGTACATGTACTAATTCATCTCCTTGAATAGAACCAAAGGTTTTTTTGAATGCTGGTGTACTGATTATTTTTTCTAATTGTTTATAATGTTTTGCAATATAGGTTCTCACTCTTTGTAATGTCGGTGCTGGTGGCATATACATTCCTCACCCAATAAAAGATTCTCCTGGTTGTATATGTACGTAATACCCTGCTCCGGTTCAACGTTTTCCTTCTTCACGGATGATTACTCAGAAATTTGTTTTGTAGGGAGATTTATCTTTGGTAAAACGAATATCTTTGTTGAAGCGAAAAGTGCAATCTTTGACAGACAACTCTCCAATATTTTTGTCTATTTTTTTTGTCGCTTCAATAAGCTTTTTCGCAAAATCAAAAAAATTATCTCTCTCCATGTGATAGAGATCTCTATTTTTATTCATCCATTCTAGATTGTTATTTTCTTTCACGGCATTGAGAAAGGCGAATGTGATTTTGCTAATCATAATTTTTTGTTATTAAAATAAATTTTTGTTCTTCTTCTTGGTGTTGTTTATTAGATATATTTTTATTTTATAGATAATAGTTTTTTATGATTTGTTTTCCATTGTTTATCTATATTGTAAAAAAGACCTTGGTTGTTTTTGTTTCCAAGGTCTTTTTTGCTACTTATTCTATTCTTAGAATATATGTTATTGTTTATCTATAGATCTCATAAACATAAGCATTACATACCCTCTTATTTCCTCGATAGTTGGATTATCTATCTTGGTCATAATTCCTTTTTCTTTTAGTGCTTCCAAGTGTCTTTGATACCATGTGGTTGCCGTAGATGTATTATAGGCGTCTTTGTAGAGTGTTCTGGAAAGTACTGTTCCAAATTGTGCTCTCGTTACTGTCATATTTGGATTGAATGCTGATGTTGTGCTTTTCCCATCTGCTTCCCATCACATTAATTTTAGTTGACATGCTGTTTTAATATATAATTGCATTTCTTTTGATTCATTTGCTATGTCGGTAAATGAACATGTTAATGTTTGATCGGGTTTCATTTTTAAGATATTTATTGCAAATTCTGTTATCATTTTTGCTAAATGTTTTCTAATGAGTTTGCCATCCATGTCAGCTTTCTGTATTGTTGGCATAGTGGTCATTCCCATAGCATATGTCCAAAGATATGCATTATTGAGTTCAGTGCTGTATGGCGATCATGTAATATCTCATTGTTTTACGCTATTTCCTGATGTTGTAGGAGCACTTTCATGTGTGTTATTTTGAATGTTTGCTGGAGCAGATGTACTACCTCCACCTCATCCTCCTCCACCTCATCCTCCTCCACCTCATCATCATTGTTGTGGTGATTGTTGTACTATTCTACCGTTACATGTTGCATTACAATATCATACGTTGTTGTTATTTATTCCATCATCACATGTTTCTCCTACTTGTATTTTACCATCTCCACATCATGGTATAACTATTCATAGACTTCTGCTAGCTATCCCTGGTGTCGAACCTCATTGTGCTATAGGAGTTACTTCAAAAGTAATAGTCTTACCTGCGTCAATATCTGATGTCGTATATGTCGTATTTGTGCTTCCTGTGATTTCTATACCATTTCTATATCGTTTGAAGATAGAAGATCACTCTTTGTCATTGGTAAACTTCTTGAGCGTTACTCATCGATACGTATGACCGTCTATATACTGTATATAGAGATCATTTTGGGGGCTTATATAGAGTATGGGATTATATACTCATACTCAAAATTCTTTTGCTTGATCTGGCGTCATTCCTCCTGGCATTCTATAATCAAATAAGTCCTTTTGTGCGCCTAATAGGTTTCGGGTATCTCCATCAAATCAAAGTACTTTTAAAGTATCAGAGAATATTTGATGAAATACTACATATGGTGTACCGTTTTTGTCTATGATGATATTTGTCATTTCATGTATTTGATCTGGGGTCATCCCTCCCATCAAGCTGTTTCGTTCATCACCACCAAAAGGTATATCCATTGTTGTCTGCCATGTTGTTCCATTAAATTTTATGACTTCAGTTTGTCATACTACTGTTGGTCTAAAGGTATACATAATATATATGTTCCCTGTAGTATCTATATTGAGGTCTAATTTTGTTGGACTATGGGTAGATATACCCGCTACTCATCCTACCAATGTCCATTCAGAATATATAGGATTGTCCGCACTTATCTGTACGTTTTGTTGTGTTCATTCATGTTTCATAACCGTGATTTTATCCTCATTTGCTCAATCAGCAAAAGCTATGTAGAGTGTTCCCTGATATATGGAAAAATCATACAAGCTACTATCTGATATATTTTGTGTAAAATCTTTATTCCCTATATATTTTCGTTCATTAGTTCATAAGAGTGTCATGACGCTTAATCTATTCGTATTTTGTGAATAGTACGTGATATAGGGAATATTATTTTCATCGATAACTAATAATGCTCTTCCTATATTTCCCTCGCCAAAATTTGTATTTCATGCATTTTCCCATTGGTTGGTGGATGTATTATATTTCCTTACTGTCAATCCTCCATCTGCTACAGCATATGCTATATAGAGAGTATTGTCAGGTCCTATTCCCAGAGATACATCTTCATCTATTATTGTTACTCCTTGTTCTCCCTCAATCTGTGTTATTTTTTCTTGTCCTACGGTTGTCCATGTTCCATTTTGTCATTTCATCACAGTAAGATATTCTCATGCATTACCTTCTTGATCAATTCTTTTTAATATCATATAAGGAATATTATTATTATCTACTATCATGGGATATCCATGCATTCGTCCATAATCTGGTCATCCTATTCCTTGTCCGATTGTTCTCCATTGTTTATCTGTATCTGTATATGTATATGATCCTCTCAGTATGCTATTTATGGTTGCTGTTCCGGTGAGGTTTGCTTGTGCTATAGGTAATGCGTTGATATGTAATACATCACTTAAGGTGTTGATAGTAGGTGTGTTTTTGGAGGTGACCTTATAAGTTATATCACTATTTTCATCTTCTTGTGTAACACGATAGGAAGTTTGTGTTGCTCCTGATATTGCTCCACCATTCTTATATCGTTGTGAAACTGATGTCCCTTCAGGGTCATCTTGTATGAGTTTTTTTACGGTAGTTTTGAAAAAGAGGTGTCCATCTTGATATGCTATATATGCATCATTATCTTTGTTAAATCATATACTTGGCCACATCACACCTATTCCAAATTCTTTTTTCTGGTCAGGTGTTATTCGTCCATTTGTTGTAATTCTTGTGATAAATAGACTATTGGTACCTACTGTTTCCCGATTTCCTTTTTTCAATCTTATTACTCTCAATTTATCATATCCAAAATTATGAAAAGTGATATACGGAATACCGTTATTATCTAATTGTAATGTATTCATTTCAGACGATTGATCTGGGGTCATGTTATTCATTTCTAGTTCGTCCCAAAAATTTCCTATTCCTACACTGTAATCTTTTGTAGTCCATATATTGTTTTCTAATTGCATTACATATATTCTTCCTAATGGAAATGGCATATATGCAATATATAATGTTCCTTGTGTGCTTATATTGAAACTAAAATGTCCTTGTCCACATGCTTTATTTGCATAACAGATTCATGGTTCTCCTACATATATTCGTTGTTGATTATCGGTATCAAATTTTTTTACCACTAACCCATCATTACTGTCTTGATATGCAATGTATACTACATTATCGTATATTTCAAATCCTACGGATCAATAAGGTGTAAATCCCCTATGTATATTTTCTGAAATAATATCTCCTATAGCTGTCCATTCTTGTGTCTCTGTATCAAATTTCATGACATAGAGTCATATATCGTCTTTATATGCTATATAGGGCACATTCTGATTATCAAAGGTAATTGCATTGTTTGTAGCTCTTCCATTAGTGAATCACTGGCTACCTACTACTACTCGGTTTGTTCCATCATATTTTTTGATAGTAGTTCCATTGTTGGTGTCATTGTACATGATATATGGAGTATTGTTATTGTCTACTGCCAGAGTTGATGGGTATATTAACCAATCATCACATTCGAATGTATTTTCATATCCACCTACGGTGTACCATCCTGATCCATTAAATCCTCTGACGGTTATATATTGACCATCTGAATTTGCTATATATGGTAAATTATTTGGACCTATCGCTATAGCATTTCTTGATCGTATCCCTTCTGAACCTATTCCTTCTGAACCTCATATCGTTTGTCGATATGCTTGGTGTCCTGTCAATGTTGCATTGACCTTTCCAATTCCTTCAATACTTGCGTTGGGTTTGGGTGTGGTATTTGTTGATTGTACAATAGCATTAAACATTTGTTCTGTATAATTGAACATTTCATTTGCTGCGCTGACTTTGACTATATCAAATGCACCGAGGCCTAAAATGACCATTTTGATAATAGCAAATGTTCCAAATACACTCAACATAACATGATGCTTGTGTTTTGTGACATGTTTGATTGTGCTATACATGCTGTTAATCATTCTTTTCATAGGGGTAGATTATTTTATAAAACAAAATCTTAACCCCAATTATATATAGAATTTAAAAAAAAGCAAATTTTTTAATCGTTTTTTGCTTTTGGGGAAGTATGATACCATATTATACTACTTTATATCTACACATTTTTCTATGTATATTGTTATTTTTTATTATTTTAAAATTTACTACTATTATATACTAAAATAAACTTTGTGTCTTTGGTTTTGTTCATTCATTAGAAATGCTTTTGAGAAATGGAAACTCTTTTACTATACTATCTCGTCATTCATAGATGGTAATTCATAATTCTTGAGCTTTAGTTTTTTTGCTTCCAGCTTTGTCACCGATGAGCATGAAATCCGTTGTCTTCATAGGTGATTCATGGAAAAGGTAGCCATGCTGCTGGAAATATTCAGCGATTTTTTCTCTTGGAAGGTCAAATGATCAGGTAATTGAAAAGGTTCCTTTCGCTTCACTTGCTTTGAGTAGATCTGAATATTTTTTTGGATCCATATTTACTCCATAATTTTTTAATTGCTTGAGTAGATGTACGTTTTTTTGGTCGCTAAAAAATGCCGTAATAGTCTCTACACTCTTTTCTCAGATACCATAAATAGAGCGAAGAAAAAATTCATTGGCAAACATATCTATTATTTCTCATTCATTCTGCATTCTGCATTCTGAATTCTGCATTTTTTCAGCAATGTCTTGAGCCATCTTTTTGCCTACGTGTGGTATTCCCAATCAGTTTAATAATCTTCGTAATGCTTTATGTTTTGACTCCTCTACTCCTTTGGCCATTTCAGCAATTTTTTTATCTCCTATGCCTGGGAATTTTCTTAATGTTATTTGAATATTTTTATCGCTGAGTTTGTATATATCAGCAACGTTTTCTATAATCTTATTGTCTACGAGTACATCAACAACGCTTTCTCCTATTCCTTGGATATCCATACAATTTTTACTTACAAAATGTTGGATTTGTTGTTTAGTCTTTTCAGGACAATGCGGATTGGTGCAATAGTAATGCATATCTTTTTGTGTTACGGGTTCTTTACATGATGGACAAACTGTTGGCGGAGTTATAAATCCCCCTTCGTTTCCCCCTTTATCAAGGTGGTCCTTAGTCGTTCTACGGTCAGTGATAACACTTACAATATAGGGAATAACTTCACCACTTCTTTGTAATCGAATCCGATCATACAGATGAATATCTTTTCCATTGATAAAATCAAAATTATGGAGACTGACCCTTTGGAGTTTTGCTCCACTTAATTGTACAGGTTCGAGATTGGCAACTGGCGTAATAATTCACGTCCTTCCTACTTGAAAATCTACGGACAAAATTTGTGTTGCAGCAAGTTGTGCAGGAAATTTATAGGCCACTGCTCGTCTTGGATGATGATCGGTCGTTCAAATTATTTCATGTTGTTGTTCATCTTTTACTTTAATTACTAATCCATCGAATTCGATATCTTGTTGCTCTAAATATTTTTTTGTCTCTGGATCTTCACAAAGTTTGATAATTTCTTGTATGGTCTCCATATCTTTTTCTCGTGGAAATATGGGAAGACCAAATGTTGAAAGTTGCAGGTTTCAGGTTGTAGGTTGTAATATATCGTAGACGTAACAAAGGAGTCCTCTCTTAGCTACTTCTTTGGGATCTAGGAGTTTGATACTTCCTGCTGCCGCATTCCTAGTGTTGGCAAAAGGAGTATCTCAATCTTCTTCTCTTTCTTTATTAATATCTTTCCAAACCGATTTTGGCATAAGTATTTCTCATCTTACATTGATATCTAATGGATATTTTAATTTTTTCGGTACGTTTTTAATTGTCCTTACGTTTTCTGTAATATCCTCTCCTACTGATCCATCACCACGGGTTATAGCTTGGGTGAAGAGTCATTTCTTATAGATAAGTTCTACACTTAATCCGTCGAATTTCGGTTCTACACGATAAGTAATTATTCTTGTATTTTTAAAATAACTAAGCACTTCTTTGGTAAAATCTGTTACGTCTTTATTGTTTTCAGCTTCTTTTAGATCCATTGTCTCTATAGATTCTCATTCATGAATCGTAAGTTTTTTGATATCTATGTTTCTAACATAAAATATTTTTAAATATTTATTTTTGTTTATATGACTTTCAAAATTTCCTATTTCTATCAAATCTTTTGCTTCTATTTCTCACTCTAATTCTTCTTTAAATTCTCTAATTACCGTATCTTCATATGTTTCTTCTCACTCAGTTCCTCAACCAAACAATGTTATCATTCATGGACTGATATGTGTATTATTATCTCTCTTTTGAAAAATATATTTTCCTTCTTTAGTTTGTAAAATAATGCCGATTCCATGAACAAAATTATCTTTATCTGAATCTTTTATACTATTATTTTTTACAAGAATTTTATATGCTCTTTCATCTCGTTCTTCGAGATCTTTTGCATTGTAGGTGTTTTCCAATGAGAGTAATTTTGTTTCATGTTGTGCTTGAGTAAATCACTCGCTTACTTGCCCTATTAACGATTGTGTCGGGCTGTTTGATGTGATGAGTTGTGGAAAATGTTCTTCAATCTTTTTCAAATAATCGAAGAGTTCATCGTATTCTTTGTCAGATATTATTGGTTGTGTTTCAATATAATATTGATGATTATGATCTATGAGACAATCAATTATTTGTATATAAAAAACACGTATATCTTTTTCAGATACCTTTCCTGGATTGGGATGTTTTTGTATAAATGATTGAATGTTTTTTGTTTGTTGGCTTAAATCCATAGTAATTATTTCCCTTTAAATACTACTCAGAAGGTAGCTAAAATAATATATACATCTAAGAAGAGCGATCGATTTTGTATATAATACAAATCTAATTTTGCTTCTTCTTCAAAGTCCAAACTATCTCTTCCAAATACTTGTGCATATCAGGTAATACCAGGTTTGATAGAGAGCAATCTCTTTTGTCGTGATTCGTAGTTTTGTACTTCATTGGGTAAATGTGGTCTTGGTCCTACGAGTGACATCGTTCATACAAATACACAGAAGAGTTGTGGTAATTCGTCGAGTGATGTTTTTCTCAAGAATCTTCCTACTCTGGTGACTCTTGGATCGTTGGCTATTTTGGGTAATACTCATTGTCTTACATTTGCGTCTGATTGGATGAGTTTCTGATATAATTCATCTGCTTGTTTCCCTCAATATCCTACACTCATATGGGTATACATACTACGGAACTTAAGGAAGCTGAAGAGTTTACCGTATTTACCCACTCTTTTAGATTTATAAAATATTGGTCAACGTGAGTCTATCTTGATGATAATACCTATGAGTAGCATAAATGGTGATGCTAAGATAATGAGCACCAAAGAAGCTAATACATCAACCATTTTTTTGAGTATGATAGATCGACCATCGAGTTTGGAATGCTTATATTCCAATGCAATAATATTATCTATGTTTTCTGGTGAATATACTACATCTTCTAGAAAGAATCATTCACTTATGTGGTAGAATCTCGTATTATCACTGAATCTCACTTTTTCAAATATATTTTGTAATATATCTTTTTCAAAACTTCCTACTGCTACGACTATAAAGTACTCTGTAATATCTACATCTTTGATATCATTATGTGTCGCAAATTCTGTCTTAAATGAAAATCCATTTTTTATCTTTTCTATGGCTTTATAACTGTCTAAAGTATCACTTCAGATAATGAGTATTTTATTGTTTCCCTCTCTATGTCTTTTGGCTTCTAAATAGTTTCGTATTTGATCGAAGAGAAATAATCACATAAAACTAGTAAATGCTCCTACAACAATGATAAATCTTGAAATTCAGAAAAAGAAAACAAATCCTTGTCCAAAATATGATATAAACGTAATGACAATAATCCAATATACCCACGTTTTGGTAAATGTTTGAAAATATTTCTGAATAGGTTTGTGAAGTTCATACAAATCCTTAACAATACCAATAATTACAAATGCAAACGCTGCAATGATACCAAAAGCCATATTTTCTTGGTAATTTATTACTGGCATTTTGAGCTGAACACCTGGAATCAAATCGGTAAAAAGACGAATTCTATACATGGTATAGAACACTATAACAATTATGCCTATATGAATTACTGGTCTGAGGAGACGAAGTACTACACTGTACTTTTCTTTCATGGTGAGAAGATAGGGAATAAAATTAGTGTTCTGTTTTGGCTGTTTTTATAATAAATTTTACGATGTCTTTTATTTGTTCTTCAAACTTTCCTTTAGCTGGTATCCCAAACCCTGCTGCTAATTTGTGTCATCCTCATCATAATGCATTTGCTATACGATTACAATCTATCTTTTTTGCTCTGAGTGATCATTTGACCATATCACCTATTTTTCTTATAAATAAGACTATTTCTGGCCCATCGATATTTTGGATAATATGTAGTGCATAAGCAGCTTCTTCTGTATCAATATTATATTCTTCCAATTCGTTTTCATTATAATATGTATAGAGTAATTGATCTTTTTCTTGTATTCTTCCAAGAAGCAATTGTAAAAATTTTACTGAATTTAATGATTTTTTACGAAAGAAATTGTTTACTATAAGGTCTTTATCGGCATGTAATTTGAGTAGATGGAGTATGTTTGTAAATGTTCTTATGTGATCTTTTTCAAACATAAAATTTCCTGAATCTGATGTTATCCCTAGATAAAAATAGGTTGCGATATCTTTGTCATATAATTCTGGCCATCGTTTATGTGTTTGTTCAAACAATATTTCACAGGTACTTATACTTTTTACATCTTTGATAAGTACACCATGATCTACTCCATTATCTATATGATGATCAAATATTAGGATAGGTTTGTCTTTGAAATATTCAGGGTTCGCCTGACTTATTATTCACATACGATTGAATCAGGTAAAATCTACAAAGATTAAGAGATCATATGTTTTATAATCAAAACGTGATTTGAGTCTTTTGATGTGTTTTACGAAATCAAATATTTTGCTGGGTTTGTTTGGCACAAAATAGCTGACATTTTTTTTTTGTTTTTCTAATAATTTTCCTAAACCCAACATAGCACCTATACAGTCACCATCTGGGCTCATATGTCAAAATAAAGCTATTTTCTTTGCTTTATCTATCATATGTTTCCCTTTATTGCTATTTTTATCCATATATATTACTTCACAAGTAAAGCTTGTATTTTTTGTACGCCTTCTTCATTGAGTACTATTTTTTGATTACCTATAGTGATTTCCTGATCACCTGGATGTGTTTGTATTATTGTTATAATTTCATCAATCTTGTGGGTATTATCAGGTAAAGTAAATGTCGTTTGTGGATATGGAGATGTTGGCGACGTTTCTTCTATAGGTGTTTCTGTTTGATTATTTTCTCCTCCTGATGTATCTTCTCCTGTCGTACTTGGTCTTCTTAATGCTTTTGCTTTTACTACGGTAATTTCTGGATTATATTTACTTCATGCTTGTTTGATTAATTGATCACGTGATACTTTGACTATTTTTTCTAAACTGATAGACCTTCCTTTAAATCATGTTATGATCAAAATATCAAATTTTTTGAAATCCAAAACTTCTCTTACAAATATTTCTGTTGTTCCTGATATATCTTCTATCTGAATGAAAAATCATTTTTTCTTCGCTCTTTGGATATTTTTTATATATCATACGATGACTAGATTTCAAAAGTTTTCTTTTTCTTTAAACTGTGAAATAAAATTATATCTTTTGATATAGGTATATAATCCATCCAATGGATTTCCCGAAACAAAGACTTTGAATACTTCATATTCCAACATCAGCCTTTCCATCATCGTCGTTATGGGTCATGCTTTGAGTGTCATCTTGGTGCTCATTTCCATCATTCCAAACAATCCTCATCCAGAATCTTTGGATTTCTTTGCCCATTCTAAGATAGTTTCGCTATTTGCCAATAACATACCACGATCACCAAAATCATCAAATGCTCATGCTTTTATCAATCATTCTACAGATTTTTTATTGACGATAGATGCACATCTTTTGATAAAATCTTCTAATGTTGTGTATGGTCCATTGCTTTGTCTTTCTTTTTGGATGACTTCTCCTATTTCTAATCCCAACCCCTTTATACAAAAAAATCATAATCTGATTTCATTTTCTAGTGCGGCTACATGATTAAACGAATGATTTATATGTGGTGGTAATACTGTGATTCCTTGATTTTGTGCTTCATAGACATATATACTCAATTCATCTGTATCTTCTTCTACGGATCTAATTAATGATGCATAAAATTCTACAGGATAATATGCTTTGAGGTACGCGTTTTGATATGCTATCATCGCATAACATACGGAATGTGATTTATTGAATGAATATGCAGCTGCTGGTTCTATCATTTTTTCATAGACATAGATTGCTGTCTCTTTTTTATATTCTCTATATTCTTTTGATCTTTTGGTAAACTCTTTTTTGAGTTGTTCGATAATTTCTTTTTTCTTTTTACCTACTCACCTTCTCAGCAAATCTGCTTCTGCGAGTGAAAATCATGCCATAGATTGTACCAGAAACATCAGCTGTTCTTGATAGACTGCAATACCATAGGTAAGATTCATAATCGGTGCTAGATCTTCAACTAATTTAATATTTTCTTTATCGGTTTCTTCCTCACCATATTTTTCTATCAATACATCTCTAAGTTCTGTACTCATATAACTAATAGGTTCTTCACCATTTTTTCTTGCAATATAATTGGGGATAAACTCCATAGGTCCTGGACGATATAATGCATTCATCGCTACAAGGTCATTGATCGAATCTGTTTTAAGTTTAATAAGAAACTTTCTCATTCCACTCGATTCAAACTGGAATATTCCTGTTGTGTTTCCTACCTGGAATACTTGTTGAAAGGTAAATGGATCTTCCAATGGTGGTTGAAATGAAGTATCTTCAAAAAAACGTGCAAACATTTCTGGGAGCGTTTTATTTTCTTTTTCATGTTTTTTTTGGATAATTTTTATACAGTTTTTGATAACTGATAAGTTTCTGAGTCCTAGGAAGTCCATCTTCAATAGTCAAATAGTTTCCAATGTCGGTCCATCATACTGACTTACACTTGTTTCATTTACATATTGTACAGGAGAATATTTGGTGATTTTGTCTGGTGCGATAATGATACCACATGCATGCATACCCAGTTGTCTCATATTCCCTTGGAGTTTCTCTGACAATTCTGCAGCTTGTTTTACTTTTGCATCTCATTCATAGATTGTTTTGAGTTCTTCTCCTGCATCTGGTGATTCTATTGCTTGCAATAATGACATCTTATCTGGCATAAGTCATGAGATCTGGTTTGATTTCTCAAATGGCACACCAAGTACTCTTGCAACATCTTTGAATGCTGCTTTGCTTGCCATTTGCATATATGTACCTATAGAACTTACTTGTTCTTGTCCATATTTTTCTGTAACATATTGGATAACTCTTTCTCTTTGTACATCTTCAAAATCGATATCGAAATCTGGCATCGATACACGGGCAGGATTGAGAAATCTTTCAAAGAGCAATCCAAATTGTAAGGGATCGATATCAGTAATTCTTGTTACCCAAGCCAATATTGATCATGCTCATGATCATCTTCCTGGACCTACGACAATCATATTTTTCTTTGCCCAACGTACAAAATCTGCTACAATAAGAAAATATGAATTGAATCACATTTCTTTGATTACCTTGAGTTCGTATTCTAAACGTTCAATATATTCTCCCATCGTTCAAAATGATTTTTGTCCTCATAGTGCTATCAGTGGTATGTCTTTGTTTTTCTCAAGAAAATCTTTCTTGTATGTTGTGTAGGTTTCCAATGTAATTTCATGAAGTTCTGTAGGTTCGATTTCTTGTACAGGTTTACTGAGTGTTCATTTATCTGAAATTTTTGTCATTTCCAAAATAGTATCTTGCTCCCATCATAGGTCAAATTTACGATTTAATCATTTGTATGCACGATAACGTAGTTCAAATTCATGGATATGCATTTTCACTAATTCAGAATTAAGAATGTAGAATTCAGAATACCAAAAATATCTACATGTTTTGTATACTTATTTAGTGGGGTTTTTCAAACTAAAATACTATATTACTAGTAATTTGCTCACGATAGTGAACGTAATTAATTTTATGTAATTTATTCACTTTGTTTGTGTAATAAAAAAACCCTACATTGCTGTAGGGTTGTATGTGTTTGGTCTAAGATACTCGATTATGCTACTCCTATAGTTGTTAATAGCCAGAAGATAACACTTACTACTAACCAAGAAACTCCGATAAATACTAATCCGATAGCTGCTTGTTGCAAAATTTTGAATCCTTTCTTATATTTGGTATCGTCTCCAGCTGCAGTAACCATTGAGAACCCACCATAAAGTAGAACAACCATAGCGATTAATGACAATATTCCCAACATCCAGTTGATGAAACTTTTGATCACAGTTATAAGTCATCCTCCTTGAGCTGTTCCTGTTCATGCAATTCCTACATTTGCTGTAGCACCTGCATCACCAAATTGTGTGGTAACTGTCTGTGCAAATGTTACTAAACCTGATACGCTGAGTATTCCAAGAGCAAATACTGATAAAACTTTTAACGATAATTTTTTCATTTTTTTCTTTTTTTAAAGAATCTAAAAAGACTAAGTTATTTGGTATAATAGATTTATAGAATACAAAATCAAGTTTTTTCTACAAACCATATTTCTCCCATATACTATAAATTTTTACTTCTTTTGCAACTATATTTTTTATCTGGATGAAAAATATACTAATTAGCTTTAAAGCTCATTACATAACAATATGCGCTCGGGTAAAACTCTACTAAAAATACTAGTATTGAAAAAAACAAACGAATGATTACTACCTCATGTATACTTTACTAGAATTTTTTTTGTATGCTAAAATCCTTCTCTCATTATAAAAATTTCGATCAAAAATTAGAGCACTGGTTACAGACGCAAACGTTTTTAAAATATATAAAAGTAACTAAAGACTTCTATTTGTTGTGTTTCTTCTGATTATTGTTTTTGATACTTATACTCAGATTATTTTATCTTCAAGTTATACAACACAATTATTATGATAATCTTCTCAATCAACAACATGTAAGCGAAACCTCACTTCAAGCAAAAAGAGGAAATGTTTTTGCTGATGATAAAGCTGAAAAACATATTCAGCTCACCGACAATATCAGTATGTATAATATATTTGTTGATCCTAAATTTATCTGGGACAAAACCAAATTCGTTGATCTTATCGCTCCTGTTGTCTATCAACATTTTTGTGAACTCTATGGTATGCAAGAAGTAACTCAACTTCAGTGTGTGAAAAATATAGAACAATTTACGCAAACACAAATTATTCCCATTAAACCACAATTTTTTTATTATGGTAGCGGAATTGTTTCTTCGTGATTTCTTTTTTATGATCAGACGTGATATGATACTCAACTTCAACAAATTCTTACTGGATTTACCAAAAATACTGCTACGAGTCTTATCAAAACAAGACTCAATCAAATGATTTATATCGGTATAAAACCTAAGAATTATCTTGGTTTCTTTGCAAATACTAACTTTCTTGCAGATCTAAAAAAACTCAATCTTGCATATATTGATATCCAAGGTACAAATTATGTGTATATAGTACCGAGTAGAGTTGGTTCTGTCAATAAGGATATTGTACCACTCAAAAAATTATTAGACAAATATTGATATCTCACTAATTTCCCCAACCTGGAAAAAATATATTATGAACAAGAAAATAGATACGTAAAAATAATTTCTGATGCAAATCCTCTTATTGCTCAACAAATAAAAGATTTAAAACTTAAATATTATCAGACTCGTTCCAAAGATAGAATTCCTCTTCTTCATGGTTTGTGAATGGAATCGTATGTAAAAAGATATTATCAATACTGAACTTTTCTTGCCAATGTGATGGGATTCGTTGATAAAAGTAATAATGCATATTATGGGGTAGAACAATATTTTGATAGTGTGCTTCGTTGAAAAGATTGAAAAATAGTGTGACGTGCTTCTGCATGGATTGGGCCTGTTTGAGCTAATGAATTTGAACTGGATGAAGCTCAAGATGGAAATGATCTGTATCTTACTATAGATATCGGTATTCAAAAAGAAGCAGAAAGTATCATCCAAAGATATCATGATTTACTTCAAGATGACTCTATTAGTGTTTTGGTGTATGATCCATTCAATGGGCAAATTAAAGCTTCAGCAAATTATCCCTCATATAATCCTAATAATTATAATGATGCATTTACCTTGCAACCACTTTGACCAGAATATTGATATATGATTGATGATTTAAGTTACATAGAGAACCCTGTGTATATCCAAACTGGTTGAGAATATAGACTCGCTACTTCGTATGAAAGAACAGATACTACTATTGCAAAATATGTTGCCAAAAATGGGTATGGCCCTCAGGTTCTGGTAGATAAAAATACTGCTATGGCTTATGAACCATGAAGTGTGTTTAAAGCATTTACGGTTGCGATAGGTCTTGATACTGATGAAATCAGATTTTATGATCCCTATAATGATCCCGGTAAGGTTAAGGTAGGACAATTTACTATCAAAAATGCTGATGATGCGTGTATGGGAGATTGGAATTTTTTACATGCCTTTGTGTGGTCATGTAATGTTGGTATGGTAAGAATAGCACAAAAATTAGGTAAAGAAATATTTTATAATTATGTAGATAAACTTGGGTTTTGAAAAGCTACATGAATAGAAGTAGCAAATGAGGATCCATGATTCGTTGAATGAGTTACTACTGTTTCTGATGCTAGATTTTTTAATAATACGTTTGGGCAATGACTTCTGGTGACTCCGATTCAATTGGCTGCATGATATGGAGCTGTTGTGAATGGAGGATATTATGTAAAGCCTACTATCGTTAAATGAATATTTGATAAAAAAACTAATACCTACTATCCTAGTACGACAAAAGTTACTAAACAAATATTCAGACCAGAAACAGCAGAAGCACTCAAAGTGTGATTATTTAGTGTCATGGAACAAAATCCAGAACTGAAATATGCTAAAGTCGAATGATATCAGTTATGAGGAAAAACATGAACATCACAGATTTCATATAAAGGAAAATATATGCAAGGTGTTTGATGGACTAATGGATCGTTCGTCTGAATGATAACAAAAGATAATCCAAAATATATCATCGTTATACAAGTACGTAGGCCAAGACAGAATCAATGGTGATTTGCAACTGCGGGAAAAATATTCTGAGAGTTGGCCAAATTTATCATAAATTATTCACTGATAGAAAAATAATTGAAAATCACTTTCGATTATGTATGACTGAGTCGCTTTTTTATTCTTTATACAAAACAATGTTTGGAAAATTATGAGAAATGAAAAAAATGTATGACAAATATAAGACGTTACAGAAAGCTCTTAAAAACCTCGTTATCAGAGGGAAAGAAGGAAAATTCATCTGATCAGATGGTACAGAACAAGATGCTATCGTAGTAGATATCAGTGGAGAAATGAAATTGAGAGAATTACATATCAATGATGATTCTTTATTAGATCCATCAAAAAAATCTCATCTTGAAAATCTTATCACCAATTGTTTTCAAAAAGCACAAACTAAAGCACAAGAAATAGTTGGAGAAAAAACCAAAGAAATTCTTTGAGTAGATCCTTCTGATATGGCTGGTATGCTTGGTGGAGGTTGAATCCCTGGTATGAACTAATTTTTTATCACCAATCATCAATATAGATCATATACAAAAACACTAGAAAATATTTTTCTATGTATTTACTATTGTTAAAAAAATAATGAATAAACAACTAGAAAACGCTATTAGAAATTCATGGGATAAAAAAACTTGTTATCCTCAAAGTAAAAGTACACGATCTTCAAAAAATCCTTCCCTATGACAATGTGCGATTACCGCTTTGATCATACAAGATTATATTTGATGAGAATTGTTGTTTTGTTCACATAATAATCATTATTGGAATAGATTATCAAATTGAGAAATAATCGATTTAACAAGAGAACAGTTTGATGAAAAAACTGTTTTGTGTGTTGATAAAGTCATTGAAAGAATATCTTGTCTTATTGGTAAATCAGCCATCAGAGCTAAAACTAATGAAAGATATCAACTATTAAAAAGTCGTGTGGAGAAAAAATTACATATATAATATATTATTGTAAATTCAATATTTTGGGCTCATAGCCATTGTTTTTGTAGTAGTCGACAACTTCTCTAATATCTTCTATAGGGGTAGATGCTCATCAGGTTATAGCTACGGTTTCGTGTTCAAACAATTCCCCTGCTGAATTTTCTAAAATATCTGCTAATGATTCTCCATAAAAACTTTTCTTATTATGTTGTACTCCTATACGATATAATTCCTTGGTGTTATTGCTTTCTTTCCCTCCTATAACGATGAACGTAGAAAACTTATCAAGATTTTGAATTACTACGGTCTGTCTTTCATAGGTTGCTTTACAGACATCTGATAATGCTGGTAATATCGCGTGGGGGTATTGTTGTTGAATTTCTTTGAGTGTATCTTGCACATAATCAAAATTTAATGTTGTCTGAGAAAGTACAGCAAATTTAGTGTCTTTATCTATCTGTGGTAATATGTTTTTGTCTTGAATTACATAAAAAGTTCATCATTGTGATGTTATATATTCTAAGATATTTTTTCCTTCTTGGTGATTTTCTTTGCCTATATAAAAAAAAGTATGTATTCATTGCTGTATAAATCATTGTATCTCTGTATAAATTTTACTTACAAAGGGACATTCTAGATTATATACTGCTTTGAATATTTGCTTAGCCTGATTTAATATTTCTCTATTGGTTCCATGTGCAGAAAATACTACGATAGCGTTTTTTTCCTTTACCTCATCAATTGTTTCTATAAATAGTATTCATTTTTTTTCAAAGTCTTTGGTGATTTTTGGATTGTGTACAAGTGCATGAATACAAAAAATTTTTTCATCAGGATGATGTGCAATAACCTCATTCAGTTGGTCTATCGACCTTTTTACTCCGAAACAAAAACTTGAAGGAGTAAGATAATATACTATTTTACTCATAGACTTTGTGTCAACTAAAATGTTTTTATTCTCCCATGCATGAGAAAATAATTTCTCTGTCTCTTGCGTGATCAAGTTCAAATAACAATACTCTTTGCCATACTCAAAACAGTAATTTTCCGTCTTGTACAGGAATTGTTTCACTACTGTTTCCCATAAGCATTCCTCTGATATGTGCATGTCCGTTGAGACATTCTTCTTTACTCTCACACATGGTTTTGGGATCTCTATGTTCCAAGTCATTATGTTTATAGATTTCATCTATAGAGACATTTTTGTCACACCATTCTTTAAGGTCATTTCGAAACCCATCCTCTGCTTCGTTGATTTTGAGTACTGCAGTGGTATGGCGAGTAAATATATTTACTAGTCCATTCTTGAAATTACATTCAGAAATAAATGTTTTTATATCATCTGTGATATCTATTATATCAAACGGTTTGCTGGTAGTATATACTATAGATTTTGAATAATACATTTTTCTGATTAACATTAAAACGTGTGGTGAGTATATCAAATCTCAGTATCATTTCAATGACTTCCCTCTGATCTTGACTTTCTTATGCAAATATATATTTTATTGTAAACAAAAAATAAAATAGAATACTATGGAAAATTCTCAATTAGCTCAGATTATTGAGCAAGCTTTTGCGGGTATGCAATCACGAAAGGAAACATTTGTAATAGTTCGATTGTTTGATAATCTTAAAAAGATTACTCTTCCTATTGGTGGTGTTCAATATGCATATTATGCTAGAATCGACCTAATAATTCAAGAAAATAACGATACGTACATTAAGATACTTTATCGTGATAAAACTCCAGAATTGTTGCCATTTTCTACTCTTGCGGAACAGATGAGTGCGGTAGAATGTTTACGTACTAATAACATTCTTCCTACAGCACAAGAATTTCTTGAAGCAAGATCATTACTCAACACACCTGGTATATTTGATATGGTTGCTGGTTGTGGCTAGAAATTATTTTGCTTTATACAGCTGATTCGTTATGTACGGATCAGTTTTTTTGAATAATAAAGATTTTTGATCCCGACATGAGTCGGGATAATTTCGACATCATAAAAAATCTCACTATTTTAATTTTTTATTGTGTCTCAATTACTTTTGCAACATCTCTATCATCAAATCTTGATGTCTACTTTTGAGATCATGGACTAAGGTCTTTTTATTTTCCATAAATTTTTGAATATCAAATCCATATTCTTCCAACATCAATGATGTATGATCTACTCCTATATAATGGGGAAGGATAACGTAGTCAGCACCTTGTTCGTAAAGTTTTATCGCCTCATGAATTTGATTGGATACGAGGATGATAATCAGATTTGGATTGTGTTGTTTTATAGTTTTGAGGAGAACCATATTTTCATCAAATACTTTTACTGTACTGATAATCATTTTGCAATTTTTCAAATTTAATTCTTGGATAAAGTCTATATCGCTGATATCGCCGTAAATACATGGAATCTTTTTTTTCTGAAGATGTAATATAATACCTGGATGTTCATCGACTACTAGTATATCTTTGTGTGTTTTATTAAGTGTAGTATACATATTGCTTCCAAATCTTCCGTATCAAAATAGTACTATTTCGTACTCTTTTTTATTCACCCTTCTATATTCTCTATTTCGTACTCAAGGTAATATGCTCAATATCGGTTTGAAAAAATGATAGATTTTTTCGCCATATATTACTGAATAACTTGACCCTGCAATAGTAATAAGTCCTACTAATGTACTCATAGAAAGTATTGTTGGATCATTGATATATCATGAGGTAATTCCCATGGCTATGATAAGAAACGAGAATTCACTTATTTGTCCTAATGATATTCATGTGAGAAAATTATTTTTTCTTACGTGTCATAAAAATCACAATACTACCATAGTTATTATTGGTTTGATAATTAATACAAATGTTACAAAGACGACTAATGGAAGTATCATTGTACCATTAGTTGTTCAGAAATTTACGTGTGATCACAGTAATACGAAGAAAATCACGATGAAGAAATCTCTCAGTGGTTTGATTCTACTTGTTATTTCAAATCTATATGATGAACTGGCCAATGTGATTCATGCAATTAATGTTCCTATTTCTATACCAAATCCCATTCGATGAAATAACGCTCCAAGGATGAAACATCGTCCTATCGAAAATAAGAATAAATATTCTTGAGATTCAGCGATTTTTTGAGTTATTATAGGAATGAAATATTTACTCAAGAGATACATTCCTATTCATAATCCTATCACTTTGGCTATAAGACTTCCTACTATAAGCGCTGATCATGCACCTTGAATATTTTTGAATGTCGCCATTCCGAGAATCATAAGCATTACAATCAAATCTTGTACGATAAGTATCCCTATACTTAGTCTTCCTGATGTTGATTCCATTTCGTCTCTATCTCCCAAAAGTTTCAATACTACGATCGTGCTACTAAATGCAAATCCTATCGATAAAAATATCGATGTCATACTATCAAATCATAGCATGGTAGCGATAAAATATCCTAATCCTCAGGTAATCAATACTTGTAATACTCATGCAATGGTTGCAGTTTTTCATAAATCCTTGATAATTGTTGGATTTAACTCCATACCTACGATAAAAAGCAATAGTGCAATACCCAAATTACCAAATGACTGAAACGCCGTATTTGCTTGAAGTAATGACGGGAAAAACAAACTGATAGCAGTACCAGCAATAATATATCATATAATCATAGGCTGTTTTAAGACTTTCATCAATCCTACGCTCAAGAGAACGATTCAGATTACAATGCCGAGTGATATAAATATTTGTTCTTCCATATTTTTTGTCACATATATAAACATCTTAATTATACTTGAAAACATCTTATTTGTCAAATATTTATAATGTCAAATATTCTATAGTTGACTTTTTCTCAAAATATCCAGGCAATCTTCTGAATATTTCTTCTATTTTTGATTGATTTTCTTTGTTTTTTCTATTTTTCTTCATATTTATGTAGATACTTCCATAAGCATAAAAACGTATACGCTTTGTAGAGTTACATATTCAATAATCTATTTTCTTGTTTTTGTCAACTGCTTATAACGGTAAACCGTTGAATTTCCCTCTGCTTTTGCTATATGTTTATCGAACATCATGTTCGAATGATATTTGTGAAACTTTATATTATTATCATATGCTATGAGAGAAGATGATAAAAAAATCATTGCTACAGGAACTGTTTTACAGCATCCTATTGAGGATGAAATTTCAAAATCGTATATAGAATATGCGATGTCTGTTATTGTGTCACGTGCCTTGCCTGATACGAGAGATTGATTTAAACCGGTATTAAGGAGGATTTTGTTTGCGATGTATCAGACGAATAATTTTTTCAATCAGAAACATAAAAAATCAGCGAGAATTGTCTGAGAAGTTATGGGAAAGTATCATCCGCATGGAGATAGTAGTATCTATGAAGCAATGGTTCGTATGGCTCAACCATGGGCATTTAGATATCCGTTAGTTGATGGACAAGGTAACTTTGGGTCTATTGATGGTGATGGAGCTGCAGCAATGAGGTATACCGAAGCGAGATTGACTAAAATAGCTGAAGAAATGCTTAATGATATCGAACAAGATACTGTTGATCGAAGAGATAATTTTGATTGAAGTTTACAAGAACCTATTATGCTTCCTACCAAATTCCCAAATCATTTATGTAATGGAACTATGGGTATTGCCGTTGGTATGGCTACGAATATGGCACCACATAATTTGACTGAAGTGCTTGATGCATCATTACTCCTTCTTGAAAAAGAAGGAATGAAAGATAAAAAATGAGAAACTATCGTCGTTTCTATCGATCAAATCATGGAAATCATTAAAGGTCCAGATTTCCCAACATGAGGTATTATTTACGATTCCAACAATATCAGAGAAGTATATAAAAAAGGGAAATGAGGTATCATTATGAGAGGTAAGACGCACATAGAAGAAGACAAACATGGAAGCATCCTTATCATTGATGAAATTCCTTATTTAGTCAATAAATCAAGTCTAGTTTCAAAAATCGGTGAATTGGTTGTTGATAAAAAAATAGAAGGTATCTCAGATATGAGAGATGAATCTAGTAAAAATAACATTAGAATTGCTATCTATCTCAAGTCTGGTGTAGATGCAAATAAAATATTAGTAGAATTATACAAATATACAGAATTACAATGCGCGTTTAATATCAACAATGTATCACTTATAGAAGCTGGTAAACAGCCAAGACTTTTGAACATCAAAGATTTGTTGATGGAGTTTGTAACCTTCAGAAGATCAGTAGTATATCGCAGATCAATATTTCAACTCAATAGAGCAAAAGATAGATTACATATCTTAGAATGATTAAAAAAAGCTATCGATATTATTGATGAAGTAATTGATACGATCAAAAAATCTGCTACTAAAGTAGATGCAAAAGATAATTTGATAGGTAAATTTGATTTCTCTGAAATGCAAGCAGAATATATCTTGATGATGAGGTTACAATCATTGGTGTGATTGGAAATCCAAAAAGTTATTGATGAAATAGATGAGAAGAAGAAGCTTATCGAAGAACTTCAATCTATCATCGATCATCCAGAAAAACTTGATGGAGTAATCAAAGATGAATTTAAATATATGAAAAAACAATACGGAGATGAAAGAAAAACTGATCTTTCAGAAGATCTTAGTGTATATAATGTCTCTGGAAGTTTGAAAGCATTTATGGATACTGCCGACAAGGTGAAAGAAGATGTGATCGTGTGGATCGGAAATGATTATGGTGTAAGAATTTTATACCAATCTAGAATCCAAGCGATACCTGATGAAACTATGGATCTTATTTATACCCATAACCAAGATAAATTGATTGTGATCACGGATATCGGTGAATTGGTTGTACAAAGATTGAAAGATTTTGGAAGTCTTGCTATGAAACAAAATGCTATAAATTTGAAAGAACTTTTCTGACTCAAAGGAAAGATTATATTTGCTAAGACACTCCATTTCGACTATCATCACCTAGTTTTCCTAACCAACCAAAATAGTTGTAAAAAGATCAAGAAAGAATTGGTGCTTTCATTCAAAAAATTCCCAACCGTGATTATGAAACTTGCGGACAAAGAAAAGATTTTGAGTGTAGAAGCAGTAAATGATAGTGATAATATTGGTATCGTTACTAAACATGGATGGATGTTGCTCTTCAAGAGTGGAGATCTCAGACCAATGGGAAAGACAGCTGGTGGAGTCAAATCTATTGAGCTTCAAGAAGGTGACGAAGTAGCAAATATGTTTTTACATAAAGGTGAACCGTTTATCCTTATTCATGCAAATAAAAATGGTAAACTTCTCAATCTTGAAGATTTGAAAATACGAAAGAGAGCAAGAAAAGGACAAGTAGTGATGACAGGAAAAGAAATCCTTGAAGGTGGAATCAGTATCATCGAATGAGCAATCAGAATCAGATTTAAAGACAGCAATATCAAGACCTTACATTCAAATGATATTCATCTTGATGAAACAGATACACCATTGGCTAAGATGGTTGATAAAGATATCGATGTCATCTACAGACCACGAGAAGAAAAAGATGAAAACCTTAGATATAAAGAAGAGAGAAAAAAAGCTGAAAAAGAAGCTGAAAAAATGGAAAAATGAATCCCTAGTGAAGATACAGAAGATGATTCTTCCGAAGATACAGAAGCTTAATAATAAACTTTCATTTATCATTTCTTTGTAGAATACATGCAGAAAAAACACATACCATTACTCGTTGTTTTCAATATTTTTCTTGTACTTCTTGGAAGCCTTATCGTTTGGTGAGTTACCAATAATAAACTTTCTAGATTTTGAAATTCTATAGAATCTCGTATGGGAACTCAAGTAAAAGATATGAATACCTCTAGCCTTTCAACGCTCCAATCCTCTCTTGTAGCAACCATTGCGAGTGCAACCAAATCTGTAGTAAGTATTACTATTAGCAAAGATGTAAAATTTTATGTAGACGATCCATCTCAGATGAATGGTCCATGAAGTATTACTCAACAAACAGCTAAAGTCGGCTGATGAAGTGGTATTATTGTTTCTAAAAAAGGCTATATTATTACCAATAAGCATGTTGTTCAAGATATAACTGCCAAATATTCTGTCACACTCTATGATGGTAAAAGTTATAATGTAGATAAAATATGGTTTGATGATCTCTTGGATTTGGCAATTTTGAAAATAGTAGATTCAGATTCAAAAACACCTAATGATCTTATTTCTGCTTCTTTTCTTTCTTTGGATACTCAAGTAGATGTTGGTCAATTTGTCTTAGCTATCGGAAATTCTCTTTCCAGCTATTCCAATAATGTGACTATGGGTATTATTTGAGGTAAGAACAAACAACTTACTATCAATAAAAATAATTTATATATTTGACTTTATCAGACTGATGCGCTTGTAAATCCTGGCAACAGTGGTGGTCCACTTATCGATATCAATGGTAATGTTCTCGGTATTACAACAGCTATTACAGAAGGACAATGAATAGCTTTTGCTTTACCAATCAGCAAAGAATTTATAGCAAGTACGCTCAAATCGATAGAAACTTTTGGAAAAATATCTAGACCTATTATCGGTATACAATATATAGATATCACACCTACTATTAAACAAGAAAATAAATTTACTGTAGATAATGGTATCTATCTTAAAGATGTTCTCGCTGATTTACCTGCATCGCAAGCAGGACTCAAAATATGAGATATTGTTCTTGCTATCAATAAACAACCTATTAGTAATCAATTACCGTTTCTTTATCAGCTCTATACCTATATTCCTGGTGATACTATGAACGTTGATATTCTTAGAGGTAATGAAAACCTTACACTCAATATCCTTTTGGGCTGAAATACACCATAATTCGCTATTTTTTATTACTATCGGCTAGTTATGTCATTATTTCTCTAAATGTAAATCCGAATGCCCTGACTACTACTATAAAATTTGAAAATAGGCACTTTCTTGAGTACACTTGAGTATCAGTCTTTATTCTATGAATTGATCGTATGCCTACGTATATACCTGACTCGTTAATCAACGAGATAGAAGAGCTCAAGGAATTGTGAAAGTTTGATGAAGCTATCAAAAAAGTAAACACGATTCTTTTTAGAGATCCAAATAATGAAGATGCACTGTTACAGGTGACCGATATTCAGTATAGAAAAGGTGAAATAGGTAAAGCTACCAAAGCGATAGATTTTTTGAATGCGAGAAAAAATAATACTGATCCATTGGGGCTCTACATCAAATGAGTTCTTGAAATGGAAAAAAATCATCGAATGGAAGCCAAAAAATATCTTCAACAAGCATTGGAACTTACCAAAGCAGAAAACCACGAGATCCTTAGATGTTATGGACTCTGTGAGTATCGATATGGTAATAGAGAAAAAGGACTTAATTTTATAAAGGATGCTTTTCATATCAATAGTACTGATGCTGAGGTCATCTATAATCTTATAGAACTTTATATCCTTGAACATAAATATAAAAAAGCTAAAGATATGATTAAATACTTTTATAAACATCGTGAAAAATTACAGACTATCGACAAAGCTATTGATTTCTATGACCAGAAGATTTCATTATTCGAAAAATTCATCACTACCCAACACATGTTTAAAAAATAATCTTTTATACTTTCCCTTCTTAGGATGTTAAAAAGTTCTCTCTCAAAAATTTTCAAACACGACCTCTCTTCTCTTCTCAAGACTTCTTGGACTAATGTACTTGGAGTAAGTGTTTTTATCGGATTTTTATTATTTCTTCTCAATATCTTTTTGTGAGTATCTCTTTATGCTAATCAATTTACTGGTCAGCTTAAAGATAGACTTGGTATGTATTTCTACATCAAAGAAGATACTACCCAGACCAATGAAATTTATAAAAAAGTAATCACGCTTAAAGATCAATTGGAAGCTCAAGGACTCAAAGTAATGTTTTCATCAAAAGATGATGCATTAGCATTCTTACAGAAAAAGATTCCTGATGTAGTAAGTAATTTCCAAAAATTTGGTATAGATAATCCATTACCTGCTACCCTATATGTTATGTTTGATAGTGATAGTAAATATGAATCTCTCAAAACTATTATACTCGCTAACAAAGATATTATTTTGAATACTAAAGATATAGATACATGATCGACACTTAAACAACAAGAAAACAGAGTTCTTACCATTATCAATTTAAGTAATTTCGTTGTGGGACTCTCGTATGTAATTATTACTATCTTATTGTTGATTATTCTTTCATTCTTAGGTTTCTTACTTAAAAATATATTTCATACGTTTCATAGAGAACTTGAAGTAAAGAAAACATTATGAGCAACATCTCATCAAATAACTCAATGATTTGTAGCGCTTACGGTAAATGTACTTTTATTTTCATTTCTTATCTGTTTAGCGTTATTACTTGTCAGCTGAATTACTATTAATTACTATATATATACTCTTTTCAATATAACACTTTGGAGTGTGTTCAGTAATCTTCTCTTGATCCTTGGTGTCTTTATATGAGAAATAATTGTGGTTGCATGAGTTGGGTTTGGATTTTCACACTTCTTTGCTCGTTCACTTAATAAGAAACTTTAGTTTACTTTTGATATAAAAAAAACAGACTTGCGTGAAAGCTTGTCTGTTTTTTTTATATTTGTCATTCTGAGTAAAACGAAATGATAGTTATTTTAGCATTCTATCTGTATTCCAGGTCCCATTGTAGGGGCTATATATATCTTTTTGATTAACTTTCCTTTTACTCCTGTTGGTTTATTATCTTCCAACGCTTTAAGGAAAGCTTTGATATTTTCTTCTATTTGCACTTCCGTGAATGATATTCTCCCTACAGCTGCATTTACATTTCCTGTTTTATCAATTTTAAACTCCATCTTTCCTTTTTTAAATTCTTCAACTGCTTGTGGTATATTCGCAACTACTGTCCCAGCCTTTGGAGATGGCATAAGTCCTTTTGGTCCGAGTTGTTTAGCAACTGAAGCCAAATCTCTAATATGTTCAGGAGTAGTAAGCAAGACATCAAAATCAAATTTTCCTGCTTTGATATCAGCAATCAAGTTTTCTGTACCAGCTATATCTGCTCAAGCTTTTTTAGCTTCAGTTTCATCTGCTGTGAATACTGCGATTCTTTTGCTTTTTCCTGTCCCATGAGGAAGGATTGTTGTTGCTCTCATCATTTGATCATTGTACTTTGCGTCTGCATTAGTTTTGACAGTAATCTCTACTGATCCGTCAAATTTTGTATATCCTACTTTCTTCAGTAAAGCTACTGCTTCAGTAAGAGGATACACTTTTGTAGAATCTACTGCTTTAGCAGATTCGCGATACTTTTTCCCATGTTTTTTCATTGTTTTCTCTAATAATATAATAAAAGTGGTCATATCGCCCTCGGCTTGCCGGGGCTCCCACACAAAACTGCCATATAGGAATTGAAAAATATTCCTATAGATAGAAACGACGTTAAACTTCTTGTCGAAGTTTCGGCGTCTTATTCTAAACTATTTTTCAATTTCTACTCACATATTTTTTGCTGTTCCTGCGATAGATTTCATCATTGATTCCATATTTTCAGAGTTCATATCTCCCTTTTTGAGGGTAGCGATTTCTTCCAAGTCTTTCTTTGAAAGTGTTCAGATTTTAGTCTTATTTGGTTCTCCTGATCCTGTTTTTACATTGAGTTTCCAAAGAATTAAATTTGATGTCACGGGACTTCCTATTTTGAGATCAAAGGATCTATCAGCATAAATAGTCAGTTCGCATTTTACTTTTACGTCTGCACCACTAAATTGTTTCATAAGATCCATAGTCTTTTCGTTGAATTCTTTGATGAATTGCCCGATATTAACACCATTTGCTCAGAGCATAGGCCCTAATGGAGGTGCTGGTTGTGCTTTTCCCGCTGGTATTTCGAGATTGAGAATGTTAGTAATTTTTCCTGCCATTGTACTATTAATCAGTAAATAAAGATTTGAGATATGCTTTGGACTTGTGATATAATGAATATTCCATCTGTATAAGTCGTATACCATCATTGGTATATACGAGCATAAGTACTTGTTTATCTTTGTACTCTGGGAGATTTATAAAGACTACTTTATTCCCAAATAATTTGTTTTGGAGAAGATCTTGTTCTGTAGCTACTGTATATAAACTTCCTTTGAGTGCTCTTGCTATGCTGGTAAAGTCATAACTTGGTGTACCGAGATAGATATATCGTATTCATTTGTCGTCAGCTAATGCGTATTGGTATTTGATTCATAATTTTTCTATAACTGCTATCGATCCATAATAAATACTCGTTCCGGAAAGCAACTTTATAGTTGTATTCTTACTCATTGTCCCTGTCGTGGTTTTGGGTACAGAGATAGTGACTCATGTTTTGTTTATTGTTGTGGTTCCTGTGTTGACGATGGATACATTTCCTGTCATTGTCGTAAATCACGTTTCATCTTGTGTATCTACAATGGTATTTATAGTAGGCATAAGATTACCGCTTTTACTCAGAATTTGTATTCCAGATCATGAGTTTTGTGTTTCTGTAATTGTTTTTAACTCATTTCACTTTACTTGATACCATACAATATACACGATCATCAGTGCCAAAAAGAGTAACATCATCGAGAATCTGAGGATTTTTTGCTCTTTTGTATACATCCGAACGATCAGCAAATAAAAGCTATGGAGAGAAGCAACACACGAGGTGTTCTCCATGAATATATAAGATTAACTCATGAGCTCAACTTTGTCTAAATCGATGACTACTGGCGTAAGTCTTCCTAACATTTCAATATTTACTACTGCTGTTAACTTTTCTGCATCTATATTTCTCACACTACCTTTCATTCATTTGAAATCTCCTGTTTTAAGCAAGACAATATCACCATCTTTGAATGGTATCTTGAGTTCTGATCTTTCTTGTGATTTTTTGATTTGTTCTATAATTTTGGTATATTCATCATCCGTCAATGGAATAGGACGCGTCTCAGCCCCTACAATCAATCTTACTCATGGAGTGTTTCTGATAACATACCAGATTTTATCGTTCATCTGAGATTTGATAAATACATATCCAGGATACAATTTTTTCTGTTTGATTATTTTTTCTCATTTTTTAAGTGATGATTCATTAATCATAGGAGACATATAATCCTCTACCGTTTCTGTCAATTCTTGTTTTTTTACTCTTTCTCTCAAATTTTCTATTACCAGTTCTTCTTGTCCAGATACCACACTCAATACATACCATCTGAAATTATTATCTTCGATTTGTCTTTTGATTTCTCCTACATTTGTTTCTGATTGTTGCATACAAAACGATTAAACGATAAAATGGTTAAACGACTAAACGTTAGATATTATTGCATAATACTATAAAATCGTTTGTAGATACCAGAAAATATAGTATCAGCAAGAATGAAGTACGCTCCTGCAACGACAATAGCAACAAAAATTGCAATCGTAAGATTGATAAAATCTTTTTTGGTAGGGTGTTTTAATTTTTTGACAGTTTCTAGACTATCATAGATAAATTTCATCATGTGCCTTTTTTTCAACAATAAAAAAAAAGTTTGGTGACCTCATACTACTAAAGTATATTGGTTTTTCAAGGGAAAATGACAATTTTAGTTAATAACTAAAAGTGAAAAACTAAAAACGTGGGAAAATTACTATTTATTATTTTATTAATCAAGAATTTCAATCATTTTTCACTATTCACTATCCACTTTTCACTATGTTTTTATCAGACAGCACAGATATATCTCGTCGTTAATGATCATGTTTTCCCAAAATCTCCAGGATTTACATAAGCAACTATCTCTGGCTTTTTCTTTTGTGAGATAAGTATTTTCTGAAATATGGTAAGTAATGGCGTAGATAGGGATGCTTTCTGAATAATCTTTGCTAGTTGGGTTTGCTCATCAGACTTCTTTGATTTTGCAGGTGTTGAAATTTCTATATTGGTAAGAATGACGATATTACATTCGTTAAAATTTTTATTGATCCGTTGTGTGACTTTATTTATCTTTGTTGTTTCTATTTTGTCTCCTATGCTGATGTGTATTATTTCATCACTTTCTGTTATCGTTCTGAGAAAAGGTAGTTGAAATTGCATCTGTTCCGATAGTGATGTATGTTTTTCTGTAGAAAGTTTCGCACCTAACTGACTGACAAGTGTTTTCGTTTTAGTGATAGTATTTCCCCAAGTCTTACCAAATATAGGTCCATAGTTCGTATTATCGAGTAATATGTCTTTGGGAACGTGTGATTGCTGAGAGATAATGACGAGTTTTTTCTTTTGATTATCAAGCAAAAGATATCCAGCAGCTTGCAATAATCACGTATAAAAATGCGGCCCTTGAGGAAGGATCGCTAGTGAAAACGGCTTATCTGGAGAGGGTTTCAGTGTAGGTATAAGTTCTGATGCTCATACTACATACCCCATCACCTGCTCTGCTAGTATTTCTGGGCTCAACATATTTGATTATTTTTTGGGAATTAAACTTTTTTTGATCTGAATAACAAATCTATCTGCTAATCTATCACGTTTTTGCCATTCTTCAAGTCACATAAATACTACGGAGACTATCTCTATAAAGTATGTTCTAAATATTTCATTGATATTTTCTTTGATCATATCTATCTGTGGTTTTTCACAGTTTTTGTAGACGACAACAAGATCCATTTCCAAATCTCTATTGAATTTTTTTCCGAAGTAATACTGATCGATCATTACCTCGTAGGTTGTGAAAAGGTTTACCAGATCGTTTTGAAGTCAGAAATAAAATACATTTTTTAGGGTATCATGAAATTCTGGTTTGATAGATATTGCCCATCATTGCCCGTCTTTGTTTACATTGATGACTTTGGATTCGTTGAGTGAATCTACCTGTTTTTTGATTGCAGGAAAGGTCCGTTCGATTTCACTTTCGAGCGCTCTCATAGAGATACCTTGTCTTCTAAATAAGAGATATTTGAGGATATCAACCTTTGTCTTGCTGCCAAACAACTTTTCTAGATTCATAGAAAAAGAAGATCAGATAAAAGATCTTCTTTGATATAGGGATTTGAGTGAAAATTACAAGGGAAGGGATATTGAATTAAACAGCATCCTGACAATCATTTAAAAATTTAACCCATGAACTTCTAAGTGTTGTATTTTCTTCAATGGTAGGCATATTTTTTGTTATGGTAGCTAAATCCAGATCAGGAGTGCTTCATTTTATATAGTTGAAATGAAGTCCTGTCCTATAATCATAAGCAAATTCTCACCATGAGGAAGCTCTTTTATTTATTAATTCATATGATTTTGCTGCTGCATAAAATAGCTCTTTATATGGAGTATCTTTATCAAAAACTATGCTTTGTCATAAATAGGAAATACTTTTATTCTTTACATCTACCTTTACGCTATCTTTATATTCCTCTATTCCTGATGATCACAATATGCTGTATGTTTTTGTGTCTGCAAAATACATTACAGATAAATCTGTATTCATTGCTCAAATATAGGTATCCATTTCTTTTTCTATGGCAGCATATTCTGTCTCCAAAAGTTCTCCTTTCCACTTCCATCCATCATTGGTTTTGGTCTTTTCAACAACATCAGTCCATTTATAATTTTTTTTCATTGCTTCATTATATACATTTCCATCATTATAAAACCTATATACTATATTGTCTTTTGTATATGAATAACATTTTGTTTCTGTTCATTTTTCCAATGGTAATTTTGTAATGTCAGTAATAATGACTATTTCGTTTCCATAAGCATCATATTCTACTGTTTTTGGTATTTTATCTTTTTTTTCAGTTTTATCTAATTCTGCAATAATATCTTTTGAATTTCATTTCTTATCTCAATAAAATACCCTTCCCGTTCCATAAAATCTATAATCCACATTATCAAGAGTTATATCATATACCTTCTTATCGGTTTCTGGTCGTTTATAATTTCCATCAGTATCCTTTGGTAATTGGTCTATACTTGTGATAGTCATGATAGTATTTTGAAAACTATCCAATTCACCTGTATCTATAGCTACTTTAGAATCTATAGTACCTTTTTCTACTGCATAGTTGTTACTATTTTCATCTATAAATTTATATCAATCTGCAGGCTGAATTTTTGCATCTTTATATTGTAAATTATATTTTCCCAATGCTAAGGTTTTTTCAGCATCAGTAGTTTTAGTGCTGATTACTCATTCCAAGAATTTTTCATCTACATATTTTCCTGTATATGTTGATCATTCAGCTACTGTTTTATAATCTTGATCGTTTTCTATCCATGTTTTTAATCAAGCTAATGCTCTTTTTGTCTGATTACCAAATGCTTTATCTATCGACACATCTACAGCTGTCAATTCTTCTTTTGTATAAGCTTTCGCAGTTTGATATTTTATAAGTCCAGCTAATTTTTGGACAAAATATGCAAGATCATTATTTTGTGGATTATCGATAATGTATTTGATCCATTCAGGAGCAGATGTTTTATTTGACTCTACAAGTTTAAGTTTCCACCCTTCTCATTGTTCGACATAGGTGGCGAACGCTGTCGCGATTTCTGATAATGATAATAAAGTTTTAACTTCTGGAGTAATACCCACAGCTGATGTGATGACATTTATTTTTGATGTTTTAAGTGATTCTTTCATTTCATCTATATCTTCTTTTTGTGCATCTATACCAAAAGCATCTGTTTTTAAATCACTTATCAGAGTAGATTCTGCATCTGATAGTTTATTACCTACCTCTATTGTACTTAATTCTGGGCTTGCCATAGTAGTACTTATAAAAAATTAAAATCTATTATTTATTCTGTTGATACACCAAATTCATAACCATACCATACATAGCATCCAAAGCACTTTCTTGGATGTCTTTTTGTTGATTAAAATGGTTTTGTAAGTCAGCAAAAAATGAAGACTTCTTGCCAAGAATTCCAAGAATCTCTTGTACTTTCTTTAGCTTTTTTGGATGAGCCAAAGTAATGAATTCTTCTGTGGCTTTTTTGGTATCGAACATGTGCTGATATAAACAAATAAATACTCATATCTAAGTATACCCAGAATGTGTCTTTTTGTCAAATTTTCATGTATACCTTTTTTATATGAAGAAACTCTCTTTATATTTCATACATGAAAATTTACCCATCATTCACTCAAAACTATTGAAACATATTTTTGAAGGATGATGTGCAAATATTTGAGGAAGATAATTTCAGAGGTTTTTTTCTGATTATATTCAAAATTTTGTTTATTAATTTACCGAAATTTGCATTTTTTTACTATTCTGTATATAATGTATATACATTTAATTATTAGCAGGATAAATATGCATATTGTCAAAAGATATCTTAATGAATTTATAGCTAAGTATACGATACTTTTCTTTATTATTATTATCCTTATCGTTATCTTTGCAGGGACTGTTGCATTCTATAATCTAGAATGATGGAGTTTTTTTAATTCACTCTATTTCACTTCAGTAACGATGTCAACTATTGGATATGGAGATATGGCTCCTATTACGTATGCTGGTAAGATAGTTGCCATATTTTATGGTTTTATGGGTGCTCCTCTCTTCATATGATTCACCTGATTAATGTTCCAATCCAAACTTCAAAAAATGCTCAAAGCCAGTATCCATGCATATCATAAGGAAGCTAAAGAAGCAGAAAAGATGGCTCTTGAAATGGAAAAATCCAACAAAAGACAAAACAAAAAAATCAAGGAAATCGAAGAAGAGGTAAAGGAGGAAGAAGAAAATAAATAATCACCTATAGTTCTATTTCGTTTTACTCGCTATGTATGCCAATGCTAATGCATCAGCAGCATCATTAAATTCTGGAAATTCTTTCAACCCATATACTTTCATAATGCACTTCTGAACCAATTGTTTTTCTGCTTTACCATTTCCGGTAATGAATTTTTTAAGCTCGATCGGTGTATATTCTTTGATTTTAATGTTTTTTTTGAGACAAAGGGTAATAAGTATCGCTCTTATCCCATAGACAAATTCTGCATTATTTTGGTTGAATTTTGTGAAAAATAATTTTTCCATACACATTGTCTTTATAATTTGCTTTTTTAGTAATTTGGTGAAGTATTCCTCTATTTCTCTCATTCTTTCAAATTGATCCATTCTTGTAGGAGATTTTATCTCTGACAATAAAATACCTGAATCTATTATCTTCAAGTCTGATGTTATCAATGCATATCATAGTTTTCTCACGCCTGGATCTATTCCTAATATCATGATTTATTAAGTAATTAAAGTAATTATAGTATGGATTCCGGCTGCAACTTCTTGACGCCGGAATGACGTATTCACGGTTAAAATAAGTCTTCAGTTATTCATGAAAGTATTTCATATCATGTTTCGGTAATCAAAATCGTATATTCTCGTTGTGCTCATAGGTCTTTACCTTTGCAATATAAGTTCCAATCGTTGCCTGCTCTATTTACGAAATCAGTCGAGCTCACTGCAGTAATCGGTTCAAATGCCAAAACCATGCCTGGTTGAAAAAATATTTTTTTCATTTCTGGATTTGGAGTATTGTAAATATGTGGCGCTTCATGTACTTTATTTCCCACCCCATGTCAGGTAAGTTTTCCTAATACAGAAAATCATGCATTCGTCATTATCTGGTATACGCTATGTGAATATTCGAATATTGCTTTGCCTGGTCAGATATATTTTATAGATTCATCGAGTGATTTCTTGGTAGCTTTTGCTAATTCGTATCCCAATGGATTCATTGCTTCTCATCAAATAACTATGCTGATTGCAGAATCTGTAATTCATCAATTATACGTAATTCAACAATCTATCTTGAGTAAATCTCCATTTTTTAAAACATATTCATCGGGGATTCCATGAACAACACAATCATTTACTGAAAGACATAAATTTGCTGGAAATCACTGATATCATTTAAATGATCATTTCAATTTATTTGTTTTGATATAATGTTCTGCGATAAATTCCAATTCAATCAAAGAAATGCCAGCCTTTGCCTTGGTATATAATAAGCGTAATAATGTCGTCAAATATTTTCCTGATTGTCTGATATTAGCAATTTGTTTGGTGTTTTTTATAAGTATTTCATTTTGCATAGTGTCGAAAAATTAGTATAATAAATCAAAAGTTTTATATCCAATTATCCCGCAATAGCAATGAAAAATATCGAAGTAGAGCTCAGATCTTTTGTTGATGAAGAAAAATACAATCAGTTGATAGATTTTTTTGATCAGAAAGCAAAATTCCTCAAAGAAGATATGCAGACTACACATTATTTTACATGAGACCATGATTTAAGAATCCAAAAAAATAATTATTACTCCAAAATTTGGATGAAAAAATGAGCACTTCATGATGATCATAGAGAAGAGATTGAAATTCAATTTAATAAAGAAGATTTTGATACATTACAACAACTTTTTTTGAGTTTGTGATATGAGGTGGAAATTACATGGATTAGAAAACGTTTACAGTTTGACCGAGATGGTGTAGAAGTGAGCTTAGACTATACAAAGTGATATGGATATATTATCGAACTAGAAATGCTCTCTACTGATTTAGAAAAAGATGAAAACCTTCAGATCCTTCGCAATAAATTTGCCGAATTAGAGATTGCTATTACTCCCAAAGATGAATTTAAAAAGAAATTCGAATGGTATAAAATCAATTGGAAAACACTTCTCTCTGACGATTAATTTTTTCCGGTACTTCCATATGCTCATTCTCCTCTTTGACTTTCTGGAAGCTCATCAACTTCTTGCCATTCTACGTAGTGGCATTTTTCTATAATAAATTGTGCGATTTTATCTTCTTCGTTTATTATGAAATCTTCAGTTCCAAAATTGATTAATATAACTCCAATATCACCTCTATATCCTGAATCTATAACTCCGGCAAGTACGTCGATTCCATGTTTATATGCCAATCATGAACGTGGTGCTATTCTTCCATAGTAGCCATGAGGCAGTACGGTAGAAATATTTGTCTTGAATAATTTTCTTTCTCCTGGCTTGAGTATATAATTTTCTATAGAACATATATCATATCATGCATCTGAAGATGTTGCTTGTGAAGGTATTTTTGCTTTTTCTGAAAGTTTTTTAAATGGAATATTGATTTCTGACATATGTAAACAAAAAAATAAAGTTTATCTTTATAGACCATATCAAAGTGTGTTTTTTTTTCAACAGGTAAATAATTTTTATTTACAAAATGCTCCTCAAAAAAATGAGGAGCCTGTATTAGCATTTTAGATGAATTAATCCATACCGATGTTGATAAACATTTCTGTATCCTCTGCATAATTACAGGTATCGGTCTTTTGGAGTAAACTATCCAATACCGGAGTCAGAAAATATAAATCATTTAAAGGATATTCGTCTTTTTCAATGGGGATATATGGGACCTCATACGCAAGTTTGAGTTTATTCCCATAGATATCAATTATCTCTACATACATGCAGAATATTGGATTCAGTTTCTCTGTAATAATGCTGTAATTATTAGATTCTATATATGCTGATTCAAATATACAGGAATCAGTGTTAAACACTACGAGCATATTTTTTACATAGATAAAATCATCAACATCATCAATCTTTGAGAATACTACCTGTGATTCCCTAAAGATTTTTACCAAATATTCTTCTTCAATTAACTGATTAGCTATAGATTGAGCCTTAGTATAAGAGCTCATTATACTACCTAACACACACATAAGAATAATGATTTTTTTCATGGCTTTTGGTTTTTGTTTATAAAAATATACATATTTCTCAATAAAAGTCAATCTATTGCTTATTTTAAGATATATTTTCCCTACTCTCTATAAAAAAAGTCTCCCAAATACGGGAGACTTTGTAATGTATCATTACTGATTCTTATTCATATTCATAATTCGTTTTTGAGGTTATCCTCAATAGGGCATTCAAATCATTTATTAGCTCATAATAATTAGCATCTAAAAACCATGCTTTATCAAGTGTAATAAGTGATTTATCGGTTATATATAATTTAATAGAACTAAAAACCATATTATCTGCATCTTGAAATGAAGTAGAAAAGATGGTTGCTCCTGAAAACATTCCAGGTATCAAGAATTTCATAGAGATACCTTTTATGAATTTTTTATTTTTAGATGTATCACTGATACTTTCCTGAAAATAATTACAGTACATCACTTTGTAATTACCTTCTTGTATAGGAAGCCATATATCTACCTCATTAACTCTTAAGGTATCTTGTGGAATACTATCAAACTGCATATCTCCGGAGGGTTGTGTATATCCCCTATTCACGAAGATAATCATTACGAGAACTGACAAGAAAATTTTCATATACGATTTTGTTTGGGGTTTCTATTGTTTTACATATATACTATTATAAGTCAATGTTTATTTCTTTGCTGTAGACCAGTCTTTCGTGAATTGAGTAGCAAATTCTGAAATGATAGTCGGATCGAGAAGTATAATTCAGATTTCTCTATTTTTATCCAAAGACGTAGCAGATAAATTCATACTTCCGAGCAATAAAGTTTTGTGATCTATGAGAATCATTTTGGTATGATTATAATACTGTTTGAATTTCCTTGCATACTCGTTTCCAAAATATCTAATAAGTTCATCATTATCACTAGTATCGGCCACAAGCAGTTTGAATTCTGGAAGTGTTTTCTTGGTTTTCAAAATCGTTCGTAATGCATTATCGGTGATATATTGCGTTTGAATGATGATAGATTCCTTGGCTGATTTCAACAACTGTTCAATCACTCCTCTACAATTAATATTGCAAACAACGAGATTGGGATGAATATCTTTCATGGTAATTTTACTTCCTATTCGATCTTTTTCGAATATCGTATGAAGACTATTTTGAACCCCAGAATCAGTACTTTGGAAAAAGTGCTCGCGGTTGGAAGCAAAAGAGCTATTGGTCAGATTTGCGGTTTGGATGATAAATCCGCTATCTAGCAAATTAACTTTGGCGTGCTGATATTCTGTCCCCATCTGCTTATCGGATTTGAGCTGAATATTTTTATATCAACTAAATTCCTGACTCAACACCTTGAGTGTATTCTGAAATTGTTGAAATTTCTTATCTTCGACGATTATCCTTATATTCACGCCACTTACAGCTAATTTTTTTAAAGTAGTTTTAAAGTCTTTTTGCGTGAATTCATAGGTTCGGAGATCCAAATTATGTTTTGTGACTGAAAAACTCGCTAATTCTTTACCTAAACTCTCTCCTGGTGAACGAAAAAATGATCAGCTGATATTCTGTACTTTGGTTAGCTTCGTGTGAATAACTTTTGTACTTGCTTGTGGTGAATAGGTACCTATTTGAAGCTGAACATCTCAGAGAACAAATCAGAGAATTACTATTCATATACCAATACTCCATCATATTCGTTGTTTCTTCATTACGTAAAATTTGACAAGTAAAATTTTATATATATAATTATATTAAATTCCTTTAGTTTTTCAATAATTAGTTATGTGAATAAACAATTATCAGAACAACCATATACCTACATGAACTGAAGATATCAATAAAAAAACCAACAAGGTGAAGGATTTTTTGAAAAAAAAATCTGTCCAAGCAGCAATCGTATTAGCTTTGGCTGGTGCTTGAACTTTTACTACATATCAGGTATTTAAAGATAAAGATTCTGCTAAAATAGAACAAATCAAAGATCTCAAGGGATATCCTTTTGAAAAACATCATTTAGCGTTTTGGGATGATAATAAAGATTTTTCTACCAAAAATCTTCCATTAGCAAGAGAAACACTTGCTCCTGGAGTAAAAATCATTCGTGATGCTGGGTTGACTTTTTATATCGTCCAACCTGAAGATATCAAAACTACCAAAGAAACAACATATACAACAAAAACTACGAAGACTAAGTATGGAAAAAAAACTATCAAAATACCTCATGTAACTATTCATAAGGTTGGTGATTTTGAAAAAATGCGTAATAAACTTATGCAAACTTCAGATTTTTCTTACCTCAAAGATTCTGAATATGATCGTTCACAATCTGGGAACAAAACAAAATCATTTAATATGCCAAAAGAAAATGTAAAAGTTGGTATGTATATTCCTATCCCTTTGGATCATAAAGTCAGAGAGATTTCTCCTCAAGATTTTGCTAATTATTGTCATGATGCACTCAAAGAAATGCAGACTGATAGTAGTATTTATCATAAAGATATCAAAAAACTTCTTACTCATACTTCTGAAAAAGATATTATTATCGCTATGCTAGCATTTGCTAGAAGCGAAACTGCTTCAGAATACACTAATTTTGTCCAACCCCTTGGTGATGTAGAATTACATCGTCGAGAACCTGCGTTTAAGGCATTTTCCTTTACCTATTTTCATATCCTTATGGAGAAAAATAGCGATGGAAAAACCGCTGGTCCATGATTGGAAGCTAGAATAAAATTATGACTTACTGAGTGACAATGTTATCATCCCAAAAATGCTGCAAAACTTTTTCTCGCATATTGGATAGAAAAAACTCATGGACACTTGGAGAATATATTTCCACTTACTAAAAATAATATCAAAAATGTATGAACCAAATATAATTGATCGTCAACATATGTAGATAAACTACAACCAAATTTTAATTATGCAAGCAAACTCATAAACTGAGAAATTGTTAATTACGATAACACTAAGTTAATTAACGCTTGATTTATTTATACCTGATTAAATTCCAAATATGAACATGTATATACATTTAATACGCCTAAATGAATCACGAGTAATGATAAGTTAAAGAAACTTATTGTAGAAAAATTTAATCTTAATAAAACAATTGACTGTCCTTCTATAGATGAAGAGAATGTAATGACCAAATCAAGAAAGGAACTTTCCTGACATATTATACCTGATGTAGTTTGCGTTCGTGTACCATCTAAATAGATTTTATTCCGACGACAAACTCTCCTTTGATGGGGAGTTTTTTTGTTGTTACCATTGCTAATGCCTCCTCTACTGTTCCCGTGAAATGTTGTTCGAACATTTTGCTCAATTCTCTCGCGATAGAAATCTGTCACGTGAATCCAGCCTGAGAAAGTTCTTTTAAAAGTTTTTCCATCCTATGCACAGATTCGTATACGAAAACTGGTATCTTTGATGTTAATATTTCTTTAATTTTGGTTTGTCTTCCTTTCTTGGTAGGAAGAAATCACAAGTATACAAATTCTGAGGTGTCGAATCATGCTGCAACTACTGCGGGAACAAGTGCATTAGCACCTGGCAAAACCGTGTAAGGAATTTCGTGTTCGTTACATAATTGAATCATAGATTTTCCTGGATCAGACAATCCTGGTGTCCCTGCTTCAGAGACAAGACCTATATCGCTCGCCTTGAGAGTATCTACATAATGCGCTAATTGATTATTTGATGTGAAGCTGGTAAGTGAGAAAAACTTTTTATCTTTGTACGGAATATCATACATCTTCATGAGTTTCATCGTTGTCCTTGTATCTTCACAGATGAAAAATTCAAGCGACTGAAAAAGCTTCATCGCACGAATGGTGATGTCGTCTTTGTTTCCGATTGGTGTAGGAATGAAGTAGAGCATATATTTTATTCTGAGAAGGATAAATAATTAATTGAAATATGCTTGTGTTTCTCTATATATTATTTTGGTCAGTACGGCTACGTCATGGGTACTCCCAGTTGATCTACCAACACTGATAAGGCTTAATAATATAGTATTTTTTTCACATCCTCGTTAGTAATCAGTACGCTAAAGATTATTTCTTTGGTGATTGCTCGGACGAGGATTTTTTTGTAATTATTATTCTGCAATAGATACTATTCATTTTTTTATCTGAATCAAACCTTCTTCCTGAAGTTCCTTCACTATTTTTTTTACTTCTTTGTGCGGGAACTCTTCTTCTATATCTTTCATGAATAATGTTCCATGTTTTACTAATTGTTTCATCGTCCATCCACGGACTTGTCTGTCAGATCATTCAAATTTTGATTGCTTAGAAAGTGGCTTTATCTTTGTCTTACGAGCGGTAAGTAGTAATGCTCATTGATCCATGAGTGCATTGTGCCAGTCACGAGATTTTCATTGGGGAATTACGGTTTCAGCAAAAGCTTCAAGCGCTTTAGCGGTTATAGTTTCTGAAAGTTTGAATAAAAAGATTAATACTCTTCTGATATTTGTATCGATTACGGGAACAGGTAAATTTCGTGCAAATGCCATAATAGCTGCTGACGTGTAGGGACCAATGCCTGGTAATTTTTGTAATTCAGTTCTTAAACCAGATATATCTGCTCAATTTCTAATTTTCAATGTTCAATTTTTAAACACCAATCAATTCTGCACTCTGCATTCTGAATTCTGAATTATAGTCTGTGCGCATTGTTGTAATCTTAGTACTCTACTATTGAATCCAAGTCCTGATCGATGACTGAGCAAATCCGTTTTCGAAGCTTTGGCTAATGTTGTATAATCAGGAAAATCTTTCATTCGTTTATGAAAATAGGGAATCACTCTATCGACCTGAGTTTGTTGCAACATTACTTCAGAGATATGAATCGCGTAAGGGTCTTTTGTCTGTCTTCGAGGTAAAGTTCTGCCATTTTTAGCATATCGAGAGAGAATATTGGATTGGATGGTTTTGATTTGCATTTTATTGAAAAGTTAAAATGTTGAAAGTTAAAAAGTTAAAAGGCCATAATATTCCAAACCTTCAACTTTCAAAATCTTTAAAACTACAATGAAAAAAGAAGTACAATTATAAGTACAATCCACGCGCTAGCAATTAATCGAAATCTCGTAAGAAATGCTCCCTTGATTGTTTTATGACGGAACGCCTGCATACCAAGTATAGCACCTATCCATCACCCAAGCGCCGTAAAAACAAGCAGATTTTTTTCTGAAATTCTTCGTTTCTGAGCAACAGCTTTGTATTTATCTACTCATCGTACTACGAAAGTAATGAGATTAATAATGAGTAAATATCGTGCAATTACATTTGTTCGTGTCATGGGTAGCTAATTTATAATATAAAATTTATACTTCTAACGAAGTGGTTTAGTCTCCTCTCGCTACCATTTTGATAAATACATCTGATGGTACGTTTACGTTTCCGATAGCTTTCATTTTTTTCTTACCTTCTTTTTGTTTAGCTAATAATTTTCTTTTTCTACTTACATCTCATCCGTAACATTTTGCAAGGACATCTTTTTTCATCGCTGAAATATTTTCTCTCGCTATCATTTTATTTCCGATACCTGCTTGGATAGGAATAGCAAACATATGTCTTGGGATCAGTACTTTGAGTTTTTCTACGATTTCTTTACCTAGACGATATGCGTTATCTCTATGGACAACTCGACTTAATGCTTCTACTTTTTCATTATTGATATATACATCCAATTTTATCAAATCTGCTGGTGCATATTTTTTGAATTCATAATTCATCGTTGCATATCCTTTGGTTGCTGATTTGAGTCTATCATAAAAATCGATAATAATTTCTCCCATCGGCAATTCATAATGCCGGACCACTCTGGTTTCATCGATATAATCCATATTAATAAGTCTACCTCTATATTCTTGGCAGAGTGCCATAATATTACCGGCATATTCATGTGGACCAACTACTTCTACAGATGCTACAGGTTCTCGTATTTCATCTATCAATCACTGATCGATCATATCTGATCATGACTTCACCACCAACCATGGAGTGAGTTCAGTTCTTCTTTTTTCTACATCTTCATCGGTCGTAGTCAATCCGAGGATTTGTTTATATAATCATGTTTTCAATAGGCTCGTGATATTGGATCAGGATTTTATCGGATCTAGAGAAAGATTTTTGGTTTTGATCAAATATACTACTGTCGGAATCGTGAAAATCGTTTCCATATTATATTCTCTAGATAATCTTTCTTTGACGATATCCATATGCAGCATTCATAAAAATCCACAACGGAAACCAAATCCCAATGCTTTGGAATCTTCTAGTTCGTATTCTATAGCGCTATCATTAATGGAAAGTTTTTCTAAACTATCTTTGAGTTTATCATAATCGGTACTATCTATCGGATATACTCCCGCATAGACAAATGGTTTTACTCTTTTGAATCCTGGGATAACTAAATTTTGCATAGTTGTCTCATTTTGTCCTTTTGATCTTTCATCTTTGATGATAGTATCTCCAATACTTACATCTCTTACAGATTTTTCTCCCGTAACGATATATCCTATTTGTCACTCTTTGAGGGCTTTATCTACTTTACAGTCAGGCGTAAAATATCCCACTTCCGTCGGTATGATATCATTTTCTGTATAAATAAGATGCAGGTTCTGCCCTCCTTTTATTTCACCATCTACGACTTTCACATATGCCAATACTCACTTGTACGGATCGTATACAGAATCAAAAATAAGTGCTCTCGAGATTCCTGTTATCTGTGCTTGGTCCTGCCCTGCTGGCCAGAATTTTTTCGGATGTGATTGTTTAAAACTTTCAGGATCCTGTATTCTTTCTATAATTGCATCCAACACAGCATCAACGTTTGCTCAGGTCTTCCCTGACACTTGAATGATTTCTGATTTATCGATTCCGATAACATTTTCTATTTCGTGCGCTACTCTCTCAGGATTTGCTGCTGGAAGATCGATTTTATTCAATACTGGAATAATCGTCAAATGCTGATCTATTGCTTGATATAATACTGATAATGTCTGGGCTTGTATTCACTGACTTGCATCAATAAGCAAAATTGCTCACTCTACGGCTGCGAGTGAACGAGAGACTTCATATTGAAAATCTACGTGTCATGGAGTATCTATCAGATTGAATTCATAACCTTTTCGCTGCATTCTCGCAGGTGTGAGTTTGATGGTAATTCCTCTTTCTTGCTCGATATCCATACGATCAAGCATTTGATTATGATCGATTTTTCTGACAGCTCAGGTAATCTCCAGCATTCTATCTGCTAGTGTTGATTTTCCGTGATCTATATGTGCGATAATACAAAAGTTGCGTATATTCATGATAAGCGTAAGGTATTTTATATGAGTAAAGTAAGTGAATCTTATCATATAAAATCAGTTACTGAATTCAAGAAAGAGTTGTTTGCAAAATAGTTTATTTTTTATTAATCAAACAAATTTTATTACACTTTCATCTTAATCAATTTTTTGAACAATTCGTTTCGTCTATGTTCACCTACGTATTTTATAGGTAATGCTAATTGTTCCAATAGTCTGAGAATTTTTTATTGATTTTTTTATTCAAATAGATATATGTATATTACATATACAATATGTAAAGAAACACTACTTTACTACATGCAAATATTTAAAATTAATTATACAATAACAATGAAAAATATTATAAATTTTTCTGACTGACAACCTTCTTATGACCTATTTCCTATTAAATTAAGAAAAGAGCTAAGTTTTAATTACAAAGATATTAAAACATTTTATCATTATTCTCCTAAGGCTTGATTAATCTCAACCAGAAAGACTTTTATCAAAATTTTTGGTTGAAAAAATAGTAATATCGATAACTGTATTATTACAAACTGAACTTTATGATGAATAGAACTTATAGTAAAATCACTTGGATTTGGGATAATAATTATTGATGAACCGACATATGCAGATGCTATAGATATTTTTAAAAAATATTGAATTAAAATTATTTGCGTTCCTAGAGATAAATTTTGAAATATTAATTTTAAATTATTTGGGGAAACGTTGTTAAAATACCATAAAAAAAAGATTAATATATGAATGTATCTTATACCCACATTAAACAATCCCGATTGAAAATGTTTGAATATTGTTGAAAGGAAAAAAATTACAGCATTGTGCATTAAATATAATATCTATTGTATGGAAGATGATGCATATGCTTATTTAATAAATGATAGTTGAAATCTACCATCTTTATATACAATAGCATGAAATAAAAAAAGTCATAGAATAATAAGATTACTGTCTTTATCAAAAATTTTAATGCCTGGTCTAAGAATATCATTTATTGAGGCTAATAAAGATATTACAGATATTCTTTTAAAAAATAAACTTGATTATTGATATTCTCCTTTAGATTGTTATATAGCAGAAAGATTACTCAGTAACATAAAATGAATTAAAGACTGAATTTGATTGATTAAGAAAAAAAGCGATGATTATATTAAATACTTGGTAGATATTTTTAAAAAAAATAATATTAATATAAATACACCGTTAGGAGGCTATTTTTTATGGATAAATTTAGGAAATAAAAATATTTTAGAATTAGAAAAAATAGCATTAAAAAACAATATATGTTTTACAAATGGGAATAATTCATTTATTCAAAATAAATATAATTTCATTAGAATTTGCCCTATGAAATTAAGCAAGAGAGATATGAAAATATGAGCCCTAAAACTAATCAAATCAATAAAAGAGTGTAAAGATTTTTAATTGGTTTTTGTATCTACCTTCAAAATAAATCTATAACCATCTTTTTCTATAACAATATTATCATTGATTTTATAAACTTTAGTTTTATTTAGATGTAAATCTAATTCAACTCTGACAATATCAGTAATCACAAAAGATTCTTGATCAACAAATAAATTAGCGCCCTTATTATATCGTGGCCTAAATTGTTCATGTAGGGGTTTTATTTCAGAATAATGATCATTGTCTTTGAGATGAAATCCTGTTCATCTAATTTTATTATAAATATCTATTGGCCTATCTTTTTTAATATCGATTACTATAAGATTGTTTGATATTTTTTTATTGTACCCTCAGTGCAAAATATTTTCTGTTTCAATATTTTCATTATTTATAAATTTATATAATTTTTCAATTATTTGATCTATGTGATCATAGATTTTAATTTCTATTGAATCAAGAGTATCCCTAATTAGTAATGGGATCTTTAAGGTACAAATCAGCAATCACATATCTATTTTTTCACTAATTTTATGTAAACTTATGGTAATATATTCATCATTATTGATTAGAGAATATTCAAGAGGATTGTTTCATCTATTTGTATGTAAATCTCCTGGATGTATATTAAATATATCAATAATATCTATAGTTTCTTTTTTGATAATAATTCCACAATCATACATCAAACAACAAGAAATTATTTTTTCATATTTTACCAATACATTGTGAAGTTCTTCAGCATTTTCAATAATATATAAATCAATATTACGACTATTGGCAAATAAAGATATCAAACTTGTTATTCTATTTTTAGGAACAAAAATGGCCTTTAATTCAAATTTTTCAGAATAATAAAGACCTTCAATAACATTTAAGCAATATCAGATATAACCAATTTTATTTTTATCCATAATAAAATAATTATTTAATTAAATATTTTTGAATGAATTCTGGTTGTGGTTCAATTCATAATCAATGAGTATCTTTAATTTCTATGAATCAATCGATTATTTGTGGAAATTCTGCATCTAAAGAATCCATAAAAGGATTTTTTGTATAATCAAATTCTATCCATTCACCAGCATTGGAAACATTTAAAACGTGTATATTTGCAGCTAATGCTAATGCTGTAGAAAAATTATGAGGAACAAGAGAAATTAAATTTCTTTTAGCTTTTTCTCAAATCATTATACATTCAGATATGCCTCAGCTCCAAATTACATCAGGTTGTATATAATCTACAGAATGATTATCTATGTATTTTTCAAATCACTCAAATCTACAATCTAATTCATATCATCAAATAGGAACTTTTGATAAATTACATAATCTACCACTTTCAATAGGCTTTCAAAATTCTATTGGCTCTTCAATAAACATTATATTATATTTTTCTATTTCTTTCGCAAACTTTACGGTTTGTTCAACACTATAAGAATTATTTGCATCAACTATCAAAATTTTATTACATCATATTGCTTCACGAGTTAATTTAACTCTTTCAATATCGTTTTCTAACGAATACTTTCAAATTTTTATTTTAACTCAAGAAAATGATAATAATCTTTCATCTTTTAAATCTAATAATAAACTATCTAAATCAGCTTCAGGATTATTTTCATGTTTAAAATATCAAGTACTAGCATATACTTTAATTTTTTTGGATGATCATCCTAACAAATTTGTGACAGATAATTTCGCTTCTTTTGCTAACAAATCCCAAAGAGCAATATCTATAGCAGAGATAGCAGAAACAACCATACCTTTTTGTCAATAATGAGCTGTTATTTTAAATAAATATTCTGAAATAGCTTTAGGTTCAACCTTTTTTCATAATATAAGTCCAGATAATTTATATTCAAATAAAGCTTTCATCACTTCAGGAATATCTCAAAAAGTTGCTGCTTCTCACCATCAATATAAACCATTATCTGTAGAAATTTTAATCAGAAAAGCACTTTTATTAACGATTTTTGATCTGGCATCATAAATCACTTGAGGATATTTATATCTCAAAGGGAAAAGTTCTATTTTTTCAATAATCATTATGAGATTTTAAAAAATAAATTATGTTGATAAATAATCAGCTAATATACAAGATCACTTAATTAATTCATCCAGATCAACATATTCATTAGACGAATGAGCATTAGATAAATCACCACTTCAAAAAGTAATTACAGGAATTTTTTTTACTTTATCATAATATCTTGAATCACAACTAACTTTCCATCAGTATGTCTTTTTTTGTTCCACTCAACATTTTTTCATTGCATGCATTAATTCGTTTATTAAAGGAATATTTTCATTCAATATATATGCGTCATTTTTTAAACCTTTATAAGCAATAATTAAGTTATCTGAGACAAATTTATTATCGACAGACTTACATGTTTTTTCAATCAGTCATTGAATATCTTTTAAAGAATAATCAGGCAAAAATCCTAAATCACATGTAATGGTACAATATTCTGGCACTGATCAAGATCGTTCTCCTCATTTAATCATTCCAATATTTAATTGTAAAGGAGTTTCCCAACAATTAAAATCTTTATTATTTTTTGCTTCTAATAATAATTTTTTTTCTAATTCTTTTAATAATTTAATAATTTCATAAGCATACTCTATTGCATTAATTCATTTTTCCTTACTTCACATATGAGTAGAAGATCATTTGATAGTCACCTCGAAAGTAATACATCAGCGATGACCTCTAAATATTTCTAAATGTGTTGGTTCTAAACAAATAACCTCATTGGCATCAATTCAACTAATAATTGTAGATAAAGTTCAATTACCTCAGATTTCTTCATCAATAACAATATCAATTAAAGGATTTTTTCTTAATGGTATTCAATTATCATGTAAAAATCTAATGGCTTCTCACAACATAATCAAATTATTTTTTGTATCACAAGCTCATCTTCAATAAACACAATTATCTTTTATATATCAATCAAATGCCTGCTTAAAATTATCAGATGCAGGAACAACATCAATATGACAATTAAATAATACGGATTTATAATTATTGTCTGATTTTTTATACATTGCTCTCAAATTTCACCTATCTGAAGTTACTTTACTATCTACATGAGGAGAAAATTGTTCATTATTTTTTATGTCAATATTTAATGGTTCATATCTAACATTAAATCACAATTCACTAAGATATTTTATAACAAACGGAAATCAAATACTCTCATTTGGAGATATGGTGTTGAGATTAATATAATCAATTAATATATTGGAAATCGTGCCTTTTCTTTTTTCAAACCAAGAACGCATTTTTTGGTAATCTATTTGAGATTCTTGTTTATCCATAATCATTACAATAACTAATTAAAATATTTCTATTGGTATATTTTTTAATGCTTCATTTGCGTAGTTTTCAGCCTCTTGTACAGTATCTCAATATGCAATTACACTTACCAATGTGTCTTTTCAGTTATTATATTGATTTAAATAATCACCAACCTTTAGTTCTTGTTCTCGCATGATATCATATATTCATTTCATTTTTTTAACATGTTCTAATGATCCAATAAATTCGATTCTTCAAGGTTTAGCAACTAAATATCTTAAAACGACAGCTTTATTCTGTGTTTTTTTTAACTCATCCATACATATTTCTTCTCATAAAGCGAATCTAACAACACTAGGTAATATATCAATACCGGTAGATAATTTCACGATTTCTGTTCAGAATCTGGCTCAAGATATTCTTCATACCATTTCTAAAAGAATTATTTCTCATTTATTAGTTATCATAATATCACAATGAAAGGCCGTATTATTTAAATTTAATACTTTAATTCATTTTTCAATAACACTAATTATCTCTTTAATTTTTCATTGAGATAAAATAGAGGGTAATGTATCTCCATCTTCAAAAAAATATGGTGCGTATTTTTCTTTTTGACTATAATTTCTATCAGAAATTCAAGTAATAATTATATTATCATCATATACGACACCTTCAAATGTATGTTCTGTTCACGATAAAAGCTCTTCAATGATAATTGTTTCCGTATTGCTATTTTTTAATGATTCTAATATAAATTTTTCAATATTTTCATCACCCTCCAATTTGATCACTCAAATTGAACTAGTTTTATCATTTGGTTTAATAACACATGGGAATCATATTTCTTTTACTCAAATAATAGAATCCTTTAATCATTTTGCTATCACAAATTTTGGCGTTTTAATGCCATTTTTTGAAAATATTTTTATACGATAATCTTTATACGTACAATTATAAGCATCTGTTTTAGATAATCATATAAGCTTAAATTTTTCAACTATTTCTGCAATTACAGGTAAATTTTCATATCATAAAGAAATGACTCAATCAATATTATTAATATCATGTTTATTAATACACTCAATTACCTCGTCAATACTTCTTGGATAACACTGAAGCGCCAAAACAGAATAATTAAGGATATTTTCATCAATATAATTATTAATTACAATAAGATCTAATCACAGATCAGAAATATCTTTTAATGAATTTGACATTCAACTCCCAACACCACAGATTAATAATCTTTTTTTTGACATTTGTCTATTTTTTCGGATCTAAATAGCCTGGTTTTTCTCAACATAAATATGGTAAGGTAGAATTAGGCCCAAACTTTTCAATAGAAGCATCATAAAGACCAATTATTGATTCTAATATACTCATCGCAGAAGATTTATCTTGAATCAACTCTGAAAGATATACCAAATCTTTTTTTGCATTTTTTAAACTAAATTTTAGAGCATCTTTGTTTCAATCAATTAACCAACTCATAAATCATTGGAACTGGGGGCTATTAGCTCATCAGCTAGAAACAACCTCTTTTAAGGTATGGATATCAACATCCATCTCAAGAGTTTTTTTGATTATTTCTCAAATTATGGCTGTATTCATTAGTGTAAAAGCGTTATTTATCAATTTAATTGCATTTGCATTACCTACTTTCCCAGCATAAAAAATATTTTCACAAAAATTATTGCATAAGTCGACAATCATGGGATATTGATCTACCTTACATCATAGGATACAATTTAATTTTCATATCATCGCCTCTACTGGTGTGCGAGTCAATGGAGCGTCTATAAATATAATTCATTTTTTTCAAAATTCCTGTGACAAACGTATTGTAGATTCAGGTTTTGATGAAGTACAATCTATTATTTTAGTATTACTCAATATATAAGTTAAAAGTCATTTAGTATTTAAACAAACTTCTTCAACCTCTTTAGATGAGGGAAGACAAAGAATAACATATTCTACTCTTTTACAAATTTCTTCAATAGTATCTAATACCAATGCTCAATTTTCTTTTAAATAATTTGTATTCTCTTGTGAGTGTCCACCTAAAATAAATAATTCTTTATTATGCTTCAATAGATTATAACCAATACCAACTCACATATTTCAATTTCAAATAAGTCAAACAGAGTTTTCCCTCATATTTATAATACAACAAATAAACAATATACATAAAACCATAATATAAAATATTAATTATTATTTTATAATATCTTTATGTACATATTTTCTTAATACTTCTGGTATTAAAATAGTTCAATCTTTTTGTTGATAATTTTCCATTATTGCTATCAATGTTCTTCAGATAGCAAATGCAGTAGCATCATTCATATGAACCAATTCTCTTTGTCAATCTAGTCTTTTAACCTTAATATTCAATCTTCTAGATTGATAATCTGTCATTAAATCAGCTGAATGTGTCTCTCTATATTTTCCTTGTCATGGCATCCATGTTTCTACATCAATATGTCTAGCATCAGCCGTTCACATATCTCAGGTACAACAAATAACCACTTGATGTGGTAAATTTAAAGATTTTAATAAATATTCTTGTACTGCGACTAAAAGATTCTGTTCTTCAAGACTATCTTCTGGCAAACAAAAACTTTCCATTTCTAATTTATCAAATTGATGTTGTCTTAAAATTCATCTTACATCTTTTCAAGAGCTTCATGCCTCTCTTCTCATAGATGTAGAATATCCGATATAACGTACTGGCAATTCTTTTTCATCAAATGTTTCATCCATATGCATTGCTCAAAGTGTATGTTCTGCACTTCCAATTAAATATAAATCATCTGAAGGAATATGGTATCTTTCTTCTTTTGGTTCTAATCTAGCCATTTTTTCAAAAGAACTTGGTTTTATGAGAATCGGTGGAACAATTGGTGTAAAAGGTTTTGAAGAAACCTTTATATTATTTTTTTTAATAATATCTTCTAAAATTTCTTGATTAGTTAAAATACTAAATACGTGTTGAATTAAAGCAAACTGCATTAGAGCTAAATCTCATTTTAAATAAGAAAATCTAGATCAAACTACCTTGGCTGCACGTTCAGTATCAATTAGACCTAATTTAACTCATAATTCGTCATGTTCTTTTACTTCAAAATCAAATTTAGGGATTTCTCACCATTGTCTTAATACTACATTTTGATGTTCATCAACTCACTCAGGAGTATCAGCAGAAGGAATATTAGGCACCTTAGATAACAATGAATATAGTTCTTTGGAAACTATTCTAGATGTATCTTCTAATCTTTGTATATTTTCTTTTACGGTTTTACCTTCCTCTCTCAAATCATCATTTCTAGATTTTCAAATCTGATTCTTTCTCGTTCTTAATATTTGTAAATCTTCTTCTATTGATTTTCTTTTTGAATCAAGTTCTAATATACCCAAAATATCAATATTAACTCATTTGAGTTGTGCAACTTTTGAGATAAAATCTGGATTATTTCTAATAAGTTTGATATCTAACATTATAGTATAAATAAGAATGTAAAATTTCTATATATATAAACTTATATATAAAAGTATATAAATGTCAATACAAAATTGTTAATAATTATATTTACAAAAAACAATACATTTCTTGCTTTCAATTGGTTTTTTTACTTTAATTATTCTTGATATATGCAAAACAATCAAAGTAACAATAAAAAAATATTCATTGACATTATCATTATTTTCACTATATTCACTATATGTAACATATACCAGATTATACAAAAAAATTATTAAATACATCTCTAATTTTATTTCAAAAACAACATTATGATTAGTGTATCATTAATTTGATTTGGCAAATCTGGTTGAAGATTTTTACAAGTATTGCTACATAGACAACACACAAAGTGAGATATAAAAATTAATGCTGTCTGTGATTCGAACCCTGATAGATTATCCGACCTAAAAAAGCTTTGATTGAAAACATTCTCAAATTTAAACGAAATGTTCGATTCTTGAGATTCGGAAATATTTATTGTTAGTACTAATGAAGATAGTCATTTTGATATAATATCAGAAATCAAAAAGAATAGCAAAAAGTACAAAAAAATCATAGTTGAAAAATTGTTAGTTGAAAACATTGAACAAGCTGAACAATTATTACATATTTTTCAAGACCATGAAATATCAATAAACTTTGTTGAACGCCATAGTATCATTATAGAAAAATTTAAAAAATGGATTCATGAAAATGATGTTTATATATCTCGCGCCTCATTTAAACGAGGGAAATATAGGTTACATGATTCTCGTCCAACAGTGGGTGTTTTATCAGAAATATCACACCCTCTAGATCTTATCCTTATGTTATCAGACACCTCTACAAATACATCTTTTAGAATCATCAATTGAAGTTATACATATAGCGATTATTCAAATGTTAGTAAACCATTATTAGATTCAATTGATATAAACATTAATTTTGATAATGGCCTAAATATAAATGGATGATGATCATTTTTATGGGATTCAAGAGAAAGAAAAATAATATTGTTCCTTTCCAATAAACATAAGATGGTCCAATTTATGGTTGTATTAGAGTTTGATAAACCACATCGGGATATTGATAAATGTATAATTTACGATATCTGATTTAATAATTGAGGTGAAAGAAAAGTAATTAAAACTTTTGAAGTTAAAAAAGAGCAAATAGAACCTGAAGTTTTATGTGTTAGTAAAATATTAAATTTAATTACTGAAAATATAAAAGAAATTAAGGGTTGATATAAAAGCAATGCTATTGCTCATTTAGAACAATGAGTATATATACAAAAAATCATTGAACAATTAAAAACCGAAGCAGAAAAAAATAATGCTAAAACCGAAATTTTTGGCAATATAAATAAACCTCAAGTGAAAAAGAGTACTTCTGATAAGCTCCTTTATGAATATTTACAATGAAAAGACATTAAAGAAAAAATGGTTATGCGGGATGAAGAATTCTAAACAAATAATTGAATATATATTTATCTGAAAAAAAATCTAAACAAACTAAATATTCGCTCCATCATTCCACCTTTTCCCAAACTTTTATTGTCATACAACTGGAGTTTTTTTCTTTCTAAGATAGAGTGAATATGTTGCATAACACATAAAATAATATTATAAAATATTACACTTTCATCTTAATCAATTTTTTGAACAATTCGTTTCGTCTATGTTCACCTACGTATTTTATAGGTAATGCTAATTGTTCCAATAGTCTGAGAATTTTTTTTGCTACTCTAATTTTATCAAACATAATATAATAATAGAGCATATCGTAGAGTTCTATACAAAATGAATTCATTGTTTTTGTGTCTTTTGTTGATTTTCTTACTCCTTTTATCATCTGCAGAAGAACTTTGGAAATATCTTGCGGCTGTTGTTTACGAAACAGTGCAAAGAATTTCTTTTTCTGAGGTATATTTTTATGCAATACCTGAAGCAGTTCCATCTGGTAATTGATAATAAAAACACTACACCACCATTCTTATATTTACTAAAAAAGAAAAAAACTGACAAAACTAGGACAAAAGTTCTATCAGTTCTTAAGCTAATTACCACATACTACTTTGGTAGCTACTATTTTATTTCTGTATTTTACACACAATAGCAATATCAATATCTGAAGGATTGAGTTTGAGATAAAAATCATAAATACTTCATTTACATATGAGGGGTAATTTCTTTCCTGTCTCTCTTTCTATAAGTTCTATCAGTGGAATAACTATTTTGCCAAGCATATCATTTTTATTTTTTGAATAACTCGAAACAGGGAGTTCTTTGTTGGAGATATCTTTGCCAATATTTTCCATAAGAATTTTGAGAATATCTACTGTTCATGTCTGTGAATGAAGATCTTCTGATGTGAGTTTGCGTCCGTTGATATATATTTTATTATTGATCATATCCAGAAGAATTCATTTCTTATGATTTTTTATCGAATTTTCACAATTATCTATCTGTACTTTTCCATCTGCTGTCTTGAGCACACAACTACTAGAATCCAAAAAATCTGAATATATTCACTGAGTAAAATCTTGTTCTATCTTAAGTCATTCATGCTCTACTCCATCGATCCAGTTAGTGTAAATCATTTTCGATCACATAAATTCAATATTTGTTTTGTCGACTGAATCTACTACCATTTTTCTAAATCATTCGAGTGGCATAGCAAAAATCAGTGATCATCACATAATCGTACTATCATTTGGTGAAAGTGAAATATATTGTTGTGGTCCATGAAAATTTTCTAAAAATGTTCTTATAAATTTGAGAAAGTTTGTTGAGCTATTTCTTGTCACACAATCCCCTTGTCTAAATTTTTGTAATGCATCGAGAAATTGCAACATATGTGTCTCTTCGTAGGCTTCAGAGTAAATTTTGGACATCAAATAGAGAATTTTGAGGCTTAAAATACCCATCAACTTCCCATAGGTTGTATCAAATTCATCGGTCTCTGGAGCAATGAGATATTTATAAAATTTTGGTACTCTATTGGGATGGAGATTACTAAAATGATCTCCCAAAAGTTTTTTGAAATCAGATTTTATTGTTTTACTCACCGTTTGATTACTTTTGTAATTGCTTCACGCTATCTGTTCCAACAATACGGGTTTCCCTGAATATACTACTCCATAATCAATAGGCAGATACGGATTTTCTCTCAGTCATTTAAACAAGTTATTGAGTCTAAATCCATAATATCTATTTACGATATCTGCTTCTGGAACTAGCGATTTGTCAAAATCTTCAGAAAAAGAAACTATCGGATACGGTGAATCAAAAAACGACGCCATCTTAGTTCCGGATCACACCATTCCGTAAATCAATTTATCAAAATGGAAAGCATCAGTAAATATTTTGTATCCATCACTTTGTGTGTTTGCTAATAATTCATTGATATTTTGTGTTCTTATTTCGGGTATTTTTTTACTCTCTATCGTGCCCCATAGCGTGTTCATCAAGGCAGAAATAAGTAAAGCAAGAATAGATCAAAATCATAATCCGACCCCTCTTGGAAGTTCAGAGAGAATATTTATTTCTATGCCTTCATTTCCATTCAGTAATTTACCATATTTTTTTTCTAATTCTTTGTTGATATCAGCTATATAGGGCGCATATTCAAGTGCATTGGTTTCAATAAACTGATATTCATTAATATCTAGATGATACATTTTATTAATGCTGATTTTTTTGCTCGTATTTCTACTATATCATATATACATACGGAGTGGAATTTTTTGTTTGATACTTACGCCACTATAGTTATTGAGAATATCACCAGACCAACTCAGTACAAATGGTGCTGACATAACTGTTTGATTTTCCAAAAAAAATTTCTCGTAGGTCTGGACATACGTTTTCTTGAGATTTTTAGAATTCATGCAGGTGGAATACAAAATAAAAAAATTATTTTGTTTTTATATCCATACGTTTAGATCTGTGAAATAATTCGTTTGATTACTTCAGACATATTGTCTTTGGTTACGGTTCCTTCGTAATTTTGCAGTGTATTCTTGATCTGATCTGTTCCATAGCCGAATCCCTTGAGTGAGGTAACGATATTTTTGTATAACTTTTGATCTATATCCATCCTTTGCATATCTTCTACATCAAATGTTCCTTTGAGCTGAATCAAAATCTTCTTTGCAGATTTTGGACCAATTCACGGAATAGCTTGGAAAAATTTTACGTCAACATTTTTGAGTGCTTGCTGTATGCTCTCTTGTGGTAATTGAGATATTTGGAATGCGGTTTTGGGTCACACACCATTTACTTTGAGCAATCCTTCAAACAATATTTTTTGTTCAAAACTATCAAAACCAAAATAGACGATAGTCTTTTTGTTATCGTCGAGATGGGGATATATAAAAAATTCTCCCTGATTTTGTTTTCCGAGATAATGAACTTGTATACCAAACATATCGTTTTGTAACAATGTTTCTCCTCCTAGATGACGTATTTTTCCTACAAAATAATGAAACATTTTTATGGATGCAGAATGTAAAATGCAGAATTCAGAAACATAAATTTACAATGTAAAATTCTAATTTCTAAACTATACCATTGTCATTCTGAGCAAGGTCGAAGAATATAATAATATTACTATATCCTTCATTACATTCAGGATGACATTTATTAAACGAATATATACTTATTTGCTTATTGTTTTCAATGATTTTTTGGGTTGATATTGGGTGATAAATTATTATTCTCTTCCTGTCATTGGAAAATCAGTGATTATTTTTTGTTTGGTATTTACTCGTTCTTATATATTTAAAAAGGACCATACCTTTGGTAAGATAGAGTCCTTTCTGTACGTTGTTTTATCAACGTATGGCTTCACTACACATCTATATTATATATATTTTTATATAAATGTCAAATATTCGTCTATCATTATATCTTACTTAATATAATCCCAGTTATTACCTCACCTTTTATTTTATTTTTGATCTTCATATGCAAAAATTTCAGAAGCAATTACGGGATAGTTTTCAAGATGATATAGGAGAACTCAGTAAACCACTCCAAGATCTCTTAAAAAATGGCTTTGATGCTGGTGTAATCAACGAAGAAGATGTAATCTCCGACGTAGATGATATGGATCTTAGTATCAAAATGATCGAAAAATTCTACGAATTGGCTGAAAAGTTAGGCATCAAAATGCTTACTATCGAAGAAATCCTTGAAAAAGAAGCACAAGAAGCAAAAAAAGAAAGTAAATTAGGAAAAATAGAACTCTATGATACCAAAAAAAATACATCTGAACTCCAGCATAAGGACTTCATCAAACTCTATTTCAATGAAATATCCAAGATTCCCTTACTCAGTTCTGAGGAAGAAAGAGATATTTCTAGAAGAGTAAAAAAAGGTGATGATGAGGCAAAAAAGAGATTGATAGAATCAAATTTGAGATTAGTTATTAGTATAGCAAAAAGATTTTTTTGATCGAGATTGAGTTTCTCTGATCTTATTCAAGAGGGAAATATCGGGTTGATCAAAGCGATAGAAAAATTTGATCCAGAAAAAGAATTTAAATTTTCTACGTATGCAACACGATGGATTAAACAAAGCATTACCAAAGCTATTGCAGATATGACGAAACACGTAAGGATTCCTGTCCATCTGATTGATGAAATCAACTCATATAATAAGACCTACCAACTCCTCTTCCAAAAATTATGAAGAGAGCCGACCTCAAAAGAAATTGGTCAGAAACTCGGATTTCCTATCAAGAAAATCAAAAAACTTGAAGAAGTTATCTTTGGAAATGTATCATTAGATAGAGAGGTGTGAGACGAGGGAAGAGATACCTTAGCTGATCTTATTGAAGATGGAAATACTTTGAGACCAGATCAATTTGCAGAAAAAAATGCATTAAGACAAAATCTCGATATGATTCTCGGTATGCTTGATGATAGAGAAGCAAAAATCGTAAAAATGAGATATGGAATCGATGGACCAAGATATACGCTCGAACAAGTCTGAGAAGAATTTAATGTCACCAGAGAAAGGGTAAGACAAATCGAACAGAAAGTTATCCAGAAGCTCAAAGAACATGCTGGATTACAAAAAATACTTGGAATCGAAGATGATATTGCTAAACTCGAGGCCGGTGAAGGAAAAAAGAAGAAGAAATGAAGAAAAGTTAAAGAAGATAATGAGGACGATGAAGAAGATGATTATATGAGTAGATTTGATGATGATGATTATGTAGACGACTAAATTTAACTAGTAGTGAATAACTAATAACTAAAAGTGATGGAATATATTTATACAAAAAAATACCGACACTTTTCACTGTTCACTCTTCACTATTCACTAAACTTTACTCCTACATTACTATTTTACCTAGTTTACTATAAAAAGAAAAATGGCAGAATTAAATTCAAAAGATTATGATGCATCGCACATCAAAGTATTGGAATGATTGGAACCCGTTAGACTTAGACCATGAATGTATATTGGATCTACTGATGCAAAAGGATTACATCATCTTGTACAGGAAATTATAGACAATGCTGTGGATGAAGCATTAGCATGATATTGCACTACCATTACTACGTGTTTAAATGAAGATGGTTCAGTAACTATCCACGATAATGGAAGAGGTATTCCTGTTGATAAACATGAAAAAACAGGTAAATCTGCGTTGGAAACTGTTTTCACCGTTTTGCATGCATGAGGTAAATTTGATAAATGAGCATATAAAATTTCATGAGGACTTCATGGAGTTTGAGCTTCTGTCGTAAATGCATTGAGTGAATGGTTGGAAGTTACCGTCTATAAAAATGGAAAAAAATATTTTCAAAGATATCAAAGAGGTATACCTGATGGAGACATCAAAGAAGTTGGAGAAAGCGATAAGATGTGAACTACCGTAAAATTTAAACCTGATGCGACAGTTTTTGAAACAGTAGAGTTTTCGCAATCTATCGAAATCGCTAGAATGAAACAATCTGCATATCTTTCACCTGGGATCACCTTTAATTTTGTAAATAAAAAAACAGGATTTAAGCAAAGATTCTTTTTTGAATGAGGTATCAAAACCTGGTTAAAAAATCTTGTCGGTACACAAATGCCACTTTCTTCAGCACATTATTTCAAAGCAGAAGGAAAAGATTGTTTGACAGAAATTGCGTTTGAATTTGTAGATAGTCCAAATGATCATATCCTCTCCTATGTGAATAATATCCCAACCATCGATGGAGGAAGTCATATTCTTGGATTTAAGTCAGCATTATTAAATATTATCAATGAAGTAGGAAAAGAAAAAGATAAGATCAATAAGAAAATATGAGAATTTCAATATTCTGATGTAACTGATGGATTGTATGCTATCGTTACAGTAAAGATTCCCGAACCACAATTCGAAGGGCAGACCAAAGGAAAACTTGGAAATAGTTATGTAAGATGAGAAGTAGAAAAAGTGGTATATGACTATCTCAAAGACTATTTCATACATAATGAATGAGAATTTGATAGAATATTCCAAAAAGTAGAACTTGCTGCAAGAGCGAGATTGGCTGCAAAATTTGCCAAAGAAACAGTGTTGAGAAAAAATATTTTGGCATGAGGAGTACTTCCTGGAAAGTTAGCAGATTGTGCAAGAAAAAGCAAAGAAGGTACAGAATTGTATATAGTCGAGGGAGATTCAGCGTGAGGAAGTGCGAAACAATGACGTGATAGTAACTTCCAAGCTATCCTACCATTGAGAGGTAAAATCTTGAATACCGAACAAGCATTTATCCAAAAAATCATGGCAAATAATGAAGTAAAAGCATTGATCACTGCAATCGGAACTTGAGTAAAAGATAACTTCGATTTTGAAGGACTGAGATATGATAAAATTATTATCATGACGGATGCCGATGTGGATGGTGCACATATTAGAACGCTCTTGCTGACATTCTTTTTTAGATTTATGAGACCACTTGTAGAACATGGTCACGTATATGCAGCATGTCCGCCTATTTATAAATTCGCTCAAGGAAAAAAAGAACAATATATCTATGACGAAGACCACACACCAGATATGTATGGATTTGATAAAGACAAAACTGAAGTACAAAGATATAAAGGTCTTGGAGAAATGAATCCGGAACAACTTTGGGAAACAACTATGAAACCAGAAAATAGAACACTCAAACAAATTACGGTTGAAGATGCTGAAGAGACTGATAGGTTATTTAGAATCCTTATGGGTGAAGATGTACAATCAAGAAAACACTTTATCCTGACTCATGCAAAGAGTGTAAAAGAAATCGATATTTAAAAACTAGTGAAAAACTAAAAGTGAAAAACTAAAAACGAAAGAATTGTTTTTTGTAAACTATTATAATCTATAATAGTCCATACTATAACAATTCCTAAATTTTTCACTATTCACTATTAACTTTTCACTAAAAATAAACATCTGGAAACGGATGTTTTTTTATTTTTTTATTTTATCTACACTTTGAACGACTATGTATCTTATTGGTAAAATTACCGTAAAATTTGATGTATCAAATTTTCATAAATAGCCTATTTTCCTGGTTATTAGTTTTATATATCACGTACAAAAATTTGACAAATAAATAAAAACAAATATACTATATGTAGTATTTATTTCTTTACCACATTTTCATGTCTTGAGCTCCTGAGATTTGATGACAAAAAGCTGATTATGATAGTAATGTTGCTGAAAAATATGATGCAAACACTACTGCGGAAATAGAAAAAAAACGTCAAGAACAGCAAAAACTTGATGAAACTGCAATATTGGCTGATGTTTACTATGAACAACTCTATAATGATCCTAAAGTGACGCAATCGTCATACTCATTTTTGACGAGTGAAACCTATACTGATACAGATATCGCTGATAAAACTGATACGTATGTAAATATGAATACTTCTTACCGTTATATTAAATATAATGTAAACAAAGCGGGAGATTGGTATAATGAGTTATATCCTGATTGTGATCGCACAAAAGATTCTCCTAAAAAAGTCTTTGATGCTCTTATCAAAAAACTGAAACTTCGATGATATGATAAAATATATAAAAACGGGGAATGGGAACAAAATACCTTCACCAAAGATCTTGATTTTATGTATGCGCTCTGACTTTTTCAAGCTATTGCAGAGAAATCTGCTACATGAACGACAAATCTTTCCAAAAAGGATTTTAGAGTTTGACCAAAAACACTTATTACCCTTCTTCAAACAGCTACTCCGCTTAAAATTGCTCCTATTGTAGAAACTCCTATTATAAAAGTTCCTATCGTGGATGCATGAACAGAAAAATCACCAGCAGATATCATCATAGAGAAATCAATTGAACCATCATGAGCATCAGAACAAGAAATCATCAATAAAGCCATCGCTTGAAGTAAACTTAGTGATGGAAAGGATAAAATTGGTTGAGTTAATACCTTTTATGAAATTTATGATACTATCGAAGATACATTACGAAATTATTTAGAAACTAAAACCACTGCGAAAGAAAGAAAAACTATGGGGCAAACATTCAAAGAAAAAACAAAAGAATTTGCTAATTCAAAAAATCCCTATTTTGCTGCATATACACGACTTGTAGACGATATAGAGACACAATGGAAAGACAATAAAATATCATGATATGATAAAGTTTTGACAGCAAAGATAGGATATCTATTACTTTTGATGCCAGAAATGCAAGAACATGATAAAAAAATCACCTATGATCCTGCCTTTACGCTCAGAGGTCAAATTTCCGAAGGTGATCGAAGTGAGGTTATGAAATGAGCTGATATGAATGATATAGCAGATATTATTTCACTCATCAAAAAAGATAAGCAATTTGCTACTACCGAAAACAAGGATAAAATCCCATTAACATCTTTCAGTGATGTACTCAATGTCTATGATGCTGCATTAGATAATTATCGAAAAGATAAGAATCAAGAAAAAAATAATTAAACTTTTTTGACCATATAGGTTCACTCGAGTTTATATCAAAGCTTTCTGTAATATGCTCTCACCCCAATACCGGAGATTACAGAGAGCTTTTTGTATTTGTGCGAATATGAAATTTGTTCAGCTAGTTCCATAAGTTGTTTACCAAATCACTTGTGTTGCGTTTTGGTATTTTTTTTCACTTTTTTTTCTAATCACTCCATCTGCCCGTAGACATGAAGTTCTCTGATGATGGCAGTTGATGTCCCCAATCATAGAATATCTACTACATTTTTTTCTGTAGGTAATAAGAGCCTTGTAAAGCCATAAAGATATCCTAACTTATCTTCGCAACTAATAAAATATTCAACTCCCCCACTACTGAGATATTTTCTTATGACTATATTTGCGGTTTCTTTAGACTGTGATTCTTGGTGTCTGATTTCTCTACTTCTCGTATCAAGAGAAACAAAATTTCTGAATGATTTCACGTCAGGATCTTTTCCGATGATGCATGTTTGAATTTCATCATTTTTTCTCACCATTTTTTCTAGTTCATCTTTGAGTGCTTTTTGTGGAGAAGTAAATACATTATATTTTCCATACATTCTTTCATAAAACTTTTTTCGTGTGCTTGGTGCAGCTTTTTGTTCCTTCAACAACTGATTGTGCATTAATTGAGAAAGATTTGTTATGGTACTTCATGCAACGATTTCATTTGCTGGGATATCACGGATTAATCTTTTGATTCTGGTATACGGTGGAATTATCGTCAAGAAGGTCTCTCTGATAAGTTTTTGAATATCTTTGGTTTCCAATGGTGTATATTTTCCTTGATTATACAGTCTGCAAAGTTGGGTATTGGGAATGACGGACGTAGGATAGAATTTGATTTCATCCGGTTTGAAAAATGGATCAGCATATACATCTTTGAATGTTTTTAGATCTTTGGAATAATCTGATCAATATAATCCTGGCATGATATGCAGAGAAAATTTGAATCCGTATTGTCTCATTTTGTGGCAAGCCTGGCGTGCTTGCTCGACCGTATGCCCTCTTTTGTTGAGTTTTAAAACTTCTTCGTCTAATGACTGTACTCCCATTTCTATTCTCGTAACTCATAATTCACGTCGGAATTGGCAGTTTTCATCAGTAACATATTCCGGTCTCGTTTCCACCGTCAATCCGATAACCCTGTGTGCTGTGCTTTCGTTTGTCTTTAATGCTTCCGTAATATTTTTTGCATATTTTATTTTTTTGCTCTTATCGACTATGGCATGAGAATATTTTTTGGTCGTAGAGATTTTTATGTTTTTGAAATATTCGTCGAAGGTATTGCACGCGTCGTAGAGTTCCTTGATGAATTTAATTTTATATTCCTTCGTATAGACGTCGAATGTTCCGCCTAAGACGATGAGTTCTATCTTATCGGTCTCATGACCGGTCAATGTCAGTGAAAGTAATCTATTGTAGACTTGTTTGATCGGATCGAATTTGTTGAGTAATGCTCTCATCGCGCCCGGCTCAGATTTGATATAACTCTTGGGCATGGTCGGATCGTTGGGACAGAAAATACATTGCCCAGGACAATGAAATGGCTTGGTGAGAACTTGTACAGACACAATTCCTGACTCTGATCTGATTCCTCTTTTTTTCAATAATTGTTCTATCTGTGGATCTTTCGTAATTTTTTCAGCTTTCAAAAGTTCGTAATATGCTTGAAGCAATTGGATGTTTGATGGTATATCTGCTAATTTTTCTGTTCTCGCAAAATCTCTCTTGAAACTAGTAAGTAGATCAAGATTACGCTTCTTGGGATTGGTTTTGACTAATTGTAAGATGATTTTTTCCATGATGATGTTACTATATACAATCCTTTCTCTTTTTCTACGGAAAAGTTATACTAACTATACTATTAGTATAGAATTAAGGTTCATTTAAGGTGAAAATATATACTGACGGTGCTTTTTTTAAAAGCTAATATTTTTATTAGATTATTTATTATTATGAAATTTGAAATCAATAAAAAGACACTTATCATTATTGTATCTTCTGTTGCATGAGTTATCGTATTGTGAGGTATACTTAGCTTCGTTGGACACGGTAGAGGTCGTTTTGAAAGAGGTTTCGGTAACGGTGGTTGTGCTATGAGTCAATGAAATCCTGCACAAATGATGTCAGGAATAGAAAACATTATCACTACAAAAGACTACGCAGCATTTCAAACACTCTTTAGTGGAAGTAAAATGCTAGAACAAATCAATACGCCAGAAAAATTTGCAACCCGAGTAGAACTTCAAACTACTATGAAAACAGCACAAAATCTTCAAACTAAATTACGATCAGGTGAAAAAGCTAGTTTTGGTCCTATGATGTTTGGTGGCAAACAAGAATGAACACAAGGATGTGGAATGATGTGAGGAAGATGAAACGAAAGATGAAATATGACCTCTGCACACCGAGGGCAAGTGAGAAGAAGATAAATTACTCAACATATAAAAGACACAGCGATGTGTCTTTTTTTATTATAAAAAAAAGAGACCAGATAACTGATCTCTCTTCTTCATGTATATTGATTATATTATTTCTTCTCGAATATTCTTTGCATCATGACCATAACTCGGCCTCTCATTTCACCTAATAGCGGAGTATCTATCTTCGTCATAATTCATTCCGTCTGTAATGCTTGCAAATGTTTGAGATAATATGGATATCATCAATTATTTTTATCTCCTCGAAGGAGCCTAGAAAGAATAGTTCCAAACTGAGCTCTATCGACTGTTTGTTCAGGATTGAATGTTTTACTCAAGGTTACTCCATCACTTTCATATCACATGAGTCATAATCTACAAGCTGCCATAGCATAGTATTGAGTTGTTTTATCGAATGTTTGCATATCAGTGAATGTACAACTAGCTCATGTAGAGACAGTTTTTCCTACCACATTGAGTGCAAAATTACTGATCATTTTAGCCATATCTTTTCTCAATAATGGTCATTGTATATTAGCTTTTTGGATAGTAGGCATAGTAGTAATATTGTATCCATAGGCTCGCAAGTATGCATTATTGAGTTCTGATGAAAATGGTGATCATACTATATTTCAAGATTGTATATTAGCGGCACCATGAAATGGGAGGACATCAATAACTTTTTCTATCAACGAACATTTACCACAAAGACTATCATAATAACTATCACTACAATCTCTACTAACAGGACAACTATCTTTTTTTAATATTACCGATCCACCATTTCATCTACTAGGATTAGATGGTATTACTGGACTAGTAATTACATTCACTGTTCTAAATATATTTCATGTATTGTTAGATTGATCTACTCGATAGTATATGGTCAGACTATTGATGTATTTACTATTCAACTACTCATAGCATTTCCTGTTCCATCATGAAGATCAGTCCATATTGCACCTAAATCTGTATATATATTTCAATATTCTATATCGATTATAGCCGCTCAATTTAATGTTACTATTGGTGCAGTTGTGTCTCTTACAATTACTGTCCTTGTTGCTGTTCATGTATTCCCAGCCGCATCAATTTTGGTATACGTTAATGTATATGTTCAGAGTGTTCATGTATTTACCGATCAACTTATATTATTTACCACTCCTGTTCCATCATGGAGATCGATCCATGTTGCTCATGATTCTAAATAATTATTGCCATATTCTACATAGCTAGTTGTTGTTCAATTTAATGTTACTACTGGTGCAGTTGTATCTCTTACAATCACTGTCCTTGTTATAGTTCCTATATTTCCAGCTCTATCTTCCTGACTATAAAGTATATCATAATTTCCAAGTGACAATGTATTTACTCATCAACTTATATCATTAACTATTCCACTACCATCAACTTCATCTATCCATGTAGCTCATGATTCTATATATGATGAATTGTATTCTATATATATAAGATTGGATCAACTAAGTGTAAGTATAGGAGCTGTAATGTCGTATATAAATGATCATGTAGCTGTGCGAGTATTGCCTACTACATCTGTTGTTATAATTTCTTCGATATGTATATTTTCTCATCCTATAACAGACTGAGTAAATATCCAAGATCCCATTTCTTGTGGACTTGTGGGAAATGTTGTCCCAGAGACAAGTGTTGCTGATATATCTGAATATACATCTTTACTATCAATTCCACTTATTCCTACGGTCATATCTTGCGCACTTACATTAATAGTCACAAGACCAGTAACTCAAACATAATTAGGAGTAATTGAAACTACTGAAAAAGTAGGCGCTGTTCTATCCAAAATAATTTGTCCTATTTCATGATATCACGTATTGTTGGCGAGATCTATAGCGTTGCTAGAAATATAATATGTCCCATCACTAGCTGTTGCTTGTGCTGGAAATATATATATTCCACTTCGTACACCAGTATGCAAATTTCATGAAACTAGTGATAGAGTAACTGTATCTGTAAATCAATCTGGTCCTACTAAAGTTACAGAAGCTCAACTTACTCAATTCACATCACGTATCGTTTGTGTTATAGCTATTTGTGCTATACTTCATATCATATTTGGAGTCGCAGTTGCTGTAGTAATTTCTGGTAGAGTAATATCTCTTACTATTACAGTTCTTGTTACTGTATTTCCTGTATTTCCTGCTGCATCAACTTTTCTATACGTCAATATATATGTTCAAATAACTCATGTATTCACTACCCCACTTATAGTCGCTGGACCAGTTCCATCACGAAGATCTATCCATGTTGCTCATAATTCTGTATAAATACTTCCATATTCTACGTAGATAGTTGCCGCTCAGTTTAATGTTACCGCTGGCCCGGTTGTATCTCTTACGATTACTGTTCTAGTTGCTGTTCATGTATTTCCCGCTGCATCGACTTTTCTATATGTCAGTGCATATGTTCATACTGTTCATGTATTTACTAATCAACTTATTATACTCACCACTCCTGTTCCATCACGAAGATCCGTCCATGTTGCTCACAACTCTGTATACGTATTTCCATATTCTACATAGATAGTTGTTGCTCAGTTTAATGTTACTACTGGTACGGTTGTGTCTCTTACTATTACTGTCCTATTTATTGTTCATGTATTTCCCGCCGCATCGACTTTTCTATACGTCAAGGTATATGTTCATACTGTTCATGTATTTACTGATCAACTTATTATACTCACTACACCTGTTCCATCACGAAGATCTATCCATGTTGCTCACAACTCTGTATACGTATTTCCATATTCTACATAGATAGTTGTTGCTCCATTCAATGTCACTACTGGTGCAGTTGTATCTCTTACTACAACACTTCTATTTATCGTTCACGTATTTCCTGCTGCATCAACTTTGGTATACGTTAATGTATATGTTCAGAGAATAGATATATTTACCGTTCAAGTAATAGAACTTACTACGCCTCATCAATCACGATTATCTACCCAATTTGCTCCTAACTCTGCATACGTATTTCCATATTCTACATAAATAGTTGCCGCTCAATTTAACGTCACTACTGGTGCTGTTGTATCTCTTACTATTACTGTCCTGGTTGCTGTTCATGTATTTCCCGCTGCATCAATTTTGGTATACGTTAATGTATATGTTCAGAGAACAGATATATTTACTGTTCAAGTAATAGAACTTACTACGCCTCATCAATCATTATTATCACTCCACAACGCTCCAATTTCTGTATAAGGAAGTCAGTATTCTATATACATAGGAGATATTCAGTTTATAGTAATTACGGGTGCTATTTTATCGATCCACGTAACTGTAGCAATTGCCGTACCTACACTTCCACTCGCATCATAATAATCGAAAGCATGAGTACCGTTTCACGTAAAAGTATATACTCCTGTACCCACAATAGTTCCTGAATCATTTAACGTTAGTGTTGCAATTACATCGCTATTGGTCATGGTTCATGCTGGTCTGCTATAGATCATGGTCCATGGTGCAATATAGTTTATAGTATCATTCGTCTGTATATCATATATACCATCTCAATTAGTATCAAATTCGACATACACTGTTTTTTCTCAATAGCCCGTACTCAGTGATCGAGCTTTTGATATTCCATATGCCTCTCTTGCTGATCGGTTAATACCATCATTAGAAAACCTCATAAATGTCGCAACAGGAGTAACAGAAATTGATAAAATAACTCCTGTAGAACTCGTCGAAGTAACATCATTATTTATTATAAATGTCCCCGTAAAAGACCCCGAAGGAACCGTCACAGCAAAATCAGTAAAATGGTTTGTAGTAAAGGAAATATATGGTAGGCCATTTTGACTCGTAACAAATCCCATCGTCTGTGGATACCACGTAACTCCATTATCTTCTGAATAATATATTTGTACTATATCACCTATATTTTTACCCGATGCAGGAACAGATAAAGTTGCTACTCCACCTGTCAATTTAATAGATTCTGATGTACTACCTACCTTAAATGCCGATATAACTTGTTCATTATCTACACTACCAATATTTTTGGTCATAGGTACAGATACAATTCCATCATAAGGAATGACATTATCTGCTTTTTTAAACTGTGTGGCTGCTGGTATAATAAGTTTAATATCTTGATTTCTCAAACTCAATGATGCAGGTATATTACCATTAGTCTCTGTCAAAGAAATACCCTTAGATCAAACCAAATCTCAGCTTGCTTGTATATATCACTTACTAGTAAATCTATTTATAATAGTAGTTGTATCGCTTGAATTTGGAAGAATCACTACATCACTATCTCCATACAATGATACTAGATATCATGCAGCTACTCAGTTATAGGTAGTAAAATTTCCTCACACTAATATTCAGTTGGTAGTTTGTATTGCTAATGCATTTATAGGGAAATTAAATCAACTTCACACCGTAAATAATGTATCTTTTGTGCCATTGGTATTTAAACGAATTATGCCATTTGCTGTTATTCAACTATAATTAGTAAACATTCATCCAGCGATAATTTTTCCATCACTTTGTATTTTTAAACTTCTCACAACACTATCAAACCCACTACCAATAACAAAAGACGTATCTTTAGTTCCACTACTATTGAGACGGGCAATATAATTAACTGCTGATCAACTATACGAAGTAAACCATCATCCAGCCACAATTTTTCCATCGCTTTGAAGAGCTAATGTTACTACTTCTCCTACAAATCAGTTCCCTATAAGGAATGAGGTATCCTTAGTCCCATTTGTATTTAAACGTACTATTCTATTGGCTGTTACTCAACTATATGTACTAAATTGTCATCCAACGATAATTTTTCCATCGCTTTGTATGAGCACTGAGGATACAGCTGAATTACATCAATTTCAAAGGAAAGTAGCATCTCTAGTACCATCAGTATTTAGACGGACTATATTATTAGCTGTTACTCAACTATATGTACTAAATTGTCATCCAACGATAATTTTTCCATCGCTTTGTAATGCAAAGACATTGACTGAACCATTAAATCAATTTCCTATATTGAACGTATTATCTTTAGTACCATCACTATTTAAACGGATAATTCCATTTGCTGTTACTCAGCTGTATGTATTAAACCATCATCCTACTATAATTCTTCCATCATTTTGGATGGTTATCGCTTGTACTGACTGGTTAAATCCATCTCATATATTGAAAGTACTATCCTTAGTACCATCTGTATTTATACGAACTATTTTATTCGCGGTAATTCAACTATATACTGAAAACTGTCCTCCCGCAATAACCTTACCGTCGTTTTGTATTGCTATGGCATTGACATAACTATCTAGCCCATTTCCCATAACAAAAGCATTATCTTTGGTTCCATCAGCATTTATACGAATCACCTTATTTGCAACTCCTCAATTATAACTCGTAAACATTCATTGTATAAATATTTTTCCATCATTTTGCACTACTATGGCATTAACGGGATTATTAAATCATATTCCCATAGTAAACGAATTATCATTTGTCCCATCGGTATTTAAACGGATAATTTTGTTTGCTGTTGTTCAACTATAGGTACTGAACAGTCATCCAACAATAACTTTTCCATCAGTTTGAAGAGCTAGCGCTCATATCATATCATTAAATCAACTTCCTATATTAAATGTATTATCCCTAGTCCCATCTGTATTTAAACGGATTATTTTGTTTGTTGTTGTTCAACTATAGGTAGTAAATAATCATCCAATGATAATTTTTCCATCGCTTTGTATAACAATAGCATTGGGCCCCATATCGAATGAAGTCCCTATATTAAATGTATTATCCTTAGTCCCATCTACATTTAAACGGATTATTTTGTTCGCTGTTGCTCAACTATAGGTAGTAAACATACCTCAAACAATAACCTTCCCATCGCTTTGTATAGCCATAGTATTGGGCCCCATATCGAATGAAGTCCCTATATTAAATGTATTATCCTTAGTCCCATCTACATTTAAACGGATGATTCTATTGGCTGTCACTCAGTTATAATTTGTAAACATTCATCAGACAATAATTTTTCCATCAGCTTGAATAAGTATCTGTTTTACCATATCATTACATCAACTTCCTATATTGAATGTATTATCTCTTGTTCAATCTGTATTTAAACGAACGATTCTATTTGCCGTTACTCAATTATAATTAGTAAACATTCCTCCTACAATAATCTTCCCATCAGACTGAAGAGCTAGTGCCCATATCATTTCATTGAATCAACTTCCTATATTGAAAGAAATATCTTTACTTCCATCAGCATTTATACGGACGATTTTATTTGATTTTATTCCTTGATATGAAGTAAGCATTCCCCCAACAACAATCTTTCCATCGCTTTGAACGACCATGGCATTAGGATCCATATCAAAACCTACGGGTACTTTTGTGTCAAAAGAGGGATTAATATTTGTTATATTGGCTGAAACTTGGGTATACCAAAAAATACCTATGATTATCATAAGGAGCCCTAGAAATTTCCATGTCAGTTTCTGCATTCCTCTTTTGAAAAGACCATAAAATACCTATCAATTGATTATACCCTATAAACCTTATTTTGTCAAATTTTTGAGGATTTTTCATTACTTATGAAAATTTGATAAATCAAATTTTTGAGGATTTTTCATTACTTATGAAAATTTGATAAATCAAATAGCCATTGGCATATTTTTCACTTGAAAAATATATGCTAACTGCTACAATTCTTTGCATATTTATTTACTAATTTATTGATATGATTGAACTAGCAACACTCCCCTATGCTACAAACGCCTTAGAACCTATCATTGACACCCAGACTATAGAACTTCATTATGGGAAACACCATCAATGATATGTCAATAAACTCAACGAACTGATTGCTGGGACGCCGTTTGAAGGTAAATCACTTGAAGAAATTATCAAAAGCGCTGAATGACCTATTTTTAATAATGCTGCACAAATACGAAATCACACTTTTTACCGAAATGGTCTTACTGAACCTAGAGAAAATCGTGAACCCATATGAGCTTTGTATGACGCTATTGTAGCAAAACGAAGCACATTTCAAGCTTTTCAAGATGCTATGATAGCCAGTGCTGTAGGAAATTTTGGGTCTGGACGAACGTGGCTGGTCAAAAATACTGATGGCAGTCTAGAAATCATGAATACCAGCAATGCTTGATGTCCTCTCACTACGGATAAAAAAGCCTTACTTACTATAGATGTACGAGAACATGCATATTATTTAAAATATCAAAATCGTAGAATCGAATACGTTACAAACATATGGCAATGCATCAATCGAGATAAGGTACACGAGATATTTAGTCAGTAAATTTATTTGATACAGAAGCACATGAATACGAAGTATAAAAAAGAAAAAGGTGAAGCGTGAGAAATACTCGTAGCAGAATACTATCACCATCAATGATATATGCTTGTAGAAAAAAATTATACGATCCCGTGATGAGAACTTGATCTAATTTTTCAAAAAAACTATATTCTGACCTTCGTGGAAGTAAAGGTTGTTGATCATATAGATGAGCTCCAAAACTACGTTACTCCCAAAAAACTCTGACATATAAAACATACTATTAATTATTATTTACTTACCCATCCGACAGACAAAGAATATACACTTGATGTTGTATTTGTGAGAGATAATTCTATACTTGAAGTCTACAAAAATGTCACGAACACATAGATTATTAGACATTTAGATGGTTAGATACTTAGGAAAATGATTACTCGCTACCAAGAGTTAAAAGTATGGCAAAAAGCAATCGATATGGTTGAGCAAACATACATACTCATCAATAAATTTCCTAAAAATGAAGTTTTTGCCTTAGCTGATCAAATCAAAAGAGCTGCTGTCTCTATACCTTCGAACATAGCAGAATGAAGTCAAAGAGGCACTAAAAAAGAAAACATATATTTCTTACATATAGCAAAATGATCAGCAGCAGAATTAGAGACACAGTACATTATAGCTGAAAGACTACACTTCATAACAAAAGCGGATTTTGATAAGATACACGATAGCATATTGGAAATACTTAAAATGCTTTCTTCCTATATTTCTTACCATAAAACCAATCTCTAATCTTCTAAGCATCTAATCTTCTAAGCATCTAATCTTCTATACACCGTATTTATTACTAATTCACATTATGAAGAAAACTAAGTTACTTATATTATTTATCCTAGGCGTCTTATTCGGCTGACTTGTTTGGCAGATTGGCCATGAATGGAATACACTTCATCAGCCACTTATCCAAGAAGGAAAACTCAACTTGGATGGTTTAATTTCTTCGATAAAAAATGTGATACATACAGAAGACCTTGGTTTGGGAGGTAAAAAATACGAACGTTTTGATACGATATATAATGTACTTCAGAGTTCTTATTATAATATAGATAAACTTAATACCGGGAAAATGCTCAGTAGTGCCCTCAAAGCATATGTCGATGCGATCGATGATCCTTATACTATATATATGGATACCGAAACAAATTCTGGATTTCAAGAAGAGCTCAAATGATCATCAGACTTTGAAGGTATAGGAGCCGTGATTAGCAAAAAAGATTATTATATCCAGATAGATGAAATCATTAAGTGATCACCTGCATTTCTTGCATGACTTAAGATGCTTGATAGGATAGTTATGATAGGCACTTGAGCTACTAAAGGACTCGATGTCAATCAAGCAGTCGATAAAATCAGAGGTCCAAAATGAACCAAAGTAAAACTTACGATAGAAAGAGTTTCCAAAACTGGAGACAAAGAACTTATTGAAAAAGAAATTACAAGAGACAAACTTATCATCCCTTCCGTTAATGGGAAAATCCTTACGTGAAGCAACAAACAAACCTTATGATATATTAATATTTCTATCATCGGAGAGGAGACAGAAAACCTTTTAAAGAAAACATTAACTGATTTTACATCACAAAAAATCCAAGGAATTATTCTTGATCTCAGAGGGAACGGATGATGACTCTTACCTGTCTCTGTACAGATTGCTTCTCACTTTATCCCCAAAGGTAAATTGGTCGTAAGCGCTAAGTATACTACGTTTGAAGATGAAAAGCTTCTTTCAGAATGATATGCAGATTATCAAAATATCCCTATGGTAGTATTGGTCGATTGACTAACTGCTTCAGCAGGTGAAATTATTGCTTTGGCACTTCAAGAACAAATCGGTGCAAAACTCATATGAACTCAGACTTTTGGTAAATGATCTATCCAAACCATGGATGAATTTCCCGACGGTGCTTCATTGAAATATACAGTAGGAAAGCGATATACACCAAATGGAGAAAATATAGATATTACCTGAGCTACTCCTGATATTATCATAGACTTTGATCCTGACAAATATTTGAATACCGCGATTGATACGCAACTTGAGAAAGCTAAACAAGTATTAAGTACCATGATTAAATAATTTTATTGTATTACCTATGCTATGACCGTAACTATCAAACTCCAGAAACCTGATGGCAGTAGTATCGCTACATTTCCTGCAGAAGACAAACAAAATATAGCCCAAATGGCAAAAAATAATGGAATAGATTTCCCTGTCTCTTGTGGGATATGATCTTGTGGTGTGTGTAAATGTAAAATCATTGCATGAAATCAGTATGTACAAATAGATAAAATATCACCACCTATGAGACCATTAGAAAGAAGTGAAGATGGCACATTTCAGGAGACATTTGCTTGTATAGGCGGAGTCACTACCGAAGCCATCAATGACATAGAGAATCATGAAATTATCTTGGAAAAAAATATGTAATTATACATAGGAAGTTTTTATTTCCTTATGCGCTGTAGTGGTCGAATTCGATACAGAAAATATAAAAAAACTTAAACAACAGGACCAAAACGCATTCAACCAGTTCTATCTGCAAACCGTTGACATGTTTTTCCGTTACATAAATGCTAACTATTTCCTTGCTAAGCAAGATGCCGAAGATGTTATCTCAGATTTTTATGTAAAATTTTGGGAATGAGTAAAATCATATAAAGAAGATCAGTCTTTTAATGCATATTTCCGAACGATATTTAAAAACACCCTAAAAGACTTTTTCAAAAAGAATTCTGATACACCATTCACAGATCTTCATACAGATGACGAATGAATGGCTTTTGAAGATACGCTTATAGATGATGTTGATCTCACCAAACTTTTGGAAAATGATTTCAAATTTGAACAAATAGAAAAAGCGATGAAAAATCTTGATGATATCAGTAAGGATATTATTTATTTTAAATTTATCGAAGAAAAAACAAATGAAGAAATATCATTGATAACATGAACATCCCATGAAATGATCAGACAAAGACTTTCTAGAGCAATCAAACAATTAAAAAAACTTTTAGATTCAACCGACGACTAACATCTACTCTCTATATATTTTACTCTTACTACTATATATAGTAGTATATATACACAACAATATTTTTTACTAAAAAGCTGACCCCATTTTGTAGCCCCGCACCTTGTGGGGCTTTACGTAATATATATTGGTTTTTGTTGTATATATTTATAAAAATGTCAATCTTAAATAGTCAGATACCACCACAAAAATATTAGTAATACTAGTTCTCAACTAATAATTCTATCCACATAATAATTATATGTTTTTCATAAAAAATCTCTTGAAATACAGTCCCTGTATGCTAATATCATTGATGTACACAGTACCTTTTATTATGTAATTATTTGTACAAATGACAAAGACAGCTCTTATTGCTAGCCTAGCAGAACAATTAGGTGTTTCTAAAAAATTAGCTTCTGAATTAGTTAACTCATTCATCGAAACTGTAATTGGTGGAGTTAAAAAATCTGGTGAAGTTAGAATTCAAGGATTCGGAACTTTCAAAGCTTCAAAAAGAAAAGCTAGAAAAGGTGTTAATCCACAAAACCCAAGTCAAACAATCAACATTCCTGCAATGAAAGTAGTTACTTTCAAAGCTGGTTCAGAATTCAAGGGTGCAGTTAAGAAATCTTAGTTCTTAATACATCATCATAGAAAACCCTGCTAAAGCAGGGTTTTTCTTATGTTTCTTTTATTTGATTTTCTTGGGTAAACTATTATAGTATCATTGTTTTATACCTTATATTATTATGATGACATGATATATTATTTTAGCTGCTTTTGTTGGTGGACTTATAGGGTACTTTGTATTCTATCTTAGATTTCAGCATAAGGATACTGTCAATCAACTCAGATCTAATCTCAAAGATGCAGCAAAAGAAATAGAATATCTCAGTAATGAATTGGATGAGTACGTTCAACAAAATGCACTCTTGAAACAGAAAACCACAGAACTTCTAGAAAAAAATGATGACCTTTCTGATGTGGTCGCTGAATTGAGTAAATACTATGTGCATTTAAAAAAAGCCGCAGAAAAGACAACTGAACTCAGCAAATATCTTCATACACCCAATCCAAATATAGAAGAAAAGATGCAACCATTCCTCGATAAGGCTAAAGAAAAAGTAAATGAAGAAAAAACGTTCTTCTAAAAATAACTAACAACGAACGACTAATAACTAACAACGATGGTGTTTGTATTATTCACTACCTATAGCTATAATACAATAGTCCATAATATAGCAAAATCCAACACTATTCACTTTTCACTACTCATTATTCATTAATTTATGTCCTACAATCAAAAACATATTCTTATCCACGATCCGGAGACAGGATACAATACTATAGCCGATCAATACGGCGCTTATCACAAACACCTTGATAGTTTTGAAAAAGGTGTTTTTGTTAAATTTTTACCAAGAGACAAAAAAGATTTGGCTATTATCGATATCGGTGCTGGTGATGGAAGATTACATAAATATCTTGCACCACTGAAACCAACAAGATACGTCGCCTGTGATATCGCTGAGCAACTTTTAAAAAGACACCCGGGTAAAGATATAGAAAAAATAGTCTGTGATTTGGAAGATATCCTCCCCTTCGATGATGAATCATTTGATGTGGCAACAAGTTTTTTTGTTCTTGAGCATATCGAAGATATCAATTTTCTTTTTAGCGAAATGTATAGAATAGTAAAATCGTGATGAGTATTTATTATCGGTCATTTCATCCAGAGACGTGAATTTATCTGGAAAAAAGATAAGAATCAGTTTAGAATCAAATTCTTTAATCATAGGATCCAAGACATAGAGAAGCTTCTTATCAAAAATTTCTTTGATCTTCATGTGGTACCTATCCGCGAAGTAGGAAATATTATAGGACATATAATAGTCTGTAAGAAACCATAACACTTGAAAAAATAATCGCTTTGTATAAAAAGAACTTAGGTCTTAGAACTTAGACCTTAGATGTTTTATCGTTTATTGGTTTTCATCATGAAAAAATTTCTCATTACTACACCGATCTATTATCCTAATGGATATCCACATATCTGACATGCATATAGTTCATTTATTGCAGATTTTTATGCGAGATATAAAAGATTACTCGGATACGAAGTAAAATTTTCTACTGGTAATGACGAAAACAGCCAAAAAATCGTCCAACAAGCTGAAGCTGAAGGTAAAGATATTATGGAATACCTTGATGCGATGGGCAAAAAACGAGAAGAGGTTTGGCAACATCTACAGATTTCTTATACTGATTTTATCAGAACAACCCAAGAGAACCACAAGACACTTGTTCAAGAAATGCTTCAAAAGTCTTATGACAAATGAGATATCTATGAAGGTGAATATACATGATATTATTGTGTAGGATGTGAATGATTTAAAACAGAAAAGGATCTGATTCTCAAAGACGGAGACCTCGTTTGCCCTGATCACCTTAAAAAACCAGATTTGATTGTAGAAAAAAATCGATTTTTCAAACTTAAAAACTATCAAGGAAAAATCGAAGACCTCTATCAAAAACATCCTGATTTTGTTATCCCTGAATATAGATTCAATGAAATGAAATCGTTTGTAAAATGAGGATTGGAAGATTTTTCTGTCTCTAGAGAGACTAATAAATTTGGTATACCGCTTCCTTTCGATAATAAACAAGTAAGTTATGTCCGATATGATGCTTTGTTTAATTATGTGACTGTTTCTAAAGATCAAGGATTCTGGTCTGATGAAACCCAAATTGTACATATTCTCTGAAAAGATATTGCCAGATTTCATGCAATTTTTTGGCCTGCAATGCTGATGAGTGTAGACTATAGATTACCAAATACAGAATTTGTAACTGGATATTTCACCGTAGATGGACAAAAAATGAGTAAGTCATTAGGTAATGTTATTGACCCTGTACAAATTGTTGATGATTACGATAGAGATGCAGTAATATTTAATCTCCTCTATGATGTACCTATTGGTGCTGACGGTGATTTCTCTGTAGAGAGATTATGACATTTATATGAAAGTATGTTGATTGGTGGACGAGGAAATTTGGTAAATAGAGTGACTAGTTTATGTAAAAAATATAGTATCACTGCTGGAAAATTTAATAAACAAAAACGAGAACTATTTAAGGAAAATAGTAATAGCAAACTCCTCCACTTTTTTGAAGATGGGTGGGATGGTGCAAAGATTGAAGACCAATATTTGAAAAAAGCTGATATTAAATGATATCTTGATGACTGGTATCAACTTGTACAATGAGCAAATGAATATATAACCAAAACTGAACCACGAATAAAATATAAGAACGAAGAGACTAAAGCTGAAGCACTCTCTGATTTACAGTTTTTACTCTATATCGTAAAAAATATAGCGCTTTTTTCAGCACCTATCTTGGTAAACGGATTTGAAAAAATCCAATCTATATTGGGCAATGGAGAATTTAGTACTATTGATTCTACCAAGAATAAGGCTGATACTACGTTCAAAGAAATCTTCGATATTGAAGACTTCCCAGTAGATTTACATCCAGCAATTATATATAAGAAAAAAGAAGAATAGTATCTGATATATTAAAAAAATCTTTGTATTCACAAAGATTTTTTTAATATATATATTTTTTTATTTGATTTGTGTGGTAATTTTTTGTACTTCTTGTATAAAACTTGCATCAGTCATATACTTATTACATGCTGTTTCATATTCTACATTTTCTGTGTTAAATTTCTTTTCTAATGTTGCTGCTTCTTGTGTTAATTTTTCAACAGTCATTTTGTCTCATTTTTGTTGAGCGATTGCCATATTCATGCCAAATTTTACCATTTCTAAACATTGTGCTCTGGTAGCATCAGTCTTTTTACCATTTTGTGCAGTAACAGCTGGAACAGTTGTAGTGCCTGTATTCATAGCATCTGAAACGTCTACTTTTTTACTTCCACATCAAGCTAACAAAATAACAGAACATGTGATAATAGCTACACTTAATAATTTTTTCATGTGTATAATAATAAATAATAAAAACTATATTTCATTTGTTTTTTGGGGTTTGAGAATATCCTTGAGATAATCAAATCCTGCCTGCCTGAAACTAAAATCACTCAACATATGCATATCACTATTTACATATACCCCAGCTTCTATCATTGGCAATATTTGATGTAGTTTTTCTTTATCTGTCACATTATCTATTAATAAATTTGCACAATTCAATTCTATAGGTATTTGATATTGGTTAAGAACCTTAGCTATAGCTTCTATATCTAAATATTGGCAGCTATTTTTCTTACATATATGTCATATAAATTTTATCTTATCATGGTATTTATGAATAGCATTTATATATGCTTGGGTAATATTTTTTAGATCTCATTTATATACTTCTGGATGACAAGAAAGAATACAAAAATCTGGTTCTATACCTTGAATATCAAAACAACAATTTCCCTCTTCATCCATAAGATCTCATTCTACGCCAAAAACAACCTCTATATCATTATGAATATTCTTTCGTCTACGGGTATGACTTCTTCGGTTTCTGAAAGCTAGATTATTTTTATCTATAACAAACTGACTATGATCTGTTATAGTGATTTTTTTCAATCATATCTCATTGGCATATTTTACTATTTCATCAATAGTGTTCATACCATCAGAGTAATTAAGACTGTGCATATGATAATCTTCGTGGATGGTATTGAGAATTTTGACCATTTTAAAAATAAATGATAAATGTTATGTATTAATTTTTACACCTTTATCCATATCAACGACTTCATTTATAGATATAATAATCGCATTTTTTACCGTATAACCATCATTTTTTTTGATAGCCATATCAAAATACTTTCCAGAAGTAAATATTTCAGCATTACCACAAATTCTATAATAATCAGCGACAACACAAAGACAAGCGTTCTCCTTAAGATTTTTTATGGTCTTTACCATCTGACAATCTGCAACCAATAATTTATCATCTACAAATCATAACGAAATTACAATATTCGCATGTGGAATTCATCATTTAGAACTTGTAGAGAGAACTATCTCTTTTCATTCTTTGAAAGATTGCTTCCGATTCATTCATACAATAAAAATAAAATTATCTTTTACTAAATTCATATCCATCTTTTGTATCTTTTATTTCCCATCAAGCAGCTGCGATTTTGTTTCTGAGTTCATCAGCTAATACGTAGTCCTTGTTTTTCTTGGCTTCTACCCTCTGGTCTCCAAGTGTAGTAATTTCAGCTGGGATATCGAATTTTTCTTCTACGATTGTTTCAAACAATCACAGTTTAAGGAAATTATCTTCCAACCAGGTAATGATTTGATATATATGTTCTCCTCATGCGTTTAATGCTCCTTGAAGTACTGCGAGTAATTTTGGGGTATTTATATCATCAGCAATTGCTTCCATAATCTGTTGGAAAAATGGATCAGATTCAAAATCTTTTTTATTTTTCACTATTCTTTTTCATTGCAGTTTTTTGATGAGCGAATGTCTTGTATTTTTTGCTGCTTCCAATTGATCTCGGGTGAAATTTTGGAAATTCCCGTACTGGGCCATGAAGTAGAAATATCTGAGATCTAATACAGAATATCATTTTGCTTCTATATCTTTCAATGTATATGCATTCCCCAAAGATTTTCCCATTTTTCCTCCATCGACTTGAAGGAACTCATTATGTATCCAATATTTTACTCGTGGATGAACATCGAAACCACATTCAGATTGTGCTATTTCGTTAGGATGATGGATCGTAATATGATCTGCTCCTCCATGATGAATATCAAATTGATTTCAAAGATATTTGCTGGACATTGCACTACATTCGATATGCCAACCAGGAAATCATTTTCCCCATGGCGAGTCTCGCTCCATCTGTCTCTGTTCATTTTCGGGAGAAAATTTTCGTAAAGCGAAATCAGTTGGATTTTTTTTTCATCACATATCCACTCTTTCTCCAGCATTCAAATCTGCTAAACGTTTTTTATAATTTGGTCCCATTAATTCTCCGTAGTTTTCTACTTTGCTCGTATCCATGTAAATACCGTCTCAATCTACGGCATAGGTATATCATTTTTCTTCTAAAGTTTTTACTAATGCGATTTGTTCTGGAATATTTTCTGTAGCTCTTGGCATCACATCAAATTCATCGATATGCAAAAGTTTTATTCCATCTTTGAAAATCTGTTCATATTTTTTTGCGACATCCCAAGCTGAGATTCCTTCACGTTTAGATCACTTTTCTAATTTATCTTCTCCCTCATCAGCATCAGAAACTAAATGTCCCACGTCAGTAATATTCATTACTGCTATTACTTTGTACCCAAACAATTTTAATGTATTTCTAATGAGATCAGCAGTAAAAGTCGCTCTACAATTACCAATTGTAGGATCTCGATACACCGTAGGTCAACATGAATAAAGTCCAACAAAATCTTTTTTTGGTCACGTATAATTAGGATCTTCCATCAAAGGGATGAATTCTTCTTTTTTGCGTGTGAGTGTATTATATACGAACAATTTCATAGCAGAGAACAAAAATATAAAGGTACGAATAATGTATGGAAGCTGATAGCAAATTCAATTGAAATATAATCTGAGAATCATACCTATGCTACTGCGATTTGCTCTTTTAATTTTTTAATCATACCTATGAATACACCACAACTTTCCAAGTATTTTGCTAGTAAGCAACCATCATCACTTCGTAGAGCGCAAATGGAATTTACCAAAAGAACAGATGGAGTCAAAGCGATCAATGTCTCTATCGGCAATGTTTCTTTGCCTATGCATCCAGCTATGCAAGAGAGAATGTTTCATATTGAAAATTCAGATTCTCCTTTAGCTCAATGAATTGTGCAATATTCACAGACCGTTTGATTACCTGAAACACAAGAAGCATTTCTTCATATCATCGCCTCTAGTGGCTGTGATACAGCATGACTTTTTGCGCAAATTACTGATGGCGGAAGTCAGGCGATGGAATTACTTTTATTGTGAGTAAGTGATGCTAATGATAGACCAATTATGCTCATCGATCCAGCGTATTCTAATTATTTATCCTTTGCTGCGAGGACAAGTAGAAATGTTGTCACGCTTGCCAGAACATTAGATGATGAAGGAAGATTTTTGTTGCCAAGTAAAGAAATTATAGAAGCATTTATCCAAGAGCATAAGCCAAGTGCTATCGTTGTAATTCCTTATGATAATCCAACTGGCCAATTATACAATCAAGACGATATGAAAATGATTGCTGAACTAAGTGTGAAATACAATATGCGAATGATTAGTGATGAAGCATATAGAGAATTGCATTATGGTAATGGGAAATTAGTCAGTATCCGAAAAATAACTGATGCAGAAATTCCTGGCATCCAATGAAGAAGAATTAGTATAGAGACTGCTTCTAAAGTATGGAATGCATGTGGACTAAGGATCTGAGCTATGATTACTGATAGTGCAGCATTTCATCAGCAATGTGTAGCTGAAAATACTACCGGCTTATGTTCTAATATCATCGGTCAATATATTTTCTGAGCGCTTGCGCATGAATCATTTGAAGATTTACATAAGCGATATGATCAGCAGAGAACATACTATGGGAATATGTTGCAAGACTTATCTGATGGACTGAAATCATTATTACCATGAATTATTGTCTCTCGTCCTGATGCTGCGCTCTACTCTATTATGGACGTCAGAAATATTGCAAAACCATGATTTGATGCCAAAGCATTCTCTCTGTTTTGTGCGCAAGAATGAGCTATAGAATTGGATGGAGAAAAATACACCTTACTAGTTTCCCCTATGGACGGATTTTATCGTGCCGTAGCAGGACAGACTAACCCTGGCTTTACTCAGATGAGAATCTCTTTTGTAGCTACGCCAGACAAGATGAAAATGGTACCCAAGTTGTTTGCGGAACTTTTCCACATGTACGAGCAGAATAGATAATGATGTATTTTCAATTAAAAAAAAGGGTGAAGAAATACTTCACCTTTTTTACTCAATATTTTGTTATTTTGTGACCACTACTGCGACAGCTGGTTTCCAATCTGCCTTGGTAAAGTTATACTGCTTCAAGGTTTCTTTACGATATACATTCAGATCTGTCTGCTTTCTAATTTCCTCGTAAGGAAACATCTGTTGTAGTTCGGTAACCGTAGGTACGTGTGCACCCATTTTTTTAGCTTCAGCATAATTTCCCGGATCAACCGCGTAATAGTAGTAATAATAATACGCTTCGTTCTGATACGTAACTATCCAATATTCTGGATTAAAGTCTGATGGTATAGTATCTCTAAATGTAGTTTGAATACCATCATCCGTCCACTGATTACGCACTCCTCCACCGTAGCAAATACCATCAACAACATAAGGGATTACTTTGTTTTTGATTCCTTTTGCTAGGTAAGGAAGTACTCTTCGAACATCCTCATCAACAATAGCATCATCACCCAGCTCTTTAATGAGATCGCTTCGCCCAAATTTACTGTCCCACCATTTTTTGTAATCTTTTGGATTTCGATAGATGTTGGTAGTTACCTTTACAAAGGTATTTAACTCTTCTGGCATTTCATTGAATAGTACGCCATCAAGTTCTACAACGCCTAAGTTAGCAATAACATCGCACGCTTCCGGATAGGATAGATTTCCACGATGACTATCAACATAGTTTTCATGACTGACGATTTCATCACCAGCTTTCTGTCCAAAGGGCGTTAAACTTGGATTGATTTCATCTTTTGCGCAACCACTAAAGCTGCACATACCACATACCATAATGCTTACATAAAGCATTTTCATAATTGTCTTCATATTCGTTTTTTTAGTTTTTATTTTACTTTTAATTTTTATACATTACTTTATTTATATTATTAGAAAAGTCAAGTTTAATGTCTTATAAATACATTTTATGCTAGAGATTGATTTTTGATGTGTTTTCCCTATATACAAACGATAAAATGCCGAAACGATGAAATGATAATTTTTCATTATTCATTGTTTTATTACTTGGTCGTTTGATCGTTTATTCGTTTAATCGTTTCTTTATGTTTGATTTTGGAATCCTCGGTAATAACGCCAGGAATCTTCTCTACATCAAAAAGTTTAATGACAAGAAAGGTATTCGTCTGGCAAACAACAAACTCCAAACGAAAGATTTTCTTATAGAAAGAGGTATTCCATTTGCCAAAACCTATGGTATAATAACTAATCGCACAGAACTCTATGAATTTGATTTTGCGTATTTACCCAAGAAAAATTTTGTCGTGAAGCCCAATCATGGAAGTAAATGACAAGGGGTTTATATTGTAAAGTATATCGAAGAAGAACATCCAAAATGAAATAGTGAAGAAATTATTACCCCTAAATCAAAATTTCAAAAGCTTTGAGAACGTGTGAAGAAAATATTTTTTCAAGAATTTGAAAACAAATATCATCATGGAAAATATCAAATCTGAGATGAACTTTTGACTGATCAAGAATTCAGGAGACGTTTACTCGATCTTCTCGATGGAAAATATTCTATGACCTTGTGATGAGACAGTATTATCATTGAAGAAAAACTTATCGCAGGCGAACTCTTCAAAGACTTTTGCGAATACGGATTAGCTGACATAAGAGTTATTGTTTTCAATCTTGTTCCCGTTGCCACTATGATTAGAGTACCGACCAAAGGCTCTTGTGGTAAAGCCAATCTTGCTCAATGAGGACTATGATTTGGTATCGAAGTAGGAAGTGGGAAAATAACATCATTACTTTGGAAAAATAAAATTTATAAAATCAAATTTCCTAAAAAATTCGCTCATTTCCAGAATAAGAAACTCCCCTACTGGAATGATATTTTGTTTCTTTCTTCCAAAGTACAATATTTCGTCAACTTATGATATCTTGCACTCGATTGGGTAATCACTAGTGAATGACCTAAGCTTTTGGAAATCAATGCTAGAGCTTGATTGGAAGTACAGAAAGTAAGTGACACTAAATTGAAAAATATTTTGGACAAAATAGAAGATCTCAAAATTATCGATCCGGAAAAATGAGTAGAGATAGCAAAAAGTCTTTTCACTCCAGAAAAATCAGATCTTCTCTGACAAAACAAACTCCTCTATCTTTCTCAATATGCAAATTTTATCATCAAAGACAAAGAGGAAGAAGAAAAAATCGATGTCATTGTAGAAGTTGATTTGAACAAATCAGGAAATTATATGTCTCAGAAATTGTTTGATAAAATCAAAGAAAACAAAAGAGAACGATATCTAGATCTTTATGAAAATGAAATAACACTCAAAAAAACTAAGTTTTCGAGCTTAGAAAGTTTGGCAGACAACAAGACCATCCTGGGAAACAAAACAGCTAGTCATTATCTCATCAAGCCTATTCACAAGACCCTTGCCAAAGTAGATATCGTCAATCCTACATATATCCAGCCATTGGAACTTACCGAGCTTCATAGTATCGACCAAAAGATAGAAAAAATCAGCAAAAGGCTCAACCTTTCTGCTAGACTCAGACCGATCAATTATTTCAGTGAACTCGATAAATTTATTACCTTACATGGGAAATATAATCCTGTTTTCAAATATAAACGACCTGAAGAACAAAAACTTCTCCAGACGAAAGAAGAAATCATCAAACTTCAAGAACAGCTAGGTAAGCTTACCAGTTGATTTGCCAAATTATTTCTCGAGAAACTCGAAGAATTAGAACTCAGAAGAAACCTTATCTTGGCCTATAGTAAGCAAGATTTTGAAAACATCGCATTGTACAATAGGAAGCTTTTTGGTGAATTTGATGATGAGCTTCTGAAAATATCAAAAGAAAAAATATTGGATAGACAAGAATTTGCTGTCAATAAAGATCTTTTGGGTAAGGTACTTAAACTTTCTGAAATAGAAAAGATTATAGAAAAATACCTCATTGATAGAAAAATTTATGGTGTGGATATTGTTTTTTCTTATGATACACTCTCAAGGATTTCCGTAATTATGGGAAAACAGATCAAAATAAGTATATCTAAATCAGCAGTATTTAAAGAAGAATGATTACGTGCAACATTAGCACATGAAATAGATACGCATCTCGTGAGATATCTTAATGGCATCAAATCATGACGAAATATTTTTAAATCATGAACCGGACGCTATGCTTTTGACGAAGAAGGACTTGCTATATGGAATGGTAATAAGGTTTTACCAGATGATTATGAAAAAATTTCTCTCTATAGAAAATATGTAGTCACCCATGAGCTACAAAAATTCACCTTTAGCAAAGCCGTTGAATTTGTAAAATTTATCTATCCTGACAGATCGCTTGAATGAATATTTAAGACTGTCATTAGATCCAAAAAATGAATTATCCATACAGAAAATACAGGAGTATGATATTTTAAAGACAAAATCTATTTAGATGGATTTACCAGAGTAAAACAATGGATTGACGCTGGGAATACTCCAGAAAAAATGTATAAATGAAAAATAAAAATAGAAGATTTAGATTATATTGTATAACATGATAACATTAAAATGCCATTTTCTCTTGGAAGAAGCTACCAAGAGATGAATACAGATTGAATTCATAGACAAAGACATACCTCTATTTTTTCTTAAAAAATGGAATAAAAAAATCCTTTTTAAAGATAGTAATGGATGAGCTAATACCTCTTTGGGGAGAAGGATTGCAAAAGACAAAGAATATACGTATAAAGTCTTAGAATATTATCATATCCCATGCCCCAAAACAATTGTTACTCACCATAAAGAAAAGATAAATAAAAAGAATATTTTGCAACAAATAGATTATCCAATAGTCGTTAAACCATCTGATAGATGATGTTGAAAAGGCATTTCTATTGTTTTTCATGATAAACAGATGAACAACGCTATCAAAGAAGCACAAAAATTTTCAGAAACTATCATTATACAAGAATTTATATTATGAGATGAACACAGAATAATGGTTGTAGGTACAAAAGTAGTAGCATGACTCAAAAGAATTCCTGCATCCATAATTTGAGATGGTAAACATACTATCAAACAGCTTATTCAAGAAAAAAATACATTAAGCAATAGATGAGAAACTTGTAATGTAGCTATAACCACTAAGATCAAAACGGATGCAATTTCAAAAGCATATACAAAAAATAGATATTGATATATACTTACAAGTATTCCAAAGAAGAAAGAAATCATTTATTTGAGAGGAAATTCAAATCTTTCTACATGATGAGACGCAAAAGATGTTACGGACATCATTCATCCAAAATTTAAAAAAATATGTTGTAAAATAGCAAAAGTATGTACATGCCCTATAGCTTGAATAGATATTATTGTACCTGATATAACTAAGGATCCCGATACACAGAAACGAGCTATAATCGAAATAAATAGTGGTGCTCAATACAATATACATCAAACAGATATGTTTGGTACACCTAGAAATGTTGCAGGAGCTATTTTAGATTTCTATTTTAAAAAATAATATATTATTTAAACATATATATGGTAAAATCTTTTTCATTATAATGGGTTTTGAAAATAATTTTCTTTGTAAGTGATAAACAATATTTTAGAATATCATTTGCATCAGCATAAAATACTTTCGAATCTTTGTTGTTTTTTATCCCAAATCATCAAGCCATATTAAATACAGTACAGTAATTACAATGAGTAAACATTTTTTTGATATTCTTTTTCCTATATTCCATTACATCCCCAAAATTTGAATTCAATGCTCCACAACACATGACAATATCAAACATATCTTTCATGTTTTTATCTCCAAAATATTCTCCAGTAACAAAGTTAAAATCTGGATATTTTTGCTTGGCTACCTCTACAAATTCTTGTACCATATCTATTCCTTTATATGAAAATGTGTTTGCACGCGAACATATATAAGGTATTATATCTCAAAATCAGCACCCAATATCTAATATACTTTTTCACTCTAACAACAGATTATTGACTAGTTCTTTATATCTTACTGATGCTGTTGTATATCTATTCCACTTCAATGATTTTATTCCTATCCCATGGGTTTTAAATTTCCCCTTATATTCGCTTATCTTATTTTTTATAGTATCCATGGAAATATTTTATATAGATAAAACCTACTAACCTTTACTCAAAAACCTATGTTTTTCAAGTAGTTATATAATCGAATATGATACCATCAAATTTGCATATTTTTTTAAAAGGGATATAATGTATCTATGTCTTTTAGTCTACTACATACGCATCCTATGGACGATAATCTCAAAGACAATGTGCTTCCAAATAACAAAACGGCAATAATAGATAAATATAATTCCTTGATAGAAAAAACAAAAGGAATGCTTTTTGCATGATTGTGATATGAACAAGAATGAAAACTTTTTTATAATAAAGCGTATTTTAATGCATGACAAAAAATCACTGAACAATATATACATAACCAAATAGAAAAAAGCGGTACTCTTATCCAAGAGTTAGATACAATTCGCACACAAGTTGAATCAGAATCGTTATTGAATGATGCACAAAAAAATCTTATTACCTCTTTTATTCAAAGAAATATATTAAGTACACAATATCATCAGCATGCTATATATATAGAAGCAGAAAAAGCATGATATCCACTATCCAATAAAGATAGAAAGCATCATAGACAAGAAATTTTACAGATAGAAGACATCTTGTATGGTAAAGACATAACTCAACTCGGCGAAAGGACAGATAGTATCATAAATAAATTTCACCAATTATACTTACAAAATGCTAAGGAACTTACATCAAAAGAAAAACAAATCTGGGAAGAAAATATCCTCCAAAAATTTCCAAACACAACAAAAATAGAAGAAAAACCAGAGATAGTGGCAGAAAAAGATATATATCTTGATGAAGAATATATTTTTGATATGGTAGCTTTGTTATTAGAGATTGAATGATTCTCATCAGAAGATCTTATCAAGATCAATATTGGTGCCAAAAAAAATAAAGCACACCCTGAACTTACTGAAGAATTATTAGATGTTAAAGAAGAAAATTGAATATATTATGTACCCTTATCACGAAAGGACAAAGAGATTTACGAATATTTTAATGAAAAAGGTATAGGACAAAAATTCAAGATAATCAAAAAAAATCTATGAAGCAATAGTATTGCTATAAGCAAAGAAGGTGATAAATTTAAAAAAAATCAAATAAGTATATCTCCCCCGGAAAAAAACGGGAAATACAATATAACTCAGAAAATATTACCCATCATGGGTGATCATGAAATATCAACACATGTAAACACATGAATAGGAAATTTTAACAACGCTTACATAAGAGATCCTGAAAGATCAGACTTAGAAGAATGAATTGCTGGATTTAACCAAAAAATGGCAGAAAATAAAAGCATACAAGAAATGTATGAAACAGGCATAGGAGATATCTGAATGTTTTTGTGAGAAAATTTTTATGAACATGAAGTAAGACAGCTACTTGAGATTTATTTTAAACTCACCAAAGAAAAAAATCAAAAAATAGACGATAGAGCGAGAAGAATAAAAATGTGAGTACCTCTATGAGAAAAGTGAGCAAGAAGACAGGATCTTACCTATGGTAATGGGAAAGAAATCATAAAACACTTAGAAGAACTTACAAAAACACCAGAATGAATAGCATTACTCAATACATATGCAAAAGTAATATATTCTACTAAATTATGATATGGAGCTATCAAAAATGTAGATAATATATTAGATGGTATCAAACATATTGAAGAATTAGAACCAAATTTTCCTATTTTTGCTGGGAAAATCATCTATTGGAAATTATTTAAATGAAAATTAGACAAAGATAAAATGTTGGAAAATGACTTAAGAAGATTTATCCATACCGACAAAAATGTAACTGAAAAACAAAAGAGATTATTAGTTAGAATTCTGCAGCTCATCAAAAAATATTGAGAAGATGAAACAAAATAATCACCTTGAATCCTAACATCAAATCATTTAAATACAGACGATTTACTTGTCTGTATTTTTTTCATGAAAAAAATCATCGCTCTCATAATCCTACTCGCTGGAAGTATGTTTCTTTTTACTACTTCATCAGCACAATTCACCTCTAGCACCTGTGAATGAACGACTCACTGTTCAGCTCCGACGAAGTGAATGAACTATGCTACTACTATTATGTATCTTGGACAACAAGGAGAAGAATTCGATCTCGGATTCCAGACAAATTTTGATAAACAGAAAACATTACTCCAAGAAATATTTATTTCAGACACCAAAAACTTTTCAGAAGCAGAAATACGTACCAGAATACAAGATAATCTTTCTGATATTCAATCTAGCAAAATACTCATCATCAATACCTCAAAATTTGACGTTCTGTTGCAGATTCTAGGAGAACTTCACACATCAAATGACCTAAATCTTCAAGATAAAACCATTTATCTTGTTACCAATAGTAATAAATTTTTTCTCAAAAGAATATTGGCAAAATATATCAAACCGATAGAGATAAGTAAAATCTATACTCTTTCTGAAGATAAACTCCTCAATTTTCTCTCCATGCTTTCTCTAGGAAAAATAACCAACCAAGAAGATTATATAGCACCATTTTCACTTTCGTTTCATGAAACACCCAAATATCTCGTTATTTCATATCTTGTAGATCGTCTTATTTACCATGGATTCCCGATAGAACTTATTACTATGTTTCTTGTGCTTTCTTTGTGAACATTAGTAATCAGTATACTCAGACAAATCGTAGGATTTTCTATCTTTGGTATCTATAGTCCTCTCCTCTTTGCGGTTTCTATGTCTATCCTGGGCGTACCATTTAGTCTTGCATTACTCGCCATTTGATTGGTGACTAAATTGCTTATGAGTCTTTTTACCAAAAGGATGTATCTGCTCCACAATGCTAAAACATCGCTTCTCATCATACTCTATTTCTTTCTTATGCTCCTCATATTCTGACTCAATAATCTTCTCTGACTCAACTGGATTGATACCCTACTCTTCGCCAACGGATTTATCATCTTCCCAATAATTTTCATCATCCTTGTAAGTGACAAGGTATTCAACGAATCATTTAAACTCTTTAGTCTATGACGACGAGTAGCTTTCGCAGAATTTCTTATCGTCTCTTTTGCAGTGTATGGACTTTTTTATCGAACAGGAATGAAACATCTGCTGCTAGCTTTTCCTGAATTATTACTTCTGATTTTTGTTCTCAATATCGCTGTATGAAGATTTACTGGACTTCAACTTCTTGAATATTTCCGCTTCATGCCATTATTAAAAAACTCCTCATGAACTGAGGAGGAAGAAGAATAAAAACATTTTTCTATATTTATTCTCTTTCATATAATGACGAATAGAGATTGTCTTTATGTATTCTTATTTTTTTAACCACATCTTCTAGAGATACTGCATCTTTATCTTTTAGGTATTCCTCTAATTCTTTCTGTTCATTCATTGGTTTAAACTGACATATACACATATCTTGATTATAATCAGGAAAATCTACAACTATTTCTCAATCAGTAAATGGATTTGTTATGCCTTCTTTTTCACCATTTATTAAGAGATGCTGTAATGAATCACAGAGGATAATACTATATAATCTATGTGGACCATGTGGTATTTCTCTTTTTAATAAATTGCGAACTTGCAGATATTCATTAGTCCATCTTTCTTCAGGTTTAGGTTGTTGCGATGGCAACGTTCTCCTAAAAAATAAAACATAATTCGGATCATAGGACTCTCTTAAAACATATTTTGAACTATTGGTTATATATTTTTTCTGTTCTTCTCTATCGGGAACGCTTTGCATAAACGCCATTATAAAATCTTCATCCCTTACATAGGATGGTATAATTTTTAGATTCAAATCTTTTGCAAGGATACTCAAAGTTGTTTCTTTTTTCTCCTTAAATATTTCCCCACCTGGTCTTTTCATATTTTTTATAAGAATAATACGGTAAAACATTTTTTATCCAAAATACTTCTTTTTCTTTTGTAACCACCAATCTGACTGTCTGGTAAGTTCTTTATGATCTTCTGGATTGAGAAGGAAATGTTTGACTGCTTCTTCGAGGAAGATGGTATTTTGGCTTCACTTACACACTACGAGACATTCGTTCCCTGCTTCTTTGAGCATCTTTTGGATGTGTTGACCAGCGATATTTGCATCGTAAAATTTCTCTACATTCTTTTTATCGTACCCAACTTTTTCTAATTCATCCGCTAAATAATCCGTCATGTATTTACCAACTAGAACTACATGATCGGCTACTTGTGATACATATCCAGCGATCATTCTATGCTCACGTTCAGTCAGATCACCAAGCTCTCTCATATCTCAGAGGACAAGAATTATTTTTCTATTGGGAAATAATTGCATTTTGATATTGTGAGCGGTGTTGATAATTTTTCTTACGCTGAGCGGTGAAGCGTTGTAGGTTGAATCGATAATGACGCTATGTTCTATTCCTTCAAATACTGACAATCTTCCTGGCTGAAGTTTATAGGTAAGACTGAGTTCTTCATGAGAGCCATTTCTCAATATTGGATTTTCTGCTTTGGATTCTGCTCTTGCATACTTATAATCTAATATCCCCGCAATAGCGATTCCAAGTCCAATATAGCCATAATTTGCCTTACCGAGAATATTTGTTTTGATACTGTATTTTTTTTCTTTGATTCGAAGATGGAATTGTACGCCTACTCCTCATTTGAAATCTGAGACGAAGAAGTTTTCATCTTTGAAATATATATCTGCTTTGATGTCATATCCTTCCGTTTGATAGGTCAGATAATCTATGTATAAATGTTCTTTGAGTTGAATCGCATACGTATCATTGGCATTGAGCAATCATAATTCCAATGTGCTTTTCAGCATTTTTACTTCTTCTCTTGCTATCTCGCCAGGATTACCAAACTGTTCTGAATGTACGGAATCTATAGCCGTGAAAATCCCTATATGTGGTTTGGTTATCGTCAAAAGAAAGTCCATCTCACCTGGGCGATCTATCCCATATTCCAAGAGAATGATATCGTAAGGTTTGGATCAGAAAAATCTTTTTCGAATAAATTTACTGAGTGTTGAAATAAAACATAAAATATTTGGTTCCCATGTTTCTATCTGAAAAATAGAGAGCGAAAGTCCTAGTTCTCCGTTGAAGTTTTTGGGTGAAGTATAAATTTTTTTATTCGTAATAAATTGCTGTAAAGTCTGATAGACAATCATACGACAAGATGTTTTCCCGACACTCCCATTGATCCCAATGATGTGTGGACTATGTTTCGCGATATATCAATGAGCCAACTTTCCAAGTAGCTTATAGTATCGTCGTAATAACTTTTTTTTCATGACCTATGAAATTATCTGGTAAATGTAAAAAAGTTATACTGTTATATGATTATTCTTCAAATGTTTTTTCCATAATAAGCGTAATAATTACCGCGATAGGCACTGCGAGCAATACTCAGACAACACCTAAAATCAAAGCTCATATAATCATACTGATAAAGATAACGACGGGATTTACTCCAAGCGTTTTGTTCATCAACAACGGGATCAATACGTTATTTTCTAATCGTTGAATCAAGAAGACTACACCGATAACGATTAATGCTCAATATATACCATAGTGAATAAATGCTACCAACATTGCTGCTAATCCTCCTATGAATGGACCTATATATGGGATAAATTCTGTCATAGCTGCGATACCTGCAAGTGCTCATTTCTGTGGGAGATCGATGCCAAAAAATGAAAGTATCCACAAAGAAAGATACATAGCCAATCCGATGAAAATACAGAGAAAAAGTTGTGATTTAAGTCGGATACCAAGTTTCTTATATATTCTTTCAAGTTTCATATAAATAAATTTATATTGTTTTTCTCCACCGAGTCTTGCGATAAATTTCATCACTGCATCTTTCTGAATAGAAAACAATACTGATAAGGTAAGTACAATTGATGTCTGAGTCACAAAATTGAAGAATGTTCCCACAGCTGTTACTGCCATATTACCAATATTTCTTGCATATGATGTTCCGATATTCACTATCTGAGAAATATTTTGATCTAATTGACTCTGTACTCACGATACGACTGCTGGATTACTAAATGAGTCTAATAATGCTTGTTTGAGACCTCATGGGAGCCAATGCATATCTTGGATAATACCTACCAGTGATTTTGTAGCCAAGGTCTGTTGAAAATTAGATACATTACCTATTACAATAGTCATAATATCTGAAAATTGATTGAGCAGAAATGGGATAATAAATACCATAGCTCATAAGAAGACTACAAGCACAAACAAATAGGCAAGGAAAATAGCTATTCCTCTATATTTTAATCTTTTTTGTATGAAATCAATAATAGCTTCAATAGCAAGTGATACAATATATGCCATGAAAATAAGATAAATAATACTTAATGATTTGTATACAAACAACCCAAAAAATATTACCAAGATTCCAAATGCCCAAAATTTGAGGAACATTCTATTGGTCACTACAAAAGGAGTTTTGGCCTGTTTTTTTTCTTCTTTTTGTTGTTCTTCAATTTTCTTTTCTAATTTTTCCAATTCCAAAAGTTGTTTTCTATTGTCTGATTTAATTGAATGAAAAAGATCAGACCCACCTTTGATGATTTTGTGAATTAATGCCATACCATACTAATAAACAATTAAAACCAATTACGGATTACGGATTACGAATTACGAATTCTAAGAGCTAATTGTTTTATCTTTTTTGATACATCTTGTTATTGAATCATTTCCATGCTTTTTCAAATTCTTCTTTGATATACTTAATTGTATCTTTTTTTGTAAAATTTGCAATTTTTTTATCAAGTTCTCAGACGCGGTCCTTGGAAAGGACGATAAAAATCTTATAAAAATCGTTATGTATAGGAAATTTTGTCGCATTATGCTCCTGAATACGTTGCATAATAGCTCTTTTTATCATATGCCTCACTACTGATCTTTTGGACAATTTGATGGTAACATGTGAGGAAATTTGGTTATATTTGATATTGGGATATTGTTTAATATAGAAAAAACCAAACAAGCCTTGGCTTAAATATTGCCTTTTTCTTGTAATAAATATTACATCTTTTCCTGTTAAACGAAGTTTTTGTGGCAACAAAAGAATATATTTAGCATGTAAAATTTAGCATAATCAATTTTTTTTATCTTCTATTTATCTATATCTCTGAATTTCATTTGTGTTCATTCTACTATATTATATTTTTCTGCGATTCCTGCATTCAATTCTAAGACATAGGTTGCTCATATCTCTGGATTATACGTCCTGCAAGGATCTGCGATGCATGGTTGAGCAGTTATGACTTTAACGACATTTAGTTTATCTGTGATTCGGATAATATCTAAAGGAATCAATGTATCTTTCATTCGAAAATTATAGAGATCTGACTTGGGGAAAATAAACAACATTCCACTTTTTTCCGGCATAGATACACGATTCATAAGTCATACTTCTTGCTCAGCTGGTGTACGCGCTAATTCTACGGTGAAACAATTCCCTCGGGTACATACTTGTGAAACTTTATTTTTTTCGTGAATGATAGTAAAGATACCATAAGAAAATATAGCTAGAATCAGAAGTCAAATCATGACCCAAATCCAGGATCTAAAGTTTCATTTGTTTTTCATACAATTTTCTCTAGAATAAAAATCCACTATTTATATCTTTATATATTTTTTATGAAACGTTTAATAAAATACCTTGTAGTGCTTCTCATTGTACTTGTATGTGTATACAGTTTTTGGGCATGGTTGCAATATAAATGAGCTACCGTTATCAAACAAACCACAGCTTCTATTATGACTGAACTAGAAAAAGTAGATAAGCTAGAAACAGTTACTAAGACATTTACCAAAACCATCGAAGGAGAACAGCAACTCGCAAGTTTGATTCCTGGTATCGGAGTCGATCAGATCGTTGGTAGTGCATTGTTTAAGGACAAAATGGTGTTGGATGTACAAGGAATCGTAAGCGCTGGATATATGGTTAATGATGTCGCTACGTGAGCTATCCAAGTTTCTAATGATGGGACTATTACTATTATCTTGGGAGAACCTGAAGTATTCTGAGTAATGCTTACCGGAACAACCAAAAGCACCACACTTGGTGATATAGTAACGCCAGAAGATAGAACAATGGAAAACCAATTGAGAACAAAAGCTGGAGAAATGATGATCCAAGAAGCGCTTAGTGGCAACATTTTACAAGATGCTAAGAATAACGCTCAAACCACTTTACAGAACTTATTTCTCAAAGCTAATATCCAAATAAAGGAGGTAATTATCAAAGGAACTGGCGATATTCAACAATAAGTCCATTTTCATTTGAAATCGGTATGGGAATTCGTATATATTTTTCACGTGATTTTTTTGTTTACCACAAAATTATTCATTACAAGTCTTTTAATTATTTTGTATATACCAATGCCAAGAAGAAAATTAGAGAACAAGACGGTAGAAGTTATCCTCTTGCAAAGCGACAAACACCTCGGAGAAAAGTTTGAAATCGTTAGAGTAAAACCAGTTTTTGCTAGAAATGTCTTATTACCAAAAAATATGGCTGTCTTAGCAGACGCCAACAGCAAGAATAAGTATGCTCAAAAGATGGTAGCTGCTGAATCTGATAGAAAAAAGAAAGCTTCTGGATTAGAAGATCTTTTCACAAAACTTCATAGTGATGAAGGTATTACACTTATTAGAAAAGCTAATGCTGACTGAACGCTCTATGCAAAAGTAGATGAAAACGATATCGCTACAAAGATCAACGAAATATATGGTGTAGAGATCCAAGCTCACTATCTAAAACTCAAGAAAAAAATAACTACGCTCGGAAGTTTCACTGTCCCCTTTCTTTACAAAGAACTCAAGAAAGATGTAGCAGTCAAAGTAGAACAAGATCCTGAAGAAGCAGAAAAAATAGCTAAACATAAGGCTTCAAAAAGTTCTAAAAAATATGAAGAAGTAGTTGCCGAAGAAGGAAAAGTAAAGAAAACAAGAGAAGAAGTTATGGCTGAAAAAGAAGCTGCAAGATTGGCTAAGAGAGAAGAGACAATCAAGAGATTGAAAGAAAAATTCAAGGACTAGAAGCATAACCATGCTTATATATAAGACACAATCTTGCAACTTCTGCAAGATGATGTCGAATATATACCGATGATTTGGATACTTTAATTTCAATTCCGAATTCTCGGGAGAAGAAATTAAAGATATCTCAACAATCGGTATATATTAGCCAATCGGCTGATAAAAAAACTCACTTCGGTGGGTTTTTTTTTCTTGTCTCAATTTATATTTTTTTCAAAAATATATAATTTCGACCTCATAAAAATATTTAATACTTCATATTTTTATTATGTCTCAATAAAAAAAACCGTGCAAATTTTACACGGCCCTTCAGCTTTGAGAGAATTATCATGATACTGACAGTCTTCCAAAACTTGTAAACATTCCAGCAATTTCGCACCAGAGTGGGTCTTTGCGCCTTTTTTTGTAGTGGTGTTCTTTTTTCGATTTTTTTGACGATCTATTCTTCATCGAAAACACCACCTGTGCATCACCTCTTCTTGGACGTAATTGCTGCGTTCCTTCATTGATTCTTGGTCTTTTTGACTTACCTTTTTTTACCATAGACTCCTTTTTTAACGATTTTTTACTACATTTTGTTTCTATATATATAAGCATTTGCCCTTAAATGTCAATTATAAAGTATCTTACCTCTAATTACGTTAGTAGTGGATTTTGGATAGAAAAAATATATATGTTTAACTGATTTAAAATATTTATATGTCATCACGAACGTAGTGTGACGATCCAAGACTAGATTGCTTCGTTCCTCTCAATGACTTTATACTAAATTTTTAGTTATTTTGTTAATCATGCTCTTCGAGTTACAATCATCATACAAACCAGCTGGAGATCAGATCAAAGCTATTGAGGAGATTAAGAAGCTTTTTGAAAGCGGGAAAAATAAAGCTACCCTGCTCTGAGCAACGGGAACAGGAAAAACCTTTACGATGGCTAATATGATCCAACATCTTCAGAAACCTACGTTAATTATTTCTCATAACAAAACATTGGCTGCGCAGCTTGCGACAGAGTTCAAATATTTTTTCCCGAATAATGCCGTGCATTACTTCGTTTCGTATTTCGACTATTATCAACCAGAAAGCTACTTACCAGCTCAAGGACTTTACATAGAAAAAGAAGCGACCATCAACCAGGAGATCGAGATGTACAGACTTGCAACCATGGCGTCATTACTCAGTAGAAAAGATGTAATTGTCGTAGCGTCAGCTTCTTCATTGTATGGTCTATGACAAAAAAGATTCTTTCAAGAAAACTGTCTACAATTTGAAGTAGGGAAACAATATGACTTCAAAGCACTGAAAAAACAGCTCCTCCATATGCAATATAAACCCATTCTCGCCAAAATAGAACCTGGAATGTTTGAATTTAAAGGAGATATTCTGGATATTTTTTCTAGTACAGAGAAATCTGTGTTTAGACTCCATTTCAACGAAGAAGTACTTGAATTGATTGAACTCAAAGATTCGCTAACCTTTGAACATAAAGAGAATAAGAACAAAGTAACGCTTTGGCCAGCGACACAATTCTTACAAGACGTCTCTGATATAGATACCATTTTGGAGCAAATGAATGCTGAGAAAGAGCTCAGAGTCAAAGAGTTTGAAAAACAAGGCATGCTCGTAGAAGCAGAAAGAATTAAAAAAAGAGTCGAATATGATATCAGGATGATTAGAGAAACGTGATTTGTAAACGGAATCGAAAACTACTCGCTCTACTTTGATAATAGACTTCCTGGTGAACCACCAAATACTATTTTTGATTATTTCCCTGATGATTTCTTGTTGATTGTGGATGAATCACATATGACCTTACCACAACTCAGAGCTATGCCATGAGGCGATAGATCCAGAAAAGCTAATCTGATCAAATATGGGTTCAGACTTCCTTCAGCAGTCGATCATAGACCATTGAGATTTGAAGAACTTGAATGAATTTTGTGACGAAAAGACTTGAAAGACATCGTGCTTGATCAAGCATTTGATATTAGCTCGAATGTATCGAATACCCACGTAGAAATTTTCAATACGTATAAAAAAATGAAAGATGCACGTGGAGAAAATCAGTTAATGACTTTGGTTAAAAAACACAAAAAAGACACGAAATCCATCTTCTTGTCAGCGACTCCATCTGAATATGAACTCAAATTGTCCGATAAAATTGTAGAACAAATCATCAGACCGACAGGACTTTTGGATCCTATCACCTACGTCTATCCTAAATCAGGAAACTATGATTCCCTCATCCTCAGTATAGATACCTTGATCAAAAAGAAACCACACTTGAAAGAATTTATGGATGGATATAGCTTGAAAGACGGTATAGAAGAAGTATTTAGTAATGACTAATTCTATGGAAAATATCATTAACTTTTCGTTAATAAATCTCTGATGCACCAAAAACTTGGTTGATAGTCAGTATTTTCTTGGTCGTCTTTTTGATATGAGTTTAAAAACTCCTGAATATCAATTAAACTATTTCACTGATCCATTTGATATACAAACGAATATAGTATTTTTGAACACCTGTGCATTTATTTCTTCTGGTAGAGACGAAGCTAGCGAAACGGTAAAGAAATTATTGAAAGCAAAGAAGATCGTATACCTCCTTGGATGTGCAGTACAATATTATAAAAAGCTTACGAAAGATCAGTGAATACAAAACGTTCATTATCTTTCACGAGGTGATTTGAACAAAGTGAATTTGAAAAATATTATGCAATGATACGATAGTAAAAGTTACGGCGATTTTGAATTTGCTAGCTCGCCGAGAGTGTATACTAACCTGGAACAAAAGTTTGAATATCTCAAAATCGCTGAATGATGTGACAATCATTGTACCTTTTGTATCATCCCAGCTATCAGGTGAAAACAACAATCTAGAACAATTCCCGATATCATCAAAGAAGCCGAAAATATGATCAAAAACGGAATCAAAGAAATTATTTTGATAGCACAAGATACTACAAGATATGGATTTGATAGATATGGAAAATCTGCATTACTTACTCTACTTAAAAGATTGGATACAATTCCATGAGATTTCACCTATAGACTCCTCTACTTATATCCTGATATTGTAACTTTACATCAAGTCAAAGAACTGAAAACATTGAAAAAGTTTCTGCCCTATTTCGATATCCCATTACAACATATTAGTTCACCAGTCTTGAAGAGAATGGGAAGATTCTACGATGAAAAATATATCATACAATTTATTGATCAGATTAAAAAAATATTTCCCATCAGATTTATTAGAACGAATCTTATCATCGGATTTCCTGGAGAAACGAAAGAAGATTTTGAGAAACTAGTGAAATTCGTCGATGACATAAAGTTTGATAATATAGCATTATTTGAATATCATGACGAACCTTTAGCAGCTTCTAGTAAGTTACCAAATAAAGTTGATGATCATAAAATTAGAACGAGATTCACCAAGCTTAGACAATTAGTAAACAGACAATTGCTTGATCATGAACAAGCAAGAAAATGAAACGAAGAAACGGGTTTTATCATGGAAACATGGAAAGATGGAAAGATAGAAGGATTAACGGTTCGTCCGCGATTACATTGTCCTGATATTGATGCCTATGATGAAATTACGGTGCAACAGGTAATTGGTACCTTTGAAGACAAAGCTACATTAGATATCTGAGATAAAATTATTTATACCGTATAAAAAAAATCCCTCTCATACGAGGGATTTTTTAGTATTCCATACATAGTTTATTTACGAGATGTACGTGCATACATACACATTTGATACAATAATCTTGCGCCGACATTACCATCCCATGGATGATCACCGACCTCTACAAGATCAAAACCAATAATGGTTCTCTTTGTATGAAGTTGTTTGAGTAAATATATCATTTGGTCGTATGATAATCCACCAGGAACCGGAGTGCCTGTGTGTGGACAATATGAGGGATCTAACCCATCTACATCCAAACTTATATGTACTTTTTGAGGTAGAGAACGGACAATATCATCACAGATATCTTCCCAATCATCTCCTTCAAACATACTATGCGTGATCGTTTCCCATGGAAATAGCTTCACTCTCGGTTCAGAACAGATTCTCTCAGCCTCTTCTCTGCTGTAATCACGGATTCCTACTTGTACCAACCTTTTGAGTTGTTTAATAGGTAATGCATTGTACATGACTGATCCGTGAGAAAATGTGAATCCTTCATATGCTTCGCGCAGATCGGCATGGGCATCAATATGAAGCACACCAAATTCTTCGTGCATTTCACCTTGTGCTTGCAATAATCCAAGTGAAGTGCTATGATCTCCACCAACTAAACAGACCATTTGACCATTATTGAGAAATTCCAATGCCTTTGCTTTTATCAGAGCATTTACTTTTTCTCCCTCTTCATTAATGGCATTTTTGATCGCTTCCATAGATGGATTGGTGTCTACCGTACCACCTTTGGTAATAAAATCGATATACACTTCTGCTTGCTTCCGTAAAGCAATGCTGGTGCTTTTTATCCCTGGAATTTCTACCATAGCAATTCCTGCTTTCCAAAAATCAGGATATGTCTGATGGTGCAGTTCTACCTGCAACGATTGTTCTACAATCCTTTGGGGACCATGTAACATCCCTGTGCCAGCAGAGACCGTAACATCCCAAGGTGCTGCTAGAATAATTATTTCTGCATTTTCTGGAGTAAAGGGCAATCCATAGATTCCCAACGTACTTACCCCTACACCATCAGCATCGAAATTTGCCAAAGCGTCTTTTCTACTTTTTTCTCTTGTACTCATATGACTTTTTATTTAATTATGTTTTTATTTTACTGTGTTTTATTTTCTATATATTTCTTAACAAAAGTCAATACGACTAAAATAGTGTTCTTTATAGATTATTCCTTGAAAAACCTACAAAGCTTCATTACAACTACTGAAGAAATTATACCATTTTACTCCGTCATTACATTACATGGTACTTACTCCAGAGTTACAAACACTCGTAGATGCATTATCGCATGAAAAAGTTGTTTGTTTGCTTGCACCGAGTTTCCCCGTAGATTTTGCATATCCAGAAATCATTCTCAATCTCAAAATGATTGGTGTAGAAAAAGTCGTCGAGCTTACCTATGCTGCAAAATTGATTAATATGGAATACGAGAAAATCCTAAAAGAACATCCAGATAAAAGATATATTTGTCCCAATTGTCCTACCGTTGTGAAAATGATCGAAGTAAAATATCCTGAACTGAAAGAATACATCATCGATGTCGCTTCGCCTATGGTCATTATGGATAGATTTGTAAAGAAAGAGTACGGAGCTGATCACAAAACCCTCTTTATCGGACCATGTTTTGCAAAAAAAATGGAAGCTAAAACCTATGGCATCGATTATGCAATCACGTTTAAAGAACTCCAAGATATTTTTACCCACAATAAAGAAAACAATATCGAGCCAAAAGCATTTACCTATTCGGTGACGGAAGATGGTACGCCAGATTTTGATAAATTTTACAATGATTATACCAAAGTCTATCCCCTTGCATGAGGCGTAGCCGACAGTTTGCATCTCAAGTGATTTATCGCAAAAGATGAAATGTTTGTCGTCGATGGACCAACTAATCTAGCTGCTTGATTTGAAGCATTTAAAAACAATCAACATATCAGATTTCTCGATATCCTCGCATGTGAATGATGATGTATCGGTGGGCCATGAATGATGTCCAAAGAACCAATTGAAGTCAGAAAACAAAAAGTGCTCGACTATAAAGACTATTGTAAAAAAGATAAAATTTGATCAAAACTCGGAAAATTTGAATACGGTGATGGTGTTGATTTAAAAAGAGTGAAAAGTGAATAGTGAAAAGTGAAAAATAATGGAATATTTTTATTAATAAAAAAATACCGACACTTTTAGTTTTTCACTTTTAGTTTTTCATTATGTTAAGTTTATATATCCATATCCCCTTCTGTACAAGTAAATGTGCCTATTGTTCGTTTAATAGTATGCCCATAGATTTTTCTGATACTATGATAGATGAATATATCGTAGCATTAAAAAAAGAGATTGATCACTATAGCAAAACACTAACGGATAAAACATTGAAAACACTCTATTTCTGATGATGAACTCCGAGCAAAATCGGAATTTCTAGAATGATCGACATCATCGAATATATCAGAATCAAATTTGATTTTGAAGAATTAGCTGAGTTGAGTATTGAACTCAATCCGTATCCTGAAGAAGAAGTTTTGAACTTTGTAGAGGTGTTGAACAAAAAATATCCCAAAATTTCTAGACTCAGATATAGTTTCGGTATCCAAAGTTTTGATGACGAAGTACTAAAAACTACATGAAGAGCATATACATTTTGAGCTATTGTCGAATTCCTCAGAGCTCTCGTCAAGAAAAAACAAGACAACAATGTATTCAATTTTGACTTTATCGCTTTCGGTAAATTCCAAGTCAGTAAAAATGGATTCAAACAACTCTGGCACGAATTCAAACGTGAATTTTTTCAGAAATTTCTCGATAGTGGATATGTGGATAGTCTCTCCGTCTATACTTTAGAAAATATCAAAGATAAACCTTGCCCAGCAATCTACTATGGAACTGATGACGAGATTATGGAAGAGTTTTTGATTTTGAAATCGATGGTCGAAGATTCAGGTTTCCTCAGATATGAAATCTCTAATTTTGCTAGAGCAGGCAAAGCTTCTATTCATAATATGGTCTACTGGAATATGGAACCCTATATCGGGCTCTGACTTTCAGCAAGTTCATTTATACCATGTCATTCTGAAGCAGAGCTGAAGAATATAAGTGATAAACTATACCCTTCATTACCTTCAGGGTGACAAGCTATGCGTCGAACAAATACATGAGATATCAAACAATATATAGAAGGAAATCGAATCGACGAAAAAGAAGTCCACGTGTTGAATGCATCAGATCTCTTAATTGAAGAATTTTTTCTCAGACTCAGAACTACAGAATGAATCGCTGATCTTGGAAAATATATTCCTGTCCTCGTACCGAATTACGAATCATTGTTGGTAACCTATATGAAAGCATGATTAGTTGATGTTTACGAAAATAGATTACAACTTACTGACGAAGGTATGAACGTCTATAATTCAATCATCACTGATTTGTTGCAAAAAATATAATCATTGACTTTTCTTATAAAATACTTATAATATAAAACATATAAACCATAAAAAAAATATATATTATGCTATTTGACGATGAAAATGACTCAGAAGACTGGCAAAGATTTAAAAATTTCACATTTTTCAAATTTTGGGGAACCAATAAAGAGAGAGATGAAACACTTAACGGTGCTGGATTTGCAATTATTGGCATTGTAATTATTATTGCAATAATCATTGTCATAATGTGCTATGCATCTACAGTATTCTGATACAATCAGGTAATTTGGAGCGTTATTCGCTCCTTTTTTTGTTGGCAGAAATCTACTTGCAAACTTGCTCCAAAAGTATATCCTAACAGTAACCTTAATAAGATAACAAGATTATCTTATTTTTTATTTACTCAAAAAAACACATGAGATTAGATGGGAAAAGTATCCAAGCAGCGATTATGGCGCTTGTAGATGATTATAAATTCGATCCGTATCAAGTGCTTGAGATTGTTAAATCAGGTATCAAGTCTGGATTTAAGAAAGATTATCCTCAGTACAAAAAATCTGACATTATCGTAAACATCGAAAACGATGGAACAGTTACTATCTATAGAGAACTCGAAGTAAGCAAAGAAGTTGAAGATGATGAAATACAGATAACATTAGCTGATGCAAAGAAAATCAGAAAAGATGTAACTATGGGAGAAAAGTTATTGATCGATGTAACTCCAGCTACCCTTGAACTTTCAAGAATCGCTGCTCAATCTGCAGCTCAGACTATCAAACAAAGTTTGAAAGGTATCGAGAGAGAAAGATTTTACGAGAAGTTTCAAAACAAACAGGGAGAATTATTGAAAGCAAGAGTCATCAGAGTACATGCTGATAGTGTCATCCTTGATATCGAAGGAACTGCTGTGGTATTACAACCAGACGGCCAAATTCCAAATAGAATGTATGAACCAGGTGAAGAAATATTTGTCTTATTAAAACAAATTTCCAAAGGACAAGGTGGTATCGTACTTGAAATTACGCAATCTACTACGGAATATATCGAAGCTATCTTGAGAAAAATCGTACCAGAACTTGAAGAAGGTATCATCGCTATCGAAAAGATTGTAAGAATACCTGGGAAAAGAACAAAGATTATCGTATATTCTAATGAAGAAAAAGTTGATCCTGTGGGAGTGATGGTAGGAAGCAAAGGAGATAGAATTAATACTGTGCTTTCATTGCTCGATGGAGAAAAAATAGATTTCGTTGAAGATAGTGAAGATCCAATCCAATTGATTAAGAACTGTCTTAAACCAGCACAAATAGGACATGTAGAAATCATTGATAACAAAGCTATCGTAACTATGGAAGAAAGTCAAAAAGCATTAGCTATCGGTAAAGGAGCTTCTAATGTAAAATTAGCGACTCAATTGACTGGATACCAGATAGAGATTAGATAATTTATACTTGTATTATACAGAGAATCGTTCACGCAAGTGGGCGATTTTTTTTTATTAATTGACTTTTTATTATAATTACATATATTCAGCAAATAAAATATATATAAAATCATAACATTATGGCAGTAACAACAATTAGACTGAACAAAGACGATATTACAACGTCACAATTAGGCAAGAACTTTATGGTCAAATGCACTAATGACCTCGAGTTAGTCTTCACGCCTGAAGCATTGGATGAATTGGTAAAAGATTACCGAAAAATTAAAAAAACATTAAAAGAAAAAAAATCCTGATTATATCAGGATACTCGTAGGATGGACTTTTTAGTCCGTCTTTTTTTATATATTCTTTAATTAGATATGATTGAATATTTTTGAGGAAGAATATATAATTTCGACATCATAAAAATCTTCGTTGCTCTCAGATTTATTATTGTGTCTCAATTATCTATCAAAGAATTTATCGATATCTCATTTTTCTGTACGGATGAAAAATGGTCTGCCATGCTGACAGACAAAAAGTCATGGAACGCCTGAAAATCAATCTTTTACCAGATTTGTCATTTCTTGCAAGGAAAGCCTATCCCCTGCCTTGATAGAAACCTTACAGGCATGTGTAGCAAAAATCTTGTCTAAGATATGATCAAACGTGATATGGTCCAGATATAAAATATGGTTGAAAGTTTTTTCCATATCGATTTTGTAGACAGAAAATACTTGTGGAACTGAATAGATAGCAATTTTATTTTCTCCTATCATAGATGCATCGAACCCTAAAGCGTTGATTTGGTCCAATTTTTCATCCAAGTTAGGAATACTTGCTATCTGGATGGTGATAGGTTGCAGAAGGATTTCTGACTGTGGTCAGTCGGTGGTTTTGAGCGCTATTTTTATCTTTTCAAATAATATCCTTTCTGCTAATGCGTGCTGATCGATGTAATATAACGCGTCAGTCGATTCGAGGACGATGTATGAATTTCGCAATTGTCCGATGACTTTATAATCACCCACTTCTTGGTCTCGTAATTGTTCTTGCTCGCTCGGTGCGAACATAGTAGCTTGCGTTATGTTCGGCTGAGTAATATTTCAAAAATCTTGAGCACCAAACATAGACGACGCCTCTGGATTTGGACTCGAAGGAACTTCCATTCTAGAGAACTGCTGACTTATCGTAGAGATTCTATTTTCTCCTAATGCTTTTTGTACATTGGAATATATCGCATCATAGACTTTTCTGGAGTCAGCAAATTTTACTTCAAGTTTTCTCGGATGTACGTTCACATCTACGAAACTCGGTTTTGCATCAATCATAAGAATCGCTAATGGATATTCTCCTGGTGCTATCTGTCTGTAATATGCATCCATGAGCGCTTTTCTAATAACCTTGTCTTGAACTGGTCTTTTATTGACATATATTTTGATATTTTCCGCTGACCCAAATAATAATTGTGCATTTCCTATGATACCATAGAGCGATAATTCTTCTCCGGTATAGCGTATTTCTTTGATATGTTTCGATCGATCTTTTTTGTAAATATCCATAATCCTCTCCATCAACGAATCTCTCGGCTGAAGGTCGAATATCACTTTGTCACTCTTTTTGAAGATGAATGTCTTGTCTGGATGCATGAGCGCAATATCTACGATGTAGTTGTAGCAATAGAAAAATTCTGTCTGTGAAGATTTTAAAAATTTGAGTCTTGCAGGTACATTGTAAAATAAGTCTTGAATAGTTACTAACGTCCCATGTACGAATCCAACGGGTTGGTGTTTGATAATCGGATCCATTCATAATTTCATAATTTTGCTTCCTATTTCGCTATATTCGGTTTTGGAAATAATAGTCGTCTTGCTTACTTCAGCGATACTCGCTAGAGCTTCACCACGGAAACCATAGCTCATGAGATTAAACAAATCTTGCTCGCCATGAATTTTGGACGTTGCATATCTTTCAAATAATAAATCCATATCTGACAATTCGATTCACGATCCATTATCTTCGACACTGATCAAACTTTTTCCTCCATCATGAATATCTATCTTGATCGTAGTTGCTCCTGCATCTAAGCTATTTTCAACTAATTCTTTGATGATAGCTGCTGGTCTTTCGACAATTTCCCCGGCCTTGAGTCTATTGATAAGATATTCTGGAAGTTTGCGTATAGCCATACTCTATTACTCGTGTTAAGTGCTAAATGTTACATAAAATTAATTTTAAATGATAGATGATAAATTTTAAATGCTGGTATTTTATATAATATATACTAAAACTATTATTATCTTACTATAATTTTGACTATACCATCACTGTTAGTTGTTAGTTATTCACTATTCACTATTCTATATAGTGTTTTTGTAAGAATTTAGCTTGATTTTTCAACCAAGAATACCAATACTACACCAGGTAAGAAAAGTTTTTTTCTCGTCTATTTTATGATATTACATAAAGAATGGATAGTCATGTTAATTTTTTGAAAGTTGGAGATAAAAAACACCATTTTGATGAACATGACCTTCCTACACTTATACATTACAAAGCTAAGGAATGAGGATCACATTATTCTATGTCATTGATAGCAAATCTCATTCTCCAATGATCCAAAGCACTTATATTTACGTGATATCCTGAAGCAAAAGAGCAATTGTATACCGACACAAAAACCATAGCAGAACATATTGTTGTAATCCACACATTAGCAGAACTCAAAAAGAATATAGATAAACAAGTACTCATCATTAATAATGCTGATGAGAGGTTATGTTTAGATGCCATTAAAAATCTCCTAGATATCAACCAGCGTATTATCTTTATCAAAAATATAGATATTCTTCACAAACAATTACTTATGAGTTGTCTCAAATATAGCAAATTGATTTTGTCAGGAGATCTCGATGTCTGTGTAGCCAAAGCAAATATTTCTAAGAAAAAATATACATCTATGATTCTTTTTTCTCAACCCAAAACTAAAGTACCGTATACCTTTATTCCTCTAGAACAATATACATGATATATCTGGTCAAAAAACAAAGAATCCTATGTAAAAAGTGTATAATATCTATCATCTATCCTTTCATTTAATCGGTTTTGTTGTCATGGATTATATACAAGCACTTCTAAGAAGATATCCAAATCGTATAAAATATGGGCTTATCGCGTTAGATATTATCGCAATGATTTTTGCTATAAAAACATATGTTAACTACGTTTCCATCGAAACTGCTATCGAAGATGCTACATTAGAACAACAAATAAAAACTGATGAATTATATTTTACACAGAACTTTTTGGTTAATTATGAAAAATCTGAATATGCTAAATACTTTCTTGAACACGAAAACAATATGCTTCTCGAAAACGAATATATCATAAAATTTGAGGAAATGTATCAAAAACAGCAAGCAAATACGTGAACTACCACAGATTCTTATATTGATTATACTGATAAAAATGTCACTAGCCCACAAGAATCATGGAAAAAATTTATCCTTGATAAAACCAAGTAATTACCACAAACTTTAGTTGAATTAGCCAATTAGATATTTACACTACTAATAGTAGTTAAGATCAGTGTCTTTTTACCTTATTCACAAAACAGAAAACATGAAAAAAATTATTAGTTTCCTCACTATTGCATCACTGGCTCTTTTTATATTTGCTGGCTGTACCAATAAGAATAGCATAAAAGTATGAGACATTATCTCTATCACGTATATTGCTACATTCCCCGATGGAACTCTATTTGATCAAAATACTGCACAGACGCCGCTTATGTTTTCTGTATGATCTGGTAATGTCATCCAATGATTGGATGAAGGTGTTGTCGGTATGACCGTAGGAGGTACAAAAACCCTCACTATCGCTCCTGATAAAGGATATGGAAAATTATATAATACCAATAATATCCAAAGGATTTCTCAACTCATTTTCGATAAATTGAGTATAAAACCAGAAAATTGAACAACCCAAAAATTGGGAGATATAGAATGAATCATCAAATGAACAGAACAAGATGGAAGTGGAAACACTCTTGTGCTCTTTGATATCAATCCTAGACAAACACGAGATACCTTGAAATATAAAGTAACTATTCTCGCTAAACAAGAATAATTTTTAATGTCTTAAGAGCATTATATGCAGCTCTTCAAAAGAGTCCTATTATCACTTTTTCCTGACGAAATAGTTGCACAAACGATAAACCCTGCAAGCATGTTTATTTCGTTTATTTCTACGAAAGAATTTTTTTCTGTCATCAATAGAAAAATTGTGGAAAATTATAAACTGAATCTTTTTGATGTAACCCTCGACCCTTTTGAATTTAAAATTGGTTTTGGAGAAAACCATATGATTAAGCCCAAAGACATCGATACCTATTATAGCTATTGTGCTACTGCAAATCTCAATGGTTATAGATTTTTTTCTCCAGCAAATATTGGGAATAATTTATCTTTGGTCGTAGCATTATATGTAAAAGATATTTTCAGAGCATATCCAGCTGAATATTACCTCAATTTTCTCTATACCGTATTTTTATTGAGCTTTGTATTTCTCTCTAGGATAAAAATATTTCCGTACAAAGATAGAGAAAAAAATTATAACTGGTTTGTAGAAACTATGTTTTCATTTTACGAATTCGTTTTTCAACAGACAGGCAAGAAAGCAGATCCTATCATCATCAAAAAATTAAAAAAAGAATTATTAAATCAGATAGAATTATTCTTTTTATTGTTTGCCGTCTATCAAAACTTCAATACTGTTTTCATTCATCCTGATGTCAGCGACAAAGACCTTTATTCATGGTTATTTTATGATGAACTCAAAGGAGACACAAAGGCTATATATGCAGAATTTATTGCAAACTATAAAGAGCATACAGGTAAAAAAAACTTTTCTGCTGTAGAGACAAAGGTAATGCAGTCTATACTTCCTGCAGATATTTTACTCAGATATCTTTTTATCGATTCAGATATGTTTTTAGTTACGGATACGGTTATTTCCAAACTCTTTGATAAAAAAATACTTGATAATTTCATCACAAGTTTCCGCAAAGATGATAGTCAATTAGAAAGTTTCTTACTCTACATTACCGATTATAGAAATTTCAAAAAAAACTTTTTCTGAGGCGTACAAAAATATATGATTACTACATTTAGAGATGAAGATACTTCATGAGCACCAATCAAAGAAGACCTCGATGATCTCATGTCATCCATAGGTGAGGATGTAGAAAATACGGAGAGCTTCAAAATCCCTGAGAGGATTAAAAAAGAATCTAAAATGATGGAAAAATTATTAAATTTTTATATTACTCTGATTTGAGGATCATGGGTTTCTAGAGGTGATAGTTTCTTTTTGAGATTATTTAGGAAACCTATCATGCAAGAAATCAATAAGGTGTACGATCAGCTTGATGAAAAAAATTATACCTTATCTTACTATTGAGGACTCCTCTATCAGTATTGAAAAAATGTATTTTTCTACAAACATACAGCTGAAAATGTCAGAGCCGGGAAACAGAAATTTGTTTTGCCACATAAGACAGATATCAAAAATATTTATTCAAATATCAGCCTGTTAAAATTATTTGATGAGACATTTCTAGCAACTATTTTACAAGACGTCAACCCCAAAGACATTAGATTATATATTAAAAACAAAAAAATAATTGAACTCTTTAAATGACTGATCGGACAAGAAATCTCTAGCATGGTCCAAGCATCTGATAATAAATTTATCGAATCAGTCTACCAAGATATTTCATCAAATCTAGAACATCCAGCATTGATACAAACCCTAAAAAAAGAGCTTACCGAGCAAGATATTTATCATATCAAAGAAAATATCTATAACCTAGATTTTTGGATCAGTAAAAGGTTTTTTAGAGCGATTACGGAAAACAAAATCCTTCTTAAAAAAGAATATTCTGACCTTGTGATCTTAGGAATCTTCTCTACTATTAGAGAGACATTCTCATGATTTCTTATCTATCTTACCTATCTAAAAGATCAAACAAACAATAAGAAGACCAGCATTGATACCAGCTTGCTCATTAGATTATATATCCAAGATATTCTAAACATCGATGAATATTATCACAAAAAAATAACAGATATCATCACTACTCTCCAAGCAGACTTCAATGAAATTATAAAACATTGGATTGAAATCGATGACAACAAGGACTATTTAAAAATCGGGTATGATAATCGGACATTCTTCTCTGGTAAGAAAAGCCTTGAAGAAACAAGAAAAAAAATTATCAGTGAAGATATCATCTGGTTTAAATGATTTTTGAAAAATATAAGTTACTACAATAAAAGATTTTTAATGCCACAATAGAAAAACGTCGAAATGAATAAGCGTCGAAACGAATAAACGACGTTACATCACTTCAGCGTTTCATCGTTTTATCGTTTCATCCTGGAATAAAAATGAAGTGCCCAAAATGTCAGAGTATGGAGACTAAAGTCATTGATTCGAGAGTAATCGAAGATGGTCAAAGTATCAGAAGAAGAAGAGAATGTGAATATTGTGAACATAGATTTACTACTTTTGAAAGAAAGTGATTCACAGAATTAGTCGTTATCAAAAAAGATGGTAGTAAAGAAATGTACGACAGACAGAAGCTCAAAAAAGCGTTATTGTTGGCATTTGCAAAAAGAGAAATCGATAGAGAACAAATAGAAAATCTTATTAATAACTTAGAAGCAGAATGGTCTATAGATAAAAATGAAATTAGTTCCAAAGAAATCGGTGATGATGTTCTCAGAGCATTAAAAAAAGTTGATCCCGTAGTGTATGTGAGATTCGCTTCGGTCTATAAGTCTTTTGATAATTTAAAAGATTTTAAAAAATTTATCGACTAATAGTATATATTTTATAAAAAAATCAGAACGATATGAGTTCTGATTTTTTTTATGATATCGAAATTATTATTCTACGAATTCTTTGAGATTGGTGAAATCTATTTCCTCTCTTGTCTGAGCTAAATCGTAAAATGTGAATTCTTGTAGTTCTGGAGAATGTGCTACACAACAGTCCTTAATAACTGTTATTTTAAATTCTCTATCATACGCATCTTGGATAAAACTTCTTACACATAAGTTGGTAAGTATTCCACACACGATGACATGTTTGATTCCTTCCATTTCCTTTTCTAATGATGTATTATAGAATGGACTGATTTTATTTTTAATAATTACGGTGTCAGTCTCGTCGAATTTAAGTTCAGGGATGAATTTAGTTCCTGGTCAAAAATGTTCTAGCGAATCATTTTCTCTATGTTTGGTTCGAATAATTTTGAACTCTCTTGTTCTACAATGATCGATGAGATAATTTACTTTACCAACTACTTCTTGGATATCACCGACATAATATTCACTTTCTGGATTGGTCCATTCTTGTTGAAAATCGATGAGTACGAGAGCAGTTTCGGTCATATATATGTATAATAAAGTAAATATATATTATAGAGCGTAATGATTTTATATCGTTTTTCAAAACAAAAAAAAAGAGAAAGAGCCTCGGGATTCCGGACTCTTTCATGGTGTCAACAATACTACTTTTTACTTATACCGCTTTTTTTACTTCATTAGTCCAATGGACCAATGATTCAACTCGTTTTCTCGTCCACTTTGCTTGGGGATTATGCATTTTTAACACATCTCTAAGAATTGAGATTGCATTATGATTAGCATTTCCATATCTGCACATGTCAAACGTAAATATACATTTATCATTCCACATGAGCTGATTACCTCCTATTGAACGAGTAGCAACGATTACTGTTTCATTTTCCTTGAGTGATGTAATCGCTTCAAGCAAATCCAGTAAATCTTCATGACTTTCTACCTTGATAAGGTTCCCAATTTTTTCTTCTAATTCTGTCATAAATAGAGTTTTATTTTTTGTTTATTTGCCAAAATCCGGCAAAATAGTATTAACTATTTTCCTCGTAAAGTCAATCTTTTTCACCTATTTATGCTTTATATATTTAATTATCTTTATAGTTCCCCATATGATTACAACTACTATGATAATGAATCATATCATAAACCATCCGACAATATTTCGATATGCAGTATACCATGGTTTATTGAAAAATACCATCTTAAGTTCTGGCAATACCTTATAGGTATTAATTGTTTCATTGAGGGGAAAACTTTCTATTTTTCCTATAGCGAGTGAATATTTTCCTTGATTTCCTGGATTAGCTACTCTGATAGTATATGTTCATGGTCCTACCTGTTTTTCCAAGCTCGGTCACTGAAAATACGCATCTCCAGCAAATGGTTCAAAAAAATCTGTCCATGTAAATGCACTTCCATCCAATCTCGTATATACAGCGTTTTTACCTTCGATAATATCTACCGTAAAATCAGTTATATACCCAGAAATGTTGGGTACAACAAGACTTACGTACAGTAAAAATCCTGTATCAGAAATAATTTGATAGGTATCTTCTTGTCCTGAAAGGATTCCATAAAATGCTTGAGAAACTTCAGGGTTTTGTATATTCACTATCTGCCCTACCGGTTGATCGAAGACCAATCTTGGCTGATGAGCAAAAGTAAATCCACAAAATACTAGGGCAAAACATAGTAAGAAAAAATTTTTCATAAGCACAATAAGAAAATAAAAACTATACCAATTCTTTGATATATTTTTTAAAGAGATTTCATTTTTCTTCAAAATTTTTCCATATACTATAACTTGGTGAAGCCGTAGAAAGCAGCACTATTTTACTATGTTGAGTATATTTATAAGCAAACTTTACTGCTTCTCTCATATCATTAGTTTTAAAAATTTTTATCTCTCATGCATCCTTTCTTTTTATTGCATCGAATATTCTTTTTCCTGAATCAGGAAACACTACTACATTTTTTATCTTGTATTCTATGATAGTTGCTATTAATTCATCAAAAATATATCATCTATCGGTTCATCAGAGAAAAATGGTATCTATATCTTTCCCAAACGTTTGTATTGCTTGGATTGTACTTTCTGGAGTTGTAGAAATAGCGTCATCTATCCATGTAATTCATCCATATATTCAGATATTTTCCATTCTATGGGGAAGTCATGCAAATGTTGTTAAAGTTTCTTCAAGTATTTTATAATCTATTTTCATAATATCACATATCCCGACTACTGCAGAGATATTCATCATATTGTGTTCTCCTTTGAGGATGATTCAATCATCAGTGAAAATCTTTTTTTTGTCTACGTAAAATATTCAGTTTTTATATGTATAATTACCTGTATGTCCAAAGATACGAAGGTATATATCTCACAATTCTTTCTTTTTTAATTGCTGATTTTTGACTACTTCATCTCTAAGTATCATATATTTGCTTCCCTTCAGCAGATTAAGTTTTGCATTCTTATAATTCTCAAAACCATTGTGCCAATCAATATGATCAGCATAGATATTTACCAATACACTGATATAATTTTTTTTCTTTAGTCCTTCGAGCATATAACTTGATACTTCAAATACTGCATATTCTTTTTTTTGTGATTCTAGATGTTCACTATCGAGACAATCAAGCACAGGATTACCTATATTCCCTACCAATTGAACATTTTTCTTTGCATTCTTTAAGGTTTCATAGATCACGGTAGATGTTGTAGATTTCCCCTTTGTTCAAGAAACAGCGATAATTTTCCCCTGATAATAGTCAAAAAATATCTGCGTCTGAGAAGTAATCTTATCTCTATATGGATATATTTTATCGTGATAGAACGAAATTCCTGGAGTTTTGATAATCAGATCAAATGTTTTTAGTGTATCGAGATATGTTTTACCCAAAACTACATTAAAATCTGGATGTATATCAAATGTTTGGTGTATATATTCAAAACTTTCTGCCAATCCTTCTATTTTTTTTGCTCCATCTAGGATGGTAATATCTTTTGGCAACACTCATATTTTAATAAGAAAATGGAGAGAAGATTTCCCTTCTTTCCCATATCATAAAATAGCGATTTTCTTGTTTTTGAATTTTTCAAAATGTATCATATATCATGGATAGGATATAATTTATTTCTACCCTAGTTATACTATTTTGGTGAACAAATACAATAAAATAAAAAAAGCGCCGATAAAAAACGACGCTCTTCAAAATATTTTTTTAGTCTAGTTTATATATGAACGAGACCAGTTTATACTAGTAACAGAGTCATTTACTCTGATTTTTGTGTCTTCATTTTTTTTATTCATCTTGGGGTTGTTGGGGATCCAACATACATAGGTCATTCGCCACCTGTTCCAGTGACAGGTATCAGTTGGAGCATACTTTCTGATATCTACCCCAAAGATATCATAGTCCCAAAATCTTGGCAGATAATACTGGGGAGAGAAATTCCCTGTTATTTCTGCATGATCAAATTTTGTTGGGTCTATCTGAGAAAAAAAATCTTCCACAGATGTTATTGTCTGTTGTAAATAACATATCTGACCTACCTCTTCTACATCATTTATTGTAACATAAAATCGATCATTGAGAATATGCCATACCGAATCTTGCCGAGCTTGTGGCAACGTTTCTGTCCCGATTATATGGACAAACTCCGAATCATAATATGCGGGAGGTAATTGCATATTATGCCTTACATTAGCTAGAAAACATGCAAACTTAAATTCTTCTGAGCTCATTCCTGCAGAGTCCAATGATTTACTTATCGCAGCTACCTTTGGACTTGGTGTTTTAGTGTCATCATACTCATGCCTTCCATCAGTCTTTTCACAGGCTGAAAGAAAAACCATCAATACTATAATCATCAACATGTTTGTGTTTGTGTTTTTTATTTTCATTTTTTTATTAATTTTTTTGTTTTTATGTATTTCTTTTATTATGTCAATGTATTTTTTACTTAGTAATTTTAATTTGAAATTCTATATATATTCGCTATTATATACTGTATGAAACAGTTTCGCACCTTTTATTTTACCCAGTATTCTTTTGACCCTACAACGCTTAGGGCATCTTTTTCGTATTCTTTTGATCATGAGGTCGATTTTACAGAGGTTATCGATTTCACTAGTAGCGAATTGAAAGCTATAAATACCATAGATACAGAAATAATAAATACCCTCCTCTTCCATCTTTCTTTGGCCATTGGAATAAGCTATTATAAGCTTTACCCTACAGAAAATCTCATCGTAGAGACAGGAATACTTGATGATGACCAACAGAAATTTTGGAAAAACTTTTATACGCAAGGACTCGGTGAATTTTTCTATACTAATACACTTTCTCCTCATGGACTCATTAACTTCGTTAATGGGACAAAAAAAGCTCCTCAGAAGTTGTTTTCATCATACTCAACTACTCCTATGGTCGCTATCGGATGAGGGAAAGATAGTCTAGTAAGTATCGAAGCCATAAAGAAACTCAATATACCATTTTATACTTCTACTTTTGGTAAAAATTATTATCTCCATAATGTTGTCAGTAATACCATCTGAGCACCAAGATTGGTCATGCATAGGACTATGGATCCCAAACTCTTTGCCATGAATCAGCAATGATGGTATAATGGTCACGTACCTATCAGTGGAATTATTGCTTTTGTATTAGTAACTTCAGCTTATCTCTACGATTATAGATATATCATTATGTCCAATGAAAAAAGTGCCAATGAAGGGAATACGGTCTTGGAATGAATAGAGATCAACCATCAACGATCCAAAAGTTATGAATTTGAATCAGATTTTAATGCATATATTTGAAAATATCTTTCTCCTGATATCCAATATTTCAGCCTATTGAGAGGTATGTATGAAATCAAAATTGCCAAAACCTTTGCTCAATATCAGCAATATTTCGATACCTTTAGCAGTTGTAATAATAACTTCAAAATCATAGAAAGTAATAAAACTACCGATCATCGTCGATGTGGTGTGTGTCCAAAATGTGCCTTCGTCTATACGACTTTGAGACCATTCATCAGTGATGAAGATACCCAAAGAATTTTTGGGCAGGAATTGTACGATAATGAAACACTTATTCCACTCTATAAGGAACTCTTGGGTATCGAATGAATCAAGCCATTTGAATGTGTAGGAACTAACGAAGAAGTGACATATTGAATGTATCTGTACTATGAAAACATTAAAAATAATTCTCAGATTCCTCCGATTATGGAACTTTTCAAAAACGAAATTTTGCCCACCCTATCTCCAGAGGTACTCCTTATGCTCGAAAAAAAACTCTTTACCTTGTATACCGAAGAAACCAATATACCACCTATATTTCTATCTCTTTTATCTCAGTAATATCACACCTATGAAATCAAAAATCTGCCCAGAAGGACTCCTTGAATGACCTGAAGATCTTCATGCTGTAGTCAATCCAGATCCACAGAATGCTAATATCTTTTTTGATTATATGGATGCAGTGAACCATTGCACAACTGCATGTACAAAAAAAGATGAATGTACTTCTGAAAACAAAGTTCGTATATTAAACATTTTTAATCAAGCTAACAAAATAGCTTCGTAAAACACCTCAAATAATCATATTAAACATATTTTATAAACACTGTCAACCTAATGTAATAGTAAAGGCAGTGTTTTTTTGATTATTTATCTAGCGGGAGTATACTTATTGGTAAGTATAGTACGTTTATTCCTTCTGATTATTATCATGATAACAAAACTTACCCATCACTATCGCAACATACCTAGCATAGGTAGAGTTCTCTTATGAATCCTCTTATTTTTGGGAGTCTTTTTGACTACCTTCAGATTCATGTATGCCGATAATATTCCATTCGAGAATAATCTTTCAACTATTTTCCCATGGTTGAATACCTGATATTACTCCAATACCCATTTCATGTATGGAGGAAATAATTTCGTAGGTATTATTTTTTGGCAAACAGGAGAAACACTCTCTACACCACAAAACATCACCATAAATGGCTGAGCACAATCTATCGACTGCTCAACACATCTTAGAGGAATCTATTATAACAATCAAAGAGGACGAAGAATATGGCCTCTAGATACAGGTAATCTCGCTTTATTGAGTTGAAACATACTTGCCACATGATATGATACGATGACTATGACGTGAGGATTTTATAGCAATTGTGTAACAGCTGGGTGAGGATATATTCCTGCTCTTAATGAAGTCTATGGACAAATAGATCATACAATATGAAGTCAGACAGGATTTCGTATGATTGCATGAGTAAATTATAATTTTTGATTAAATATCATCAATGGCTTAACCTTTGGACATACCTTAACTATCACTACGTGATGAGTACATACTGGATATATATTTGATACCAACTGAGGTATCGCTGAACTTAATATGAATGTCCCATGGTGTCAAAGTTTTGAATCTATACCTGCATCACTGCCTATTACTATACTCCAAGGAAGCGGAATACAGTTTATTTGTCAAGGACAAAACGTAAGTGGATATATTTTGAGTATCGGACAATCCTGATCTAGTATTCCTTTCTACTACAATTCAGTACCAAATTCATGACCATCACAACGACGATTGACATGAACAACATTAGCTACAGGAGACTATCGAGCAGCTTGTACAGTCTTACTCCCCATTGGTTTATGAGGTCCTCAATGTGAAACACAAATACCATTCCATGTCGGTGGAACAGGAACAGTTACTCCTGTATGAACTGGATGTAATCCAAACTTCCAAGGAGAAATTAGTTTTGCATCGTTATCTGGAAGCACTGTTATCAATCCTTCACTTGCAACATATTATACCAATAAAACAGGCATTACTATGCAATTGGCTGCTACAGAACCCACTCACTTTGTAGTTTCGGGAGACTTTTTATGAACCCCATGGACAGGAAATTATCTCCTCAATTCAATTTATACACCTATTTCCAATCCTATCTCACTTATCGGTATCAATACATGGAATTATTTTATAAGTACCTATACTACAGGATGAACATGTAGTTATATAGATGCTAATAAGAGAGTATATGTAGATACTATCCCACCCACAACACCAACTATTCTCTCACCAGTAAATGGAACAAATAGTTGCCCGTCTATCCCACTCAATATTACTCGAAGTACTTCTTATGACACATGATCACAACTTTGATCCTTACCCGTAAATTATAGATATGAAATATATTCTAATAGTGGTATGACTACAACATGATTTATATTAAGTTGAACTACTACTACCACAGGAACTACCATTACTACATCATTACTTCCGCTATGAGCCTACTATATGAGAATAGTGGCTATAGATATGGTAGGAAATACAGCTGCATCTAATATACTCAGCTTTACCACTTCTCAACAATATTGTACAACAAATACCGGTATCGTCATCGTAACCCCAACTATCTGGTTAAGAAATGTAGATCTTGATAAAATATATAGATCAGATCCTATATGGATTCTTGGACTTACAGGACCTACACTCATCAATATCTCTAAATGAATGCTCTTTATCAACAATGGTACTGGTATATGAACTACGGGTATTGTCACTTCAACAGATACTATATATATAGAAGTAGTTTCTAGTGATAAATATGACACGACAGTTACTTCAAATCTTACTATTGCTTGACTCACAGGCACATTTGCAGTAACTACGAAAAAAAATGGATGTATATTGAGTGCAGCAGAAAAACTTATTATCCAAAATATTTATGCTGATCTCAAAGACCAATATGATAATGATCTTTCCAAACTCTCTGACTTCTTAAATACTTTCCAAGGTATGGTACACGATGAATCAACACTTACCAATAGTTGTACTTTAGACTATCTCCTTTCATTAATTGAGGCAGATATGTGATCAGATGGTGGCATTGATACAAGTAATCACATCACACCAAACTGTAAAGAATATAGTATCGGATATGATGTTACTCAACAAGCATACTATGCTCCTGAAATGATGATTAGATATTATTTCATAAATCGTGAATCACTTATCAGACATCTCGACTATTATAACCCAGGTGACTGCCATATCAATACCTATGGTAATAACTTCCGAACAGCTGATGCCAACGATTCTATGACCCACATTGCGCCAAATGGAAAAATTTATCATCTCGTAGGACAATATGGTGGTTTCTCTGCTACAGAATTTACTAGTCCTAAATACTTCGATTCTCTAGCAAGTATAAAAATGTATATCGATCTGAGAAATCCTGCAAAAGAAATCTGGAAACATATCTTAGATACTACATTTACTCCAATCGTATTTGCAGCACCAAATGGTAGAGAATATAGAATATACAAAACTGACAGATGATTTATGTCTTACAAACTCATGAAAGTAAAATACTACCCAACACTCTCTGAGCTCAAGAGCTACATCAATCGAAATAACCCAAGCAAACGATAATTAATTTATAATGTAAAATTTAAAATTTAAAATTATTCAAACATGAAGTCACCATTACATCACTTCAAACATCCCGAATGACTCTTTGAACACTTTCACAAAAAGATTCATCATGCTTTTGCTATTTTTGCATTGGCAATGATTGGGATGCTTTGGTGAGCTTCAAATATTTTAACCCACACGTCTGCAAGCTGGACATGGGGATGATTTATTACCTCTGATTTCTGGGAACAAAGTCCTAGTAATGCTAACATCATGTATGCACTTTTTGGTGATGGAACACCTGGTTCCACTGCTTATACAAGACTATGGTCTTCTAGTTGTGTGCCAACTAGTATAACATGATTAAATGCTGCTACTTTTCATTGATGAACAGGAGCCGCTAATACTATATATATACTTAGTTCATGAACATATAATCTCACGATGCCTATCGTTATTAATGGAAACTGTTCAGCTATAATTGGTAATGGTGATGTTACGATTAAAGCAAGTGCATGAACTACAAATATCAAAGTTTCTTCTAGAAGCAATATTATATTAGATAATATAAATTTTGATGGAAACTCACTCGTTACTTATGGTCTTTCCCTATTAAATACACAAAACATTTCTATCAATAATATTAAAGTTTATAACAATTTATATTGATTATATATCGACACTTCGACTACAACTATTGTGAATAATTCTCATTTTTTAAAAAACACTAATGGATTCTGAGGACAATATAGCATAAACAATATATTTAATAACTGTTTATTTTTGAATAATAGTAACAATGGTTTGTCATATTATAACAATATTTGAACAACTATAAATAACAGTCAGATTTTAAATAATCAAGAATGAATTTTTTCTGAAGATGATATGTGAATTTCCGATCCTACAATAATAAATAACTCTATTATATATGGTAATTCAAAACAGTGAGTGTATAATATGTGAGCAACGGTAATTTTAAATAATACAAATATATATAATAACAGCACATGAATAAGAAATAATGATGTTAATGGTTTAGTATACTATTATTGAACTACTAGATTATTCAACAACAATTCAAACACATGATGATTATATTCTAATATGATCTTACAATGAACTGCTACGTTACTCGATCGAATACCATGAACGTTGGATGTATCAGATCCATGATTATCATATGATTGGATGACTAATTCACAAAACTGAAGTTGACAATGGTTACTTAGCTGAAATAATTTTACATGAATTAGATGACCACAAACATTTGATCCAACCAAAAAACCTATTAGATATATCTTCTGAGGTAATATTTCAAAACAAGGTATACCAGTATGGTATGACTGAACAAATATAGTAGAATATGGCAGCAATTGATATGATTATATATCTACAAGATATATTGCTGAACCTGAATCCACTTTGCCAGCAACTCAACAAGCGATTATTAACCAATATTTCTGATCAGGTTCTATCTACACGCAAAACTGGCAGACTAATTGATGTTCTTTGTCTGCTTTCCAAGTAGTTCAACTTACTCCTCAAGTATTCTTATCGACCTATACTTTTCAAGATCATACTATTTATATTCTTACGGGTGGTAATTATATTTCTCACGTTGGTTCTTTAAATAATTGATTTACTTTTGGCGGTAACTGTATTGCTGTTGTAGGGACTAATGATACAAAAATTGTAAAGACAGGTCCATCTACCAATAGTATCTTTTATGCAAATAACAAACGTAATATTATCATAGATAATGTAAAAGTAGATTGAACATATTATACTACTACACCATACTATCCACAAACAAAATATGGAATACAATTTGATGGTGCGAGCAACAACAATACGTTTAATAATATACAAGTAGCTAATAATTCACAATATGGAATATATCTTGGTTTATCATCACATCACAATACCATTATCAATGCGCAGATATTCAACAATATTATCGCTTGAATACATCTTTATTATGCTTCGAATTATAATGTTATCAACAATACACAGATATATAACAATAGTGGATATGGTATCTGGTTTGCTAATGGTTCAAACAGAAATACTATGAACAATTTCCAAGCGTATAATAATGATATTTGAATTTTTGGTGATCTTACTACTACAGAAAATATCCTCAATAGAGCTGCTATCTATAATAATAGTAGTGTAGGTATCTATTTCAAAAATTCTTCTGGTAATGTACTCAATGATGTAAGAATATATAATAATGGTATAGGTATTAGAACACTTTATAGTTCACTCGGTAATACGTATTATGGAGACCTCAATCTTTTTGATAATGTATGATGAAACTTTGATGGAACCAGCGGACACGATACGTATCTTTCTCCTGGTAGTGTAAGTATTTTCCCTTATTGAGGTATAATTACCACAGGGATCAATATGATGTCTTGTCTTGACGCTACGAATCCTACATTATCATGAACAACCACTACCCTTTTAAACAGTGGTACGTGCAATACTACTGGTTTCGTCGCTGCAGCATTATTACAAGCTAGCACATATGTTAATTATCAATTTTGATTACATATGTATAAACAAAAAATACCGGTAAGATATGAAAGTGGGAATACTCAACCTGTCCAAATCCCTACACAATATGATGCTAATAAGTATATTGCTGAAATTTTTGCTATCCGAGATAACACACCAGAATGAATGATATTTACCTCCAGTGGTGCTATTCAATTGAATACGTGGTATACGACTAATGTCTATACTGCTGGCGTATTGAATGTTGCCGTACCCGTTCTATTAACATTCACCGGAGGTTCGGCTACGGGATATCTTACTATTAGTTGAACTAATGTGGGACTTACCTGAACAGTAAACAATGGAGATCTTATACAAATCCATGTACTTAGCAGAACATGATATAGCGAAACAGTAACGTGATCTATAACACTTTGATCAGTAACTACAACATTTACTGTAACAACTAGATGAGCAAATCAACTACCAACTACTGGATCACTTGTTTTTGCTAGTTTTACTGGTATACAAATTAATACCTTCACATGAAATTCAACTACTATTGCAGGACTTGAAACGGGTGTTTCAGCATCTATAACTTTTTTACCGGTAACTACTTCTGGTCGATTGGAAGTATATTCTGGAACGACCTTAGTAAGCTCATGAACAACTGGAGTGAATGTAGTAAATGGTAATCAAGTTAAAGTCATCGCTCAAAGTAGCTCATGATATGCTCAAACCATAACTTGATATATTACTATCGGTCTCGGTACTGGTATGTTTACGCTCATGACTAAATGATCTGATATAACTCCACCGACAACACCATCACCTACCTATCCATTGAGTGGCGAAGAACTTTTCTTCATAACATTCAACTGGAATGCAAGTACAGATACGTGATCATGATTGGAATGATATGAATACCAAATCGCTGAAGATACTAGTTTTGTAGATATTATCAATACAGGATTTATAACAACCATATCAGGGACTGTAGGTTCACCAAATAGTGATTTTGATATTACTCGTGCGAACGAATACTACTGGAGAATTAAAGCAAAAGATAGAGATGGTAACTATTCTGCTCGAAGTACTACATGATATTTTCAAACTATAGAATTTGGTAATCGAGATTTTACCAATACAAACGATGCTAATCTGAGAACCTATTATGATTCCAATACCATTACTCTTGAGGGAATTAAACCATGATTGACACTTTGGGCTAGTGTCGATGGAAACTGAATACTCTACAAAAACGGAACCGCTAAATGAACAGGTACGCTTGTACAAAATGGTGATGATCTCTATATAACACTCAGATCAAGTAATACCTATGATGATACCGTAGCTTCAGTCCTTACCATAGCTAATAGAACAGCAGAATTTGCGGTGACTACCAAACTAGAATCTAGCAATTGATGTTCACTTACTCCTACTGACGAAGAAACTATTCAAACAATCTTTGATAGCTTAGTAGCAAATTATTCTGGTGAGGCCAATAAATTTGATGAATTCTTATATACTATGCAAAGTATGCTTGCTGATCAAATTGATTTCACTAATGATTGTAATCTTCAATATCTCCAAGATCTTATCAATTCAGCAATAGGTGGCAACTTAAGTTGAAGTATAAATACAGGGAATCATATTGCTCCAAACTGTAAAGAATACCCAGTAAGTTATGATGCTGTCAAAGTATGATATACATCTCCCGTATTTAAAGTAATTACGTATTTTTCAAATCGTGATTCTCTCGCTAGATATATAGATTCCAAAAATCCTGGTGACTGTCACATCAATACCTATGCGGTTTCTTCATGGATATTTACCAATACCAATCCAAATACACACACCGCAAGCAATGGAAAAATGTATACTATCCAAAATACTAATCAGTGATATACATCAGCTGAATTCTCTACAGCGAAATATTTTGGTACTCTTGCTGGACTTCGTAACTATATAGATAGCCACAATATCCCACAAGCAATCCGAAGCCATCAAGTAGATACGAGTTTCAGTCCACAAACATATACTGCACCAAATGGGAAGGAATATATGATTTACAAAACTGATAGATGATATATGTCCTACAAACTCATCAAGGTAAGATATTTTTCTACACTTAGCGAGATCCAAAACTTTATCAAAACTAATAATAAATAGATAATTTCTGATTATCAACTATAAGACCCCCGCTTTTTAGAAGGGGGTTTATTTGAGACCCAATAAAAACACGAAGTATTGAGCGTTTTATAAGGTCGAAATTATATATTTGTTTCAAAAAATATATTATATATTTACTTGATTTTCTTTACTTATTTCCTATTAATACCATATTAAAATAAAAAGTCAAATAGTATAAATTTAAACAAAAACTTATGTTACACATCTTTCAAAAAGACGCTCTTTTAGCGTTAGCAAACAATGGTGGATTTAAATTCACTCAGAAATGGTTCCCTTATACCTCCGGATGGATAGGGCCATATTATGTCCAATCAGCCGACATTCTAAAAACAGGTCATGGTGTACAAATGGCAACTCATGCTCTTATGAGTGTCATTGAACAAATCGATGAAACTGTGGATGTTATATCTGGCGGTGAATCACGTGACTGGCCTTTTGCAGCGTGTGTTGCAGAAAAAATTGGCGTAGGTCTCTGTATGATTTACAAAGACGGTAAAATGGTAGGTGCAGATCTCAAAGATCAAAAAGTTCTTCATGTTGCAGACCTCAATAATGAGGGTTCATCTCCTCGCGACAAATGGATTCCTGCAATCAGAAATGCTGGTGGAATTATCACAGACATTGTTTTCTTAGTCGATAGACTTGAAGATGGTGTTGAGGAAATGGAAAAACTCGGATTGCAATCACATGCAGTGATTCCACTCAACGAAGATGCCTGGAACTTCCTCAAAGAACAAGGGGTTGTAACAGAAGAAATTCAATTATCATTACTTGATTATTGGAAAGATCGTAAAGCATGGGGAGCAAAGAAACTTCTCGAATATCCAGAGCTTCTGATTGATATTCTTACCAAAGACAAAGTTAAAGGTATTCTAATTTTCCAAAATTACTATCCACTGATAGGTGAAGACCTTGTCAAAGCTTTGGGATTTGAATCAAAAGAAAAAATTTACGAAATGTATTTAAGCTAAAAAAGGAGAAACAATATTATGAACAAAGCAGAATTATTTGGACAAATTCAGAAAAAAAATCTTTTTTGTGTGTTGGGTTAGATCCCGATATCACTAAAATGCCGGCACATCTTGTACAACCAGGAACAAATATCACGGACAGTATCTTTGACTTCAACAAAGCAATCATAGATGCTACGCACGATATTGCTGTTGCCTACAAACCTAATCTGGCGTTCTATGAATGTCACGGCTTAGAAGGTATCAAAGCATTTGAAATGACGGTAAGATATATCCGTAGCAATTATCCGGAAATCTTTATCATCGCTGATGCTAAACGTGGTGACATAGGCAATACATCAAAAATGTATGCCAAAGCCTTCTTCGATACATGGAATACGGATGCAGTAACCGTAGCTCCATATATGGGAAAAGACTCCGTATCTCCATTCCTGGAATATCCTGGCAAATGGGTTGTGTTATTAGCACTTACATCAAATGATGGAGCAAGCGATTTCCAATGGTATGGTGCTCATGATGGTGGTGGATGGAAAAATACCGATCCATTATTCTGGCAGGTAATACAAAAATCTAAAACATGGGCTACTCAGGATAATATGATGTACGTTGTTGGTGCAACCAAAACAGAGTATTTAGAAAAAATACGTACAACCATCCCTGATCATTTCCTTTTGGTTCCTGGTATCGGAGCCCAAGGTGGTAGTCTTGAAGAAGTTGCTAAATACGGTATGAATTCATCATGTGGGTTATTAGTAAATAATTCCCGTGAAGTTCTTTATGCAGGCAAAGGTGAAGATTTTGCTCAAGAATCACGCAAAATAGCCATCATAAAATGCCAACAACCTATGGAAGCACTCCTCCGTGCAAACCAATTGATATAATATAAATCTTTAAAAGTAATATTTTCGCCTGTTTTTTACGGGCGAATTTTTTTTAAAAAAAATGTATCCGAAGATACATCTTATTTTTATTATATAGTCGAATAGACAAATAGGCGAACGACTAGTCCTTGAGACAACGAACGGAAAAACCATAATTCCTATTTCATTTGGTATTGTTTCATTTATTCCTGTTCCCGTTGAAGTCCGAACCATCGGCGCAACGCAGACCGAATTCTCTGTCGAGACCGTTGAAAGTCTTACCATTATGATTACGCCAACCAGCAAAGATCATCTTTTCTCCTTCTATGAAATCTTGATAATTTCATTTATATTTTTTATTGATAATATCTCTATAGGTAGTCCGTGAAGCTGGCAATGTCTTACCTGCTTTTTTTGCCTCTCTAGTCGCTGATCATTCTGTTATAATTTTTCAATCGACTATTTCATCCCCAGTAAACAATTGCTCTCATGTATACTTTCCTTCTAGATATTCCCGTACATCTCATTCTGGATTCTCTTTTACCTTCACTCCATTTGGAGCTGTTACCTCTTTCCAGTTTGTGCTGTCTATTCTAAAATTTTTTTCTTCTAGTTTTGGAAGATTTTCTAAGGTTTCTTTAGTTTCTCTTTTCTCTTCTTTGATTCACATTTTCTTGTTTAAAGCATCAAGAAGCTTTTTTCTTTCTTGTTCATCAAGAGCGTCGACAATGCTATCGGCTTGCTTCTCTGTTTTTATCTCCACTTCAAAAGATCATGTAATTGGAGGCGTCATTGTATTAATATTTACAAAGTAAAATATATTTTATATTATAATTATATGTATATATTCGTAAAAGTCAAATAATTTTAGTGTAAAAGGAAATGTATCTGAAAACAATAAGGAACGGTTTAAAACTATCCTCTATGTAAAAAAAAATAAAAAAAGGCGAATGATATTCGCCCCTACAATTTTATGTATTCTACAATTTTAATTCTATTCGTTCACGATCTTATGCATGATACCATTGAGGAGTTTTGGTGCACCTTCATCAGAATACCTTTTTGCAAGTTCTATCATTTCATTCAATACAACTTCTTTGGGTGTCTCAAGTTCTTTCCATTCAATATATCCAAGCAAGAATATCGCTTGATCCAAAGGATCCATTTGTATGTATTGAAACGTTTGTGCATAAGTATTTACCTTTTCGGCTATTTCCTCAATATATTTTGTGAAGTTGATTCCCACCTTTGCAATATAATCAAAATCTATGTCTTCTATCGCTCGTTCGTCAAAAAAGCAGTCAACAAATTCTTTGAAATCTTCTATCGTATAGACTACTATATGTTTTCTTATTTGTTCTTTTAACTTCTCTTTTTCTTCATCATACATCCCTTTATCTGTCTTGAAAATATAATCAATAAATAATGATTCAGTAAGCATTTTATCTTCCAAAAGCAGATTAACAAAAAAACAATGCTGATACAAATAGGAAAGTACTATTTTTCTCGCATTGATTCTTGCTTTTATATTCATGTGATGAAACTAAGGAACTAAAGATCTACTTCGTATAATTTTCAATTTCTAATTTTTAATTTTTAATTCTGAATTTTGCATTCTGAATTCTGAATTAATTTAAGCGTCTACTACCTTGTCTTTGCTCTTACTCTTGATAGTTATTATTTGTTTTCCTTTGTAATATCCACACACTGGACAAACTCTGTGAGAAAGCTTTTTAGCTCCACAGTTTTTACATACAGAAATCTTGTGTTCTGCTACCATTCTTTTGATATTTAACATTTCCCATGTTGAATGTCTTTGGCGTCCTTTTGCTTGAGAAATTTTCTTTTTTGGTCCGATTGTCATAATATTAGTTTAGAATGTTAAAATGTTTGGAATGTTTTGAACGTTAACCTTTTAACGTTTTAACCTGTTAACCTGTAACAAAATTTATTTTATGTCCACAACCGTTTTGAGGTATTTTCTACCATCAAATCTAGCTACTTTTTTCTTACTGAATACTACAGTTCCATCTATTTTTGCGTGAACTGAGAAATCACTACCTAGGTAGGCATTTTTTCCACATTCATATTTAGATCATTTTTGTCTAATGATAATATTACCTGCAGTAGCTTTTTGTCCTCCGAAAACCTTTACTCAACGGTACTTTGGTTTCGAATCTCTAAGATTTTTTGCCGATCAACCAGCCTTTTTGTGTGCCATTTTACTCTATAACTAACAATAAAAAACGAAAAAATTATTTTGTAGGCTTGTGTATAGCAATTTCGATACTATTTTCAAGCCTTACTTTGACATTATTACTCTTGAATATCTATTCCATGATCTTTTCTGTAAATTTCACCTACTGGTAAGAGTCTTCCGATAATAACGTTTGATTTAAGATCAGAGAGTTTATCAATAGATCCTTTGAGTGATGATGATACCATAACTCTGATTGTTTCTTGGAACGATGCTGCGGACAACCATGAATCTGTTTCTTTAGCGATATTGGTCAATCCAAGTGCCAATCTTTTACCTTTGGCTGCTTTCTTTCCTTCAGCTTCAAGTTCTTTGTTTACCTTGATAAATTCTTCGTATTTGACGTATATTCCAGGTATGAAACTACTATTTCCAGAATCTTCGATAAAGACTTTGGAGAACAACTGTTTCACTACTACTTCGATATGTTTGTCGTTAATATCTTGTCCTTGAGATCCATATACTTTTTTGATCTCTCTGATAATATATTTCTGTGCTTCAAGATCTCCAACAATATTTTTATATTCTTTGATAGCGAGTGATCCGCTGGTAAGTATTTCTCCTTTGAATACTTCTTCTCCATCTTTTTTGATCGGAGTAATTCCTGTCAATGATTTAATATATTCTTCTTGGATACCTAGAATTACATGATCTGCTTTGATTTCTAGTATCTTCCCCGCTTCTTTAATCTTGAGTTTAGATTTTCCTTTTGATGCGAATACTCATCATTTTTTGATTTCTTCTCCTTTTTTCACATCTACTTTATATCCACTCTTGAGTAAGTATGTTTTCTTCTGATATTCAGATACTACCCTTACATATCTCACCTTATTTGTTTCATAGAACGAAACTTTTCCATCGAATGGTGCGATAATAGCAGGTGTTTTAGGATCTCTTACTTCAAACAATTGTTTTACTCTATCGATACCAAGTGAATTGGCATCTTCTCATTTTGCTACTCATCATCCATGGAATGTCGTCAATGTTAACTGAGTTGATGGTTCTCCGATAGATTGTGCAGCAATAATTCCTACTGGTACTCACACATCTACTATTCTTCTTGTTGAAAGATCAGTTCCGTAACATTTTTGACAGATTCCACTAATACTATAACATACCAATGGTGATCTTACTTTCACGTCTTCTATTTCCATATCTTGGAGTAATTGCATATTTTCTTTATCTAACAAATCGTCTTTACTCAAAATAACATTCTTTTTCTTATCAAGTACATCTTCAGCCAATACTCTACCGCTGATGACATTGTAGAAATTTTCTCCTTTGAGTTCTGATTCTTGTTTTGTATATCCTACATATTTTTCTGTTCCACAATCATTTTCTCTGATAATAACTTCTTGTGATGCATCACAGAGTTTTCTCGTCAAATATCCTGATTCAGCTGTTCTCAACGCTGTATCTGCCTTTCCTTTTCTTCCTGCATGCGCAGAGATAAAGTATTCAATAGGTCTCAATCATTCAACGAATGAATTTTTGATTGGAAGCTCGATAATTTCTCCTTGTGGATTAACTACTAATCACTTCATACCTGCAATCTGCGTCATATGTGTCTGTGATCATCTCGCTCATGAATCTACCATCGTATACAAATCTTGTCCTGGTCATGTCATAGATTTGAGACTTTCTTCAATTTTCTTTTTTACATCACTCCAAATCTTGATGATGAATCTGTGTTTTTCTTCTTCTGAAAAGAATCCTTTGAAAAAATATTTATAGACTTCATTTGTCTTAAGATCTCCACATCTGAGTTCTTCTTCTTTTTCTTTTGGTACTTTCATATCTAGGATATTTACAGATGTCGCTCCTAATGTCGCATATTTGAATCATAAATCTTTGATATCATCAGCTACATATACGGTAGTCTGCATATCATATTCATCGAATATTCTACTGAGCAATTTTTTGATATCTTTATTTTTGAGTTTCATATTAATGAATCTGATCTTTTCAGGCAATACAGAATTGAAAATAACTCTTCCGACCATTGTCTCGATCGGTGTGTTGTTATAATTCAGAATAATTTTGTCTTTTACAAAAAGTTCTTCATTAGCATAACTCGTAAGTACACTTTCTATGCTAGAAAAAACACCTGCTATGGGTTTCTTTTGTCGTTCTTCTTCTGTTTGATATTTTGGCGTTCTGTGATCATAAAAATCAGTAAGATAATAGACACCGAGTACCATATCTTGTGAGTGTGCAATAGTCGGATCTCCTGATCCTGGTTTCAAAATATTCTTGTCAGCTGCTATAAGATCTCTTGCTTCTCTTTGTGCCTCATCAGAAATTGGTAAATGGATCGCCATCTGATCTCCATCGAAATCGGCATTGAACGAAGGACACACTAACGGATGGATTCTGATTGTCTTTCCTGGCATCAAAATAATTTTGAACGCTTCGATAGAAAGTCTATGCAATGTCGGCGCACGATTCAATAATACCCATTTATCTTTGATTACCTCTTCGAGGAATTTCAACGCTAATGGTGATTCTTCCTTGATGAGTTTTTCAGCTTGTTTAGGTGTATATACTATTTTTTTCTCTATAAGTTTTCCAATAATGAATGGAGTAAACATCTTAACAGCGATATAGATTGGTAATCCACATTCGTTAAGTTTAAGTTCAGGACCAACAGTAATAATTGATCTTCCTGAATAATCTACCCTCTTTCCTAATAAGTTTTTTCTAAAGATTCCTTCTTTACCAGAAAGCATATCTGAAAGCGATTTGAAGACTTTTATACCTGCTCCACTTCCTCCTGATGCTCCAGCTTTTTCTCCTACTAAAAGATTATTTACGGATTCTTGTAAAAGTCTGATTTCGTTTTTCTTTACAACATCAGGCATCCCCACTTGAATCATTTTTTTCAATCTAATGTTTCTCATCAGTACACGTCTGTAGAATAAGTTAACATCTGATGATGCAAACTTCCCTCATTCGAGTTGTACTACCGGTCTAAGATCAGGTGGTATTACTGGTAATTTTCTGATGATCATATTTTCTGGTTTTACTCCAGAAACATGCAAGTTGATAAGCAATTTTATCAATGCAATAAGTTTTTTTCTTTGTTCTTCTGATTTAGTATTTTTGTATATTTCTATATTCTTTTTGATATCTTTCTCTACATCTATACCTTGAAGTAATTTCAAAATAGCTTCAGGACCTGATTGAAATACAATCAAATGAGAAAATCTCGCGAAAATATTTCTAAAATCGTTTTCGAAAATAGTCGAACCTACTGCTAAATCAGCGATAATAGATTTGATTCTATTGAATTCTTTATCTAATGATTCTTTGTTATCGTTGAATAATTTTTCAAGTTCTTTTGATTTTTTCTGTGAATCTTTCCCTTTTTCATTACCTACATCTTTTGCAAGTTCTGATTTGTAGAGTAATTCAAGTTCTTTTACTTTATTATCAAAATCTTCTTTGATACTCTCTTTGATTTTCTTTTCAAAATCTTTGTCCACTTTTTGGACCATAATATATTTTACGAAACTCAATATTTTATCAATTTCATTTGAAGAAATACCAAGTAATTGATTTACTCATCCTGATGGACTTGATTTATACCAGATATGAAGCAATGGAACTGCTAGTTCTATATGTCCCATTCTTGATCTTCTTACTCTAGAAGTTGTTACTTCTACTCCACATCTTTCACAAACGATTCCCTTATATCTTACTCATTTATATTTTCCACAACTACATTCATAATTTTTGACCGGTCAAAAAATGGATTCACAAAATAATCCACCTTGTTTAGGTTTCCCTGTTCTATAGTTAACCGTATCAGGATTATCCACTACTCCATGTGACCACTTTTCTATATCTTCCACAGAAGCAAGTCTTACAATCAATCCTTCAAATTTTGTTTTATTCATACTAATATCCTTAGTAAGAAAATAAATGAATTATTTCTTAAATGCTAAGTGTTAAATTCTAAATGCTAAGTATAAATCAATATTTTATTTATAACTTAGCACTTAAAACTTAGCATTATATTTGTTATTCAAGTTCTCAGAAATCTTCCATCTCTTGAATTACATTGTCGATAATTTCTTCTTTTTCTTGTCCTATTTCTTCTTCTGTAGCAGTAGTTTCTTCTGCTTCCCCTGGTATAGTACTCTTCATGACACCAGAAAGTCATAGATTAACTATTTTCTTAATTCTATCTTCTTGAACGATTTCAAGTTCTTCTATACTTAATGGTTCTATATTTTGACATAATCCCTTGAAAAGGTATGTTAATAAATTGAATGATTCTGGTAATCCACCAATCTTTGGTTTCTGTCCTTTGATAATAGATTCATATAATTTATTTCTTCCGATTACATCATCTGATTTAACGGTAAGCATTTCTTGTAATGTATATACTGCAGAATACGCTTCTAATGCCCATACTTCCATCTCTCCGAATCTTTGACCTCCTTGTCTAGATTTTCCTCCGAGTGGTTGTTGGGTAATCAATGAATATGGTCCAACAGATCTCGCATGTATTTTATCTTCGACCATATGTACGAGTTTGAGGATGTGCATGTATCCAACAGTTACTTTCTGGTCATATTTTCTACCATTTTCTCCATTGAAAATATTAAATTTCAAATCATCCATTCCGCACATTTTAGTGAATTCGGTCAAATCTTCTGATGAAAATTTAGAGAATGTCGGAACAGCAAAGCTTACTCCAAAATGTTTAGCAATATATCCAAGTTGTGATTCAAATAACTGTCCCATGTTCATACGAGATATTACTCCAAGTGGATTAAGTACTACATCTACTGGATGTCCATCTTCTGTAAATGGCATATCTTCTTCTGGTACTACGATAGAAATAATACCCTTATTTCCATGTTTTCCCGCAAGTTTATCTCATACTTCTATTTTTCTTGTACTTGCCACATATACTTTAATCTTCTTTCTTACTCCTGCCATCAAATTATCTCCTTTTTTAGCATCAAGGATAACAACATCAATAACCTTTCCTTCGTTACTTCCTGATGGTACATATAATGATGTATCTTTAACATTTTTTGATTTATCTCCAAATATCGCTTGAATAAGTTTTTCTTCTGGAGTCAGTTCTCCTTCAGATTTTGGAGTTATTTTTCCAATCACGATATCTCATCATTTGACAATAGATCAGATTCTAATTACTCCATCATCATCCAAGTTTTTAAGTTTGTTCATAGAAACTCAAGGAATATCGTTGGTTGTTTCCTCAGGTCCAAGTTTAGTATCTGCTACCTCGATTTCATATTCATCAATATTTACTGATGACAATTCATCATCTTTTACTAATCTTTGAGAGATAACAATCGCATCTTCATAATTATATCCTTTCCATGGCATAAACGCTACTCTAAGGTTTTTTCCGAGTGCCATTTCTCCATTTACCGAACATGGTCATTCTGCAATAAGATCTCATTTTTTGAGTTTTTCACCCAATGAAACTCTAGGAATCTGTGTCATACATGATTTACTATTTGATCTTGCGAATACTACTAATGGGTACTCTTTGATTCCTGTCTTATATTTTACTTTTACTCTTTTTCCATCTACATAAATTACTTCTCCTTCAGCTTCAGCTTTGATAACTGCGTGCGTCATCTGTACGATATCCCTTTCAAGTCCTGTACCTACCAAAGGCGCATCATTTTTGAGTAATGGTAATGCTTGTCTTTGTTGGTTAGTCGCAATAGATGCACGAACCGCATCGTTATGATCTACGAATGGAATCAATGATGTATTTGGTGAGAATATTTGTGATGGATTTACATCTACATGAGTAATATCTCCTACATGGAACATTCCCATTTCATTAAATTGTCTTGCAGCTACACGAACTTCTGTAATATTATTGTATGCATCAAGCGGTGTTGTCGCATCAGCAATACAACATTTTTCATCTAATTCAGGAGAAATATATTCTACTTCGTCCGTAAAGAACGGTTTAACTCCTATAGATTTCCCAAGTTTACCATATGTTTTTTCTATCTGTTTAGCTGATTTTTCATCTATATAATTATCTTCTTTTACAATCACTGATTTCAATTCTTTTCCCTTTGCATCTAACTCATGAATATCACGATGTGCGATTCTATTGACCAACATTTCTTGTTTTGCTGGCACCTCACGGTATATTTTGAGTGCTGGAGTTTCTAAAAATCATTCGTCATTTACACGAGAATATAATGATTGGTAAATTACCAGTCCAATGTTTTGTCCTTCAGGTGTTTCAATAGGACAGATTCTTCCATAATGTGAAGGGTGAACATCACGTACTTCAAACTTGGCAGTTTCTCTTTTGAGACCTCAAGGCCCGAGGGCAGTAATTCTTCTCTTATGTTCTATCTCTGATAGTGGATTAATTTGATCTAAGAATTGAGAAAGCTGAGACGTAGCAAAAAAGCTCTTAACAGCATTATCAACGATTTTGAAATTTACTAAATCAGTTATTTTGAGTGGATTTTCTAGATTTAAGATACTGAGTTTTCCTTTGATACTCTTTACAAATTTTCTCATCACGGGTTGGAGATGTGCGTAAAGAATCTCTCCCATAGATCTGATACGTTTATTTGAAAGGTGATCAGAATCATCAATATAATATCATTTTTTGAAGTTTGAAAGATGGAATAGATATTTGAGTGCTCCTATTAAATCTTCTCCGTCGAAAATGTTTGCGATATCTCCATCCAATGGTTTTTTGATTCCTAATTTTGCATTGATTTTTCTTCTTGCAATTCTTCCCACAAAAATTCTCTCTGGCGAAAGAAATTGGTTTTTGATATAATTGAGCGCACTTTCTGGATCAATCAATTCTCCTGGTCTTACCTTGTTATATACAAATTCTGCAGCAGATAATGCGTCAGTAGTAGTATCTTTTTTGAGTGTTGTCTCTAAATAATTGAAGTCTTCTTCATCAAAACAATCTTTGAAAAATGCTCTGATGCTTTCATCATTTTCTATTCAGAATATTCTCAATAATGTTGTAATAGGAAATTTCCTTGATTTATTTATCCTGGCTACAACGACTCAAGATTTTTCTGTCTGTACTTCCAACCATGGTCCATTTTCAGGGATCACTTTGAATGAATATCTGAATTCTTTTTTAGCAAAAAATATACCGTATGATCTGATAATTTGTGAAATAATTACTCTTTCTACTCCATTGATAATATAGGAAGCTGATGGTGTCATAAGTGGCAAAATACCTATATTTGCACGTTTACTGAACAATGTCTTTTCTGTTTTTTTCTTTCCATCATCATGTATTTCACTCAGTTTTACCTTACCGGTAATGATTCCTCCATACGTTAATTCTTTTTTCTTACATGTTTTAGAATCATCGATAGGATCAGAAATTTTGATATCATCTATCTCTACATACATTTTTTCTCCAGCAATATCCCATACTGGGTTGATATTACCGAAAAGCTTGTGGATATATTTTTTGATAAAATCACTGTACCCTCTCTTTTGAAGATCTAATAGATCAGGGAAACTAGCGAACTTTTTTGGACTACGCAAAAATATTCTATCTCATTCTCTATAGAAATCTTTGAATATATCAGGTATTTTATTTGCTTTAACTCCTCTAGTGATTACTTTTGTCGGTTTGCTAAGCGATACATTTGGTTTTACTACGTGTTTTTCTACTGGTTTACTTACTTTCTTTGCAACTACTTTAACCACTTTAGCTGGTTTAGCTTTTTTGGCTACTGGTTTACTTACTTTCTTCGCAACTGGCTTAACCGCCTTAGCTGGTTTAGCTTTTTTGGCTACTGGTTTACTTACTTTCTTCGCAACTGGTTTTGTTTTTTTTATTTCTTTTTTTCCTTGAGAGGTTTTTTTTGATTTCATAAGGTTATCTGTGATAAGAAAATAAACGATGAATACGGCTGTGGATTAGTCAAAAATTTTCTTCTCATATATTCTCCTTATCTCTGTATCTTGAAGAATATATAGTCACCAACTCAATAATTTTTCATTTTATTTCCCCACTATGGTGGATAGATACATTATTTGTTGTCCGACTAAAAACAAAAAAATTCAAAAACCGGTTTACGATCTTTGAGGAGTCAATTGTTTTCTTCCCTTAGCTCTTCTTCTGCTGAGTACTGCTCTTCATCCTGCACTCTCCATTCTTTTTCTGAACCCATGTTTACCTATTCTTTTATCTCGAGAATATTTTCTTATTCTCCTTAATTTACTAGCCATCTTCCTTTATGATAAATGATAAATTTACATATTAACTCATACCTAACGTTGCATTATTTAGTATAGGCTAACAATCCAAGTTCTCTAGCTCTAAGAATTGTAGTCTTTAATTTCTTTTGTGTTCCTACAGAATTGTGAGTATATTCTCTTGGCTTAATATTACCAAATCTTGTAATATATTTTTTTAACATCGTTACTGATTTTCGACTGATATATTTTTCATTTTTTTTCTCAGCGAAAAAACTAACTTTTTGTCAAAGTTTTTTAGCATCCCAACTCTCTATAACTGCGTTAAGTTCATCATTAACTTTTTTGAACGTTACAAAATCATCAGTTTTATTCATCTTGAAAATAAAGTATCTCTTGATAGCTTTATTATACAAGACATTCTTTTTTATCATATCCAAATCTTCAGCTTCCGCTTCTATACAATATGAATACATATATGCCTTATCATTTCAAGCCTTATTACCTAAATTGTAGGCCAATTGTTGAAGTCCAATATCATCCTGTTGAACAATATTTGTTTTGATAAGCTTTTCAAAATCAGATACCACTTCTTTGCGGTTAGTTTCTGATAAAGATGCATCAACTAATAACACTACATCATACTTTTGCATTATACTTTATTATAAATTAAAGGATTTACAGATTATAATTTCTACGATCAAATAGCCATTCTGACAAATGCGATAACTTTCATGTCAGCTGGTAAAATATCTTTTATTTTCTTTGATCCGTCTCTAATATATTCTTGTTCCAAAAGCACATAATCAGCTAATGATTTTTGTATTTTTCCATCAACGATTTGAGTAATCATTGCTTCTGGTTTTCCAGCAGCTCTAAGTTCTGCGCTGAATTCTTCTTTCATTTTTGCTACTTCGCTAGCATCTACTTGATCAAATGATACATAGCTAGGATTCATAGCAGTTACTTGCAAAGCAAGTTCTTTTGCTGCTTCATCATTTCCTCATTCGAAGAAGATGAGTGTAGCTACTTTATTTCCTGGATGATTATAGATAAATGGCTTTTTGTGAGTAACAAAGACACCACCTATTTTCATATTTTCACCTGTTTTTCCCATAAATTCTTTTACTTCATTTTCAACAGTCTCTGCTATTGTAGGATCGAGATCAGCCAAAGCAGTTATCTCTTTGTCACCTTGAGCAATTTTAGTAAGAACAGAATCAAATAACGCTTGAAAATTTTCGTTTTTTGCTACGAAATCCGTTTCACACAAAAGCTTAAGTGCAACTGTTTTTTCACCTATCTCTACAATTTTAACGATTCCTTCTTTGGTATCTCTTTCTCCTCTACTTCCTGCTTTTGCAATTCCTTTTTTCTTGAGAATTTCTTGTGCTTGTGTCAAATCGTCACCTGCTTCTGCCAAAGCTTCTTTACAGTCTTTGAGCGGTGCAAATGTAAGATCTCTCAATTGTTTAAGTAATTCTATGTTTCACATGATGTATGGTGATAATGATAAATGTCGTGAATAAAATCAGATATTTTAATTTCTAATTTTAAATTTCTAATTTCTAAACTAGATTTTAGTTTCTGGAGTGGGTTGTTCTGGTTGTATTTTTGGTATATCTTCTTCTTTATTAACCTCAAATAAATTCATAATCCATTCTCCTAAACCAACGAAAATCGCTAATTTATTGTCTTGTACTATAGTATATGTCCCGTCTCGAGCTTTTTTAATGAAGATAGCCAAGAATGTGACCATAACCACTACTATAAGTATAGGAATATATTTTATCATTGGAATAAACATAAATATTGACGTTACTACGACAAGAAGAAGAAACACCGCTCGCCATCACAAAGCTTGTTTGAGATGAAACTGTTCAAAATCACTTTTTTTCTGATTATTGAATGCGACAACAATGATCCCTATCAGGAGATACATCATCACTGCCCTCTTTTTCTCGGTACTACTAGGCATATACACCTCTTTTGAAGGTTCAACACTCATAGGAGTAGCAACTTCTGGTATTTCACCAACTGTGTTGGACTGTTGTTCAGCCACGTTGGATTGTAATATTTCTTCCATATGAATCAAAGATAAGATAAATTGCCATTAGCAATTCTTATGCGTGAAAATTAACTATATTCTCCTTCAAAAATTTTGTCTATTTTTGATTGAAGAATATATGGTTAATAATTCAGTAATTCCTCATTATTATATTTCGGACTTACTTGATTATTACACCATAAACATGCTGTTTAGAATAAAATCTACGCTCTTGTGACTTCACATATTAGCAAGAATAATGCTATCTTCTGCCCATCGTCTGTTGAAATTAGTTCCAGCGATTATGATATTTTGAATATCAGGAGTTTTAGTTATTTCATTGATGAAGTTGTCCATCATCTGACCATCAAGTACAATTACCAATTCTGGTTTTCTAGTGAGTCATTTTACTCATTTGTAGATTTTCAACACTCTTGCAAGCTTTCTTTTGTATACTAATTGCTCTTTTTTGGTTAATGACAGATAATTTTCTGTATCAATAAAACGAGCCATAGTATTCATGGATTCTATTCTTTTTTTGAGCGTCTCAAAATTCGTCAAAAATCCAGAAGGAAGTTTGTAATTGAGATAATTGAATCAGTACTTTTCACCTAGCTTTTCGAGTTCGTCCGCATACATTTTCTTTTCAGATACTACCAAGATTTCTTTTCCTTCTTCTTTAGCTTTCTTAATTTTCTTTTGTGCGTTCTCGATCTGCTCTATGATGGATTCAGGATTTATCACCGCTATATTGTTTACTACCCCAGCCCAATATTTATTGGTTTTTGGGTGAGCTTCGCTTTTGAGCGTACCAACATGAGCTTGTGCCTCGACTACATCGTTTACAGATATACTCATAATTTTTAGCTTTTTGATAAATAAAATTAGATTTTTAGACATTTAGATGTTTAGATATTTAGATTTCTCTAATTTTCTAAGCTTCTAAGCTTCTAATTTTCTAAGTTTCTAAATTTCTACTTAAGCGTAATAGTTGCTCCTTCAGCTTCCAATTTAGCTTTGATACCTTCAGCTTCTTCATACTTAACTTTTTCTTTAAGTACGGTTGGTGCCTTTTCAACTAAGTCTTTAGCTTCTTTAAGTCCAAGTCCCATAAGCTCTTTAACTGCTTTAATAACTCAGATTTTTTGTTGTCCAATATCAGTCAATTCGATATTAACTGTATCAGCATTTCCAGCAGCTCCTGCCTCAGCAGATCCACCAGCGGCTCCAGAAACTACCATAGCGGCAGCACTAACACCAAATTCTTCTTCCAATCCTTTTACTAATTGGTTTAATTCTACTGCACTCATCTCTTTCACGAGATCCATTATCTTCTGTGCATTCTTTGTAAGTTCCATTTCTTGAAACAATTATAATATAAAGATATTTTACAACGGGTAACAACCAACTATTCGGCTTTAGCTTCTTCTGCTGGAGCCTCTTCTGTTTTAACTTCTTCAACATTTACTTCTTCAGCTTTAACTTCTTCTTTAACTTCTTCAACTTTTGGTTCCTCTATTTTAGCGTCTTCTTTACTCTCAGCTTTAACTTCTTCTACTGCTCCACCACCATTTTTCTTTGCAATCTCGCTAAGAACACAAGCGAATGATTGTAATGGATAGTTGAATAAGTAACAAAGTTTTGATAATAATTCTTCTTTTGTAGGTACATTAGCAAGTTCATTAACATATGAACCATCTTGCCATTTTTTTTCAAACCATCATCCTATAAATGAGAACTCTGATCCTTTATTTTCTTTTTTAAACTCTTTCAAGTATTTGTTGATTACTTTGAGCGGTCCGAATTCATTTTCATGTGCATATAGTGCGAAAACCGATCCTTCTAATACATCTACATTAACATCTTCAAGTCCTGCCTCTTTGAGGGCTTTAAGAAAAATTCTCTTCTTGATGATATTCATCTCTCCATTAGCAGTTTTAAGTTCCATTCTGATCTTGTTTGCAACGGGAACAGCTATTCCTGATTGCTTAACAATCACTGCGTTTGCTGCACCAGCGAGATCATTCTTGTATTTTGCGAACAATTGATCTTTTTTCGCTTTGGTTATTGTCATACTCTCTATCTTAAGTAATTAAATATTTAGTTTTAAACAAAAAAGACTCTTTCGAGGCTCTTATACAAAAAATAATATCTGTACGTGAACCTAGGTAGGAATTGGTATTTTATGCTTTGAGCAACCTACTGTCTTGGGTGTTTATGTCAGTTTTATAGGAAAATTGGAGACGATTGCAAGTCTTTTTTTAGAGAAAAGCATAATAAGAATTTTTGGAGAACAGAAATACAAAAAAAATTATAAAATTTTTTATATATTACTACAACTATAATTTATAATTCTTTCTTTTTATCATTTATTGTATTTTTTTTTATATTTTCTTTATCGTTTTTTTTAATTTTATATTCCTCCACTAGAATATTTATTTGACTCTCTATTTTATTTTTAGAAGATATTATATTTTTGATATTTTTTTCTAGAATACTAGTATCTTTTATCAGATTATCTAAATTTTCTTTCCCTATTACACTTATATCTATTTCAAATCATCATTCTTTATGCACTTTTGAAGAAATTATTCAATTACTCAAAAAACCGTTCAAAATATTACAATATTTATCCATGAGTAACCTAAAATTATAAGAATCTGTTTCCGTTCCAGATACATTTAATTCTTTTTTTATTGTATTCATATCTATCATTCATAAGTCATTATTTTCCTTATATTTATCCAATAAATCTTGTAATCTCATTCATCCAGATATATAATAATTTATTCAACTTTCTGCTAATGCTTCTTTATATTCTGGAACACGTATAATATCCTCTAATGTCACTTGATATTTTGTTTCTCGTCATTCTATATCTCAGACCTTACCACCAGCAGATTGTATATATACATGGACAGTTTGATCTCAAAAAATAAACTGTGGATGAAAAGTTCCTATAGAATCTTTTTTTACAGAAACAGATATATTCTTTGATTTTCCAATATCGGACAATGCTTGATACAGTTTCCCTGCTCAACTTTTCATTTGTTCTTCCGATATCTCTTCATTTTGATCAGATATATTTTTTTCTATAGATTCTTCCATTGTATTCATATATAATAATTTAAAAAAACTACTTCGATATTGCCATACTATATATATTACCATTAATGTCAAATAATTCAAAAGAGGTACTTCATTCTTTTGTGGATGCTATAATATTTCATTCTTTAGTCTTTATTTCTATTACTGGTGTTTTTCATCATCTAGTATTGTGTTGTATAGCAGAATATAATCTCCATGTATGATATAATGCCATATTAATAGTTACTCAATCTTCTTCAACATTGAAAGATGGATCATTATACATAGTGACGTAATTTTCATCATTAATAGTGATTTCATATTTTCATCAAACATCTACACAATTATCTACTGCAAACAATCATCCTACATGCCTCATACTAAATCAATTTACCTTTTCATTTAATATGACATTTTCCATAACAGCCCAACTTTGTTCTCATTCCCCAGAATAATCAAACTGTTTTAAATTTTCCAAAACAAGTAATTTAAATTTATCCACAGAAAGATTAGATTCTATATTTCGATCTATATTGAATTGTTTTTTCTGATCTACAACAACACTACTTTTATTTAATTTATAGACCTCTGTTTCTGAATACAAAGATATAAGTTTATTTTTTATTTCTATTTTTTTATCTAATTCTGTTGTTTTTTCATATTTTTCTAATAATCCTATTATTTGTGAATTTTTGGTATTACTTCATATCGAATATATCATATCCATAAACGCAGCCTCTCATTGTTCACCAACTAACCTATTCCAAGTCATATCTAAATTATCTGCATCACGTACCTGTTTTAATATTGGATCATTTTCTATCTCAGCTACTTTAAATTCAAGTCATATTCATGCATCTTTTCAGTTCACATACCTTCATATAAATCATTTTGTATCACTAACAATACTTCAATCTCATTTTTTATATATAGGATTAGATATAGCATCAGAAGATACAACATTCAAATTTTCTTTTCCTTTTTTAGTTTCTATCTGTATTTTTCCCAATTCCGTTTTTATTTCTTTTGCCAAAACATTAGAGCCAGCTAATTCCGAAATATATTGTATTTCTATATCTGTTTTACCATATATATTTATATACTGCTTTAATGTTGCTAATCATTTAGCATTATTGTCTGGTTTCCCTATTTCTCATAATAAGACTTCAATATTTCCAACCTTAACCTTTATAAGAAATCCATTTCATTTCCACGTATCTGCAGAATGATATAAAACTGATTCCAACATATCCTTCTTTATTATTTCACGTTGTGCTTCGGGGAAACTTTCCCAAAATTTCATATCATAAAATGTCTGTTCAAACAACATTGCTCACAAAATTCCATGACTTGGTTTATCAAATTTTCCTGATTCTGATGCTGGATATCAAAAATCATGTGCTATTCCACTCAATTTATACAAAAATTCTGCCTGTCCCTTACTTATCCCATATTTATTCTGTAAAAATAATATATCTTCAGGATTATTTTCAATATTTTGTGTCAAAAAATTAGTTACTTGTAATGAATGATCAAACCCATGTGAATTTAAATGTTTAGGATTATCTACCGTCTGTGAAAATCATAATTTCATTATTGTTTTTTTGATTTCAGCTTTTTGTTCTGTAGTAAAACCATCTACTTCCAAAAAAGAATCAATATATTCATTTATACTCAATTGTTTTCCACCTATATTTAATTTTGTTTCAGGATTAAAAATTTTTACTGCCGACATAAATTGTATCTCAAAATTTTCTATTGCTTTAGTTCAAAGCGCTTGGGCATTTGCTAATCATTCATTATATTGATCCAATTGTTCTTGTAGAAAACTTCCCTCTAAAGAATTCATATCTACTACAGCTGGAATTTTATATTTTTTTATAAATTCATCTATCGTTATTTTGTTATCTACTACCGTATATTCATTCACCTCTATTTTTACTGAATTCTTTCATAAATATCCATGTTCAAACAGTGTTCTTGCTTGATCAAATGTTATAGTTCCATTATCTATAAATGGTTTGAGTATCTCCATTTTCTGTCTTATTTGTTCGGTAGTATAATTATATACTCATGGACTATATTCTGGATTTTTTCCTGGTCACTCTTGTCATGTTTCATGTGCCTTTTGTAAAGCATCTAGCAATGGTGTATTTTTTACATCATTTATATCCAATCACAATTCAGTTGCCATTTTTTGTCTTCTCACATCTGACTCCAAAAAGCTATTTTCTACCACTGTCTGGAGATTATACATAGTATTTTTACCTTTTTTTCGGCTATAGAGATCATTCATCGTAGTAAACGATGTACTAAACAACTTATCAAAAAATGGAATATTTTTTTGTAATTGATCAGTAACGAGATGTCATGACCAAAAGAATAAATTAGGGTCTATTCATAATTTTGCTAAAGCTCCTACTCCAATTAATTTTGTGAGATTAATTCATCGTTCTTTTGCTTTGGCTTGAAACAGTTTTTGAAACTCTGCATCTCATGGCTTACCTATATTACTTTTCATTTGTATATATGATTTGTAGACATCAACCAATTGTGTTCAAAAAACCATTTTAGCTTCATGCAGAAAATGTTTTACATTATTAACCACATATGTTCCTAGGTCAGCTACTATATCAGATTCAGTTTTTCCATCTAATGATAATGCTAAGTCATATATTTTTACTTTTATTTTATCCACAAAGGTCATCTGTTCTTGATCTGTAATGTTATCAATATCCGTTTCTTCGTTGATATCCGTTTCTTCGTTGATATCCGTTTTTTCATTGATACTTGTTTCTTCATCAAAAATACTCTGCTCTTGTATTATTTCCTCTATCGTTGATTCTGTAGTTACTTCTGTGTTTATATCTACTTCTGTGTTTGCCGGAGTGATATTTTGTTTTTCAGATATATTAGTAGTATTAGTTGATTTTTTTTTAGTAAGCGTAGTTTCTGATACAACCTTTATAATAATAGTTCCTTTTACGGTAATGAGTTTTATCGTCCCATCAGTATCGGTTTGAATCGTACCTATACCTTGATTTTCTGCAGCTATTTTGAATGCATTAAAATTTTTCTTATCCATATGCACTTCATCAGTAGCAGCATCATGATTTATCGTTGCTTCATATTCAGCAAAAAACGCAGCCTTGTTATTAAGAAATTCTGATGCTTTGGATGGTATTAATTCTATAATATGGGTATCAAGCAATACCTTTCCTGCTTTATTTTTTACAATGTTTGTTGCATCCATCGGCTTGGTAAGTTCCAACTTTCCTGTTTGTATATTAGTACTTGATGTATATCATTGAGTATTTACATAAAAATCCACAATTTCTTGAACATTTTGTGAATTATGACACATTTGGGTTCTTATAGCATTACCGTCTATCGTAGATAGTCCACCCGATAAATTATGCTTTTGCGCAAATCAATCTGGATGACCATTTAAACAATTAATAAACGTCATAAACCCTCATAATACGGGATGTACTGCCTGAGAAGTGTTTTCTGTAACCTCTTCAAATGTCTCTTCAGCAAATTCCGTCATGAATCTTTTTCCAAAACTATGCGCTGCAGTATTTGCTATAGTAGATTCTGCTCCTATTAATTTACTCGCTCAATCTTTAAATTTTCATAACCGTGTCGTTGGTTTCAACCAACCAGCATTAAATCATGCCTTACTTAGTGCTTGTCCTACAATCGTTCATGCTGCCATAAATCAGAACGTACTTATTGTCCCCATAAGAAATTCTGTTCCTATATTACTTCGAAAATCTTTAGCGGTCATACTCCCAGCGATATATTTTTCTACATCAGTCTCATTGATATATTCTACCTTGGCTCAATTTACATAGATAGGATTATAGGTATTTTGAATTCACTCATTTATCATAGTCCCCACTCTATATCCCACCATACCAGCTCACGTAGTGATCATTGCAGATATCAATAATGAAGCACCTCATAGTGATGAACCACCGCTTGGTGCAGCGAGAATAACTGCAACTACTGCTACTGCTATCGCACACAGGGTAGCTATTCAATTGTTTTTCATCCATGTTTTAAATGCCAATCGATTTGTGTTATTTGCTCATACTTGAGGAAAATTTTTAAACAACTCTCTAGCCTTGGATGTATCATCTTTTACCTCATAAAAATTTATCATATCCTGAAATGCTGCTATCATCTTATCTATATTTTCTTCTGAGGAATTTTTTATCCCACTTGTTGATGCTCTCATTGCTTGTAATTCAGCTAGACTTGTTTTCCAGCTGGCTACTTTACCTTCAAGTAGAGGCATCGAGTATGTTTGAAAACTAGCAAATTTTTTGTAAAAATCAGCTACTTTTGTATCATCTATTCATTCTTTTGAATTAAATTTATCCCACCCATCTATAATCGGTGCCATTTCCGTATTTGCCGTCTCGAATGTATGTAATATCGCCTTCATATCATAATCATACGTATCTAGATTTGCTAGATTCAATGTATTGGCTGCAGAAGACTGTTCACCAAGAGAGATTTTTTTTACTTGTACTTGTTTTTCATCTTCTACAATAATATTTTTGTCTTTGTCTCTATATGCATATCAAAATTTTATATCACTTATATTAGGCAATTCTACCATAAATCATGATTTCTTTGTCACTCCCTCTCTCACTATTATCTTTTTTCATGATATTTCTGGTGGTAATCATTTATCAACCAATCAAGATGATAGATCAATAAATCACTTTGTCTTTATATATATAGCTTCTGTACTTCATGGTAAAATCAATTTCCCGATATCGAGTGGCGTCATAGTTACTTCTTTATACATACCTGGAGCCGCATTAAGTGCCTTTTGATATTCAGTATAACAATTTGTTTTAAATTCTTCTAATGTTGGTCTGTCTATTTTTATCTTGGTATCTATTCCATCTTTTTTAGCGTCAAGTTGTGAAACTATATCATTGACGGAATCCCATTTTTTCAACTCTGTGTTCTTTTTTGCATCATATGTTTTTATTTGAGCTTGATAATCTTTGTATGTGAGACCATATCCTGTATTTTTTTCTAAAAATATTTTGATATAGTTTTCATCAAATGCTGACTTCAATTCCAAACATATTTTCAATGGATAATTTTCATAGTCTGGTTTGAATTTATATATTTCCATCATCTTCAATATTTTTTCTTCTTTCTTAATATCTGTATTTAATCTATTATTTGTAAAAGCAATTTTGTTTAGGTTTTTTATATCAGCATCTGTCCATGTTTTAGATGTTTTCTGTTTTTCAGATGCATCACTTAATGTACTTTCTAGAGTTGCAAGGTCAGCCTCTATTACCAAGAGTTCATTTTCCATACGTATAATCTCTTTGGCATTCCATAGTCTTGTATTCACTTCTATATTTGCAGTATTTGCGACTATTATTTTGTCTTTTTCTGATTTATATCTTGCTGTATAGTATTCTCCCATCGTAGTATATCAGGCAGCAAGTATATCTGCTTTTAATATACCATTGGATTCTATTATATCTAACTTTTTGGTAAGTGATGTCTCTGGTATCCATCAAGCGATTCCATTGGTCGTCACTTTTTTGTAGACTATATTTTCCTCTGTAAGTTTAGTCAATCCAAGTTCTTTTCATGTTTTGTTTGCCACTTCAACATTATCTTCAATAACTGATTTCACTGCAGTTCATTGTACTATTGTTGTAGTTATGGTTAGATCATCAGCATTTTTAATACTTACATTATCTGTATTAATAAGATAATCTTGAGGCTGTCATATCACTGCTGACTCTTGTAAGGATGTTTCTACATTTTTAAAATATTCATCTATGGATACATCAGCATATTTTTCTTTATTTATCATATAGAGCAAAATAGTACTCAGGCTTTCACTACCGATTATATTTTCAAACCCCATACCTGCTTCTCTAATATCCCAGAAAAACTCTAAAAACTGACCAAATACCTTATTTTGAATATCTTTGTCTCATAACGTATCCAGTAGTATTTCAATATTTGGTACATCCAAAAGCGTATTAAATTCTTTTTTCCCAAGTATTTTTCTATCTGCCATCATTTCTGATCTAGTTTTTAATTCTTGTCTATAGATATATATATTTGTCAGTTGTTCATTTTCTGTGTTTTTAGAAGAATAGAATAAACTATTCCTTTTCCCATCTATTACTAGATCTTCATCAAAAGAAATATTAGCTCGCAATTGTATTGTTTTTATATCATCAGCCGTGTAATGATTACCATTATAGGTACCATTCACTTTTTGGTTTGCTGCAATCAGCATATTTACCTTGATAGAAATTGTATCCACTATTGTTTCCATTTTTGCTTGTAGTTCTGTTTTCTTTGTAGTTTCTTTTGTTCATAATAATTGATTCCATAAATTAATAATTTGTATATCATCATTTTCAAAAGTAGTTTTCAAAAGAATCGTATCCATAGCAGTAGTAAGTGTTTTTTCCATAGACAATCCAAGCGCATCTTTATCTTCTAATTCTTTAGCAACTGCTGTGATATTTTCTTTTTTAGTCAAAAATCATTCAGGCTTTAAAGCTTCCTGTATCTCCGTAAGTTCAATTGCTGTACCTTGATCTTTATTAATCGCTTCTATACTAGCCATGTATTATATATCAGCTAAAAGTTTATCTAATTCTTTATCAGATATTGTCTCATTATTTTCCAAACGTTGTATTTTTTTGATCTTTTCAAGTCCTTCGGTAAGCATGTTCTTTTCCTGTGTATTCTTTACTCTCTTTATAGAATTGCTGATGATATGCACAATTCCATCTATCGCTTTGTCATCTGCATAACTACTTTTTACCAATGCTAAAATTCCTTCAGCTAAATTCCATTGTGGCTGAAGTTTTTCCAGTACCTTTATGAGTAATTTCTTCTTGTGGTCCATACGCTTAAAGTTCAATAAAATCCTTATAATAATTATACTTACAGGACTTTATTTTATCAACAAATAACCACTTTCTCTTACCTTTAAAGTGACATTATTGCCTTTTATGATATAATCGTAATTATACTTGATTTTATAGCGTAAATACATAATTTATATTATATAACAAAAACTAATATCATGAAAAAGTTACTTATTGTGAGAATCGCTCAGACAATTGATGTTGATAAACAAGATATCAGTTTATTGGCTACCGAAATCGATTGTTCTTCTAATGATGAAATACATATCAAAAGAGCTATCGAATCTACCAGAAATCCTAATGTATTGTCTGCTATTATTACGCAGAATATGACTCAAAAAAACGTTGCTGAAATCAAACCTACATTAGACAAACTACGAATCAGTATAGCCAAATCTGATTCTATACAAGCAGGATTTCTCCCTCTCGGCACATGTGACAATAATTGTGCCGGATGTATCCTCGATGGATTACACGCAAAAATGGAAGCTATGCAAAAAATTGTTTGCAATAAAGACTTATTTCATCTTTGCCCAAACTAACTTTACCAAAGTTAATAAATACCTGACGTATTCGTCAGGGTTTTTTAATTTCTCAATTCGTTGATTTTTGATCTGGTCTTGGGTCACAGAAAACCTCTCAATATCAAGGGGTCGCTATCGGAAATCAGTGAATATTTTTTTTGAAATTCATAGAGTGCATTGGTAGTAATTTTGGAATATACACCATCAACGATTCAGCTATACAGTCACTGATTATGCAAAAAATTCTGCAATATTTTTATCTCTGAACTTTGTTGTCACTTGGTGTATGCTCTATAAAATCTAAAGATATCAGACGATTTTTTGCTGATGATTTCGGATGATACAAAATTTTTTTTATCATTTCATCAATTTATCATTGTATCATTTTTTGGTGTGCCATTATAATATTTCGCTGCATCTATAATTGAATCGAATGTCCCTGTCGCATACATATTATCAGGTAAGAGAGCTTTGCCTTGTACATCAAGTTTCATCGTATATCTTGTCATCGAGCCAAAAGTTCAGCAGTCAGGATTTTTTGAAGAAATTATTTTTTTGGTAACTTGATATCTACAGAGCGCTTTTTTTGTATTGATTTCATACTTTCCATTTCGATATTTTTTATTGAGATATCCAAGTTTTACCAAATATTTTTGCAATGTTCGTGTCCAGATATCGTTTCTTCCTACTTCGAGTTGTTGTATTCGTAATGCTATATCGAAAAAGTTTTTGAGTACAGGAACACTATCTCGCAACATCAAATTTTTAGGCGATGTCTCGACCATTGCGCTCTCACAAAAATATCCTGTCATATTTTTTTTGCCAAAGGTGAGTGCTCTGATGAGTCACTCTTCGCCATTTCCCATCCGTATATCGATACGATCACGACTTTGTCCTCTCTCTCACGAAAGCACAATAGCGCCTCCTCTATCAGCGATTTCTCCTATTCATAATCATGGAAAATAAATCACAGAACCGAAGGGATAGGTCGCTGGTCATGCCAACATTCCATTAAACACTTTTTTTCCTGACGCTCCAAAATATCCTTCACCATTGAGCGTTACCTCATCCAAAAATGTCGGTTTATAATAGAAAACCTGACCACTTTCTGGTGAATAATACGCAGTCACGGTAAATGCTCTTTCCTCACAACCAGAAAAATCAAAAGCATGAGTAATGCTTATCATTCACAGAACTATCACCAAGGAAAGAAATATTTTTTTCATAATACTTTTGTAAATTAAATTTATTTTGTCTTACTTAAGCCCGAGAGGGAATCCATAAACCCTTAGACGTCATTCCCGTGCCAAGGTTTGGAAGAGGGAATCCACACTGAAAGACTCTTTGGTTTCTTTAGTATGGATTCCGGCTGCAACACTTAACGCCGGAATGACGCTGGAGCGGGGAGAATGGATTCCTACTGTCTGCTGCGAGCATTCAAATATATTGATTCTTTCTTAGTTTTTTTGTTTGATAATTACAAGAGCATTTTTATACTGATAACTGAAATATCTATTTATTAGTGTGATGGAATATGCTCAGAAAACTAGAAAAAGATTTAAATAACCGACTTATCGACTTTGTCATCTGATGATCATATATGAACGATTATCGAACACATGTTTTTGAAAAACTAAAAAAAACCGGACATGAAGCATACGCACATATCCTGGTCCAATGGGAAATTTTCAAAAAATGGTACCGTGATTAGTGAAAAACTAAAAACTAAAAGTGGAAAACGAATGACTAAGACTAGTCTACTTATTCACTATCGTATATCTACAATAGTTCATTTCAGTAAAATCCAACACTATTCACTTTTCACTATTAACTATTCACCAGTTTTTATTTATATTTTTCTGCTTCAGCAATCACTTTATTCATAACTTTGATACATTCAATAGGATACTTACCTACTGCAGTTTCTCAGGATAACATTACATATTCAGCGCCTTCACGAACGGCGTAAAAGATATCACTCACTTCTGCTCTCGTAGGCACTGGATTGGAAATCATTGATTCCAACATCTGAGTAGCCACTATCACGGGAGTATTTTTTATTTTGCAACTTTTTACGATATTCATCTGGTGAATAGGAATCATTTCAACCGGCAATTCAGTTCCTAGGTCTCCCCTAGCAACCATAATCATATCACTTGCATCGATAATACTTGAGATATTATCGACTCCTTCCTGATTTTCTATCTTGGCAATAATTTTTATGTGTTCACCACCGTTGGCTTTCAAGAAGTTTCTAAGCTCAATCACATCATCAGATTTTCTCGTAAAACTCAAAGCGATATAGTCAAATTTTTGTTCGATAGCAAACAATACGTTTGCCTTATCTCTTTCTGTAAGTCCTGGAAGTTTAATACGGACACCTGGCAAATTAAGATGTCTTCTCGATCCGACAATAAAATTATTTAACGCTTTGACTACTATGTATGCTGATCATTTTTCTAGAACCTCTACGTCGAGTAATCCCGCATCGATTTTTACAATTCCACCGATTTTCACATCATCAATTAATGATTGATAATCACAAAACAATCATTTAGGATCCCCGTGATTTTCTTTGATATAGATATTAAATATTTCTCAAATACTATAGGTAATAGGAGTCTCTAATACTCCTGTTCTGATTTCTGGCCCTTCTGTATCGAGCAATAATTGAAATTTTCCTCAGACGTTTTGTTCGACTGCGTGAGCAATGCCTACATCTCTTTTGGTTGTTTCTTGCGTGTAATGAGGAAAATTGAACCTCAGTATTCTGATACCATTTTCGTAGCATCTGATCAACTGCGCTTCAGTATTATTCGATGGTCCCATACTCATTACGATACCCGTCATCGGTTTGATTATTTATAAAACGAATTTCTAATTTTCAATTTCTAAATTTTTTGCTTTGAGCTTTCCGCTTTCGGCTTTTAGCTAATTACGTACATCTTTTTATCATCTAAGAATTCTTTGGTAAGTCTGATTTTACTTTCGTCATTTGCATACATAGTGTAGATTACTTCACCTTTTTTCACAGTATCACCAAGTTTTTTGTGAAGATACAATCCTGCTTGTAAATCCAATGGAGAACCTAGCGTTCTCGCAGCGACATTTACTACTTTCATATCTATCTCTTTTACTTTTCCTGTTTTTTCAGCTACGATTTCTTTAGCTATTTTTGCTAATTTTAATCCTTCAGATTTTACATGTGGATCACCATGTTGTGCGGAAATAATTTTTTCCATCATAGCTCGTGCTTTACCACTGATAAGTTGACCGTAGGCAAGTTTTTCTGCATCTTTGCCTTTTGCCATACCGACAAGTTCGATAATTTTTGATGCTAAATAGACTGCTTTCTTTTCTAGATCCATTGGTCTCTTTGTGTGTTGTTGTAAAACTCTCAACACTTCTCTCACTTGTAACACCGCTCCCACACCGGATCCTATAGGTTGTAATGCTGGAGTGATTTCTACATGTACTTTCATGCCGAGTTTTTTACCAACGTATTCGTATTTTTTCTTGAGCATGTTTGCGGTTTTCATATCAGGCACTTTGGCACTTGGTCACACAGGAATATCGATCAAGGAATGATTGATTCCCATCGCATATTTTTTTGCCATAATACTTACTATAGTTCTTGAGTATGATTGCATAGATAATGGATAAGCAACTTTGATGAGTTTTTCATCAGCTGGAGCTAAATCTAATCCTCCACCTCGTACTAAACAACAATTATTTTTCTTTACTAACGCTTCGATCTCTTTTTTACTAAATGAAATATCCATCAATACGCTTACGCATTCTCCTGTAGCTGCTGGAGTGGTAATAGCCTTGGAAAAAGTCTTTGGCATTTTGATTCCCAATGAGGTAAGCAATGGTATCATAATCATCGTTGTTTCGTTTCCTGGTACTCCTCACATACAATGTTTGTCAGCGACCACACCTGGGAAATGTAGCATTTCACCTGTCTTTGCCATAGCTTCAGCCATTCGATAGAGATCTTCATCTTTTGAAGGAAGGAAAAATCCCATCGCAGAAAAGTACGTCGTCAAAATATCAGTGAATCTATTGTTTGAAATATCTTTCATAATCGCCAAGATTTCTTGTTTATTGAGTCTCTTTCCGTTTAATCATTTTTTGAGTGCATCGAGAGATTCAGAACTATTTTTGGTAAATGAAACCGTTACAAATTGTCCACTTTTCATTTTATATTTTTCTCTAATATCTTCAAAAATTCCCACTTCACCGCGTTGTATCAAATGAGATGAAAGACTTACATCAAATACAAATTCCTTATTATCATAAACAAGAGACACTTTATCCATACTTGTTATTCCTTCTTCTCGAGCATCTTGTTCATTGATGAGTACTTCTAAATTTTCACCCTCATGAATATCGATGATTTTTGTTTTTGCAGTAAACATTGCTTTGTTTGTTTTTGTTTTAGACATACGATAGTTAATAAAAAATTAAAAGAATATTACTATATATACAACTATTAATTACTTTCTCTTCTTTCTGCGTGTCTGACGTCTTTGTTATCTTTTTTTTCAAAGAATTCAATCGCCTGAGCCAATTCTTCGTGATCTTTTGCATATTCATGGATATCTATTCCTTTCTTGTATGCCTCGCATGACTGAACTAATGCTGTTGCGCCTTTTTGAGTTCCACCCGGGTGTGCATGACAACCAGCTCCCATCGTAGTAATAAAATCTACATCTTCCATTACATCGATAAATGGTTTCAAAAGTGTCGGATTTAGTCCTCCTGAGATAATCGGGCAGCATTTTTTCATATTTCTCCAGCTATCATCTTCTTTGGTAAGATGTTGGTGATAATCTTCTTGTACTTTTTGGATTCGATCTTTATCGTTTTCTGGAATTTTTCCTCGTGATTGATTGAAGACATGTCCTGGCGCATCGAGTCCGAAAATATTGTGTGCTGCTGTTACATCTTCTTCTGGTGTTCCTGCCATCTTACCTACTCCAGCAGTTCCTGTATGAATACCTGAAGCTCCTGCTAATCTCGCAAATTTGGATAATACTAAAACGGTATATCCGATTGGGTTTTCTGGTCTGGTAAATGCTCCATGTCCTGCTCTGTGGAAATGGATAAACACGTCTGGATATTTTCTTCTCAACGTTTGTACTGCCATCCATCCTGCGGTTGTTCCATCAATAAGGAAAGCATACGAACCTTTTTCCATTCCTGAGTTTACAATCATTTCACATCTCGCAAGCATAGTATCATAATCTGGCGCTGAAACGTTGAATGAGTGTACTTTTTTATGTCCTGTTTCTTTTACTGCTTTGGCCATAGCTTCTGCTACATATTTTACCATTTTCTCATAGGGACAAAAATCTTGATCAGCTTGTGGTTCGTCATTTTTCACAAAATCACCACCTCATCTTCGGAAATCATAGGCTACTTCTGCATATTCTGAAGATGTAAGTCCCATTTTAGGTTTTACGATAGTTCCAAGAATCGGTCTATCGTAGACATTCAAATATTTTCTCATATCATCTAAAGTATAACTTGGTCCGTCATATTTTTCCAACATTGCTGATGGAAATCGTACGTCCAAAAGTTTCAATGCTTGGATTTCTTTCATTCAGAAAATATTTCCTGCTATGTAGGTCAAAATGTTTTGTACATTTCCTCCACTATCTCGAAGTCCTGTAGGATAGGCGATTCGTACTAAGTTTTTTTCCATATCTACTTTGTAGACTAACGAATTGAGTGTGCGTGAAAATGCTGTTTCTGTCTGTACCGCGAAATTTGTCCCCGTAGATGATTCTGCTGATACTTCGCATGCTGCCTGGAGAATATTCAATTTTCCTCCTGGGATGAGATGAAATACGCAAAGCATGTATTCGCCATTCTGTGGGTTAGGTAAGTCTAGATTTACATACGCTAGCTGATGAGGATTGAGCGTAGCTAGAAGTTCTTTGATGTCCATTTTTTGTTTATATTTAGAAGAATAAAATACTTTATGATAATTATACTGATTTTTTCGTTTCTGGCAAATTTTGAAGCTGATTATCCAAATCTACTGTTGCCTGATCACCTGATATTTTTGTCTCTAAAGTATTGGTTAATGTAGTAAACGCATCATTTCTTTTCCGTTTTCCAACCTCATTGTTCTCTTTATTACTTCATGTCGCTGCAGTAAAGTAATCATCCATCATGTCTGCATCTATAATATGTATTCCTCATATTTCCTTATTAAAACAATCAAAAAACAGCTTTAATTTTTCTTCTGGTCATTGATCAGTGAGTGTATTCGTTATCTCAGGAATATTGGATGTATGAACCAATGACTGAAGAGCAAACATTTCTTGATTTTGGTTTCATGTAGGATTTTTCTTATCTTCTTTATATTTCATTACTTCATCAATTGGTGATTTTTTATCTCTATATGTTATCAATGCCTGAATATTCTTATTGAAGAGTATAAGTTGATCAACCGACTTCATAGAATAATACGCTAAACTCTTATAGATGTAATTATACAATCAATGTATATTCGGAGTTTCTTTTGCTATAGTTTGATTGGATCACCAATTTTTCCCTGTACATGACATAATATTTTGCACAATATCATCTTGAATAACTTGTTTTTTCAAGATATCTGTATCTATACCAAAAGAACCGTCCTTTCAAAATATTACTTGTTTATCCATATTTTCTTTGATATTTTCTGTATATGATTTCATATCATCAGAATCAAGAAACAATTCCTTATAATTTGCTTTTTGAGCTCCCGTTACTATTGTTTTCATACTTGCTAGTGTAGTCAGTGGTATCTTACTATTATTTGTTTGATTTCCTATTACCAATGGATCTGTTTCATTTATTGATGCTTTATACAAAAATGGATGATAATATACTTGTCAGCTTACTAAATCGTACGATAAAGTTATTTTTTTTCCTGCTCTTTCTCCATTAATTTTTAGTATCAATTCTCCTTCAGCAGGTGCGGTCACATCGGTACCTTCCATAACCGTTAGTTGATCTAGAAGATTTTGTTTTTCATCAATATCTATATCCATATATTGTTGAAGTGATTCTATACATTGATTCATAGCATGATCCTGAACTATTTTATTGGTTTTATCCAAAAGCAGTGATTCACGAGAGATAGTCCCCTCTTTAATATATACCAATACTTTTTCTGCTTCTTTCTTGTCTGATACAGAGAGATCTTCCTTGATCGTCATATCATCATTAAAATATGCCAAATATTCTTTTACGGATTTTGCACCACCTGGTATGATATTAATATCCGGATATTGTGCGAATAATTTTGTATAATATATTTTATTCTCTGTTTTTTTTGGCGTCACCTCCTTGGGCACTAAACTGCTAATCTTATTTTCTTCCTTAGCAAAAAATACTGTCACTTGTGGATCAGCGTTTATCGTATTCATTAATGTATGTGCGGGTTCTTTTTCATAATCACCATATTGCAAGCTTAAATATTCACGGGCTCTCGCATACAATATACCCAAATCAAAAGCTTCAAGATCTATATCCAATTTTTGAGCGATTGTATATGATTCTACAATCAAATTATTAAATTTCTTTTTATTCTCATCGCTTAATGTATCATATTTACCTGATTCAATAATATCTTTCTGGATGAATAATTTAGCATAATATTCCTTTTCAGCTCATGTAATATTATCTTTTTTCATCTTCTCCATATATATGGGATTTTTTTCAAATAGTTTTTGTGTTTTTGCATTACTAAATGCATTTGTTGTTTTATCAAAGAAATATTCATCAATCAAATGAGTATTTTTGAGAAAATCATCCATATTTTCATTAAACACCGTTACTTCTTTGATTACGGCAAGATTTTTGTTTTCAGGATTATTATTCCCCTCTACTTTTTTATTAATCTGTCACTGGGTAACATTTACCTTTACACATTCTTCTCCTATAAACATTGCCTTTTGTAATGACGATAATGTATTTAATTTTTCGATCTGAGCAACAGTCAAATTTGTAATATACAAATCCATAGTCATTTTATCCCATAGATTTTTATTTATTAGTATCTTCTGAACTTCATCAAAATCAGTTATTTCTTTGGCATTTTCTTTATAATCATAGAATGGTTCTACCTCATTCTTTCTTAGTCTATTTGCTATTTTAATGTTTTGATCAGCTGATTTATCGTATTTTGTAGCGCCCGCCATCTTCGCTAACCATGCTGGATTATTTGTAACAATATCACGCCATTTTATCAAAGCTTCTCGATCACTTTTAGCTCAAAAATATTTGCCCATAACTTGATAGGCCTTATCGTCACTTTGAATCTCTTGTTTTCGCTCTGGATTACCCATTACCTCTTTGTATATAAAAATCTTATTTAACCATCCATGGACAATGTTTCTTGACTACTTTTTTGATGTCTTTGGGTTTGATGATACCATATTCTGTGATAATTCCAGTAATGAATTTTGCAGGAACCATATCGAATGCATAATTGATAATATTGAGTCATTTCGGAGCTTCTGGTCGTAATTCTTTACCAGATCTTTGTTCTATTTTTACGGTATTTTCCGTATCTACCTTGGTCAAACTTCCTACAATATACACAGGGATTTTGGAATGTCGCGCAGCTAATGCTACTCCGAAACTTCCAATTTTATTGTATATGCTTCCATCCATCTTGATGGCATCAGAACCTATAATAACCATATCGATATGTGTATCAGATTCATATAAATTGTCTACGAAAAATGGAGCCGCATCATCAGTAATCATAGTATCAGACACACCTGCTTTTACTAGGTCTTGTGAAGTTTTTCTTCCCTGATATAATGGTCTTGTCTCGGTGTTGTAGACGTGAATATCTTTATCTTGCTTATGAGCGGTCACAAGTATTTTTATCACTGATCATGAGTGACAATGGGTCATAATATTCATATGTTTTTTTATCAGCTTAGCTCATATAAGTGGTCTCAAGGCCTCCTCTCTTTCGATATCACCTAAGTAAGTTTTACAGGCTTGAAATAATTTTGTCGTCATGGTTTTGAGATCTGTTTTCTTAGCCAACAATGTTTTGTAGCTCGCTAAACAGTATTTAAGCCCATTGAATAACATCGGTTCTGTAGCCCTCGCTTGTTTGAGGATTACAATCGCTTGTTTAAGAAATGTATCAAATTCTTTTTCAGATGTGAATTTTTGGTTTTTGATTTCTTTGGCCAAGATATCGATTCCTTCCTTGGCGATATTCGTTGCTCACTGGATTTTTATAGTTTTGATATCATCAGCGACAGCTTTGATAGGAGTAAGATTCATGATAAAATAATGAATAATTAAAAGTTAATAGTGAATAATGAATGAGTTGCGTTGTTATGAACTATTGTATCTTACGATAGTTTGTAAGATATAATTCCTACGTTTTTCGTTCTTAGTTATTAGTTTTTCATTAACTTATTAAATGTTTTTGTTGTAGAGTGCTAAAAAAAATGCTTCAAAAAACTGATATTCATCGGGATGGAAATCTATCACTATTGGATCATCATCATCAATGATATATATTTTAACTCTTTTGTATGTTTCATATTCTTCTGTTACCACATACTTTACTTGTTGTTCAAAAATAACCAAAGAAGTTTTTATCATCTGATTTTCTTTACCGTCAGAAAAAAATATCTCCGTACAGTTTTTACTAGGATTTTTTACATCTATTACACGAAACAAATCAAAGTCTAAAGCCATTTTCTAATAATTACTAAATAAAAATAAATAATTTTGTATGCTTTATTATAAACTATTGTTGTCTAATAAATATCTCTTTCTGGGTATCGAATGATTGGATCAGATTAAACATCTTTTCATTATCCCATTCACTCATATACAAGAGACATTCACGGATGCTAGCGTATATTTTTATATCTTCTTCATCTTGATTGTATTCATGAGTATCCTTACTTCGTTGATAGAGTTTTATGGGAGTATATGTTTTGAGATCTTCCATTTTTTTGACAAATTTTTCAAATATTTTGGGAGCCGAGAATATTTTGTGTATTATTGTATTTTGAAGCGTAACAACTCCCTCATCATAACGTGCTATATTTGCATGCGTATAATCAATAGGCGTAGTTTTATGTTTCTGGCTATTACGTAATTGGATTTGTCATCATTTATTAGGAGAAAAATATATTGTCGTATGTTCATCCAAAAATTTCTTGATATTACCGATACCTCCTTTTTCTACCCAATGAGGTATAACAAATATCGGCAATGGTCAGTTCAAATATTTTTTTAATTCACTATTTCCTTTTTCACTATTGTCTGTCTCAGGCAGTTCATCTGTTTTGATCAAAATTAACACATCTTTTTTGATATCTTTGGGATCTTTTATGAGCGTATACAGATCATCGTTGTTGTTTTTTTCGATTTCTGCGTCATCAGATTCTTGTAATGGGTTTGCATAATAATATTGTGCTAGTTTGACAAAATAAATGATTTCGTTGTTTATTACCTTCTCCAATTCCTCTCTATTTTTTGTTTGTTCATCAAAAACCCTCTTACTTTTGTGGTTATATCCACGATAAGATTTTTCATGGTTTTCTGTGTGTTGGGAGGGGTATATATTCATAGCTACCAAGCAAACTAAAAGGATTACCTTCTCATTATATCTACTCTTCTGTTTTTTTGCAAAAATTATAAAAAAAAGACGCTTTGGGGGCTCGTTTTAACTGTACAAATAAAGAAAAACACATATAATATCGAAATTTGCATTTTTTATGGTTTTGGTATATACTTATATGTATTTTATTTTTGCTTTGCACTTTTTGTCTCTATGCATCGTCACTATACCAAAACAGTCATTTTACTTACACTTTCTCTTTTTACGCTGGTATGAAGAGTCATTTTTGCATCTGATGAATGAACTACACTTGCATTAGGAATCAACAATACGATTACTCATATGATATATACTCCTGCCAATTCATCAGGATTTTTTACTAGTGGCAATGTATATGCGAGTATTACATGATCATCAAGTATTACCGGGATACTTGATTATACACTAACAGAGAATTGAACGTATACTTTTTCTTATCTTCGAGGTACTTGACCTTATACCTCCTGATTGAGCTATTGACCAACTAATTTATGGAATCATCTAACTCTTGTAGAAGATATTACCTGGATTGACAAAATATTTCCTATTTTCAATCTCGTTATTTGACCTGATACTCATAGTATTATTATCTATTTTTCTGATAATACTCCTGGCGTCTCCGCAACCATCAATGGTGTTTCCTATATTAATGGCACAACTATTTCTATACCATGAACATATACTTTTTTTCTTACTGATGTAGCTGGTAATAGTATATCCTTTTCTTTTACCGTCATTGCTCCTCTACCTAATCCAGGTGGTGGTGGATGATGATGAGGATGAGGCGGTGGATGAATTTGAGCAGTCATTACTACACCACCATGTACAATAAACGATCTTGTCTGTAATAATAGTCTCTATTCACTCAAACAAGGCAAGGTTTGTGATATATGATCACGAGCTTTTGCATCATGTACTATTTCTACCTGAGAAGTCCATTCTGCTCCTGACACTGCAACGGGGAATATACGATCACCTTATGGAATAGAATTTACCAATGCTTATCTATGGGCGCATGCATATTCTATAACGACTATGTCCACTATCCAACAAGCTGATATGACGTGAGTGGTCTTTAGAAAACATCTTGCCAAAATGATTTCTACATTTGCTATGCAGTTTGCATGAAAAACTCCCAATGCTACAAAAAAATGTATTTTTTCTGATATGCATAATGAAAGCAAAGAAATGCAATATTTTGCTATTGTATCATGTCAATTGGGACTTATGTGATTACAAGAAGACGGGGTCACCCCTAAGACACTATTTGAACCTAATCTTATTGTTAATAGAGCTCAGTTTGGTACCGTACTTTCTAGATTGCTTTTTGGTGATACCTATAATATACACCCATGAGAAAGAACACTTCTTACAACTATAAAAAACGATATTAAATCTGTCATTTCTTCTATTGGACAAACCTTTTGATCATCTATATCACTTCATCAAGAATTACTTCGGTATTCTAAACATCTTCAAGCACTCAAAGATCACGATATTATGAGACAGATTAATACTCCTATGATGTTTGAACTCAGATGATATGTTATGCTTATGCTTATGAGAGCTGATATCCTATGAGTTGTTACTCAATGATCATCTTGATAACATCAATATATAATTTGCAAAAAACAACAAAAACTATATAATGTATATGAAAACTACTGTTTATATATTTACATTATTAATTGTTTAATTACTCGTATGTATATTCTATGAGCTAAAAAACTTACCCATATCTATCTTACTCTTGGCGTCGCAATTACATTATGACTCCTCTATTTTTGAACATCCTTTGCGCTCAATAGTGCTACAAATACTACACTATGAATTATGGTATGAACTTTTAGTTTTTTTAAAGATACAGGGAGTACCATGAATTCCTATTTTACTCATTCAGGGAATCAATCAGATAGTATTGATATCTGAAGCTATGCAGCTAGTTTAGACGAAATCTCTGCATCATCTGCTGGAGAACATAGATTTACCGTAAGTGATATGTTGTGATCTGCATTTACTATAACCATCCAAAGCTCAGCATTAACTGCTTCTGGAGTTACTGATATTCCTGCTACTGCAATTAGCTATACAGGAACTGATCGATTGGGAACGGGGAAAGCATTGACTGCAACCTGAGCTCCAAATACTTCACTTAATAATCCCGTAACTTTTGTCGCAAGAAATAATAGTTCATGACTTTCTAAATATTCTCAAGAGATCACTCTCAAAGTACAGATTCCTGCTGCGCAAGCGCCTGCTTCGTATACAGGACAATTGATATTTACGTATTAATTATGTTTATATAAAAAAGCCCCGCAAGTATTTGCGAGGTATTTTTTTATTTTATTTTTTTCTACGAATAGATTTTTTTATACCATATAGTAAAGTTACTATTATCAGCAGGACTCCAAATATATATCGTTTATAGGTAGTAAAAAACGATGGCAGAATAATCACGTCTATAAATTTTGCTCTACGAACTAATATACTAAAATCTACATTTCCTCCTCCAGAAACTCACTTGGTATAATACACTAAACATCCGTTAATTTCTCCAACTATTCCTCTAGGATATTGCATATTTGTATGAGTAATTATTGACGATTTTGCTGGTACAATAAGAGAACTTTTATTTCCTGTAATATACTGACCAAATTTTTCTTTTTGATTACTATCTAAACACGCTCTATTTTTCCATTGGTCGTTGGTGAATGTTCCATCTACGAAATCCACAACCACCTCAATATCTTTATCTGCAGTATTTTCTATTTTTAGACATATATCTTGTTTTTCTCCTGCAGTAATTTGATATATTTTTGTCTTGGCATCATTTTCACAAAAACTGACTTCTATACTTTGCACTTCTGCACTTGCTTGCTGAAACACTTTACCATCTATTTGTGAAGTCACATCTTTTGTTGGTATTTCTGCTCCAAACACTAAAGAAACGCCTCATAAAAACAGAAAAATACCCGATATTAAACTATATCTTTTCATATCCTGTTTTTATAGAAAATAAAATTATTTTTTATATATTCGTCGGTGGTAAAACTTGTTGCTGAGGTTGTACTATAGGTGCTGATGGAATATTGTTTTCTACTCAAGGAGTCACTTGTGGTGAAGCAACGGAAGTCGAGGGAATTGGTCAGAATCATGATTGAATATTTCTTTTTTTGGTTAGTGATCTTATAAGCAAGATAATGATAATCAAAAACAATAGTAAAGCGATTGCTGTCACCATCGTTATCATATTTACGATAAAAATACGTGCTGTTTCATGAATGTATGATGTCTGAGGTACCAGGTTGGGAATACCTTGGATAACTGGGGTATATGCTAATGCAATATCTACATCTACATAATAATTTGGTATGTCTTCAAGTTTTTTGGTAATGATAAATTCCTGTCCCTTGAGGATTTTACGCGTTTCTACAAAAGTATGTTTGTAAGTCAAAAGATTTGAAACAACTCCCGTTACTACTACATCTTGTTCTACTGAAGCCTCATTTTTTATTGTCAATTCTATTATATATTTATTGTCAGACATATCTTGATATATTCTAATCTTGGGATTAGAGGAAAGATTACTTCACGAAAGAGCAAATGGTTTAAGCAAAATACCTCCGGTGATTTTTTCTGGATGACCGACAAGTACATCAATAAATTTTGCTTTACGCATCAAAATACTGAAGTTGGAATTTTCTCCTGTAGTAGTTTTGTTGGAAGTATCTACTACTGAATATGTTATACATCCATGATATTGTCCATCTGTGCCTTCTGGATACAAAAGTGTAGCTGTTTCAGTTTTGGTTTCTCCACTTGATAGAGTAACTGTTTTTTCATAATTGGTAACATATTGACCAAAATTTTCCTTTGCTGATTCATCTAAACACGCTCTATTTTGCCATTGATCATTGGTAAATGTTCCATCAACAAAATTTATTTTCATGGTTATTTCTTGATTAGATGTATTGGTGACAGTGTAACAAATTCCCGTCTCTACTGTAGTATTTATAGTATAAGGAAGTATATTTCCGGTAACTGCACAATAGTCTAAAGAGATACTTTTGAGTGCATCAGCATAGACAGGAGCAATCATTACGAGTACACTAATACCTATGAACAAAAATATATTTTTTTTCATGAGAATAAAAAAAATAAAAACAGTTTATATGTGCCTTTGTATATTATATATATGTACAAGAGAATCAACAAAAAAAATAATTTTATCCTAATTTGGATAGAGTGTATATATAAGTGTTCATGAATAGTTACCAGCGTTTTGAAGCTGTGGAATAGTTAATTCTAATGCGGGAGCTACTCCATAAATTCATTTTGCTCCACCATTTATTCATGGATTCCTTTTGATAAACGTAAGGACGTTATTACTAAATGGTATATATGATCACGTAATTCATGATACCACATTCGGATTTGTTGATCATGATAATGTCTGTATATTTGTCGCTGTTTTGATTGCGATGTTATCATTACTCAATATATTTCCATGTTCATCTACAAGATTTGTCATCGATAATGTTGTGTAATATCCTACATCATCTCATACATAATCAGAAACTGTGAAATATGTATTTACTCAGGTAAATATTTTTTCTATTGTTTGCGTAGTGTCTGGGACGGAAATATTTCAGATATTTAATGCTGTAGGTGCTGCTATATCGAAGGTCATCGCTGGTGTAATAGCAAAATTTCGTAGAGCACTTCGTGATCAGGTATTCCCTAGATTATCGATAGCATATACTCTTCGATAGTATGTTCCGTCCGTGAAGTTATTCAGAGATATTCCTGTGGTGGTTTGTATACCAGAATTTATGATAGTTGAAAATCACAAATCTGTACTTATTTGATAGAAATATCCACTCAAGCCAACTCCTATGTCTACACTTCAGCTTCGTAATAATATCACGGTTCATATATTGAATATAGTTCCACTACCAGGAGAAAGTAGTATAGGTATCGTAGGTCAAATATTATCGTATGTATAATGTATGATTCATCATGTTTTTATACCTGCACTATTTGTTGCACGGAATTGGAGAGAAATATCTGTTGCTGGATTAATATTTGTTACTTCACAATAATTTACTCATGTGTTTGCAATAACTCGTGATGATCCATTAATCGTATATTCACATGAAGATATATTACTTCATGATAAACTTGCCCTGATATTAATTATTCCTTTATAATACTTTACTCATCAATTATCTCCAGTTATTCACGATGAAATATATCCGGTGCCGACTACTGGTGCTGAGATCATGATAGTATTAAAATTCCATATAGTACTTCGTGCTCAAGTATTTCATACATTGTCGTAAGCATATACTCTTCGATAGTATGTTCCGTCCGTGAAGTTATTCAGAGATATTCCTGTGGTGGTTTGTATACCAGAATTTATGATAGTTGAAAATCACAAATCTGTACTTATTTGATAGAAATATCATCATATTCAAATTCCTGTGTCTGTAGCTGCAGACCATATAAGTTGAACCGATCAAGTACTGAATATCGTTCCACTACTTGGGTTTACGGGGATTGGTGTAGATGGTGCTGTCGTATCTATGTTTGCAATTTTTTGAAAATGAGTAGCAAAATAATTTACTGGATCATAGAGTTGTGTTATTATTGTATTACTACTCATTCATCATGAGAAAATAATTCCTGTACTTGTATTTATATTTGCTCCATAGATAAATGATGTAATATTTCAAAATATATTATAATAATTTGCTGAGCTATTTGATATTCCTGTTACGATGACGTTGATAGCGTTATAGCTTTCTATGCCTTGTAACTCTCAGGTAATTTTTGGTACAGAACTTCAAATATAATTTGTTCAGATAAATGTTCATGATAGTACTAAAGTAGTTCTGTTATAGAGTACTGGCTGTACTTGCGTTAACATTCCACTACCATAACTATATTGTATTCCTATTGTTCCTGTAAATATTTTGTTTCCTCTTAAACTAGAAAATGTCCCAGATCGTAGAGATAAATAATTATCTGTATTATTTTTTGGGTTGGTAAAATAATCTCGTGAGAGAATATTTGTTTGGTCTAGTATTCCATCTGTTCGTCCAAGAGTGGGATAATCTCCATTTGATCATGCAGTTAAGTTGGCCACTGTTCATCAAATATCGCTCGTGTTTCAAAATATTTTATTTGTTCCATAGTATTTGTTGGCAATAGAAATTGCATTGATATATACTCCTGTCGTTCCGTTATTATAAATCCACATATTATTAAATATATTATTTGATCAAGACGTAAAATTTATTCCATAGTTGGTGTTATTATATATTTGAGAATTATTGATAACATTATTTCATGGATTTGTTCCATCATAGAGTATTCAGTTTGTATTATTATATATTTGAGAATTATTGAGTGAATTTTTTCGTGCATTCTGTGCATAATGTATTCCATAGATTCCATTATTATATATCTGACAATTATCTATAATTCCGCCAGTTGACGAGGTAATTGTTACTCCATCAGAGGAATTATTAAATATTTTACTATTGGTTATAATATTATAATCTGATGGTGTTGCATAATATTGTACTCAATATTTGTTGTTGTATATTTGTGCATTATTTATTATAGAATAATTGCTAAGTTGATAAAATATTCATGCACTTCCTGTGGCTCATGATATATCTATATTGTTTATGGTTGTAGATGTCATTCCATTTGTATATATACCATAGGGAGACAATGTATTTGTCGATTTATACAGCCTTATATTATCTAATATTCGATTTTTTTGATTTCAACCACCTATTATGCCTAGTGATGGCGTTGTTTGTTGTATAATAACATTTCCTTGTCCAATTATAGCAGAGCAATTTACTATATTGATGACTGCTGATTGTAGATATGTTCCTGATCACAGAATGTAAATGGTGTTTGTTGATAGTGTTGTTGGAATGATATCATTTCCTCCTCATGCTAAGTAAATTACTGTCATACTATTTGGTATACAGGTATTCGTTCATCGATATTTAGTATAAGCTGTTTTATCATTACCACCCACTCATCATCAGTAGAATCTACTTATAATCTCTCCTGTTGTTGGATTGGTTGTCCAGAAACTATCATCAATAAATACATCATTCCCCGTATCTTCCAAGATAACAGATTTTTCAAAGTGAGTAGCAAAATATGTTGTAGGATCATAGAGTTCTGTAATTATTCTATTGATTCATAGTCCATTGTTTGTTAATTTTATTCCTGTACTTGTATTTATATTTGCTCCGTAAATAAATGATATAATATCTCAAAATATATTATATTTAGTCACTGATGAAGTAGACGTTCCTAGTACAGTAACGTTCGGTGCAGTACCAGTGCCTGCTATGATTCCGGCTAGATCTCCTGTAATTTTTTCTAATGTGGATCAGATATAGTTTGTTCCGGTAAATGTTCAAGATGCAAAATAGATTATTCCATTGGAGACTATTGGTTGTGTCTGTAATAAAGTTCCGCTTCCATAGCTGTATGTCATTGGCTCAACTCATGTATATACTTTTCTGTCTCTAAGACTTGCAAATGTTCATGATCGATTTAATAAGTAATTGCCTGAAGGATTTAATGGATTGGTAATATAATCTCGAGACATTGTCGGAGAGGTATCTATTACTCCATCGCTTCGTCCAAGTCATGGAAAGTCAGAACTTGATCATGAAGTAAAGTTAGCTGTAGTTCATCACACATTAGCTGCTCCATTCCCAAACATTTGTAGGCTTCCGTAATATTTATTGTTGGTGGCGGCTGCTCATAGATTTATCGCATTAGAAGCATTATTGTAAATCATACTATTGTTAATCTTATTATTTAATCCAAGATAATAAATCCCATATGTCGCATTGTTATAGATTTGGCTATTATTAATTACTCCAGAAGTTGCACTGGTAGTTCAATAAATCCCATATGTCGCATTGTTGTAAAATTGGCTATTGTTGATGACGACATAAGATGCACTGTTTATATAAACCCCATGTGATCCATTATTATATGATTGGCTATTGTTGATAATTGTGTTTGCTCCTCCATTGAGATCCAGCCCATATGTACCATTATTATAAAATTGGCTATTGTTGATAATTGTCCCAGTAGATCAGCCGTTAGATGTTCTTATACCAACTTGGGCGTTGTTGTAAAATTGAGAGTTATTCACTACCATTCCTATGGCGGTTGGGGTCCACAATCCTATGTTGTTATTGTAACTTTGACTATTACTTAGTGTATTGTAGTTTGAATTTACACTAAATACTATTCCGTAAGAAACATTATTGTATGCTTTTACATTGTCTACGATATTATTAGTGGATGTATTGGTGACGAATATTCCTACGGTGTTGTTGTTGTGTGCCTGGCTGTTGCTAAGTGTATTCCAAGTAGCAGTACTATAGTAATCAAATCCTACATTTCAGCCATACGCATCCACATTGTTGATGGTGGTAGAAGCGGTGGTTGCTATATATACTACATCCGTTGATGTTCCTCAAGTGTAGTTTCTATTTAATGTGAGATTGTCTAGGATCCAATTTTTCTTGGTGTTGCTACTTACGAGTAATTGTGTATTCGTTGCAAATGCTCATTGTATAGTGACAAATCATTTTCCAATAATTGCGCTACAAGTTGATAGAACTCTGGTAGCTGTAGTTAAATAAGTTCCGGACTCTAATACATAAATAGTATTGGCTGATAATGTTGCTGGTAATTGATCTGTACCCGCAGACCTTCCTGTCACGACCATACTACTGATTGCACATGTATTACTTGCTCGATTTCTTGTGTAAGCAGTCTTATCATTTCATCCAGCTCATCATCCATATAATCTTGCTATGATCTCTCCGGTTGTTGGATTAGTTGCCCAGAAACTACTATCTATAAACGTATCGTTCCCCGTATCTTCTAGGATGGGAGCTTTTTCAAAGTGCATAGCAAAATAACTTGTAGGATCGTAGAGTTGAGTAATAATCCTATTAAATCAAAATCCACCATTTGATAATTTGATTCATGTACTTGTATTGATATCGGCTCATAAAATATTCGTCGTCACTTCTCAGAAAATACTATATTTTGTCGCAGTCGAAGTAGTTGTACCTGTGACGGTAACGTTTGGTGTCGTACCAGTGCCTGCGACGATACCTATCAGGTCTCCTGTAATTTTTGCAATATTTCATCAGATGAAATTACCTGGAGTATATGTTCATCGTAGTGTCGGTGTAGATCAGGTGAGATATGCGACCGGCTGCGCCTGTAGAAGTATTCCACTACCATAACTGTATTGTATTGGTAATGCTGCCGGGAAAGTTGTTGTTTTGTTTGCTCTTAATGTACTAAATGTCGGACTTCGTGTGTTGTGCATATATAGTCCCGAAGCATTTATTGGATTAGTGATATAGTCTCGTGTCAGAATGGCTGTGGTGTTTATGGTCCCATCTGTTCGTCCAAATCATGGATAATCACTTGCTGAACCAGTAATAAGATTTCAAGTAGCTCATATAAAATCTGCCCCATTATTGAATACTCTATTTGCTCCGTAGTATTTTGTATTGGTTGATGGAGTAATGATACTTATTCCTCCTAGTGCTCCGTTGTTGTATGATCGAGTATTGTTTATAATGTTATGATCTCATGTTCAGAAGTAGATACCATAACCAGCATTATTGTATGTTTGACTATTGGTGATAATGTTATTATTTGCATTTGAATATTGTATTCCATACGAATTGTTGTAGACTTGGCTATTACTCAATACATTTCCGTTTGCTGCTGTATTATATCTTACGCCGACAAAGGTGTTGTATACTTGGCAATTATCTATTATACCACTATTTCCCATTACCTCAAACCCTGCGTTACCGATATTGTATACTTGGCTATTGGTGATAATAGTATATGCTCATCCAATAGTTATTGCTACCGTAGTATTGTATATCTGAGAATTATTTATTATAAGATATGTTCCAGCACTATCATATATACCATTGGATGCGCCTGCATTATAAAATTGACTATTGTTTATCGTCATAGAATTGGAAGCAGCATTTTGTATTATCAGTGCAGAATTGCCTCATAGAGCTCATGTAAAATTTCTATCTACTTTTATATTATCTAGTATTCGATTTCTTGCTGCATTTACAGAGAGCATAGAGACCTGTCCTGCACTTACGGCTCATTGGATAGTAACATCTCATTTTCCGATAATAGCACTACAATGGCTAATATTCCTAGCTGCATTCAAGGTCCAAAATCATCAGGAAAGTACATAAATAGTATTTGCTGTCAGTGTTGTGGGGATAGTATTTAATCATCATCATGAAAGATAAACTACTGACATATTTCATGTAACACAGGTATTTGTTCATCGATATTGTGTATAGGCTGTTCTATTTACTCATCCACTACCGTCACCGTAAAGCGCACAGATTATCTTTGCATTGTCTGGAGTGCTATCTCGAAATGATCACGTAAGAAACTGACTATTATCTCGTCCTCCACATGCTGGTCATCAGCTTGCAAAGGTTCATGAATATTGTAATAGACCAAGAACTCCTAGAATAAAAACTAATATTTTAATAACAAAAAATCCAACACCCCCAATAGCTGTCCCCAAAAGGTATTTCTTGTGATGTTTTTTGATATGGTAATGAATGTTTTGGAGTGGTATATTCATTATTTTTATTCTACACCTTATTTATGAAATAAAATAATGTATTTCTCTGCGTATTTATTGTACATAGTAAGTATACTCATGCCACTATTTTTTTACAAAAAAATATGAAAAAAGACGCATTTTTCGCGTCTTTTTACTGTACAAATTATGAAAATATGATTTACTATGATTTACTCGGAGTTGTTTACTTATTTAACGGCGATATCAGCTATATAATAAATCTTTTTTGCTGCGGAGTCATATAATTCTGTCATAGGGACAGCTTTGTATCCTTTTGCTTCCATATATTTTGTGATTACCGGATATACTTTCATTACACCTATCATAATAGACAAGGTGTTCTTCATAGGGAATTCAACAATCATCTTATTTCCCGCAGGAAATGTTTTTGTCTGTATATCTTTGTTTTTTATCAATGTATGTACATCTTGTACAGCAATCACTGCACCGACATCACTTCTCAATTTTGCTCATGAAACTACTGCTGGATCGTCGTAATAAATTCACACACCCGTCAATGACGTGATTCAAGCTCCAGAAAGTATGTCATATACTTTGGTCATTGATGGTCATACTTTACCATATTCACCGACGAAATGTACATAAGCGATTGTATATGGTCCCATAGGTTGCTCCTTTACTTCTATTTTTGTAAATCCACCAAGATACCATCGATTGATGAGTGCCAACACTACTAAAATAGCTAATAAAATTCACAAATTTTTACCTAATGATTTGAGAAATTTCATGAAGCGTAGGTAATAAAATAAAATATTTTGCGTAAGGAACGGTTTACAACCGTCCCCCACAAAAAAAAGTATATTTTTTATATTTTAATTACTGCTATTTTACCATCGGGATCGATACCTTTGATTTTTACTTTGATCACTTGTCCAAGCTTGAAATGTGCAGTAAGTGGCGTTGTTAATCTTTCTCCAAGATTGGAAATATGACAAAGTCACATCTTATTTTTTGGAAGTGATACAAACAATCCGTAGTCTTCAATCCTCTTAATCTTTGCTTCGAATTCTTGTCCTACTTCGAGATCAGATGCTATTTCTAATATGATAGCTACTACTTTGTCGATAACCGCTTGATCGCTATGACCGACATAACATGTTCCATCGTCTTCAAAATCAATTTTCACTCCATCGTTTGCATCTATAATACCGTTGATAACATCACCACCCTTCCCGATTACTTCTCTTACTTTGTCAGGTTTGATGTGAATGATTTGAATCTTTGGTGCATATTCTCTCAATGTCGGATTTGGTTCAGCGATAGTTTTGAGCATAAGATCCATAATTTCGTTGTATCCTTCGATTGATCTATCAATAGTTTCGGTTATTATTTGCATAGTGATTCCTTTGAGTTTTGTATCCAACTGGATAGCAGTTACTCCATCTCTGGTCCCTGCAACTTTGAAATCCATATCTCCCGTGAAATCTTCTGTACCCATAAGATCATTGAGGATTATATATTTAGAGATATTTCCTGCATCGTCATGATCAGTCATCAATCCCATTGCGATACCTGCAACTGGTTTTTTGATTTTAACTCATGCATCCATAAGTGCTAATGTTGAACCACAAACAGATCCCATAGAGGTTGAACCTCCTGATCCTAGACATTCAGAAACAAGTCTGATAGTGTATGGAAATTCGGTGAACGAAGGTATCATTTTTTCTAATGCTTTTTCTGCCAATCTTCCATGTCCGATTTCTCTTCTTCCTGTTCCTCTCATTCCTTTTGCTTCTCCTACAGAAAATGGAGGAAAATTGTAATGATGGATATATCTTTGATGTACATTGTGATTTTCCATATCGTCGAGAATCAGATATTCTTTTGGTCCTCATAACGTCACAGTCGTCAATACTTGTGTATCACCTCTCCAGAACAATCCACTTCCATGAACTCTTGGTAATACGCCTACTTCACACATAATTGGTCTGATATCTTTTTGATCTCTATCATCAATTCTTTTTCCTGTATCGATAGTACGATGACGAAGGAAATATTTTATGACATTGAATACCCCCATTTTCACTTTAGTATTTGTGAAATCTGTTTGATCATTGTCTGAGATATTTTCTTTTGCGATTTCTAATACTTCTTTTTCGTACATTGAACACAAATCATTGAATGGAACTTTGGTATTTCCTGTCAATGCTTGTAATTTGTCTGCAGTAAGAATATTGCTGATGTATGCGATAAGATCTTCTGATGGTTTATTGTACGCGATTTCTTTTGGACTTACGGTAAGTTGTTTAAGAAACTCTAATTGGAAATCACATGATGCGTCGATAGTTTTTTGTCCTACCATGAATGCTTCTTTGAGCAAAGCTGCTGGTACTTCATTTGCTTCAGCTTCAATCATATTTATTGATCATTTTTTTCCTGCAACTAATAACAAGAAAAGACTTTTTTCTGAATCTGCTCTCGTAGGATTGATGACAAAATCTCCATCAATATATCCTATCTGTGCTGCACCTACTGGTCCGTCAAATGGTATTCCAGCAGCCATAACTGACAATGAACATCCAACAATAGTTTCCACCCCAAGATCCATAGTATGGTCAATAGCAAGTGGTGTGATAGTAATCACTACATCGTTGATCATTCCTTTGGGAAACATAGGTCTAAGTGCTCTGTCGGTAAGTCTACAATACAAAACTGATTGATCTGATGGTCTTCCTTCTCTTCTTCTGTATGCAGCTCATCCTAATCTTCCTGCTGCAGAAAAACTTTCTCTAAAATCAATCATCAACGGTAAAAAATCTGAATCAGATTTTGGATTCTTTTCCATAACTGTAGAACATAATAATACATTGTCTGCCAATTGCACTTTAAGTGAACAATCAGCTTGTACTGCTAATTTTCCCGTTTCAAACGAGAGATGTTTTCCTTCTCGATCGAAGGCCTGTGCATGCACAGTAAACTCCTTTTTTTTGATAGGCATAAGAAAAAATAATGAGAATAAAAGGGGTGAAAGAAAATACATAATTAGACAGATTAGAAGCTTAGAATATTATACATCCCAAATTTCTAATCTGTCTCGCTAATTGATGAGGATTTCTTTCGTGGAAAATATAGGGATTCGGGATAAAATTGCAAAAAGAATTACATATATATGTCATTTAAATACTTGAATGAGATATAATATATTTTTGAAACAAAATATATAATTGAGACGTCATAAAAAAACTTCATTTCATTTCAGCTTTTTATTGCGTCTCAAATTAGTTTACCAATCGAATATTCATTTGTTTTGGTAACTATATATTGTTCAATAAAAAATGGAAAACATTTTTGAAGGACAATATAAAAAAAATCAGGAAGTAATACCTCCCTGACTATGTATGAAAATACATCTTTCCTTACATGATGGCATATTTGGGTTTGCCGTCCTCAAAGACAATGAGTATGCCTTCCCATAATTCCATAGGAATCAAATTTTCTTCTTTCTTTTCTTGTATTGAAAGAATAATCTGACCCTCGTCTGTTATGTCGGAAAGTTTACCGAAATACAAAAGAGGAACCTTAGTGATAATGTTGATAGTATTCAAATCCTTACTGGCAATATCTACATTATTAAGCAAGGCTGCTTCACCTCCTCTCAATTTGTAGTTATCGTGATCAAGGTATTTTTTTGCTTGATCTAATGTTAATGGCAGTAAGCCAATCAGATCTTTTAATGTAATCTCAGGTTTTTGCATATTCTTGGTTTTTTATATTTGTTTGACTTATTTTTGTTATTTGCCTACCGTATATATATTTAGACAATTAAATCAATATTTTTTAGTAATGATAGCTCTTTCCCTGCGCTATCGTGGAAATTCTATATAATTGTTCTAATAATGTTACTTTAGCCAAACCATGAGGAAGGGTTATAGCACCAAAAGAAATTTTAGCATCAATATATTTAATTAATGCTGATTCGTCCAAACCGTAGGGTCATCCGATAATGAATATACAATTTTTGTCGGTAAACATGGTGTGCAAATCCATAGTCGTCACTACTTTCCCTTCCTTGCTTAACAAAATTTTTGTATAATCTGAAAATTTTTCAAGCTTAACGATAATATTCTCTGTATCGGCTTGGATCATTTGCTCGGTATTTCCTTTTCTGCTGGGTTTTATATTTTCTATTTTCACTGATCTCCCTAAACGCTTGGTATACTCCTCGACTACTTTTTCTCGATGTTTGTCGGAATCTGAAATGCTGAGGATAGTGAACATGGGGGGAAATTTTAAATTTTAAATTTTGAATATATAATTTTAAAACTTTAGTGAATATAACTTTCAAATTTCAAATTATAAATTTCAAATTGTATATTAGTATTGTATATACTTCGGTGGTTGTCCGTTGTAAGGACTTAATACCTTGAAGATATCTCCTTTTTGGATTCCTCTATTTTCAAATTCTTCCAACAATCATTGCTTACCAATCTGTTTTCGAAATCGCGCCTCTGCTTCGTCATTTCCTCGTTGAAGTGTTCGGACGAGTTTGGCGAATTCTTCGTTGTATATCTCTCGAACATTTACATATTGTGCGTCTGTTGCTGAGATATAATTTTCGTCAATCAATACTTGTTTTTCATGATCACTGATGTTTCTGATAGAATTTTCGATATGTTTTACTTCATGACGAGGAATATTTTCTACATGATAGACTTCTTGGACATCAGTCTTGTTAAGCATTTCTACAACTTTGTGTAATCGCTCATCGACACCGAAATGGGTCGCAGCAGAAATCGTGAAGGTATGTTCGTCGAGCAATTTTTTCGTGATTTTGGTTCAGATATTATTCTTTTTGAAAAATTCTAGAATCTGTTTTCGAAATTGTGTTTTGTATTCTTTCAAGATATCTGCATCATTTACGAGATCATATTTATTGATGAGGAAGAGCATTCTTTTTTCGATGACTACTTTGCCTTCTTCGTAGATAAATAAGGTAATCATTCCTTTATCTTCTCTGATCTGGATCTCTACCGCGTTGGGATCTTTGCTAAATTTGGTGCGGGTATAGGTACAGATTTCATCGAGTAATTCTGGTATCTCCGTGATTCATTGATCATATCTCGAAATATCGCCGATCATACAAAACACTCTCGCTTTGAGGATATGACGCAAAAACGCGTTTCCCAATCCCCTTCATTCCGCAGCACCTTTGATAAGTCCTGGGATATCTATCATATTGAAATGCGTATTTTGGACGGTTATCGAACCCAAGTTTGGTATCAATGTCGTAAACGGATAATCAGCGACTTTAGCTTTGGTATTTGAAATACTATTGATAATACTTGTTTTACCGACACTTGGCGTCCCAATCAATGCGACGTCTGCAAGCAACTGGAGTTCTAGAACCAGTTCTTTTTTGTTGCCTGGTTCACCAAGCAAACAAAAGGTAGGAAACTGATGCACAGCATCCTTGAAGTGGATATTTCCCGATCCTCACTCCCCTCACTGAACAGCAGTATATTGTTCTCCGTCTTTGGTAAAGGTATAGAGTATTTCATCCGTTGCTTTATCTCTTATCAGTGTCCCTACAGGAACATAGAGAATCAGATCTTCTGCATTTGAGCCGTATTGGTCTCTAGATTTCCCTGCTTCGCCGGGAGCTGCTTTGAATGTTGATCTATATCTATAGACTTGGAGTGTATTTTCGTCTTTGAGTGCTTGAAAAATAACTGATCATCACTTTCCTCAATCTCCTCCTGATGGTCATCAAAAAGCGACCCCTGCTTCTCTTCTTCAGGTAACTGTTCCATCTCATCATTTTCCGGACTGTACATTTACGGTCACTTCATCATAAAAACGCATGTTTTTGAATTAAGAACTAAGAATTTTCTTGTATATAGGAGTGTACTAAAGTCTTGAGGAAAAACAATAAAAAAAGCTAAAATACATATATATTCTTCAATCAAAAAATACTACATATTTTTAATTAAAAAATATATAATTCTCCATCCAAAAACATTGAAACATTTTTTTGGTGATCGAATTAAAAAAACTTGCTTCGAATACCGAAGCAAGCTATTAGCATAATGAAATGTATTACAATAAATCAGCTGCGAGTTCTGCAAGTTCGCTACGTTCGCCTTTTACCAAATGAACATGAGCAACAATTGCACTACCACCCATTCTGTGAATAACGTGAGATAATCCATTAGAACGAGCATCAAGATACGGCGTATCTATCTGTCTATTATCGCCGCACAACACAACTTTGGTACCTTCACCTGCACGAGTAATTATGGTTAATATCTCTTTTCTGGTGAGGTTTTGGCATTCATCAATAATAAACAAAGCGTTATTGAATGTACTCCCACGGATATAGTTCAGCGGTTGGATTTCTATTTTTCCTTCCTTTTGAAAAGTAGAAATATAGTCATCCTCCTTTTCTTTATATACCGTTTGTTTTTTCTGACTGCTTCGCTTCCTGGTTGTTTCCACATTTGTTTCCACTTCCTGAACATCAGATTTTTTATTTCCTCTGCTCCTTTTTTTGATTAAATCAAGATTATTGTGAAAGCCATTCATAAATGGTAATACCTTTTCAATAGCATTTCCCGGTAAAGCACCACTGTTTTTTCCACCCATTTCTACCATAGCCGAAGACATTATTATTTTCTCAAGTTTATTCTCTTTGAGATATTTTATACCAACAGCCAAAGGCAATAATGTTTTTCCTGTTCCTGCTTTTCCCGTAAAAACGACTAATTTAATACCAGGATTTAATAAGGCATTGATACCACATGTTTGTTCTCCATTTTTTGCAATGATAGTCGAAATAGGTTCTTTCTCTTTTTGTACTATATGGAAATATTCCATTCTGTTATCAACATGAGCAAGAGTACTCCGTCTTCCATCATTTAAGATAAGAAACATGTTAGGTTTAAGTTTCTCTTTGATAATAGAATGTTTATGTCCATCATAAAAGATCAACGCAGTTTTTGTTTCATACAATTCAGTAATGATTTTTTCCAGATAAGGGTCTTTCACTTCTGGTATTTCCAAATAGAGTTCTTCATTTTCTGGAATTTTATCATTCTCGTAGTCTTCAACATCCAAACCAAGGGCTTGGGCTTTAAAGTGAAGATTCGTGTCTTTAGTTACCAGAATGACTTTTCTTTTCCCCTTTTCCGACTTCTGAAGTTCATATACCTTATTGAGTATCTGATGATCAGGTATTGCATCATTGAAAGCTTTTTTTACGCCTTGTGACAATTGGGTACTGGAAATCTGAATTTCTATTTTCCCTAGACCGTCTCCCAAAGACACTCCGCCATGAGCTATCGCAGGTACCTCTTTTTCCTCTGGATTTTTTCCCTCGCCCATTTTCTTTTTTATAAGAACTTTGGACAATTGTTTCAAATCACGATGAAAAGCACGTACATTACTACCTTTAGTATCATCATTCTTTTTGAATGTATCGAGTTCTTCAAGTACAACAGTTAAAATACACACGTCATGTTCCTGAAACTTACGAATACACTTGTCATCATGTAAGATCACATTTGTATCTAACACGAACAATTTTTTTTCTTTTCCTTTTGTCGCCATATTTTTTGTATATTAGTTTTGTTAAAAAAACCATATGTATTAAAAACCAAAAAGCAATATCATTTTTTATATAATATATATTTTGGTCACATTATCAGGTAGTATACTCAAAAGTCGGCATCCGATGTATCATATTCTATACAGCCATTATTATAAATATTTTAATAATCTTATTGATTTTATATAATAAATATATATAATATGCTTACATACATCTAGGAAAAATGACAACAATTAAAAAATCAATGAGGACATATATCCTGTCCGAAGCCGCAGATCTTCATCTGTTCTGGTTTCAAATGATCATGGGAGTGCTCTTTATTGTTTTTCAATTGGGGCATATGATCCATGCTATGGATACTAAGGGAGTGAGCATAGCTCTCTTTGCAAGCGTCATCATATTTCTTATGGCCAATATGTTGATGACCTATACTAGCTACAAAACCAATCATTCCATTAGAATGTTGAGGGCGTTGTGGGTATATGCTATGTGGCTCTTGGTCCATATTCTGATAATAATCGGATTGATATGGATACGAATAGCTACACATCTTCCTCTGACATATCCGGCAGACTTACGAACAATATTTCTCGTACTGATAGGATATGGAAGTATTGCTTTGGTATTGTGGATAAAGAGTTTTTCTAGTACGATATCCTATACAGATCCTATGATTAAAGGACTTGTAGGTATTGTAGCAAAATCTTTGCCACAGTTTACTATGGCTATCAACATATTCAGCGTTGGTGGATCTGGCCACGCTGCATTTGCCATCGTTGCTGCCAACGTCACTCCGTTAGCTAGGATACTACAATTGTATTTTAATCCCATCCATGATGGGAATAGAAAATGGTTGCTTATATCAGAGGTATCTAATGAACTTACCTGGGCATTCGTATCGCTTGCCTGGTTATTAACATAAAAACATGCTGTGATTTTCTTGCATGTTTTTTGTTTTTAAAAAAAAATCTGAACTTCATCAGATTATTTCTTTTAGGCGAACGGGGAATCGAACCCCGAACCTTGTCCTTAAGAGGGACCTGCTCTAACCAATTGAGCTATTCACCCATATACAATTGCTCTACAAAATTGTTATACAAAAAACTTATGCCGGATGTATATACAAAAATCGACCAAAAAAGCAATTGAAAATTAAATTTTTCTTATTTCCCTTGAGTAGTTATATAGCTTTCTACCCTTATGTGAACATCACTCAATGTCTTGTCTGAAAGTGCTGATGGTGCGCCGAATAGTAGATCCTCCGCTGATCATGTTTTGGGGAAAGCGATAACTTCACGCAAAGATTTTTCTTGCTGAAGGATCATCATGATCCTATCTATACCCAATGCCAATCCTCCATGTGGTGGCACTCAATAGGAAAATGCTTCCAACATATGACCTATACTATGCTGGATTTTTTCATCAGAATAGTGCATCACTTTGTAGGTACTTTTCAAAATCTCTGGAAGATGTGCCCTGATAGAACCTCAACCAATTTCATGTCCACACATCGTAATATCGTATTGTTGCGCATGTATTTTTTCTATGTCTTTACCTTCCATCAGCAAAGCGATATGCTCTTTTTTGGGGAGTGAAAATGGGTTATGCGTAAATTTCCATTTCCCTGTCATTCATTTCTTAAACATAGGGAAATCGATAATCCAGCAAAATGAAATCATATCATCATCATATAAATGCAATATTTTTCCAAGTTCTCTTCTCACGATATCCAAAGCTTTATCAGCCGTTTCACGTTTTGCTGCAGAGAAAAAAATTGTATCGCCCAATTTTGCATCCATATATGCTACAATATCTTGTGATACTTTTTCTCCTAAAAATTTGACGATAGGTGACTGAAGATAATCGCTTTGTACCGTGATATATGCCAATCATCATAATCATGATTGAATAGCTAATTTCGTCAAATCCTCGATCTGTTTTTTGGTCATATCTTGCTGGACTTTGATACATTTGACGACTCATCCTCTATCAATCTGTTTTTGAAATACCTCAAATGATGTTCATGAAACAATATGCGTAATATCTTTCATCTTCAATCAGAATCTGATATCAGGTTTGTCGGTCCCATAGTCATCCATCGCCTGTTGGTAGGTCATACAAGGAATCGTATCTGTCTGTAGAGGTCTTTCTGGATAATAGGTTTTTACTAATAAGATCAGCATATCAGAAAATAATTGTATTATTTCCCCTTCACTAGTAAATGCCATTTCTAGGTCTAATTGCGTGAATTCTGGTTGTCTGTCACCTTTATCATCTTCATCACGAAAACACTTCGCTACTTGGAAATATTTGCTAAATCCTGACGCCATCAACATCTGCTTGTATTGCTGTGGTGCTTGTGGCAAGGTATAAAATTTTCCTGAATGGATTCTACTTGGGACAATAAATTCTCTGGATCATTCATCCGTTCCTTTTCCCAATATCGGCGTCTCAATTTCCATAAATGCTCTTTCTTCCAGAAATCTTCTCATAAAAGATACTATTTTACTTCTCATGACCATGGTTTTTCTCGTCTTCTCTGCTCTCAAATCCAAAAACCTATATTTCAATCTGAGTGACTCGGAAACGATTTTGGCATCATGGAGCACAAATGGCAATGGTTTAGATTCTGAAATAATGGCGAATTTGGTACAATCAAGCTCTATCGTTCCTGTTCTGCTTTTGGGATCTACATCATCTGCCGATCTTTTGACGATGGTTCATGTAAACATCATTACCGATTCTTTTTTGAGCTTGGAAATCTTGTCGATATCTCCAAACACTTCACGGGAAAATTTTACCTGAAAAATCTCTCCGTCTTCACGTAAGTCGATAAATAATAAATCCCCATGATCACGTATAGCGTGTATCCATCATGCAATCGTCATTTCTTTTCACAAGAATGATTCGTCAATTCAATTGATGGGACAATCTCTATAGCTATCTAGGATTACTGGTGTTGTTTCTGGTGTTTTCATGGTATATAGAGTAAATAAGTAAAAACAAATATATTCTCCTTCAAAAATATTTTCTATTTTTGATTGAATAATATATAATTTCGACGTTATAAAAGCTTTCAATACTTCAACCTTTTATTTCGTCTTAATTAAAAAATCTCCAGAGAGACTTTCTAGAGAGTTATATCAATGGGATATATTAACCTTTATGTTCTAGAAAAATCTCTCTTTGCAGAGCTGGTTATTATTTCCATTATTACTGATAATGAATCTAACCATAAAGATTTTTCATAACTCATAAAATAACATAAAGAGTATATATATTTCCTGGGGAATTGCAAGTTTTTTTCACGGGAACAACTTTTTTCTTTTCTTGAAAAGGTCGGTATTTTCTATATAACTTCCAAGTTATTTACCTTATATTCCCATTATGCTTTTTTTCGACTATCTCCAACATTTAGATACCCACCTCAGTTTCTTGCAAAAAAAGATCAAAGACAAACATACACTATTTTTGGTATGATGATGTGTCAGAGATCCACTTTTGTGATTAGATAAAAATCCCAAAGACATAGATTTTACCATGGCTGGTGAACCAAAAAAAATAGATAAACTTATAGATAAAACATGAATGTCTTACTTCATGACGGAAAAATTCTGAACAATGACCCTCATCAAAGATACGATGAAATATGAACTCACTCCGCTCAGAACCGAAAGTGATTATACGGATTCTCGTCACCCGGACGTCATCAATCGAAGCAATGATGTACTCTTAGATTCCAACAGAAGAGATTTTACCATCAACTGTATCTACTATACTAATACACCGTACAAAGTTGCATACACCTCACTCATCGACAAAAAAAACATCCATACATATTCTGACGACGAAACATTTCTCAAGAGACTCGACGACCATGGATACCTCTATATCAACAATCAAAAATTGCTCATCATCCAAGATCACAAGATTATTGCAAAACTTTTTGCTGAGGGAAAATTACAAGTAGACCAAATCAAAAGTATATTGAAAGCAGCGACGGTATTCACCATAGGTAAAAAAGCTGAAGCGAGTAAACAACTGAAAATAATTATCGATCCACATAAAGGTATTCACGATAGCATCAATAAAAAACTTAGAGCTGTCGGTGATCCTGACCATAGATTTACGGAAGATGCTTTGAGAATCATCAGAGCTATAAGATTTGTAAATGTTTTGAATGCAAAATTACTGCTTCCGAAAAAAGGGAAAGTAAAACTTTTTGATTTTGAAAAAAACACCCGAAATAGTGTCAAAAAAAATCATGGCTTGATAAAAAATGTCGCTAAAGAAAGAATCAAAGAAGAAATTATGAAAGCGTTTACAGTAGGCAATCCATTTGGTTTCGTTTCACTACTCGACGAAGCACAACTTCTTGAACATCTATTTCCTTCGTTGTATGCGACGAAAAACGTCGAACAACCGATCAGATATCATCCTTTTGATGTCTATGTACACACCCTCCTCTGCTTATTTGAAGTACAAAAAATAAATAACGATCCGCTCGTAAGATTAGCTATGTTGTATCACGATGTAGGTAAGGTTGAACAATTTGGTGCGTATGCTGAATGATTGAGCAAAGAAGAAATCAGAGCTATCCTCGCTGGACCATTGAATCATAGAAGAAGTTCACCGGAGTATGCGAAAACAGATTTCAAAGCGCTCGGATTTTCTAGCAAAGAAATCACAGATATCGCTTGGTATATTGCGCATCATCATACCCCAGAAGAGATGATTTTTGCTAAAGAAGAAAATGTCGAGAAAAAAGTCAGAACATTTTTTAGTGAAGCGGGCTACGAAAGAGCTATGAATGTCTTGGATATTGCCATGGCTGATAGACTCGGCCAGTACAATCCATTGCAAAATAGTTCAGATCTTTCTGATGTAGATAAATTGAAAACTGTTCTGAAAAAACTTCAAAAAGAAGAATGACAATTCACGATGAAGCAGCTCGTCGTCGACGGTGGAGATATTATCAAACAGTTTAAACTTGTAGCATGACCAACCATTTGAGCGTTATTAAAAAAAACGCTTGCGCGAGTCATGGTCGATATCAAAAAAAGAAATACCAAAAAAGAAATTTTCGGATTCTTATGAATCCAAATGAAACATTTGAAAAAGTAGTTCTCCTATTTGTATTTCATCTTCAAAAATAATTGCAACATTCCTATGATCAAAGCTATGACATTACATAGCATCAAGGGTATTGAATATATCAAAAATCCATATATCGATCGTAAGAGACAATTTCCTATATACATAAAAATCATTCATCGTGAAACATCTTTCATTGTTTTTGTTTTGAAAGATTTTACCACCTGTGGTAACATCAAAAACGTTCAAACCGCAGTTGCTAAATATCCTATTACATCAGTCGTTCAGAACATATTTGCATGATATATATTATAAAATTGTTTGTAACTCTTGTAATAATATAATTTCTTTATCACAATAAACATCGTTTACTTTTTCTTTTTTAAGATAATTTAACCATATCGTTTTTGCTCAGGCTTTATGTCATCACTCCATATCAGACCATCCATCTCAAATCACATATTTCTCATCAGGTATTCCATATATCTCCTCAATTTTACTAAATGATGACAAAAATACATCTGGATGTGGTTTTTTGTTTTTTACTTCGTTTGCGCTAGTACTTGCTACGATTATTTTATCTAATCCGAAATAGGTAATAAGCTCATCCAATAAGTCTCTGGCTGATCCAGAAGATATTCCTATCTTATATCATTTCTCAGAGAGATAGTGTAAAGTTTCCATTGTATATGGGATAAGCCCTATTTTTCCTGCATGGAGTAATGAAAGAATTATAGCATCCTTCCCATCGACAAAATCATCTACTTCTTTCTGAGTGAAATCAATTTTTTCAGACGATAACAATTCAGATATTCGTTCTTTGGGTGTCCTTCACGCATACTTTATTCAGATAGTCTCGGGTTCGATAGCAACTCCTTTTGATTTCAAAAAATCAGATTCTACTTGTTGATGAATTCCTTGGGTATCGGTAAGGGTTCAATCTAAATCGAAGACAATATATGTATTCATACGTGTAAAATATCATGTAAATATTATGAAAGTTTCCGTACTTTATACGTTACGTTTTCTCTCGGAGCTTGGATGCCTTCAGCCATATACCTACGAAATCGACTCCTCTGCTTTTTTGCTAACTGGTGGGTGGTTATCATAATACGATCTTCCATATCGTTGTAAGAACAACGTCATTCTATAAATTCTACAACTTCTTTGTAACCGATTCACTGCATGGATTGCAATGTTTTATCATATCCTTTTGCGAGTAATCACTGCACTTCTTCGACAAGTCATCACTTCAACATTTCTCTGACTCTCGTATTTATTCTCTTGTTGGTATCTTCTTTTTCACGTCGAAGTCACAACATCAATAATGGCCGTTGTGGTGCTTGTGAAATAAACGTATCGGTTTTTTTTGCTCAGCTTTTGTAAAATATTTCTAATGCACGTACGATATATCTCGTAGATTTGGGATGTAATTTTGCTGCTTCTTCAGGATCTAATTTCATAAGTTCTTTGTGTAAGATTCATGGCTCTTCGTCTTCTTTTGCAAAGAGTTCATCTCTCAACTGCATATCTGGTGGAATATCTGGCATAGTAAAATTTTTGTACACCGTATCGATATAGAGTCATGTTCACCCGACAATCATCGGAAGTTTTTTACGTGCAAGGATGTCAGGAACAATTTTATAGACATCATTTTTCCGTTGGCCAGAAGTATAGGTCTCGTCTGGATTTACAATATTTATCTGATGATGAGGAATTTTTTTTAGGATTTCGTCAGATACTTTATCTGTCCCGATATTCATATATCTAAAAATCTGTCTGCTATCTGCAGAGATAATTTCTTCATCAAAATATTTGGATAACTCTATAGATAATTTACTTTTACCGGTTGCTGTTGCTCATCGGATAACCACTACTCCATCTGGATGTTGTTTATGAAAAACTTCTATTTCTTGTTTAGCTTCTTGAACGATATCTTCGAATTCCATGGTATTTTCTCTGAAAATAAATTTTTAATTTTCAATTTCTAATTTCTAAACGGCTGATTTATTTTTTAGTGAAGAAGAAATTTTATTGAAAATCAATGTTAGCTCTTTAGATTCTTTAAACAATGTTTTTAATTCATCATTATAAATTTTTTCAATGTCCAACAGTAAATCTAATCGATAATATGTTTCTTGAGTTTCTTTTCTACATATATGGATTTTATTTCTAAAATCTTTCTTGGAACTGGCTCAATTTGCCTCATGATAATTTGCTCAAATACTGGTGGCGGATCTTAAAACCTGATTTATAATATTTGAATTTATTTGCGTAATAGTAATTTTTTTTACCGTATGCAAAATATCCTTGCTGAATTTTACAAGTCTTCATTCTAAATCATATTTCATTAGTTATATGGAAAACAAATAAATAACACTTTTATGAGATATTTGTTTGAAAATTGAAAATTAGAAATTAGAAATTTTATTTTTGTTTATTTATATTTATCTGGGTTGAAAAACGGCATCATTGAACATCATTTTGTTTCACACATAAGCTTACCTATTTTCCAGATATCACCTTTTTTTATTAACACCGTCGATCGTTCTTCCGTAAATTTTTGTTGATTACTTGCAAGCATATATTCTAGTGTATACGTGAAGTTTTTGATGTTAGGATTGTTTGTGGTGTGGGGTTCTTCTTGGATATTAGTTACTACAATTTTTGGTGCGATAATTACTTCAGAAAATTTGGATAATCGATTTTTGCTATAATAGGTTCTAAAGACATTAGACTCTTTGAGACGGTCATCGGTCATGGTATGAAGCGTAACCGTATCGATAGCATTTACTGCTTTGTAGAAATCTATAACCATCTGCTGCTGTGTGGTAAGTGTTTGCGTATTTTGTTCACCTGCTGTATTTACCACTACTGCTGGTAGCTGTTCTTCTTGCACTATACCCGTATCTGTCGTTGTATAATCAATATTTCCTGTTTCTATATTTGCTATTTCAGCGATCTCGGACTGAGGTAATTTTTCTTCCTGTTTATCTCTTATAAACGTAAAATACAAAGAAACTACGAAAAGTAAAAATGACAAAAAGAATAACAAAAGTATTATCATATCTTTTTTCTTTGACTCGTCGACAGATTTTGCGACAAATGACGCGACAGCTGGTGGCACCTGATGTGTAGCGGTAGTATGTTTCTGATCTTTTCTTGGTCTTCCTGGTCAGGATTTAATTTTGGTCTTTGGTTTTTTGGAGATAAATTCTTTTTTTGGTCTCCCTACTGTTTTTTTGTTTTTTGGCATTCCAAATTATTTAAGAGCTAAATTATTGGATTCACTATTTAGTTAATTGATTTAATGCTGCTCTTGTTGCAGGACCCATTCGTCCTCGGGTTTCTGGTTTTTTTTCATATCACTTGAGCAATCATTTGCTTAATTGGAATTTGTATACTCCATCCTTGGTAGCTTTATTATATACACCATCAATGGCTCAACTATAGAGTTGTATCGTTGTAAGAAGATTTTGCAATGCTTTGATGCCTTCGTTATATTCACCACTCTTGAATGGTTTGGTAAATACATAACTTGTTACTTTGATTGGAGGAACAACAACAGTTCCCGTAGTCGTACTAGGTGATGTAGGTACGATTGCTGCTACAAAATTTTTCAATGCCGTAGCGATATATGTTTTAATGTAATTGGTATATTCTACATATCTTTGTTTGTATTTTTGAACATATATTGACTGGAAACCACTATATAACTGATCTTTGAATGTCGTACTAACTCCTTCGGCTTCTATCTTTGCCAATCATGAATTTACTAGTATTTTCATCGCATGTATTCTTGTAAGTAATGCTGCGCTCTCGTCAGTTGTAGAAAGAATACTTGTACAATTAAGCTGATTGGTTGGTGTATAATATTTTGCCTTATATTTTAGTATATCGTTTTTGAGGGAAACAAATGCTGTACGATTATATAATGATTGAAAACTATTCGTTACATAGTCATCAAGATCTTTTTGATATTGTGTCATCAGATATGCTTTTTGTTGTGATAAATTATCTGCTAATTTCTGAAGTTTTTTATATTTAGTTGCATTGGTATCAATCAATGATTGGAGCATATTTCCAAAATTCTCTACTCCTTTGGTCTTCGTATCTTCTATTTTGACAAGTAAGTCATTAAGCCCAGGTATTTTACTATTGATAGTTGTAACCACTGATTCTAATCATGAAAACACATTGAGAACACCTTGTACTTTGGTCATTTTATCTTGGATATTTTTTACCAAATCTTTGTTAGCAGTACTGTATTGGGAATATGTGGTAAGAAAATCAGTATTTTTGGCGAGGTAGCTTGTCCCAAAATTGGTCATCAGTCATTTGTACAATTGTGCTTTTGTATCGATAAGCTCCTTGAGTTTAGCTTTTTCACTTTCATAGCTTGTCCCGTCATCGAATACATTTATATTATTATTTTTCTGGAGATTTTGTTTTTCTTCCAAATCTAAAATTTGATTTTCCAGATCGATAAAATCTTTTTTGAATGCTATCATCAATGCTGTTTTGTCTTTTTGTAATGCAGATAATAATGATTCGTTTTTGATGGCTCCAAGACATACTAGACTCTGATAGTCTATACTTTGGAGAATATTTAGTCATGTTTTACTAAATGCGGAATATACATTGGCATATATACTCGTAAATAATGTATTTATTGCACCCTCTTGTGCATTGATATAGGTAAGTAGTGATCATGTATATGGTATAGTTGTTCCTGTTGTCACAATACCTGTATTTACACTTCATGTATCAATGATTCCTGTAGATGCTTGTGTAGCGAATCCTAGAAACAATACCGCAGAGATTGTTGAAATTCCTAGCATTTTTGAGAAAATCTTCATATCACTTTTTATCAAAAAGTAAAGACACTAAGCCGTATTACTCATTTTTTTATACATTTATTATATAAATTCAAGTTGATTTTGGTTGTTAAAATCACTACATTACACATACTAATTTGCACATCGACTCATTTTTGCGTATAATTTGACTATAAAACTCTATGTTTAGAAAGTTAAAAGGTTGCAGGTTAAAAGGTTGCAGGTTAAAAGGTTGAGCTTCCAAACATTCCAACTGAACATTCTAAACATTCTAAACTTTTTAACTTGTAACTAAGTCCTATGACATTAATACCTAGCGTTATCGAGAAAGTTAAATGATGAGAAAGGGCATATGATATTTATTCAAGATTACTTGAAGACAGAATTATTTTCGTTGGAGAACCCGTCCAAGCAGGGATGGTCAATTCTATCGTGGCTCAACTCCTCTTCTTAGAAAAAAAAGATCCAGAGAAAGATATTATTATGTTTGTAAATACACCAGGTGGTGAAGTCTATTCATGAATGGCTATTTACGATGTCATGCAATATGTAAAATGTGATGTCTCTACTATCTGTGTAGGACTCGCTGCGTCTATGGGATCGGTTATTCTCGCTGGAGGTACTAAAGGAAAAAGATATGCGCTTCCTCATAGCAAAATTATGATCCACCAACCATTGGGAGGTGCTGAAGGACAAGCAACTGATATCGTTATCCAAGCTGAAGAAATCTTAAAGATCAAAAATATGTTTATCGATCTCATGGCTGGACATACAGGACAAAAAAGAGACCAAGTCGCTACCGACATGGAAAGAAACAAATGGATGACAGCTGACGAAGCTATGAAATATGGAATCATTGATAAAATTATAACTTAGATGCTTAGATATTTAGATGCTTGGATATTTAGATTATTAGATACTTAGAATATAGCCTCGATACGTCGGGGCTTTTTTATTTGAGACACAATGGAAATTGTTTCAAATTTTCATGATGTCGAAATTATAAAAAAAAGATCTAGAGAAACACTCTAGATCTAAGGTGATAGGTATTTTACATCCGTGTAGTGAGAAAATGTTGTTCATCATCGATACATTCTCTGATAGACATACTCAATAATTTCATTCCATCTTCCCAGGCATAAGAAAGTTCTAGTACTCTATTTTTTTTGATAAAAAAACTAGTACAACAAATTTCCTTTCCCTTCATATCCAAAAGCAACATTGTCTGCCCCATAAAAAGCGTCTCTTTGCCAGTGATAGTAAAATATACTATACCAATCAATCTACACTGACCTTTTTCTTTGAGCTGATCAATATCCTTGGTTTGAATAAGATTATTTTTCCGTTTCCTATTCCAGGAAATAGTAAAATTCACCTGATGTTGTTTGTTGAGGAGTTTACTCACTCTTGTGATTTCTTTTTTCAAAAAATCTTTTTTTTCTGGTACCGTATTCATAGTGGTTATGGTGTTAGTTATTTTTTTCCTCTTTATTTTTCATTAATTCTTCTATTTGTTTTTTTCTTTGATCTATCCGCCAACCTGCTCCACACCAAACTGGATACAATATTATCGTTATTATACCCCACGGTAAGATACAGATTATAGCTACCCATAAAAAAGATCCTTTGGTCGCAATGAAAATAGGAATTGGTGCCATAAATACTAATGTCATAAAAAGTGCAACCCAAACCATATATCCTATCCGATACCATATTCTGATCCCATTCAATTTTTTGACTGTTTGAGCAGATTCAATCTTTTGATCTACTATTTTTCTTAGTGTGTTCATAATTTTCTGTTTTTTAGATTTAATTACTAATTTGTATTAATCCAGCTAAGCTGGATAATTTCGACCTCATAAAAATCCTCATTTCATGTCGACTTTTTATTGGGGCTCAATTAAAAATGACCCAGGGAAAAACCCTGGGTCCGATGTCTTCTGTAAAATTAGATATAGATAAACAGATATCCTTTAATAATTTTACTTTCGTAGTTATACCCAAGACAAGGAAGTACACTGAAATGCTTGGCAGTAAATATCTTATAGATGCCCCACTCTCCGCGAACCAATTTCTTGGTTTCAAGATCATATCCCATGTCTGTATAGATCATGATATTATGCTTCGAAGAAATTTTGCATCCAAACATATTGGCGATTACCTTATCCTGTTTCCAGACTAACGTAGTCCAAACCTTACTACCTGTGTAACTCAATGCTGCACCTGCCTTTTTATCATAGGTTCCATAATATCCCGACAACGTAAGTTTTTTGAAACTTATGTTTGCATGATATTCTGGTTGCTGTTTACGAGCAACAACACCTATGCCAAAAGACAAATTCTTGTTGGGTTGATAACTTGTCTTCACACCAAGACCACTTCCAGGGATTTGCGCTTCTGTCCAGGTTTCAAACTGGCCGCCTGCACTTACCGGATGAGGACGTTGTTGTGTCGAAAGTGTTGCCATATGCCCTATCTGTAATGACCATTTCTTGCAGGGTGCAATTTTCAAAGAAAATTGATTTAATCCCCAAGATTGATCTTTACCAATTTGGTACATATAATAACTATTCAAAGTAAGCCATTTGGCTATATCCCAGTGTATACTAGCACCCACACGCAAGTCACCATAACTACTTGTGTGAAGACTATCTATACTAAAACCGGTCATGCCAAGTGCACCAACATATACCTTATCAAGCACAAGTGTGCTATCACTGGTCATCTTGATGTTTTCAACCTGTCCAAAAACGTTTATGTTGTAGAACATACTTATGACTACAACGATACTTGCTAATGATCTCATCATGTTTTTCATATTTTTATTTTTTAGTTTTTTTGTTTATAATTTTTGTTTTCTTGACATTTTCCAATTTAATGATAAGTATAAAAATATCAATGGAGAACTAGTAAATACTGTTGTCGGAAAGTAACCACAATAGAGAAAAAGGCTCCGGAAAATACCCGGAGCCTTGTGTGTTATTCCATAGGACTGAGCGCTTTATAAATAAAGCCTGATCCATAAGAACTTAGTGATACTAATGCGAACCATACGATGACATAATTAATCCCGGGAATAATCATTCTGGGGAAAAATGTAAGTATTAATGGTTGACATAAGATAAGTAGAATAGCATGTATCCAGTGACTTGTACAATATGGACAACTCAGCAATTCTCCGAAAAATTTATTTTTTGCTTTTATTTTTTCACGAAGTGATTTACTTATTGTCGCTTTTGTAATGGTCATAGATATTGCAGATCCTGCAAGTGCTATCATAAAACATTCTAACAGTGCTTGAATTAATTTTTCCATACTCTATTTTTTTAAAAACAACTACAACTACCTGATGATTTCGATTTCTCTTGAGCTTTTTTCTCCGCCTCTTTCTTTTTTTCTATTTTTTCGATAGGCTTGGAACATTCATTCAAAAGTGAATCTATCTCATTTAGAAGAATATCTGTGGATGCACCATCTAATTCAATACCATCAATATCCTCTAATACATTATCTGAGTCACCCCTATTGGGTTTCTTAGATTTCTTTTTTTGGAAGTCTCTCATACCTTATTGTATTTGATGTTGAACAGATGTAATAGGACTTGCTTTTTTGATGTTTTTTAATTGCAATCCTGTATCCTCTACCAGATCTTTAATATCATCATCATGGTTGATATCTCTATTTTGCTCATAGACAAATTCTATAGCTTGTAGAATATCATCTTTCATAAGACCAGAACATTTTTTCTTAGGAGTTTGTAAATCTCTCCGGATAGAAAAACTTGTTGCTTGATCAATGATACTTGCTATCATACCACCATTAATGATATTAGATAGATTAAACGTAAGCGTCTTTTCTTTGTCAAAAATCAAATCGTAAAATTTAAATTTGTTAGAGAAAAGCGTTGTACTTGCTAAACCAGCTAATTCATCATAAGAATATCCATTATTCAATGGTAAATCATTAAGATGAATCTTGAATATCTCTGATGTACTTACTGCATCGGGACGAGTTATTTTGATCTTACGATCAATACGACCATCACGAACTATTGCAGGATCGAGCATATCAGGACGATTTGTAGCAAGAATTACGATTGCTCCCGTATCCTGAAGACCATCCATTTCTGCCAAAAACATGGGCACTATAGTTGATTCCACATCTGAACTAATACCACTTCCTCTTTTTCTGAGGATAGCTTCAGCTTCATCAATAAAAATCACTGCAGGATATCCATATTTCTCTTTGTGTTTACGAGCACGAGCAAATAATTGACGTACAATAGCTTCTGATTCACCAACCCATTTAGTCAAAATTTCAGGACCCTTAACATAAATGTACCCTGATTGTAATGCCTGAGTAGATTTTACTTTATACATCTTGGCAAGTGCGGTAACTGCAGCTTTGGCTAATAATGTTTTACCACATCCCGGAGGACCATAGAGAAGAATCCCCTTGATGGGTTTCTTGTGATAAAATTTATACACCTTTTCATTAATAAATGGCATTTCGATAGCTTCGATCATTTGTTGTTTTGCTTCTTGCAATCCACCAATATCTGACCATTCAATTTGCACATTAGTATCCAATGTAAACCGTTTTGAATCTTTACCTAGATTTTCAACAATTACTGATTTAGATGAATCCAATACAATTCTGTCACCATCCTCCAATGTATCAGCAGTAAACACACCACGGAATACTATTAAAGGGCTGCCCGATGAATCCACTTCACAGTGATTATCATCAACAATTGATTTTACCGTAGAGATCTCCCCTGCTTTGAATTTACCTACAACATCAGTGATCTGTTTAGTCTGTGAAGATATCTTAACGGTATCTCCAGGAGTGATCTTGATATCACGGCTTTCAGGAAGAAGTACCTGCATGAATTGATTTTGAAAGAATACAACTGCTGTCGGATATTCTGACAGGGGTTTCTGTGCAAGCTCCAAATCACATACACCATTAGCTACGTCTGGCAAACCAATACGGTAATTATTTGCTTCACCGTTTTCGAATGTTACTGATACCCAGCCATATTCAGTTCCACCAGTTATTATACCTACACCCATATCCTGTTCGTAGAATTCACTTTTTTTGCTTATACGTACAGCGGTATTGGTTTGGAACATGTCCAGGGCATCCATAGCATGATAATCCTGATTTTGGATATGGACAACTACTGCAAATGGTAATGGTTCAGCAGTAAGCTCTTGGATAGTTTGCCCTAAACCAACAATTTTAGCTTTTGATTTGAGTAATGCATCGCGGAGTTTTACAATCAATCCACTTGATGATGTTTCATCATCAGTCTCTTTTCTGATTTCAGAAAGCGAGATAACTTGTTCTTCAAGTTCTGCAATCCGAGTAAGTAGTTTATCTGTATCGGCCGAAGTCGTCGGACGAGCTTTACAGATTTCTAATTCTTCTTGTAAGCGAGTAATCTCAGCTTCCAATTTTTTTGTTTTGTTATTAGTTTCGAACATGATTTTTTATTTTTTTGTTTATATATTTTTGTTAATTACCACATCTTTGTATTTCGTATATATATATTTATTTATAAATGTCAATATACCATTTTTAAAAGCTGTTGTAAAATTATTACAACATTAATACCCTACATATACCTTATTTATAACTTATACTAAGAACATTATTTAATATTTTTAAAAAATAATAATATATCATCTGTTGTTATTTTCCTACAACATATTATCTCTATACAGTATTGACATTTCTTTTAAAATATGTATTTATAATCACGTAAAAGAAGAGATCATTAACAAAATATTATTAATTAAAACCAAAACAAAACATGGAAAATCTTTTTAAAAAATTATTCGGCCATTTTTATAAAGAACAGGTCGGACACAAAGAAATCATTTTGCGAGACATCAATGTCAAAGTCAAAAGCTGGGATGGGCTGAACCAAGAAAAATTTATCGCTATCATCAAGGAAATTTTCTCTCCTGTAGGTATTGATATACATCTTTTTGTTCCTCATAGCTCAGCAACAACTACTAAATCAGATGATAAAATTTGTATTTTTATCTGGTCAGCCCCCGATAGTTCTCAATCTATCGAACCACCAGCAAATATCTGGGGTATTCCTGTCGATTGCAGAGATACAGCTTTCGGACCTACTGGATCCAAAACAAACATCATCTATGATGGTGATTATGCAGTAGCAGAGATCGTGAACGGTAAGCATCTTTATATCTTCCATGATGCCGTACATAAAGGTACTGAGAATGAAATGAACATTTTCCGGATGATTCTTGAAAAATCATTGGCAATACTGTCTCCGGACATCATGACAGAAATGAATAAAAAGGTCGCCTTGGAAGAAAAGTTTCAAAGAGAAGTGCTTACGAATCGTATGGACAAACACTATGATATTATGAAAACATATTATATAGATATTTGTTCCCATCGTCTCAATAAAGAACTCAAAGATCTCGAAAAAGAAACACAAGAAGGACGCAATTATATCAAAACAATGCAAGAAGATCTTATAAAAAAAATCCGTGATATTCAGAATATGGAAAAACGTCTGATACATCTTACCTCAGATAAAACAGATTTTCTCAAAGATCTTGGTATAGAATTTGATAAACTTCTCCAGATTCCCAAAGTCATGAATGTGATTACGGAAGCAGGTGGTTTAGTACATGTGTATACGGACACGTTGTATTGTACCGATCCACGCACAAATCTTGTCCATGAAATCGGTAAATTCAAAATTTCTGTGAACACATCAGGAGTCAAATGGGAAAATCTCACTCGACAAGTAGACGCTTATGAAGACGGACAAATGGCTCCTCATATATGGAAAGAGGGAAATGCTTGCCTTGGTAATATGGAACATATATTTCCTGAACTTATCGCTAACTATGAATATAGCGTGGTTATACAACTTGCTATCCAATTTGTCGAAAGTGTGAATGTAGATGATTCTGCAGGCAAACATATAGATAAATGGCCTCTTGCAGACACAAAATTACAAACAATTTAAAAAAATTAATTATGGACAAAAACAATGAATTTGAACACAGACCCCTAGGATTTGATTATCTTGACAGTGAATATAGATATCCTGGATATGGGTTCTATGATCGTAAATCATCTAGATTTATGCCCCATCAATTCCGTAATGCAATAAAAATTAAAGGCATGGTGCCACGGATTTTGATTAGCAAAGATGCTTATGAAGATACCTTTCAACTAGTAGATATCGTACAGAAAGAAGTAGGATGGCTCGGAACGGTAGAAAAAAGCAACAATGATTTCCTCATCAAAGAGGTCTTCTTATTTAATCAAAAATCTCATAGTACTACGTGTACTATTACTGAAGAAGGATTAGGTACATGGGCAATGGAAATGATGAACAATAGACCCGATGGTATGGATGTTGTCAATTCTATAAGATTTTGGGGACATTCACACGTATGGATGGGAACATCTGCCTCAGCACAAGATGACACACAAATGGATGTATTTGCTAAAAGTTGTCCTGAGTTTTTTATCAGAGGCATATTCAACAAATCCGGACGTATGGAATTCACCCTGTATCTGTATTCGGCTGGTATCGAAGTACATGATGTAGAATGGTCTATTTATGATCCTAATCCTGATACGTCCCGTAAAGAAAAATGGGAAAAGGAAGTAAAAGAGAAGGTCGGTGATATGACTTTTTTTACTCAAGTATTCAGTGGAAAGGATAAAAAAAGAAAAAATATCAGATCCTTCATGAATACCTCTCTCTTTCCTCTTTCAGACAAAAACACAGAATCATTTCCATTTAAAAATGAGGAGGAACCAAATAATGAATAATATCAATCCTATCAGACATATAAAGGTTTTTGACCCCCATGTCTTTGGCAACAAACGCGTTGATATTATCGGTTGTGGATCAACTGGATCCCGTATTGTTATGAGTCTTGCCAAACTAGGTATAGAAAATCTCCATATATGGGATTTTGACATAGTCGAGGCTCATAATATCGCGAATCAGATTTATCAACAAGATGATATTGGTAAGAAAAAAGTTGACGCTTTAGCTGAACATATCAAACGTGCTACCGGACTGACTATACATACCCATCCTGATAAAGTTGATGGCACTCAAAAACTCGGTGAAATCGTTTTTCTCCTTACTGACACTATGAGTTCCCGTAAAGAAATATGGGAGAAAGGAATTCGATATCAATTATCCATCAAACTTATGGTCGAAACACGTATGGGATCAGATAATGGTCGTGTATATGCTATCAATCCCTGTAAATGTAGTCATACCAAAGCATGGGAAGATACTTTACATAATGACGATATAGCTGAAATATCAGCCTGCGGAGCAAGTATATCTGTCGGACCTACTGCTGAGATCGTCAGCGGATTGGCCGTATGGCAATTCTTACGCTGGTTTTCTACTGAACAAAGGGAAGTAGATGAATTGGATCAAGAGATCCTTTTTTCTCTCCGCCCTATGCAAACCCTTATGAGACAATTTATTTAGTAATCAATTTAATACAATCAAACAATGGAACTTATCAAAGTAAAAATAGGACAATTCCCCGGCACAATTAAGACTGTGGAAATCGAACGTGGCAGCACTATACAATGCGCACTAGACAAGGCTGAACTTTCAAATGAAGGATATCAGATTCGCCTCAACAACAAAGAGCATAAAGATACTGGAGCTCAGGTTGAAAATGGAGATACTATTCTTCTCGTGAAAGCCATTTCTGGAAATTAAAACGATTATTCGTTTACTATACCTACTCTTTGTATTTCAAAGAGTAGTTTTTTTTATTTTCAAAAAACATATAATAATCATTATATATACTACCACTATTATTTTTATATAGCATATAAAAAAATCTTCCATAGTACGCATGGAAAGATTTTTTCTTTAAATTAATTTATTATATATTTGCTAATAGTATATCACGCAATTGTCTTAACGCTTCTATATATAGTACATCAAATGGATCTATAGATTCTTTTGCTACCTTTTGAAATTCACTAAACGCATCTTGATATATTGATAATTCTTTGGGCAATTGCTCAGGTACAGCAGAAGGTAGTAAACAGTTATGTAAAAGTTCTAATTTTTTTTCTAGTAATGCTTCTAGTACTATATTTTCTTTTTCATTAAAAAATTCTCTTTGATTTTTCATATTGATGGTAATAGTATATCACTTCTCTTTATATTCTTGAAGCATCCATTCTACGAATTGATTTGAACAAGATCAATAACTACCAGAATCATTTTTGATGTTGAGTGTTTTTTGATCATGATCTATATCTACCCATGCTCATCAGAGAATGTTTATTTCTCATGATATTCATTTTAATCATATTTTTTCTGCAATCTTTGCATGCATATCATCACCCGTAGAGACCAAAAAAAGTATATTTGTATCTTCTTGTGCAAATGCATCTACGGAAGGCACACGTAATAATGTATGTGGTAATGATGTGACAATGAATTTATATGATCCATTCTTTTGTGGTAAAATCACTTTTTTTTGTATAGGAAGCTTATCCAGATTGCTGTACACTAAAAATGATAACTTCACTAAATCAGCGAGTATTTTTTGAGACGTACTCAATCAATATTTTTTTGATCTCATAAATATTTCTGCAAATCATTCGATTCATAGTGCAGTAAATAATTGTTTTGATTTTTCTGATATTTGATTTTGTGTTCAGAGAAATAGTTCATCAAATCAATCTCTGATTTCTTGAATTATAGGATCTTCATTCATTTTGTTCTCTTATACATAGATAAAACATTATATTCTGGAATTTCTCTTTTACTATTCAGAGATAAACTCGACGAATCCAATACCGATTTCCTCATTGTAGCCAATCTTAATTTCGGTTTTGTCAGAATCAAAATATATTTTTTTATTGGCAATTTTCTGATGAGTATTGTCGATTATTATTTTTTCTTCAGAGATTTTTTTATTACTTAGAGAAATATTGTTCATCAGTGATATATACAACAAATAAAAATTTAATATACAAGATTAACCCTACTCGGATACTCACGATGTATCCCATCAAATACGACCTTAAGTACATCACCTACTTTACATTCTGTGTTGCGTGATCTAGGAATCCTTCAAGAATATTGTCTATTGATCGATGTCCATATATATCACTTATCAATATTGTTGACTATCGCAGGATATGTTTCTCCAGGAGTAAACTCCTCTATAGACTTATGATTTTCCATTAAAAATTTTCTCTCCTTGTGATATCCTGGTTTCTTTTCTCTGAGGATTGTAAGATATGTATATCTCGGATCTTTTTTTTCTATAAATACTTCAACCTTTTCTCAGATACCCAATTTTGTCCCTCTATTTAATGTTTTATTCATTCTCAATTCCAGCTTACAATTATTTACTTTGACTATCCAGTATTCAGGTGTTTCATGTACGATTTTTCCGACCTTCACTTTAAATAATGGGAAATCTGCAAGCGTAATAGGATTTTTCAAATTTTCTATCGCGGCTGATTTGGTATGAGTTTGTACTTCTCTGACATTTTTGGGTGCGGATTTTACCTCGGCTGGTCCTCCTACAATATCAAGTATATCTTTGGATTCTTCTATTTTTTTATTCCTCTTTTCGGATTTATTAGTGTTTGGACGGAGTCATTCATCTCCCCATTTTACTTCATATTCCAAAATTTGTTTGGAAATATCTGCATATTCTGTTGATGATGACTTATTTTGCATATGGAGCATAAATCTTTTTCGGAGTAGCTGTTGATATTCTGTATCCATAGATCTTGTACGTCCTCATAGCATTGTTGTCATTTTGAGCGCAAATAGTGGAATATTTTTGATACCTGTATATGCTTCTATTTTTGCTTTTTTTTCTTTCATGGGTTTATTTTTTACTGCATCGACAAAATCTTCATTACATGCTTTTCTGAGAAGTTCTAATATCCAACTTCCATAATTACATGATCCAAGTGTTTGATCTGGAGTAAATCCTTCGCATTCTTTGATCTGTAATAATTTTTGTTTAGTATGTTCATTATAAAAAAATGAATCTTTGGCTTTTTCTAGTTCTGGTTTTTTTGACAAAAAAATAGCGTTTCTGATATCAACCATTGTTCTCTTTGCTCACAACCCAAGTAATGATGAGTTTCCAGATATTGTATCATTCAATAACAAATCATTGCCTTGTAGTGCATTATATTCCGCAGCAAATTTTTGGTATGATCATGTAGTAAGCGTCTCTGGAGTAAAATTCTCTTTGATGATGGTTATAAATTTGGTTTTATCCGTAATCAATGTTTTTTGTACTTCTGGCTGTTCTTCTTTTTCTTCTCCCATAATAGTCCAGTTTTCAGGATTATCAGTAAATACTCCTTCTATTCTCCTTGACCAACTCTCATTGAATATAATTTTTCTTCATTGATAATGTTTTAATTCTTCTCTATTTACATTTCTCAATCACGAAACTAATCACTTAATCGCATAGGTAGCATCCCTAAAACAATTATTACTTACCATATCAGAAATCAAAATAGTGATATCATGTTGAAAAAAGTATAGTTGATATCGTTGATTATTATCTTGAAGAATATTATTTGCACGAAATGGAATATCATTATCCAAAAGATACTTCATCAATGCTCCTATTTTTTTGAATGTTTGTTCTTGTTGTTCTTGTGATTCTTGTTTCCCCTTATTCTCAATGTATGAGGTTTTTTCTTGCTTTGTTGTTTTTTCTTTAGCCTGTTCTTTGGCAAAAAATGAATATTCTACCTTCTGTATTTTTATACCTAATTTTTCAAAGAGTTGAGATGGCGTATTATAAGAATCAAATATGTTTTTTGATTTTTCATATGCAGTATCCAACAACTCTGTGAGTTCATATTCAATTTCTCTTTCTCTGGCTTCCAGTTGTCTCTTTACATATTCATAATGATCTCAGCCAATCAATGATTGTGGAGTAAATTTTATAGGGACTATATTTGTTTTTTCTCTTCTTTTTTTCATTTTACCGAGTGACATATCACCATGTTCATCTATATGGAATCATTTCTTATGCATCGCTGCGAGAAACTCTTGAGGATTTTGGCTAATATATTCCTCTAATGCTTTTTTGGGTCATAACTTATTATACTCTCTTATTTTTTTGTTTATTTCTTCACGTCTCAAAACTCTCACCTCTTGTCTATCGTCAGATTCCAAAAGTATCAATCCCATATCATCCTTAATATCTTGGAGTGATTTATTCAACATTTCATATTTTTCCTGAGAAAAATCAGCAACCTCATGTTTGAAGGTCTGAATATTGTTTTTGATTCAGGTAAATGAAATTTTTTCTCTGTTGTTCATTTTTTCTACATATAACATAATAAAATATTTTTACATTTGACATTTTGTTTTTTATATATATTTAGTTAAATATCAATGGAGAACCAGTAAATAGTATTGTTGAAAAGTTACAACAGATGAGATAAATCATATTTCTGTATTCCTTCCATGATACGTTTGATATTTTTTTGTTCTAGATCCACTATTTCTCCCGGTGACTGAATTTTTTGTCCCTTATGTATTTCTCGTTTGAAATCATCGGTAATCTTTCCGATATTTGGTAGGTATGTTTGATGAGGAGCAAAATCTACCAATCTAAATCAGGCTCTTTTGTTGATAATAAAGCTTCATCGATTTCGTGCCGAGTGTCGCGAGATTATTTTTTGAATATCTGTGGATGATAATATTTCAGCTATAATTGCCTTTCTACACTGACTACCTATTCATCATCCTTTACACTCTGGATCAACTCTCGTGTACGATTCTAATGACATATCTTCATTATCAAATTGATCAAAAAGGACAGAACCGATAATTTCTTGTCTTGTTTTATCGATAATCACTTTGTGTATGTTATGCTCTTCAGCCAACTTGGTTTCAAGAATGTTTTGATTTTCTCTTGGTGACATAGGAACGTCTTTCAAAAAATTCATAAATTGCTGGTTTTTTTGCCAACGACTTAATTTGCTAGATAACTCTTTTATCTCATGATTAGTGAGATCTTTTATGGTAAGGTCTAGTCATTTTACTGTTATTTCCATGGGTATATAAGTAACAAAAATAAAAAAAACCTCCTCTATGGTCTAGGTAGGAAGGTTTATACGTATATGAATTAGGCTATGATATTAGCTTCGATACGAGAAATTCTTCCTACTTTTGAAGTAGCAAGAATATCGTTTAGATACATTTATTTGCGTTATATGCATAACAGATCACTATATAATAAACTAGTGTGTTTATATATATCACCTACAATATATCAAGAGCAACATAAAAAAAATTGTTGTCGGATAGATACAACAAAAAAATCTACTCTCCTATTTGGAGATCATATAGAGCGTAAATGGATTTCCTGGGGTTGTTATTCTATCGATTATTTTTAATGATGTCTGTGATTGATTAATTTTGTTTTGTACATCTTGTTCATCCATTCTTTGAGATGAGATACAATGAAAAATAGTATCATTGGATATGATAATCTCTTCACCTGTTGGACATATACTTATTGGCATAGCATCTTTTGTATGAATTTTTGCATCGATATCGATAGCATGAGTACTACTATTATATAGTACATTCACATCTATACAATCTTCTGGAATTCCCAGTTTGATGAAAAAATTTTTAATAAATTGCCTTGTTTGCAGAGTATCATACTTGTGTACGATTGCTTCCTCTTCTTGTTTATTTTTTGGTGGATTAAATAACGAAATACACAATACATCTCACTCATTCATTAATACATTCATTTGTTGAAGAAAAATTTTCTTATATGATCAAAAATTACCAAACGTTCATCAAAACAACGTGAACATATTAGATGATTCTCTGATATCGGGAAGATTGAATGTCGATTCTTTGGGATAATTTGTCGCTGAGGTCAATGTCTTTATTTCGTTCTCTTTAAGCAAAGTATCTATCCATTCCTGAGAAAATCTCACGACAGTAGAACCAAAAGAGACTCATCGGTCACTCCTATTTTTGGCTATAAGTTTTTCAGCTTTGGAAAGCGATTTGAGACTACTATCTATAAGAAGCACCTTCGATATATTCTCACTCATAGATATTGGATGATTATGTTCATACATTCCTGGACCTACATCTATATCTTCGGAAATAATACTGTAATCTTTTTTCCCATTTCCACATCATAACCCAATATATTTCCTTTTGAGATATTGAACGATTTTTTTCTTGTTCTCGTGTATGAGATTAAGTTCTTCTTTATAATATGTAGTATACTCACTGCGTTCTATAACTTCGTCATAGAGATTATCACCATTATCAAGAAAAAATAATTTTGAATCCAACTGAATTTCATGTTTTCCCTTCTGGAGATCTATGATAATTTTTTTTATTTCTTCATTATTTTTATTCATATCCTCTATATATCTTTTTGTTTCGTGCGCTGCATCAAATCCCTTGAATTCTTGACCTATTTTTAAGAGTTTTTTAAAAACCTTTTTCTGCGAATAGGAAAGCATTTTTTTTCGGGTTGTTCCGTATGTACTTAAAATTGCTGCATCAGAAGTTACTTTACGATTGGGAGATAATATAAACTCTTCAGGCATACCTAGCGATATGAACAGATCCTTTGTCGTTTTTTCCCACTGACCCACTAATGCTTCTTTTGCTTTCATGTAGCTCAACGTAGCAGATAACCCATCGCAGTAATTATCCACTACTGTATGTTCCAATTGAGGATTTTTTTTAATAAATTGGATAATATGCTGTTTGATATCCATATAGAATTTTTTATCAGAAAAATGATATTCAGACACTCCCGAAGTACCTAGTCCGAATTCAAAATCAATATCCAAAAAATCCAATGATCATGCTGAACGGATATTTTTTACGATATCATCACTGATGAGATTTTGCATCGTCCTGGATCGAATTTTACACTCTACATCAACATCTTTTCCTTCTTGGGTATGGATTTTTATCGGAAGGTTCATAACTACCGTACGGGTAAATGGTCCTATATTTCATGCTTTGAGATTGTTTGTTTCCTCTTGATGAACTTTTTTTGCTGATGTAATTATGGTGGGTATATCTGTAACAAAGGGAGCAATATTTTGGCTTAATGAAATATCTGTGATGTGTGCAAACATCTTCTCGTATTCGGTATATTCTGGATTATGACCAAGACTATTTTTCATAGACATACTGATTATGTAAACTTTTATCAAGAACTGCTCTACTCCGTGCTTACTTTTTTCTTTTCACTCATGGATTAAATCATTTTGATTTTGTATCAGGTTGTATATTTTTGAAAGTAGGTACTTCCTTATTCCGATATGACATATCTATATTTTTTACCAGTGTATCGGATACTTGCTTGGTCAATTTTTTACTGTTTGCGTTATCTTTGGTTACTTCTTTTCCGCGTGCAAGATAATAATTCAATACCGTAATATCTATTCATTCTTCCGTATGACGCTCATCTTTGTCTTCAATCGTATTTCTTGCATACAGATATTTCTTTCCTCTAATAATCACTTGTGCCAAATCGTATTCTATTCCTTTAGAAGAATAAAACTTTCCTATATAATGAAAATCGTACGTATCTCTGTCTTGATACGAAATACTTTCCGGCAGATGTGTATCTATTGCTATATCCGTATTTTTGAATGCCTCACTATATTCCTTTTGATATCACTCATAGGCCGTTATCGATATTCATTCCTGTTTTAGAGCTGTACCATTTCTTTGGACAAATCATTGTAAATACACCATAATCGCCTTATTACTCTCAGGAGATATTTTATCGATTAATCACGTCTGCAACAAATCTTTGGTGATAAGCATCTTGATCGAATCTTTTTTCCATCGATATGTCTGATCAGTTTCTCGATTATGGTGTGAAGACATATTCCAATATATAGCACCGAATTTTTCGTATACTTCGTGGATTATAGGTCTATTCTGATAAAAATAATCATATGCTATGATAGTCAAATCTATCTTTTTTTTCTCTTTATCTCCATGCATCGTTGCTACTCTCACATAACTATATGGTTGTTGGTCCCACATTCTGATATACAGATACCCATCTTTTACGTAATGCGAATCAACATCAGTTCTCCCACTTAGAAAGTGGATAATACGAACATCATCCTCTCCTTGCACAGCAATAGTTTTTTCTTCTTTCAACAAACGTTTGGTTCAGTTTTTTACACACTCCAAATCAATACTAGAACAATAGGTCATTTTCCCATTTGAAGGATCAGGTATATAGGGATTAGATAGATTCATTGTACCTTGTGCCCCAGAGAGACGAGTAAGCTCTTCATTTGTCATATTCGTATCAACAATCATATCCTTAAAATATTCTTCATACACGTTGAGATGATCATATGGCATTTTATTGATATCTTTCTCTATGAGCATATCACTATACTTCTTTACAAATTCATCCCCTATATCGAAGATATTCTGCGTATATTTATCGGTATTGGTAAACCTTCAAAGTATATCTTTATCTTTCACATACGACCTAATAATCTGTTGTATTTCTTCCTCATCGGTTTGTATATTATAACGCAAAGCAATATTTTCAAACACCGCATCGGTCAATTTATTTATATAATCTATTTTTTCTGCATCTGTTTTAAGTTCATAATATCCATGCCCAGATCCCCCATAAAAAAACATTTTTTGTTTACTGACAAATTCAGCGTCTACTTTCTCTTTTTCCTGTTTAATCTCTTTTTGATGTACAATATTCTTGGTCAGCAATCATCATCACAATAAGGTAGCTCATATCAAAACTCCATAGCTTATATTTCTCATTTTTTTGAATTTATCATTAATTCAGAGTTTACTTTGCAACACCGCTACTGCTACTCCGTCACGAGATTTCTCGTAGCTAATATCAAAATCAGCATCTTTGGCTATTACCGCAAATTCATCTTTGGTAAATCTTTGTGATTTTATAGCCCAAATTTTTTCACCCGCTTCTTTTACTACTTTATTGTACCCTACCTGTATTTCTGTTTTTTCGGTAAATTTTGCACCAAGTTTTATCATAGCTGGAGAATGTGTATCATCATATTCTACGACCAACTCTAGTTTTGATCTTTCTAATCCTAATGCCTCAAGTCAAGAAAGTATAAAATCAGATAATGCATTATGCGTCTCTTCGTTATAATATTTTTCACTTTCTTTGGATCCATATGTGGCTTTGAGTTTATCAACCTTATCTTGGTACTCTGGATCATGTTTATCTGGTGCTTCAAAATACGTAAGCACTATGGGTACACGAGACAATGCATTGTTTGATCTCATACGTCTCAAAAGATTGATGATTGTTTTTTTCTTGTCTGGGTATTTAGGGTCTGGACGATATCCTACATCCAAATTACATATACTCCCTCCATAAAAATAATATATCTGATTTTTTTCTGTATCAAATACACTATGTTCGAACCAATCTCATGGAACCGATTCAGCTATCATTCATATTTTTTTGACATTTTTATTTGCCATATCTACATATACTCCGCTTACATCCACGCCTATATATTTTTTGCCTTTAAGATTCCGATAATCTGGATCCCATTGATCTGCATACTTTATAAATTTTTCTCCACTCTCTGGTCACAACTCTATATGTGTTGTCTTCTTTTTACTTATATCTGCTACCATAGCATCTAACTCTGGATCCTCATACAACATTTCTTCATTCTTATTGATATTTTTATTATATAACGGTGAATGTGCTATAGCAGAAAATTTTGCAGATCAGTTGTCCATACCTTGAGCATCATGATTATTCCATGCATAGAGAAAACTTCCATCGGTAATTCTATTGTACAATAGCATGTCCTGGAGAATAGCAATAACCTCTTCGTTGGGTAATCAGTGAATATTTTTTTCTTCTTTATGTGTTTCTTTATCTGACAATATATCAAAAAGATTACCTTTGGTATTCCTTAGCGATTTTCTTCGCTCTATACCTGGTCCTGGGTCTAACAATCATATTTTATATAATAGTTTTTTGATCTTCATACTTATTTTATTTTCCACATTAAGTTAAAAATACTTTTGAGACTATCGTGCATACTTTTACTGTGAATAATAATTCATGACATTTCTTTATCATTAAACATCGCTATCATAACCCTATTTTCTCCGTAAATATTTATCTCTCCATTCAAAGAAAATATTTCTGATTTGATAATATGTGTCTCTTTAAGAGATTTTTTGTCCATCGCTTTATAATTTTTGTTGGCTTGTTGATTACTTACGATAACCTTTGCAGGTATTTTTAGTTTGATTCTCTGAGGAAGAAAATCTCCAAACAAACGTTTGCTGAGTGTCGGGTGCATCTCTTCCAATCCAAGAAACGAACAAATGGGTTCTTTGGTAGACGTCAAAAGATCACTATACATCTTTACGATTCATTCTATTCACTCAAAAAACTGCACCTTTATTTTATTCCCAAATTTTTCTGCCATCGCAAGCAGTTCTGGGACCTTTTCTTTAAAACTTTCGTATTTCTGTTCGAGTTGTTTTAGAAGGATATCAGGGCTAATTACACTATAATACTTTACTCCATCTTTGGTTGTTTCGTTGACGATACCATCTCTCTTGAGATCTTCAAGAAGTGTATATACCGTCACTCTATTGAGTTCTGCACGTCTTGCGATCGTACTCGCGATAGAAGTTCCCAATTCCAAAACCGTGAGATATACTCTCGCTTCTTTTTCAGATAGGCCATAGTTTTGGAGTGTGATAAGTAGATTTGCGTCCATAATAATAATTTAAAAATTAAATATCTAACATTTATTTTTTTTATTTATAGTCCATATATATTCAAAAATCGCTAGGATAGATTGATACATTTTTTCGTTACTAATAATTACCGCATAGGGTTTTTTATTTTCCCACATAATAAAAGCTACCTTGTTTGGTCCATAAAGCGTTATATCAGCATTGATTTGGTGAGGGAACTTGTCAATTACCATCGTCTCCCTATAATATTCCTTATCCCATTTTTTTTCTTTTTTTATATCAATACCTTCTGCATTAGACAATATTCTTTGAAAAAGAATTTTTTTTCTTACCCTTGTTGTTACATAGTCGTTGGCCATTTGTACGATAATTTCATTTATTTCTGGGTCTTTTATTGATCACAAAAAAGATCTATTAGGAACTGTTGTATTAGTAAAATCATCAAATATCTTTTTCACATTATGTATTCATTCAAAATATTGTATTTTAGTTTTATCTTTACCAAATTTTTCAGCTAATACCAAAAGCTCTGGGACTTTTTCTTTGAAGCTTTCATATTTTTGTTCCAATTGTTTCAATAACATATCAGGACTAATTACGCTATAATATTTCACTCCTTCTTTTGTCGTTTCATTGACGATACCATCTCTTTTAAGTTCCTCAAGTAATGAATACGTCGTTGCTCTATTTAACTCTGCACGTCTAGCAATAGTACTGGCTATAGAAGTCCCCAATTCCAAAACGGTGAGATATACTCTCGCTCCTTTTTCAGAAAGCCCGTAGTTTTGTAGGGTAATCAGTAAGTTTGCGTCCATGAGGAATGATAAAATGCTAAAGTGTCAAAATAATAAAGTGTTTCTGTTAGTCTAAGGCCTAAAGTTCTAAGAACTAAGGAATATATCAATTATATCCAGAATTACGGAAAAAAGCAAATTTCCGAAGAGAAATTCGTACATTTTTCAATCAAAAACATTAAAACATATTTTGAGAGGTAAATACACAAATTTTGCTGAATTTATACACAAAAATGACCCCTTTTTGAGGGATCATTTTGTTGCAATTGACCTAAAATTACACCCATAAGACAAAATCGTCCAATACCATAATCACTACCTATATTACTCTTCAAATTTTATCTTTAGCACTCTTTTACCCTCTTCAGTGAAAAAATCTTTTTTATCACGATGTTTATAATATTTCTCCTCTATATCTTTGATCTCCTTGAGTATCGCTTTTTGTATTTCTTCACACTTTGCTATTTCCTCATCAGGATGCAATGTACATTCTGTAATATCGAATAACATGGTAGTCGCTGTCTGTACATCCTCACAATCATTTATCGTTTTGAATGAGACATTAAGCTTATCCTCGAGTGTTTTCAAAATAGCCCTTTTTTCTTCTGAAATATCTGTAGTTGCTCTCAACTTACTTATTTTTCTGCGTAGCATATGGAAATCTTGCATAAGCCCATTTTTCTTTACTCTAAAAGTACTCATCGTATCATAATAATATTTCATGATATATGAAATGTCCTTGATATTTGCGATATTCAAACATTGATTAGGATCAAATTCGTTGTGTATTTTTAGTTGATGAATATGTTTTTCTACAATATCTATAAAAACTTCCATTTTATTAATTTCTCATTTATTCTTATTTTTCCCATATACTCATTTATTGAGTAATCGATCAAAAAGTTCGCGTTCATGGATATCAGAAACATCTAGATTTTTTCTTCTCAATTCCCCTATCCAATAGGCTATTCTTTTGACGATATAATTGGAATCTTCACCGGTTTCGAAGGCATATAACATATCCATAGCCAATCCATTGGGAGCCAAATATGAAAAAGATCTGATTCTTGATCGATTGCTTTTTTCACATTTTCTGCCAAATTCTTCTATCGATTTTTTATCTTTTCCCATAATTCTCATCTGTTTATATACGCTTGCTCTTTCTACATCAGTCTCTGCAGTAGCTAATGCATTTGACATGAGAGCTACCATTTTTGCATCTTCAAAATCTATATCATTCAAAATCAAAGAAGGAAGATCGTCGAAATGACAATTGTGTTTTGTACAATAATTTTGTACATCACTATCGTTTGCATATATTCACGAGAGCCTTTTGAATCACTCGTATCTGGAATGTCCAGCCAATACATACAGCGTTCAATCAGTATTTCTCCACAACAACGCAGGAGTAAACATTTTCCATTTAAACTCTCATTTTTTGACAGCTTCAACAATACCTTGAGCACTATATTCGCTGTATGGTTTTCTTCTATTCTGAAAATTTTCTATATCTACAGAAATATCTTGCAGTGGCACCCTATGCCAAGCAAAATTTCGTATTCTTTGATATTCAATACCATCTTCGTTGTCCTTTTGGATCACACCTAGAGCTTTATATAATTCTTTGGTGATTTTAGGATCCTTTTGTATGGCGCGTAAAATTTCTAAAGCCTCTTTGGAACAATTTTCTTTAACAGGGAAAATATCGCATGTTGCACATTTCTGATTACATACATCTTCTCATACCTTATCATTATCAAAAAGATCCCTCATATGCTGTCTAAATACTTCAGTAAATTTTCAATAAGAAAATATATACCCAAACATGGCATAAAGTCAACATAAATAACTTCTATAATCTATTTAAGTAAACTAAGTCTTTGTATCACTCTCTCCTTCCCCATCACTTGCATGACGGAATACAAATCAGGTGTCTGAGCTGCGCAACAGAGTTGAATTCTCAAAAACATAGCGAGATCTCATGTTTTACCAACATATCATCATTCTTTAAATTCTGCATTATTTGCTGCAAAACCATATTTTTTTCAGATTTCTTTCAACTGAGCGAACCACTCTTCTACGGACATAGTCAAATCAAGTACAGAAATATATTCTTCCACAAATTTTTTTGCAATATCTTTTGCTATACTACTATTTTCATTCTGCATTCTGAATTCTGAACTCTGAATTAATTTTTCTCGTTCATCGTCGAAGAAGAATTTCAATTGTGTCTCTACATCAGCATAGGTCGTAAATCTCTTTGGATCTTTTGCGGTGTGACGTTCGATATTCATCGCAGCCTTCACATAGGTAACATTAGTTTGCATAAGCTTTGCCAATTCTGGTCTATATTTCACAGCTCGAGTCAGACTCTGATCATATAATTCGTCGGTTGAAATTCTGGATAAATAATTATTGTTTACGCTTTGCAATTTTACAAAATCAAACAACGCTCCAGATTTTCCCATTTTTTCAAGTACAATATCAAAATCGAGATAATTCTTTTCTGGATTAGCTTTTTGTCGTTCCTCGAAACTAGGATCTATGATAGTAAGAAGATATTCGATGATTCATTGGCTTGCATATCCGTTCTCAAAGAAAAATCAGATATCTGCTTCTGGGTCATGTCTTTTGGAAAGTTTTCTCTTATTTCCATTATCAAGTTTGAGTAATGATGCTGGATGACAGTATTTTGGATGTGGTAATCCAAAAGCCGAAAAGAGTTGTATATGTAAAGGTACCGATGCTAACCATTCCTCACCACGAATAACATGAGAAACTCTCATCAGATAGTCATCTACAATATGTGCCAAATGATAGGTTGGTAATTCATCAGATTTGATGAGCACAATATCATTACAATTATCTATTGTCTCTATTTTCCCCTTTATTTCATCTTCGAACACCATTCTTTTATTGAGTTCACTAGGAGAACGAAATCTGATAACGAAATTTTTATCCGACTGTATTTTTTCCATAATCTCTTCTGGATTTTTATTTCTTCGAACAGAGTAATTACCGTAAATACCTGGAGTTACTTTGGTTTTTGTCTGTTGATTACGAATGGTTTCCAATTCTTCTGGTGTCATCCAACATGGATATGCCAATCCATTTTCGAGTAAATATTTTGCGAAAATATTATAAATATTTTTTCTATGAGATTGGGTGTATGGTCAGTAATTTCCTATATCAGCATTATTTTCACCTATCGGTCATTCATCAATCTGAATTCAAAACATTTTCATATAATTGATGATCAATTCCACGGTTCACTCAATTTCTCTCTTTTGATCAGTATCTTCTATCCTAAGGAAAAATGTTCATCAATTCTGTTTTGCAAATTTTCGTTCAACAAAAAATGCATATACTCATCCTATATGTAAAAACCCAGTTGGACTTGGTGCAAAACGTGAACAAATAGGATTAGCTCTTGGTGGATATTTTTTTTCTAAGTCCTGGATGGTTTCTGTGACGTCAGGAAATATGATGTCGGCGATGTCTTTTCGAGTAGTCATTTTCTCAATTATGAATTACGAATTAAAAATTATGAATTTAGAATCGTGTTTTCTTTCTATATATGTTATATTCTTCACCAAACTTTTCATATAACACTTTTCTTTCTTTGGATGCTCTCACTATTTCCATATATATAAATGGTAATAGAGCAAGGAACATCCACGGTTTTTCTAAAGATATAAACAATCCAATAAATGAAAGCAGAGAGAAAAAATAAATAGGATTTTTTATTTTGGAATACATACCATGAGTAATCAATTTTTTTGCTTCAGCTTTTAAAGAAAAACTTTTGCCTAAATGTTTTCTCGCCAGCATTCGGAAATAGAAGCTAATAAGTGCAATAACAATACCTGCTATATGAAAGAAACTATTTGTCCAATGGAGTAGTGTATACAAAAGTAGTATAAAAAATAATCATACCTCGATAAAAACATCCGTAAAAAACACGTGTATATAGTGATATATTTTATTTTTTATTTTTTTCATAAGGAATCTATATGTTAAAAAATAAAAATAATGATATGCTTCTTACTTTCAAGAAAATCGTCTTGAATATAGTATTCCATTCGACTATACTATAAACCATTAATTTTATTATCTTACAACATATACATATGCAAAAACAAACCGTTAACTGACTTTTTCTTTTGGGAGCATCATTGATCTTGGCTATGACTATGTTCTTCGTGGGGAATGCTATGATTCAATCCAATACTAATAACCAACAATCATCAATGGGAATAACCAATACCATATCTGTCATGGGAGAAGGAAAAGCTTCTGTAGCTCCTGATATGCTCGTGATTAATGTCTCTGTATCTGAACTTGCTGCTACAACAGAGTTGGCACAGAAACAAGCTAATGAAAAAATTAGTAAGGTCAAAGATATCCTCAAAGCAGCTGACATCGCTGAAAAAGACATCAAAACTACCAATGTAAATGCCTATCCAGAATATGACCGAAGTAATGCAAATGGAAGAAAATTGCTTGGATATAGAGCACAACAAAGTCTTACTATCAATGTAAGCGGAGAAAAATTTGGAGATAAATGAGGGAATATCGTAACGAATATTTCTAAAATAGGAGGAGTAAATGTAGACAATACCTATTTTGATCTCAAAGACAAAAATGCAGCGTATGCATGAGCTCGTGAAAAAGCGCTCACAGACGCCAAAGCAAAAGCTGAACAATTGGCAAAAGCTAGTGGAGTAAGTCTTGGCAAACCTGTTATGATAACTGACAATAATATCTCTTATAATCCAGGACCCATCATGTATGCAAAAGCTGATATGGCTTGAGCAACTGCTAATGCTCCTGTAAGCAATTCCTTATCACCAGGAGAAACTGAAGTTACTATCAATGTAAACGTTATGTATCAGATAAAATAATTCAGAATGCAGAATTTAGAAATTAGAAAAAATGAGATGCTCGGTTGAGTGTCTCTTTTTTTTATAAAAAAAAATTACGCTCCGCTTGGGTCACTTTTTGGCATTGCCCCAAAAACTGACGAAAAAACTCTAGCCAGATGCAGATTAAACAAACTGTCGTTTCAAAATAAGAGACTTTATAACTCACCTCCAACCCTGCTGAAGCAGGGGCCCATTTCGGTTCGTTCGAATTATTTGCTTCGAGTATAGGGAGTGTCTGGTCAAGCATCTTGCTTTGGTACTATAGTCAAATTTAAACATCAAGAAATTCCCTGCTGGAAAGATTTCTCTGATTGTCTAGTTGGGAAAAATGAAATGGCGGATCATTTTTCCTAGATCTTTTTGCTTACTTTTTGCAGCAATGGCAAAAAGTAAGGCCAAGCCGGCGAGGCGATAAAAAAGAAGTAATGAACTATTATTTAAGCTTCTTCCTGAATACCAATATCGCTCCACCCACTGCGAAAAATCCTAGGAAGAACCGTTGTGAAATACTGAATCGACCATGGAATTCTAGTTGTGAATCAGCTCTGAAATATTCAAGGAAAAATCTTACGAAGCTATACCACATAAAGAATACTGCAACGATTTTTCCTGGCTGTGGTGCTTTGGTTTTGACTCGATGACGAATAATAGCAAGGGTAATTACGAGCAAAACCAGTCACTCGAAAAAGCTGGAAAGGAAATTGGTATTGAGTCTCAGAAACGAATCTATTTGTGGATACACATGAAAGATATTGAGATCATTGAGGAGTGAAAATACGGGATATCAGAGACGTGGCAATCGGTCAGTAACTACAACACCGTATAATTCTTGATTGAGATAATTACCTATTCTTCCTATCATGATACCAAATGGTAATATTGCGAAAATAAGATCACCCAGCAAGAGTACGTCTTTGAAGGTAAAACGTTTTTTCCATGCTAAGATTGTTAATGCTATGGTGACGCCAAATATTCCGCCAATAAATGACATTCCTCATCTCCATATTTGGAATATTTCACCCGGGTGCTGAAGATAATACGACAAGTCATAAATCACTATATGTCCTACTCTACCTCATAATAACACTCCCAAAAATATGCAAAGAATCAAATCATCAATATCCTTTTGAAGAAATGTCTGCAAGCGAGGAAATTTGATTCAGAATATATTTTTTTTTGCAATTCGATGAAAGAAAAGATATCCCACCAAAAATGCGATGAAATAGAATATCCCATATCGATATATATCAACTGAGCCGATGGAAAATGCAATCATACTAAAAAACAAAGAATAAATGCTTGTTATATACTCAACACAAAGTAAATTGCAATTTTTATTCATAAAAAAAAACTAGAATTGCTTCTAGTCTCTCTATAGATATTTCTCTTATTTACGCAGTTGTTTTTGCCATCTTTTTGTATTCTTCAATCAATCCTGCCTGTACTTTGGATTTCATCACATCGGTCGGTATACCTGCGTTTGGATTGAAACAAAAACTTACCTTGAGTTCACACGTCTTCTGATCAAATTCTTGGATAAGGACTTGTGTGTATTCTTTATAAATAACAAAATCATACGAGTTTGTTTTTGCTAAAGTTACGTCGATAACTTTTTCTATATTCAGCGCCATATCAACCTTGAGCACAATATCAAGCTTCAAGACTGATTCTAAACTATATGTTCTGATAACTGCTTTTACAAATTTTGAATTTGGAATAACGACTCTCTTGAAATCAAAGGATCTCATAATCGTATTTTTCATATCTATTTCTTCTATTTTTCCTGTCACTTCGCCACCAGGTAATTTTACGGAAACTATGCTTCCTGGTTGATATTCTTTGGTTGTATAAATCATAATACCGGAAATCATATTCGTCAATGTAGTTCTAAACGCGAATCCTACTCCGATAGATATTCCTCACATAATAAGTCCGACTTGGATACCTACGATACTGAACGCGATAAATAACGAAAACATGGCGAGTACATAGAAGATAATATCTCCCAATAACGCTGACACATTTTCTACGTCTTTATTTCCTTTGAGGATAAAGTTTTTAGTGATTTTGTTTTTGATATATGCAGCAAGAATTTTTGATAATGCCAAAAGGACGAAACTTATAATGATCGCTAAAATGATAGAAATAATCTTGGAAATGAAAGGATTTTCGTACATCCTAACGATAAAATCAAAGAAGGTTTCTTTGGCTGCTGTTGCTGTAGTTCATAATGTATTCATATTTTAACGTTTAAACGAATAAACGATGAAACGACCAAATGATGTATTAAGCTTTTTAGTCATCTTAGTAATTATAATCGTAATCGTAAAAAAAGCAAATTCTGGTGAATTTATAAACAAATTTTACCGTGCCTACGTCATTCCCGACTTGATCGGGAATCCAGTTTGCTTGATATAGATTCCCGCTTTCGCGGGAATGACGTACATACGAGGGGTCGGGAATGATGTTACCACGGAATAGTCTTGATACTCACTACAAGATTTATAGTATAGTCATATTTATCATTAGTCATGAAAATATGCGAACACTTATTATCCTCTTAACTCTCGTAATCGCTATTGTAGTTGTCGTACTTTTCGTATTTTTCAAGGAAGACGGTAAGAGTATATTCAATGTTCTCAAACAACAAGAAAAACCCACTGACTATCACCACAAGATCAATACCAAATACTTCGCAGAAGGACTCGGATTGATCAATTTTCACCATACAGAGCTGAAACATCTCAAAGAATCATTACATCACCACATTATATGAATGGATAGCCTCATCAACGCTATCATGATTAACATTCTTTGTGGCGGACATGTCTTGGTAGAAGGATTTCCTGGACTGGCGAAAACGAAAACTATCCATATTTTTTCTCAATTACTTGGACTAGATTTCAAAAGGATCCAATTTACCCCAGATCTTTTGCCAGCAGATATTCTCGGTGGAGAAATTTATAATAGTAAATCACAAGAGTTTGATACCAAAATGTGACCGATTATGGCAAATATCATATTAGCAGATGAGATCAATAGAGCTACGCCAAAAGTACAGTCAGCACTTCTCGAAGCAATGCAAGAACATCAAGTAACCATCTGATGAATAACGCATAAACTCCCTGATCCATTCTTTGTTTTGGCTACGCAAAATCCGATCGAACAGGAATGAACATACCCCCTCCCCGAAGCGCAAATTGATAGATTTCTGTTCAAAGTCTTGGTAGGTTATCCAAGTCTCGCAGATGAAAAGAAAATATTAGATACCATGGAAAAAGAAGATCTGACAAAAATCAAGAGTGTTGTCTCTCACAGTGAATTAGCAGCGATTAAGAAAACTATCGACAGTATCACTATCTCTGACGAGATCAAACAGTATATCACGAAGCTCACAAGTATCACCAGAAAAGAACATGAGTATATTTTGTACGGAACCTCACCAAGAGGTTCGATAGGATTGATGCTTGCCAGCAAGGCAGTCGCCTTAGCTGAATGAAGAACCTATGTCACCCATGAAGATGTCCAGAGAGTTGCATTACCGGTATTGAGACATAGAGTGATATTGAATTATCAGGCAAAATTAGCTGGTCTGAGTGAAGATCAGGTGTTGTTGAGTCTGTTTGAGACGGTAAGTCTAGTATAATATCCATTGACCTAATTAAACTCATATGTCCTTTCTGAAAAAAATTTGGAGATGATTTTTTATTTTAATTTAGATTTTTTTAAAGCCAAGTCTTATAATCCTTCATATAACTCTTGTATTCTTGAGGATCTATAGCAAATTTTGTCAGAAGTATTCTTTTTACTCAATGTTCATCAACATTTACTTTCCAATCAGCATCAGAAAAATATATTTTTTCTTTGTCATAACGAGGTCTATAACTATTTCCTGAAATATATGTTCAAAGTCTTTCTTGAATCTCTGTTTTAGGATCATTATAATTTTTATCATCGGTATCTATAAGAAAGCTAGTATTATGTTTATTATCAAATATTATTTTATTATTTTCCTGGTCAAATCTTCCTATAAATCGGTCATGTTCTAATAATGACATTGTATTAAAATCTTTCACCATTTCGTTTGGATCATCGGGTATATGGATATATTTCATATGTTCCTTTTTTTCTTCGGTTTCTGATTTTAAATCTTCATTATTTATAAATTTAGATAAATCATCTTCTGCTTTTTTTTGACTCTCTTCATGTTCTGTTTCTGTGGCATTGTAAGCTACTTTATAATTTGAATTTGAAAAATTAACCTTAGTTTCTCAGGCTTCCGATTTTTTTTCTTTTACCTCGTCTTCTTGATGTATTTCCATAGACATATCCAAACCCTGAAGGGTTAAAATCTTTTATTAAGTATAATAGAAATTCAAAAAAAAGCAATTTTTCTTCTTAATTTATAATATTACATATTTTTTACTGAAAAAACTTCTTCGTAGCATCCACTATCGCGTCGAGATCACCACTACCAAATCTCTTATACTTTTTGCTTAAGCTTCACGATCTTTTGGTTTCATCGAGAAAATTTAACTGACCAGCGAGTCATGAAACATATGTTGTTGTAAAAGAATACAGATCCTTCACGGGTTTTGCATAGCTAGATTTTACAAAAAATGTTTTGTCATTGAGCGTGACACGTTGGATAGTGAATAGTGAATATAATACGGTGAATTGGTTGGGTTTACCTGCGTTGTAGATATCCAGAATTTTATCATAGAATTTATTGGAAGTAAAATCTATCACGGATCGATCCAATTCTCCCAGCGTTCGATTTTTGAGTCCATTGGTGAGATCCACATTGAAATATATCGCGCCTACGATTCTCGGTTCTCTCAAGAGGAAATCTTTGAGCTGAAGGAGTCGCTGATTTTTGAGTCATGAATTATTTTCGTATACTGCGAGTGATTTTTCGAAATTATATGCTCCACTATAATTGACGGCTGTAGTTCCTACTTCGTCTACAAAGATCGGTTTATTGAATGTTTTGAGTCTATCTAGTGTCTTTCGTCCTGCGGCATTTACTATCTGATCTGGTGTTCCTCGTCGTCTATTGCTATTTCATTTCCCTCGATTGTAAAATGTCACTCCCATGAGATCGACATATTTGTCACCAGGATAATAGTCTTCGAAGGTAGCGCATCCAAGTTTTTTCTTTAGATTTTGTGTACATTGGATGAAGACAGCTGTCTGTGCTGGCTTACCTCATTTTGCTGGTAAGTCTCGGGCATTTACCGACATATCAAAAAGTATATTTGACTGATCGAGTCATGCTTTTCTGGAGATTTCTCGGACATGAATCCATGCTTTTTTAAATCGATACGGATTGGAACTTCGTGGATATCGTCCTCCATTCATTTCATGCATTGTACGAAACACCACTCTGAGATTATATTTTTTTACGTCTTGAAAAAATTGTGTATATTGCGTATCGAATTTTCATTCGTACACATCTTTGGCACTAAACATATTGGGTGAAATAGAAATATGATATATTTTGTCTTCTCACAATTTACTACTGAGTCATGACATCAACGTTTCTACCTGTGGTCCTCGCGGATCGAAAATAAAGGACACCATAGGGAGATCAAGGTTGTATTCTTTTTCTATACTTTGGATATTATTGATACTATTGTCTCGTGATTTCATTCCAAAAAGATATGCCTGTGATTTTGATCATAGAGAAAATATTCCAAGAACGAAACATATACTTATCAAAAGTTTTGTTTTCATATCTATAGTAATTTCTAATTTAAAATTTCTAATTTAAAATTTCTAATTTAAAATTTCTAATTTCTAAACCTCTAAATTTCTAATTACAGCTCCGTCACCGTAGTCGCTCTAAATCATGTTTTCTCTCATTTACCTTTGGGAGTCCTCCATAATTTGAGCATCAGATCAGGCAATTTTTTGTCCTTGGTATACGTAATATCAATCAATAAAGTTGTCTCTATTACTAATTCATCTTTGGTTAAACTAATTTTTTTTATATTACATAGATCAGGAGAAATATCAAATATTCTATTGCCCAAGGTAAATGTCATCGATGATATTGTTTCCGTGATAACCTTTGGATTAATATCTATGATCTGTGGTAAATTCAATGTTTTGACACTTTCCGGTGATAGCTTTTTGCCTTTGAGATATCATTCATCCCAATAATAGTCTATATGTTTTCCTCCAGTAGGAATCTGACTTAATGAGTTCAGATCTTTTATTGCTCTTCTCATTCCATCTTTGAATATAGCATCATACGAGACTATTTTTTCTTTCGTTTCTTTGGGTGTATGGTTTTGATGGCTTACCGTATCTTTGGGAATATTTCTTGCCATATCTGGTTTCAATATATCTTCTCAACTACCGTTTACTGTCGGCACCAACATAAGTAATGCAACAATATATGCACGTATATTTGTGAGTAGAGTTCTTCCTTTTTCATTTTTTTCTGAAAAATTATGTGTATCTAGCTTGTTCATGTGTACGTAGATATTCTATCAAATAAAAAAAATTGCATTCTTTACTTTTGGTTCTTTTTTTATTTGATATATGATATATACATATTTACGAAAAAATATCCAGCCATAATAATGCTGACGACTAATTTCAATAAACTTCCCGTAATAAATCAGACGAACGATCATCGTGCGGATCTCAATGCATGTTCATGCTGTTTCCCTGCGTATTTTTCTCCGAGATAGGCACCCAAAAACGGCCCACCAATCAATCATAAGAGTCCGAATGGTCCCAGAACTATTCAGAAAATCGGGAGTATGATTACGGCTATCACAAGTCAAATATTACTGCCACGGACTCCTCGCTTTGTTCAGCCAAATTTTTTGGTTCCTCGTGCAGGGATGAAATAATCGAGCACGGTAAGAAATATAATAATCATCCCTCGCACGATAAAAAAAATCCAGCTAAAAGGATGTCCTGAAGTCAGTTGTAAGAGTACGAACGCTATATAGGCAAGGAGTGGTCACGGAAGCACTGGTACTAAGGAACCTACGATAGCAAGGATACAAAGAATAGTTCAGAGGATGATAAGAACGATATCCATAGAAAAAACTAATTTTAAATGATAAATGATAAATTTTAAATGTTGGTATTTGTCTTATTATGGACTATAGCTATTCAATAATTGCTATCAAGCAGTTTTCACACCCGGGTGCGATAGTTGCTACATTAGCTTTACAGCTGATATAATTATACTTTGCACCCGGGTGCAATTTTTTTTGTATAATAGGAAAGAGCGCCTTATCCGGCGCTCTTTGCATTTGAATTTCTTTTTTTGCTGCCTTCCCTCATTGGGATATTTTTTTACCTTTAATGGCATTTGTCTTCTCGACGTGGAGGCTCTGCTTCCTCTTGGCTTACCAACTTCATAGCATAGCTATGGTTATCATCTGAAGATCCTTTCTTCATAGACAACTATTCCATGTAACGGCGAAGATTTTTTTATATCCTTGCGGATTACCCAATAGTTTTATTTGTGTGTGGGCAAAACTCAATCTTCTAAAGAGTCGGGTATTGTAGCTTGAGAATGAATTATGGGGCATTCCCTTTCCCTAAGTTTCACAGCATATAATTTTATTTTGTATTTATCTTATATATATTTTATTATTAAAGTCAAGTCTTTTTCAAATATAAGAAAAAGGAGAAGGTTGAGAGCTCTGGGAAACCCAGTTAAGATGAACCTTACTCCTTTAATGGTTGACAGCCATTACCTGTTGTCCAGAGGACAAAAAGCTTTGTACAGTCATGCGGAAATCCCGCGATACATGATAATAAACATCGGGTCCGATTAGCGTTGACCCGTTACTTCTGGTTTCCAAGCCCGGTCGGAAAATTCCAGATGGGAGCCTATTCCACCTGAAACATCTGAAATCGACGGCGTGCCTTGCATAATGATAACTTGGAAAACAACTTCCAATATTTTGAAGATAGAAATACTCATGAGCCGACTAACGCTAAACTCTTTATATTTGTACCTTAGCGTGACCTTCTCCAGCCACTCCTCTCATTCACGAATGAGTCCAAAATATTATTTATAATAATCAAGATGTCAAAGAACTAATCCTGACACACAGGGATTATTGTATACATATTTTTGACAAAATAGCAAGGTACTATTTTATAAGCTTGGTACAGGGAAAGACAATGCCATTTCTTTGATTTTATTTCTCAGTTCTGCTAATACTTCTTCATTATCCTTATGTTTGAATGCGTGATCCATATATTCAACGATTTTTTTTACCTCTTCTTCTTTGATTCCTCTTGTCGTCATCGCTGGGAGACCGATACGAAGTCCTGATGGTTTGAATGGTGGATTTGGATCGTCGGGTATAGTAGATTTGGAAGTTGAGATTCAGATTTTATCTAATGTTTTTTCTGCGATTGATCAATCTAAATCTGTACCACTAAAATCAACGATTACCATATGATTGTCGGTTCCTCAAGTCACTAATTTGTATCCATGGCTCGTTAATTCTGTAGCTAATACTTGTGCGTTTTTGAGTGCTTGCGTTGCATACTCTTTGAATGCTGGTGTCTGTGCTTCGTGTAATGCCACAGCTATAGCGGCGATAGTATTCATATGTGGTCATCATTGCATACCAGGAAATACTGCTCTATCGATTCTTGTCGGAATATTTTCTATGGTGTCTTCTGGCTTTTTGAGTGGATTGGAAACAATTCCCTTACTGAGAATCAATGCTCCTCTCGGTCATCTGAGTGATTTGTGCGTAGTCGTCATCATCACATGGAATCCGTAATCTAATGGGTTTTTGAGTACTCAAGCCGCGATAAATCATCAAATGTGTGATATATCAGCAAATGCTATAGCTCACACTTCCTGTGCTATTTCTACGAATTTTTCGTACTCGAGTTCTCTCGGATATGCAGAGAATCCTGCAAGGATTATTTTGGGTTTATATTCTAATGCGAGTTTGCGTACTTCGTCGAAATCAACGGTTCCATCAGCTTTTGTCTTGTATCTCATAAAGTTGAATACCTTGGAAAAAAATGTAACGGGAGCTCCGTGTGTCAAATGTCATCCATGCGTGAGGTCCATTCAGAGAATAGTATCTCCTGGGTTCATAAGCGCTGAATACACACATAAATTAGCTGCCGCTCATGATAATGCTTGCACGTTTGCATGGTCCGCATGAAAGATTTCTTTTGCTCTATCGATGGCGAGTTGTTCGATGATATCAGTATTTTCTTGTCCTCCGTAATATCTACGTCCAGGGAATCATTCAGCATATTTATTTGCGAATACGGAAGATTGTGCTTCAAGTACTGCTGGCGATTGATAGTTTTCACTTGCGATAAGTTCCATCCCTTCTGACTGACGTTTCTGTTCAGCGAGAATCGCGGTGTAAATATCGTGATCACTAATTTGAATATTCTTCATGGTTTAGAAATTAGAAATTGAAAAGTAGAAATTGAAAAGTAGAAATTGGTTAGTATATAAATATTTGGTTTATGCTATCAAGTATATATATTTTTTGATTGATTTTTTATGAGGAAACCGTATATGTTGACATACAACAAAAACACCATGTATATGACTAAAAAAAATGCTACTACATTACCGCTTCAACAAATCACCAAAAATAGATTTGTGGTTGTACAAGAAGCAGAAAATTGTTTTGAAATCGGTCTCGTAAGAGAAACAGAACTTCAAAAAGACCATAAGGAGCTAAAAATCCTTATTTTGACTGCCGGTGCTTTTCACACCAACGTACCTATCTTTCGTAGTATTTGGGATCCTTTTTTACCCACCCCTATGGAAGAAATTGCTATAGATATCTATCCAGTATATGCACTGGATATACACCTCTTGGCTGAACTCTTTGATCAACAAAAAAACTATTTAGAAACACACCTCCCTGCAGGGCAAAAAGAATTAGACGCTTTTTTGACTATGAAAAAACTTGTTTTTGATCCCCATATATCTACACATGCATAATATTAATAAGATCTTCCGTATCAGGAAGATTTTTTTTATGTAATAAAAAAAATGCCCTGAAATATCAGGGCATCAGTATTATATATTAGGTACTGGTTCTACGAATATTGCTAAACCCGGCTTGAGAATTTTGATGCAATATCCTACATAAAATGCACAAATAAAAAGGAAGTTAAGAAAGCGATTCCAGCCATTACGCCAACGATTTTTTGTATGTGTTGGCTTATATTCCAAGTGATTAAGAAATTTGGAACTCGCATAAAATCGTTCTTGAAATTGTTGTAAAGGAATAACAATCTCGCCTTCATATTCTCCAGATGAAAAATTTTTGTTTCCATAAGGACCAAACGAAGGACTCGTAAGTATCGCCCTATTCTTACTTTCTTCGCTGCTCATAGTGATAGTATTGAGTAGAGCAAAATGAGGATAGTTAGCATAAGAAGAAAATCCTTCTTCATGGTAATGGTTAATAAACATCACAATTACTGCTTTTTCTTGCTGTATAGCATGAAACAATTGTGAATACGTAGTAAAATAATTACTTCTTGCCTGTAATGGTAATCCTTTCTGGACAAAAATTTCGTTTAATGTGGATTCTAATTCCCATGAGGTTACTCCTAATGTTTTATCTCCTGAAATCTTCAATATATCATCTTGATTCATAATGATTCCGTGGCGTTCTAATAGCATTTGAATAACCGCGTGACCACATGAAAATGAATATTGAGACTGGTGATACATGAATCGTTGCTTTCGTGATTTCTGTATAGTTATTGTATTAGGATACGTATGAAATTTACCCATATGATATTCGGGAATATTTATCATATATACAATCAATCCTATAATACTACATATTAGCACTATCGACAACGCAACAAATGGTGAATAGAAGAAACATACAAACGGAATACCGCCAAGAAAAATCAGTAAGACTAAAGAAATTATCCCTACGCCTAAAATATACAAATTTTTTGTTTTCATGTGTTTTTGAGGGTTTTGTTTTGGGAAACACTATATCTTTTATATCAAACAAATCAATGCTTACAGCAAGAACCAGAATTAATTAATTCCATATACTCGCGCCGGAGGAATATTTAAAAAAGAAAATCATATTTCACGTATAGGGAAATCAGCGTATTGTTTTTTGAATATTGCTGGTTGATAGGTGAAACTTCTAAATATCGTCCCCTGCGACGTATAGGTTTTTATCTCGTGATGAATACTTTCTGCTGGGATAAACGGTAGTCATGAAATTATAAGATCAATTTTTTCTATACCATATTTTTGTCTTATGGTATCGATATTTTTTACATCATCTTTTTCTACTATAATAGTATCTTTAAACTTATCTTGAAGAATCTTGGCATAGACGTCTTCTATTTCTATGACAATAATTTTGGTACCTGGTTTGGCATGCTTACAGATATATTCCGTAAATATTCACGTTCACGCACCTAGTTCTATTATGGAATCTACCTTTCCCCAATCAATTCACTTTATCATTTGTTTAGCCAAATATTTTGAGCTTGGCGTAATGGAAGCATTTTTTTTACCATTCTTTATTTGTTGTCGTAAAAAAACAATCCTTTCATACATATTTTTAATAGTAATATATCTAAATATCTCTCTAATAATTATAGCCTAATGATTGCCAGCATTTCTTCAATCACATTTCTCTCAGAGGAAAGTTTGGGTATTTTTGTCTGTCATCAAAGCGACTTCTTGTGCATTTTTATCCACTGATGGAAAGTCCCTGGCGCTATAATATGTACAATGGGCATTTTGAGGAGAATATCATTTTTGCGTTTTGATTCATAATCTGCATTTTCTTCTTGGAGATAGTCATCAAGTTGTTTCGTTAATTGTTCTAATGAACATTTTTTTGGCAGAACACCTTCGATGATCCATTCATGACATTGAGGATTTTCTTCATTGTCCGGGCCAACGGTGTATCATGAAAAATCAGATATATAGATATTATTTATTTTTTGCATCGCTCCATTGGTATGATCTTCCATTAATTCCTCTCCCTTGAGATTGATACATTCCTTTGTTCTTCCCACAATTTCAAACCTCCATTCTTTATCTACAAAACGAATAACATCACCGATGATATAACGAAACAATCCACTATTGGTAGTAATCACCAAAGCAAATTTTGTTTTTTCTGTTATATCTTGTGGTGATATCTCTCGAATAGGTAGTACCTTGGCTGTAGATTTCACCTGTCCTTGATCGAAATTTTCTGGAGTAAAAGCGATGAATTCATAAAAAACTCCGTGATTGAGAAGCAGCTGATACGGTGCTTGTGCCTTATCATTATCATAATGTACAATATCCTGATATCCAAAATATCCTTCAGACGAATTATATACTCAGATATGAGAAATGCCTAATGTATTGAAATAATTGATATATGGTTTAGCACTCACTCATCATCGCACGACTAATTCAAGATGGTGGATAAATGTAGTGAACTTTTTGGGTGCTTGGCTACTCATATACTGTAATATTTCATGTATTCGACTTGTAACTCATAGTAGTATAGTATGTTCTTGTGGATGAAGTTGCTGCATAAAGAGATCTCTTTTGATATATCGATTGGGTTCCAAAAATACTTCCATGGAATATTTGTATTTTTTCTGCAACATACGACTTCTTTCCAAAATCATCAATGCGGAGACGTCACCAATAATAGTTCCATCTTCAAGTTGTTCTTGGATCGTACCTCCGAGTGGTCGGGCATATGATCAAAATGCTTGAGTCTTGGGATATTTGGTTGCATATGCAGCAAAGGTACTCAATCCCGCTTTATTAATAGATTCCAAGGACTCATCGGTTACGGGAATATGCTTCTTTCTACTTGTCGTACCCGCAGAAGCAGAAAATTTATTTATTTTCCCAGGTCGAATACTATCTGATTCTTTCTTTGCACGTTCTATCCATTCTTTATATTGATCATAATTGACTACAGGCACATAATGAGTGAAATCCTCATAGATGTTGTCTGAAATTTTATTAAATGTATGTGCTATTCCGAATGCTGTATTTTTTGTCGTAGTAATCAAATATACCAATAAAGCCTTTTGAATTTTTTCTGCATTGTCTATCGTGTCTTGAATTTCGGGATACACAAAATTTTTGAGATACGTCACAAAAATAAAATTAAATGTTTTTGTCTCCATAAGCAAAGAAAGTAATCCTCTCGTATATTCTCCCATCGTTTCTTCTACTACGACTTGTTTTTCGTAATCGATAGTTTTATATCTTTTGATGATATGGGCAATGGTACTCTTATGATCACCAAAGAGTTCGTGTACCGGAAACGCCCGATAGTAAAATTTTATACTTATATATTTGATATATCTTCGCAATTTTTTCATCTTTTATACATCATGTATTATCGTCAATATCTCATCGATATTTTTTCTTTCGTTGGAAACCTTGGGTACTTTGTGCTGACCACCAAGTTTATTTTTACTCTTCATCCATTCGTAAAAGGTACCTTGTCTCACACAATGCACTACTGGTTCTCCAAGCACTTTGGTATCGTATCTTTCGTCGAAATAGTAGGAATTGATATTACAGAGTTCTTTGTCTAATACGCGAGCAAAGTCTTGTTCGTCTTTTGGAGCTTTGGTAAATTCTATCACTCGTTCGTATGCTCCTCTAATATTTCACCCAGAATACGTAATCGGTGCAAGCATATAATCGGTTGCTATGGTGTCTGTTTGTTTACATGCTTCAAGCAATGCTCTATCCGTATAATCAGATGTTACACATTCTCCCACTACATCGATATAATATTTTGTTCTTCCTGATATTTTTATCCTTCGCGGATTCAGAGTAGTAAATTTTATGGTATCACCAAGTACATATCTTCGTAATCATGAATTATTGGTAATCAGAATAACATAATCTTTGTCAACTTCTACATCCTTGAGCGTCAATACTATAGGATTTTCTTTTCCATATTCTTCAAACGGAATAAATTCGTAGAATACACCATGTTTGGTAAACAACAACATATCGTCGGTAAAATTTGCATCTTGAGACGCAAAAAATCATTCAGATGCGTTATATGCTTGATAATATTTTACTTTATTACCTGGGAATAATGCTTGAAATTGTGGCTTATACAGATCGATCGCCATTCCTCCTCGGAAGAATACTTCAAAATTTGGCCAAACTTCAAGGATATTTTTCTTTCCCGTATATTCCAATACCTTGTACAAAAAGTTTGATCCTCGTGATGGTTGTGCATTCATACAGGTAATATTTTTGTCTACCGTTTCTTCGATAATGCGTTGTACTTTTTCATCTCGATTTTCCATATACGAAATTTCTGCACTTGGTTCGCGGAAATGTTGTCCTATCCATGGCGCTGTTTTTTGTAATATCGCTGAGATGAATCCCACATTATCTTCTCCCGTGTATGGATTTTTGGCAAATCATCCTCCTATCACCATCGCCTTTCCCTGAAAAAATTGTGTCCTCGGATTGTTTTTGACATACATACCAAAAAATTCCAACCCTCATTTGAAATGTGATTCATTGAGATTGTCTCTCGTAATCGGAACAAATTTTGCATTACCTCAGGTCGTTCATGATGACGTAGCAAATCGTTCAACCTTGCCAGGATATGTTATATTTTTTTCTCCTTTGAGCATATAGATAATCCGTGGTTCAAATTCTTTGTAATGAGAAATAGGGACAGTATTCTGAAAATCTTCTATCGTTGTGATATTTTCAAATCCGTATCTCTTTCCAAACACGGTATTGTTACATTTTTCTAGTAATCCAAAAATTATCTTCTCCTGATGTTTGTATGATGGTTGGTGAAGATGTGATTTGAGGATAAGATATGTCTTGATGAGTTTATTTACTACACGTTTAGGCGCACTCAACGGATTGATCATCCTGCTAATTATTAAGTAAAACACTATGCTTGGTGTTTTGTTTTTCGAGCCTTTTTTTTATGGAATGCACGAATAAATGCAAGAAGGAAATATTCCATAACCAAAATCATGACTTTAGCGCCATTTCCCTTTTTTAGATTTGTAATATTATACTATCAGAAACAATATTATCCTATTTCTGTGAATAATGCATTCATTTTTTTCTTTAGTAATGCCTTATCTTTTACTTTTACATATTCTTCCATTATAGGTATTACTTTATCTCTGTACCTACTATATACTTCAACTCATTTCTTATAATTATCTTTTTTATCTCCATAATGGGTGATAAACATATCAATAGCAACGTGTTTTCTAAACGATTCTTCCGATTGAAAGTTTGTCTGCCTTTTTTCTGGAGTCTCCTGATAAATATATCCATCTTGTTCACCAAATGTTATAAATTGGTGCCAATCATCTGTATCATAATGTTCATCTTGCAATTTTTCCATAGCTTTTAAATTTTCCTCTTTTGAATCTAGTATGTATGTAAGATTCTGCAATCGTTCTTCTTTGGTAAAACTATTTTCATTTTTATTATCTAATGTAATATTTCCATTTTTTACGTCAATAATTTTCTGTTTCAAAGCTTTGATATCTTGTTTAAGATCATCAATATCAGACTGCATATGCCCTTGTATAGCGGCGAATCTATTATTCTTTATTTTATATTTTTTAAATTCATAAGGTTTAACATCTTTTATAGGATCTTCTTTGTATTGATTTATGTATGTTTCCCAATCTGATATTTGATTATCTGTAGCATAATCCATTGTCCAAGGCACTAATCAATTCAACTCTTTTCTTTTTTCCAAGAGATTTATCAATGATGGAATTCGTTTTTTAATTCATCATTGTTTCTTGTGTATTCATTCGTGTTTGATACGACCAGACCATTTTTCTATAGAAGGCCAATCACGAACTATAGTGAAATTTCATAAATCATTTCCATTATACACCGTTCCCATTACTCTACTAAAATAATCTAAGATTTTTGAATCAGCCATAGGAATTATACCATACTTCTGATATAGATCCTTACAGAACTTATATGCTTTATCTGATAGATTTTCTTTCCATAATTTTTCAAAATATTCAATTCATTCCGTTTTCAGTAGATTCTTTAAATATTTTTTTCTTTTGAAAAACATAACAAAAGCCTCAACCTTACCAATAGATTCATCAAAGGTAACTACCTTATTGTTCGTTTGAATATCATCATAATTATATTTTTTTTCTTTACCGTCAGGATCGTCAAGTTTAATTCTATATTCCTGTGCAAGATTTGTTAAAAGTATATTCTTATATTTTTTTTTAAGCATTTCCTCCTCATGTTCTGTTTTAGATTCTTCAATTTTCTCATTAACGATCATATCATCATTCACTCATATTGGCTTATTCATTGGACATTAAATTATAGTATAAAATATTTTTCATTTAAACAATTATAAATAATAAATTACAATTGTCAAATTTTTTTAATAATATGAAATTTTCTTCCTTTTTTTCACCAAATCCATACATATCATACTATGAACATTTCAGATAACAAAAAAACACTATCCACGTATCATGAAGTAATCACGACCGCACTTCAGCATTTCCCTGAACTAAAAGACATCAATATACAATTTATCCAAAAAAAATGGTTTCACTTTACTCTTGCTTCACTTATCAATCGAACAACACTTTTTGGTTCTAGATCCAAAAGAAAATATACTATAATTATTAACACACAAGTTCCCGCTGAATTTGAACATGTACTCTTCGATAAGTTATCAAAAAATATCCAAATCGGTATGCTCGGCCATGAATTAGCTCATGTAGTTGATTATCAACAGAGAAATTTTCTGCAAATTATAAAAATTCTCCTCTTCTATTTCATCCCTTCTCGTAAGCAGAAATTTGAACGTAGCATAGATATCATAGCCATAAAACATGGTATGTGAAAATATCTTCATGGGTTTTATACTCATATCACGAGTAAACATACCCATATTACCAAAAAATTTATGGAGTCTTATCTCGATGACGACCAGATAAAAGAGCTTACCTATCAATTAACCGGCGAAAAAATCTAAATAATTATATATTTCTCTTTTTTTTGTCTACGATTTTGTTATTTATAGAGCTACGAAAAGACATAAACCTCATTTTACTTTATTTGTTTAGCTGAACTATGAAATACACGTCACCACTCTTGAAAAAATTCATTTCCATCAATGATACACCGGAAAATATCGCGAAGAATCTCATATTGAAAACCTGTGAAATCGAAGAGGTGAATCACAGAACTATCGCGGAAACTATCGTTATAGGATATGTAAAATCATGCGAAAAACATCCAGATGCTGACAAATTGAGTGTCTGCCAAGTCAACTGTGGTGCTAAAGGCGACTATCAAATCATCTGTGGTGGATCGAATGTCGCTGCGTGATTATATGTACCTGTCGCTTTACCCGGGACACATTTCCCTAAAGTCTGAATAACTATCGAGCCGAGAAAAATGAGAGGTTTGGAATCCAATGGAATGATTTGTAGCAAAGAAGAACTATGAATCCTTGAAGATATGGAAAAACATTCAATCTGGTCATTGACTGAAGATTTGGAAGACATTTCCGACGCCGATTTGTGAACCGCATTGAGTGTAAAATTTCCTCGACTTGAAAATCGAGTCATGGAAGTAGACAATAAATCATTGACCAATAGACCTGATTTGACTGGGCATTTTGGTGCAGCAACTGAATTACATGCTATTTACGGACATGAAAAATGAGCAATTACGTTTAATAAAATCAAAGACTATCACCAGCAATGTACGCCTGAACATATTATGCAAATCTTGGAAAATAGTACGAAACCCGAAAGAAACGTTGTCGGAGAAAGTGAAGGTCTAAATTCGTATATACTATTACATCTAAAAAATATAGCAGTTCATCAAGCGTCATTTTTTTCAAGATTACAGACATTGGATCTGTGAAGTAAACCAATCAATAACTGGGTAGACTTTTCCAATCTCTTTATGAATATCAGCGGACAACCGATTCACTTTTTCGACGCAGAAAAAGTCGATGGCGATATCATTGTGAGAAATGCCAAAGACGGAGAGCAATTTAAAGATTTATTTGAAGCTGAACATGTATTGAAAGCGACTGATGTCGTGATAGCTGACAAGAAAAAAATCCTTGCACTTGCAGGAGTTGTTGGTGGTTTGGAAAGCTGAGTAACGGATACTACAAAAAATATTTTGGTAGAAATCGCCAACTTCGATCCTGTCGCTGTAAGAAAGACCTGAACAAGACTCGGATTGAGAACTGATGCAGAATTGAGATATGAAAAAAATATCAACCCACGATATACATTATTTTGTCTGATTCTTTTCTTGGACGATGTGAATTATTATAAAAAAGACCTTGGAAACTTTGAGATTGGATGACTATCCTACTATATCAACGAAAAAATCAATAAAGAAAGTAAAAAAACTATTACAATAGATGGTAAAGTATTGGAGAAATTTATTTTCGGGAAAAAGATTAAAGGATTGGATAAAAAAGTAGAAGAAATTTTATCAGGACTCTGATTCAAAGACCAAGGAAAAGAGACACTCCTCTGTCCACTTCGAAGATGACCGGACGATTTGAATATCCCCGAAGATATCTATGAAGAAGTAGCAAGAATCTATGGATATAGTCAGATAGAAAATATTCCTTTATTGAGTGATACGGTTCACGTACCCTATACTCCCTATGTAGCGATTCAAAGAAAACTTGAAGATATTCTTGTGAGGACCATCGGGTGTAATCAGACAGAAACCTATCCGCGAATCAGCGAAAAAGCGTTGCAAGAACTTGGAAGAAATAAAGACCATATGTATATATTACAAAATCCGGTAAATCCAGAAGCGCCATATATGAGAGATGATATGGTCTATGGACTCCTCGCTCATACGGCAAAAAATAGTAAATTCTTCGATACGTTCAACATATTCGATATCGGGAAAATATGGAGAAAAGATGGTACAGCCAAAAAAGATTCAACATTTGCTTCAGAGTTCGTCAATGAACAGACAGAACTATGAGTGATGTTGTATCAGAAAGCTATCGATCAATGGAATAAAGATCCTATCTTAACAGCCAAAGAAATCGTAAAAGTAATTGCCAAAGAATTGGAGCTCGGGAAAGTGACATTTGAAAAACCTGATACTTCACGATTTCGATTACATCCAAAGAAACAGGCACTGATTAAAGTAGGAGATCTTGTTATCGGGTTTGTATGATCTCTTCATCCGTTAATTTTACAAAATAATAAGATTGGAGAAACTAGCGGTGTAGTATATGTATCGTTGAATATTACTGCTATCGTAGAAAACGCTGCAGAAGCAAGCGAACATATATACAAATATGAAACGCTCCAAGATCAAATCATATGGAGAGACGTGTGTTTTGTTGTTGATAGTAATAAGAGTTTTGATGAAATAATCACCGCTATCAAAAACGTTCCTGAGATACAAGATATCGAAGTTTTTGATGTCTATGCAGGCAAAAATCTCGGTGACGATAAAAAATCGGTTTCTATAAAGATCAAAATAGTTGGTGATGGTAACTCCGCTAAAGACTGAGCAAGTATGACAACAGAACAAATCAATGATATCATGAAAAAAGCTATCACTGCTGGTGAAACTGCTGGTGGAAGTTTAAGAGGGTAATTGAGACGTCATTCAACAAAATAATATAAAAAAAAGTCCCTCCTAATACGGAGGGGGTTTTGGTTTTCTTTTTGGGATAAAGCTTATCACAAAGAATAAAAATGGTATTCCCAGCATGAAACATGCACGTTCTAATGGTATTTCATGTGTATCTATAACCACTATGGCACCTACCATTACTAATAACAATATCCCACGAATAATAATTACTGATGTTCTCATATATTTTGAATTTTGATTTTCAACGGGTATACACTATGCAGCCGCATTTTTTTCTACATTTTCTCATTCATCTTCTGGTTCATCTTCTGGCGTATAATATTCTTCTTTAGTTAATTTACTTGTAGCAGGCATCGGTTTTCCCTCCAAGAATCACTTAAAATTATCTAATTCATTCATAAGATCTTTTGCAACTAATTTATCTCCAAAATAATAATATTCGCTATAATGCTCATAGTCATTAAGGTGGATATTATAATTACCCTTTCTTGTTACCGTAACCTCTATTTGTGACGTACTTTTTTGTGCTACACCCTTTTTATTCATACAGATTTTAAAATATCCACTTGGTGTGGATATGAGTTTTATATCACAGATACTACCAAATTCTTCCTTCAGTACTCTGACGGTTACCCCAGCAAATTGTTTGGCTATAGCTATCTGATCTGCAGGAGATAATAATGTATTTGCAAGTTCTGTTCTCTGTTTTTCTGTATTTCATCTCTGAAAATTACGAGATTCTCTTCTCATTTCATGTTCTTGTTTATTGTCTTGTTTATTAAGATTTTTTGCCATAATATAATAGATACAAGATAAATTTAGTACTAATTTCATTAGGTAGTATACTTATTTACTTTAATTTGTCAATTGTATCTTACATTTATTTTCTCTTGCTTTATTAGGACTTTTGACTATACTCTTTTGTAGGAGATATTACACTCCAAAATTTTATTTACTACCAATATTAATTGATGACAACTGGTATCGTTAAGTTCTTCAACAGAACTAAAAACTTCGGATTCATTACTCCAGAAGATGGAAGTAAGGATGTATTCGTTCACGGAACAAATGTAATTGGTGAATCTATCGCAGATGGTGACACAGTACAATTTGAAGTAGGTGAAGGAAGAAAAGGTCCTGAAGCTAAAGATGTAACAAAGATTGCTTCAGCTGAAATGGCTGCATAATCACGTTATGTTATCGACAAAAATGATCTTAAACTATTATATCATATAATACACAAGACTTTTTTGGGAGAAATCTCGCTGCAAAGCGGGATTTTTCTTTTATAAAAAAAATACCTAGTGATCTGTCACTCCAAAAACTAGCATTGACTTTTTTGGTGAATTATTTATGGTTTTTGTGTAAAAACAAAACCTTAAAAATATATGGAAGAATATTTACAAAAAACGACAAGATTTGGTCGTATTATCCAAAACATTAAGAATGTTCTTTGGTTCAAACGGCTATGCCAAGAATGCAAAACAATGAAAACAGGAAATGCTGATGAAAACGGAAATCCTATTTGCGATGACTGTTACCATAAGTTATTGCTGCTCGAGGCCAAAACCCAAAACCCGGATATACTAAAATGTCCAAAGTGTAGTACAGAGATGGAATTAGGCATTATTATAGATGCCAAAAATACTGTCTTTCATCAATGCACAAAAGAAGGTTGTCATACCATGGTTCTTGATCAACGGACCTTGCGAGGGATTACTATCTTGCATTTGGATTGTTATCCAGAACACTTGGGACCACCAGAACACTTGGAACCCTCAACACAACTGGGTTTACCCGAAAAAGTATATTAAAAAAGTTTATAGCGCTTGCTATAAACTAAACACCGTATTGTATTATAACCATAGACGTATGTAGTTCTATGGTTTTTTTTATATGTGTGATTCTGTATTATTTATATGTATTTCCTGATCATTCCCATATGTATTTCTCCCCTTTTCATATCCATTATCATCATAATAAATATAACTTTTTCCATCAAACGTCAGATATCCTTCTCCATGATCAAACATCATAAAATCATTTTTTTTGAAAGGTACTATTTCATTGGCTCTTTCATTGTATACATAAAAATCTATATCTTTATCTACAGCAATATGGAGTCATTCTTTCTCCATAATTTTTTTGGCTTCTTTTTTTGTTTTCAATATAAAATCTGTCCAATATATACGTCAAATATCTTTTTTTTCTGGTATAAAAGGCCTTCTTTCTCCAATATACATATTCTCCCCCAAATTATCGTTGGTAAAATCGATAATATCTCCCACATTCGTGAAAGTATGAGCATTTATGTTTTGCTCTTCTTTATGATTTTCCGCTTTATTTTTTGTTACTAGCTTCATACCCTGCCTATACACATTATAAAACCCTTCTCAATTCATCCAAGGTTGTATCACCTTGAATCATCTTGATAATACCATCTTCTCTGAGTGTTAGAAAGCCATTTTCTCTAACCTTTGCATAAAGATCTACGCCGATTTTTCCATCAACGATCATCCTTCTGATATCATCTGTTATTTCAAATGTCTCGATAACCGCTATTCTTCACTTATATCCACTTCCATTACATTGATCACATCCTACCACCTCAGGAATTTTTCCATCGAATGGCACGGTGAATTTCGGATCAAGATCAGATATTTTTTTGAGTGTCTCTGCAATCTCTGCATGTTCGCCATAATTAGCATCTCTTTTAGTTACACAATTTGGACAGACTTTTCTGACCAATCTCTGTGCTACGATAAGATTCAATGCTGGTGCTAACATGTACGGTTTGACTTCCATACTTGTCAATCTCGGAATAGATTCAATAGCTGAATTTGTATGTAAAGTGGTAAATACTAAGTGACCTGTCAACGCAGCATTGATAGCGTTTTCAGCTGTTTCTTGCGATCTCGTTTCTCAAATAAGGATAATATCTGGATCATGTCTCAAAATAGCTTTGAGTCAAATTTCGTAGGTATATCATTTTGAATAATTGATTTGTGATTGTTGAATTCATTTCACTTCATATTCGATAGGATCTTCTAGGGTTATTATTTTTCTTTTTCCATCATTGAGATAACTCAAAATTGTATAGAGTGTTGTTGTTTTTCATGAACCTGTCGGTCCAGTGAAGATGGTGATTCCTGTATTTTTTTCTAAATTTCTTTTTAAAATCGTATAGGTTCTTTCTGTAAATCATATCTTTTCGAATGTACTGATACCTTTGGTTGGATCTAAGAATCTCAGAACTGTACTTTCTGATTCTACTCATGGCATAAAATTTATTCTGACATCCACTTTTCTTTTTTCTCCGTTGATATCTGTCGCCTCAAATGAAAATCTTCCGTCCTGAGGAAGGTAATCGATATTCATTTTAGTTCCGGAAATAAATTTCATTTTCTGAAGATATTTTTTGAAGTCTTCATGAGTAAATTGAAGTAATTCTTGGAGCACACCATCTATTCTAATTCTTACAACCAATCCATCTTCTTGTGGTTGGAAATGTAGATCTGATGCTCATGTTTGGAATGCAAGTCTAATAAGTTCCAATATAAAATCACCTGGTTCCATAGTATCTCTTGTTTCAAAAATTTTCTGAATCATGGCAATCGCTCATTTTCCTGCAGCTTGTTTTTGTTCTTTTTCTGCTGTTCTTTTTTGCTGTACAATGGTCTCCATATCAGCATACCAGCTCATCGCATAGGAAAATCCTTGTGGAGAAGTGTAAAATACTTCGTATTTATATCCTTTGTCTTCTAAGCTTTTGAGTAATGAGGTAAGTCATTGAGGAAAATTATTTGTTGTCAGTACCTTGAAGGTGTTTTTGTCTTTACCAAAAATCAATGTTTCAATTTTCTGAGCTGTTTCTTGTGGGATAACTTTGAGTTGCTCAAAATTGGGACTTATACCTTGTAAGTCATCTATTTCTAATATACTTTTGGTTAATGTTGTTGGCATATATATATTTGGATGTTGGTAAGTAAATATTCTTGCTATGGAATAAGTATACTCGCAATCATTTTTTTTACCAAATTTATCTATCACTTCCTGTTCTATTACCCTTGACTTTCATATCAAAACATCTATAGTGATCCACTCAAACAAAAATATATATCGTATGACAAAAAAAATCATCAAAAAAGATGTAAACAAACAAACAGTGTTTGCTGTAATCAATCTCTCAGATTACGAAAAGGATCAAAAAAACGTAGCTTTGTATGCTGCACAAGTAGCAGAAGCATTGGAATGGGAATTAGTGCTTTATCCAAAAAATGATGAAACAAAGCTCTCATTCCGCGAAGGCTTTCTCCGTACTCTAGAGATTGCAAAAACCATTTCCCATGTAACTGTCAGGGTATCAAAAAAACAGATCAACATGTTCAACTTTATACGTTCGCTTCATGATATCGCAGCACAAGAACTTGCGGCAATGATCATTATGCAGGTTGATACCAAAACAGCAGGTTTCCTTGGAAGCGCGATCTGGCATACTACCAGAAAAACATTAATTCCTACCCTCCTTCTTCCTAAGGAACTAGATGGATTTATACCGTATGATATCATTACTGTCGCTGTAGATTTCGAAAGAAAATTGCAAAAGCTGATGATGGTAAAAAAAATTGCAGAAGCATTTAACTCAAAGATCAATATTTTTGTAGAAAATCGTCATAGTCCTACAGAAGAATATATCATAGACAGAATGCTCGCACATACGGAAAATTTCTTGATAGAATGGAAGATTCCTTACGCTAAGACATTAGCAAGAAAGACCAAACACTTCATAAAACATATTTGTAAATTTGCATCAAAAAGATCACAATTATTGGTCTTGGAGGTCGAGCCGGGAAACATTCCTAGCGAGGTCGAGCAAAATATAAAAACATTATTAACTTTGGTCAACCCAGAAACACCCAAAAACTCTACCCAAGCCAAAGCAAAGGCTATTCCTGTTTTATTAACAAAAACAAAAGAAACCGGCAGAACAAGCTGGAGATAATACTAGTATTTATACATAAAAAAGAGTCGGTGTTTCCGGCTCTTTTCGTTTTCTTGACTTTTGTTTACTTTTTGATATAAAAATAAAAAAAACATATAATAATCACTAAAACACAAACATATGAATAGTATACAAGCAAAAATACCACTCAAAGAGTTGGGGTCAGATAAGTCTAATGAAAGAGCTATTCTTGGTCATTACCGTGCATGCGTACTTCTTGATACATGCATGTATCAAATCGGTGAAGATGTACTTGACCGAATGGTTGCCTTATCATATTGTGAAAAGTACCATAATAGCAGCAATAGGCAGCCAGTACACATCTTTGATGATAAAGGAGAAGACCATATCGTTGAAGGGAGACTGAAAATACTCTATCAAGACAAAAATTCTTTTTTGGATAATACGGTTTCGTTTTTTGATAAGATCATGAAACAAACGTATATTGCAAAAACAGAAATAATACAATTGAAACGGCAATTTGGTCATCTCAAAGAACAGGATGATACGTATAAAGGTCTTTTCAATAAAGTTACCAATATAGCTAATAAAGCTAAAGGTAAAAATGCACCTGCAATACTTCAGGACGTATACGAGACGTTCAATGATGTACAATCGTAATAGTAAGCTCCGGGGATTCCCGGCGCTTTTTTTGAAATAAAAAAAAGCTGTCTAATACAGACAGCAATACTACAATACGTTTTCGATTAATCTCTTTCTTCGAAAGTACTACGAATGCGGAAATATTCTTTTGTTTGTCCGAGATTTTTGCCAAGTATTTCTATATAAAGTTCAGTATGCATTACATCCTTTACTACTTTATAGAAATTAACAATTTCTTCGGAATATACTTTCTTCTGCAAAAACGTAGGCATTTTGTCTTTTTCTGATGGTATGGTTTCTACCTTAGAGACTATCATCGAGTTGTTCTCATCTTCTGGGAAAGAGTTGATGAATTCTTGAGCACTTGATGTTTTTTTTAGTCGCTCCTGAATGGTTTCTTTTAATTGTTCTATTTCTTCCATAGGTATATATATTAATGATTTTATTTTTTCTCCTTATACTCAAATACTTTACATTTTCAATAGTTTATATCTAATCAACGGACAAATCGTATTTTTTATTTATAGTTGAATTTTAAAGGGTAATTTATACACATTAATTGTTACCTTTTAGTTGTTCATTGTTCATTCTTTCGTATGGCATTTACTCCAGCGATTATCCAATATCTCGATATCAAAAAAGAGCACGAAGATTGTATCTTGTTTTTTCGTATGGGTGATTTTTATGAAACCTTTTTTGACGATGCAAAAATATGTAGTAAAGTCCTCGATATCGTCTTAACGAGCAAGAATAAAAATTCTGAAAATTCCGTACCTATGGCGGGAATTCCTTATCATAGTGCAGACAAATATATTACAAAACTCATCAATAATGGTTATAAAGTTGCGATTGCTGAACAGACGAGCGAACCTATTCCCGGCAAGATTGTCGAAAGAGAAGTCGTATCGATTATCACTCCTTGAACATATATCCAAGAGACGAAGAAAGAATTTACCTATTCGATGGGAATCACGTTTCTCCCTCATACCAACGGACAGAGCTATCACATCGCTTGGGGTGATTTTAGCATCGGTGAGTACTGGACAAAAAGCTTCTCTGATCTCACAGAAATGCAAAAGTTTATCTTGACGATCAGACCTGTTGAGCTTATTTTTGATGTAAATTTTCCAGAGAAAGAAAGTATTAGTATTCCCGTCCAGCAATATATGAAATGTCTGATTTCTGTGCGAGATCTGCCACCTGATCCAGAAAAATTTTTGTCATGAACTACAGGAGTCCAGCAACATACAAGTTATGGGAAAGCTGTGGAAGAAGGAAGACTAGAAACGATTACACTCCTCCTCTATTATTTGAAACATACCCAAAAACATTCTCTGACTAATATCACGAAAATCTCCTTTCATTCGCAAGATACTTATCTCATCCTAGATGAGGTCACGATAAAAAATTTGGAAATATTGTCGTCGACGTACGAAGGCAGTGAAAAATATAGTCTGTTGAATATTTTGGATACGACGCAAACAGCTGGTTGATCAAGACTTCTCCGTTACGTGATTACCAATCCAATCAAAGATCCAAAGCAATTACAACGAAGATTGGATACTATTGAAAAATATTTAGATGAAGGAACGATTGAACGATTGAACGATGGGAATATATACAAAGAAACCAAAACTAAACGTATTCACCAGTTATTGGGTCATGTTCGTGATATCTCTAAACTAATAAGTCTGCTATTGTACAAAAAATTAGTACCCAGTACTTGTATCAAACTCAGAGCTACCTTGAGAATATTTTTCGAAAATAAATTTTTACTAGATGAACTAAGGTACTTGTGACTTAGCGAAACAACTCAATGAGACGTACACCATATCTATAATCATCTTGAACAATTATTGAAAAATGATGACGAATACAAAGACGATATCGATTTCATCCGCGATGGATATCAAAGTACTATAGATGAATTGAGAAAGATAGCTTATCACAGTGATGAGCTTCTTATGCAGTATCAACAAGAGTTGGCGAATGTTGCAGGGATACCAAATGTAAAAGTAAAATATATTTTGAATCAATGATATTTTCTTGAAGTCACGAATAAAGACGTTGAGAGTTTTGAAAAAAAACTCTCCAATTCAGAATTCAGAATCCAGAATTCAGAATGAAAATTTGATATCGTCCGTAGAAATACGCTGAAATGAGGTCAGAGATATTCTTCTCCGTATCTGGAAAATCTAGAGGTCAGTATCTTGAAAGCCAAAGATGATTTACGTACGGTAGAGTTTACCTTACTCCACCAAGCACAACAAAAAATAGCTGAAGCAATGAAATCATTGAACGAATTTGCCGAACGAATAACATGGCTAGATGTCTTTGTTTCCCAAGCCTTATTGGCTAAGGAAAAACATTTTGTGAAACCTGAATTTACCGATGAAGACACCTTGACTATCATCGAATGAAGACATCCTGTGATCGAAAAATATCTTCCTCTTGATCAACAATTCATCCCCAATGATCTTTTATTGAATGTAGAATGTAGAATTCAGAATTCAGAATGAAATGAAATGTGAAAAAATGAAAATTCTGGATTTCTACACATCATAACCTGACCGAATATGTGAGGTAAATCCACATATCTGAGACAGAATGCATTGATTGTTTTGATGGCGCATTGTGGATTATTTGTCCCAGCGAAAGCATGTAAGCTGTGAATAGTGGATGCAATTTTTGCACGTATCGGTAGTGGAGATATTATCGCAAAAAATCAGTCTACCTTTATGACGGAAATGATCGAAGTCGCAAATATTTTGAACAATGCGAGCAAAAAAAGTTTCATCATTTTCGACGAATTATGACGTGGAACAGCAACCTACGATGGACTCGCATTAACTAAATCGATACTGGAATATCTCGTGACGAATATCGGAGCGAAGACATTGATAGCGACGCATTATCATGAATTAATTCAGTTGGAAGAAACGTTACCTGGGGTGAAAAATTTTTCTGTCAGTGTCTACGAAACCGACAAAGAAGTTATCTTTATGAAAAAAATAGTCAAAGGGTGAGCAAGTAAAAGTTACGGTCTCGATGTGGCTAAGTTAGCGTGAATACCAGCGACCATAGTCACACAAGCAAAAGTATATTTACATACTCTTGAACAGGAGCAAGGGAAAAGCAAATGACAAGAGTGAAATCAAAATGATTCCGCATCTTTTACGTTTGGTATCGAAACAAATCCTGAAAAAAATATCTCCTACGAAAAAATCAAATCCTTACTCGAAAGTTATGATCTGAATTCCATCACTCCGCTCCAAGCATTACAGCTTTTGGATAAAATTAAGGATGATCTGAAATAAGCAAAATAAAATCTCATATATATTCACTAAAAACAAAAGAAATGACAAACAAAAAGAAAAAATTATTGGTATGTAATTCCGGATCTGGAAGTGGATTCGAAAAATTAGTTTTATACCAAAAACATGCTGATTATGAAGTAGTCGGATTGATAGTTGATCGTGAAGATCGCTATGCAATACAACGAGCAATACAACTAGGGATCACCTATACGGTCATGAGACCTTATTCTAAGAGCAATCCCTACACTGCTGAAGAATATCAGTCACTAGTAAAAAAATACCAAGCTGATTTTGTTGCCTTATCTGGCTGGTTAAAACCTGTTGTAGGACTAGATCCTAGAACAACGATGAATATTCATCCAGGACCGCTTCCAGCTTTTGGAGGCCCAGGAATGTATGGCCATCATGTCCATGAAGCAGTTATTTCTGCCTACAAAAAAGGAAACATAACTCACTCTGCAGTTTGTATGCACTTTGTAACCGAAGAATATGACAAAGGACCCGTGTTCGCGAGATTCCCCGTAGAAATACTACCGGAATATACTGCAGACATATTAGGTTCTGTAGTAAATGCTGTTGAACATGGAATTCAAGCATTTGTCACCAATCTTGTGGTAACTGGTCAAATTTATTGGGATGGGAAAAACCCTGAAAGTTTGGTACTTCCTAACTTTATCCGAACAATACATTCATTAGTAGTATAATCAACTCACATTGTATATCTTATTTTTGGAGGCGTCTACGCCTCCATTTTTTTTATTTCTGTTCTATAATTTTCCACTCACCCATTTTCACATCTCCTAGACTATATTTTCCTTCACGAACTCTTTCGAGATCCATCACACGATAGCCTATTGTTTTGAACATTCTACGAATGTGTCTTTTTTTTCATTCATTGAGAGTTACATTGTAGTGATAATGTTTTTTATTTTTGGTGATTTTGATTGCTCTGAGCATTTCATCTTCATCTTTGACTCCAGAAAGTGCTCTTTGGATGTCTTTTGCATCGAGCTCCATATCAAGTTCTACTATATATTCTTTTTCTATATCGAATTTTGGATGTTCAAATTCGTTCACGAGTGCAGGATCATCAGTCAGGAGAAGTAATCCATGAGAATTCTTATCCAATCTTCAGATATAATAGTAATTGGTATATTCTGGAGGAAGGATTTCATAAATCGTCTTATTGTGCGGGTCAGATTTGGAAGCAACATAGCCAAGCGGTTTATTGAGCAAGATAAGCGTTGAAAATGTGTGTTTTTCTTCGATAATTTCATCTATCTTGAAATTTGGTGCCTTAATCGACAGTTTGTCACCCGTCACCACTTCTTGCGTGTAAGCCGTGATTTTTTTTCCGTTGATAGCAACAAATCATTCGTTCACCAAAGTAACAAACCTTCTTCTAGAAATTTGGTGACGTGTCTGTATGTAAGTAAGTAAGCGCATAGTTTTGTCTATATGATAAAAAAAGAAGTCTTACGACTTCTTTCTACTTGTTTGTCAGCGGATTTCAACCTATGTATATAGGGAATTATTCTGCTGTAGCAGTTGGAGCTACTTCTGTAGTAGTAGTAGTTGTTGTTCCAGTTGCATCAGTTGTAGGTACAACTTCTTGTACTGTTGGAGTAGTTGTTTCTGTAACTACTGGAGTTGTAGTATCGTCTGTTGTTTCAGGTGTATTCATACAACCAGCGAACAAAGCAACAGCAGATATAGCAACTGCTAGAGTGAGTAATTTTTTCATGGTAACACATTTTATTATATAAAAAAATATTAATGCCCCCGCTGTATAAAAAAATCTGATACAATTGCAAGGGATTATTGATAATTTTGGTGGATTCAACTTTTGGAAGTTTAGATTTTGGTGGACGTCAAAATGATAATGTCTTAGTCATACAAACATCTACCGTCCTATTTATTGACAAATGGGGAAGAAAACTGTATACTATATACGTACTTTACTTAACGATTAGACGTTGAATGGACGATATACAAACAAAAACCATACATACATATAAAAAAATATCCGGTTTTGTATTTCATTATCTTATTTTTTTCGTCGCAGCCATAGTTGCTCTCCTTATTTTTCAGAGAGTCATTTCCCAATCAACCACTATCAATGTCTTTCAAACCAATGACAATCTCCTTATGCAAAAATCTAGACTTGTCGCAAAGTTTAGCAAATTTCTCAAACAGAACATCAAAGATAACGATCTCCAAATCAAAGTCCTTCAGTGAGATTTTCAAACAGAAGCATGATTTATTAAATCAGTAAATAATCTTATCAGTTACAAATGATTTACTGTGCCGAGATACTTTTATATGTACAGCACCATCCCCGTCAAACAGCTCAGCTATTTTTCTGGAGGAACATATGACATCAGTGAATTAGAAAATTTTATGAATACGTTTATCTTTACCAAAAAAATTACCGTCACCAAATCATTTACTCGTGTACAATTACCACTTTCTAAAACACTAGTTGACGACTTTAATCTCGCATGTGTCTTTGAAAATAAATTTTCTAAAAATACCTGTAATTATTATCTCAGTGATTTTTTGGATAACTTTTTTATCTACAACATCTCTGCAGATTATGTTTGATTAAAAAAGATTTTTGATGGTATAGCTAGCAATACTACACAGAAATGAAGATTTTGTGAATGACTCTCGAAATACCTTTTGTATGCCACTGATCAAAATGACGTTATCAAAGAACTCTTTACCTTGTGTGGACGCACCTATGAAGATTTATTTAAAAGAACTACACTCTTTATGGAGATCCAAAAAACATTGGAAAATCAGTCCTTTGAAAAAACCAGTTATAAAGACATATTATTGAATGAATACAAGCTCCTCTCTTACCAACAACAAATCTATCAGGATTTTCTTATCAATAAAGCAGATACCTATAAAATTAGTGTCTATCTAGATTTTGTCAGAGAACTCCTAAAAAAGAATACTATAGAACCTTTTTATAAAGATGAAATTTATTGGTACAATAATAAATATCTTTCATTAGCACTTGAAAAAATCGCTTATCAATCCAGCACCTTTACCCAGAATCTCTGAAGTAGTAAAATCGCTTCACTCTTGACTACGATACATATATTGAATGAATGAGAGCCCATGCTTGGCTTTACTGGTCTTAACTCGGACGTACAAAACAAATCACTCATCACCCAAAAAGAAACAAGCACATGAACAAATACTATGATCAGCCAATCAGAAAAAATTCAAAAGAAACTAAAAAACATTTCTTATCTGACCATAGATAAACAAAGTATCTCTGATACGAATATTGATGTTGTTGGTTATTTGAAATTCTTTTCTCCAGACAAAAATGAAACAGTAAAAGTACATATTATCATGAACTACAAAAATGATATGCTTTTGGTCACCAGCATTGATCTTCAAAATAAGGCTGAGATCAATGACGTCTTGAAAAATCTTCTTCTGATCCAAAATTTTTCTATCGGAGAACTCTATAGCTATATTTCCAAAAATCTGGTTTTTTATGAACAGACCAATGCACCAATAAGTGCAACTACTGATCTCTGTCCAGCTTTGGAAGCAACTAAGCTCACTATCACTGCTTGTACTAACACGAGCGTAATAATAACAAAATGAACGGTGCAGTATACTTTTGCTCTCAAAAATGGTTGAATAGAAAACGTTACGCTCTCCGATAAACCATTGGAAAATCTCATCAAAACCTCTTACAGCGTCATCATTTGAAACACCTACAATCTCATTGATACTATCCAAGCTATACTGGACTATCAAGCCCCAGTTCAAAGTCATGAAGGAACAACAAATGCTATTGTCGTCTTTGAAAAAATCCAACAATATCTTGGTATCAAAGCAAATGATATAGCTGACAAGAGCTGAACAGTTCTTGTAGATCTTTCTCTCGGATGAATTAATTTTATCATAAATTATTCACTGCAAACCAATACGCTCGGTCCTTGGTATTTCAAGGATGTACTTTCAAATACCAAACCGTATCTCATACAAAATCTTAATTTATTACTTGATGATGCGCACCAAAACAGTATAAATTCTTTCGTCATCGATCCGTTGACAGCGATTAAAAATGCTGACCTTACGGCACGACAAAATTACCAAGCATTTATCAAGAAAACCCAGTAATTACGTATGTATAAAAGATTTACCCTAGACGAACTCAAAACAGTCCAGAATACTTTTATTAGTAATTTTTATAGTATTCTCAAAAGAGAACACTGCCAAATGGCTAGTGATCTTTTTAAAAAAATTTTCAGAGAAGGAAATGAAATCTATTATATGACGAGAGGTGATTTTACGTTTAGATTTCAAAACAATAATGAAGAATATACCTTGATGGATGAAAAACAAAAAATCCAAATAGTTTTGGATGAGCAGGGGAAAAGAGATTTTCAAAGCATGGTAAAAAATTATATTCTCAAAAAAGAAAAAATTACCTGACAAAAAACTATCGAACAAATACTCTTGGACGAATTTCATACCGGAAAATATTCGACTATCTGATGAAAGAATTATATGGTATATGATATTGAAACCGATACGAATATTCAAAATCTCAAAGAAACTAAATTTTTACTCGCTTATGCCATGTATCCTACAGGAGGCAATAAAATGACGTACGAATATGTTGATCAAGAATGATTGAAAGCCTTTGTCCAGAAGATGTTGGACTTTGATTGATATATTGTCGGATTCAATAGTATCGCATTTGATAATATGGTCTCTGTGTATAATGTCTGATGAAGTGATGAAGATATCAAAAAATTAGATGAAAAAACTATCGACCTTTTCTTGTTTGTACGAGCGATGACCGGCAAAAGATTGGGATTAAATAAAATAGCTGAAGCATTGGTTAATGTAAGTAAAACACTCACTTCGTGAGCTGAATGAGAAGTCTTATATAAAAAATATATAGAAGAAAATGATCTCGATGCATTGGAAGAATTCAAAAAATATTGTAAAAATGACGTAAGGATGACCATGCTTGTTTTCCTTTATCTTATGCATTTCAAAAAACTTTTTATCGAATGAGATGAAATTACTTTCACCCTTGAAGATTTAGTCAACCAATCTCGTCAAGCAGCCAAAGAAACTGGTCGTATGGTGTGACAGAATATGTTTGAAAATTAGTGAAAAACTAAAAACTAATAACGAAAAATGAAAGAATTGTATCCGCCTAGGCGGATGAACTATTATAAATTACGATAGTCCATAATAAGACAAATACATTCGTTGTTCACTGTTAGTTATTCACTGTTAGTTGGTCTTTATTTATTGATAGGTGTATGGGTATTAAAGAAGGACTTAGAGCATTCTATGACGCTCAAGCAGAAAAATATTATAACACAAGAAACAAACATCGAGCAGATGCAGATATTTTTTTGAATGAAATACAAGCTAGTGAAAAAAAAATACTCAATATATTGGAATTTGGCTGCGGAAGCGGTAGACTACTCGCCCACCTCACTCAGCTCAAAGGTATCAAAATCAATTATGTCGGCGTAGATATTTCCAAAAATTTACTAAGCTTCGCAAAAAAGCAGATGAGTGGCAAAGCTACACCCAAAAATATTACCGCAACATTTGTCTGTGATGACATCGTTCATTATATACAATGACTCAAACAAGAATCATTTGATTTTGTGATCGGCGTGGCAAGTTTCCAACACATTCCAACCACTAAAGAAAGATTTTTTGTCATGAAAAACGCCTATAGGATATTGAAATATGATGGCAAACTCATCATGACCAATCGATCGTTTTCTCGATGGTTTCTCAGAAAATTCCAAAAAGATTTTTTGCGTTCATTGGGGCAATATATTATCTCTTTTGGTAAACATGAATGGAATAGTATCATGGTCCCTCGAAAAAATGGAAAAACCCTTGATAAAAGATTTTATCATATCTACACATTAGCAGAATTGAAAAAACTTGCCTCGCTCAGTGGATTTATTATCGAAAAAATATCCTATCTCACTAAATGAATTATCATACCATCACGGAAATATTCGCAAAACAGTTTACTTATAGCAAAGAAAACAGTTTTCTTGCATACTGAGTAATATATGCTCTACACCTACTGTTTTATACTCTTAACAAATATATTATGATGCATAGTAAAAAATTTCTTTCTCTGATTGTACTAGGATGAATTTTATTCCTGTCCGGATGTGTAAAAAACACTTCTACTCCATCTAATTTGCCTGCAATTACATGAGATCTAGCTACTGAACAGCCGGTAATAGAATGGCAAACATATACAAATAAAGCTGATGGATTTACTATACAATATCCTGGAGATCGAACATTTCAAGAAAATGTCTACGGATCATCAGTTATGTTTTTTACACCAACGCTTAGTGGTGATACACTCAAAGAAAATGTGGGTATTATGAAAAAGGTTTTGGATAAAGACTATACGCTGGATGATTATTATGCGATTACTAAACCTGAACTTGTAAAACTTATCCCTGGATTTACTGAGATAAGCAATGAACCTATCAAGATAAATGATTTGGACGCACAAAAACTCATCTATATAGGAACACAAGGAACTACAAAACTCAAATGGGAACAAGTATATCTTATTAAAGATAAAGCAGTATATATTGTCAGCTATACTGCTACCACAGACACCTTTGCCGATTATGCACAAAAAATAGATGAAATGATTGCTACGTTGGAAATCAAGTAAAAAATATTTTTACTGCGTCTTGATTATAGTTTGCCAATCGAATATTTATTCGTTTTGGCAACTATATATCGTTCAATCAAAAATAAAAAATATTTTTGAAGGACGATATAAAAAAATGCTCTCGAAATACCGAGAGCATTTTACAATGTACATTTTACCTTACATCTGTGATAAGAGTTCCTTGAATTCTTTTACATATCCACTTACATACCGTAGGCGTGCATGTTGAATTCCAGGAGTCTCCTTTTGTGATTGAAATGCTAAATACAATGAATCTTTGATGTCTTCTTCAGCAATATCAGTCTGTTCATAATTAACATCAGGATACAAATATACATGTGTACCTGTGTATGTTTCATTATTAATCACAACAGATCCGGTTCCAATCAGATAATGGCGTTTGGCACATAGCGTGTCCTTGCGTTTTTCACAAAAGCACTGCTGAAAGAGTTTTAATCCGTCTTTGATTTTCATGTCAAAGAGATTTTCTGGTTGTTCCACTTCCATGATTTCATCTACTACAACTTCATCTTCTGGCAGATCGGGAATATGATGTTCTTTTTTCATCAATTCGAACTCATCATCAGATTCAACAGTTCGTATTTCTGCTGCTTCCTCTTGATATCCTTTCTCGATAGCTTGAGTATCATTACCATCAATGCCTGATACCAAATTGCTCAGCATGTACACACCCTTACATGTAGTAAATACATGTGTGAATACGAAGTCACTTGGTGCTTCAAATTTCATGTAGTCATTTGGATGCACATTGGGGTCTGATAACTTGTTCCAAAGATACATCATGGATGCTCTATGAACCTCACCACCTGATTTTTTTATCAAACCATTCAGTTTCCTTTTAAGGTGTTTGGTGATGATGATAGGCTTTAAAAATGGCTCATCTTCGTTGATCACAAGTTTTGGTGGTTTTTGATCGTCGGGTAGACCATCTTTTTCACCTTTACTTAAGTGATTGATCATCTGAGGCATACTGCTACCATCAGCATCTACTAATCCGTTACGAAAATCGGATTTTTCTAATTCTCCTTGTTTTTGATTCTCCATAAAAAAAATTTATTTTGTTATTATTTTGTTTTAAAATACTATACATATTTATTACAAGAAAGCAATGTATATATTTATGAGTAAATTTGGTTACACGCTCGCATGAAAATAGCTGAACTTTGCCCTACATTCAATGATTCTTTGATCCCTTTCATGGGAATATGGACTATATGATCGACTAATTTCATGGTAGACTCGAGAACACCGTCGACTTCATTTCAGAAAATTACCGCCACTCCTGTATGCATATCCTTTTTCATGGTTTCCAAAGAAATCGACTCTTTGGTAATCTCAGCAGCGATGACGAGTAATTTTTGCTCTTTGGCAAACTCAATAGCTTCTGGTGTATAACCAAATTGTTTCAATCCGACGTTGGTTTCAGCGCCAAGTGAGGTCTTTACGACTTTCTGAGTATCTTCTGGTGAGGGTGAATATCAGGTCAATCGGACCTGCCATCATAGTGCATCAGCTGTACGGATAATATTTCCTACGTTGTAGGCTGAGCGAATATTTTCGAGAATAACGACGTTCATAGGAAAAATACATAAACAAACAAAAACGTGAAGAATATTCAGATATATTATTTTTATATTTTTTTGAGAAATTTTTCTCTATAATTATCTTCATAATAAAATGTATTTGCTTCTGTAGGTCATAACGGTCTTTTTGATACCCCATCAAGACTAGCATCAGCTATCATAGGTACACCATGTTCCATTCAGGTAAAAAAACCCACATGACTACATTTTTTTTCGTTAATAAAAAATATAAGTGATCCTATAGGTGGCAATGCACCTGCTAAAGTACTTCAATTGAATGTTAATGTTTTTTTAGGTGCAATTTTATTAAACATATTTACCGTACCATATACACTATTTATGGTATCTTTTTTTTCTTTTTCTGGTTCTATTTTTGTTAATACTTTTTTTACAAACTGATCACAAACCAATTGTCATGGTCATGTTCCGTAAGGTATTTTATTCGGACGATCAGTAAATAAACTTACAGTATCAGCTATAGTACTGAGATATTTTTCTTCATCAATTTTTTTTTCTATGCTCGTCAATTTTTGTGTTAAATTATTTTTGATAATTTTTGTCGTATTTGTGGAAGGTATTTTATCTATCTGTAGTAATAATTTGTGCATACATGCTATCGTTTTTTCGGGATCTTTTTTCATTGAATCCGCAATGAGTTTGGTTGCTTGGCTTTCTATATACGATAATCCATCTATCGGTTTTGCCTTTTCTACTGTTTCTACCATTATTTCTACCAAAAAATAAAGCGTATATCTGTTTTCTGAGTCTATCTTTTTTCCTTGTTTTTACAAGAAATATTGATTTACTGACTGGCTTTGTTAGAGTAAGAAAAAATATAAAAAAACAATATAGATATATCATACACAATTTTTTTATCATTTTATTTTCTTGTATGGGAATTACAGAATTTCTCGCAACCTACATTACCGCTTTTATCCAACAGACTGGCTATATTACTGTCTTCTTATGAATGGCCATGGAAAGTATGATTTTTCCCGTGCCAAGCGAAGCAATTATGCCATTTGCAGGATTTCTCGTGGCGACCAAACATTTTAGTCTACAAGGAGTTATTATTATCAGTACCTTATGAAGTATTGTCGGATCGCTGATATCCTATGCCATAGGATATTATGGAGGTAAACCATTTGTCAGAAAATTCTGAAAATATTTTTTGTTGGATGAAGAAGAATTGGAATCAACCGAACATTTTTTCAAAAAAAGATGAAGCATCACTATTTTCATCAGTAGATTTATCCCAGTCGTGAGGCACCTTATTTCTCTTCCTGCCGGAATGGGGAAAATGAATCTGACCAAATTCTTGATCTACACGATTATCGGTGCGGGACTCCGAAATACTTTTTTGACCCTCGTCGGAAAATATTTGAAAGAAAATCGAGAATTAGTTATGCAATATAGTAAGATTGTCGATATCGTGGTTTTAGCCATATTATTTGGCATCATTGTACGATTTATCTATCGTCAAATAACCAAAATAAACCATAAAAAATAAGAGAAAACATATTGCTTTATTTTGTAAAATACGTATAGTACATAAAAAAAAGCTCAAACACAATAACGAACACAATAACAGATGAAACAATTAACAAGCCTAGTTAAAAAACAATTAGTCATTTCTTTAGAAAAACAAGAAATTGTCTTGTTTGACAAAATGATGTTGGGGATATCAAATATTCTCCAAAAAGAGCCCAATAAATCCACGGTGGAGATTATAGAAATAACAGAGAAATATTATATCACAAATAAATGGGCAACCGTTTATACTGCATATTCATTTGTGAATAATAAACTTAATATCTCTTTCGAAGTTTCATTTCACGAGGAAGCGGCTATTGAAAATTTTCTTTTGCGATTTAGTAAGAGAGAACAAATACCATTAAACACTATTCAGTAATTATTATTATCGTTATCTAATAAACTGCCACATTGGCAGTTTATTTTTTAATTTCATTGATGAAATTTTTATCTTCTTTTTCTCTTTTTAATTTATTTATTCCACTACTGATAACACTTTTTCTCTTGGCTAATACATAACTACGTAAATGGTCTTGATAATATCTTGGATTGGGCAGAATTGCTGCGAGTAATGCTGCTTCGCTCTTGGTCAATTTATCTGCTGAGGTGTCGAAATAATAATGGGCTGCTTGGTCGATACCGTAGATTCCATCACCGAATTCTACAATATTAAGATAGACTTCAAGGATTCTTTGTTTGCTTCGTCAGAGTTCCATAAGCACAGTAAAATAGGATTCTAATACTTTCCTGAAGATGGAGCGACCTTGTCGGAGAAATAAATTTTTCGCAGTCTGCTGAGTAATTGTACTTCATCATACACGCAGAGATTTTGATTTTACATTTGATTCTACAGCAGACCGTATAGCATCAAAATCAAAGCCATAATGGTCTAGGAATTTTTGATCTTCACCTGCCATGACGGCGTACATGCTATAATCTGATACTGCTTCGATAGGCACCCGGGTGTATTTAAGAACTATTGGTCTCCCATCTACGACTTGTTCTACAAATCTACTTACCATCAATGGCGTCATTCCTGGATTTTGTCGTTTGTAGAGTACAACGAAATAAAGTGACGTAATGAAAAAAATAAACAGTAAGGATCTAAATCGTCCTTCCAGCTTTCGGAACCAGTAATTGCATCGTCATGATAGTCTATGTCTCATGCTAAAACTATATCTTTTATGGAGTAAAAAACAATGAATTTTGGTCTAAAATATTTTTAAAATTATTATATTTCCTTCGAAGACATACTTTTTTTACATTACTATAAAATTTGCTAGAAAATTTTTTAATATGAGTTTTTTTGCAAAAATTATATCTAAAAAATAAACACTACTAACAATCTGTTTTTTTCTCAAAAAAAAACCGCATCTGATACGATACGGTTTCTATGCCTTTTAGGTATGATATACACCTCAAATTACATAGGGTACAAAGTAATATCCTTTATTAAAGAAGCCACTAATGGTTTCTTCAATCGCTTCAGCAGTTTCTCCATGTTCCTTTAAGAATTCCCTGATAGCCTCTTCGTTGAACAATGTTATCGGGTATTTTCCAGGTAATAAACTACCTGTACGTAAGAAATACTTGATTTTTGCAATACTCACTGGTTTGACATTTTTATCGGTTGATACTTTAGGCTCCATTCCCTTCTCGGGTTTAGATGGGAAGTCCAAACGGCAAGGTGTGAATTTAGGCCCTCCATCTATAATCTTGTACTCCCTCATTAGCAACCGATCCCCTGGACGGACAAATCCTTGCCCCTTTGGATTGTCTTTATAAAAAGAATCTATTTTCTTCTCGGTTTTGGACGTATCAGTCTTTACCATTTCAAAACTTTTTATGCATTTGACGATACTACCAATCATCATAAAAAATAGTTTTTTCATTGTTTGTTTTTTTTATTTATTTTTATTACTATATATATTTTATTATAAATGTCAATAGATAGTTTTTATCTTTCTCGCTGGAAATTTTTTTCAGTTTCCTTACAGTATGTACCATGACACTTTGACTCGCACCCATGGACGGATATACGGACTGTGCCTTTCGCCAAATCGTGAAAGAAATTTTTGATAAATACGGAGAAAAAAAATATGAGTTATGATTGTGGACAGAATTTATGAATGCCGATGGGTATATTATCAATCCTCCATGAGTCATTAAGCACTTATTGACTGATAAAAATCAATCACCCGTAATAGCACAAATATTTTGATCAGATGAAAAAATGTTGATGAAATGTTTTGCTGATATCCAAAAAAAATACTTTTTGAATGCAGAATTTAGAATGCAAAATGCAGAAAAAAATAAAAAAAAATCCATTAATTCTGAATTATGAACTCTGAATTCTGAATTCAGTTTTGCGGGTATAGAATTGAATATGGGGTGTCCTGCCAGAAACGTTATGCATACCGGATGAGGAAGTGCATTATTGAGAGACAGAACAAAGACATTGGAAACTATAAAAAAGCTCTCGTTAATCATGAAGATGCCGTTGAGCATCAAGACAAGAACTGGTACAGATGAGCATGATCTAAAAGCACAAATGGAATTTTTGGTTGAAGCGAGCAACTATGTTAGTATGATTAGTATCCACGGTAGAACCGTGAAACAGTGATATTCAGATGAGAGTAATTGGGATTTTGTCTATGAGTTAAAGAAAAAAGCTGATAAGAAATGTAAGATACTCTGAAATGGTGGAATAAAACATTATGAAGATATTCCGTTATTAACAAAAAATTTAGACTGAGTCATGATTGGCCAATGAGCAATCGGGAACCCACGAATCTTTACACCGCATACTCCAAGCAGAGAAGAGATAAAGGAAACTATTTTGAAACATCTCGACTATATGATTAGCTATGAAAATTATTTTCAAGAACAGAAAGCGAAATATAAAAGCATATTAGTGATGCCAGAAGAATTAGAAATTAACGTCAAAAATCCACAAGCTATCACGCTTGCAGAGTTTAGAAAACACTTGTTTCAATATGTGAAATGAATCCCGTGATCCAAAGAGTTTAAACAGAAAGTCAGCACGATAAGTGAATATAATTCGCTCGTCGAAGAGATTCAGAAATTTCTATGATAATTATCGATACACATGTATCGTAAAATCTTTTTGTTGAATGAGTTTTTTTCTCGTATGCCTCGGAAGATATATTTTTTTGTTTTTCAAATTTACTGTACCTGCCCTGATATACAAATGACGCATAAAATTACGACCTTCTCTCGTATGTTCATATTGTATAGCTGTCATTCATTTTTCTTGTTTCATCTCGTAGACGAAAATATTCCACTGTTTTTCACTAAAGAGATAATATTCAGTCTCCGTTTTTTTCCACAATACTCATTCTGTCGGCAAATCAAGGATCGTCAAAAGCTCTGCAGCCAACGGGATGGTCTCGCCACATTCTTTTACATCGATAGTGTGAAGTAAACTCTCTTTCATAGGGTATTTTATATATATTTATATAAAAAAGTCAATTATACTTTCTGGATTGGACTTTATTCTCTTTTTTTAATACGTATGCATAGCATATGAATTACGAACGTTTTGATCATACCATACAAGACACTAAGAAATCTATTTTCTTGGTAAATATGAGCAAGGAGATTACTCCATATTTTTCGCAATTGGCGAGTGATGGCATCGAAAAATATCTCGCTCAAGACAAGAAAATCTGTATCTTGGTAAATAAGAAATGATATGCGGGTGGAATCATCTGTCATGCCTGCGGAAGTATTCCTAAGTGTAAAAACTGTTCTGTAAGCATTAGTTATCATAAGATTGAATCGTGAGAGACTATCTGACTTTGTCATATCTGCAAAACACAATATAATGTGCCTACGGAATGTCCTACTTGCCACAGCACCAAGATAAAAAATTTCGGATTATGAACACAAAAAGTCGCTGAATATTTGCAGAACGAATATCATCAAGACGCGTTAATTGTAGAATCAGAGACTGTGAATTCTCCTAATAAAATCAAAAAAATAATAGAACAAATTTCTCAGCATCAAATCATTATCTGAACTTCCCTCCTCGCTACCCCGCCGAGCAAGATCAATTTCGATCTCATTATATTCTTGAATGCAGATTTAGGATTAAATGTCCCTGACTACACATCAGCAGAAAGAAATTTCTATTTTCTCTATGAAGCCTTTGTAAAACATCCAACGGCGAATTTTGTCGTACAGTCATTTAATCCAGACCAGTACAGTATTCGCAACGCATGTAGAATGAGTAAAGAAAAATTTTACGAAGCAGATAATACATTTAGAAAAATAAATGGCTATCCGCCGTTTGGCGAATTATGTGTGATTTTGTATAAAAATGAAATCGAAGAATCGCTCTATACCAAAGTCGATACCTTACATAAGGATCTTCTCTATTTGAAAGAAAAATATCAGTTGAAAGATATTGAAATTTATTCTACTCCCCCGTTGATTTATAAAATGTTTGGAAAATATAGATACAATATTATTTTGAAATGACCAAACGTCAGGCAATTTATGGATATCATTTTCACAAAACTTAATCTAGCGAAGAAAGGGTTTAAGGTGGATTGGATGGCTGAAAGTATAGTATAAATCACCCTTCGTTTTAGAATAAACATCCCGCACCATCATTGTATTGACGTCATTCCTGCGAAAGCGGGAATCTATACTAAGTAAATTGGATTCCCTTTTTCAAGGGAATGACGTTTGCGGGATATAAAAAAAACTCCCTCGAAAAACGAGAGAGTTATTAATAAATAAAGTCATTACTATTTTACTTTTACGAGCATATATTCTGCCAACCCTTGATATGCTGGTTCACCCATACTTTCAATCACATCACACAACGTGCTATGTGATATTTCTATAACATCATCATGTATTTCTTCCTTTTCTGCCTGAATTTCTTTCAAGCGGGCTTCGAAGATGATAGATATTGATGGATCGTTTACTAATAATTTTTGTATTTCCATTATTTCCGTGAGAAGATACGATACATTGTGGTTTTTTCGTATCCATTTCCAGGAGCAAAAATATGACCAAAAAGTTTTTTCTGAAATGTTTTTGAGTGCGTATAATTTACACGCTAACTCTTTCCTTTCTGATTCTTTACAGATACGAACACGTTCATCCATATCATTTTCTAGAAGAAACGTATGTATTTTCATATATTCTTTTTCTAAACGACTGATTTCTCGTCCCGTTTCCATGGCCACTACTTCGTTCCAAAAACACAACACAATTACTCCTACGGTAGCTAGAGGTAGCCACCAAGGCATCAATCCCTTGATTATATATAACATTACGATACCTGCTATCACTACCATCAGACCTGTGGTAAGTTCTCTTACCGTTCTTTTTCTAGTTTTTCCTAGTTGAATTACGTCTTTGTACGATGTACAACCATAAACGTCATGTTCTTGCATAATTTTTCGCTTTTTTTTGTTTATTGAAATAGATTTTTAAGTAATGTAACGTCACTGCACGTATATCCGCTTAACACAAGTTGTTTTGCCTTTCCATCTACACCATCTGGACCATTTAGCATATTCACTATGACAGGCTTTAGATTGGGATTTTCTGCAACGGCAAGCAAGATTTCTTTTACTTCTTCCGGTTTCATTACCATGGAGTGAGCAAAAATAATACCCCTGATTGATTTTTCACTCTTGCGGATTTCTAATAAAGCATGTTCTTTATCTGTAATGCACACTATATTAAATTTCTTTTCTGGATTGTTGAGTACATTTACATAAAGAGTGTCCTGATCCTGAACTAATAAAATTTTTTGCATATTGTTTTGTTTTTTTGTTTTTACTATATATTTTATATATATTTACATATTTAAGTCAACACCAGAAAGAATATATAATTTCAACGTCATAAAAAACTTCATTTCAGTCTTTTGTGCATCTCAATTAAAAAAACTCCCCCGGAAAGACCGAGGGAATCAATATAACCTACATTACATGTAGTTATTTTTTTCTTATTGTGTCGCAAGGACATGGCGTGCTTGGTTCAAATTTCACAAAGTAACCATCCGTTCCACCACTTGGCAACGATATTGACCCATTGTTATCAGAAGCACAAGACACCATACGTAATTCTGGATGTTGTCCGATAAATAATGACAACTGTGTTCCAAAATTACTGCCGGTATAGTCGAAATAATATACCCCATTACCGTAATCTTTTATACCATCAGCCATCTTTACTATTTCTTCATTTGGAAGGACTTGCTTGTGTGTATTGTTTCTACAGCTAGCAAGAATGACAACCATCATAGTTGCCAATAAAAATTTTGTTTTCATTGTTTTTGGATTTGTTTTTATTATTTTTACATCATATCTATACACTTTTACCAATAAATGTCAATACAATAAAAAACTCCCCCGGAAAGACCGAGGGAATCATGTATAGGTTTTAATGTATCACCAGGCGATGGCGATGTATTCTTTTGTGCTTAGAGTTTTGCATAAAGCTATTCTGCCTTTTGTTGCGGTATCCGATCCAAAAGCAACTACCATTGGCGCTTCTGGGATTCTAAATCCATAGAGGCTCACCAACGTAATATTCCCATCTTTTTGAATATCGACTGGCAATGGTCTTTTATGATCGTAGTTTTCTGAAGCTGAGAATTCCGCTTTCAATGATTGCCAATTCGTATATTGTACTGGTGTATATCCGGCATACTTTGGCAGTTCGTTCCAGTGTTCACCGAATGCGAAATGGGATTTAACTCCTGCTTCTTTTTGTATAGCTTGATATCCAAGCTTGATAAAATTACTTAAAATTGCTGTAATAACTTTTTCATAGCAAACAGTAAGACCAGCCATTACTTCACACAAAGTTTCGTGTGATATTTCTATCACATTTTTTTGAGCAATGTTTCGTTTTTTTCCTTCTACTCTCCGAAGGGCTCTGTTTAAATGTGCGTTTGCATTCTTTTTTTTGGCAAACGATTCCGCAGCTTTTAAAAGCTCATCTAATTTGTAATACGTGATTTTTGACTCCATTTTTATGTTTTTTTATATTTTGTCTTATTTTTATATATATTTACCAACTTAAGTCAACAACTATTAGATATTTTTACATTTGTCAACCTTAAATAGTAGCCATATTGGGTGTTTTTTTGCTTCTTGTAGTATGCTGAGTATACTTACTATGATAAAACGAACAAACGAATAAACGACAAAATACTGTTGTTTGATCGTTTGAGCGCTTAATCGTTTTAACGTTTATGCTATCTTTATGGAAGTTATTCAAAACGTAGTGTATGATACAGACTACAGCGGATACGTAGCCGATGGTTGATATCCTCTCTTCAAAGCTCCTGTTACAGAACAAAAGCTGGGATTTTTTGATAAACTCTTGTCAGGCATTTTTCCTAGTCTGTTTGCAAAAAAATGATGAACACCTACTGGTGCAGGCATGCTTGGTGGTAAGAAAACAGCAGCCTTGCCAGAAAATAATGAGATCAAAGATAAAGAACTCAGAGACCAAGTTAAATACTTACTTGCACTTCCTGATGATCAGTATAACGATCAGAAATTAACCAGTAAAATGAGAGCATATATCGCTGATACAGAAAAAGAATATTCTACGGTGATCAATGATTATAAATCACATATTGCCCCTTCCTATTGGGAATTTAAACCTACGCATTATAATGTGTCAGGAATCTTTGGGAAAACATATTACGCACAAAGTTACCCATCATACATCGATGCATTACGAACAAGAGATATTTTCGGTTTCCATGCAAAATGGGATATGAGCCGATTTATTTTTCCAGAAGATGATGCAGCGATTCAGTCGATGTTGAAAAACAGAGCAACACAATTGAAAGCTGAAGTAAGAGATGCCCAACAAAAAGGTATCACCCTCGACATGGAAGTAGAACAACAATACAGAGATGTAGAGATGATTAGAGAAAAACTTACGACTCGTGAAGAAAGATATTTCGAAAACTCGTTTTATATCAACATCTATGACGACACCGAAGAAAAATTGAAAGAAACAGGAAAAAAAATTGAACAAAAAATATCAGGATATGGAATCAGAATCAAAAGCGCGATCCAAAGAATGGACGAAGGATTTTCTTCTTGATTGCCGTTGTGTACTGATGAACTCTCTATCAGCAGAAGCTCAGTAACGTCATCACTTGCATGAGGATTCCCATTTATTTCCAACGATATGGTAAGCGAAACAGGTATCTTGTACGGTATCAATTTACATACTGGATGATTGGTTATTTTTGATAGATATGATGGAAAATTACAGAATATGAACAGTGTCATACTTGCGACATCTGGAGCTGGTAAATCGTTTACGGTAAAACTTGAAGTACTCAGATATTTGATCAACGATATCGATATCATCATTATCGATCCGGAAAACGAATATAAGTCACTCTGTCAAAAAGTAGGAGGAACCTATGTAAACATTGCAACTAACTCACAACAATATTTGAATCCATTTGATATTCCTCCAAGAATCGAAGATGTGGAATATGGAAAGTGAGATTTGTTGAGAAGTCAGATCATGAGTTTGATTGGAATGATTCAGATTTTGATTTGATGATGTACTCCAGAAGAAGAAGCATTACTTGATAAAGCATTACAAAGCACCTATTCGTTGAAATGATTTTCACTCGAAGCAGATAATTACGAAGGAAAACAACCACCGCTCATGGGTGATCTGATGAATGTTTTGGAATGAATGGATGGTGGAGATAGATTGGCATTGAGACTCAGTAAATACGTAAGTGGAACATTTGGTAAAGTATTCAACAATTACACAAATATTGATATCAACAATAAACTTACCGTTATCAGTATCAGAGATTTGGAAGATGCATTGAAGACCCCAGCTATGATGAACGTTTTGAACTGGATTTGGACTAAGGTAAGATCACATAAGAAAAAGAGAATGCTCGCCGTCGATGAAGCATGGATCATGTTCCAAAACGAGACATCAGCAGAATTTTTGTTTGGACTTACCAAGAGAGCAAGAAAATATGGACTAGGAATTACTGTTATTTCACAAGATATCGAAGACTTTGTAAGAAGTAAATATGGTAAACCTATTATCTCAAACTGTGCACTACAAGTATTATTGAAACAATCTACAACATCTATCAAAGCATTGAACGAACTTCTTGGACTTTCAGAAGCTGAACAAAGAAGACTTGTCTCATCTGGTGTCGGAGAAGGATTGATCTTTGCTGGTAATCAACATGTAGGTGTAAAAATTCTTGCTTCACCAGAAGAAAAAGCATTTATTACCACAGATGTAGCATAACAAAATAACTAACAACTAATAGTGAACAACTAACAATAAATGGAAATGTCATTGCGAGTAATATAATGACGAAGCAATCTAGAAACTAATACAAGATTGCTTCTCCGCCTAAGCGGATCGCAATGACAACAAAAAAATACTACCATTCAAAATTTATAATTTAACATTATCTTTTAGATGGAAGAAACGAAAGTACACGACACCAACACCAAAACCCAACTTTCGCTAGCAGCAGCGCTGTTTTTTTCTCCATTGGTACAAAATATGCTTCATAACAATACACGAGATATTACTGATCAAGACAAAGATTTTATCCGTGGATATATAAAATTTGGATATATTACCTTATTGTTTTGAGTGATTACGATAGCTTCTGGCATCATGAATTATATTTTTGCATTAGATATTTTGAATGTAGTATATACCGTCAGTATTTTCCTGTTGGTATTGTTATTAGCAATAAGCGTAGTAAGTATCCTCTCTGATATCAGTCTTTTGAAATGAGGTGATCACGCTATCCAAAATTATAGTGTCGAAGGAAATAAAAAAGATATTATTTTCACCTATTTGCCACTCTACAACATTTATATATGGTATAAAATTCATATTTTTGATAAACCAAATTGGCGAGTCAAAGAGTCACTTATCTTATGGACGGTATTTTTGATCCTTAGTTTCTTGGGTAATGTTTTGATTAGTAGTAGCGCATTACTTTTGATTATTTTTAGGATCTCAGCACTTATGTCTGATATAGATTTTATTAATATTCCTGTCAAACAACGACTCAATAAGCTATTTTTCAAAAATCCTGAAGAAATTCGATGATATCTTACAGGACTATGTATCTATATCGGGAAGTCATTGGCACATATCGTTGTACCTGTACAATATTATGCCCTCGAAGAAGAAATAGCACAAGAAAAAGAAGCATATAGTCGTATTATAGATATCCAAGGAAACATAAATATTCTGATAGAATATATTCTTTGAATTATTTTGACAATCTGACTCGTATATATACTTCACCTCGATTTCACTGTTCGAACATATTATGCATGATTTGGATTACTTATCGCAAGATATGTGGTCATGATAGTACAATTGAAACATCTTCCTCATCTTCCGATAGCGAGAGAAATTATGCTGTTCATGCAGACAATTGTACTCTATGGAAAAAACCTTTTTATACACAAATAATATTACCATGAACTACACACACAGATTGGCTACACGTATTACAAAGATCATCGGTTCGTTTATGACGATAGCATTTGCATTTGTCGCATTCGCCCATGGACAAAGCTGTCACCTTCTTCCCGGATGGAATCCTTCTACACTCGCTGATGGAGCATCGAGAACAGGATATCAAATTTCTGCAGCTACCTATACGCAAAGTTGTGCAGATTCGGTAGGTATCATTACTTGTGTCAGCTGAAGTATCGCCAACAATCTTGGTAATGTCTATCCATATGCATCATGTACTCCACATATATGGGGAAATTGTACAACACCTATTGCAGCACTTCATTTAGACTATAAAACATTATATAAGGCCAACCATAATAGTCTTACTCAGACATGCCAGCAGTTGAGCCAAAGTCTGCAATGTTTAGATGGGCACTATACGGGAGGAATTACTCCTCAACTTTATACCTTTGCAAGTTGTACCGATCAACCACGATCACAATGTGTGGATAATCGAACGAGTCCAGCAAGTTATAAAGATCATGGAGAAACACTTATAGGATATACAGCTAAATTTAGCCTTCCTGGTGATGGAACAACGTGTGCATTACGCAAAAAAACACTCACTTGTACCAATGGAAACTGGATATGAGGAAATCAAAATTCACTCTTTACGGGGTGTGTAGATTCTGGATCTTTTCAAGGATGTACTAATCAACGAAATAATACTATTATATCTCATGGTTCATCAGTTAATGCATATACATCTTCTCATTCAATAGGTACGTGAACATGTACTACTGTTTTACGCCCACTTACCTGTACTAATGGTATCTGGTCAGGTAATGGAACCGCACAACAAAATGGACTCTATAGTTGATGTGTCCAAGCAAATACCGCACCATGCGCTAATATTATCGATGGTACAGGAATAGTACTTAATTGAACGTTTATCACAAAATATACTCATCCAATTGCTAATCAAACAAATAATGAATCATGTAGTGCATGGGCGGTGCCTTTCCAATGTGTGAATGGAAACCGAGTTGGTGGTTCAGCTGGTATCTATACATGATGTCAAACTGTTACTTCATGATCATGTTTAGATATTCGATCTACTCATTATATTCCTCATCTTCAATTTATTTATTGATATACTTCTCAAACACCTACGAATACTCTTGGGTGTGATGGTGTAAAAAAACAATTACTCTGTAAAAATAATGTACGATATACCAGTGGAACTCAAGTCAATCAAAGTACTTTATATGGAAGTTGTAGTAGCTGTATTCTGCCACGATGAACTTCCTTGGCAGAATGAGCTTCAGTAATATGATATTCTTCTACATGAGCATCACTTCCAAAAACATGTGCACTAAATTATGCAGAACAACTTACCTGTACCAATGGTGTCATCTGATGAAACTGGCAAACGTATAGTAATTCTGGATGTCATGATGAAGTTCTCTTTCATGGGGTAGATCTTACTATCAATGAATCTATCGGACTTCCTGGACAAGAAAATATCGATGGTGGTGTTATTGCACAATGATCTAGTCCGCAAATAGGTATCGTGTTTAAAAATAAATGAGATACTCCATTTGATGGGACTGCTGCTGCATGATTTCTTACGTGTACGCGAGTAGAAAAAAATCTTCCCGTCTATACATCCAATCCTATTACCAGTTTAGTTGTCAATCCATGAACCAAGGTAGGAGTAAATATCAGAATCAGCTCACTCTTTACGCAAGCAATAGCTACCAAACACCTTACATGTACTATAGACCCATCCAAACTTGTTAATACGCTCTCTAGTGCAAATGATAACACATCAGTTTTGACCAACAATACTTGGTCATGATCATTTGAGATCGTTGAAGCGAGCAGATTTGATCTTGCCTTGAGTAAGAGTATCGAAACTATTAGCAAAAATCTTGAATCCGCTGAAGGTGCTAAATGAGCTCAGGGACTACAAAATTTCTTGTATAATAAAATTATGAATGTGGTTCTTCCTCTCGTCATTGTACTTGGAATCTTGTCAGCAATTCTAGGATTTTATAAAATTATGTTTTCGACTGAAGATACCGCTGTCAAAGAATGAACTAAATATATTATCTATGGAGTGATAGGAATTATACTGATTATGAGTGCCAAATTTATCGGACAAAATGTATTTGATATATTGAGTAGGTCAGACATAAAATGAAATATTATCGCTGTCGATCTCTATAACAATATTCTTTATCCATTTATTAAATTTGCTATCTATCTTGTTCTCGGCGCAATGTTTGTTATCTTAGTGACTCGTGTAATCACCTTCTTATTTGGTACTGATGCTGACGCACAGAAAAAAGCAGGAACACTTATTGGACGGAACGTAATCTCTATGATCATCATTATAGGTGCCAAACAAATTGTAGAAGCTATCTATGGTGCACAAGCTACAGTTACTAGTTCGAATGCGACTAATCTCGGTGAAATATGATCATGAGTATTGGCCAATAAGAATATACCAATCCTCTATCAAGTTATCAATTATGCACTCTGAATCGCTTCATTGGTTATCCTAGTAATCATAATCGTGCAGACCGTTAAATTACTCATGAAACCAGATGATCCAGCACAGGTAAAAAGTATCAAGAGCAGTCTCCTCTATATGTTTATAGGTATTTTGGTACTCGGAGCTGGTTATCTTATCGTGAACTTTGCAATTATTAACTAAGATACATATACAAATAAAACATACGTTTTTATGCTCCGTAGCCTATACGGAGCTTTTTTGTTGTATTTTATCTCGTATTGCTTTTTTCAGACATATTTATATAGTGTAAGTCACTTTATTTTTTGTTATTATAAAAAATGCGTACGCTCTTGATTATTGTTATTATCCTTGTATGAATAGCATTTATTACCTCTGTTTTGCTTATGTCACCAAAAGGTGGACTAGGATTGGGAATTGGATGAATGGCTGGAGGAAATGAATATGGAAGCAAAAAAACTCTTGAAAACAAACTCAAAAAAGTTGCGCTTATTTCTGGTATAATTTTCCTAGTAGTTTCGCTTATTTTACCGTATATTAAGTAAGCAATGATAACATTTAAAAGAAAAATTGTAAGAGATGTTCTTAGATACGTTTTTTTTCTATCGCTATTTTTTTGGATAGTAATTAGTATCTACATCGGATACCAATATATTCGAGTATCTTCTACTCAAGTAAATACCAAATGATGAACCTTTGTAGAGGGTATTTTTGGGAACACTTCGTATCTACCGTATATTCGTAGTGACATTCAAAGTAATTTTTATCAAGGTTTGTTGTTTAATGCTTGCGTTAAACCATCGTATGATAAAAAAACTTCGACCTATGTCCCTGATTTCTGTACGGTTACGACCAAAGACAATCAAAATTATACCATACAACTCAATAAATGATTTATCTGGTCTGATGGAACACCTGTTTCCCTCGAAGACATCTATTTTACGTATAATGAAATTTTGCGTAACAATATGTGGAAACTTCCGTTATTGAATCAATATAGCGACATCACTATCGTCAAAGACGTAAATAATACCCTCAAAGTAACTTTTCCTAATTCCTCTTCAGATAATATATTATTTTTTACCAATTATATTTTGCCTCAGCATATGTTGGCGAATTCTGAAGTTAGTGATTATACCTCATTATTTGCATTTAAACCTGTCTACTCTAACTGTGCTAATCTTGTCTCTCAATCCAATGATGAATATAGTTTAATATTTAATCTCGCGAATTGTAATCAGAGTAATTTAAATTTTTATCAAGTCAAAAACACGACTTCTTTTGAAGCATTTACAACATCTATAAATAACTGAGGTAGTTCAATCATAGATGGTTATGTAGGTGATGAACCATTGCGTGGATATGAAGTGAAAAAATTATTAACCAATCAACTGATTACGGTATTTTTCAATACCCGTTCTGAAAGACTTAGTGTAAGAGGAAGAAGAGTGCTTGGAGGACTTATTAAACATAATTTTTATAGTAGCTGATATGAAACATATTTTAAAAAGAATGGTGATGGATTATTTGATGTATTTCAATCTACATGATGAGATGTTAAAGACTTACTTAACCGTGATTATTCCAAGAATATTATCACCAAAAATGACCTAATCGATATTGACGTCAAAAATCTACCAAAATCAATCCCTATAAAATGAGAAAATCAAAAATGAGTCTATTATATAGATACCTGAGTAGCACTTTCTATGGAATTCACTTTTGATAGAGCATATGACAAAGTAACTATAGAATATCAAACAAAGACCTATACACCAAAACACTTTGTCAAATGAGGGAAATCATGATGGTATACATTTGGACTCCCAGAAAAAACATTTTGATCTGGACTCAATAAATATACGGTTTACGGATATATTTGAAGCAAAAAAATACTTATTTATTCTTTGGATGTATATAACGTTATTCCTGATACTCAAGAAGAAACCATTACATGAGAACCAGTCCAACTTACGGTAGTATATTATAGTACGTATATCAACGATTTTGTCGTAACCAAACTACAAGATATTTTCAACAAAGCTAATGTGAGTGGAAATTTTGTCTTTGAAAAGATCACTACCCCACAAGAATTACAATGAAGATTGGTTGTTTGAGACTACGATCTTTTAATCAATACCGTGGATATGGGACTCAAAAAAGATCTTACTAAACTCTTTAGTACTGATAAATCTGAGTTTAATCCTTCCCAATATCAGAACCAAAAAATGACCACATTACTCAAACAATATAGTACCGCTGATGAAAAAAGCAAAAAAAGAACCCTCGTAGAGATCAATAGTATCTATTCAAAAGATATGCCCTTTGTCGTCCTTGGAAAAGAATATCTCAATCTCAATTTCAAACCAGATATTATGGAAAAATTATTTGGTACAGGAAATACTATAGAAATTGATGAATATAATCGAAGAGATTATGTCTATAACAATCTTAAACTAGTAACCAATGTTCATATCGATGGAAAAAGGGTTTGGAATGTTGATAACTTTTCAAATTTTTTAACAAAATCAATACAATAAATTATGGGAATATTTGATATCATCCAGTTAGCTATCATCTTGGCAGTATCCATAGGGATGCATGAATACGCACATGCATATGTTTCCTATTATCTCGGGGATCCCACACCAAAACTTCAATGAAGACTGACACCTAACCCTATGAAACATATCGACCCAATAGGATTCCTGATGATATTTATCGCACATTTTGGACGAGGAAAACCCGTGCAGATTAATCCCTTATATTACAAAAATCCACGTAAATGAGAACTCATGGTAGCTCTTGCGTGACCAGCAACGAACTTTATTTTGGCGATTATATGAATACTTATCCTCTTAATCTATGCAAAAGTTATGGGAGGGACACCTAATGATATCTTTCTCAATAATTGAGATCTCATGATTAGTTTTTGGATAAACTTTACATTTCTCAATATCTGACTCGCTATTTTCAATCTCATTCCTATTGCCCCACTTGATGGCTATAGATTGATCAAAATTCGACGGCACAAATGAGCAGAATTTATGGAAAAATATGTACGCTTTAGCATCATTTTCGTTGTCTTGCTTGTCTATATAGCAAGTCCTATTTTTGTGAAAGTGATCACATTCGTATTTAATTTTTTGTTTACTATCATCGGACAAGTCTTCTATTAGCTAACCTATTAAACGGATAGTATTTTACCGCTTTGGCGTTTTATCGTTTAATCGTTTAATTATGTTAGATAAATTAGGTAATATAGAAAAAAGATATTTGGACCTCAGAGAGCAGTCTATGGATGCTACTATTATTTCTGATAACAAAAAATCTATCGCAATCAACAAAGAGCTTTCTTCTCTCCAAGATATTTTTGATCTTATCCAAGCATATAAAATAGCCAATCAACAGGCGAAAGAAGCACAAGACATGATAGATACCGAAAAGGATTCTGAAATGATTGATATGGCAAAAGAACAACTAAAAGAATCTGAACTTCTCATCGATGACTTGGATAAAAAAATAAAGATCGAACTCCTCCCCAAAGATCCGAATGATGAAAAAAATATTTTCTTGGAAATCAGACCAGCAGCTGGTGGTGATGAAGCAGGATTGTTCGCAGCAGAACTCTTGAGAATGTATCTCTGATATGCGACTAAAAAATGATGGAGACCAGAAATCGTAGAAGAACAACTATCTGATATCGGTGGAGTAAAATTTGTGATGGTAAAGGTCAGTGGAAAAAGTGTTTATTCAATTATGAAATTTGAAAGTTGAGTACATAGAGTACAGAGAATCCCAGCGACTGAATCACAATGAAGAGTCCATACATCGACCGTCACCGTAGCTATCATGCCAGAAGCAGAAGATCTAGATTTTCACGTTGATCCCAAAGACGTAGAGATGGATACCTATGCATGATCATCCGCATGAGGACAGAATGCTAATAAAAATCAGACAGGAGTGAGATTACGTCACTTACCAAGTGGATTGATCGTTGATATCTGAGATAGCAAATCACAACTAGCTAACAAAGAAAAAGCTTGGTCAGTACTTACGTCGAGATTATATCAAATAGAAGTTGATAAAAAAAATGCTGAACAAAAATCGCTCAGATGAGATCAAATCTGAACATGAGATAGATCAGAAAAAATCAGAACCTATAATTTTCCTCAAGATAGAGTGACCGACCACCGCATCCATCAATCATGGTCGAATTTGCCTGTATTCATGACTGGAGAAATCGATGATATGATCAATGCATTAGTATTGGAGAATCAAACAAGATTGTTGGAAGAAAGTATGAAATAATATACAATTTATACCTTAGATCTTAGACTTTATGCAGACACTCCTCTCTAATTATTGATATATTATGTTGTTTTTTGCATCGTTTTTTGAATGACAATTTTCTACGTTGTTTTCTGGAGTTTTGATATGGACTGGACATTTTAACCTCTGGATTGCTTTTTTGGTGATTATTTTTGCAGACATATCTAATGATACTTTATATTATCTTATCGGTCGTGGAGTTCTTAAATCTAAAAAAATATCTAACTTTGTAGATCAATCTAAATTTCTCTCAAGAAATATGACTACTATGAAAAAACTATGGACTAATCATCCTTTTAGAACAATGCTTCTTGGTAAGAATGCATACATCATCAGTGTGGCTATTGTTGCTAGTGCCGGAGCAGTAAAAATGTCATATCTTCGTTTTTTATCATACAGTATACCTTCAGCTCTTATTCAACCCATTATTTTATTATCTATTGGATATTTTTTGTGAAATTGATATAGTGTGGCGATACAATATCTTCCCTATCCTGGAATCGTAATAGCTATTATTTTGGTCATTATTGTTTTCACGTATCGTAGTTTTGGTAAACGTGTTGCTCAAAAATTTGAAGAATAAATTTTTATCTCATCTCTCTACATGATCAAACTCAAGATATCACTTATTATCCCTGCATACAATGAAGAAAAATACCTCTGAGAATGCCTCGAATATGCACTAAAAAACGGGAAATGATATTTCCACGAAATCATTGTAGTGGATAACAATAGCACAGACAATACAAAAAAAGTAGCTGCAGCATATCCTGGTGTCAAAGTTGTTTCCGAAAAGAAAAAATGAACATCATCAGCACGCAATAGATGATATCTAGAATCTACAGGCGATATCCTTGCCTTTGTAGACGCTGATACTCATATCCCAGCATGATGGGCAAAAAAGATTGAAGAGAAATTTATGCACAATAGCAAGGTAGGTGTGGTTTGTGGTCCGTATAGTTTTTATGATTTACCTTGGTATAGTTTTTTTTATTCTTGGTTATATTATGCCCCCTTATTGACCTATTTTATGTCTAAAATAGTTGGTGGTGTATGTACCGGTGGAAATTTTGCCGTAAGGAAAATCATACTCGATAAAATTTGATGATTTAATACAGATATCTTATTTTATGGCGACGAGGCGGACTTTCTCAAAAGAGCAGAAAAACACACGAAGATGCAATATATGTTGCATTTAAAAATGCCTACATCATCTAGAAGATATGCACATCAATGAATATTTACAACGTGATTTATGTATTTATCTCACATGTTTACACCTTCTAATGCTCCCGTCAAAGATTTTAGATAATATTACCCGTTTTATATTGTTACTCTTATGATAATGACGCAAGATTCATCATTACATAACCAGCACAAAATGACTATCAGTCTCATTATTCCTGCATACAATGAAGAAAAGTATATATGACAATGTATTGAATATGCTCTTCGTCATGCTCATGATCATGTTGATGAAATTATTGTAATAGACAATGCGAGTACGGACAATACTAGAAAAATAGCAGAAAGCTATCCTGGCGTTAGAGTGGTTACCGAACATAAGAAATGATTGACGGTTGCTCGTCAAAGAGGATATACAGAAGCAAAACATGATATCCTAGCGTTTGTGGACTCTGATACTCGCATACCAGAAGGATGGGCAAAAAAAATGAAAAAACATTTTGAATCTGATCATACCATATGATTTGTAAGTGGTCCTTATAGTTATTACGATCTCCCTTGGCATAAACAGATAGGTAATCGATTATACCGAAGACTCCTTGGATATCCTAGCTATCTTTTAACAGGATATTTATGAGTAGGAGGGAATTTTGCTATCAAAAAATCTGTACTTGATACAATCAACGGATTTGATACCAACATAGTGTTTTATGGAGAAGATACTGACATCGCTCGTAGAGCTGCCAAAGTCAGTAAAGCTAAATTTAGTTTGAATATCGTGATGCCTACCTCAGCGAGAAGATTTGTAGGAGAAGGTATGATCAAAACATGATATGTCTATGTTATCAACTTTTTATCGCAAGCGATATTTCATAAATCAGCTACGAAAACATATAAAGATTTTAGGTAATAATAAGTATATAATGAAACAAGCGTATAAATTATTTTTTTCAAGTAGAGAATTGATTCAATCATCTTTGATTGCATTTTTACTCTTGGCTTGAAGTCTTTTTGGAAACTTTTATGCAGGAAGTTATGCTAATGAACAAGGTATAAATCCTGTCACAGATATCGTCCTCAGTAATACTAGAGTACACGATGTAGATATGTTATTTATCGGTGGCATACTTACATTCTTTTTGTTTATTTTGGTTTGGTGTCTCAGATACCCTGCACAAATGCCATATATTTTAAAATCTATTGCCCTATTTATTGCTATTCGTGCTGTTTTTGTGACACTCACTCATCTTGGACCGTATCCTGATAGTATCCTCATACTTAATACAGGTATCATGGGCAAAATAAACTTCTGAGCAGATTTATTTTTTTCTGGTCATACCGGTATGCCATTTCTGATGGCGTTGATATTTTGGAAAAACAAACTCTTAAGATATGTCTTTATCTTGGCAGCGATATCGTTTGGTATCATCGTATTACTTTGACATCTCCACTACTCTATCGATGTGCTTGCTGCATTCTTTATAACTTATACTATACATCATCTCTGAGAACTTTTGTGGAAAAAAGATAAAGTACATTTTGAAAAAGATAAGCTAATTCTCTTTCATCAAAAAGATACCATACAACAATAACATTTTTACCTATCTATTTCTACTGTAAAAATATATTCTCAAAAAATCATTTGCAAATAAAAAAGCAATATCTATACAAGGTACTATCTTAGACTAAAAAAAAACCACTTTTTTTGGAGACTACCATAAGAACAAAGGTAGCACCAGTTGTTTTGTTTAGTCTTTTTTTATTTTTTTTGAAAAGTATACTCATGAAATTGATTTTTGTCACGGGTGGTGTAATTTCTGGTTTGGGGAAGTGAATCACTGCTGCATCTATAGGAAAATTACTCAAAGCATCTGGATATACCGTAAATATCATGAAGATGGATCCTTATCTTCAGATAGATGCAGGAACTATGTCACCGTTCGAACACGGAGAAACTTTTGTGACTACTGACGGATTCGAAACTGATCTAGATTTGTGACACTATGAAAGATTTATCGACCAAAGTATGACAAGTAAAAGCAGCGTTACTTCGGGGCAAATATATCTCTCCGTCATAAGAAAAGAAAGAAGAGGTGATTATCTTGGTAAAACCGTTCAAGTCATCCCACATATCACGAATGAAATTAAAGAAAGAGTAAAAAATCTTGCTGCCAATAGCGAAGTTACCATTGTAGAAATCTGAGGTACAGTAGGAGATATAGAATGATTACATTTTATCGAAGCCATAAGACAGCTTCGTCAAGAATTGGGAAGAGAAAATTGTATGATCGTCCATGTCGTACCTATGATTACCGTTTCAACTTCAGGAGAAATGAAATCCAAAGCTATCCAGCACTCCGTCATCAAACTCAGAGAATTATGAATTCACCCAAGTATACTCGTATGTAGAACACGTGAACACATAGATCAAGATCTCAAAGATAAATTATCCATGTTTACTGATATAGATTCAGATCATATTATAGAAGCACTTGATCAAAAATCTATTTATCAAGTACCCCTAGCATTCCAGCAACAGAATATCCATCTTATCATCCAGAAAAGATTATTTGGAGAACAAAGAGAGCCTGATATGGAAAATTGGAAATATCTTGTAAATGCTATTATAAACCCGCTCAAAACGATTCATATTGCATTGGCAGGAAAATATACCAATCTCACTGATAGCTATATGAGTGTCATCGAAGCATTACAACATGCATGAGCAAATCATGATACTAAAATCAAAGTTCATCTCTTGGATATGGAATCATTTGAAGGTCCAAGTCGAGAAGAAAAATTGTCTAATTATATCAAAGAAAATGATATCAAATGATTTGTAGTCCCTGGTGGTTTCTGATCAAGAGGTATAGAAGGAAAGATTAATATAGCTAATTATTGCAGAGTGAATAATATCCCTTATCTCTGATTGTGTCTAGGATTACAAATCGCTGTGATTTCTTTTGCAAGAAACGTGTGTGGACTGAAAACAGCAAATTCTACCGAATTTAATGAAGGAACAGTTGATCCTGTAGTAGCTATTATGGAAGATCAAAAAACTATTGAAAATAAATGATGAACTATGCGTTTGGGTATGTATGAAGCTATTTTGAAGGCATGAAGTAAAGTACACGAATTGTATGGCCAAGATACTATTCAAGAAAGACATCGTCACAGATATGAAGTCAATCCTGCATATCATGAAATATTGGAAAAAAATGGCATGATGATTAGTGGAATGTCACCAGATGGAACATTAGTTGAATATATAGAGATACCAAATCATATTTATTATACTGCAACACAATCACATCCAGAATTCAATTCAAGATTAGATATACCACATCCCCTCTTTGTCTGACTTATCAAGGCATGTTTGTAAATTTTTATATTATAAAAAAGATGGGAGAAAACCTCCCATCTAGCTTTATTTTTTTAATTCATATACTTTGTTTTTGACGTAGTCAGCACCAGATTGTGCCAATTTTTTGGTAAAAACATTATATGAAATTGGTTTGCCAAAAACTATTTTTATAGTTTTGTTGTGCTGTCTGAACATTTCATCAGGCAGATAGAGCATTTCGATATTCAATGGAATGTTCAGGTTTTTCCTCCAGTTTGCAAGCCGGTAAAAACGTTCTGAGTTTCTTCCATCAATATATACAGGAATAATATCTCGTTGAGTTTCTATAGCTTTTTTGATGAAATGATCTTTCCATGGTAAATCAACAATTTTACCCTGTATCTTGCGCGAAACTAATCCTGCAGGAAATATGAGCATCTGTTGATCATCTGAAGCATATGCTTCATTAATTTTTTGTACTGCTTCACGGGATTGTAATTTTCCATGCTTATCTATCGGCAAAAAGAGTGATTTTACATTTTCAATTTCCAATAATATATCATTTACGGGGAATTTTATTTCTGTAAACATACTACTGACTGCCTTTATAAATGCCATGCCGTCGAGCCCACCCAAAGGATGATTAGCCGCAAAAATATAGCGTCCTTGTGAGTGTATTGCTTCAGGATAAAGAACAATCGTCTCTAATTGTACCTGAAAAAAATTTAATACCGCAGTAACAAATTCAACATCATACAGATGTTTATTAGCATCCAAAAATGCATTAATTTCATCTTCATGAATGAGTTTTTTTAACCAAGGAACAAAGAAAGGCATCTTGGCTAAAAGATTACTTTTTTGTTGAATAACTTTTTTGAGATCAATCTGTAATGTTTTCATATATGGTAGATTTTATTTTTTTATTTTTTGTAGTATACATAAATATATAAAAAAGTCTACTATATTTTAATTTTTCAAAAAAGCCCCGCGATGAAGCGAAGCTCTTTTGTATATCATATGTATAGTTTCCTGCTTTCGCAGGAATAAAATTATTCAGCGTCCATAGCTTTCATTTTTCCTGATCTTTCTTCGATGATTTTTTTAGCCACATTATCAGGCACTTTTTCGTATGACGCGAATGTCATAGATGATTGTGCTCTTCCTTGGGTATTTGATCTCAAATCAGTTGTATATCCAAACATTTCTGATAATGGAACTTTAGCTTTGATAACAGCTGCATTTCCTCTCTTGTCTTGTCCTTGAATCATTCCTCTTCTAGAAGAAAGATCTCCCATTACATCTCCAACATAATCTTCTGGAGTCACTACTTCTACATCCATAATAGGTTCCAAAATACATGGAGCTGCTTTCATAAATGCATCTTTGAATGCTCTATATGTTGCGATTTTGAACGCAATTTCTGATGAATCTACATCATGATATGATCCATCATAAGGAACTACTCTTACATTGATAATAGGATATCCTGCCAATACTCATTGAGCAACAGTTTCCTTTGCTCCCTTATCGATCGCTGGGATAAATTCTTTTGGAATTGTTCCTCCAGATACTTCATCTTTGAATTCATATTCTTTTTCAAGATTTTTTTCAAGTCTCAATAATACGTGTCCAAATTGTCCTCTACCTCCTGTTTGTCTCTTGAATATTCCTTCTCCTTTAGCATCTTGAGTAATCGTTTCTCTGTAAGCTACTTGTGGTTTACCTGTATTTACTTCTACTTTGTGTTCTCTTCTCAATCTATCTACGATAATTTCTAGATGTAATTCTCCCATTCCTGCAATAATTGTTTGATTACTTTCTCCATCAGTATAATATTTGAATGATGGATCCTCATACGCGAGTTTAGAAAGTCCTAGACCCATTCTTTCTTGATCAGCTTTTGATTTTGGTTCGATAGCAATATCGATAACTGGTACGGGGAATGTCATTTTTTCTAAGATAATAGGCTCTTTCATATCACATAATGTATGTCCTGTTCTTGTATCTTTGAGTCCAAGGAACGCACAGATATGACCAGCATGTATTTCTGAAATTTCTTCTCTCTTGTTTGCGTGCATAAGCAACAACCTTCCTACTCTTTCTTTTTGTCTAGTAAGTGGATTGAGCAAGGTATCTCCTGTTTTAATAACTCCTGAATATACTCTTACGAAGGTAAGGGTTCCTACAAACGGATCTGTTGCAATTTTGAAGGCAATAGCCGCTACTGGTTGATTATCGTCAATTTTTCTTTCAAGAATCTTTGTTTCATCATCTGGGTCAAGTCCTTTGATAGCTACTCTATCCAATGGTGTCGGTAAGAAATCAATCACCGCATCAAGTACGAGTTGAACTCCCTTGTTTCCAAGTGCTGATCCACACATGATTGGATATAGTTGGCTAGTAATAGTTCCCTTTCTGATAGCTTTTTTGATAAGATCGATAGATGGTTCTTCTCCACCTAGGAATTTTTCTGCTAATTCATCATCAAACATAGATACTTTATCTATCATTTCTTCTCTATATTTTTTTGCTTTTTCTAACATATCAGCTGGAATATCATGTTCTACTTGATCGATACCCATAACTCCTTCAAATGTATACATCTTCATCGTAAGCAAAGATATAACCGCTTTGAATTCATCAGCTTGTCCTACAGGAAGTTGAAGAACAACTCCTTTGTCAGTAATTCTAGATTTGATAGAATCTACAGACATATAAAAATCAGCTCCAAGCTTATCCATCTTGTTTGCGAAGATGATTCTTGGTACACCATATTTGTCAGCTTGTCTCCAAACTGTTTCTGTCTGTGGTTCAACTCCTTGAGAACTATCGAGAAGCGCAACAGCTCCATCAAGAACTCTAAGCGATCTTTCTACTTCAACAGTAAAATCAACGTGTCCTGGGGTGTCGATAATGTTAATCTGACAATCATGTCGAAAACATGTCGTAGCAGCAGAGGTAATCGTAATTCCTCTCTCTTTTTCTTGTTCCATCCAGTCCATTTCTGCAGCACCATCATGTACTTCTCAGATTTTGTGTTTCTTTCCTGTATAGAATAAAACTCTTTCAGTAGTAGTAGTTTTACCTGCATCAATGTGAGCCATGATTCCAATGTTTCTCACATGCAACAAGTCTTTTCGCTCGGCCATAATAATAATTAATAGAGTAAAATAGATATTTTAGCTTTTTTTACTACAAAAAAAAAACTTTGGTTGGTTTTGAGCATACCAAATCGCTCTTCTTTTTCAAGAGGAACTATTACATATGACAATATACCATCGACAAATGTTTCTTTATGAAAAAAGGGATCACAGTTATCGATCCCCTCCCTCTCTTTATTTTTGTCCAAATACTCTTTGCATCATGAGCATTACTCGACCTCTTAATTCTTTATTATTTGGTTGACGTATTTGTTTCATAATTCCTTCCGTCTTGAGTGCATTGAGATGACCTTCATAATAGGTAGTTCATCCATTATTTTTATCTCCTCGAAGAAGTCTAGAAAGTATTGTCCCAAACTGAGCTCTATCGACTTCCTGATTAGGATCAAAGTTCTTATTCAAAGTACTACCATCGCTTTCATATCACATAAGTCATAATCTACATGCTGCTAACATGTAGTATTGGGTTTCTTGGGGTAATGATGATGTATCATTAAATGTACAGTCAGCTCATGTGGAAATATCTTTTTTAAGGATATTGAGTGCAAAATTAGTTATCATTTTTGCCATATCTCTTCTCAACAATATTCCTTCCATATTAGCTTTTTGAATAGTTGGCATAGTCGTAATATTATACTTATATGCTCGGAGATAAGCATTATTAAGCTCGGATGAATAATTAGAATTAACTATACTTCAAGCAGGTTTATCACTAGGTGCACCATGCATAATATCTGTGACTTTTTCTTGTACTTGTTCTAACAATGTACATTTTCCACACAGACTATCATAATAACTGTCACTACAATCTCTTGTCGCAGGACAGATATCCTTAGATACTGAAGCTCCTCAACCACCACCTCAACCATTGCTTGGATGCTGGATTCGATTTACAGTAGCTGTCGTACTTCAGGTATTCCCCGCAAGATCTTGAAATTCAAATGTAAACGAACCGTTGTCGGCAAATACATATCCACTACTTCATCAATTATTGGTAATTAGTATTTCTTCATCTCCACTAAGAGTTGCTGTAACATTACTCGTTGTTGCACTATTTGGAGTATAAGAAATAGTCGCTGTAGGATCTACCGTATCATATATAAATGTTCAAGTGACCGTACGAATATTTCCTGCAAGATCCTGGATACGGATTTCTTCTGTATGCATTCCTTGATCTCCGGTGACTTCTTGAGTAAATGTCCATGACCCTACTTCTGTTGCTGCCGTAGGAAATGTTCCTGAAGTGAGCACTGCTACAATATCTGAGGTCGTGTCTCTGACGGTAATTCCGCTAATGCCCAAAGTAGTATCTTGTGCGCTGATAGTAATCGTTGCCGTGTTTTCTGTCCCTACATAGGGAGTGATAGATACTAGAGATGTCGTAGGAGTAGACTGATCTAGAGTAAGTTGTCCGATATTGATATATCCGGTATTACCTGCTTGATCATATGCGCTTCCTGAGATAGTATAGGTACTATCAATTGCATCTCATGAAAATATATAGGTAGCTGACCAGGTGCCTGTTATAGTATCTCATGATATTAAACTCAGAGGAATAGTAATTGAAAATCACTCAGGCCCAGCAATAGTTGCTTCAGCCCCTGTAGTACCGAAAGCATCGTAGATTGTCTGTGTGATAGTCACTTGAGCTCAACTTCAGACCATCTCTGGAGTCATAGAACCGGTGATAAATGATGGTGCTGTGGTATCCAAAAGTGTTCGATAATTAGTTCGCAACGATCACATTCCTGGCTCACTATCACCGGTAAAAGCGCGAAGAGTTATTACATTAAGTCCATTGAAATAAGAAGCGTAAACATATTCTCATGTTGCAGCAATGGGATACATTCTGCTAGCTGCTTGTCCCATTGTCGGGTCTGGTGTATATGATCCATAGTATATAGGATTAGCCCCCGACGAGATATCAAATATTTCTATCTTGTTAGTTTGGAACGCTGTTACATACACAAAATTTCCTGCTCCAGCTATATGAGCATATGCTCACGTACCGATATATCATGTCATATGTCTTGGATTGGTGGGGTCTGAAACATCTATAGTCTCAAGACTATTCGCAGATTGTGATATCACATATGCATAATTGCCTGTGGCATATACATTGGTAATAGTAGATAACAAAGCTCCATTTGCCCCATTGAGTATCTTCCCTGTATGAATGGGATGTGTAGAGTCTGATATATCTATAATTTCCAATGCAGCTCAAGCATTATTTACAACATAGAGTAAATTACCTAGAAGATATACTCCTTGTGTTCAGCTTAGTACAGCTCATCCTTGTCCGTTGTATATTCTTCCCGTACTTATGAGTATTGGACTTAAAGGATTGGAAACATCTACAACATCTACCCCATGATTGGTTCATCTGCTACTCACGTAAACATAGCTTCCTTTTTTTGCGGCACCATAAGGTGTAGTAATGGTAACTTTTCCTCAAGTGACAATATGCGAAGGATCTCTTGCATCGTAGATTTGCAAACTATTGGATGTTCTTGCTGGCATATAGATATATCATGAACTAACCATAAACCTATCTGCTGCTGCTAAGATATTTGTAGTGTCCACAAATCATCCGGCATATACGAGCTTGGCTGGATTTGAAATATCAAATATAGCTATACTTTTTACTGCTGAGGGACTTCATGTGCCATAGGTCGATCCTAAAATGTAGAGATAGTGTCCATCTACTTGTGCATCATAACTAGATACTGATAGAGGTACTTTCTGATATACTTTGGCTATGTGAAGTGGTGTTTCTGGCGTGTGAACATCTACTACTTCTAGTGCCATACCTGCTGCGCCTACTATATATGCATATCCTCAGGTCACAACAATACCTTCTATATCAGACAACTGTGCTCCTCCACTTCCATGCGTAAGTGATCAGACAAATCTAGGGGCAGAACCTGTCGTGACATCTATGATATCTAATGACCCTGTGAGCGTATTCGTTGCATCAGAGACTACATATACATAATTTCCCACTTTGTAGAGGCCATGAGGTCTATTGAGAATCGCTCCACTTTGACCACGAACAATTTTACCGAGATGAGTAGGAGCAGAACCTGTGGTAATATCTACTATTTCTAGTGCGTTACTTTGACCGCCCGCTACATAGGCGGTATTCCCCGATACAATTACTGCTGTTGATTCTTTGAGTGCTGCTTGGACTCAACTAAGTATTTTTCCTGTATGTATCGGACTTGCAGGATTGGAAACATCTAATATTTCTAGTCCATTTCCTCCTGCGCCATTTGCTACATAAAGAAAATTTCAGTTTTTGGTTATTCTTTCTGGTGATCGCATAAGGGCTCAGTTTTGTCCGCTTATCACTGTTGAAACTACGTATGGGTTTGTAGGGTCAGATACGTTGACCGTCTGAAGTGTACTGCTTGCATAGGATATAACGTACGCATAATTCCCTTCTACTCGTACATCTACAGCACCTCAAAAATTTATTCACGTAATGCTTCCTACATGAGTAAGATTGGTTGGGTCACTTGCATCGAGTATTTCTAATCCACTTCATCGATAATTTGTGATGTAGAGCAGATTATTAAGTTTAAAAATTCCGTATGCTCCATCTAGAAGTGCTCAACTCTCTCAATGAAATAAAGATGATACGTAGTTAGGAGCCAAAGGATTACTAATATCCATCACTTCTACTGAGTCTGAATTTTGTGAAGTGATATATACATATTTTCCATCGATTACCAATCTATCTGGTCGATTGAGGATCGATCAAATATCTGATTTTTGCATTCCTCCCCAACGTCTGATATCAAAAGTAGAAGGATATGAGGTATGCCCTGATATACACATATAGCTTGCACCACTTATCGTAATGATGTTGCCTGAAAAATAGTTGTAATTTGGTAACCAGTCTGCCTTACTTTGGCCGTTTATTAGCGCAATGATTAATAGTCCAAACACTGCAATACCTATTTTGAAAATATTTATTTTCATGACATATATTTGATATATATAAATACCTATCTATATTATACACAGATTGTTTTATTTGTCAAAAAAACTAGATCATTTTATACTATACTAGTTTAAAATCTTTTTTACAAGAAAAGCCATCATTTTAGCTCAATATCTATTCACACACATACCTATATCTATTGTAAAAAATTATACTTACACCATAAGACACACTAAACAATTTATACAAAAAAACAGCTATCTTGCGATACCTGTTCACCAATAATCTACCCATAAAAATATTAATTTAACACTGATTTTATCACGATAGAATTGTTTACTATGGGATGTTTTACGTTTTTTAGGATTTTTTTGCTATCTACTTCATTTTTAACTCCAGTAATAGTTCTTAAGATCAACTTTCCTTCATTTCCCATTATTCATTTTTCATTGTTCATTTTTGTTTCTGGGAGTTGTCCGAGGAATCCGATAATATCGCTAAGTTGAGATCAGAATTTTTTTTCCTGTTCGGGAGAAAGTGATATACATGCAAGCTTTTGAAGACGTTTAAGTTCTTGAGAAAAATCAGCCATTGAAAAAAGCAATATAAAGTGATACGAGTATAACAAAGCAGCTAAACTTTTCAATATAAAATAAAAAAGTGACACCATAGTGATGCCACTCGTTTTTTTTATTACTTATTATTGGGCTACTTTTATGACTAATTTATCAATTTTTTCTAGCAATATAAGGACAAATCATTTGGTATCTATCGCGTCTGGTTGAGAAATATTTTGGATGAGTTTTTTATTTTTGAAGATAGCTAAATGAAGTGCATATCGTTTGTATGGAGAATCTAATGGTGTATTATAGGTATCAGCAAATAATACTCTAGATAATACTGTTGCAACCTCTGCTCTCGTCACAAATGTGTTTGGTTTAAATAATGATAACGGTGTTTTACCATCTTGATGTACTCCCATAATACCAAGTTTACATACGTCTTTGATATATGCTCTGGTAGCAGTAGTTTCTTTGGAGAGATCACTAAAATCGCATTTTCTCGCTGGATCAGCCACAAGTCCTACCACATTTTTTACATATATACTTATCAATTTAGCTAATTCTTTTCTTTTTATCTTTGCATATAATTTTGCATCAGATGATGCTGCTGTGATAAGTTCGTGTTCGCGTGCATATTTATATGCATTAAGCAACTGACTCGTAGTTATATCATCAGGTATCTCTGCAATAGTGTGTGTACTTCCTATACATGTATCATCATAATAACTTGGTGAAGCATCTCCATCAGGGCAATAATCCATTGTCAATCTTGATCCTCCTCCACCGACTATAATACCACCAGGAGTAACGATATTCCCTGTATTCGTACCTGTTCATGTATTTGTACCTGTTCATATATTTGTATTACTTACTTCACCAATTCCGAAGTAGGTAAGATGAGATATTGTAAAGGTAACTATTCCACCAGTAACGACAGTTGATGTACCGACCTTGCTCCACGTATTAGCGTCTTGCGAAGAAAAAATATCTACATTCGTTCAGACTGATTTATCAGTAGCTATACTTATAGTAAAATCTTTTCTTTCATTATTTGTATCCTCTGCGATTACTGTGGTAGTTATTTCATCACTTCCCACATGGAATAAAATTGGTTTAATAAGTTTTGTCTCTGAGATGAATTTATTGGAAAGCATAGTATCATCAGTTTTGTCTACTGGAGCATAAAATATCTTATCATACTCAATTTTTTTATCATTTGCCATTTGATATAATAATACGTCTGATGGAATTTCAACACTAATTTTATGTTTCGATCATACATCTTCTGTATTATCAATCTGTATTTCTTTATACACCTTATTATCATTTACAAAGTTTATATTCTTTGTGGTCTTTACCACATCAGACGAATTTTCTATTCATTTGATTTTACTTATAGATTCCTGTGCAATTGTTTTCTTTGTCCCTTGTATATCTCTTGGTAAATTTACGGTCAAATTTTCATTTTTAGTATTTTCATCATATACATCTTGGTTGGATATAGCTTCTTTGGTATTGAGAAATGTCGTAGTCTTCGAATCAATCCATGCAACTTTTGATATCATAAATAATGGATTTTTGAAGTTTTTACAACTTACGATAAAAGCAAAGGCTCAGTTATTTTCAAATATATATGTATTTTTATTTGAATTATTTGTTACTTCACATCACTTAGGAAGATATACACTTGCGGTAACTTGACCGTTTGTAGATCATTCTTTTTCTGTAGGTGAATAACTAATTCTTGGAAAATCACATACATTTTGTTTGTCCCATCCTGGAAGAAAATTATGCATATATTTCGTTTGTGCATCATCTGTAGGATCTTCAAATGTGAGACAATTACTTTCTACTTTAGATATCGTCTGTGTCGGTGTTATATATGGAATCTGGGAATCATTAGTAAGATTATTATTACTTACATCAGCTGACACATGAATCGGAACACCTGATTGCATAAAACTCCATAGTGGTCATACTTCTAGGTTCATATTATTAAGTTCACTCCATGTTGTCGAATTTGTCGTAATAATATTTGGAAGCAATCCAGTGAATTTATTATTAGAAAAATTGAGAGAAATATTTTCTGTTTTGCGTGTACAGATTGGTTCTCATATTACTTCTCGTGATATATTAGCATCGTATATAGGTTTCATCTTAAGTGATGCACATATATTTTGTACATCAAACGTCATCTTTTCTGGATCATATGTTCGTGTTGGATTGGTTGTTGTTGATGAGTATGCACAAATAGAACCACGATTATATTTACCTTCTTCCATTGTAAATATTCAGACATATTGACCTTGTGCACTTGGTTGTGTAACACATTTTTCATCATCAGGAGAACATGTTTGACCTAAACAGGTAATCAATCCATCCGATTCTTGTGTACAATTAATACCAAATATACTATCAATAGGGCCTTCTTGCATAACTGGCACCGTAACTTGTGATTGGAAGTTTCCATAATCAGCGAATGTCATAATTACATTATCTCCTTTATTAGTTGTTCCTGTCTGTGTACCTATCATCACCCCTCCTGTTTTTATCGTATGCTCTATAACAATTTGGAGCCCTCATTTTGCTATTTGACTATATATGTCTGATGAAGGTGCTGTTGCTTTTGTATTAGATTCTGCATAATTTACTATTTCTATCTTGGGTCAGATACCATATCAGAAATACTGTACAGAAGGTAATGATGTTGTGAGTTGATTATATGACATATCAAATGACTCTATACATGGATTGATAGATAGATTACTAGGAATATCAGTAATAGTATTGTGCGATAGATCCACGACACGCAAGTGGTTAAATATAGTAGTAAATCGTTGGAGTATACTTGTGGCAAGTGGAGTAACATTATCCATAAAATCTTTATTGTCTGTTAATACCTTCCCTATAACATCAGCATTAATTATTGCTTTTGTATTAGCGTTTGTTTGTTCGTTTATTGCTTGAAAAATATCTGTTAGGAATCCATCTTTTATCTCATCAGATTTACCCAAAAAGAAATCAAGTAAACTACTCAAATATTTTGGTACAGAAATAAAATATTTATTGTAATACTGATATAGAGTGTTTAGATTATCTTTATTTTCTTGAGACAATACTCACATAAAATCTCCTATCAAACCAAATGCCTCGAATGAATTTTGTTGTATTCAGAAGGCAGCTGCATGAAGTACTGCAAAACGTTGTGTTATAATATTCATGAGCATAGATGGTCGAAAATTATTTGGTGATGTAAATGAAATATTTTGTAGCTCAGTAGTGAATTTTCACATACCATTTTTTTCCATAATTTGGACCAAAAAATCATATCATGGAATATCTGGAAATGATATTAATTTTTCAATTCCAAATAAAGCAGAAAGATTATTATATGAAAGATTTAATGTTTCCAAAATTGGGAACAACATAAAGTATCATTGCGGTATACGTCCTTCTATATGATTATGAGAAAGATCCAATGTAGTAAAATGTAAGAATGGTAAGATATGGTACAATTGACACCTATAGGGAGAAAATCTGCTTCCACGATAGATCTCGGTACATTGAAGCTTGGTCATATTACTTAAACTTCTTCTCAATAATATATCTTGAGATGTAGCTGATTTATTTATTACACTTGATTGAAATATATTAATAATATTTTCACTGATTGTTTTAGCTTCTTTTGTTGGCATATCCATAATTTCTCCCTTAACCAATCTTGCAACTTCTTGATCAGCCGTATTTATAACTTCTTTGGTAGGTAAGTCTGCAACTACTTTTACAAATTCTTTCGTATTTACCTCCGATCTTGCAATTAATTTTGTACCTACTTCAGCTGATTTATTTATATCAAAAACACCAGCTATATATGGTAATAACAAATCAATTGTTGATGGAAGTTTCCCTGATAAATTATTATCAGAAAGATCAATAGACTCAAGATAATTTCTGCTACGTTCTATTTTAGATGCTTTTGTTTGAACAGCACCGTCAGTACCAGTACATGTCACACCGTATCGATTACATGCTTCAGGATCTACCAACCATCAACCACTATTTGTCCAATTTGGTCAATCGGTTGCTTTATAGAGTTCAATCAAAAATAAACATTCTGATTGAGGAATATCTGAACACTTGAATCATCGGTCACCCAAAGCATCAGATCCACACATTTCTGGAGTAAATATACTACATATCGGTGTAGATGTAGAACAAGTAGCTTCAAGTTCAGGATGTAATTTACTAGAGATATGAAGTGTAGGATCTTGATTAGTATCAGCCTGTGAATATATATGTTGAAATATTCAGAGCATATCAGGATCATCAATATCTCCTGTTGTATCTGTATCAAATTGCATATAATCTACGACAGCATTACCACCAATCTTGTAGGTAAAATATGCGGTGAATGGAGATTCATCTGTTGCTCATGTCATAGAGATATCACAATATGGTTCGTTATAACATTGTGAACTACATCAGTCACCATCAGTAATATTTTCATCATCACATTCTTCATTTCATTCTTGCGTTCCATTTCCACATACGGCACAATCTACACTACATGAAGTAGTATCTTCCGTATACACGTCAGATCGTTTTATGAAAAAATTTGTACCAAATTTAAAATTATGTTCAGTTATTAGGTTTTCGTATGCAATACAACTATCTTTTTTGGCTAATGTTATGCTTGGGACACCACTACAAGATTCTGTAGACACTATATTTGATACACAATCACTACCACCCATTTCATTTATTTTTTTACACTTATCTACGGAGAGTGATGAACATGATACATCAGTTGCAACACCAGCAGAACATGTTGATGAATTTGCATCAAAGATACATCCATAATCATTACATGTAGTTTCATTAAGAATTGCACTACAACTAAATGTCGTACCATTACAGGTATATTGTGCTGGAATTTTTGTACATCATGGTATGGCATTACAATATCATACATCTATTTGTGTACAAGCAGAAATATTTGTATTACAAGCAGAAGGAATATTTTCACATGCATTATTTCAACACACTGCTGTCGTTCTTGCACAGTCTGTACTACATGCACCTGGCATAGTATCTGAATTTTCTTTTCCTTTATCACAGTATTCAATTCACTCTAGGACACCATTACCGCATACCGCACCACAATCAGCAGGACATGATTTATTATTTTCTATATATTCAGGATATCGGGTCATTGTACCTGCAAATTTTATTTCTTTCAAATACTTTGTTAATGATGCACAATCCTTTTCTGTATTGGGTACTGCAATTTGTCAAAGACATATATCTACCATACCAGTTCCTTTTCGTCAACAGGTAAGCATATCTTTTTCAGCTTGTTTACATTGGTTTTCTGATAATGATGAACAAGTTTCATCAGTAATGTTTCACCCACTAGTATTTGAACATATTTCATTGTTCCAAAAACATCACACGGATTCACAAGATGATCAATTAACAATTGTATTACAACTAAATCCTGTCCCCTCACAACTAGGAGGTACGACTGAACTTTTAACTGAACATCATGGAACATTATGACATACCTTTGGATCTATACTTGTACAATCGGCATTGTCTATATCACAAAAACTTTTGATTGTATCACATGTACCGTTTCCACACGATCATTCTGCATAGGTAGGAAGTCCTCAATGCATTATACTAATTCCTATACCTTTTCGCGTAGAAAATACCATTGTCATAGCGACAACCAATATAAGTAACTTTGCACCTACCAATACTTTCCAGTTTTTTTTGTAGAACTTACCAAAGCGGCAACAATTTTTACAAAATGTTTTTTTCATCGTAGACAATTTTTTATATAAAGAATTTTTGTTTGTAGATATTTTCATGATATTACTATGAAGCGAATAAAACAATATAATATAAGTATACTGGCAATGATACTTTTTGTCAAATATTTGGTAGGCACCAAATATTTCATAATTTATCTTAAAATAAATATCATAAAAAAAATCCCAGCACATACCTGGGATCATAATTCATTTTATTTATACTCATTGAAATTATATTTTACTTATACACAACAAATTTATGTTAATGGTACAAGATATTTCTTTTCCCACTCTTGGATCATTTGACCAAAAGATTTTTCAAATGGTAATTTCATTTGACCATTTTCATCAGTAAGTCCACCATTTTCTATCACTTTGATGATTTTATTTTCATCAAGTGAACATGCAAGAAAGGCTACTCCGAGATCAAAATGACTTCCATAGGAGGAAGGTACAAAAAATATATGTACTTCATCTGCATCCAAAATTGCTTTCATATTTTGCAGACAAATTTGGTATCCACTCGCATTCTGATCGGTATCAAGATGTGGTAAATGTACTCTATATCCTTGTGCCTCTAGTTTTTTTTTATACGCTTCAAGCTTTTGTTTTGTTGCTGTATCTGCCATTCGTACAGAACAAATAACAAATACTTTTTTTTTATTTTCCATATATTTCTCTTTCTGTTTTTGTTATTACTCTTATGTTGATTATTTTATTTTACACTATTTTATCTTGAGTGTTATCGTTCCATCTATTGTTGGTTGATCTGAATAGGATATTGCTGCTCTAATAAGATATGTTCCTGGGTTCGTATAGATATGTGTTGTAGATCAGCATTCTTGTCTTGTGTTACATGTCAATGTTTTGCCGTCTCCAAAATCTCGACTAATCTGTGTCGGTAGACCATTGAATTCTATAGAAAATCCTACTCTATCACCTACGTTTGCTTGCTGTGCTGGATAATCTGGAATAGCAATCGTTAATGTTTGATTTGCTCTTTTTACGATGATATCTGTGGCTGGTGATACTGATACTTCACGACCTTTTTTGGTTTTGATGAGGACTATAGGATGATAGGTCCCATTACTATTTTTGGCATCATATCTATAGGTATGACTGATGAATGCTTCAGAAAAATCTTTTTTTATTGATCATGTGCCATCACCAAAATCCCAGGTAAAGGAAACAATTTCGTCACCGGTATCATTGAGTATAGTTGTCGATGCATCAAATTTTACGGTGAATGGATCTGTCCCTACGGTGTCAGGAGTAACGATAAGTTTACCTACTACATCTGCTCTATTTACTCTTACAGGAATTTTAATTTCTGTCTTTGCTCCGCTTGGTACATCTTCTACGATAAGCGTAACTTCATGACTTGCGTTGTTGTCGATCGTAAATTCAAAACTATTTTTATCTGTAGAGATTACTTGCTTACCATCTAGCAAAAGTCTTTTGGTAGCTGTTGGTGTATTTGGAGAAATTTGATTTACTTGTACCTTAATTACTGTAGGAATTTCTGTCAAAACAATTTCACCTGAGACGAATGCTGCGATTCATTGATTAGTTATTTTTTGGAACTGAGGCGATTGTGGTGACTTGAAATAGCTGTCGTAATTTACTTGGAAATCTGTCACTCACACTTGTATATCATCGCTTTCACATTGTCCTTGTTTGTCATCTTCTGTGAGAAATGTATTTTGTATAGCGTACAGTCCAGCACCAGGAAATTGATAACTAAATGTTCCGTTATTATTTCTTATCGTGTCGATAGATTTATCTTTATTATTTCTATCCAAGATATCAAATTGATAGTTTACAATCTTCACGGTTTTGTCGAAAAAATTTGTGGTGACCGTATAATTTTTTCCATCAGCTTTGGTGACCATAATTTCACAGACAGGGACATCGGATTGTTCTACTCTGACCGGAAATGTATAGATATAATTGTTGAGTCCTGGAAATCTCACATATACATTATATAATTTTGCTTCGTTGTACACAAAGGTAGTAGCTACAATATTTTGTTTGTCTTGTGTCCCATCACCATTAAAATCCCAGATAATTTTATAGTCACTGAGTCCGAGATCTTTGAACACGGAACTTGCATCAAACATAACTTTGCTTGGTGCTTTTCACAAAATCATTTCTGTCTTTGCGTCGTTGAATGTCAGGTCTGATTTGGTAGGACTTACATTGATTTCTGATTCGAAAATGATCGATCATCCCGTAAATGTTTTTTGAATTTTTTCAGATGTCGGGATATTTATATACCTTGTTTCGAGGTTGAGGAGATATTCTCATTTTTTGAAATAGATACACGATCCATCAAATTGAGACGTTGTAAAATTCAGTGTAAGTTTTTGTCCGTTTCCACAATCCAAAAATACTTCAGTAAAATTTACCTGTCCAAGTTGTGGAACTATTTGAGAATTGAAGTAGGTATTATTGAGTGTGTAATACATTGTCGCTGGAGCGATAAGCTTCATTGTCGGATCTAAACGAATATATTTGGTACCATCTTTGAATTGGAGATATGGCATAATCAATTTGTCGCTATCGAGAATATTGTCTACAGAAAAATTATTGATCATAGTAATCACCCTCGCTCACAATACGATAGCAAAAATAAATACGATAAATCACAAAAATGCACCGAAGATATTTCCTACTTTTGATTTATTTTTTACCGTAATGATTCTGTATAAATTTACTATGAGAAGTCAGACACCAAGGAAGGTTAAGAGTCCAAAGAAAATCACAGAAAATGTCTGCAACAATATTTTTGTCGTCGTTGGATCCAAGCCTACACTAGAAAGCTGAGAAGGATTATTCATCAGATTATAAAATACGATCGACAATCCTCCGATCACGAACATGAATAAAATTCAACATCCTATCAACACTCATTTCATAGAAATCTTGGATGTCGGTTTGGTGACATTTGCACTACGCACTGGCGCTTGCTGCACAGGAGCAGCTTTGAGTGGAGTTTGTTGCATTTGTTGTGGTACTGGTGGTGGCGGATTTCCCATCTGAGGTGCTGGGATATTTGTTTGTGGAATTTGATCGACCATGACTACATATTTTAAATGGTAAATTTTAGATTCAAAAATATATTGAGCAACAAATTGCTACTATGCAATAAATACACTTTTCTCGTTGAGTTTCAATGCTTTTGAATCATTTTATATTTTATCACTTTTTTATTAAATGGCAAGTTTATTATATTATATATATAGTAATATTTGCATTTTTTTGATTCGGGAGTATACTTATTGTAATAAAACTTTTTAGCTTGCCTATTTATTATATTATTATACACCATGAAAAATGAACACAAACATTTTTTAGCTAGACTTCTTGTCTGAGCTTTCCTCGTTCTCTGAATGGGATTCCGGATGACAAATTTTGTCGTAAAAGCTGAATCATGGACTATCTGAAGCATTACCCGAAACAACACTAATTTTCTCTCGGGAGCTTTTTGGGATAACAGTCCCATGTCTGGTGATATCATCAAAGCCCTCTACGGAAGTGGAGGTGGACAAACTGCATATACACAAAATTGGAGCGGATATACTTTTGGTTCATGTTTGTCATGAGGAATGAACGTGGTGTATACGGGAACAATTCCTGCGACAATCGTAGCGAATACCATCTATGTACTTACCCCTGGAACATATAATGTAACAACACCTATACAACTCAATACCTGTAATGCTTTTGTAAGTAGTGGAACCGTTACTATTTCTGGAAGCATAGCTAATGATTATATATTCATTACTAATCTTAATAATAATATTATTTTTGATCATCTATCCATCAATGGAAATAACAATTCTAGTTGAAACATTTCTATCCAAAATAGTACTAATTTCTCTCTCAACAATAGTATGATATCTAATGCTGCCGATAAATGAATTTTCATTAATTCATGACGATATACAACGTTTTCTAATACTACATTTATCAATAACAATAAATGAATAGAAACATATAACACTCTTTATACCTACATCACATGAGTTTTATTTACGTGAAATTATGCAGGTGGAATTAATCTATGAGCATCTATCGCAACCTACATTTCTAATTCTTATGATTATTATACATGATCATCCCCACAACATAATTCACTTACCATGCGATGAGGGAAATGATTATATCTCAATAATTTTTCCTGAGATCAAGAAGGCTTAAATGTAAATATCAGTATGGACAAAACAATGATTATTATGTTACTATCTGGTATTACCAATACAGATCTCGACACCCCATCTATCTTTATTGACACGTATACACAACATAATAATCCTATTATTATTATGGGAGAACCCTATCTTTCCTTGACGTGAACTTTGGTACCATGAGTTTCTTATACTGCATATGCTGATTATGTTGGGGTTGCAAACTCTTATCCATCCAATGATACTTTAAGATTATATGGAGACCTCCGAACAGTCTCTGGAGCTAATTGGGATGGTATATTGTACTCACCTATCGCGATTACTACAGGAGTTAAGAAAGCTAACTTCTGAGAAGCAGGTACGCTATGATTTTCTCGTCTTGATACGATAGAAGCTGGAACTACATGAACTACCACTCTTATCATTAGTGGTGGAAGTCTCATAGACTATCATGTATTATCTTGATTTGTTGGACAATACCTCAGTATCTTAAAATCTACTAATGGAAATACATGGACAATAAATACTCCATCATCATGATGTATCCTTGATATTGATTTACTCTGTACCTTTACATGATCATCTACACTCAAACTCTTCGCATTTTGAGTACCAACTGATTTTTCTTTTAGTGGAGTTACCCAATCGGCTCTCCCTGTAATCAGTGGGTGATATTATACCACATGAGTAAAAATTTATTTTACATGAACTAATCTCTCTGGTGCAACACTCAGCGGAGTAGCTTATACAAGTGGAAGTTTGATCATAACATGAGGAACCTATGTCTTTACCCTCACCGATAGTGGTAGTAATAGTACTGGAATAACCTTTACTATAGATACTACTGCGCCGACATTCACTGGCGTTGTTTCTGGTGGATACTATAAAAACAATGTAATTATTACATGATTCGATCTTGCTTTCTCTGGATTCCAATTAAGTGGGACATACTCTACCGGAACTTCTTTGGCGGTAACGGGAGAAGGTGTACGAGTACTTACCTGATATGACAAAGCTGGAAATACTACATGAATTACTTTTATTATTGATAAAACTGCTCCTGTAGCTACAGGTACTACTTTATTATGAAGTAATGTTACGTCTTATGGGTATGTTACTACTGGAGTAATTATAACCTTTGCAGATGCATATATTTCATGAGCAACAGTAAATGGATTTAACGGTAATGGATATATGAGCTGAAACTTTTCTAATGGAGGAACAGTTACTGCTACCTGACGATACCAACTTACGGTATATGATAAAGCTTGAAATACTACATGATTAATTTTTGTTATAGATACTACTGCGCCGACACTCACTGGCGTTGTTTCTGGTACATATTATAATAGTAATGTATCAGTTATTTGAACGGATGATTTTGCTTTCTCTGGATTTAAACTCAGTGGAACATGGTATGCAGGAACTCCAATCACGGTAACGGGAGAATGAATACGAGTACTTACGTGATATGATCGTGCGGGAAATTTTTCTACAGGTATCACTTTCACTATCGATAAGACTGCGCCTACCTTTACATGAGAAACTATTATAATAAATACACCAATCATTAGTTGATGATATTATAATGAATCAGATGTATTTATAAATTTTAGCGATCTTAATATTTCCGGAGCCATAATAAGCTGACTTAATAATTCTTATTATACTGGAAATTTTGGAGGAATATATACATTCAATACATGAGGAATATATAAATTCACTGTCTTTGATCGTGCTGGTAATTCTACAGGAATGATATTTACTATAGATACTACTGCTCCTTCGGTTACGTGAACAGCTCCTACGAGCGGACAACTTATCACAGGAAGTAATACGGTAGTCTTCACCCGAACAGGATCAGATATAAATATGTCTGGGTATTATTTCTCACTCACGTGAACACAACAAAATACAGGAGACACTACTTCATTAAGCAGAACACTTACGCTACTTAATGGTTCGTATATACGATATGTTATAACTAGTGATCGTGCAGGAAATACTGGCATCACCCAAATGATACCATTTACCGTTCACGTACCCTATTCTGGAACTGCAACCTTAACCGGACCTAATACTATGTATATATGAACACAACGATTTACTAAAAGTAATGCCAATATTCTCCTTTGGGCAAACGAACCAGTTGTGTATACGATTACATGATCTATTGATCCTAGTATTACCACATGAACACTTTCATCATTAATGACGGTTTCTCCTCTCCTTACCGGATGAGATGGTCCAAAAGATATTTTTGTTAGTATGGTAGATAGTAGTGGAACAACACTTACAAAAACATTATTAGTAACTTTGGATACTGTTGCACCTATACCGACACTTACTACTCCTATAAGTGGTGCTTCGCTTGCATGAGCATTTACGCTCAACTGGTCAGCATGAGCTGATGCAGCAGGTATTTCTTGATATCAATATCTGATTTCTCCGACTCCACTTTTTGGAACAATTATCGCTTCTGGATTTACTACTACACCATATGTCACTATACCAAACCTAACGATTAGCATGAGTGGTACTTTATATCGAAAGATTCAAGCTATAGATAGATTATGAAACATATGAGAATCTATAGTTCAACCATTCTATTATAGTGGTACCGTTGCTGATACTACGCCAGAGCAATTTAGTTTCAATACTATAACTAATGCAACCGTCAATCATATTTATGGGTCTAATACCATTACCATCACGTGAATAAATACTCCGGTACTTGCAAGTATTACTAGATGAGTATTATACATCAGTGGCGTTATGGTTGGAACAACTGGATATATCCAAAACGGATGGACAGTAAAAATCGAAATGAATTCTAGTATTGATTATGATACGTTAGTAACCAGTACCTTGAATATAGGATGAGTAACTTCTATTTTCCGTATCACTACTGAAACTGAAGCAGATGCTAATAATAATACAGACTATACAGATATTTCCACTGATCTCTCTACTACAGAAAGACTTCAAATTATAGCAATCTTCGAAGCACTTAGAGATGTCTATGATGGAGTAAAACAGGAAGAGTTTTTCAGTTCGTTTATGGTTATGCTTCAGAGTAAAATAGATGATTTAGGAACAAGTACTTCTGATAATAGTAAACGTGATGCCTTACAATACCTCTATGATCTCGCTGATCAATACGATGGTAACTGAGGAACAAACACTACTGATATCGCTGGTACTTCACGAATAGTAAATGGTATCTATACCGCACCAAATGGTAAGAAATATAGAATCACCTACGATTCTGTAAAAAAACAATTTACTTCGACAAACTTTATCACTCCTAAATATTATCCTACACTTGATGTCTTGAAATATGATATCGATAGAAATAATCGACTATGATCACAATATGCAGATGCAAAGGCGATTAAAGCTCGATGGTGACGTGTCTCAATCGATGGCACACGACAAACTTCTCCATACACCGCACCAAATCACAAGGTATTCTACTTCTTCAAAAACACTGATGGACAAATATCTTCATACACCTTTACCACAGAAAGATATTTTGATAGCTTAGACGCTACAAAAGAATTTATCCACAATTCAAATCTTAGATAAACTCATTCACTGAATGTAAAAAATAAAATATAAAAAAATGTCATTGCGAATTTTTTAATGAAGCAATCCAGTTCTTATACTAGATTTCTTCGTCATTTCATTCCTCGCAATGACTTTTTTATTTTTTTTAATGATAGTGTTTTATCAGCTCTTTGACATTAACATTTCGAGAGAAATCTTTGTATGGAATGACAAAATCAGGATTTTCTATTCGTGTATCGCGTTCAAGAATTGCTTGAACAATTTCTCTCCTAGATGCAGGTGGAATAAACTTTACATTACCTCGAACGACTTCTGGGATAGATGCGATATAGGTCGTGAGAAGTGGTTTATTCATCGCTACGCTTTCGGTATGGACAGAACCAAATCACTCAGATAATGACGGAGCAACAATCATATCGGAGCTTGCAATCAAGGTACGAAGTTCATCTTTTTCGAAACCGTCGAATATTTGAACGGATGATCAGAGATGATATTTTCTGATTTTTTCTTTGATATATTGAGTTCTTTTGGAATCAATCAAGTTAAATACAAAGAGCAATTTTGGATCTATCATCACAAGCTCAGGCAAGGCGTCAACTAGGTAATCTAATCACTTAGATTTGCCAGCATGACCGTAATAGGTGATGACAAATTTATTACTTCGTCCGTAATTATTTTTCCATGTTTTGCTATCAAATGGAGATACTTCGTCAGGATTTCGAAAATTGGTATCTACACCATTATGGATCATCGTGATTTTTTTGTCCGGAATCTTGTAAGTCAGACGTAAGGAATTCATTGTATAATAAGATACGCAGTGATAGAGATCATAAGGGAATCAAAAAATTATTTTTTCAAAAAATTTATATAATCGTCCTTTCCATACTCATTTGTATGCCATTCGTAGTTTTCAGAATATTTCATGGACAGTAAGTATTACTCTTTTGTGGAATATTTTTCCCAGCAATGATGCGGGAATAGCTCCTCCGTAGGTGCTTGTATGAATAAGTGCAATGTCTTTGTTTTTTTTGAAAATAGCAATTCCTTTGGATAATGCTCTAAACATAAAACTGATTCTACTTTTTCCGATTCTATAGATATGAAACAATTCCTTATGTTCTTCGCTGGGGAGCTTGGGATCATGATGACTTGTCAGGATAGAAACTGTGTATCATTTTGTCAATAAACGAGAAATAATAGCTTCAAATACCGTTTCCGATCAGCCTTTGTGAGGAAGATAATAGTCTAGGACAAATAAGATATGTTTACTCATCAATCAGATAATTAAAGTCAAATAGAGATGGATAAAATGTAGTTTTTTAGTGATGTAATGCAATCAAAAAAAGTCCCTCAAAATCTGTACATAATCCTCCAAAAGTACGTTTCAGTAATTTTGGTTGAATTATGGATAAATTTTCCTAGGTGGTAAAAAAGTCACTCAAAATTTGTACATAATCCTCCAAAAGTACGTTTCAGTAATTTTGGTTGAATTATGGATAAATTTTCCTAGGTGGTAAAAAAGTCACTCAAAATTTGTACATAATCCTCCAAAAGTACGTTTCAGTAATTTTGGTTGAATTATGGATAAATTTTCCTAGGTGGTAAAAAAGTCACTCAAAATTTGCTTTTTTTTGCTTTTGTGAATATAATTAGATGTAGACTTTTATTCACGAAAGTTTGATGAGAAGAAAAAAGAAGTTAACCCTTCATCAAAAAATCCATCATCATTTAAAAAAACACTTTGATAGACATGTGCATAAAATTTTTCATGTAACAAATAGTTTACATCACCATTTTTTTCATACTATCGAACTACTCACTATATGTTTTATTACCATATCTTCATGATCATTTTTATTTGCCAATCTCACCGGACTCAATCAAGATGTATATAGAAGCAATGCTAGCGAAACTGCAGAGCACTTACTTAGTGCGATACAAAATCCTACCGCATCACTTAAATTATGAAACATTATCTCTATCTGGAATATGGATTTGGATGTAGAAAACTCATTTGCAAAATGATATTGTACCTATGGAGCAGCAAGAATTTCTCCAGAATTTTTTCCTTTCATCGATGAACAAACTCAACAAAGAACATGGTGAGGAAACGCCGTCGATCGATGTAAAAATGCATACGATACCTGATATAAAATCTGAACTGTTCCTAGCCAATGAGCATTGGTAGTATACAACGCAGGTGGAAAATTTTGATCCTATGGCCATGTAGGTAAGGTACTTCACTATGATAGAACGTTGAAAAAAATAATCGTAAGAGATATGGCACGAGTAGGAAGAGGACAAATGTCTGACCGCCGAGAAGACCTTACTACTGCCAATGTAGAATGTTATATTTATAACAGTAAAACAACAATTCCTACAGATCCCATCGTGCCACCCGTAGATTCAACGCTACCGATAATACATACCGGAACAAATAGTATGATCCCACAGATATTACCACCTGCAATTTCTCCTAAACCCGTAATAAATGTACCCATCATCAATACACCAACTATTCCTACAGTAAATATACCAACAGTAAATATACCAACAGTCATTACACCTACACAACCAACAACTCCTATAGTTCCTACTACACCAGTAGTAATTTCACCTATACCAGCTACTCCAGAAATTATTGTGCCAAATACTCCGATACCGACATCACAAAATTCACTTCATAAAAAACTAGTACTTACCTTGGAAAACTTGAGTGATATCGCGACACACTTTATAACACAAAATGATCTTGTAGCAACGCTTGTTGCCAAATCACCGCTTAAACTTGGTGAAGTAGCAACACTTACCCTTGAAATAAAAGATAAAGACGGCAATCCATATTCTGGTTTACTGCCCTTCTCGTTTACTATCCTTTCAACGAATGACACACTCCAAGCAGATATATCAACAATTCATATGATAAATAATTGATCGGTAGATATCTCTATCCTCGGTCAAAAAATATGAACAGCAACTATCGTCATCTCTATGGATGACGTCAAAATTGGTGAATTTAGTCTGGAAGTTAAATAACTAAAATATTTTCTGAATAAAAAAAAATCTCTGGTTGCTGCAGAGATTTTTTTTATTTGGTATATTATATGTTTGGTAGCTTGCTATACCGATTGTTTTTAACCTACCTGTTAAGGTAGGCTAAAATCATCGGCATAACAATATAATAAGGACAGTTGCTAAACAAACCCTACTATTCTCCTATTTCAGCTAATGCTTCAGCTGCGTCTTCTTCCACTTCAGCTTCAACCGCTATAAGTGCTTCATCATCAAGAACTTTCTTTCCCATTCTCATCTCTTTGACTTTATTTTGGATATCTTTTTCGATGCTTGCTCTTGTCTTTGGATCACTATCTAAGGCTGCTATAAATTTTTCTTTACCTTGGAACTTTTGTTTACCAAAGGTATAGAATGCTCATGCTTTGTCTACTAATTTGAGTGCAGTAGCTGCTTCTACGATATCTGCTGTCTTATCATATCCAACACCTCGTTTTACTGGTAATTCTGCTGTCTTGAACGGTGCAGAAATTTTATTTTTTGCAATCTTAATTTTTGCTAAATACCCAATCTGTTCTTTATCGAGAAGTAATTTGTCTCCTCTACGAATCTCTACTCTTTGAGAAGCGAAGAATTTGAGTGCATTACCTCCTGGAGTAGTTTCTGGGTTACCAAACATCACTCCTATTTTCATACGAATTTGATTAATAAATATACATGTTGTTCAACTTTTTGCGAGTACTCCTGATAACTTTCTCAATCCTTGAGACATCATCCTTGCCTGAAGACCCATATATGAATCTCCCATATCTCCTTCTACTTCAGCTCTAGGAACCAAAGCTGCTACGGAATCAATAACAATCAATTTGATAGCTCCTGTCTTTGCTAACTCTTCAGCAATCTGTAATGCTTGTTCTCCAAAGTCTGGTTGTGAAAGCAAAAGGTTATCGACATCTACTCAAAGTTTTCTTGCATATTGAGGATCAAGGGCATGTTCTGCATCGATGAATGCACAAGTCTCTCCTCTCTTTTGAATCTCTGCTATCGCATGTAATGCGATGGTAGTTTTACCAGATGATTCTGGTCCGTAAATTTCTACAACTCTTCCTTCTGGATATCCTCATCCAAGGATTAAATCAAGTACATACGATCCACTGTGAAATGTACTTACAAGACCTACATTTGCATTATCCCCCATTCTCATAATGGCACCTTTTCCAAATTGCTTTTCAATACTCTTGAAAGCTTCCTGCAATTCTTGTTTTTTTGTTGTCATACTATACTGCGATAAGATTATAAAACTAATTTCTAATTTTCAATTTCTAATTTCTAATTGTGATAGAAAGTTTGATATATCTATACTTTGTTTGCGATAAAGATCGGATAACTGAAGTATATAATATTTCGAACAGGTTTTCATCAACGAAAACAATATTACAGAATTTTTTCATAAAATCAAGAGATTTTTTTCGTATGCTGAACTGCTTTTTTAATATCTGTCAAAAATATGCTTGATTTTGTCAAAATTTACTTGACACTGTCAAACGAAAGACTATACTGTTGAAAGTTTGGAATGTTAAAATGTTTGGAATGTTATGAAAACGATACGCTGATATTTATTTATAATACATTATGAAATGAAATTTACATGATTCGAGGATATTGAAATTCGACAATTATCGATGGAATTACTCAAAAAAATTTACACAATATCCAACTTATGAAAATTTAAATCTGATTATGGATTAAGAGATCAGATAAGGAGAGCGACTATTTCTATTAGTAGTAATATCGTTGAAGGATTCGAAAGACAAAACAATAATGAGTTTATTAGATTCTTGAAAATAGCTAAGTGAAGTTGTGGTGAAGTAAGAAATCAAATATATGCATCATTCTATATATGATATATCAATAATGAAGAATTTACTCAACTAAAAGATATGTGTATTATAATATCTAAAAAAACTTCTTCTTTGATAACATATTTGGAAGATACTAGAAAACAATGAAACTTTAAACCTCAACTTTCTAAACCTTAAACTTTTTAACCTTTTAACAATGTAATAATGCTTAACAAAGACCTTGATAACGTACAAAAAGCACTCATTGCTTTTTTTAAAAAAAATACGAATCAGGAATGAATCACCCTGAGAGAGATTGCTCATAATATCTGAGCAGGACATCCACAGACCGTGTTGAATAAATTAAATCAACTCGTTTTGAAAGGATATTTTGTAAAAGATGATCAAGGATATAGATTAATCAGAGAGAGCATCACGGACAGCATATATGATATTGTCCAGCTTCCGATTTACGGATTTGCTCAATGTGGAAATAAAGGAAAGAATGTTATCGATGAATATTCTCAAGAAAAAATCCCAGCAACGATAGCGATGCTTGGCGTCAAAGATGTCAGTAAATGTTTTTTTGTCAGAGCAAAGGGAAATAGTATGGAACCAAAGATACAAGATGGCGACTTAGTTTTGATCAAACAACAACCAAGTTATGATATCAACGATTATGTTTTCGTAGTACATAATGATCTTCCAAAATTAAAAAAAATCATCAAACAAGACGGAAAATTATTTTTGGAATCAGTGAATAGGTTTTTTGATAATGTAGAAATCAGCAAATATGATGAAACGAAAGTTATTGGTGTTGTAAAAAAAATCATTAAAGATATCTAGGCAGCAGTTTTCATATCATTTTGATCTACTATATCTGAGACAGCTAGTGTTTCATAGTTTTTATACTCTTCAAATAGTGGAGTAATTTTTTCATCTTTAAGTGGATTAACAAATTCACCATCTTTTTTTTCTGCAAGATGAAGATGTGGCCCTGTACTACTTCCTGTACTTCCTATATTTCATATAACATCTGTGGTTGTTACTAGATCATCTTTCTTGAATGTAGAAGGATCTTTCATATGGAGATATGAGAAGGTTCTTCCGTCAGCTGATTCTATAGTAATCATATTACCACCACTATCGCTTCGTCCACTAAAGGTAACTTTTCATGCCTCAATAGCATGGATTGGTGTTCATAAAGCTACTCAAATATCTATACCGTAATGCGGACTATTCTTTATTCCTGTGACGGGATGTGTTCTATATCAGAATCATGAAGTAATCGTCAAATCTTTTGCTGGAATATCAAAAGGGTCTTGATATTCTTCGGATACCACTTTTTCTGGAGTGACTACAGGAGCTACCACAGGTGTTTTTGTTTTGTCGTCAACTACAGGAGCATCTACAGTAGGATCTGTACCTGCTTGTATCTGAGTAATAAGTTCCTGTAATTTCGTTTGATTGTCTTTGTTTGCTACTATCAACGCTTTCATTTTATTCAATTTTATTTTATCATACTCTATCATAGTTCATCACGTGAATTTTTCTATAACTTTTTTTTTGATATTTTTTCCGATAGTAGACAATATATCTGTTTTGTCTGTTACCGCCGTCTCTGTAGTCAAATATTCTATCGCATCCTTTTGGAGAGGATTAAGATTGACTCATAATCATGCTCCCGTAGCAAATACTCACCCTTTTTGCTGATCGAGAAATAAAAGATACGCTTCAGCTAGTTGCTGTTTGGTATCCGCTATGGTGTCTGCTCATGATTCTGGCGTAACATCATCTCAGGTTTTGGGTATATCCTTTACTTCTTCATCAGTCATATGCTATACTAAGGAAAATAAAATTATGTAATTGAATTTATATAGGTAATGATTTCATCTTTCACATCATTGTCTGCATTCACCATACTCGGGAATTTTACTTTGATAGTATCAAGATCAAGTATCTGTGTATCTACTCAACTTTCAGATCTATAAATTCCATAACTAAATCACAATCTAGAACCGAAATAAAAATCTTTGACTCATGGATATTTGTATTTGAACCAGTTCATAATATTTGCTGCCATGACAAGTTCATTGAGTGTAGCAAACGTTGTGGCGAGACCGCTTATGGTAAGTTTCTCTGCATCTATTTTTATTGTCTTACCTCGACTCGTAAGGATATTCGTTTCTGGATCAAAGGTAACTACTCCTCTACCTAGATATACCGTATCTGGTTCAGTTGCTTTGATAGCTTTTTCTACAGCATTAGTTTCTTCGGTAACTTTTTCTTGTTCCTCCGTCAACGTATTTATAGTAATTTTGGAATCGTCTGTTTTGGTTTCTTCTATAGCATATTTCGAAGCATCAAAGAATGTAGCATCCGTTATATTTTTCTCTATTCTTTTTGGTAATGTTATTAATGACAATGCATTCTCTCAATGAACAATCCCCTTAATATTTTCATTATCATCAATACTAAGTATCTCAGATTCCAAAATAGATTTTACTATTTGTTTTACTCCTCGTATAGCTTTAGCTTTTTCTGTCGCGTCTTCTGATTTTGCTAATTCTACAACGGTTTTACCATCTATTTTTTTACTTGCTATAGTAGCATACAACAATTTCTTTTGCATCTCTGTCATCTGATCTACCGGTCCAGTAATGATTCCTTTATCAATAGAAATACTTGATATCTGAGCTGCTGCACTTTCTACTTGTTGATTATATGTTGCTGAATCCAAATCATTACTACTAAATACAGTTGCTCAAAACTTTGAAATAACACTCAACATAGCCATATATGTATTTTCGAAATAATCATGATATTTTTCATATTGTGCTTCAAGCTGAGACTTTGCTGTAGTTGCGTCTAAAGTAAGCATGGATGCTTTGAGTGCTTCTCGTTCAGTAATTTTTTTCTGATATATTTCTAAATATTCTTTGGGGATATCAAGCTCATCAACATCATAGGTAATAAGGTTTTCAAATTGTGTCTTTGCTCCATCAACATAATCAATATATTTTTGAGCATTTTCTCCTACACTTTCTGCAGTTCAAGAAACATATTCTTTGGTGATATCCGTTTTAGTTTGAGAAAAATCAAGTGTATCTTCTAAATATATTTTAGTCGTACATGCTACAATCTTACTATCCTTATACGCAAAAAGATATTTTTGTAAATCACCTATCTTTGCTTTTTTGGCTGCTATGATAAGGTAATATGGTAATTCTACATATCAGTTGTCTTTTGCATTGGTCGTAATATAGTCTATTATTTTCTGTTCTACTATTTTTTTGGTTGCTGGTACACTATATCATTTTTCTTCCGCTATAATACTACTCACTCTTTTTCGATATTCTTCGTTAAGTACATCATCCATACCTTCGGTTGGTGTATCTATTATAGAAGCATTATCTGTAAATCCATAGACACTATATATACCTGCCCCACCCAAACCTGCACCCACTGGTCACAATGGATTTGGCACAGCATATTCTAATACTTTATTTCGATTGTTTGAACGAGTTCGCTCTTTGAGTATTTCTTCTGTAGTCATAGTTTCAAATGAATCAATATCTATTCATTTGTCGATAGCCCGATCATTATTTACAATCCATTTATCATCATAATACAATCCTGTTGCATTTTCTTTTCCCATAGAAAAAAATTCTATCAACTCTTTTTCATCATTGGCTCATGTATATCCATGAATCTCTTTTGCTATCCTATAAATAATATTTTGACCTACACTATCAGATACCTCTACTTTGGTTTCCATCCTTTTTAGGATTCCTGTATTGGTGAAATACCATTTTGTGCTCTCTTCCGTATACGTATTTACCACATCAAATTTTCCTGTAGTCACTATCGTCTCGGCGTTTTTATTGTCAATCATACCTAATGATAAGTCTAATTCTTTTTGGTCTTCGATAGGTACTCCCATCATTTTGTATGTATAAAACCTTTTGATAAAATCAATATTTTTCTGCATACTTTCTACTTTTATTTGATCTGTTTCTTCTGCTTTCTGATTTTCAAAGATTGATTCGAAACTTTCTACACCATAATATATCTCCAAAAATTTATATGGTTCTGCTGTTCGCATAGTTTCCAATTCAGCAAATTTGGTAGCATCTTCTCATTTCAATTTAGCTCAATATTTTGTTTTATAATCGTCGATATCTATACATCCTGTGATATATTGATCTGTCCCCGTTTGGTTCATATCATAATATGTTTTGGAGTCAGCCAGAATCTTTTCTATTTTTTTGATTCCCATCCCACTCTTCATAGCAGCAGTAAATAATGCATATTCCTTGGTGGTCTTGTTTTCGTACATAAATAATTTTACATATTCCATCCTCTTGTCTATTACTGTATCAATTGCTGTTTTCTGTTTTTTGTATTCTGTTTTTTCTGCTGCAGATAAAGTAGTGAGAAAATCTATCTCTGTCTTATTACTATAATATAACTCTTGAATCATAGTATATTCAGATTTTTTATATTCCTCCTGTCGTATCAAAGCTCTCCATGCATCTTTTGTTGTTGTCAGTGGGACACCTTTTTCTATAGCAGCATGTAGTCTTTCTTGTTCATTCATTTCCAGTTCTTCAGCTCATGCAGACTGTATGATAGCTTGTTTGATTTCTGTTCTATATTGGGTTTTGAAGTCTGCTTCATTTTGTAAATAGAATTCTACTTTATCATAATAAATATCTATAGCCACCGATGCCGCATATCATAATGCTCATATTACTATCCCTACAGCTGTTCATAGTCATGGAACAACGCTACCTGCCGCAGCACATGTTGCTATAATACCGATAGCAGTAATCGCTACAGAAGCACCAAATTGTACCCATTGGTGTTCTCTCTTGGTATCAGATCTCACCTCATTAAGTTTTCTATATGCTTCAGCTTCATCCAATCATTCACATAATACCCACACATCAAATCATGTAGAAATAAGATCTAAGAAAGCTATTCATCTAATTCATTTAAGGAATCCTTCTATTCATTTACTCTTGGTAAGTACATATATCATAGATTTTGCTTCATCTAGATTGGCCGCATTTTTCAATACCGTGATAACTTCCTTCTTCAATCATTTGACTGCAGTCGGTATTTTTCCTAATTTAATCTCTGCAAGAACATCTTCTGTAAGTGTGAGTCATAGTAGTTTTTTTGCTTGAGTTGGATCTATACTTTTTAAGACTGAAGCTGGGAGTTTTGTATTTAAATCTCCAAGCATCTTTACAGCATCTAAAGTCTCACCATCTATACTTGTCGCTACTTTTTCGAATTCTTTGGCTGATTTAGATAATGCCTTAGCCTGAAAGTTGGTAAGTTTAGGATTAAGCTTTGCTTCTTTTGCTAACTGATCGCTCAAACTTTGGAACTGCGTCTTCATTTTATTGGCAAATTGCTCCGATGTTTTGAGATCTATATTTTTTGCTATTTTTTTGGATTCTTGAAGTTTATATATTCTTTCTGTAGCCAAGACGGAAAGTCCTAGTCATCATCAAACACCTACACCCGTAATTATATTCTCTTTATTATCCTTTTTTGTTTTATCTGCTTCTTTTGTTTTATCTGCTTCTTTTGTTTTATCTGCTTCTTTTGTTTTATCTGCTTCTTTTGTTTTATCTGCTTCTTTTGTTTTATCTGCTTCTTTTGTTTTATCATCATCTTCTGTCTTATCATCTGGAGTTGGCGTAACTTCTGGAGTTGGCGTAACTTCTGGAGTCGGTGTAGTAGTAGGAAGTATTCCCGCCTTAAGATTATCTAGTTCTGCCTCTGTCTTTGCGGTCTGAATTGTTTCTTGTTTTTCTTTGATAAACGTAAATACTTTTTCTGCTGTGATTGGCGACATATCTGCCAATATTTTTTCTCGAAAATTTAATTTAGAAGTATCTAATGTTTCTCCCAGTGGAGTATCAGACGTCATCATACCTTTGAGTGTTCATCAAAAAAGCCCCACAATACTTCATTTAAGAAATCATAGTTCTTCTTTGAGGTCTTTGAGATATATACTTGCAACCTCTTCTTTTTTCTGTTGAAGAATGTCTACCGTCATTATGTTATCTTAGCTAAGAATTTAAATATATTTTTTGCAAATTCAGCAACCTCATCAGCATTTTTCACGAGATTTTTAGTATTAATATCACCAATAGTTTTGATTAATGAATCAGAGATATTTTGTCATGCTGCTTTTGAAGTTTTTAGTTCTCTTAACAATCAACTGAGATCAGCAGCTTTTCATGTTTTGAGTTTCTCTATTTCTAATCCTACCTTGCTTATTTTTTTGAATTCAAACATCTCGACAATATGATACGACTTGAATTCCATTTTACGCAAAGCATTGAATGCGGTTATTTCATCATCCGTAAAGCTTGCTATTTTCTTTTCGAATTTTTGTAAATTATCAACCTGTTTTTGATAATATTTTGCAGTCATACTAGTTTTCCCTAAGTTTAATTTTGCTATCGACTTTTCTAATTCCTCAGCATCAGAGGCTATTAATTTAGCTACTTTCTTTTGTTCTACCGTTAAGTTTTTGATAATATCTGTAGCAGCATTAGCTGTTTTTTTGAGTTCAGTGATTTTAGCATTGATCTCATCAGCAGTCTTGAGCGTAGAAACATCTTTACCTAATCATTTAGCTATTTTATTTAGTTCTTTTGTACTTAATCATGTCAATCAACTGATATCTATATCATCAGCATGAGTAATGATTTTTTCTACATCAGCTTTTGTTAATTCTCTACTATCTAAGATCATATTAAAGAATGTTTTCTTTTCGCTACTTACCGTAAGTGCATCATATTTTTTTAATACAGCAATAGTATCATCAGTTGATGTTCTTAATAATTTACCCCATGTTTTATTATCAAAATTTTCTCTTACAAGCTTTAATTCACCAGTTCATCGATTTGTTTTTGCATTAAATGATTGTTTCATCAAAATATCTTTAATATTGTCTCCTGTATTTCACTTATATGCTGCTCGACGTGTTTTGACTTCAGATTTCAAAAATTTACCATTTGCTCATCCATCAGCAATTTGAGAAGCTTTTTTCAACGAAATTTTTCATTCTCTTAGAGCAACAGCTAAATCATCTGGCGCCGTAACCTTGTCAAAGAATTTTCTCCTAACCATTCATGCTGGTCCATAGTATTTTCCACCGAAAAATTTAGCTGTTCGCAAGGTTGCTTGAGTAAGTTTTCCAGGAGTTTTTAATATTCATGCTCATAGTTTTAATCGATTCTTTCATTTTTTTAAATACATTATTCATCATACAATTATAATAATTGGTACTGCTCACGTTGCGAAATATCCGAATCATTCCAAAAACGAATCCTGACCAAATGCAGCTCACATATTTTGCAAACATCAGAGGAAAAACTTCCCTAATCTAATTCCAGGATTTCCATCTTTATCTTTTATTGTTTGAAAAGCATTTGCTCATACCAAAAGTTCTTTTTTGAAGGCAAAATAATTGTTCGTAAATTTCTTTAAATTTTTTAAGTCTTCTGCAGTAAATGTTCCTGCCTTTATTTTTACTTTTAATTTTCATATTTCTTCTTTAAGTCCTTTGAACGTTTCTTTGAAAGGAGAATTTTTTAGGAATTCTCTTTTTACTGATTCATCTGAGTTAGCCAGATCTCAATAAATATTTCGCATAGAGTCCTCAACCGCATCTTCTACATTATCCTCGATATCCTCATTGATATCTGTACACGATTTTTCTAATTGTGTAGAATTTGCTACATCTAATTTGCCATCTACAATATCAGTTTCTGATCTTTTAATTATATCATCTCAACATGTTCCATCTAATATATCATCTCTTTTAAGATCTAAATCATGTATAAGTTCTATTTTATCTTCATCCAAATTTTCATCAAAAATATCTTTGGTCTTTAAAACAGTTACTGCATTTAAAATACTACCCTCACGGAAATTTTTGTAATCTACAGAGTCATATACTTCTTTTTTCATCCAATCACCGTCTTCCATAGCTTCTTCTACATCTTCAAAATCTCAAGGCGTTGTTGCAAATTTTTCTTCTGCTATTTTTTTTGCTAATTGCTCCTGTTTCTGTTGTAAATATGTCGTTACTCTCATTTGTTCTCTAAAGAAAAATTTTAATTCTTTGATACGATCTTCTGGTTTACCACTTTTTAGCCAATTTTCTACTTTTGTTTTCATATCATCTGATGAGCTTCCAAAAGTCAAAAACGATGGTAATATATTTAGGAATGAAACTAATCAATAAGAGATACCACTTGAAATTCGTGATAAAACCGTTGTTTTTATTGCCGCAAAATCCTTTTCAAAGATATCTACCTCTATTCATTTTTCTGAAAGCATACTTGAAACCGAAGAAAATCCATTATCCATACAGAATGGAACAACTCATTTGAACTTTTCGTTAGTATCTGTTCCTGCTACTACATTTTCAGAAACTGTCGACATATCAGCATCATCATCCCAACCATTTGTTATCTCTTTTTCAAATACTTGTTCGTATAATCAATCTACATTATCTCATAACGATTCATATTTTTCTTTATCTTCAGCATTTTCTTTTGCTCGATCCTTATATGATTCTACTTGATCTTTTGTTTCATCATTAGTATCTGCACCCTTTTTCGCTCGATTGAAGAAATCTGATATTCATCGTTTACCCGTACTAAATCCATGAATCAAATAATATGCTCATGTCCCTATACCTGTCCATTTAAGAACTTTACCGAACGTTGATTTCCAAAACCCTGGTTCTTCTGAATCTGTATCTTTATCATCATCTTTCTTTTCTTTTTTATCTTTACCTCGACCAAATAATGCCTTTATTCACCTATACACTAAGTAAACACCAGCGACTCATCATACGATACGAGCTGTATTTTTTAATGCATGATTTTCTTCTGTAGAATCAGATAATCCATCTCGCTGTTTTTTAAACCAGTTTTTATTTTCGGTTGTTTTGTCTGTTGTTGCATCTTTCTTGTCATCTTTCTTTTCTGTTGTATCATCAGCAACAGGAACTACCACACCAGCCTTAAGGGTTGTGAGCTCTGTCTTTGATGAATCTAATGCAGTCAACATAGTCTCATATTTTTTTATTTCTGTTTCAAGTTTAAGAATCTCTGCTTTTGACGTTGCATCAGTCTTTCCTGCAAGCGCATCAAGTTTTGAATTTGCTTCTTCCTTAGCTGTTTTTACTTGAGTTAAAAGCGTTTCAGTTTTGAGCAATGCTGTCTCGGCTTTGCTTTTCTGGAGTGTTTCATCTTCAAGTTTTTTGGCTTCTGTCAAAGCTGCGGAAATATTATTAACTTCCGTTTGCAGCGCCTCAACACTTTTGTTTTGATCAGTCATAGTATTTTTCTAAAATTTAAAGGTCACCATATATAGTACTATTATACCTGAAAATAGTTTCTTTTACAAAAAAAAGCCTCCCTATACGCTAGGAAGACTTGACATAATTTTATAAGTATATTCAATTATATTATTTTGGCTAAAGTTTCAAAGAATTTTGCTATATCTTGTTCGTCATTATACACATATGCACTCATCCTACACGTACCTGGTTTTTTGAAGTGTTTGTGGAGTGGATATGCACAGTGACCACCACAGCGAATTGCGATATTTGCATCAGCGAATGTTTCCCCGATATTGTTGAAATTAGCATTGTTGGCGAGTAGGAAAGAGAATACCGCTACCCTGTCCGTCGTCGTAGGTCAGAGAATCTCTAATTTATCTTTGTATTTTTCGAATCCTGCTAAACACAATTTTACTAATTGTTGTTCGTGTTCTCGGATTTTTTTCATTCATCAGATAGACTTTATATATTCGAGTGCTTTCAATAAGGAAACAGCTCAGATAATATTTGGCGTTCCGGCTTCGAATTTATCAGAATTATTAACGAGGGTATGTCACTCAGTATCTACATCTTCAACGGTTCCTCCTCCACGGAAAGCAGGGACGAGTTTTTTGAGCCATTCTTTTTTCAAATAGATGACCCCGATACCGGTATATGCCATCATTTTATGTCCGGTGAATACCAAACAATCACACCCGATATCTTGTACATCGACAGGGAAATTTGGCACTGATTGTGAACCATCCACGAGGAAAAATGTATCGTCACGAAGTTTGGAGTGTATCTTTTTGACATCATAAATTTTTCCGGTGACATTGGAAACATGAGCGACAGAAACTACTTTTACCTTATCCGTATATTTCTGATCAAAATCATTTCGATCGATTTCATATTCGTCGTTTATATTGAAAAACTCTATATTGAATCCCTTTCTTTGTGCCAAAAGTTGCCAAGGAAGGATATTGGAATGATGCTCTCGAATTCAGAGGAGAACTGTATCTCATGTGTTAATAATATCGCTTACCACGAGTGAATGAGCAATCAAGTTAATTCAATATGTCGCGTTATATGTATACATAATTTCACTTGCTTTGCAGTTGAGTAATTCACCTACCAACTCTTTGGAATGATGATATGCTGTTTCAGATTTTTCAGAAAGAGAATATAATCCTCTATGGATATTTGCATAATCATTGGCAACAAAATCAGATACTCCATCAATGACGTACTGCGGTTTTTGTGACGAAGCAGCATTATCGAGGAAAATGAGTCAGGGATTATTTTTGAATATCGGAAAGTCTTTTTTCATTGATGAGGATTAAACGATAAAACGCCGAAACGTTCAAGATATTAGTATTCTATTTTGTCCTTTTTATTCGTTCGCTCTTTAAACACCAGCAAAGCTTCATCGTGAAGTAATTGCTGTACAGGAATATTTCTTTGAGTGAATTCTTTTTTGATATCATCCCGGAATGCACTATCATCGAATCCAATAGCTGCTGCGTCATGTTGTGTATTTCCATAATACATCTTAGCTATTCTTGCTCGTGACATTGCCCCATAACACATCGGACACGGTTCGCATGACGTATAGATTTCACAGCCAGTCAAATCAAATGTTCACAAGTTTTTGCAGGCATCGCGGATAGCAACTACTTCACCGTGAGCGGTTGGATCATTACTTGATGTCACTTGATTTCGACCTCTTCATATGATTTTACCATCTTTTACAATAACAGCACCGAATGGTCATCACGCGTTTTTTTGCATATTTTCTAGAGACAATTTGATTGCCTCTCTCATATATTCTTCGTTCATGTATTGCAGAAAAAATTAAAATTTACTTACGATTATTTTGTCTTTTTCCAAACTTCCAAGATCTATATTTTGTAATGATTTATATTCCTTGTAATATTTTTTGAGTAATTCATAATTTCTAATCTGATTGGGAATATCTCATACATTATTGATATAGAATTTTTTTCCATCCAAGAATACGATTGACCTTTCTCATCATGGTAAGTATTCTATATGATCAAGTCCAGGAAATCACTGATAGAGCAGATCTATCTCTTGGATCAATCCTGTTGCAGATTGTCTATAAAAAAGTCCAGAAAGCGAATTCATGCCACTAAGATAGGGAGGAAGGTTGAGTACTTTTATTCATTTTGCTATTTGGTTTCATGAATAGATACGAAGTACTGTACTACCGATAAGTGCAAATCCCACATTCTGATTTCTTATGATCATGTCGACAGGAGTAAAAGTCAATTTTACCGCAACGGTATTTGATGAAAGATAGGTCACATCAAGTGCTGATATCATAGGATACATGGACTGAATATCTTTGAGCACTCTAGATTTATAGAGATTTACTACATAGTAATTTTCTCCTTTCATCCACGTATTTATGCGTTTGTAGAGATATGGATCATCATACCAAGAAATATCTCCAGAACTATATACTACTCTTTTTATCGTATATTGATGATTGAAGAGTGAATTTTTAAGTAAGAGAAATCATCAGTAGATCAGCGCAAATATGATAAATATTATTCGAATTATTTTTATAGAAAAAAAACGAAATCAGACTTTGACTTTTTTTTTGTCTGAATCTATAGGGCTATAATGTCTGTGTATTTTTTTGACTGGTTTAGGAACAACAAATTTTATCATATTTGTATATATAAGCAATGAATAGAACAATGAAATTATTTGGTTTTTACCTTATGAAATAGATATAGTACAACATATATGTCAAAATAGAACCAAACAATATTCCTCATGCAACTTCAAGTGGCGTATGTCAGATTCTTTCTTTAAGTATTCCTTTTTCTTTTTTCTGTAAGATAGCTTGGAGTTCTAATCTCAAATCATTGATATAATGAGCATGTTGTCAGGTTTCATATCTGAGATTCATGGCGTCATAAGCGAATAATACACTGAATGCAAATGCTACAGCAAAAAATATACTTCAAAATCCATAGTCTAATCGGACCAACATTGTCACGCTGCTTGCCAATCCACTATGAAATGATGGAAATCCACCAGAAGCAAAAATATGTCCTATATAAAAACGTTTATATCTGATCAAATCTATGATTACTTTGACTATCTGTATAATACATCCGACGATGATAACGATAAAAATCGGGGACATCTGGAACCCTTGCGCAAAATAATCTCTGAAGGCGTCGATTGCATACTGTATCATGAAAAATATGACTATGACTAAAGTACTTTTTGTTTAATGAAAACCTAATGAAATTCAAATACAAAATAGACGATTAGACTATTAGAAGCTTAGATGATTAAAAGCTTTAAATACTATCTAAAAATCTAATCCTCTAAATTCCTAAGCTTCTAAGTACCTATTGAATTAGCACACCAAAATGCTAAAAAAATGATATATGTTTTTTATATACTCTTACCTATGCAACTTTTTGTCACGGAATATACCAAAAAAGAAACTCATATCGTTATCGCCAATATCGAACTTTTGTCGCAACTCAGAAAAGTCCTCAGAGCAAGTATAGGAGATAGTATTTGGATCCAAAGTCCTGAGTATGAAAGCACAAAAACAAGATATGAAGTCCGTATAGATCGTTGGGACAACAAACAGGTTGAATGAACGATAGTTTCTGAGCAGACCCACACATGAACACATGAGAAAAAAAGTATGATTATCGCGATGCCAAACAAGCGAGATAAAATAGAATTAATCGTCCAAAAACTGACCGAATGTGGTCTTGATCAGATGATTTTTTGGCCCTCAGAAAGATCAGTTCTCAAGGAATGGAATCCTAAAAAAGAAGAAAGATTACAGAAAATAATCAAAGAAGCTGTCGAGCAATCACGAGGACGAATAGTACCAGAATTGATATTTACGACTAATCCGAAAGAACTCATAGGAACCAATCCACTCGTTGTTTTCGACAAACATACAGGGACATCAAACATACAAAAATCTGACCATATCTACGGATTGATTTGACCCGAAGGCGGATTGACGCCTAGAGATTACCAACAATTCGAAGCATCCAAACCCAAGATACTAGGACTCGGAGAAACAGTTTTGAGAACGGAAACTGCCGCGATCATCTGAGGACGATTATTAAAAAACGATTCTACCTATTGATAAGTTTTATTATAAAGAAACATCTTTTTTGTTGAATTTACATTATTTGACAAATTATTTTTTTTATTTATAATAATATTAATTTATTTTGAAAAAGAACAACATGAATAATATCGCTATAGATAGTCCGCAACAATTACATTCAGGTATAAATCTTAAAAATCTTAAAGATATTGTTGCTAAACTTTTTTCTGTGAGTACTACCACCAAAAAAGATGTCGCATCGGTGCTGGTTTCAGAAAATACTCTCCACCAAAAAAAAACAGCCTACAAAGGATTGTTGAAAAATATTATCGACACCGTACATTCCAATACTACAGACATAGAATGAATACAACCTCATTTCAATTATGCACAAGGTGGTAAATGGATACATTTTAATTTTGATGATCCAATCATACAAGATTCCCTTATGAAATACGACTTTCTCAAATCATGAGATGAACTGAGCACACAAAAAATACAAGAATTTATATTAGCTATGCATAAAAATGGCTTACATTACGCTATGGCCAAAAATAGTTTGCGAAAATTTAATGAAGATGATAGACCGTATCTTGATGTAGATGAAACATGAATACTCCTCAAAAAAGCTATGGAATTGAGAGGTGGTGATTTCATGGATATACCATCCTGAGCACATTCATTTAATTAAATCCTCGCTACATCATATAAATAGTGTTGTCGTGGCACTATTTTTTTGATAAAATATTTTTTCTGTTTCAACAGAAACTTTTATTGTAAATATCGATGAAAATCATATAAACAAATTAATGAATAATGAAAAGTTAATAGCGAATAGTGTAGGACTTATTTTATTATGAACTATTGTAATAATACGATAGTATATAAGCAGACACAATCCTTCGTTTTTCGTTTTTTGTTATTAGTTTTTAGTTAGATTTATCAATATGATCAAATCACTCATCAAAAAAATAACTTTCTATGATAAAATCTATTTTCTTTTGAAAGATAGTGTTATTTATCAGTTATGGAAAAGACTGATGGGACAGTTGGCAAACACGATGTATGGCTATCCATCCAAAACATTTTTTGTCATCGGAGTGACAGGGACGAATGGAAAAACTACTACCGTAAATCTAATCCACAAAATATTAAATGAACATATCGCTAAAACGGTAATGGTCAGTACTGCTAATATAAAAATCGGCGATCAAGACCTAGAAAATAATAAAAAAATGACATCACTTGATGTATTCGATTTACAATCTATCCTTGCAACAGCCAAAGATTCGTGATGTAAAATAGCTGTACTCGAAGCATCTTCTCATGGATTGAATCAATATAGATTTGAAGGTGTGGAATTTGATTTTGCGGTTTTAACGAATATAACGCATGATCACTTGGATTTCCATGGAACGTTTGAACGCTACGCAAAAGCAAAAGAAAAGTTATTTAGATATGTATTGAGCAATAAAAAACAGAATAAATATGCAGCATTTCCTGCTGATGATAAAATAGGAAGACAACGATTTGAAGATATGCCGTTTGATAAAAAACTCAGTTATAGTATCATCGCATCATCAAGTCTGAAAGCAGATAATGTCCAAATATCACCCTCATGAACTACGTTTTCATTCACTTATCTCGGAAAGTCATATGATGTAAAAACCAAATTGGTCGGTGAATTCAACGTGTACAATATCTTAGCAGCACTCAGTGTAGTATTACAAATCGGTGTGAATGTGGAACAGGTAATAGCAACGATAGCACAGTTTGAGACCGTCACTGGACGTATGGAACAGATAGAAAAAAATTGAATACATTACTTTGTAGATTTTGCTCATACACCAGATGCGCTAGAAAAAACTTTGGATTATTTGAACAAAATAAAATGAAATGGTAGATTGATTACCGTCTTCTGAGCTACAGGAAATAGAGACAAAGCGAAGAGACCTATCATGGGAGAAATAGCAGACCAATACAGTGATATTCTGATTGCAACCGACGACGATCCAGATATCGAAAATAGACTCGAGATTATCGAACAACTCACCATGAATATCAAAAATAAAACTCAAGGGAAAAATCTTTTCACTATTCCAGAAAGAACGTTAGCGATTAAATTTGCTTGTGAAATAGCGAGAGAAGGTGATGTAGTTATGTTTGCTGGTAAGGGTCATGAAACCGTACAATTGACGAATTTTGGAAAAAGAAAATGGAGCGATAAAGAAGAAATCAAAAAAAATTTAGGAATCTAAATATTGTTCATGAAAAAAAAGTTTAACATCAAACTTACAAAACCGATTGTCGGCAAACGATTTGGTGTTTTTCAACATATTATGAAATGATCGTGAAGTGAAAAAGTTGATATGAGAAAATATTCTGCCGGCGATAGTGCATCACAAATTAATCGAAAACTTTCAGCAAAATATCAAGAACTCTATACGAATATTTTCCAACAAGAAAAATCACTCAGTTTAGATATGTTTTTTGATATCAATTATAACCGAAGAGGCGGTAATATATCAAATGAAGAGCAGGTTCGCGCATATGCGGAAGATATCGTTTCCTATTGTCAGAAACAACAAATCAATATGAGATTTTTCTCTCCCGAATCGAGACTTTTTTGAGCTACAAAATTAGTCGAAAAACCTATGGCAAAAAACATCGATCAGATAAAAAATAATGTACATGAAATTTTAGCTAAAGTCACAAAAACAAAAAAAATATACGAATCATCATTGAACGCTTTTTTAAACAAAGCCGTGGAAGATAAACAAAGAAGAGCTATCGTAATTTTTTCGGACTTTCTCGCTATGGATGAGGAGACTAAAAAGTTACTTCATTACTTGAGAAGCCACCATATCCTCTTCTTATTTCAACTCCCAATAAATCTTGATCAGTGACAAAATTATAATAGTTTCTTTTTACAAAAAAATACCTCCATTAAAAATGGGAGTAATGAGATTGAATTATTACAAGTAGACTAAGGTCATTGCGAGGAATGAAATGACGAAGCAATCTAAGTGATATTTCAAGATTACTTCCCCTCGACTCTTCAAGGGTCGTAATGACAATTGAGAATTATTCTGTGGTAACTTCTACTTTTTCTTCTTTATTTTCTGGTTCATCTTTCAATCCTCTCTCGAGGATAACCATTGCACTGATGGTATCTTCAGCGGCATTTTTTTTGAAATCTGCTTTGAGTCACATATCGTTGGCAGTAGTTGATATAATATCTCCTGATTGTACACTGGTATAATCCTCGTTAACAAGCTGTATTTCTATCTCTCTGTTTTCGATAATATATCCGAGGCTTTTCATAAATGCTTGAATTTTTGCTTGAATATCCTTTTGTTTGTCTGGTCGCCCGAGCATGATTTTACCGACATTGTGTTTTTCGATAATACCGGCGATATTGAAATACATCATCTTGTCATTGAGAATATATCCAATCGGAAAAATAACACTACTTCACTGAAGCGCGTATGCTAAACCGATATATTTTGTCCCTCGATCGATACCGAGGATACTTTTTTGCTTGCGATAATTTGTCTGCATAATGGAACTGAGTGAAAAACTAAAAACTAATAATGAAAAACGATGGAAATGTTTACCTATGAACTATTGTAATGTTATGATAGTCTATACGCCTAGGCAGATGATTCCTACACTTTCCACTTTTAACTATTCACTATTCACTAATTTTAATTCATAGTCGGTTGGATCATATATTCTGGCTGAACGGTCATCAGTAAAGGCAGATGAAGATTTTTTATAGGGAGTTCATGAGCATTTCATTGATATTGGAGGTATAAGGTATTGTTGTCCATAGAAAAGGAGATCATATGTTCATTGTTGAGCCAGTATGGATCGTGAACAATATCCGTGAATAAATCATCAGAATATTCTATCTCTTCACGTGTTATTTGTTTGTGCGTATGTTCTTGAAAATCACAGAGCCAGACATTATGTTTTTGTCCGATATAGATGGCACCATATCTTGGCAATCGTCCTTGCTGGTGAGCGTAGGAATAGAAATCCATTTTGGTTATAGACGCAATAGGAATGAAGGTTCCGGTATCGTGTTCGAGTAAGGTATTTAAAGTATTGAGCGTTAATGTTCCCACTCTCAGATTGGTAAAGCCTCCTGGTCCATTGAGAAGGAAAATCATCTCTACAGGATGTGTTTTGGTATATTCCAAAAGTATCGATCCAAGCGTATCTTCTATACTATTACGCGGGAGAAAGTGCTCATCTTGATCATCAAGAAGATGAACATAATCACTAGAAATATTGAGAAATAACATATACACCTATCAAAAATAAAGTTTTGGACCCATCTTATATATAAATTTGGTAAATTTGCAAGGTAACTAATAGGTAAAGTGTTCGTTTATTTGGTCTTTGGGGTATTTGAGGATATACTTTAGTATAAGACATATATAGTATCCGTTTCCAATTTACCATTTACACTTTGAAAGTATATACCATGAGATTATTGAAATCCAGCATTATCAAAAAAATACTCTGATGTGTTCTTGTCATGTGATTATCATGAGTTTTTTTGAATGGATATGTAGGGACAGATTGAACACTTACCGTAGGTGTAGGACAACAAGTTCATGCACAAGCAGCTGTAGGTACAATTCCTACTTGAACTACCAGTACCACAAGTATCTGGCAGACACTCAATATGATTCTTAAATTAATATATCTCCTCCTTTGGCCACTCTTGGTTATTGCAGGACTCGCCTTAGACAATACACTCGTCTATGCTTCGGTCTTTCATCTCGATGCACCACTCTGGCAGTTTCGAAATATGATGAAAAACTTCGCCAACTTCACCCTATGATTTATGGTACTTTTTGCCATTATAAAAAGCATATTTTCCAATAGCTGAGCATGATCAGCAAAAGATGCAAAATCACCTCTCGGTATCATAAAGACGACGTTAATTGCTGGAGTACTTATCCAAGCAAGTTGGTTTCTTATGGCTGCTGCTGTCGATATCTCCACTATAGCAACGTATGCGGTTGGATGACTTCCGCTCAGTGTGTTGAAAAATACCAAAATCGGTGATCAAAAGATTCTCGCCGTAAATAGTTTATTAGATCTCAATCAATTTGATGTGACTAATGCAGGAGGAAAAGACTTTCAGATATGGAATACGGTAAAACATCCATGAATCGTTGGAGCAGATCAAGTACTCACTATATCTCCTTGTAAAGTAGCTCATTCATATGTCATATGAAGAGAATATGGTGATACAAAATATAGCAACTCAGCAAAACTCAAAACAATCAGCGGTGCATATGAAGGTTTAGAAATCTGTGTGCTTTATGGAAACCAATTAGTGGCATGGCCAGAATGAGCTTTTTTTAGTGGATTACATACTGCTCTAAATCAACAAACAGGCTATACAACAAGTTCTCCATGAGAATATAAAAAAGCAATGGATGCTCTGACCAATACAACCTGATGGCGAAATTTACCGCTTGTAAAAAATACGCTTGTCTATCTTGGCTCATGAAGTGCTGTCTTTGCTACAGGGAATACTATCTTTGGCTGAGCGGAAACTCTGAGTATAGCTACCCTCATCCAAAAATCTAAATGATTTGTATGACCACTAGTCACTATCTATTCTTCATTACTCAATTTTGCACAACTTACCGATACTAATATTACCTCAACTGCATGAACTTCTGGTGTTTTCATCATCAAATCACTGGTCGCTATAGCATTATTTTTTCCACTTATAGCATTGGCTTTGGTACTTATTGCGAGAATATGAGTCCTTCGGCTCTACATCGTGGCATCGCCATTTATCATCCTCAAAGCGAGCTTCAAAGACTTTGTAAAAATAAAATGATTAGATGACTATCTCAGCATAAACGGTGTTGCATGAATCATCTTCGCTCCGGTAATAACGGTAGCAGCACTCAGTATTTCACTGATTTTTATGACTGCGCTCGTCAACGGATTTACGGGAAGCGATACTACTGCTGCCATCCATGAAACACTAGGTATCCAAAAAATCCCTAGTACTGAAGTTAATCCTTGAAATGATGGTATCGTGTTTGAATCTATTGCTTCTTTAGAATATTCTAAACTCCCTTGGTGAGAAGCTATGGACCGATTTTCTTGGCTTATGGTCAATTTCTTTGCTGTAGGACTTATGCGAATGATTTTCTTCGCTGCACTAAAAGCTAGTAAGCTTGGTGAATCAATTGGTTGATGAGTGGAAAAATTTGGAAAAAACGTCTTCCAAACTCTGCCTATCTTACCGATCTGAAAAGATGGTACATGAGTCGGTATCAGCAGTGCTACTAAGGTTCTGTGATGAGTCCCAGATAGATGGATAGCAGATAGAACACGTGCACAAGAGAAGATTGTAAGTGATTATGTATATGGAAACGAAAAGACTCCTCCTACAACGATAGATTCAACCTTAGCATCTACACTTATTACTGCTACGTCAGATAAAGCGAGTATCATAAAATGATTGACCGATGCATGAGTAAAAGAAGCAGATGTCGGTACAGTAATTAGTGGTAGTACAGACAATATAGCAGCTACAATAGCTGGGTTAACAACACTTAAAGAAGAAGATAGACTTAAGCTTGCCGGTGTAGTAAGTGAAGCATCATGAGGCAAATTAACAGGAACAGAATGGTATACTACAGCTACTGCAAAAATTGCTGCAACAGCTGCTAAACCATCTGTAGATACATTTGTTTGAAAACAAACATTCAAAACTACAACTGATTTGGAGGGATTATTTACTAATGCAACCTGAACAGATAAAACCAACATTGAAGCATACTTCAAAGCAGCATGAACAAAAGGGACCTATATACAAACAATTGGTGATAAGACATATACTGTCACTCAAACAATCGATACTAAAGATACAAATAAATTTACTTATGCAGCTACAGAAACTCCAAAAGCTAAATAACTTTTACCTTATCTACATTCAATGAACCTAAAGAAAATCTTCAATATCTTACGCAGTCCTACTACGATCAAAATCGTTGGTCTGATTTGTATTGTTTGATTTTTCTTTATCCTTCCTGCGTATGCACAAACGCAAAATGAAGATCTATCACTTACCAGTACTAAAGAATTTTTACAAACGCTTCTTTCTCTCTGTTCACGATGATGGGTTATCCTTTCTATTCTTGCGGGGAAACTTATGACCAATGATTTTGTCTATGGGGCATTTATCCATATGGATATCTATCTCTGGAAGATTCGAAATATTATGAAAAATTTTGCTAACTTCACGTTGGCAGGGCTTGTACTTGTTTCTATCATCAAAGGGCTTGTCGGTAAAGAAGCTTTGGATGTAAAAAAAATAATTACTAATACGTTGGTAGCAGGGATACTTATCCAAGCAAGCCGATTTCTTATGTGAGCAGTCATCGATATCTCCACTATAGCTACAGCTGGTATTAGTGCATTCCCTATGACGTTTCTCAGCAACAATGCTAAACTCAAACAGAATATTACTGATAGTTTGGCTACCATTAAAACTAAGAGAGGTGTCATGGATCTCACTACCGAATCAGCAACAGGACTTACTAATATGTTTACTACAAAAGATGAAACCAGTTCATTACTTTCTCCTACATTAGCAAGTATTTTGCCCAACCAAAGTTCTGTGAGTTGACCGTTTATCTATCTAGGTATGTCAGTATTTGGTTTTCAAAATTATCTCAATCTATGAGACGCATCAAAAGATCTCGTTCCCCTTACGCTAGGATTTGCTCTGAGATTATTTTTCCTACTGTTGTTTACCGTAGGACTTGCTCTGATGCTGATAGCAAATATTATGAGAGTATGACTCCTCTGGATCTTTATCATCTGATCACCATTTCTGATTTTGGTCAAAGTATTCGACAAAAAATTATGAGAATGATCGTGATGACTTGCAAAAATATTTAGTACTACCAATCTCATCAGCGCAGTTTTTAAACCAGTTATATTTGTCGCTGGTATGTCGTTGATGTTGATTGTCATCGTAAGTATACAAACAAGTATAACATGATCGTGAGCTACTCGAGAAAACAATCTCAACGGAGTCTCGTTGACTAAGAGCTGAGCTGATACCTCTGTACTCAATGTTGCGTGAATCAGTAGCATATCTGTCAGTCAAAAAGATATTTTGGGTGCTGATGTAATTGGAAAGAATACTGCTGGACAAATACAGAATTTCTTCAGCAATCTTATTATGATGCTCTTATGTCTCTTCCTTATGCGACAATTTATCAAACTTTCACTCACTCTGGGAGGATGAACAATTTCAGACACTATGGCATCACTCATTAAGTCAGCAGAAGGTATGGCCAAGACACTACCTGTTTTCCCATGATGAATATGATATTCAGGTGCTGCATCTCTAATGAAAAAAAATAAAGCTAAAACACTTGGATGATTTGGGCTTAATCCAGATTGAGAATTTGGTACGATGGGAGAAAGATGACAATTTACTACCAACCAAATCGCATTTGATAATTATATAGGTGATAAATTATTATGAGAATTGCCCGTATGGAATCCAGGTGTTGATGATAAAGCATTGGAATCAACCGTTAAGGGTCTGCCGATTACCGGTGTAGAGTTCTTCGCTAAATCAAAAGAGTTGGCACAAGGAAGGAGATGAGGAATATCACGAAGTAATGCTGTCCGATTACAATCTCTCAGAAAAGTATTAGCTAGTTGACCAGCTACAACATATTTTAAATTTCAGGATACATTAGCTTCTACTGCTTCAGAAGAAGATTTGGCAGACTTTTTCAAAAAACCACAAAACATTACAGCGTTACGAAATGCTATGTGATGAGCTGCTGCAACTCCATGAAAGGGTGCACCTGCAGACTATGCAGCGCTTAAAGCTACGGTCTTCTACCCTGGTACACAAAAATAAATCACTACTCTCTTATACATAAATACTATTTTTCTCCTTGCAACACTTTTAGAGAATGTTATATTGAAAAATGGACTTCCGCTTTGACGGACATCTGTTTTTTATATGTACACATTATGATGAAAAAAATTATTACCCTTATACTCGGTACGCTTTTGTTGTGAAGCGTTTTTGCATATACGCCAACAAGCCAAGATCTTACTCAAGTTAGACTTTTAAAAACGCAGCTCGATAGCATCACTACGGGTGATATGAAAGGTAAGCGAGATTTTTACGCACAAATGAAAACACTCCAAGAACAGTTTGCTAATCATGAACAAGTCAACTATTATATGAACGAATTATGACTCTATCTGATCACACAAGTGAATACTGAAAAAGCCAAAGTGAAGATACTTTCCAAGACTACTAAACAAGATTTCGTCGATCAATATAGCAGTGGTTTCAGCCAAGACATCACGACTGCAGATACCTGCACCGGTTGGTATAATACGATGGACACTATCAGTTTTGCAAACAATTTCCCGACTGCGCTGACCATAGCAACGCGATATAGAGAGCTAAATTGTGGCTATTATATGCCAAATAATGGTGATGGCCCTTTCCAGATTATCAGTAAAGACTATGGAACCGGACAGATCACGGAAGCTACTTTTTTGAAAACTATCCAAGACTTCATCGACTTCTCCAAAGCAAAACATCTTCAATATAAAACTAGACTCTGAATCAATCTCACGTATACCTGATTTACGTGGACCTGACTTGTCAACCACGCAGCATTATATAATGGCGGAACGATTACTGGAAGCGATGCAAGCTGATATGTAGCACTACCAAACAATCCACATTACGCTTTCGATGGATATGGACCTGACTTTACCGGGGCATTGAGATATGGATTAGTACCTAAGTTTTTGAAGGTATTAGATTGGGAACTTAAAAATAATTACTAATTTCTAATTTTCAATTTCTAAACTTCTAACGTTCTAAATTTTACCTTCTAACTTCTCAACTATGAAACTCGGAATATACAAACATTATAAATGATCAATCTGTGAAGTCATTGGAATAGCAAAACATAGCGAAACACTTGAAGATATGGTCGTCTATAAACATTATGATGCCGTAAAATGACAATGAGAAATGACATTGCGAGTCAGACCGTTGAAGATGTTTCAGGAGAAAGTTGTAATTGATCCCGCTAAAGACGGGACAGGTAAAAAAGAAGTCGAAAGATTTATGTATATAGGAGAATAATTATCAATTTCTAATTTCTAAACTTCTAGCATTCTAAATTCTAAATTTTATATTCTGCATTTTACATTCTAAATTCTGCATTTTACATTCTAAATTCTGAATTCACAACATGGCAAAGAAATCTGTAGAAAAACATATGATAGCACATCTAGAACATCTTGAAACTAAGATAACTTTCCAAGGTATCAAAACACACAATTTGAGAAATATAGATCTTGAGCTACCCAAAAATAAGTTGATTACGATCACCTGAGTTTCTGGTTCTGGAAAATCTTCTCTCGCCTTCGATACGATTTACAAAGAAGGACAATATAGATACATCGAATCGCTTTCGAGTTATTTGAGACAGTTTTTCAATTTGGGTGAAAGACCAGAAATCGATCATTGTAGTGGACTCTCCCCTGCGATAGCGATTGAACAAAATAAGAAAGCAGGTAACTCAAGAAGCTCGGTCGGAACACTTACCGAGATCGATGATTACTTGAGATTGTTGTATGCAAAACTCGGTGATAGTTATTGTTATAGCTGTGGAAAAGAGATCAAACCACAGACCATCGAACAGGTCATGAAAGAGATTCAAAGCAATTATATGGGTCAGAAAATATATCTTTTACAAGAATCTGGTCGCTTTGAAAAGAAGGAAGACCTCACCGATTTTGTCAAAAAAAATAGAAATAAAGTAGAAAAGTGAAAATGATTTACCCGTTATTTGCTCGTCGCTGATACGACAGTGAAAGATGAAAACTGAGTGAAGATAAAGAAAAAAGATACCCTGGAACCTATCGAATATTTCTACCTCGAGACGCCGAATGTTCCTGCTGAATACTTTCCTATCACTACCTATGGAATTTATGATCGTGTCACCGTAGAAGCAGAAAAGTTATGAAGATTGAAAGAAGATATCATCAAAATATTAGCAGAGTTTAAAAAGTTTGGGATCTATATCACAGAAGCATGAAGTAAAAAAACTAAAGCGAAAAATGAAATTCAGTGGTTCACGGACAAGATGTATTGTCCGGACTGTAATATTACGTATCCTGAATTTACGCCTCAGCACTTTTCACCAAACAGACAGGAATGAGCGTGCTCAACGTGCCATGGTATCGGTGAAATCTTACAGATAGATTTCGATAAGATGTTGGATCCGGTCAGCCCGTATATGAAAGCTATTTTACCACGAAGAGACTCTAATCTCGGACAGTCATTACTTTTGAAGTTGGCACAAAAATATAGTATCGATCCCGACAAACTTTGGAAAGATTTACCCGAACGATTTCAACATGTCGTACTTTTTGGTGATGACGAATTATTAAGAGTAAGTTACGGAGGAAAATTTATCAGTATGACCTATAAAGGTATCGAAGAAATCATCAAGGACCAATATGCAAAAGGTCTTTTGACCGTAGATTTCCAAGCGATGCTCGATATGAAAGATTGTAACGAATGTGGAGGAACCAAACTCAAAAAGGAGAGTCTGAATGTATTTTTGACCTTCAAAAGCAAAGCGAAAGAAAAAATTCAATCAGGTAAATACAATATTGCAGACCTCCAAAGAATGCCACTCAATGACATGATTACCTTCGTAGATTTATACAAAGAACATGCGACTAAAGATCAGACATTGATTCAAAGAATTATCAATCCACTCAACGATAGAGCAAAAACAATTCAAGAACTATGACTTGGATATCTCAGTCTTCATAGAGGAATAGACACCCTTTCGGGATGAGAAATTCAGAGATTAAGACTCGCTAAACAACTGGGAAATAAATTGACAGGAATTATCTATGTACTTGACGAACCTACCATCGGACTCGACGATAGAGAGATTAAAAGAGCGATTGTAGCGATCAAAAAATTGAGAGAAATGGGAAATACTATTATCGTCGTAGAACATAATGAAGAGTTTATCAAAGAATCTGATCGAGTGGTTGAGATTTGACCAGGCGCTGGAGACTTCGGTGGTAACCTTATGTTTAACGGTACCTATGACGACTTTTTGAAATCTGATACCTTGACTGCGCAGTATATTCTCGGCAAGAAAAAAGTGTCGATTGATTTTGAACATAAACCAAGCAACAATGTGGTGAAGATAAAAAAAGCATCGAAACATAATCTCAAAGATGTTGATGTGAATATCAGACTCGGAACATTTACTATCATAACTTGACCTTCGGGAGCAGGAAAAACGACGCTCATGTATACTACACTATTTAAATTTTTGAATGAAAAACAGAAATTCATTCAGAGTTTCATTAGGTTGGAACTTTTAAAACAATGATGGAATCGACAAGATATTCTTGCTGCTCCGGTGATGAATAAAGAAAAATATGAACACTATGAAAGTTTGGCATTACAAGCATTTCATAAGGACTTGGCTGTGGAAACTATCATCGGTCATGAAGAGATCAAAAATACTATTTATGTAGATCAGACAAGCATCGGAAAAACTCCGAGATCGTGTCCTTCTACATTTATCGGTACCTTTGACCATATCAGACAATTGTATGCATGAACGACTGACAGTAAATATCTCGGTTTCAATGCTAGCTATTTCAGCTTCAATTCAAATAAATGAGCATGTCCTGCCTGTGATGGATATGGATATAAAAAAGTAGAATTACAGTTTTTGCCAGATACCTATATACCGTGCGAACTCTGTCAGGGGAAAAGATATAAGACAGAAATTTTGGGAATCAAACGAAGAGGTAAGACTATCTCTGAAGTATTAGGCATGTATATCGATGAAGCTTTAGAATTCTTTTCTGAAATCGATCACATCCGCGAAGATTTACAACTCATGGTGGATATCGGACTCGGCTACTTGAGAATGGGACAGCCAGCACATATGCTCTCGGGTGGAGAAAGCCAGAGATTGAAACTCGTCAAACATTTATTGAAAACCTATAAAGGACATACTATGTACTTCCTAGATGAACCTACCGTGGGACTCCATTCGGAAGATATTGTGAAATTACTGAAAGTTATTAAAGAATTTTTGAACAAATGAGATACCATTCTGATGATCGAGCATGATAAAAATATCTTAAAATTTGCTGATGACGTAATCAGGTTAGAAGATGGAAAACTCGCAAAATAATATTTTTAAATAAACAAAAAACTACGCATCTTTCCGCGTAGTTTTTTTATGTGAGAATATTGATTTTTAGGTCCGCCCCGATACAATCGGGGCGTAATAGTTGCGCAATATACGCAGATAATTTTTTTTAGCAGAGCTAACTTAAAATTCTAGGAGGACTCGCTTCATAAAATGATTGTTTTTGTTTACACTTTATTGTGTGTCTTATATTTACATATTTCCTACAAAATGTCAAGTCTTTTTTATACTTTTTTTATATATTAATTTTCCTCAGGTACTTCCTGCATTTCTTCCTCTTCTACGAACGCATTATCATCATTTTCAAATACATGTTCATCAACTATTCATTGTAAATGGTTTTTAACTTGGTTTCTTCCATAACTCTTGTTCAATTTGTCAATTATATCTTCTTGCGATACATTATCGGCATACATATTATAATATTCATCTACTATCTTTTCTGGATTTTTTGGCAACTCAAAGACATATTTCCCTTTCTTGTTTGTTCTTGCAAACAATATATTTCTTTTCATCCCTACTGCTAATCATATCTTTCTCGCATTATAGATGAGACCTTGAAGTATAGTTCCCTTTATTGATACCGTAGCATTACCAAAATCATCGATTTTAACAACTCTACCATCGTATTCTTCTCATTGCATAAATAATGATTCATCTCCTTTTTCGCTAGAAGTTATTTTTTTTTCTTTGGTTTTTGTACTTCTCATATTACTTACAAGCATATCTCCGTATTCTTCTACATACGCCTGTTTATTTTTTCTCTTTTTCGAGGGATCGTTTCTATTTATACGTTCATCATCCTCTCTTCCTTCTTCACCATATCGATCAGCGATCCTTGGATCAGCAGGAGTATTGAAAGGAAGATATTCCCTGATATTCTGTTCTTCAGAAGTGGTGTTTTTAGGATATCATTTCTTTGCATATCTCACATCATCTGTTGTTCACATCATCGTGTGTTTGTTAGTTGCCATAGTATTTTTTATTAAATAAAATTTTAATACCACGTAAAATTATACTTAGAATTGTAAATTTTGCAAATTTTGGGAAAGAAAAATGTATATATTTCAAAATCTCTACTCTTTGCGTTTATACTATCGAACAAAATAGCACCATTTTTTTAGAAAAACGCAAGTGAATATACCTTTTCCACAGCTAAAATTTGCAAAAACATGAAAATACGAATATACTTATAGTGTTTATATCTTCGCATCTTCACATGAACGTAATCAACTCTACTGATATCATCAACTACAAGAAACACGGGTTCGATGGTGACAAATATATCAGACTTCAAAAAGAAAAAATTCTCGATAGAATTGCTAATTTTGGTGGTTGAAGACTGTATTTGGAGATTGGTGGAAAATTTATGAATGATACGCATGCAGCAAGAGTTTTGCCAGGATTTGATCCAGAATCGAAGAGAAAAATATTTGAATCATTGAAGGGTCAGGCTGAAATTTTGTTTTGTGTAAATGCAAACGATATCTTATCCAACAGACAATTGAGCAATCAAAATATCGATTATAAAGACTATGTGTATCAGCTTATTAGAAACATAGAAAAAAATATCTGAATCAAACCACATATCGTAATCAACAATATCGACGTGGGAAATATGTTTGACGTAATTCTTGAATTTGAAAAAGACTTCCAAAGAAAACAATACAGAGTACGAGAAAGATATAAGATCACCTGATATCCTCATAACACAGATATTATTCTCAGCGAAGATGGATTTGGTAACGATGATCATATTCCTTTGACGAAGAATTTGGTATTGGTCACTGGAGCCGCTTCCAGCAGTGGAAAAATGTCTACCTGTCTCGGACAAATTTATCTCGATCATCAGATTGACGTAAAATCTGGATATGCAAAATACGAAACGTTTCCTATCTGGAATGTCGCACTTGAACATCCAGTGAATTTAGCATATGAAGCTGCAACCATTGATATCGGCGATTATAATATGATGGATACCTATCATAAAAAAGCATACGGACAAGATTCTGTCAATTATAATAGAGATGTAGAAGCATTTGAAATCGTTATGTCTATCGCAAAAAAAATCGTGAATCACAAAAACTATATGGTAAAATATCAATCCCCTACTGACATGGGAATCAGCTGTGCAGGTATGGCTATCACCAACGATGAAGTAGTAAGTCTTGCTTCATTACATGAGATCGAAAGAAGAAAAGTATGGTATCAAGAGATGGTTGATAGAAAAGAAGGTAAACAAGAACGAACAGCAAAATGTGATGAACTGTATGCTAAAGCTAAGAAATATTGTGAAGATAAAAAATATGATTTGGATATGAAACTTTAAAAACAACTAACAGTGAACAGTGAACAACTAACAGTTAATGAATTTGTCTTATTATAAACTATTGTAAATTTTACCTATAAAATACCCCTGCAATTTCTTGCAGGAGTATATTTTTATTGTGTTTGTTTTTTTGTAATTCTGAATTCTGCATTCTAAATTCTGAATTTATTTTATAAGTGGTGCTTGAGAACTATGAAGCAATGGATTATAGCAACGGAAAATAAGACTTATGATATCTGAGGTTGGAATTTTTTCTGCACCGATTCCTATACCATTGAGTCCATCAATAATAAGATTTACTCTTGTGTCCAATCAATTTCTTCCTTTAAGAAACTGTCTGTATCTCGTAACGACTTTTTCTACGCTATCTTTGGCATTGAGAACATCAAGTAACTTTCCCCATCGTGATCTCTGGATTTGTCCTTTGTCTTGTTCGCTTTCGTAATAGGGGACAATGATATAAAATTCTTTGTTGAAGATCAATCATTGTTGCATATCGATATTTTGAAGAAATCTATAATATGCTTCACCTTGCTGTTTGAGTACGGGATTTTCTATGTTTTTGATATTACCGTCGATGTAAGTAAGATAATTTGAAAGATCTAGGAAGGTATTACGAACAAGGATCTGAATAGGATATTCCAATCAGTTTAAGAATTTTTTATATTGTTCTAATACTATTTGTTGCTCTTCACCATTTTTGAGATCAAGATTTATTCCATTGATTCTTAGGATAGATCTCAGTCCTCCGTCTTTCATAATAAGTGTATCATTTCTAATTTCTGAGATCGGTAACATGGTCTCTGTATTGAAGAGATTTTCATGTTTAGGTTTTTGTATTTTGTTTTTTTCTCACAAACCGAATGCCATCCGTCATTACAAAAAGATAAAAATTAGTTGGTTACTGTCGCATATATATCAAAGAAGAAGCTAGCGATAAACCATGATAATCACATGATAGCCAGTGCTATCCCCACACCGACAAGAATCTTTTTTGCTTTACCGACACCATCTTCACCTTTGGAAAAGAAGATGAGATAAAATGCGAAGAGTACCATTACTAATGATAAAAAACTTACCAATCCAAGTAATATATTCAATATCCATTTCACATAATCTGTTGCTGTAGAGGTCGTACCTCCTGGGTTATATGAAGTTCCACTGAGTCTAAAAAAATCAGTTAATCTTTTGAGTATACTCGTCGGAGCGTTAGTATCCGTTTTGATAAGATCTGTAGCTACATTCGTAGTCACTACTCCATCTGTTGTGGTAGCTTCTGCGTTAGGATCATATGTCTGTCCCTGAATATCATAAGGAAATCATGATTCCGTAGTAGAAAATTGCCCCACAGATACTGTGGGTAAAAAACTTACCACAGCCAAAGTTCCTCCTACAATAAAGAAGATATTTTTTATAATCTTTTGTTGCAACACTATAAGATATTTTTTCATGGTTTTTATGGTCAAACAATTAAAGCAAGTAACCAGAATATCGCGCTCACTATAAGTCGGCTTGCGCCAATTCCAGCAATAGCTATACCTGCATATTTTACTCCTGCAAGTCATTTTTTGTATTGCGTATCATCACCTGCTGCAGTCACAATCAAAAATCCATGATAGATGAGATACACCAGCGCGATCAGCGACAACATTCATAATGCATAATTAATAATATTTTTGATAACATCCATAGTTTTACCTTGTGCATTTTGATGACTAGATATTTTATCACTTACCACTCCTGATAATGCTCCTGTTCATGTAACCGGACTTACTATGTTATATGCTCCATCCCTCAATGGATCATTGATATTTTGTGTATTGAGTACTTGTTGATCGTTTTCGTTGAGAATATAATTTTGTGAATCAGGAACTATCATCTGTGCATATCAAACGACGAGCAGTGATGTATACATAATGATTCAACTGATAATAATTTTTTTCATATCGAACACTAGTGAAGATAAAAGGTGAAAGTAGGATTTTTTTTGCTTTTTCTCTACTACTTTCTCTACACTTCTATTTTATTCGTTTTTATACATTTTGCAAATTTTAACCTTGAAAAACACCTGCTATTGGATATATATGCCCATATATAGGTAAAATAGATTGACATTTTTACTTAATATTATAAATAATCGATGAAAAAAAACCTTTTCCTATTGTTTAGTATCTATTTCTTTGTTTTACAACCCTTGATTATCGGTGTTTTGCGATGACAAGCAAACTTTTTCTGGTTGGGTGCAATCAATCTGGTAGCAATTATTTTGATTGGCATGCTCTCTAGTACTGTAGAAGGTGAGAAAGAAAAGACTCATGACCATGAAAAAAAACCTGAAGTAGTCAAAGAAGCTAAGGTATCGCTTCATGATCATTTTCGTGCTACCGTCAAAGAACGTAATAAAAAGTCAGAATTGGTACTTCCTACTATTATCAGTGTATTGGTAGCAATTATCATTTTCTTTATGTTTCAATCCAATGGCACTGCTATAGAAGTTATAGCATTGTTTGCTATTGTCCTTGGATTTATCGTATTCCTTGGATTGACCTTTATGTTTAAACATCGCATCACCAAAAGTTTTTGGGCGTTGTTATGAACAAAATTATATCTGATTCTTTTGATCGTTAGTCTCGTATTTACAGCATATGATTACTATCAAGTACACAAAGATTTCAATGCAACCTTCCAAGATTATATTGCACAAAATTTCCTCGGAGAAGAAAGAATTCCGACTGATGGATATGTATTTACTGGTGAATGAACTGTATTGTGAACTGGATTATGAAGCACTACAGGAACACAAGAAGTCTCTTCAGATATCTTTACGTGAACACCAGTACATTCTGATGTACAAGAAACAACAGGAAAAGTTTTGTGAACTTCTGCTGAAGTAATTATTCCTAGTACAAATACAGCTGCTACAACTCTAGGAAATCAAAAACTTATGGACGCAGTCATCTATCTCTTGAAAAAATATGATATTCCTCTGATTACCAAACAAGATATTTCATTTACCTACGTGACATTTAAAAACCCTTACTACAATGAATGGAGAACAGCCTATGCAAGTAAACTTATCGGCAAATCAACAAATCCAAGCAAATATATCGTCTGTGAAAATTATATTGTGATGAAGTGAATATTAGAGAAATGGAATGTTCCATATACATCAGCAACTGTTTTGAGTAAATTCTGGGCTGAAGCAGTAAAGAGAAACGCTTTGAATGGATGTGTTAAAGGTAAGATTGTAACTGATAAAACATTATAAATTTAAATTTAAAACAACTAACATATGAAAGAAAAATATATGAAAGAATTAGATTTCTGTGTAGATTTATGGGAGAAAGAATGAGGTTGTATGTTTTGATGAGGAACAAAATGTAATCAATGTGCAACACCCTATCTATTACTGAAGCTACTTACGTGAGAGGTTTTACACTGAGATATGAAAAGACTAAGCAAAGAAGATTGGAAGCAAAAAATAGCTGACATAAAAAGCAAAATGTAATTTCTAAAAAACCGATCTACAATGGTCGGTTTTATTTATTTCTCAAAAACATCCCTATCTTGAAAATGTTTAAAGAAAGACTACTCTATTTATTATATCTTTTACTTGTTACGCTATAGTATGACAGTAAATGAAAATGTATTAGAAAAAAGCAAACAAACAAAAATAATAGCATCCAAGTTATTGGATGAAAACAATATTTTGAAAACTTTATCTCAAGTAGGCACACCCCTAATAATTGGAAGTTATGCTTTAGATATTATGGTTGATCCTGATATTGATATCGTTGTTCAAACCGATTTCCCAAAACAAAAAGCCAAAGAAGCTTTGAATATATTTATAGAAAAAGAAACTGTGCAAAAATATGAATTTGGGGATTTTGTAAAATTTCCGAGAAAGAATCGTCCAATATGATATATAGTGAATTTAAGGGTAGAATATGAGGATACCAAACGAGAGATAGAAATATGGTTCTTGGAAAATATTGATATATATAAAGAACAATTAGATACCTACAAAAGTAAGATTAATGAAGAGAATAGATTACAAATTCTCAATGCAAAACAGGAAAGAAATACACTGGGACAGACAAAGCATAATAGAAGCAGTATAAAAATATATGATGAAATATTGAATACAAACTAATAGATAGCATACAATTTAATGTTTATTTAAGGTATATCTATATAATAAATTTTCAATTTCTAATTTCTAATGTTTTAAAAACATGCAAAAAAACATACACTCCTATTTTGAAGATATACTCCACCATCTGAAAACGAAGTTTTTACGCTTTACGTTAAATTTTTCTGATCTTAAAACTTCTACGCAGATAAGTTTAAAATTCACGTTGTTTACTATGCTGCAAGTATTGCTGTTTAGCATATTAGCAAACGGTATTTTTTTCGAAAACTGGTATAATAAACAACAAGGACAAATTCCACCTCTCCCTGGTCCCATCATGATGCAGAAAATGGTTCTGGGAAAAAATAGGATGCCAGAAGCAGAAATATTTGATATCGATAGTCCGGAATGAGCGACGCTCGAAGCATCACATTGGATAAAATGAATCGCAAAAATAGATGATATGTATTTTATGTATAAAAAAGTTTGAAATGAATTACTGGTTACTAATGTCACCCAGCATGTAGTTGTACAAAAAAATCTCATCTGGATTAGCATCTATTTGATGATTATTTTCTGAGTTATCGCCTATACACTTTCTCGTTTCTTTGTAAGAACCTCATTAAAAAAACTTACACAATTACTCTGATTTCTTGATCACGTACATATCGACAACTTAAATGAAAAAATCGAGATCTCTGGACATCCCTATGATGAAATCAATAGAGTCAGTAAAAAATTTAATGAAGTCTTGGAAAAAATTCACAAACAGACGTTGAGTCTCAAAGACTTTGTCACGAATGCTTCGCATGAATTGAAAACACCACTGATGAGTATGAGTACGGAAATAGATTATACGAATAAAACTCACCAATATGAAACAGGACTTATAAATCTCAAACAGCAAGTAAAATGAATGAATGCACTCCTGGAGACACTTGTGACTATCAGTAAATTAGAAGCATTGGAAATATTGAAAACAGAATCAATAGATATGAGTACAAGTACAGAAACTATTATGAATGATGTACAAAAAATCTATCAAACAAAAAATATTACGCTGACACATCATATAGCGAAACATATTTCCAAAAATATACACAAAGAAAGTCGGAATATTATTGTAAAAAATATTTTGGAAAATGCATATAAATTCACTCCAGCATGATGAACGATAGATATCAGTTTGGATGCCAAAAAATTTGTGATCAAAGATAGCGGAAAATGAATATCACCAAGCGATCTCGAACATATCCGAGAAAGGTTTTGGCAGGCTGATCGTAGCAAAACCGATACGAAGAGCTTTTGATTGTGATTATATTTGACAAAACTGCTCGTAGACAAACATGGATGGAAAATAGGAATGAGTAGTAAAGTAAATAAAGGAACGACGTGTACAATTAGCTTTTAAAATAACGTACCCTCTTTATTTTAAAGAGGGAGGTATCCTTTAGGATGGGAGATTTTACTTTAAATCCTCCACCCTGCGGGTCCCCCTCCTTTCAAAAAAAGGAGATATATCTTATAGTATAATTTTAAATTATAAATCATCGTATGAAAATACTCATTGTCGAAGACAATAAAACTATCGGGAATAATATCAAAAAATATCTCGAGCTTGAACACAATGAAGTTGTGCGAGCTGAAAATGGCTTGTATGCTTTGGAAATTATGAAACATCATCAATTTGATGTCATTATTTTGGATATCATGCTTCCCTGAATGGATGGAATAGAACTTTGTAAAAACATTAGAAAAAAGAATCCAACAACACCTATTCTTATGACGACTGCCAAAGGAGAACTCGATGACAAATTGGAATGATTTGCCTGTGGAGCTGATGATTATATCGTAAAACCCTTTGATTTGAAAGAACTTGATGCAAGAATTAGTGCAGTTGTAAGGAGAGTTCCCACGAGAGATATTTTGGAACATAAAACTATTCGTCTCGATAGAAGTCAGAAAAAAGTCTTCAAAAATGGAAAAGAAATCAAGACAACCTTGAAAGAATTTCAGATATTAGAATATCTTTTGGAAAGAGAAGGCAGAACTATTTCTAGAACAGAAATCATAGAAGAGGTTCGAGGCAATGATCAGATTTTTGAAGAAGATGCAAAACTCGACGTCTATATTTCCAATCTCAGAAAAAAATTGGGTAAGACAATAATAGAGACAATCAAAGGCTTCGGCTATCAAATCCCACATTAAATTTCATTTAAGGTAATCTTTAGTTTTCTTTAAGGTCAGTATGTATACTGAGGGCGTCATCTAGAAATAGACAGACGCCTTTTACATCGACTGATTTTGAAACCATAAATCACTTCATCAAATATTTGTGCTTTATGTGTCAAAAATCGCCGATATAAATTCGACGGCATGAAAATATTTAAAACATTTTATATTTTTATTTCGTCTCTTTTACATTCTTATACATAATGACATGAAAACAAAATTTATCGTAGCGAGTAGCCTTGGGTTACTTGGAATCACAAGTATGATCGTATGAGCCACAACATTTGCTGCAAACACCGGTACGGATAAAATCGGCATAGGACATACTTCATGAGCAAAAATGATGGGTAATCGTGGTGGTATGATGAAATTATTTACCAACACCGGAGATGCAGAAGCATTTAAAACAGCAGTAGAAAACGCAATTACGAACAAAGACTTTGCAGCATTCACCGCGGTACATGTAAAATATGGTATCACTATGAATATCACGCAAGATCAATTTAATGAAATTATTGCAGTCAAAACTGAAATGGATGCTGTACATAAAAAGATAACTGCTGCACTCAAAGCTGGTGATTACCCTGCATGGAAAGCACTCAATAAAGACACACCGATTTTGACCAAAATCGATACGGAAGCTAAATTTAAAAAACTCGCAGAAATGGAAACGTATAGAGAAAAAATTGATACTATCAGTACAGATCTCTGAATCGGTGAACTCAAGGGTGAAGATGAACATTGAGATAAATTGTGAATGTGGTTTGATATGTGAAAATGAATGGAAAAATGATTGGGTATAAAAAAGGGAACCGGACACCATAAATGACTTGGAGTATACACATGAAATGCCAATTAACATTGCCAGCTACATTACTGGACATATATCTCGACGGACTACACCCGTCGCTCTCTGCCGGCACCCGTCGGCAGAACAAAAAAACCTGGACTGCATGGCCAGGTTTTTTTTATATCGTAGCACCCGGGTGTAGGTAATACACTCGGGTGCTTACAAAATTACATAAACATTCTTTGTAAATCTTCGTCTTTGATCATCGTCTGATTTCGTGTTGGCTCGAAAGTAATTTCTATAGTAACTAACATGCCAGGGACAACTTCAAGGACGGCATTGGTTACCATCTCTTTAAGCATATCTGCCATAGGACAGAAGGGCGTTGTGAATGTCATAAGGATGTTTACTTTTTTTTCTTTAGGCAAAAAATCGACGTTGTAAATCAGTCATAAAGTATAGATATCAATCATAGGAAATTCAGGGTCATAGACGGTCTTGAGTTTTTCCTCGATATCGTGAACTGTTTTAGATATGTGGGAATTCATTGGTTGCTTTCTTTTGCTCAGAAAATAAAACTACTTGAAGGATAATAAATCCTACGAGAAGAATGATTCAGAGAAATTTACTTCGATATCATAAGAGGAGAAATAATGCGTTAATAAGTACATAAATCCCGAATAACAGTGAAAGTTTATAACTATCTTTTACTAAACGCTCTTGCGCAACTTCACGAAAAAATTTTTGCAAACCGAGAAATACATAAAAACTTGCTCCTCGCGCTGCGATAAACAATCAAAGCATACCGAGTCCTATACCTATGATCGGATCTTCATATACATTGATGGATGTATAGGTGATAATCATAATAAGGACACCGAGTACAAATTTTATAAGTGATGCTATGTGATATAAATACATACTATGAAATGAATTTTAAATTTTAATTTTCTAATTTCTAAACTTTTGTTTTTTTAGTTTTCAACATTTACCTCATCTGCTGTATTCGTCGTATCAGTTCCATCTGTTGCTTCACTATCATTTTCTGTACATGATGGGATGTAGAATCCATTATTTCCAAGTTCATATGATTTGTAATATATTTTTTCTCGGATACCTGATCCAAAAGGAATCACTGCGTATCCAATCATAGGAGGAATCAACATAAACAAATAAATCTTTTGTTGTACTGCTGCAGATCCAGATGATTTGTAAATCAATGCGTATGCAAGGAATGCTAATGCAAAACCTAATACGTTCCCCATAAATGATGATGCACTATAGTTTGGATTGGCTGAAAATTCTATCTGAGCAGCTGATGTGAATACGGAGAATAGGATATGAAATCCTAATACAAGAAACAAAATATCTATCTGACTTGCAAACACAATATAGATAGGAGCAAGGAAGAAAAAAAGAATTCCGTTGGTCAAAAACAAGAGACCAAACATTTTGCCTGTGTTGTAATATTTTCTATTGTAAAATAAACTATATATTCCACCGACAGCGATATTTCCTATAAAGGTACTAAGGAATCCGATAAAGAGCAATACCAACGATAAGAGTGGATTGACTACAGCACCAGCTTGTGCACCGAAAGCACTCGTAAACATCCCTCCCATAAATGAAAGAATCACGAAAAGTAATGCAGCTATAACTCCTCCGATAAGGATACCGATAAGCACTTTACCTACCAATTGCCATCCTGTGAGGTTACTTGGTTCGTTAAAGAAATCTGATTGAGATGCCATGAGACTACGTAATAAAAACTAAAAGATTATTTTTGCATTTCATATTTTTTAGTTGATGCATGTTATCGTACCTATACTTTTGATGAAGCTCTTGATATCTTTTGGATCAGCACTTGCTAATGAAATGATATATAATGATTCATCATCAGTAAGAAAATACTGTCCATCATAGAGCGTTTGATTATCCAATTGATAGGAAAATGCGGTTATATATCAAGAATATTGTAGATCATCACATATTACTTTTTTGGATGTGTTGTCTGTAGATGTATATTTCAATAATTTTATTTGGAGTTTTTTGGTGTTTGATTCGACAAGTGTTTTCATGTCTGTTCATGATTGAATCGATGTTTTGATAATCACTACGGAGTTGATAAATCCTGTATATCCTGTCCCCACTATTTGTTGAAGTTCTGCGAGTGGTTTCATTCCATCAATTGCAGTGGTTAATGGTAATGCCTTATATTGTTTATTATTGTCATATATTTTTATTGTGAAATTATCAAACGTCAGAGGAAATGTAGTTTTGGAGCCACACCCTCAAAGTATAATCAACGTAGATAGTAAAATCAGAGAATATCGTTTCATAGAATTTTTTAGAAGGATAGAAGATTAGAAGATTAGAAGATTAGAAGATTAGATGCTTAGACTTTTAGATGCTTAGAAGACTAAAGAGATCTAAACGCCTACTGGTCTAATTGTCTTTTTAAATAAATATATAGGTAATAGCCAAGAGCACACCTAATATAACTCCAAAGATAAATGATCTGACATAAATTTTATTTTTATGTGGATGATCTTCTTCATATCCAAGTTGGATGCGCGCAATGATATATCCAAACATCGTTCCACAAAATACCAAATATCCCGGCATCAACATTTGTTTGATGAAAACTTCGTATTCTGGACCGAAAATTACACCTCCTCTCAGAAGAAAAAGTCCGACAACTATCGTAAGAAAAAAGAAAATTCACTTAATGATTTCGAATAACGTATTCATGTGGTATAGCTAATTGGCTAAATAGTTTTCATTATACGACGAATTATTTTCAGATATTCTGTATTTTTTGGATAATTTGTTCCATAAGACCAATATCTTCTTCAGTAAGTTTAGTTTCATCTCCTGATTGTGTTTTTCTCTCTTCAATAAGTGCTTTTGCTTCAGCAGTTACACCAGTATTTACATGTATTCATTCACTACCAGCAACCGTAGGTACTGTTCATGAATCAAATTCTCCTGTAAATTCTTCCATAGCTGATGATGGAACAACTACACCGGTAAGTTCTAGTCATGTACTTTCTATTCATGTCATAACCGCACCTGTAGAAAGTTCTGGTATTGTAGGCGCTTGAAGTGTACATCCCGTGATACTAGCAGTAGCTACTACCAACCCTAGCATGTATAATTTTTTCATGTTTTTGTTTAAAATCTAAAAAATCACCAGAATAGTAGTGGTTTCAGGGCAAAAATCAACTATTTTTGAACAAATGAAAGATGAATGAGGAAGGATGAATAATGATTGAATTGTAAACTTACAAACTATTGTTATATAACGATAGTTCATATAAAACAGCTCCAACATTATTCACTATCATATCCTCCTTTAAAAAACATATTTCTTATTTTTTGATTGAAGGATATGTAGTTGCCAAAACGAATAAATATTCGATTGGCAAACTAAAACTTTTAATTATTCATTAGTTTTTTTATGTTCCTCGCAGTCGATAAACCAGCACGAATTACGAGTTTTGATGTGATCCGCATCTTCAGACGTCATTGGCCGAAGCAGAAAATGTGACATAGTGGAACACTTGATCCTATGGCTACGGGACTGATGATTCTCGCACTCGATAAAGATACAAAAAAACTCACAGAATTAATCTGACTGGACAAATCCTATATCGCTACCATTGATTTTTCTAAATTGACGGACACGCGAGATATGGAAATACGGGAAAGAATTCAGAATTTTGAATGCAGAATTCAGAATTGAAAAGTTGTAGGTCTGGAAATGGAACATGGTACGATAGAAGCGCCAAGCCTGGGAGAGATTCAAAGAAAATTAGATAAACTTATCCCTGAATATGAGTTACCACTCCCCGCTTTTAGTGCAAAAAAAATCGCGTGAAAAAAATCTTACGATGATGCAAGAGCAGGAACTATTAGGGAAGAAAATAAAGTGATGAAAGTTCAGAAATATGAAATTTTGAGTTATGATTTTCCTGTTCTCCAACTGAAACTCGATGTCGGTTCTGGGACCTATATCAGATCTATCGCCTATCGACTTGGTAAAGAATTATGAATGGGAGGAACGCTTATCCAACTGAGAAGAACAAGCATTGGTACCTACGATATCGATCAGCTTCCCAACTGGGAAGAATTACACAATACCTACAAAGAAAAAACAGAAACTATCAGATATGCTCAGTTATAAAATATCATTGACATTTTTTATTAAATCAGTATACATTTGTTTTAAATTCCCCATGCAAGAGATGAAACTTTCGGTTGATGCGTTCAATCAAGTCATTAGAAAATGCCGATGTAAAGAGACTTCTGCAGACCCTGAAGGACGATCGCAAGATAATCCATCGCATATGCATTGCTTCACAACAGCTGTCCTGCTTTTTGAGACACTATGATTTCCTGCGTATAGAGAAAGATTAGTCTTTGATACAGGAGAAACAGCACCGCATTGCTACAATAAGGATCATGCCGGAAATGAAATCCGCGCATGCGAAGAGCAAGTCGAAAAATATGTAGTAAAAAAAAGAGAGAAACAAGCACTGCTTACCAAAGACCATATAGAATTCGTTTTTTGTATGAGTCCCGCTATTAGACAAAAACATGAAATCCTAAAACAAAGATTTGAGAAAGAAATAAAAACAGCAATGGCTTAGTTTTTTATTTTTTGTTAATATGTATGAAAGAAGATACCATAACCGATGAAGTAACTCAAGAACTTGATAAACTATTGGAAGATAGTGAATGATTACCCAATGAAAAAGAATATATTATAGACTATATCCAAAATCCTTATGGAGTTCAGTGTACTGCTAAATATTAATGTTTTTATTCCTCATATATTATTATGCTTAAATCCTACGCTTTTGATGTTGATTACAACCTCGTATATACCGATGATACTATATGGATCGATGTTTTGGAAAATGGGAAATGGATACCCAAAGAAATTTCTCAAAAACAATATGAAGAAGTAGCATCACAACTCAAAACATGAGAAACTATGAGATATCTCAACAACGATATGGAGCAATCTATGAAAAACTTCAGAGGTGCTGGAAAATATGAAAAGACTCTATTTGATGCGTTGTCCAAAGAAAATAATACAGGTAAATGACCAAGTCGAAATAAATTTATAGAAGCCAATACATATGCTAGCCCTATTGCTATCATTACTGCGCGCTGACATCCTGTGGAAGATTTGAGAGAAACTCATAGAAAAATTATTTTGGATGAACTCAGTTCAGGACAACAAGAAGATTTATTGACGAGTATGCAAGAGCGTCTTTGAGACCACAAACAGAGCGATGAATTTTATATAAACACCTATCTCAATAATAATTTTTATGCACCTTGTTCTGATGAACAATTTTTGGCAACTATAGAAAAAAACTTATCAGATAGAATGCCGGACAGAAAAAATGCTGCTTTTGAAGCGTTTGTTATCCATGCAAAAAAAGTTTTTGAACATTATTACTGAGCCAATTTTATGGCAACTAGAAAAATGCGTATAGGATTTAGTGATGATACCTCTAGTAATATTGAATGACTCCATCATTATATTCGTACAGACAAAACAGGTCTTATGCGAAAATATCCTGAGGTATTATTCAGAATGTATGATACAGGCGGTGACATGAGAGTTAAACCTACAAAATTTAGTTACACAAATACTGAAGAAAAATAATTATTTTTTCTTATACACTACAAAATCCATTTCATCTGTTTTTTCTCTTTCTATCTCAGTAAATTCGTTTTCAAATTCAGGGAAGCTTGTGTCTCATTCATAAGCTTTTTTAATTTCCGTCAAATAAATGACATCCGCCATCGGAAGAAATTGACGATAAATACTGGCTCATCCGATAATAAAAATCTGATCAATATGTTCTGTATTGAGTTGTTTCATCATATTTTCGATACTATCATATATTTCCAACCCTTCGACTGGTTGTTTGGAGAGAATGATATTTCTCCTATTGGGAAGCTCTCTTCCTATTGAAAGAAATGTGTTGTATCCCATCACAACAATATGTCCGCTCGTGACTTTTTTGAAATGCTGTAAGTCCGCAGAATAATGTCGAGGAAGCTGATTTTTGTTTCCGACAATCCTATTTGAAGCCATCGCGGCGATCATGTTTATAAGCATACTAACAACTTAATGGATTAAAGAATTGTTAAATTGATATGTATTCAGTTTATTTTTTCAATGAATTAAATGACAGAAAACAAATGTAATCTTGTTGAATTTTCCTGCTGAAAAGTCCGCTCTGATTGTCTAGTGAGGAAAAATGAAATGGCGGATCATTTTTCCTAGAGTTTTTGCTTACTTTTGGGGCAATGCCAAAAGTAAGCCCAGCGGAGCGTTTAAAAAATAATCTATAAAAAACTTCGGTTGCTTTTTTGCCTTGCTTCTGTATATTTCAATACACATTTTATACCGTTATTTTTACTATTCTATGACTATATCAACACAGGCACTTCTCAAGAAGTACGAAGACATCATCAAAGAAGAAGTAAACGTAAAACACGTTGAAGAACTCGATGATTCGTTGAAAATACAGAAGACGTTCAAACCTATTGGATCTCAGCTTTCTGCGAAATTTGGGAAAGACACAGGGAAGATTATCCAGTATGGAAAACAAGGAAATATCAAGGATGCCGGTGACGGGAAAATGATTATTTTTGATAATGATGGCAATGAATGGACACTCGAAAGTGGTGAATACGAGATCGCATATGAAGGTTTAGAAGGAGATACTACGGCAGTCGATCAGAATATTATAGCGAAATTGGATCTTGAACTTACGCCTGAACTTCAGAGAGAATGAGTTGCTCGTGAAATATCTAGATTTTTGAACCAGATGAGAAAAGACGCTGATTATAGCGTAGATACAAAAGTCGTAATGTTGTACGCTACCACAGATGAAAACTTAGCGAATATTGTAAAAGAATTTAAAGACTTTTTTAAACATGAAGCATTAATCTCTGACATACAATCAACAGAAACCCCTGAATGAGAAATCGTCGCATTATTTACTAGCAACGAATCTACTATCAACTTTTCTTTAAAAAAATAATTATTTAATTACCGAATTACGGACTTCGAATTACGAATTTAAAACAATAAAAAAAATCCGCAATGCGCAATTCGCAATATTTTAAATCTTTTAATCTCTTTGTTTAGAAATATGCAGTGTTTTGACTATGCACTTAAATATATTTACCGTTATCCAAAGACTGAAAAAGAGTTGAAGATTCAGCTGTATACGAAATGATATAATACCAAAGATATCGAGCGAGCGATAGTAGAACTTAAGAAAAAAAATTATGTAAACGACGAAATGTTCGCAGAAAGTTATATCAGAAGTGAAGTCGTAAACAAAGGAAAACCAGCGATTAGAATCATCCAAAAATTATATCATAAATGAGTTCCCCAAGAAATCGTCAGAGATATTTTGAAAAAATATGAGAATGAAATGGGTGAAGGTATCCATGATAAAATCAGAAAAGAAATTGCAGCATACAAGAAAAAAGAGGTAGATGGATTTGATATCATCCAGAAATTAATGAGAAAATGATATAAATTAGATGACATAAAACGTGTCATTGAAAATAAATAATTAGATAATTTTTCAATTGCGAATTTCGAATTACGAATTACATAAAAATCCGCAATCCGTTAATCCGTAATCCTTTAATCGGTTAATTTTAATTTATAAGTAATAAAGTAATGGGAAGATGGCATAGTATCGCAGCGAGAAAAGCATCAGGAGATGCGAAGAAATCACAAGCGTATGCAAAAGTGTGAAAAATCATCCAAATAGCTGCTAGAAAAGGAGCGGATCCAAAAATGAATCCGTCACTCGAACTCGCACTCAGCAAAGCAAAACAATATAATCTTCCGAGAGAAGTTGTAGAAAAAGCAATTTTGAAATGATCTGGTCAGCTTGAAGGAGAAAATCTCGAGGAAATATTCTACGAAGGATATGGTCCAGAAGGCGTAGCATTACTTATCAAAGCATTGACGCCCAATACTAATAGAAGTGCTATGAGTGTAAAACAAATCATGTATAAATATGGTTGAGTACTCGGGGCTATCGGTTCTGTAGCTTGGCAGTTTAAAGAACAAGGCGTTATCGTCATCGATGGTATCAGTGAAACGGTTCAAGAAAAATGAAAGACTAGTGAAAAAGTTCATCCATTGAATACAGATGAACTCGAAGAACGTGCTATGGAGCTTCCTATCGCTGATATTGAAATAGATGAAAAGATTGTCGTAATCTATGTCGACAAGACAAATTTTTCTCTTGTACAAAAAGCCCTCGAAGCATTCAATTATCATATGGTCGAATCAGATATTCAATTCATTCCTGAAAATACGGTCAAGCTTGATGAAGAAAACACGAACAAACTCTATACCCTCCTCGACGCATTAGACGACGATGAAGATGTAGATCATGTGCGACACAACCTTTGAAACTAGTGAATAACTAAAAGCTAAAAGTGATGGAATTGTATACTTATAAACTATAGTAATCATGCAATAGTTCATAACAAAACACAAATCATTCATTTTTCACTTTTCACTATTCACTTTTCACTATTTTTTATTTACACAGTCCTGAATCAGAAAGCATTCTATAAAGCTCAAACAGCTTTATAGTTTTTTTATAATTACTCAATGTTGGGAAATCTTTATCGAGTTGTTCGATAAGTGTTTTAAGTTCTCGAAGATTATCTCCATAACTCTTATCTATTTTGTTGACGTCAGAAAGTTTCATAATCGCACTTTGAATCATAGTGAGTCCATCTTGTGGTGTGAGTGGTTTCTTCTCACCCAAACATTTACTACCAAGCGCTTGAGCGATTTGATCTACTTCTTGTGCGCTCGCACTTCTTCCATAGACAACGATAGTAACTTTTCCTTGATACTTACTATTGGCAGCATCGGAGATTGTTGGTGATTTTATTTTGTCGAATTCGAATGATTGGATCGAGAAGATTGGTGGTAATTGCAACATAAATCTCTTGAGATTTTCTGCGCCGTTGGTACCAAAATCAGTTCCTAAAAGATATCCAAATGTCGGAATATTTCTGTATCTTTCTCTAAACTTATAATAACATATTTCATCAGTTTCGTTGTTGCATGAGATAATACTCTTAATGGTCTTGTCGATAATATTGTCATCGATAAGTGTATTTTTACCACCATTGAAAATCCAATTATATAAATTATATCAAATCATTTTATCCTGATCTATTGTTTGCCCTGATCAGAATGTGGTCGCATACGTACTTTCCAACGCTTTGATTTCTGTCGCCTTTCCTTTTTTGATTTCTCCTCGAAGATAATAAAAGAATTCATTGATGAGAGAAATATTTTCTTTATTGGATGTCATAGAAAGTTTGTCTGCAAGAAGAAGGAATGCACGTTTAGAATTTGCTACAAAGGAAACCGTTATCGGCATATTGAAAAATCCTTTATCATCTTCTACAAAGTCCCCTATTTTCATATCAAGTATATCGTTTGATTCGTTATTGTCTCAAAGGTTTTTGAAGAAGTCTCCTCGCTTTTGGAGTAAGGTAATGTCATTGAATGGATTCTTTTCGAGAAATTTTATTCAGATTAAATTGATATCAATTTTGTCGGTATAATTTTCTTTCCGTACATTGAGTGAAGGCAGATAGAGGTATTTGAGTAAGTAGGTATATGGTATTTGAAGTGATGAAAGATAGTCTGTATACTTACTTATTTCTCATTCAGTAGTTTTGTTTTCTTGGAGCAAATCTTTGATTGTGTCTGAATTTTTGAGAATATTTTGTGTAATAGAATCTGATTCTAGCGTACGTGTATCGTAACTCGATAAATTATTCAGTTGAGATGATTTTGCATTGAGCGAGGTAATATCACTATACAGTTGGATACCAAAAAATATCGCTAAAGCAGAGGTTGTGATAGCTATAATCAACATTATTTTACTATTATTTTTATTATCTTTGAAAAAATTATAGACTCAAGTTAGATATTTTTTTATTACATCAAGAAAAGATGTAATCTTCTGGAGATCTATCTTCAACACCTTTTTTTGTGGCGCTTGGTCCATCATATTCGTCCTATGGCGAAGAAGTAAAAATTGGGTCTATATAATCGCTAATCTCTCTTTCTGATCATTTCTGGATGGGGAGAATAAAATCCATTGTCGAATTATTGACGTTGAAGACTGAACTTCCTATCTTGATAACCTTTGGAGATATTTTGATTGATTTAGCGTCGATATTTTCTGAGACAACGAATACACTTTGTTTGATAAGATTTAATAAATTACTCAGAATGAATATATGTGGGTTGATGATTCCTTTCTTGATCAATGCGACCTCGTCTTGTTTGAAGGTATTTACATCGACGGTGAAGCTGATTTGTTTTTGTGTCGGATCGTATTTTTTGAATGTGATAGAGAAACTTGGTAAATCTGTCTGCTCTAATTTGGTATCTACATAATACATCATCTTCTTGAAAAAATTCGTATCCGGTGGTGTTTTTTCTTTGTCTACGAGTGCATAATATCTATCGAAATCGCCGACCATATTACAATCATAATCGATCTCATAGGGATTGAGATAACAGTTATTGAGATAAACGAGAATATCTTTTTCTCCTCTATCTGCAAATGTATTCATTTCTGTCTGAACAGTCGCTGGTGGCAATTTGAGCGCATTAGCCAAGCTAGAAACGAAAGTATCTAAATAACTAAAGACTTTGATTGCACTACTGAATTTAATGATCTCGAGCGAAAGCAAATATTTTTTGATAGATGTAGAATACTCTTGGTTTTCTAGCATGGTATACAACTCCTGTGAAAAAAATCCGTACTTGGAAATATCTTCTTTGAGTGTTGTCAGCTTTTGATTATTGTTTATAAATATATTGGAAAACCCATTAAGTGCCAACTGAAGGATATCTTTTTTCTGAATATAACTCAGTGTCTTTTCATTGATCACTTTATCTACATTTGTTTCTTCTCCACTGCCTACAATCGATAATGATGTGTATTGTTGATAATTACTGAGGTTCAATGCTTTATCGAGAAATGTTTGTCATTGTTTATATGTATCTATGTAGGTCTGATAGGTTGTACTAGGGATTGCTTGCGAAGCGTAATAAATATAACTTGTATATAAACGTAAAACTACTGATGTAATACCCGTGACCAAAATAACAAAAAATGATATCAAAAACAATTTTCGATACTGATTATGATATTTCGATTTATTCCCACTCATCAGGCCACTATCACCCAACGACACATTATTTGCTTTCGTTTCGCTTGGTTGGAGTATCGTCCCAAGATTGAGATTTTCTAATTTCACTTCCTCTTTCGGTGCCTTTGTTCATTCTTCTTTATTCGCTTCAGAGATAAGGTTGGGAGCGGTTGGTTGTATTTCTAAATCATTGAGTTTTAAATTCGATAATCATGAAAAATCTGATCCAGATGAACCTGGAGTATTGATGTTTGGTGTGGTTGTGTTTTCGTTTTGTTTCTCTTCTGTCATTGAGACTATTTGAATAAAATCTCGTAGTTATAGTATAACCACAATGGACTGAAAAACCAAAAAAATAGCCCTCTTGAGCTATTTTGAATTGACAAATTCAGTAAAAATGACGTGTTTTTTAGTATAGCACCCGGGTGCAATCATTAACAAAACAAGTAATTAAGCTAAATACCATAGATTTCCACCCGGGTGCGAATAAAAAAAACTAAAAAAAACCGGGACGAATAACGTCCCGATACAATGTTGTATTATACAAAATAAGTTTCTGTTTTTTCTGTGATATTCATTCCAGATCCTGTTTCAACATTATAGACTTGCGCTTGTTGGTAACAAATTTCTACTGCTACTACATCTTCAGGAACAAGTTGATTTTGCCAATCACGTTCATCATAGATATTGATGGATTGAATATGAAATGTACCTAATATTTGGGCATCATCACTAATATCCAGGAATAGATTTACTATAACTTCACCAGATTTATCTATTTCAGCAAAGCCATAAACTTCCTTAAGTTTTTTTTCTACATACTCCAAACATTCTTCTTTAGGAATACCATGTAACATTATTGGTAATGCCATCATACGTTCAACACATTGAAAGAAGAATTGTCTGGCTAAATCATCTGCCTTGCTAGCAATTTTTTTTTCTAATGGTTGTATTAAGAGATATTTGAATATATGCATCTTTAAACCCACAAATATCCACCATCCAATACTAACTACCACGATTCCCCAGAGTGATAAGATACTCTCATTTACTATCCGCGATAGAGAAAACCCGTGAAACACTAGAAGTAAAAATACAACTACAATAATGGATAATATAATTACCACAATCTTGGAATTGGCTAATGATTCACGATCACTAGCAGTAGAACTAAGAATTTCAGATTTCAAGTCATTAATTTTTTTCATACCTTATTATTTTGTTTTTATATTTATAATTTTTTTATTACCTATTTTTTATATATATTTCTTTGTAAATGTCAAGTATATGTAAAAATTAAGAAAAATCCCATTTTTTGGGGAATTCTTGGCTTAAAAATTATATTATCCTCTGAGTTTATAATAAAGCTTAAACACCCAATAAAAAAATCTATTCATCACAATATCATAACTTCCATACAACTCACTCTTGCTACCACCAAGCGATTCTTTGAATGTACTGACGCTTGTAAGCGGATGTTTATCGAAGCCTGTAGGTGCTCATCCACCCGTATCTACGGTTGTGAATCCATTGTCTCTCGCTCGTCCAAAGAGTTTAAATTTCAAAAAATGTTGTACTCCTATGTTACTAAATGTTCTATCGAAAAATCCATACGGACAGTAGATAAATTTTTCGTCAAATAAACAAATCGTTCCTGCAATCATTTCGCCGTCGAGAAAAGCCCCTATCAACATTCACTTTCCTGTAGAAATATATTTGAGTAGTCATTCATATTGCGATGTTGAGATGGTATTGAACCCCTTGCTGTCTGCGGTTTTTTGTCGTTTGGCAAAAAATTTTTCGTAGTCTTTTTTATCGACGATGCGATACTGCATTCCTCCCGCGATAGATTTTTTGATGCGTTTTCTACAACTTTCATTCATATCTTTGAGAAGTTCTTCGTCAGATTTTGTGGTGTCGTAGGTAATTCACGCAGTCGGCATATTCTCTCTAAATGCAGGTGTAATGTTATAATCTAGCTGCAATCTTTTTTGTAATCCAAGCCTAAACGCTTTCATATCTTCTTTAAATTCATTGCATTTGTGTCGACTATTTTCGAAGGTAACGATGTCATTGATGATTCCCAATTGAAAGAAAAAGCATTTTCCTCTGAACCTTTTTCTCAGCTTGGCGAGCTCTTTTTGGACATATTCCTTGTTGTCGGGAAGCTCGATTCCCATGATCTGATATCGTCTCGTAGTGAATGGTCAGATTTTCTTTTCTTTGATAGAACCGAAATATTCTTTCCCAAAAAGCTCTACGGTAAACATCGGTTTACGATAGATCTCATGCTGGATATCCTTTCGAAGTTTGGATTGGTAAAGATTGTACATCACCACCTAGCAGATAAAAATTATTCTACAGTTATGTTTATTTCTCCTGTTTGAAAACTAACTTTTACGGCTCTCGTTCCTGACATGATATCGTCAGCAAATAGTGAAAGATCATTTTTGGAAGTAACTATAAGATGAGCTAATTCTGTTCATAATCATAATTGTTTTTCTGTCTTATATCCACGTACTTTTTCTATAACGGTAAGTAATTCTTCTACTGCAGAATTGATTGTTGTCAGATCCTGCGTGATAGGAAATACGTCATTGTTTGGAAAAGATAAGGTATGAATAGATTCAGATATGTTATTGTTTTTATAATATGTTTGATATAACTCTTCCGTGATAAATGGTAGGTATGGTGCGATTAATTTAATGATAGCAGCGAATGTATGATAGAGCGCAAATTGAGCGGAAAGTTTTTGTTTATTTCCGTCTGCATATTTTTCTGGTTTGTAGATTTTTTCTTTGACGATCTCTAAATAATTGTCACAGAAATCGTGTCGGAAAAATTTTTCGAACTCAAGTTTTGCCTGACCATATTCGTAACCATTGAGATGTTCAGTCATTATTTTTGATGTTGTATTTATCTGATTGAGGATTCGCAGATCGATAGGATACAAATCTTTTTCATCCATTGTCGTCTTTTGATCAAAGTCTGATAAATTCATGAAGACAAAATTTGCTGCATTTCGCAACTTAGTAATTAATTTTTGTCCAATCTTAAATTCATTTTCATCGAACATAATATCTTTACCCAATTGTCCTCCAGAAGCCCGATATCTCACGGCATCAGCTCATCGCGTAGCGATTACTTGTTCGGGATCAAATTTTGCATTACCTTTGGATTTTGAAAATTTTTCCCCTTTTTCTGCGAGACAAAATCCTGACATCATCACATCACGAAATGCAACTTCTCCTGTCGCAAAATGACTTTGTAATGTAGTATAGAGTAACCATGTACGGATAATATCATGCGCCTGTGGTCTCAAATCCATAGGTAAAATTTTCTGTATATATCCATCTCTTTCGAGATATTTTTGATTGATTTGAGGAGTCAATCATGAAGTGAACCATGTATCAAGAACCAATGTTTCTCCTCTTACCTGCTCAGCAGTATAGCCATCAGGCAATTCAGATGTCGGATCAATTGGCCCTCTTGCCAATTGCTCTACGCTTGGTAAAATTATTTCATCATTTGAAATATTGTATCGTACAGGAATAGGTATTCCGTATTTTCTACTACGAGAAATATTTCGATCTCGTTGAAGATTTTCTATCCAATCATTTGATCTTTTTTTCATAAATGCTGGATGCCATTGCATCTTATCGTTTTGTGCGAGTAACAATTCTTTTTTATCGAGTAAGTTTACAAACCACTGTTTGATTGGGATAATCTCCACTGGCACCTTTCCTCTTTCGGAAATCTGTTTTGATTGCGTGATAGGATCTCTCTTTACTACAATATCTCCTTTTGATGCAAAAATTTCCATAATCTTTTCTCTCGCTTCACTTATCTTCATACCATCGATTTCTGACACTCATGAATTTTGTATTTTACCATATCTATCGATGATAATTTTTTCTCATAAAGCATATTTTTTAATCCAAAATACATCTGTCTCATCACCATAACTACAACACATCACGACTCCGGTTCATTTATCCATTTTTACTTTATCATCAGTAAGAATCGGAACTTTGACACCTATTGGCGTAGTGATTGTTTGACCAACATATGTTGTGAATCTTTCATCATCAGGATGGACAAACACTGCTAAACACGCTGGAAGCAATTCAGGTCTTGTAGTTGCAATTATTAATTTATTTCCGTCTTCTAGTGTGAAATTTAAATAGTTGAAAAAATCATTGAATTCTTGTTCTTCTGTCTCAGCTTGTGCTACCGTAGTTTGCATTTTTGTGCATCGCAATGCAGGAAATTCTTTGAAGACGACGTGTCATTCACGATATAATTTTACGAATGTAGATTGAGCGATTTGTTGAACTTCAGGAGAAATCGTTGTATATGTCCTATTTCGATCAATAGAAAGTCCTAATGATTTTCGAAGGTCAGAATATATTACTTTGTATTTATCTACAACATCTAGACACTTCGCTATGAAGTCTTTACGCTCCACGTCTTTGATATTGATACCAAGTTCTTTCTCTACCAATAGTTCTGTTGGAATTCCGTTGTTGTCATATCCCATAGGATAGAAGACATTGTATCCAGACATCCTCTTGAATCTCGCGATAATTTCCGCTTGAGTATAGGAAAAAATATGTCCGATATGGATTTTTCCCGAGACAGTTGGTGGTGGTGTATCTATAGAATAGATGGGCTTTTTCTCATCTTTGGAAAACATAAAAATCTGTTTTTCTTCTCGATACTTTTGCCATTTGGCTTCAGATTCCTGATGATTGTACTTGTTTGCCATTTCTCAATTCAAAATAACGATAAAATTAGGTGATTTGTGTATACTTAGTTGACGGGAAATTTCAAGGTATAAAAGGTTCTTATTAAGACAAAAAAATATTATCAAAGAACAAGATTTCATTGTAAAAAAATTTTAAATACATAATATAGAGACTATAATTTGTTTATTTTTTTCTATCATTATGAATCATATACACAAACCAGTTGATAATATCGTTAGAGAAACACCTATCCAACTTATATTTAGAATAGTCTGGGTCAGTATAATATTTAATATTATTTACGCTACGCTTTCTATCGTTGCAGATAGTTCTACTGCATTCAATAATTGAAATGCTGTTGGTTCTATCACGTATGATACATTTTTCTTACTTCTCTTTATTGTCGTACAATTATTGATTACTACTTATCTCATTATCAGTCGATATAGTGTCTATTATAAAATAGAGGAAGACTATATCCTTCACAAGACGGGAATCTTAACAAAAAAAGAAGAAAGATTTAAGCTTAATGGTATTAGAGCAATACATATTCATAAAAAATTTCGAGGTAATATGCTACAATATGGAGATATAGAGATCATTGCACAAATGGATCAGCAAAAAATAACGTTATATGCCATACCAAATCCAGAACAACTTGTGTATTTTATAGGACAAATTGAGAACATGCAACAATAATATATTAGCATCAATTTCTTTATACTCCAAGTATCTGTATGCGAATAGCAATACTCTTTCTCTGACTCATCTTCTGATCACTCGGCTCTGTCGTGATGACCAGATTTTGTGATGGAATAACAAAAGCGAAGCTTCGTGGATTCTTTTTTGGTCGTTCTGAATGTCCTGAATGTAAACATATATTGAAAGCTAAGAATTTAGTGTCTGTAGTAAGCTATCTCGTCCAATGAGGAAAGTGCGAATATTGTAAGAAAAAAATCTCTCGAATATATCCCGTCTTAGAATTGTTGTGTGCGGGAGTTTTTGTAGCGACATATTTTCTATTAAAAGATTTCTGAATTGAAAGATTGGTTTTTTGACTTTTGATGAACCGATTTCTTATTCTTCTTTTGGTCTACGATCTGCAAAAATATGAACTCCATATGATAGTGCGAATACTCTTGATGGCCTTGTGAATTTTGGCGAATGTTAATGTATCCTGAGGAAATGATTGAAACTTTTTGATGAGTACAATTATTTTTTGAGTGACGTTTTCGTTGATCTATCTCTTTGCGAAACGATATGTAAAAATGAGATTTAAAAAACATGAAGAATGATTTGGGCAGGGCGATATTTATCTAGCAGTGGCTATAGGACTATTGTTTCCTATCGTTCTCTCGTTTCACAATCTTTTGTTCTCACGAATGCTGCTAGCAAAAGTCTTGATTTTGTTTGTCCTGATGAGTAGTATCATCGGGTTAATTCGAGCATGATTACAATATTTGATTACAAAAAAAACTAGCAATATTATTCCATTTTTTCCAGCCATGATTATCGCCTTTTGGATACTTGCTTGGAAACTTAACTTCTTTATCTCTCTTGTATTTCCTTTAGCATGATAGCAAAAACAACTACACCAAGCACAGAAAAAATATCATTTTCACGAAAATTCTGGACCTTTGGAATCTTGAGCATCATTGCATATATACTCTTTTTTTCTACGTTGTTTATGAATTTCATAGTCATTCAATCTATGCTCTTTGTCTTATTATTTTTTCTTTTTTTTCAATTTTTCTATCTAGAAATCCGTAAATTTCCCGTAAAATATGTACTTATAGTAATGCTCATCATAAGCATTATTTGAGGATTTTTTATAGGATATACCAACATCCTTCTTGTTGCTGCGATGCTCTCTATAAATATAGGAATCGTGTATCTTGCTCGACTTCTTCAATGATCATCTCACGATAAAATAAAGCGAGACACCTTGAGTTATCTCACTACATGAGGCTATATGTTCACGGTTTTTATTACACTTTGATATAGCTTTTTTGTCTTGTGATATTATGCAAAATTTCCTTTTACATGCCAAGATCTTTCTGATACATCAAATCGTGTAATCAATATATTTACTCGTCCTGTAACGGTTGGAGTGGAAAAAATCAAAACTGATACGAGTGGTTTTTTCAACACTAAAGTCAAAGATATCGCAATCATCGGACAAGATATTTCTTTACAGACACAACAATCCAGTTACTCTTTGTTGGTACAAAAGTTTAATATGTTCAAAAAAAATCTGGTAGATCAAACCCTCAAAGATAATACTATGGTCAATATGGGAATCTGTGATTACTTACTTGGACAAATGAACCAAATTTATGAAAATCCAGCATTCAAAACTTCCGTTATTTTATTGATGTTTTTGTTACTTTACAGTTTCATAAGAATCGTATTTTGGGTAATGACAGGTATCGCTTTTGTAATCTTTAAAATATTGTTTGGACTAAAAGTATATCGTATTAAAACAGTAATAAAAGAAGCCGAAGACCTAGAATAGCAGACATTGACTTCATTACAAAAATAAGTATCATAAGAAAAATAAAACACAATATACTCTATGAATAATTTACAGAACAAGAACAAATCCAGTCTTACAATTATTGAAAGTATCATAATTCTCATTATTATTGCTACATTGGTTATACTATTCCTTGTAGTAAAAACATATTGGAACCTTTCATTTGATTGGGATTCTCTTGAGTTAGGAATTTTGTTGATAATAATTTTTATTATAGCACTATTCATACCTACTGAGAAAAAAAAAGCTGGACAATAAAGCTGATGTATGGATTCATGTATCAGCTTTTACTTTTATACGTAATAAAAACACGAAGTATTGAAAATCTTATCAAGTCCTATATACTCATCGATGAAACGATAAAGCGTTTAAATGATAAAACGCTTATTACTTCGTTTAATCATTTAGTCATTTAAACGTTTATTCGAAATTTATGCATAAACCTACAATCGTCGCACCCGGGTGATCACATGATAAGGCTATGGTAGCGAGCCATTATGGAGCCGAAGAAGTTTATGTCGGTGTACCGTTCACGTCCTTGAGAATGAGGCAGAATAAAATCTATAGTTTTGATGATGTGAAAAAAACCGTAGATGATCTACATGCCAATGGAAGCAAAGCATTATTAACGATGAACATTTTTCCGAGAAATGTAGATATTAAAATTTTTGAAGATACCGTAAAAGAAATAGCAAACGTCGGTGCTGATGCTATCATTTTTTCTGATCCAGGAACCTTTCATATTATCAGAAAATATTTGCCAGATATCCCGCTTCACATGAGTACACAAAGTTCTACTATGAACTGGGCTGCGGTTAAATTTTGGAAAGATATGGGCATAAAAAGAATTGTCTTCGCGAGAGAATTATCACTAGAAGAAATCAAAGAAATCAGAGAAAAAGTTCCTTGAATGGAAATAGAAGTATTTGTCCATGGTGCGATGTGTATGAGTTATTCTGGGCGCTGCTTGCTCGGCGACTATATGAGCTGAAGACCTGGGAATAAGGGCGAATGCTCGCACGCATGCAGATTTAAATATAAGGTACGACTTGAAGAAGAACGCAGACCAGGAAAATTATTTCAACTTGAATGAGATGAACAGTGAAGTCATATTTTGTCGTCAAAAGATTTGTGTACGATAGATAAACTGAAAGAAATCATCCCGTACGTCGATGCGATTAAGATTGAAGGAAGAAGCAAATCAGAATTTTATGTTTGAGCAGTCGTGAAAGCATATAAACATGTCCGTGATGCCATTATTGCATGAAAAAAAATAGATGAAAAGGTAGCGAATTTGGTAAATGTTATTCCTCATAGAGCATATCGAGATGGATTTTTGTTTAATCAAAAACAAGATTTTCCTGAATGAGAAACTCCGGTTGGCTCAACAACTTTGGATAGTGCTGGACCGTTATTCAATAGAAACTACTTCGGAATGTTTTCTGATCAATTCATAGAAAAAGATAGTAAAAAATATTTTCATATCGAACCAAAAGAAGTCATCACTCCAGGAATGAACATCAAGTATTTGAGTCCTACGGAGATGGGTGAATTGGAAGTCTTGGACATCCTGGATGCCAAGGGAAATCAGGTAGAAAAAGCACATTGTAATAGTTGAGCTATGTATATGTTGACCGATAAAAAACTAGAAGGTTGGGAAATACTCTACGAATAACCGGCGAAATGATAAAACGCCTAAACGACTATTTTACATCGCCTAGTCGTTTTTTCGCTTACTCGTTTTAACGTCTCTGAAATATACCAAATCTTCTTGCGAGTCCTGCAAGTGCTAAGATAAATATAACTATACCTACTAATATGAAAGATATCTGAATACCGAAGATGGTAGAAGATATGCCAAAAAGTAAAATTCCCACCATTTCTCATAGTTTAGAAATAAACTCTCCGACTCATGAAATAGCTCACTCGTCTTTGGGGTCAGTACAATCAGACACGAATGCAGAAATCACAGGACGCATAATGGAAAGGCCCAAAGATATAGCGAAGGTAATAGTCATAATGCTTCGGAATCATTCATTATATCCGAGCAACATATAGAGGAAAGAAATGAAGAGCAATATAAAGAAAAGAAATTTTCTCTTGCTCGTATGATCAGCAATATTTCCAGTGAAAAAATCTATCAAATACGGTACACGCATTACCGCGAATACAATAGCTATTTGTGGAAGTGTTAAATGATTTTGTACAGATACAATAGGAATAAAAATAAATCCTATATAATTGAGTAAGTTGAACATGAATTCAAATCCAAGCGCATAATATAATCTGTGAGAATAATCTTTCATCGTCAATACTACTCTTTTGATTGCACGCAAAGAAAATACTTCAACAAAAAATCTATGTACAAAGGTATCTTTACCCAAAAATGCCTTGATTTTTGTCTTGCTGAGATTGGGAAGTTTTTTGTCTGTAAAAAATGAAATCACGGCAAACAATGAAATAAATAAGAACATATATGGCAAATCTACATACTTTACAAGTACTGCTGCGATGAGTGCTCCTATGACGTAGGCTAGATTGCTCGCCGAAAAATATAATCCGAATATTGCACCTCTACTATTTTTTTTGCTATGTTTACGGATAAATGCCTGGTAGGTAGTGAGTAATGTCGCTGTTGCAAAACCATTGAGTATGACAGCAATCAACAGAAATACTGGTGATTTTAACATACCTGCAACAAAGTATAAAAGTCAGGTAATCACATATGCTCATTTACTCAAAAACAATACGGACTTTAGATCTGCGTGATCATCGATTTCTCCTACAGGAATAGAAAACATCATTTTCCCCAAAGACAATATCGCTCAGATTATTGAAATCCATAATACATTATCTATGATAGTTTCTATATATATAGAAAAAAAGGCATCAGCCCCAAGTCCTCGTCCCAAAAGGAATACAAATAAGGAAAATGATACAATCCTTATTGAAATCGGAACTGAGAAAAAATCTTTTTTGATGATTTTAATGATACCGTTATTTTCGTGATTATTTTGTTCCATATATTCCTCGCTATATAAATAGTATATATCCATTGTAACCAAAAAAAAATTTTTGTCAAAAATTTACGATAATACAGCTGCTAAATATATTTTCTATCGCCTCGCCGGCTGGGCGTTTCTTTTTGACTACCAGGTTCAAAAAGCAACCAAAAAACCCCTCGTCGATTGCCCCTTCATCTTTATTAAAGATTGATACTCTTTAAAAAAATACTTCATTCAGCGATATGCAATCGACTTTTTTAATATAATTTTAACAAGAAAAAAAAAGAAAAAAAAATCCGCCTAAGCGGATTATTCTCTAGTAGTATATCTTAACGTTTCAACATAGTTGCTTTTCTAAGTCTTGCTCTTGTCCATCATGACTGTGGTGCATCTACGATTTCTGTACCACCAGCTGGTGTCCTGATAAATCTATATCCATCGGGATCTGTTCTTAGTCTTGTCTCTCGACAGATTTTTCTTCCTCTAAGAAATCGAGTATAATCACGGCCTTTAGGATTTTTTACTACACCGACTACGCCAAGCTCTTTTGCTTCTTCCATAGTGAGTTTTCTTTTTGGATATTCAAATCTCTTACCACCTCTTAGTCTGGTAGCTTGTCTTTGTTGTTGAGATTTCTTTTTAGCAATACCCTGCTTATTTGTTCTTGATGCCATTACTAAATGACTAAACGATAAAATATTGAAATGATTAAACGATATATGATAATTATATAGTAAATATGGTCTGATTTTCAAGACATAAGTCTTTTCAAATCTCTCAGATATTTCTCTACATTCTGAATTTTATAACGTAAACTGGCCGTTTTGGTAAATGACTTTTTGTGTACCATCCGACAATGTCGCTGTAACAGTTCTTCTTGCGGTCGAAACAATATCGGTATGTCCTGAGCTTTGATTGAAACCTAACGCATCTACATCTTTCTCCGTCAATGTACTTGCATCACCCTTGAATGCATCGTTGAAAGCACTTCCTATCGCAATATGCGTATTACCTTCTGGACCTCACATATTTTCATCATATAATGTCTCTCCCATAAACTTTGTGATATGAGAAAACCTTCCGTCGGTCAAAGAAAATTCTCAGACCTTATTCATGTTTGGGATTTTTATCATTTCTTGTAATAATTGTTTATTTTGTGCTGCATCGAAATCTACGATGATACCATTTTCAAATTTTAGGTAAATATCTTTGATGATTTGTCCATAATAATATAAGGGTTGATTAAAACGAATCCATCCATTTGTCTCTCTTCGATCTGGTGAAGTGAAAATTTCGAAGGAAGGAATATTACGTCCTCATCATCCCAATCGTTGTCTATTGGTTCAGATTTTAATATTGAGATCAGCATCTTCTCACTCCACATGTACCCATTCTATCGGTAGTGCATTAAGTTTGTTTTTTATCTCTTCGGTATTTTTGAATGTCTTTTTTCGTTCAACTATCGGGTCATCCAAGTCTAAATAACATGCTTTGATAATCTCTTGTCGATATTCCTCGAGCGACATATGTGCTTCGTCCGCCATAGCTTGCGTACCGTATAACCCCAGTGTTCGTGTCATCTTTCCGTCCATCTCTTTTTTCATACGTTTCTCTTTGTATTCTTTGCGAGAATGAATTCTTGCTGCCAATTTTTTGGGATCGATATCTTTGAGTTCGAATTTGTCCGCTTCTGCGATGACTGAAATCACGTGTGTCATCTGTTCTACCTTACCATGGAAAAGGTGGCTTGGATAAAAAACTATTTGATCGTCATTTGCATGTTCGAAAAAGTGTCTAGCTACTCCATCAGGTAAATATTCCATAATCGGATGTGCACCAACTTCAAGAATCGCTTTTTGGAGTGGCAAGTAAAATGGTTTTGCGCACTCAGGAATCTGGACGAATACTACATCGTCTTTTTTGACTCACTCACCTGATCGGAGAGCAAATTTTACGAGCACATCAGCGTATTTTTTGAGCAATTCGTATGATGGTTGGTAGGTCATTTCGTCGAATATATATAAATAAATGATATGAAAAATCAGAATATATATTTTTGATTTTGTTGCAATTGTTTTGTGCACTAAAGACCCCCTCTGTATATATAGTAAAAAAGTCCTCAAAATTTTGACAGAAAAAAAAATCTGAGTATAATAGAAGAGATTATTTTATTTTTCTCTCTTCCCCCATGAAACAGCTTCGTAAAATCCATACGCATCTGAAACAGCATCATAAAAAATATATTGGTTGACTGTTTGCATGATTTGCCTTTCTAAAGACAGTTTTCTTGTTAGCATGATTTTTAAGTATTATCAATCTTACCAATATTTTTGCTGCTACACCAGAAGAATCAATTATTGATCAGTATTATGGAGTAAATTCTGCCTATACAACTAATCGAACTAGTAATGCTTGCGATACAGGCAATATGACAGTCGAATATATAGAACCAGGAACAGATGTAATTCCAGAAATATTGACAGAAAACACAATCTACGTTTTGCTTCCTTGATCACATATTACTTCTAGAACTATAAATCTAGTAAATTGTTCTTCAATTATTGGAAGTGGCGATGTGATACTATCTACTACTCAACAACTACAAAGAGTAATTTCTGCTAGTTATATTTTTAATAGTATAATAAATCTCCTTAAAATAGATTGAACGATAGATGGAATAAAAACAAATAATGGTATTTATTTAGAATGAGTAAACGATATTTGAATAAATAATATCGAATCATATGGTAATGTAGCAGGTATTTATTCCGATTGAGATTCGAGCAATATTGTCGTAAATAACGCACGCATATATTGAAATTATGATTGATTGGCATTATTGGGTACGGGTAATACAGTAAAAAATGCACAAGTATATAATAATTCAAATTGACTATATGCAAATGGTCTTACGGTAACGAATACCCAGATATATAACAATGTATATTGAATCTCTCAGTTATCTAACTGTACAATTAATAATATACAAGTATATAATAATTGATATGGAATTAAAAGTAATAGTGCTTCAAATAATCATATCAATAATACTCAATCGTATAATAACACATATTCAGTATCTCTAAATGGTAACAATAATATTATTGAAAATACCCAAGCCCATAATAATAAATATTGATTGGAAATATATGGTTCAAATAATGTTATTAATAATGCTCAAACATATAATAATAGTATATATTGAGTATATATAGTTGGTTCTAATAACGCTATAAACAATAGCCAAGTATATAATAATAGTACGTATTGAATCACTTTTAATGGAAATAATAACATATTCAATACACTACAAATATATAATAATGGTGGTACAGGTATAAACTTAGGTAATGCATCATCTAGGAATATGTTTAATAATATCCAGATTTACAACAATAAAAATAGTGGAATATTTATTACCATCAACAATAATACCAAAAACAATAAATACTATGGTACACTACAAATATTCGGTAATAGCTTAAGTATTTCAGGTAGCGGAGGGTGATTGGCCGCATGAACAAGCAATGACTTTACTTGATTTTTTTCATGATGAATACTCAATACGGGAGGCAGTATGTCCTGTAGTCTTATAACCAATCCGGTCGGCAATAATCGAACGAATCTAATGGATACTACACTCTATCCTATCTGTAATCGCAGTGGAAGCAATGCTCGATCATGAAGTAATGTTACGTATGTATATGGAACTGGAATTCTTAAACAAACGAGACCGATCAAAGATACAGCGACAGGAACTCCTTCGATCCTTACTCGATCTGATCTTTCTTGGGATATAAATAAATATATTGCTGAAGCAAATCCAATGACCGTATGAGCGCCTACATTAACACTTAGTCGTATAACTATAGAGAGAGCAATTACTGTAACTCTAAATACCAAGGAGTCTCTCTGATATGAGGTGTTCGGGGATTTTGATGAGTCACCATTAGTAGGGACACTCAATGGTACAGGGAATATAGCTGTTACGGTAACAGCAGGATATGGTAATAAAAATATTTCTGTAAGGTATTTTACTTGAGATCAAGAAAGAATTATAAACAATCATATAGGATATCTAGATCAAAATACTTTACAATATATATATTATGGTACATCAACATATATATCATCATGGGTCGCAAATAGTTGTGATCCTGCAATTATGGATATACAATATATCAACAATAGTGATACGAGTTGAATAAATACATTGCCAGCTACCTTGAGTGAAAACACTTTGTATGTGTTACTTTCATGATCACATATCACATCAAGAACGATCACTATGGCAACATGTTCTGCTCTTATAGGAAGTGGTGACGTTATGATATATGCAAACCAATCTATAGATAATGTAGTGTTTGCTACAGGGAAAGCGAATATTATAATCGACAATATGATTATAAATGGTGCTATTAGTGGTAATAGAACAAATGGCGTAAATGCTTATGGAATTTCATTAAACAGTACCCCTAATAATACTATTAGTAATTCGAAAATATATAATAATGATGTAGGAATATGGTTACAAGGTGCTTCCAATAATTTTCTTACCGGTATCCAAGCATATAATAATAGTAATGCTGCCATATATTATCTTTCCAATGCCTCATATAATATCCTCAATAATGCACAGGTATATGATAATGGGTGATATGGAATCCGTTCTGAATATTGCACCAGCAATAAAATAAATAATATTCAAGCATATAATAACAATATCTGAATGTATCTACTTCGTAGTCATAAAACTACTATCAACAATACTCAACTCTATAATAACATATTGGGAATAAATTTAGAAAATTCTTTGAATAATACTATCAACAATATGCAAATATACAATAACGGATGGGTAGGAATATTAACATCCAACTCTACCTATGCGAGTATAAATAATTCTGCTATCTATAATAATGCTAATGATGGCATATCCACAAGTTCTTATTATTTACTATTAAATAATGTTACTATCTACAATAATTGAGGATATGGTATTAGTAATAATGGTACTGGTAATAAATATTATGGTACATTAACTATGTTTGGAAATACTAACGGTAATGTTTATTGATCGTTTCCTATTACATGAAATGCTACAGATTATTCAGGGATGTTTAGTACATGAATATTAAATACTGACAATGATAGTATGTCATGTGCACGAGCAATCATTCCTATTAATGAATTTAATACATTTTTTATAGATGAGACATTATATCCTACCTGTAATCTTAAATGAAATAATGCTATTCGATCATGAAAAATAATTAGGTATGTTTATGGAGATAAATTTCTAAAACAATCACGTCCTATCCAAGATACTTCAGATGCTGAGTGATATTCTTCTTTATCCTGGTCTGATATGACATGGGATGCAAACAAATATATTGCTGAGGTCAATCTGATAGATATAATACATCCTATATGAACGATTAACTACTCACCAGCGTCTTGATCGATGACAGCTCTCGATGTCGTAGCAACCTTAACACTTAATGAAACAGGAACCATAATAAGTGAATGAGGGAATACCCATACCTTTACAGACAATGGAATATTTACATTTACGTTTCAAGATCTTGCAGGTAATACAGGAGAAGCGATCGCTACCGTAGATTGGATACAACATCCAATAACTAATCCATGAGGTGGTTGAGGTTGAGGAGCAACACTTACCAAAGATCAATGTCCAGCACAGAGAGATTGTAGTGATAGTTATTATGATAGTCTTTGTGGTAAATGTTCGTTGATAGAAAAAATTGTCGATAAAATACCATTTCATGGTGCCGCTAATATACAATCTTGAAATATAGTATGATCACCATTTTCATCAGAACTCAATAATGCATACTTGCGAGCCTATGGATACAATATTACTACTATGCCTACTATCCAAAAAGCTAATATACAATGACCATTATTGAGAAAAGATATGGCTAAAATGATCAGTAATTTTGCACTCAATGTGGTAGGAAAAACTGTCTCTACATGAGCTAGTTGTACATTCACTGATATGCAAACATTCGATAAAACAACTCAATACTATGCTATGGCAGCTTGTAGATTATGACTCATGTGATATGAAAGTGATGGAGTAACCTTGAGTAAAACATTCAATCCTGAACAAACAGTCGATAGAGCTCAGTTTGGAACTATTCTTTCTAGGCTCCTTCGAGGAGATAAAAATAATTGATGATATCCATATTATCTCAAACATTTGCAAGCATTACAGACGGAATGAATTATGACGAAGATAGATACTCCGCTATTAGGTGAAATGAGAGGCCGAGTTATGGTCATGATGCAAAGAATATTCGAGAAGAAATAATATTTTATCGTTAATATATAGTATGAAAAAATCTATCCATATGGTAAAAGTTCATTTCGAAAAACATCACAGAAAGTATCTTCTCGGAGCTTTAGGATCTTTCGCTGTCGTCAAGATGGTTGTGCTTTTTGCCTGATTTTTAAGTATTATCAATCTTACCAATATTTTTGCCGCTAATCTTGATGCGTGATCTATTTGTAGTCAGACTCTCGATATTACTGGAACACAATGTGAAACGCTTATTAACCTTTATAATACTACCAACGGTGACTCATGGACAGATCATACTAATCGATGACATACAGGGAATATCTGCAATACCTGGACAGGTGTGAGTTGTCAGTGAAATACAGTAACGCTACTTGAACTCAACAATAATAATTTGGTATGATCACTCCCTAGCCTTTCTGGATTAGTATGATTAACCACAATAGATATATGAAATAATTCTTGATTTATTGTCAATCTTTCGGCTCTTGAAAATAATTGTGCTCTCTCTCAACTCCAATTATCAGAAAGATTTAACAATACCAATAACCAACCCATCGTACAATGAGTTCTTACCAATTTATCTTGTATGACCGGATTGACAGATATTATCTTTACTCAGCATGGTACAACCGTATCGTGAGATATTGCTCTCTTTGCTACTATGCCCAATCTCAATGAAATATATATGAACAATTCATCACAAATCTATGGAGATATTTCTGTTTTTGCAGCCACCCCTCATCTAGCATCTCTCTATATGATGACCTCAAATATAACAGGAAATATCTCTGTCTTTGCAGATACCAACGATCTCTCAGATATTAGAATTGATACAACAAATGTCCATGGTGATATCTGAGTGTTTTCACATAATAATACCCCCCATCTCTTAGGGTGTACTATTACTAATACTCGTGTATCATGAGATATTGCTGTATTTGGTACATTGACAGGTATCCACTATATTTATCTTAATTCTACAGATGTCACTGGAAATCTTTCTTCTCTATCTTCTATAACGACCATAACTTTTGGTCTTATGTTTCAAGATACCCATGTCTGATGAGATATTGCGGCATTATCTGGGATGACATGAATTATCTATTATCTCATATTAAATGGACCTAACATCTATTGAAATCTCAGCTCCCTCTCAGGATTACATACCATTAGACTACTCCGAATATATAATTCTCACATTGAAGGGACATTAGATACTCTTTTATCTATGACGGGACTCACCGATATAGAACTCTGACATAATAACCTTACATGAGATATTCCTGTAGGATTAATGACTCATCTTCCTAATGTATATGGGAATATTTCATCCAATTTTTTGAATACTGATTCCGTAACTGATCCTACATTTATGGACTTTTTGGATAGTCATCTTGATAGATGGAGAGAGCAGACCATATACACAGACTTTGGATTGACCGGTACAGCATTGACGTATAGTACAGGCATAAACACAGGATTTCCTATCACATATACCAATAGTGGAAGATCTATTTCATGAGCATATATTTTTGTACAAGATACATCTGGTATTGTTTTGACAGGATATGCATATTCTGGATATTTTGGTAGAGTCTATGGAGTACCATGAGATTCTTGTTATGATGCATTAATGAGCAACACTTCTACTGGAACCTATTATGCTGGATTGGATAATTTATTTTCTAGTTTAGCTTGAGTGGACTTTTATACCTTTGCTAGCAATCCATCGATGCCATGACTAGTGAATTATACAGGACAACGTTATGAAACTGAAGGACAATGGTTTTTGACACATTTTTGTAGTACTGTAGTTGTTGCCAATAATTTTGCAGAATGTATAAATGCTATAGGAAACAGCATAAGCACTAATCTTTCTTTGTCGACCCTTGCAGGATCTGCCTGTGGAACATGATGAACTTGAGGATATTTTTATTCGCTTCCCATGGTGCCTGCTGCCACTACTACTACCATGATGATTACCTGAATGGTAATTTCTGGTCAACTCCTCTCTCTCCCTATATATGCTTCACTTCCCGCTAATATCATAGATACTAATCAAATGAATAATTATTTTGTATTATCGCTTTCTCTTTTTGTCCCTACTCCGATTATTACTCCACCACCTCTTTCTCCACAAAATAATTGATGAACTCCTACATTTCTCACAGATGTTCAAAAATGAATCTGTCTCTCATGACAAGATAATAGTCCAAGTTATTATGATAATCTTTGTGGACCACAGCAGCATAATGCAGCTGGTTTTCTCATAGAAAATCCTGTAGCTTTCAACACTGAAGTTGCAAGAATCAAAAAAATCGTAGGCACTGAGTATACTATTGAGGATATTCAATGATATATATTTGCTAGAGATATAGGTATTACTACGACTGATGATATTATTCAAGCAGATATGTCAGGTAAACTTATTAGATCACATATGGCAAAAATGATAGTTACATTTGCAACTAAAGTACTAAATAAAACTCCTGATACATCCAAAAAATGTACATTTTCTGATATGAAATATGAATCTACGGAAATGCAATGATATGCCATATTAGCTTGTCAGTTAGGATTGATGTGATTAAAATCTAATGGAACAATACCAAATAAAATATTCAATCCCAATACAACAGTCGATAGAGCTCAGTTTGGAACTATTCTTTCTAGATTGCTTCGAGGGAATACAAATAATTGATGATATCCATTTTATATAAATCATTTACAGGCTTTGAAACGTGCAGGTATTATTACTACCGTCTCTCTACCCAAAACATATGAAGTAAGATGACAGGTATTTCTTATGTTGATGAAAGCGTTCTGAATAAAATAAATATTTTTTATTACTACACAATACCATCAAATGATTACACCATTCCATATTGTACACAAACATTTTCAGCAACATCATAAGAAATATCTTTTCGGAATTTTCTGATCTTTTGCTGTGGTAAAAATGTTCGTTTTGTTGTTTGGACTAGTATCTGGTTTGATAGCATTTCAGCATACTACGCATGCAGCGTATGAAAGCTTCTGTTCTGATAATTCATGATCCATCAATATCCCAGTAACAGAGTGTGAAGCATTAATCTCATTATATAATGCAACTGATGGAGGTAATTGGATGGATTCAGATTGATGGGGAATAGATACAGAAATATGCACATGATGGTTTGGTATAACTTGTAGTAATGATAATATAAATCAATTGAATTTATCTAACAATAATCTTGTAGGAGCAATCCCTACTCAAATATGAGACCTTACAGGTTTGAATCATATAAATTTTAATGGTAATCGTATAACTTCACTGCCTACTAATATAGGCAACCTATCATGATTACTATGGTTAGATATCGAAAACAATCTCCTTACCTATATTCCTGAGAGTGTAGGACAACTATATAACCTTCAATCATTGAATATGGATTTCAATAGGATTTTTTCTTTACCAGAAAGTATTGTTACCTTAACTAGCCTTACTACTATTAATGTCTCTGATAATAACCTCAGCACACTTCCTGCAAGTTTCACCCAACTTACCGCACTAACAAAGTGAAGTATCTCAGGCAACTGTATTGATGATTCATCATTGTCTCCATCGATGATAGCATTCCTTGATTCGAAAGGCATTGCTTACGATAACCAGAAAATTTGATGTATTACTCATCAAGATTCATTAGTTGTTCAGCTTATTCGTGAATGAAGTACAAACTCAGTAGTCTCTGGGGATAGTATTACTTATATTATCCACTACCAGAATAACTGAACGGCAACTACTACAGGAGCTCAGGTGAGTCTTATTCTTCCTAAGTCCTTGCCGATTATTAGTACAGAAGGAAGTCCAAGTAGTGAAGATATCCCAGGAGCAACATATGGTCCCGATAGAAGAATGTATGGAGTCACTGGTGATATGTGTCGAGAAGATATGATGCAAGAAACCGGGATATATATAGATGGTATCATGCAAAACTTTGAATTAGATACATTGACATGATTGCAGTCGTTATTATCAGATATGGCACCAGAATTTAGTGCACCACCCTATAACTGACAACTTGATCAGATAGGAGAATTTATGACCTATGGCGTCATGTCACCAGAATTTGTTCCTTTCTATGCAATACTAGGTATGATCAATATAGATTCTATAACATTGACATGATGCGGAACACAACCTACCACCAAATACACACGAGATGTTTGAAATCTTTCGGTGAATGAATCAGGAAATATTTCTTTCTCTGTACAAGCCACCAACCACACCATTGCTACTGAAACGATAATAGGCATATTTACTGGTGAATGAAAATTACCACTACCACCATTTTCTAGAGATAATAATGATGCAGATTTGTCTCTCACCTATACCAATACCTCTACCGATCAAAGTGTAGGTTTCCGGCTCAATAGGGATGATCTTCCTCTAATGACAAGCAACCAAAGCATATTATCATGAATAATCACTGTTGGTATGACCGAGAAGGAAAAAGCAATCGCTCTACGAGAATTTGTATATAAAACATCTATAAATGATGCGGCATTGCAAGAATATCCAAATACTAATGGAATGACTTTTACTCCAGTTTCTGATCGATTAAACCCTGTTCGTTATCTCAATTCGCTCTATGGGCTATGTGGCCACATTAATGGTACTCTTGGTACTCTTGCTCAACTTGCGTGATTGGAAACGAGACAGGTCAGCTTTCAACTTGCATGATGATGAGGACATACGATAACAGAAATCAATATTGATGGACAATGGGGTATGTTTGATGCAGATGGATGATCGTATTATGAAGATCCGAATGATCATCATATATATAGTGTACAAGAACTAGGAGAAGACACCAGCCGTATTACGGCCACACCACTGTATAATTATTATCTAGATGGTAATTTTATAGAATTAATCACATCAGCCACAAGAACATATTTCTCAGGTACTGATAGTATAAGAGAACCGAACATTACTTTTGCTCTTTCACTCTTACCTCAAGATACTCTACAATATACCTACTCATTGATCGCTCACAACATCTTTGAGCGTCACAAGAGATATGAAGTCGGAAGAGGTAAACTTACTCGTCATCTCTTTTCTCCTATATATATATCTGAAGAAGTACTAGGTGTAACTTGACAGACAACGACCGGTTTTCTCTTCGATGAATCTATGCCCTATCTCGTCACCAATATTGATATTATAAGACATGATAGTATACAAAAAAATATTTCTACCTCTATTAGTTTTGATGGCTGACACAGTTGGGAAGCTATAGGTAATTTACGTGATAGACTTGTATACGATCTTAATCCTTTTGGCGAAAGAGAAGATAATTATGGATATACTTTGAGATTTATTTGTGATGATTGTATTACATCAGACATGACAGACATTATTTTTCAGACCACTATACAAAATGATTTTTATTTCAATGCTCTAGCCCTGCCCACGACAGGACTCGATCTGTATCTTACTCATAAAGACTGATTTTCTGGAGTTTCACTAACGTGGAATAAAAACAGTATAAAATTACATACGAGTATTACATGATCATTATTATCTAATGAAAATACACTTAACAACACTGATATGGTAGAATTGAATGTATTCCTCCCCCAACCAAAATGTAATAATGGAATACTAGAATCATGAGAACTATGTGATGATAGCAAACTCAATGGAACCGTAGGCTATTGTACAACCACCTGTGATGGAATAGTACCAAAGCCGCAACAACCATCATGATGATGAGGGTGATCTACATTTTTTAAAGATCAATGCCCTGCTACCAGAGATTGTAGTGATAGTTATTATGATAAGATATGTGGCAAATGTCCCACAGCTATTACAGGAATGATTCACGAAGCGGCACCTAATTGTACTGCCTATACTCCAGAGCTGAATACTGCTTATAGCTTTGCCTTCTCACATACCATTACCACTATTGATGATTGTACAAAGGCAAATCTTACAGGTGATCTTATCAGATCGCATATGGCTAAAATGATTGTAAATTTTAGTATCAACGTAATGAATAAGGTACCAAATACATGAATAGTATGTACCTTTGCTGATATGCAACATGAATCGGTAGAAATGCAATGATATGCAAAATTAGCATGTCAATTAGGATTGATGTGATTAGAATCTGATGGAATACATCCAAGCAAAAATTTTAACCCACAGACAACTATTGATAGAGCTCAGTTTGGAACTATTCTTTCTAGATTGCTTCGAGGGAATACAAATAATTGATGATATCCATATTATCTCAAACATTTGCAAGCATTACACACTGAATGAATTATGACTAAAATTGATACTCCATTGATAAGTGAATTAAGAGGCCGAGTTATGGTTATGATGCAAAGAATATCTGAAAAGAAATAATATAATCAATGCCTATCGGAAAGAGAGATCAGTCATATGGTCTCTTTTTTTTATAGTTTGATTTTATTTGATATTTTATTATAAGGATTCGGTTTCCGATACTACGCCGCGATAGCTCAGCCGGTAGAGCGTTCCCATGGTAAGGGAGAGGTCACGGGTTCGATTCCCGTTCGTGGCTAATGTTAAAATAAGATAAGAGAGAATATCTCTTTTTTTTATTTTCTACTTTTTTATTCCACATAGCATATTATTCGTTTTTTTAGAAAAATAAAAAAAATATTTTCATATTTTTTCTTCTCGTATTACATACTATATCATTTTTTTTTAATAACGGTATATAAAATAGAAACAAAATAGACTCAAATGGGGTAATTTTTTTTTTTTGGAGTATTATTGTATGTGTATCGGATATCCCGATGCAACTCATACACTTTTATTAAGAGAACCCTATTTATATGGCAATTGCCTGAGGTGGTAGTCCAGAAACCGTAAGTGAAAAAAATTTGGCGCATGAATGGATTGCAGAAACCGATAATATAAAAGACATCAAAGAAAACTTAAAAACACTTAAGTCAGATATTTTAATTAAAATAAAAACAGATAAGGCTCATGAGTATCTTTGAACCAAGGTAACCGACAATGATGAACTAATCAATAAAGCTCTTGATCAACAATTTGCACTCATTGATGCTGCCGCAGAAAGTAAATTTGACATCTTCGCTCATGATCATGAGGATGAATTGAATGCTATAATCGAAGCTGATGATGCCACAGCACCGGCACTACTGAAAAGTTTAGAAACCGAATTTGCAACCTATCTTTTTACCATCTCAGATATAAAAGATACCGTAACTGATTTACAGACATTAGCTGGTGATTTAGTGAAATTTGAACTTAAAGATTTGAGAGCACAAGTCCTAACATCAACTACAAAAAACAATAGTACGACAGGAACTGGTAATGTATTCCTTAATAATCTTGGTGAATGAACAACAGAAGATAAGGACAAAGTCAAGAATGATAAACAATATTATGTTGCTCCATATGAACAAAAAATACTAGACTATACCACTGACAATATGGATATAGCAGATATATATAGTGACAAAAAACTACCAAAATATATGGAAGCAATTTTTGATAATGAGACAAAAAAAGAACTTCATAGAGGAACATTTAGAATCAATCTCGGAAAAGAAGATGGACTTGGTGGTATCATTATCGCTATCCGTGAAGCTATAAAAGTAGGTACTTCTGACACTCCCGATGAGGAAAGTAATGCCTATAAATTATATACTGAACTTACCAATGGAATTTGGCAAGATCCTGGGCTTGATATCTCTAGGAAACAATTGAAAAAAATTATAGATTCTGGTCTCTTAAAATATACAAGAGCATGATGATTGGATAATGAACTTAGTAAAGTAGCCAAGATACTTAGCAATGCACAACGAGCCGATCTCGATACCTTTGCTTCGCTTATTCAATCGAAGGATGATGTATATAGATCCGTCAAGGAATGGAATAACGCATTAAATTTTACCTGACAAAATAGAGAAAAAGCAGAAAAATGAGAAATACAAACATCACGTATTACTTGAGACAATGTCTTGGCATTTTTGTGTGACTTCAATAGCGATGGAACTATTTCTACAGAATATAAAAAGAAAAACGACAAGAAACAAGAACACCAATGAGATGTAGGAAACCTCTCTTGACCTCAAGTTATGTTTACTATCGAGCAGGCAATCAAAGTAAAAAATGTAGAGCTTGGTACTCCACAATGAGAACAATTAGTAATACAAAATATCGTAAAAAATATGCAAATCAGTGATAGTAGAGATGATATAAAAACACTTCCACTCCAAACTATGCAATGAGATCTTAGTAAATGTACAAAAGCAAATCTTGCAGAAATTCTCAATTGAAATGTTGATGAATGAGTAATTGCTATGCCAGAAATGAAGAGTTTCTTTCTCGATGCTATAACTAAAATCAACGGATGAAGTAATGAGGTCAACCCAGATCTTTATGATACACTTGTCGGCAAAGACGTTGAGTCTGTCATAGATATCATGTGAAAAGAATGAGAACTTAGAGCAGCTCTCGATAAAGTATTAGAAGAATCAGAAGATCCAGATATCATAGAAGCAATAAAATTACAATGATTGGTCCGTGTCAGACAGACGTTTTTCACCAAGATTATGTCATGATTAGACAATCTAGAAATAACTGCAACTAACCAACCACAGACTAGTTTGCAAGCTTCATGAGTAACTAAATGATGGGAAACTCGTGAACTCAAAAAAACACTTTTAGAGAAAATAACAGCGACGCTTCTCAAATCATGAATCCATCTTATCAAATGAGAACTCCAATTGAGCATATGATATGGAAAGGAATGATATTTGTGACAAAACCAAAAAACTAAATATGCTCGATGAGTATGAGCATGAGTATGATGGGATCGAGGTCCATGATGAACAGTGGGAATCTTTGTAGATCTTAGTGGTGAAATAGCTGAACAATATAATTTTAAATCTGTCATCAACGCTGACCTTTCTGATATTAAGAGTGCAAAATATCTCGGACTTGAATGATCAGCAAGAGCAAGTGTAGACCTTAAAAATATCAAAGGATGAGTTGATGTAGGAGCATCTGGAGGTATCAATCGACAAAGAGATCCTGTCGCGTGAATCAATCAGATTGATAAACAATATACCAACATTTCTGCAGAAATATTTACGGTCAAAAGCAGTGATATCGAAACAGTTTTGAGTAGCCAAGAAGCGTGTGCTGCTTATTTTACCAAAATAATTACCCAATACACCACAGATAAAACATATTGAGCATTCGTCACAACAAACAAACAACATCTGCTTGATAATATGAATTTTATGGTCAAATATATGGCAGCCAATAAAATTTTTGGTGTTGATTCTATCCTTGCAAAAAAAACGCTCAGCGAAAAAAAACTTGCCCTCAATGCATTGATAGATATTATCCAAACATGAAATAGAGAAGAACGAAGACATGATGTCATCGCAGGATTACATGGTAAAATATCTCTCACTAAATTATCTTTCTGACTCACTACAAGTCTCCTCACGGCAAAATCTGGAAAAAATACAGGAGGAGAAACACAAATTGGTATATGTGGAGTCTATATTGGAGGAAAAATTTCTACATGGAAAAATAGTTATACACCTAATGTTGCACAATATCTCTTTACAGAATATGAAACAGGGAATGGAATCGGAACTGAATCTATGACCAATCCTGGAAAAAATCCTGAAAAATATGCACAATATTTGGAAGCAATCTACAATGATGATAGACTTTCTTGCACTGTCGATGCAGGTAGATTGATGATCACGTTTGATGCATGAACTTCTGGTATTACGCTCGCAAAATTTTTGAATATCCATGCAACTGCTGCAGCACAAAAATCATTCTCACTTAAAGGCAACGTCCTCATTATAGGTAATGTATGAGATATAGGAGCATATACGATTACACAAGCGAATGGTGTTCGTAGAATATTATCTCTCGGAACAGAAAAACTTGATGATGCTACACCTGTCACATGAGATAATACTACTACTACTGTCGATGCTATAAGTTTTACCGAAACATGAAATAAAGATTGGACAGCAGAAAAAATAACTACAGATATCATTTCCAATATGATTGGCGTATGAGTAAATGTAGAAATAGCTAAAAAAGAAACCCAAGCATTTTTTGATACTACAGGGAAACTTCAAACACCTACAGGAGCAGAATGGACAGGTAAAATAATCACTTTCAGTCCAACAACTATTGAAAAAACCGCACTGAAAAACTGAACGCTCACTATCACCAAAAATGCTGATGGAATAAATTATACTGTAGAATTCATAGCTACTCCTGCCGACAAAATGACAATTACTTATATAGATAAAAAAGAATATGATGTTGGACTGAGCGAAGCTGCTAAAATTACCACCAATCGAGAAACTACACCAATAGCATCAGCTGCAGAAGTAAAAACAGCATTTACTATGCCTACAAACATCTCTAGTGTATTTGTTGAAAAGACAGAACAAGCATTATCAATATTTGATGATTATCAAAATACACTCTATAAATCATTTATGGAAAGTGCTGTTGATGTATGATTGGATACATTTATTGATGCAACAGATTATGCAACAGCATTTACCAATCTCCAAAACATATTAGACAAAAACACTAAATATAGTGAACTTATTCAACTCAAAACCTTGATGGAGGGAACATTGACGGCTGCAGAAAAAATGCTTATCGTCGATAAATTTAAAACAATATTCTCATATATTACCTATCTTACTGACGGTAAAGCGGATGGAACAAATCTTAGTACAGAAATAAAGAGAAGATGAAAAATATATCAGACCATGAAATGACCAGATGGGACAAAATATCCACTGACTACTGACTATAGAACAACTATTTTATCTAACCTCAAATCAGAGAACTCATTAACACGTACTTGTGTAGAAAATCTTATAGGATTTACCGCATTTTATAAATTGGATGGTAAAGGAAGAAAATATGCTATGACGCCTGTTTGATGAACTAATGTCTTAACATGATCTAGTTTAGCTGCTTCTATGATAGAACTTACCGACACAGATAAAGTCAGTGCTGCAGATTGGTTTGTCAAAAATCTTGATGTTAATACAGATAATAAAAAATCAGTATTAGCAAAAATAAATATTCTCCTCAAAAAAGAGAATATAACAATAACAGACAAAGATCTTTCTACTCTTCTCACATCGGGTGAACTTATTATTGATACTTCTAAAAAAATACACATAGATCTACGTCGAATGTTCTATCTTCTCGGTGAATGTGGTAATGAATCTTTTTGAGTAGAAATCGGTAAAATAGATGTAATCAAACTCAAAAACAATATCACTGGTACATATACCGCTACCGGAACACCAGAAAAAGAATATACTACATGAACACATATTCATAGTAAGAACCATTCTATATCTAGTGAGGTCACTGCCAAAGAGCTCAAACTATGAGTTAAGCTCGAACAATGAATACCTCCAAAAAAACAAAAAGATAAGGAACAAGATAATCAATATGTCGAAGATGAGAATGATAATCAAAATATAGATAACGAAAATGACAATCAATATGTAAGTCAATAATATACCACAATAACATCTATTTATTTTATATACGTATATGCTCATGAAAAAATTACTTTTAGCTCTCACCATCTTACCGATCTCATATCTATGAAGTATCGTATTTTGAGCTGTAGCTCCATTGAATGGAACTATCAATGTAAATACTACTACGCTCAATGCAAATACTATTACTACCTATCGACAGACGTGTAGTGCACAAAACAATAGTGATGATAATCTTCAGAGGGCCTTGTATGTAGGACAAAATATCGCTCCAAGATTTTGATATACGTATAGTAATACCAATACTATTCGTGCAAGAGCTGTTATGGATGCTACAGAGATGCTTGTATATAATCCATGAACATTTTCTACTAATGGACAGTTTTCCTTTTTATCAAATATCAATCCTAATCTCAATGCACCTAATCCGTTTTCTATAGTTATTACGCAACCAAACAATTCTGTAGTAGCAATAAATAATGCCGTAGGAAGAAGTGCTGTTGCAGGTATGTATATCTTACATGGAACCTATCAAACATTTACCTTTGGATGAAATACTAGTGCAAACATATATTGATATAGAACAAGTTATAATCAAAATCCTGCTACTTATTTCAACAAAAATCTAAGTGATGGTGCTACTCCTGCAGAACGTTTTTCTTGTGCAAGATATTTTGTAGCCAAATGTGGAGATGGAATTCAAGATAATGCAAATAAAACATGTGCTGGCTGAACTCTTGATTGTGATGGTAAAAGTGGTATCAGTGCGTATTGATCTATAGTACCTTGGTCATCTACTTCACCTAATGAAGCATGTGATGGCACCGATGGTGTACCTGCTTGATATACTTGTACAAGTTCATGTACACTCCAAGAAATCGTAGCTAAACCTACGTGTACACTTTCTGTATCTTCATGATCTATTATTATAGGAGACTCTGTACAGACTTCTTGGATTATCAATGGAAATTATACAAATACACCTCAAATCAAATCTTTACCACTCTTATGGAACGTAACGTGATTACCATATAATGTTCCAACTGCGGCTGGACAACATACTATTACCCCTAGCCAAACATGAACACATACATTAACTATGACAGTAAGTAACAGTGCATGAGCAACCACCTGTACTGCCCAACTCATCGTTAAACCACAACCACAACATCTTTCATGTACCCTGAGTATAAATCCAAATCCTGTATTAGCAAATCAATTTGTCTCTATAGGATGGAATATTACGTGATGAACATTTCAAACAACCTATATTATGGTATTTCCTCAAGGTGTTCGAGTAGGATGAGCTTGGCCACATCAAGTACCTACTAATACATATAATGGGGTAAGTACCGTACAACCTATACAGACAGGTGATTATACTTTTAGTATGAGTGTACAAGGTATGCCACGATGATGATCAACGATGGAAACTGTTGTATGTACATGAATTCTTCATATTATACCAAATATTCCTCCGACATGTTCATTGACTCCTACTACCGTAAATATTACATCATGACAGACAACAACTCTTAATGCATCATATACTAATGTTACATTAGCAAGTTTGACTCCAACTATTGCATGAGTAAATTTTACGTATCCAAACCGAAATACTACCAATCTTTCTGTACACCCAACAACGACAACAACATATACTCTTGTAGTCACAGGAGCAGCAGGTACATCACCTGCTATTTGTCAATCGACGGTTAATGTTACAGAAATTCCTATCCCTACATGTTCATTGACTACAACTACTCCGACTATACAACCAGGACAGACAGCAATACTTAATGCATCATATACTAATGCAATATTAGCAACTATGACACCAAATATTACTGGATTGAATTTTTTCTTCCCAAATCGAAGTAATTCTAATATTGCCGTTAGTCCAACTACTACGACAACATATACGTTACATACCTTATGAATATGATGATCATGAGCTCTCTGTACAACTACTGTGAATGTTATCAGTACATCGTTAACACTTAATAAAACATTAATATCTAATATACTCTATCATTCTGGTGATCTCGTAAGTTTCAAAATCGATTTTACCAACAATGATCTTTCTACTGCAAATGGTGTAGTTCTTTCAGATTATCTGCCTGCTGGACTTGAATATGTAAGTAGTCAAATATATGGAGTCGCTCCATATACATCTGCCGTAGGTATAAATGGAATAAATCAGTTTGTAGAATATTCTTGATTTAGTTTGACGCCTGGTCAAGCTGGATATCTTATCGTCGTAGGAAGATTTAAATGATATGCATATGCAAATCAGACATTAAACAATTCGTTTTTGAAATCAGATACCACACCTATGTTATACGCTGCAGCATTATTTAATGTATACACGCCTAGTGGAAATGCATCAGTAGTAAAGACATCTGACAAACAATCATATTATCCTGGTGAAGATGCAAAATTCACTATCGCAGTAACTAATAATGGTCCTGATGCAATCGACCATGTAACTATTACTGATGATCGGCCAAACACAGCATATCTCCTTGCTGATACACAATGGACATCAAATGTACCATTAACTATGACAAATAGTACTGATCCTTATGTATGGACATACAACGGTTCATTAGCTGTTGGACAAACAATATATTTATACATTACTGGACATATAAGCAACACTCCGGCATCTGTAGGAACGTATATTAATACTCTATTACTTAGTTATATGGTCAATGGACAAATTAAAACAGGCCAAGCAAATGCAACTATCAATGTAGCAATTACGCCTGCCTCTACTATGATATTTGAAAAAAGATTGATACAATATGGGAATAATGCAGGAGATGGAATAACATTTGAACTCCTCTATCAAAACAATGGAACAGCTACTATCACACATTATGATATCGTAGATTACTGGCCAGGAACATTAAATTTTGTCTCTGCTAGTCCTATGCCTATTACTCAGACACCAACTTCTGGATGAATGGTATTGCATTGGATATTTACTACTCCACTTGCTCCAAATTGATCTGGAAAAATAACGCTTAATGGAACAATTAGATAATTCATTTTAAACTCTTACCGTTACGGAAATGAAAAAAACATTTTATATCATCGCTCTTGGACTCTTGTGATTACTCTGATTCACGTCAGCCGATATCACTAGTCTTACCTTAACACCGACAACACAGTCGGCAATTTCTGGTTCGAGCGTGACCTTCACTATTACGTGAACAAATACTACAGGTGTCATGTATTTGAAATATATTTTGCCGCAATCAGCATCATATCAACTCATGTACCAAAGTTCAAATATCACACCGATAAATATTGGATATATTAATCCACTAAGTCCGGATCCAATATTTTCTCTTGCTGCACACAGTAATTTTTCCGTAACGATTACTGCAAAACTTTTGACTACTAATCGATCATTTTCTCCTATACCTACTCTAGCAACTTTCGGCACTGATCAACGAGTTACTACTTCACTTACTTCTGCTGTAGCACAAATTACTCCTATCGCTGATCTTATGATCACAAATATTTTGACCGGAATGAATCCAAGTTTTTCTGGAGATATCGTATCGTATTATATTACTTTACAAAATATCTGATCAACTAACGCTACGGGAATCTCTTTCATGAGTAATATTCCTATCACTACATTTGGTACTCCGACTGCGACATTTAATGGTGCACCACATACGTATGATTATATAGATTATATTCTTCATGAATTTGTATGGACAGGAAATTATCTCAACAACTTGAATGCATGAGCCAGTATGATAGTTATCGTAAATACTTCTATGCTACAAAATCTTGCTATAGGAACTACTTTCAACCAAATAGCTAGAGTGACTACCGTAAGTCCTGAATATACTACAGGCAATAATTCTGCAACTGCAACAGGTATCGTACAAGCTGCTGCGAATGTATGGGTAACTAAAACACTCGCACCATTTACGGGATACCAAGCTGGTGATATACTTATGTATACCCTTAGCTATGGAAACAGTTGAGGTAAGGCTGCAGACAATGTAGTGATTACTGATCTTGTACCTACAGGGATAACACTACCTGTAAATACATTTACTCTTGGAACACTTCCTGCGGGAAGCGGATGAACAATAATACTTACGTGAACTATAAATGCATTTTCTTTATCATGAACAACTTTTGTAAATACCGCAAATATTACCACAACAAGTTTTGATTCTGCCACAGGAAATAATAGTTCTACCGTAACAGGAACAGTACAAGGGATTGCAAATGTAACACTAGATATTATAGCAAATAATCTTACGAACCCAGCATTAGATAACGCACCATACGGTTCTGGACCTAACGTATTGATCCAAGCAGTGAGTGGTGATATTGTACAACTTACTGTCACCTATGCAAATTTTGGGAATGTACCAGCAACAAATGCTGTGATTGGTCTTTCATGAACACAATGATTTACCCAGTTGGGAACATACAATGGAAATATCGGAACATTGTCGCTCAATGCTACATGAACATTTACCGTTACGTGAATAGTTGGTCCGAAAAATTATATTTCATTTATTCCAACAGCTCACCTTACCTATAATAGTGGTTTGTTACGTACTGATACCGTCAAGATCCAAGAACCACTTGTCTGTGGTGATGGACTACTTACGAGAACAGAAGTCTGTGATACCCAAGGAAATATTGGTGTACTTTACAGTGGTCAAGTCTGTCAAAACCAACAAGGTATGTGTGTACTTGTTACGCAATCAATCATCAATAATGCATGTATAAATTATCAATATAATAATCCACTCGGTGGAATAACAACTGGTCAAGCATGTAGTTCAGCAACTGCTACGCTTATGAACTCAACATGTACTACTATGACATGATCAACTCCTGTACTAACAACTACGGGATACAGTATGAACTTTACGTGTAACGCTGCTAATGCTACTGCCATGACACCAATCACTATTGATTGTGGAAACGGCACAACACTCGCATGAACATGAACAACATTCAATGGAACCTGTCATTACACATCAGGATTTGTAGGGAGCAATGCACAATGTAAAGTATGAAATGATGCAAGTAATGTAGCATGTAGAATACCTGTTTCACCATCTGCGGGACAGTGTCAATCACTTGATGCATTAGATGGAACTGTACTTATCGTCGATAATCACGGTACGGCACAAGGTAACTTTAGATGTGAAACTACTAATGGTATCACTGGTAATATTACTCTGGATTGTGGTGATTGACAAACATATTCATCATATGGTTCCGTGTTTGAACATGCATGTATCTATACAGATGCAGAAATTGCTCATACTCATGCTATCCAATGTCTAGTAGAAAATCTCAGTTCATCTGCTTGTAAAAAAAACGTCATCACTGACGAAGCAACATTGTGATATTGTGGAAATAATATAAGAGAAGGATATGAACAATGTGATTGAGGAAGTGATTGTAATACAGATTGTACACTCAAAGAAGAACAATGAAATATGGTAGGATGTTTTGGTGTTTCAGATCAAAATCTTTCTGTCCAAAAATGAGAAATATTTCCATTTCAATGGACACTTGATATCCCCAAAATGAGATCAGAAAATAAACTTATCCCTGGATCAACATGTGATGCTAATACGGTATACACGCAATGACAGATTCCAGAAGATTCAATACAATGTGACTTTGCAATAAAAAATAGTAGAGGTGAAAAAGTATATACATTTACTAAATCCCCTTGTGGAAGAGACAACCGAAGTAATGACAAGATCTTTGATTTTATCAAAGGTACGCTTCCTCCTACACTAAGTTATGGAAGAGATTATCTGACCAATTTCTTGTGATCAAATTCTACTAATAGTACAAAATTTGAAAACTATAGTGCAGATTTTAGTGATCCAATATATGGAGAATATAAGATATCACTTGAAAAAGTAAGATATAATTATTGTGATAGCAATGCTAATACGCAAGAATGAACTGAAATCAATAGAGTATGTGAAACCAATTTTACCGTTACTAAACCATATCTTATCCAAAAGAGTTCATTTGGTCTTACGCCTAAAACAACAACAGATCTTAGCATAAAAGATTTCTACGGATTCAATCTTCAACCGATTGTTACATCTACGCAATTGGACAAAATCATGGTTATCGATTCTGATACGTATAAATGATGAAATTCAGTTTCTACTATGATGAATACCTTTATCACTAAATATTCTAAACTCGCAGTAAAATATACAACAGTAGAATCTGAAGAAGGGAATACTATTACTGTTTCAAAAGTACCAGGTCAAGACATCGTTGTCTTCAAAGGTGTAGGTACTATTGTCTATACAGATTGATGAACAAAAACAAAACCGTTTACTGTCATCGTAGATGGACCAAGCATAAAAATCAACTGAACCATACAAAATACTAACGCAATGTTCTTGTTGAACAAATGAGATATAACTTTTGTACCACCAACCGATGCATGTACAAAAACTCAAGTAGTCAAAGGAATCTTCGTTACTAATCAATGATCATTCCTAGCAAGCACAACACATCTTGCCAATACTGATACGAATACTGCATGGTGTCCATATGGATGATTGGATGTACAAGGAATACTGATCGGAAATGGAATAGAAAATATTGTACAATCAAGAAGATCACAACTCAATCATTGGTTTATGGTAAAATGAACTTCTGATGCAACAATCCAAGCAGAAAGAAGAAATGAAATATTCAATGGTGCTTCTGTACTCATCGAATATAGTCCAAGTTTATGGAGTGCATTGCCTCCAGGTGGAACCGAATTTACCAAAGTCTTGGATGTATATAAACAATAAAAATAATGAGTACTATATATAGTATACAGAAAAAGTTATCACTCGCACCCGGGTGGTAATTTTTTTTAGATGAAATAATCTCATGCTGGCTATATTTTCCCATCTATATCACAATACAATATATATAAAATTCACTTGACATTATCTAGTAAATTGTTATAAAATTAATTACTTTATACAAAGTACTTTTACCTTTCACATATTTTCATCATGAAAAATTTAAAATTACTTTTCATACCGCTTGTGATGTTTTCTTTATTTTCTCTTGTAAGTGCAGCTTGTACAGACTTTGGTGGTACCATGTTTTGTGATCCTGGAGATATATGTACTTCCCTATCATGTGATTGTGGTGGAGTAAATATTGGGTCATGAGTTCAATGTAGTGCTGTTCCCATGTGTAATTTTAATGGCAATTCTTATGCTTCATGAACTATTCTTACGTGATATAAATTTGTACAGTTTGGGTCATTAAATGACGTAGGTAATTATCAAGTAATGACTTGTCAAAGCAATGCTTCACGATCACCATCAACATGAATGTATACCCACTCACGATATGCGATCACTGCTCCAACATGATGATATTGTGTTAATTCTTTTGGTGGTACAATGTGGTGTGAAGATCAACAACGATGTAATACCCCTACATGATGTGATTGTGATGGGTCTCTCTCATATACTTATCAATGCCATAAAACATGTTCTGCTACTACGTATACAAATATAAGTTGATATATATATAGTATTCCTGCATTAGCATATTGATCAAGTGTTATTATCACTACTGGTGTCACTCCTATTGCTAATGGAATAATTAATTATTCCCAATGATTTATGTGTTCTTGATGAACATTTTTGGCTACAGGTAATGAATTATCATGAGTATCATGTAATCCTTGATATGATAATATTTCAAATATTTGCGTCCTTCATCAATCATGAGGTTGAAGTGTATGAGGTGGTGGGTCATATATTCCTACCTGTATCGTTACCGATCTTATGTGTGTCAATGGAACATATCAACATAAACCTGGTGGATCATGTCAATGAGGAAATCTCGGACATAGTTGTACTATCGGATCAGGAGGAAACGGAACATGAACACTTCCTGTAGGAAGTATCCTATGATCACCATATACCAATGAGTTTAATCAGGCATATCTTTGGGCATATGCTCATGGTATCACCACCATGAATACTATCCAAAAAGCAAATATGTGAACTAAACTTCTCAGATCTGATATGGCCAAAATGATTGTTAATTTTGCTATCACGCTTGGTGGACTTACCCCAAATACGGGTAAACAATGTACCTTTACTGATATAGCACATCAAAGCGCAGAAATGAAATTTTATATAAAACTTTCTTGTCAGCTTGGACTCATGGGGGTTGGAATACATACATTCAATCCTACGGGTGATATCACGAGAGCAGAATTTGGTACTGTGCTTTCGAGAGTACTCTGGGGAACCACCTATGAATGATGAGTAAAATATTATACTAATCATTTGAACGCACTCAAAGCAGCAGGTATCATGACACAAATAACCAATCCAACGAGTATGTTGGAACGCAGATGATATGTTATGTTGATGATGAAGAGAGCATATGAATTATGATTACTCAACTAAAATTGCATTTTACCTTATATATATGAAAGTGAATACTTCGGTGTTCACTTTTTATTTTCCTTCAAAAATATTTTCTCTGATATATTTTCACATTTTTTTTACGATTTCATGGTATGATTTTTTTCCATTTTTGATACAAACATATATCATGAAATATAAAGCTTTCTTGATCAAAAATTAGCACCCGTATACAAGCAAAAATATAGTTCAAAATTCAGAAAAATATACCATATCACTCAATACCATTCCCTGCTATTTTCTTTTATTTTCACTTGACAATTACTAGTAAATATTTATAAGTTCTAGACTGACATATTGCTATATGGTCGGTAGAAGTTCTGAAAATATCGTAAGATACCTTCAGAAGCTCATTAACAAAAGTATTCATCTAACTAAAGAAAGGAGAAAAAATTATGACTCTCAATTTTTTAGTTAACACGTACAGAAGAGAAGAAATATTCAAGATAAAAAAAAGACTACTCCTCAAGAATCATAGAAAGATTTATATAGGAGAGTATTTGTTTTTATCAGGATAATGAAACTATTCGTATCTGTTAACTAGCGAGGCCCCAATGAATTTGGCTTGGTTGCGCGTAAATAAATACAACCAAAAAAATTCTTCAATTCATTAAGTAAGTAAAAATTAAACACGTAAAAACAATGAAAAAAGTAATTTTGTTTTTTTGTTCGTTCCTGATTATGCTTTTCGCCTCAGGGCAAACTGCATATATCAACGGATCAACCAATTCGACAATTGCTATTTGTACTAACACAACGACAACGTTGACAGCTAGTATACTTGGTGGTTTTCAGTCTGGGGATACGATATCCTGGGGGCAAAGAATTAATGGCATCGGTGCAACTGTTGAAATTGCAAAGGATGCATATATTTCTGTCATCAGCGTAACCGTTCCCCGTAACCCTGCTACTCCCTCTATTGTCGTACCGACAGTATTTGGGACATATTATCAATATTATCTTGTAGTGAGAAGAGCTGGCATTAACTATAATGCTCAAATCAGGATTAATGTAAATGCTGCTCCTACTATTGGTAATGTAACCTTTTCATCACCTTGTTCAGATGGTACTATGACAGTAAATGTTGATGGATTAGGACCATTTCCTGTAAACATTAAAATTTACGACGATGGGACTGCTCCTGGAAATTTGATTACTACTCAAAGTGTCAGCACGATGAGTACATCATTCACTATCCAATATTGGGGTACGAACAATGGTGACAACAGCAACCTCTATATAAAAGTAGAAAATCCATCTACCGGTTGCGAAACATGGAAATAAAAAATAAACAATTAATTAATACAAACACTTTAAAATTACACGTATGAAAAAGTCAATTTTATTATCGATCGTTGCTGTTATGTTATTCGTTATGAACAACACCATGGCACAAACACCTTTTGCCGTAACGGTATATCCGATTCCAACCACTTACATAGTGGGCAGTTCATCTCTTACCTACTGTGCAAACAGTACAGGAGTGGATATAACACTGAACAATTCTGCAATTGGAATCAATTACCAATTATACAAAGGTGGCATTATCCAAGGCGCTGTAGTACCTGGAACAGGAGCTGCTTTAACCTGGACCGGCCAATTTGCTGGGACCTATACTATTGTCGGTATCAATGCAACAACAGGTTGCGATGCAAATATGACTGGTAATGTTGTTATTACATCAAATCCTGTACCAATTTTTACTGCTAACCCTGGTAATGCAACTATCTGCGAAAGCGGAACTACATCATTCTCTGTTACCGTAACAGGCGCTACAACGTACGCTTGGGAAGTAAGTACTGATGGTGGTATCAGCTGGAGTCCTGTCACTAATGGCGGAATTTATACTGGTGCAACTACGACAACATTAACGCTTACCGGTGTGACAAATGCTATGAACAATTATAAATACCGTTCTGTAGCCACTATTACTTCTACTGGATGTTTTGCTACCAGCACTGCTGGCACCTTAACTGTAAATCCTTTGGCAGTGATTACGTCACAACCCGTTGTAAATACAAATGTTTGCGATCTTAGTTCTACTTCTATTTCTGTAACAGCTACTGGTGCTACATCATATCAGTGGCAGGTATCTATCAATAATGGAGTAACTTTTACCAATATCACTACCGGTGGTGGTGTATATACAGGGTACAATACTGCTGTATTAAACATTAATGCAACAGCAAGTATGAATACCTATCAATATCATTGTATTATTGGTTCGGTTGGTCCATGTACTATTATTTCAAATCCAAGTATTTTGACCGTAAATGCTTTACCTACTGCATATACTGTAGGAAGTTCAGCTACTCAATATTGCCAAAGCACTCCTGGAGTAAATATTACCTTATCTAATTCAACATCGGGTATTGTATATGAGCTTTGGAAAAATGGAATCGCTACTGGTACTACAATTACAGGAAATGGAGCTCTATTAACATGGAATAACCAACTCTTTGGTACTTATACCATTGTTGCTACCAATCCGGTAACCTTCTGTACTAAAATCATGACAGGAACTGCTACTATTGTTGAAAATCCGCTGCCTACAGCAGGTACTATAACATGGAGCGCACCTTGTTCTGATATACAATTAAGTGTAACCATCAACAATCTTACTGGCACAAGCCCATGGATTATTTCTGTTTATGATGAATTAAGTCCTGGAGTACCTGGTTCAGTAATCTATACTCTTGGTGGTATTACCAATGCTAGTCCTACGTTGACATTTATGCCTACTTGGACAGGCACACAAAACAAGTATATTTACATGCAAGATGCACATGGTTGTGCAGCATGGAAGTAATTCAATTATTAATGTAATTCACAATAATTCAAACGAAAATGAAAAATAAAATTGTAGTTTTTCTTGTTTTGCTGGTAGCTCTAAGCACCAGCTTTACAAGAGCCCAAACGCCGTTTCCTGTTGGCTTTTTTCCTAAGCCGATTGCAACGGTTACGGGTACACAAAGCATCTGCGCCGGACAATCCGCACAGATAACGATTACGATTACCGGTGGATCTATTTGGGGTATTGTATGGAATGATGGAACGACCCAACATGTCGTAAACAACATTACCACAAGCCCATATATTTTAACGCTTGTGAATCCTACGCAAACAACTGTTTGCTGGGTAGATTCAGTTTGGAATGAATACGGATGTTCTTCTGTCGGAAATGGAGTAGCCTTAGTTACAGTCAATCCACTCCCACAGATTTTCAACATTTCAACTACTAACACTCATTTCTGCCAAGGCGGAGCTGGCGCTTCATTAACGATCTCCGGATCTGAAGTAGGCAAAAGCTACCAAATAAAGAATGGGTTAACCAATGTTGGTGCACCTCAAATAGGAACGGGAACAACGTTATCTTTCTCTGGAATTACCACAAGTGGTGTTCCTCTGACGGTAGTTGCTACCAATACTTCTACTGGGTGTACATCGACTATGAATGGAACGGTAACCTTTATTATGGATCCCTTACCTGTTGCTGCTGGGACTATCACAGGACTTACAACACTCTGTGAAGGACAAGTAGTAACCTATACTATTCCTACGATCACGTATGCTACCACCTATTTGTGGACGATACCTAACGGTACTATCATAAGCGGTCAAGGAACACCAAGTATAACCGTAGTAGGAAATATTCCGGTCACAACCAACATTTCTGTCTTCGGGCAAAATGCTTGCGGTGTAGGTCAACCTGCTTCACTCTCAGTAACGGTAAATCCCAAACCAGTTGCCACTATTACGAGTAATCCATCCAATGCAACTATTTGTATGGGTCAGTCTCTGTATTTGGCTGCCAATGGCGGAACTTCGGCAACATGGTATCCAGGAAGCATTTCGGGGCTTACCTATACTCCAACACCTACATTTAATACCATGTATACCTCAGTAGTATCTAATGTATATGGATGTTCGGACACAGCAACAATCAACGTGACCGTCAATCCTCTACCTACAGTTACGGTAAGCACTACTCCATTTGGTGGAAACATCTGTAATGGTACAAGTGCAACTATAACTGCAAGTGGCAGCACAGCTACCTATCTCTGGAACGACAATTTCGTTGGTTCGGTGCATACGGTAACTCCTGGTACTACTACTACGTACACTGTTACGGGGACTAACTCGTTTGGTTGTACAGCTTCGGCTTCTGCAACTATAACAGTTAATCCTTTACCTACTGCTACTATTACTCCATCCTCTGCAAATATTTGTATTGGACAATCCGCAAGCTTTACAGCTGCTGGTGGCGTGAGTTATCTCTGGAGTACTAATATGACTACCCCAAGTATTTCGGTTACCCCTACTACGTCAACGACGTATGCTGTTACGGTAACCAATGCTTTTGGATGTACTACCATAGCTAATGTAGCGGTGAATGTAAATCCATTACCAACTGCAGCTATTACTCCTACAGCTCCTAGTATCTGTCAGGGTGCTACTGCAAATTTAACTGCTAGTGGTGGAGGAACATATCTCTGGAGTACTGGTGCAACTACCGCAAATGTCGCAGTAACACCAAGTACTACAACCATGTATTCCGTTACGGTAACAAGCATCTCCGGATGTGTCGCTATTGCTAATGCGACAGTAACCGTAAATCCTTTACCATTATCTGCAGGAACTGTTTCTGGTTTGACTTCGGTCTGCCAAAATGGGACCGCTACCTATTCCACGACCACCATAGCTAACGCAAGTACCTATGTATGGGCAGTTCCCAATGTAGCTACCATCGTGAGTGGTCAGGGAACAACGCAAATAACTGTAGCTTTCAATGGATCCACCAGTGGCACAATATCTGTTTTCGGACAGAATGCTTGTGGTGGAGGTTTACCATCTTCATTGTCAGTGACCGTGAATGCGGCACCATCATTGAATGCAACAGCCAATCCTACGGATATCTGTATAGGTATGAGTACAACACTTACTGCTTCAGGCACAGGAAATTCATTCCTCTGGAACACAGGTGCAATTACCCAAGCCATAACAGTTTCGCCTATTGCTAATACGACGTATTATGTTACTGCCACAGGCAGCAACGGTTGTGTTACCACAGGTAATGTTGCGGTTACCGTACATGCTTTGCCCAATGCAAGCATTGTTGGATTACCCAACGCTGTGTGTACAGATCAGAATACTGTCGCTTTGGTTGGTTCTCCAACTGGTGGAACATTCTCCGGCTTTGCAGTCGGTGGTAATCTGTTTTATCCATCAGTAGCTGGACCTGGCACAGTAACTATCACCTATACCGTTACTGATGGATATGGATGTATTGGAAGTGCGGTCGATTATATCACCGTAAATCCACTACCTGTGGTGAGTTTCAATTCACCTCCGGGACCTATCAATGTTGGTACGCCAGCTTTTGACATGAATCAATTTGTCTATCCACCGAATGGTACCTTTACGGGACCGGGTATGATTGGCAGCATGTTTAATCCGGCTATCGCTGGTCCTGGTACGATTACCATCACCTATACGTATACCAATCCAGCGACAGGATGTTCTTCTGGTCAAACCCAGTATATACCTGTTGGAACTGTAGGAATTGATGAAGTTAATGCTGCGGTAAATGCAATCAGTATTTATCCTAATCCTGCAAGTAACAACATCAATCTATCAGGGATTAATATCAAACAAATCAAATCATTGAGTATCATTAATTTGCTTGGTGAAGTAGTTTATACTACCTCTATCAATGCAGAAAACATGATGCTTGATCTATCTGGTTTGGCTACCGGAACTTATTTTATTCGTTTCATTGATGTTGATGGTTTTTCTATCAGCAAAAAAATCATGAAGAACGAATAGTAGGTACACTCTATTATAAGGCGCGGCAATTTTTATTGCCGCGTTTTTTTTAATTGAGACGCAATAAAAACACGAAGTATTGAGCGTTTTTCTGACGTCGAAATTATATATATTACACCAATAAGTCCGAATTATGATGAGGAATTATTGTGATAATATATATTTTGTACATATATATTTTTTTAAAAAAAAACGTGATCAAAAAGTCGAAACAAACATCGTCAATCTTATAAATATAAAAAATCTTATCTCTGACGGTATTCAGGTATGGAATTTTTTCTCTTTATAGAGAAGACTATTTTCACGAATTATTTTTTCGTCATGTCCCAAGAAAAAACGTCTATTTTGTCTACTCGATGAATAAACGTGAATTTTGTCAATTTCGTGTTGATTTTGTAACTATTTTCCCTATATTCATGGACACGTAAATTTTTTGTTTATTTGGAATTTTTATAAACAGCAATTGCGAACAAAGCAAATTCACTATAAATATATCATTTATCATTTATCATCGTTTAGTATGCCTACTATTAATCAACTTATCAAAACTTGAAGAAAGCAAAAGACGTATAAATCAAAAGCGCCTGCTTTGCAATTTGGTATCAATAAACTCGACAGTAACAAAAGAACTGATAGACCAGCTCCATTCAAAAGATGAGTTTGCCTCAAGGTTTCTGTGATGGGTCCTAAAAAACCAAATTCAGCGCAAAGAAAATTTGCAAAAGTAAGATTATCTAACGGAGCTGAAATACTTGCTTACATCCCAGGTGAATCTCATACACTTCAAGAACACAGTGTAGTATTGGTAAGAGGATGAAGATGTAAAGATCTTCCAGGTGTGAGATACCATATCATCAGAGGGAAATACGATGCTAATCCTGTAGACAAGAGAAGACAATCTAGATCTCTCTACGGAGCAAAAAGACCAAAAGCAGCTAAAGCATAATAAATAACTATATTTATCATTTATAATTGTATATATCATGTCAAAATTAATTGTCGGTAATATGGGTAATCCCAAGATCGAAAAGATCATCAACTACATTATGAAAAGTGGAAAGAAAAGTGTAGCAAAAAGAATATACAGTGATATGCTCCAAGAGATCAAATCAAATGGACATATGAATCCAGAAATCGTTTTGGAAACTGCTATAGAAAACGCTTCTCCTAGCCTGATGATTAAATCAAAAAGAATGGGAGGTTCTGTTTACCAAGTTCCTGTAGAAGTGAAACAAGACAAAAAATTGTTCTTCGCTTTCAAATGGATTCTTGCTGCTACCGAATCAAAATCTGGAAAACCTATGTACAAAAAATTGGCTGAAGAAATCATGGCTGCATACGGTAATCAATGAGCTGCAGTAAAGAAAAAGGAGGAAGTACATAAGATGGCTGAAGCAAATAAAGCATTTGCATACATGGCTAAATACGTTAACTAATTCAGAGTTTAGAATTCAGAATGCAGAAAACATTAATTCTGAATTATGCATTTTACATTATACATTCAATAACAATGGGAAATACTAGTGGAGCAAAATATAAGCATATGATGTATAACGTATCTCGATCAAGCCAAAAATCTGGTAAAAAACTAGAAAAGGCTATCGCACGATATGTTGATCTTATGAAAAAAGAAGAAAAAGCAGGGTCAGAAACCAAATGGATCTACAAAACTAGATTAAAAGCCAATGCAAGACTCAAAAGATATGGTGTCACTCAAGCTATGCTTGATGCTGCTTTAGCTAAAAAAGGAATTACTAAATAAATTTATTTATCATTAGTTTACTCGTATGACTAGATTAAAAACCAACGCAAAAAGAAAGCTTAATAAGGCATTATTTAGAGTTGAAAAGGTTGTTATCATGGATGTAAGAAGAAACCTTGAACAACAAAAAAAATGGAAAGCTAAAGTTATGAACAAAAAGGCTAAATAATTTTTTTTAATTATTGAATAGTATTCACAAATGAATTTTGACAGACTCAAAGACTTCTACGATAAAAATGGAAGCAAAATCCTTGATATCAAACCTGGGATGCATATTGAAATCCACGAAAAAGATGTAGAAACAAATAGAATTTGGAGATTTAAATGTCTCGTGATAAAGGTTAAAAAACCTAGTCATGCTGATGGAACATTCACGGTTAGAGGAATGGTTGCTGGCGTAGAAGTAGAAAAGATTTATCCACTTTCATTCAACAACTTTGATAAAATCGTTCTCTTAGATGAATATCATATCAGAAGAGCTAAACTCTACTATATCAGAGACAAAGTAGGAAAGGATGCTAGATTCAAATCTAAAATCACTGCTGAAAAGAGAGACATTAACCTTCTCGACAAAGAAGCAGGTAAAGTAAAAGAAAATAAAGGAAAGAAGAAGAAATAGACTATAGAACGATAGATTTTAGAACGATAGATAATAGATCATCCCCATCGTTCCATCGTCCCATCGTCCCATCGTTCCAATATATTTATCATCTATCATTATGTAAAAAATGAAACTTACGGTAACATCTCGCCAAGATAAAAAAGCAAAAGATCTTAGAAAAGAAGGATTGATTCCTGGTATTGTCTATGGAAAACATCTTGCAACTCCACTTACTGTTGCATGTAAAAAGAATGATCTTATTAAAAAATATAAAGAAGCTGGATACTCTACTCCACTTACCCTTAGTGGTGATGGTATAGACCAACTTGTTTTGATCCAAGATATTCAAGTAGATCCTGTGACTGACATCCTTATTCATATCGACTTTTTGGCGGTTAATAAAGATGAAAAAGTTACTACAGAGATACCAGTTAAGATGATTGGTGAATCCGTAGTTGAAAAATTGGGAGAAGGAAAAATACAGCTTTTGAAAGACTTTATTGAGGTTGAAGCGTTTCCACAAGACTTACCACATGATGTTACTATCGATATATCAGTAATCAAAAATATCAATGATGTTATCGTTGTTGGAGACTTGAAATTCTCTGATAAGGTAGAAGTACTTGATGACCCAGAACAAGCAATCGTTACTGTTCTTATCATGAGTGAAGAAGTAGAAGAAGCTCCTGTAGCTGCTGTTGAAGCAACGCCTGCTGCTGGCACTGCTGCTCCTGCTGCTGGTACAACACCTGCTGCTCCTGCAAAAGACGACAAGAAAGAACAGAAAAAATAATAGTATATAAGTAATTTAGCATTTTATATTCTACACTATAATACAATGGCAAGAGTATGTGATTTTACAGGAAGAGGAACATGATCTGGAAATATGAGATCTCACTCTATGAGAGCGACCAAAAGATCTTTTAAGGTTAATCTTATCAATAAAAAAGTTAAACTTGAAGATGGTTCTCAACTCAAATTAAAAGTTAGTTCAAAAATATATAAGAAACTTAAAGGTTTCATCTAAAACCATGTACGACTTAGCACTATACGCTTAGTCGTTCCACATTTTGGTTACTTTTTGTTATGGGGTGGTAGCTCAGTCGGTAGAGCAATGGCCTTTTAAGCCAGTGGTCCAGGGTTCGATCCCCTGCCACCCTACCAAAAAGTAATTAATAATACACACATAGAAAGTATCTGAGCAATCAGGTATTTTTTTTATAATTGTTAGCAAGCACCCGGGTGCATACTATTATTTTTTATCAAAGACTCTCTTCATCATCACCATAACTCGGCCTCTTAATTCAGTTGCTAATGGTCTAGTTATATTATTCATAATACCTCCTTGTTTTAAAGCATCTAAATGTTTCTGATAATATATATCACCTCCATTATTTTTTTCTCCTCGGATCAACCTAGAAAGAATAGTTCCAAACTGAGCTCTATCAACGATCTGTTCAGGATCAAAGGTATGTTTAGTTCTTATACCATCAGATTCGTATCACATCAATCAGAGTCTACATGCTGCGATTGCATAATATTGTGTTTCTTTGGGAAGATTTCTCATATCATCAAATTCACATCTTACTCATGTTGATATATCTTTGTTCATAATATTAGTTGCAAAATTGCTGATCATCTTTGCCATATCTTTTCTAAGCAATGGACCATTCATATTTGCCTTTTGGATAGTATCCATAGTCGTGATATCGTAACCATACGCTCGTTTATATGCATCTTTCAATTCTGTAGAAAGTTTTGATCCTGTTATACTTCCAGGAACTTTGTCTGGGGATTTATGCACTGGTTTTTTGTCGATGAGTGGACATGGACCACAAAGTCTATCATAATAACTATCACTACAATCTCTTTGTACAGGACAACTATCTCTAGATGGTCATGATCAACCTCCACCTCAGATAGCAGGATTGGTTGTTGGGATTGTTGGTGTTACTGGGATAAATTGAATAGTATCAATTACTATATTTCCATCATTATAAGTAAATCAAAATGTATTATTTCATGTAGCACCATCTATTCGCAGACCATTGCTAGACAAAATCTCTGTCTTATTACTAAATCCATTATTTTTAAGATGGTTGGAGAACATTCCCGTAATAAGAATAGCACCACTCTCTCATACATCTAACGTACCGATATTGAAAGTATATACATTTTTTCACCCTGTTCCACACCCAGGAATATTCGTAATATCCATATTGAAATAATCATCAAATTCATATGCTCGATTTACAGGATCGCCATCATAATCATTTATTATATAATCTGCTCGAGCCTTTCCTGCTCCCGTATTGCTACCATTATATCAACCTTCTCGTCGATTATTCAACCAATCTGCAAGATTATCAGATCCCTCATCCTCGATATATGCTTCCATACGATCGAAATATGCTCATTGCCCATTATTATACATATCAGCAAAACAAGAATCTTGGAGTCCACCATAGATTGCCCCGACTTTTCCGGTACTATACTCTGTATCTGTCTCAATATCCATACCATCTACCATATCATATTGGATGTAGGTATTGTCTATTACTCAAAGTCATGCATTATAATATCAGAGATTGAGTCTAAAAGTATTTTCTCATAATGAAAGCATAGTTCACGTCAACGAAAGATCAGCAACACGGTATTGTACATTTCGTGTTCGTCAAAATCTATAGTTGTCTTGTAGATAATTTAGTAATTCTTCAGGATATTCAACATCGACATTGAGATAATTGTAGGATATATCTCCCCCTCCTCGATTTCAAATATACGTCAAATTTGTCAGACACAATGGAATATCTCCAGCAAAACGATTATTGCTAACATACAATCAATTCAATTGAGTCAGTGGACAAAAAATATCTAAGGATCAGCCAATCTGGTTATATCCAAGATATAGGTATTGTAGTTCGGGAAGCTCACTAAATGCTCAGCTTCCAATAGTTGTAATTTGATTATTGGTAAGGTTTAGTGTATTTCACCTAGAGAGTCCATTGAATGCTCCACTTGTTATAGAAGTAATCTGATTGTAAGAAAGGTTGAGATATGGTAATGTAGAAAGTCAGTTGAGGGCAATATTTCTGATATTAGTAATCAGATTATTACTAAGGTTCAATTCTTGGAGATTGGGAAGTTCTTTGAAAGCTCCACTTCCAATAGAAGTAACAGCGTTATGATTGATACTCAATCTCTCTACATTAGGTATACCATCAAATGCATTAGCATCAATTGAAGTAATGTGATTATTGTTAATATACAAAGCATCTAGATTAGAAAGTCAATTGAACGCACCAGTTGCAATGGTAACAAGCTGATTATTATCAAGATCTAAATATGATATATTAGAGAGATCATTAAATGCTCCACTTGCAATATTGGCGATCTGATTATTATAGATATTTAATGTTGATAACCTAGAGAGTCCGTTGAATGCACCATTTGCAATGGTAACAATTTGATTATTATCAAGGTATAAATATTTTAGACTGACAAGTCCATTGAATGTACCGCTTACTACAGTAGTGATGAAATTATTATCAAGCCCCAATTCTTCTAAACTAGAAAACCCATTAAATACACCACTTGCGATAGTCTCACTAGTGATTTTGTTGTGATCAAGAAAGAGATTTCAACAATTAGAAAGTCCATTGAATGCTCCGCTTGCGATAGTAGCAATATTATTGTAAGAAAGACTGAGATATGGTAAATTAGAGAGTCCATTGAATGCTCCGCTTGCGATAGTAGCAATATTATTATTGTTTATATATAAATAGTATAGATTAGAGAGTCAACTGAAAGCATCACTTACTATAGTAGTTATCATGTTATTATTGAGTCTTATTTCTTGTACACTAGAGATTCCATCAAACATACCCGTTGTGATACTAGCAATTTTATTGTGATCAAGATACAAATATTGTAGTTCGGGCAGCTCATTGAATGCTCCACTTGCTATAGTAGTAATCTGATTATTACTAAGATTTAATGTATTTCATCTTGAGAGTCCGTTGAAAGCTCCACTTGCTATAGTAGTGATTTGATTGTTATTAAGGTACAGATATTGTAGATTAGAAAGTCCATTGAATGCTCCACTTGCTATAGTAGTGATTTGATTGCCGTTGAGATATAAATAACGTAAACTAGAAAGTCCGCTTATTTGTGCAGGAATAATTCCAGAGAGGTTATTCTCTTCAATATCGATATAATATACTTCTTCTCATCATTCTCCTTCGGTACAATATACCCCCTCCCAATCACATGCAGTTGTAGGAGTTGTATCTCAATCACCTAACCAATTATTATGATCATACCAACCAGATCCATTTGTACTATTATATAGAGCAACCAGCGCATCACATTGTGTACGAGAAATATCAGTAACTAGTTCACAGTAATTATCGATGGAAGAAATATATCCGATATGTTTGGTAATACTTCTTTCTTTATTTCCTGTACTATATATCACTGTGATAGATTTTATTCCATATCATTCACTCAAATACACTATACCTGTCGCGGTATCATATAAAGTACCGGTAATAGGAGCTCACACAAAATCCCCAGAGAGTACGTAATCAGCTGGTTCATCTACAGTGATTTGTATTTGTACACCCGTTTCTAATATATAGTTTTGACCTGATGCTACTAGAAGAGATCCGTTGAGTATTGGGTTGGTTTCTGCTATATAGTTAGTTGTATTGAAAGGTAAATCTCACCAAGCATAGGTCGGTGTTCCATTATTTCCTGTAGCCTCCATTGCTTGAGTCTGTTTAAGAATATTTGATCCGTAGAGATATTTGGTATCCGCTTCTGATGATCGATTTCAATTTTTTTGATGTTGATCACATGCAGTAGTCATAAGAAACATTCCATCGGTATTTATAGGATTGGTAACCCAATCACATGACATAGCTATTACCGCTTCATCAAGTATTCATCCAGAAAAGAATTCAGAGCCATCTCATGCTACGACTTGATTATTAGGATCATATATATTATTACCCTCATTATTACTAAACAACTTTATTGTTCCATAGTATGTAGTAGGAGAACTATGCCAATTATACATACCGTACCCACCATTATTGTATGATTGAATGCTATTTATCGTAGTACCATTAGAGAAATCATGGATAAAAATTCCATATCCATTATTATTATATACTTGTGAATTATTGATGAGCGTATTGTTTGAATAGTATACATCTATTCCATTATTACTGTTCATGTACACTTGTGAGTTACTGATAGTCGTATTATTGTTTGCATAGTTTAGACATATTCCATTACTACTATTATTATATATTTGACTATTATCAATCGTAGTATAGTCCGTATCTTGTATATGTATTCCATTATCATTGTTATTATATATTTGTGAGTTGCTGATGGTGGTGTTGTCGGAATTATCATATATATCTATTCCATAACTAGCATTATTTTGCACCTGACTATTGGTGATAGTATTGTATGTAGAATTGTTATTTATCAACATTCCAAATTGATCGTTGCCGTATATCTCGACTGCATTGATGGTATTGTTGTTTGCATTATCCAATGAAATTCAGTTATGATTTCTAGAATATTGATGTCCATATGTTCCATTTATAGTAAGATTATCAATGATTGTATTATTATTGTCATGTATCAAGACCATCCTATCAAGCTGATTTTGGGAATATATTGTTACATCACCACTTCCTATCAATGCAGAACAACTAGCTACATTGATTCATCTACCATCAGTTACCACCGTGTATGATCATGAAAGAAGAATATAAAATGTATTTGTAGACAAATTTTCTGGGATAGTATCCGTCCCAGGATTAAGATATTCTACGGTCATAGCTCCTGGATTACAGGTATTGCTGGATCGATTTTTGGTATAGGCTGATCATGAACTAAAGTAAGCAAACGGCAAACCATCAGGATCTGGATACCCAATACTTTTGGTCAGTGTTCTAGTTCTTGATCATGTACTATAGGTTACGGTAATATATTTTGTTCCATATCATGGAGTCAAGGTAATGTTTTTTGTCTCTGTGGATGAAAGTGTTCCTGTCATAGGAGCTCATATAAAGTTTCCAGAAAGTACGTAGTCAGCTGATTCCGTTAAGGTAAGTTTGACCTGGATACCTGTATCAAGCGTATAGGTTTGTCCAGATGCTACCAAGAGAGATCAGTTGAGTAGTAGATTAACTTCTGCTATATAGTTGTTGGGATCAAAAGCATTTGACCAAGAAAATACTGAATTATTTGTTGTTCATGAGTCGAGTATTACTCTTTTCTGAGTACGTATATTGGATCCATAGAGATAACTATTTTGACTTCCTGATCGTGAACCGATTGTTCATCTCTGATTGCAGGTAGGATTTTTTACTTCATCTATGAGAAATATTTCATCAGCATTCATAGGATTAGTGATCCAATCACATGACATACTTCACTCGGTATCGAGTATTCATCATGAAAAAAATTCAGAATCATCTCATGCGGGAAGCTGGTCATCCACCGAAAGATTGGTATCATTGCCAAATACCTTTAGTGTCCCATAATATTTACCATTAACAGATCATTGGTAATATCCATATACTCATACATAGTTATTATAGAATTGACTATTATTGATAACTATCCAGTTAGAGTAGGTGAAATTGATTCAATACGCATTATTATATGATTGGCAATTGTTGATCGTAGTGTTTGGTCATTGATATATAGATATTCATTCATTGCCATTATTGTAGATTTGACTATTGTTGATAGTAATATTTGCTGTATATTCAAAACGTATTCCATGGATATTATTATTATAGAACTGACTATTGTTGATAGTAGTATTTGTTCCATTGGTTATATATATTCCATTGTTATTGTTGTAAAACTGACTATTTTCTAACGTATTATTGCGTGAACCATCATATAAATATAATCAAATTTGGTTATTATATACCTGCACATTACTTATGATGGAGTTGTTTGCGGTTTTTAAATTCATTCAATACGCGGAATTATGATATACTTGTGAACCACTGATTGTGGCATAATTTGAATTTTCTAATTTAATTCAATCTTGATTATTATCATATATATGTGAATTATTTATCGTAGTTGAATGTGATACATTTCAATAGATTCCATATACATTATCATGACTCGTGACATTTGTGATAGTTGTTCTCAATGCGGCATTTAAAAAAATTCAATGTTCTGAATTATAGATTTGAGCACCGCTGATGCTAGTGTCTGTAGAATCTGAAATATGAAATCCAGCCGAACTATTATCATACACTTCTATATTATTTATCGTGTTATTGTTTGCTGATCATTCTAATTTGATTCCATGTCGATTATTAAATATTCTACTATTGTTAATAGTATTGTTTGACGATACATATAACTGTATTCCAGCAAAATTACGACCGTGGGTAGTTCCATCAGCATTGTGTATTCCATCGATGATGATATTGTCTACTATATTGTTTGTTGCTTCTGAAAAGAAAATTGTTCTATTAAATATTCAATCTGAATAGATTGTCACATCACCACTTCCTATCAACGCAGAACAATGGCTAGGATAAATATAGTCTGATGAAATAGTATACGATCATGAATTTAAAACATAGAGCGTATCCTCTGCAAGGTAATGAGGAATAGTATTGGTCCCTGGAGATACATGTACTACATTCATTTCCTGAGGATCGCAATCATTACCTGTTCGATTGACTGTATAGGTAGAATTTTGATCAAAATATCTTTCTTGTAATGTGATTTCGTCAGCAAATGTACTCGCTAAATTTACGAAACCCAAAAACCCTGAGAGCAAAACGAGTGTTTTGACTACAGCAAATCCTGCGAACAATCAGCCCACATATTTTTTGTGGTGATTTTTAAGATGAGTTTTGATACGGTGATGAAGTTTCATCGTAGAAATAGGAATAGGATAAAAACAAAAAAATCATATCTAATTATATCGAGAGACACTCTTTTTGTCAAATTTTTAGGGGTGTTTTTGATTATATAATTGTGCTTATTCTAGCTATTTTTTGTGGTGTATACTAACAAACACTACTACATATACCCAATATCTATTTTTTTACTCTACTAAAGATATTTTTTGCATGGATATCTTTATAGAAATCATACAACACATTACAAATATGTCAACACAAGAAACAAAAAATACTTCTATTTTTTGACAAAATAAACCATTTGGAATATGCTTAGAATAGACCTTTTTATATTATGGGCATATTGACGTATGGAAGATCTACAACATCTTCAACCATCCAAAAATATACTAAATAAACTGCAATATTTTCTTAGCGCGGCAGCACTTTCGCTGTTGTTGAATTTATGAATGCCCAATCAAGTACCAGCCCAGAATAAACAGATATCCATGAAAGAAGTCAGCAAAGATTCATTGGAAAAAAAGGAAGTAGTAGATGAACGAACACAAATTAATAACCTTAGACATGCATTTAAAAAATGACACTATGGAAGTGATCACGTTATCTGATTATTATGAGGAAAATTTGTTGGAGAACATGGGAAAACAATATATAACAACAGATCACTGACTTCTGCATACGACTATCTCCTTTTGGATAATGCACTATTGTCATTGTTGGTTAACCTTGGATTTACCGAAGATAATATAACATTTATTTCTTATAAAAAACTCCCTTATAGACAACCCTATAAACTCTGATATTCTACCTACGAAGAAAATAAGAAAAAAGAAATTATGAGTGATTCTGCATATAGTCAGGTACTTAAAAAAAACATCCCCATCAAAAAAAGTTTTGTGACTAATTATACCATGTATACGGTAGATTCTAGCAAGACCGTAGATGTACAACTTGCATGAGTAAAATATACAAAAAAAGTCTGAAAAACACGCGTTTCTACGGTTGTAGAACTGCCACAGTTGGAATATGCGGGAAAATGAACTGACGCAAACAATTTTGATCTGTCCTATGAAATGATGGAGCATATATATGATGACAACAAAGATCGCTATGACATTACCAAACGTCAATTTTCCAGCAAAATTCCTCCAAAGCTTAAATCATATATCATCAGCAATTATGATAGAAAAAAACTTATCAAAGAAAAAAAAGATAAAGGTGAAGGTACAGGAATTGTTTATCGCGATACCCTTATTGTCGAAAAAGCTTCGTATAATGAGGTCGCTAATGATATAGATATTGTCAACCAACCCAACTTTAAAACATTTTCGTTTTGAACTTATCAGTTCTTCAAATATTTTACTGATATCTACCGAAGAGATATGCGTTTTGATCAGTCAGAAAAAAATCCTATCTGGCACAATGCTTTTCAAAATGACCATGATCCAGAACAACAAAAAAATGGACTTATAGATTTTATAGTACTTCCTTATGGGGTAAAATGATATAGCATGCCAACGCTTATGCCTAAGCAATCTCCCTGATACACCCAAATGGATGGATTGATCATCGATGATGGATCATGAATAGGACAAGAAAGTATAAGAACCATTATGCTTAATGGAAGGTTGGTTGGTGTAGATAGACGTGAACTCCCTTCCGATAAATGATTATTTACCTTATTTAGGGAAGGTGTCGTAGATCGTATGTATAGAGTCTATGATATCAAAAGTCAAAAAACATTTTGGATGTATCCTTATTGTGGTGTCCAATCATGAATAAGATGAGGAAGTATAGGAAAACTTCTTCCAGAAAAAGCTATTGAACTCAAAAACAAAACTATACAAACAGATACTTGGCATATAGCAAAAAACACGTCTTTTGCTGAATATCAACAAAACAAAGACAGCTATATGGCATATGTAGAAAAATGTATGCAATGATCAATTAATGCTAATGTAAAAACCATACCAAATGTTATTTTACCTGTAGAATACAAGAATCCAAACAACCCCAAAAAAACCAAAACGCTCTACAAAGAACTTAGATTCTTGGATAATACTACTGCAATCATTTATCCTGATAGTCTTATAGTTTGATGGAGAATAAAAAAAGAATTTGTTAATCCATGACGTATCCAAAGAAATATTCAGAATATTTGCATTGATTTGTTGGGGACTACAGTAGTGCTTGATAACTTACCCCATTTCTTATGAGTACAGACACTTTCTCTTGAACAGATACAAGAATATAATGAAACATATACCAAAGCCCACAAAAAAGAACAAACTACCACCACAGCAAACACCTCTATACCCTCTACAAAAATAGAGGAAAAATCAGTGATCAACGAAATATACAAGAACCATATCTACAATCTCTCAAACATATATGACAACGAAACCCTTATTAACCTCATCAATAATGATATTACAGATATTGACTATACTATCAAAGCTACTCAATGAAATATACAATATGAAAAGACCAATAAACTCCAAAAACTAACTATAGCATTGGATAAAATAAAAGAAGAACATACTACAGAGACACAAGAATACAAGAGTATGGAAAAAGAATACAATCAAGAATTAGGATTACTTTCGACTATAGAACAAAAATTTTTGGAGAAAAAAAACGAAAGAACAAAATTATTGAAACTTCAGCAAAAATATTATATGACCTACGTGGAAGTACTCGAGTATATGATTGATGAATATACCAACAGAATAAACTTTATGAATAAACAAATACAAAATGCTTCCTCTGATATGCAATGACTCAACAGTAATGATCCTGTATATATAACAAAACAAAAAATCATACAACAAACAACAAGAACAAAAAATGAGATTGAAGAAAAGAAAAAAGAGATAGAAATAAAATTATGAAATACAAAAAAAGAAAAACAGACAAAACAATTGTTGATTATCGACGAAAAAGAAGCAAATTAAATATAAATAGTTGTATAGAAAATGTATCTGATCGCTCAGGTACTTTTTTTTATTCTTGTACTTGAAATTGGATATCGCGAGTTTCTATTATTGAACTACCGGAAAATAACATAATGCTAGCGGTGTGGGTACCTACTTGTGGCATTCGGATAGGTGTAGAAAGTATTTTTTTATCTACCATCCATTGATATGTTGTATATGGGATATTTGTGGCAAATTCGAATTTGAGTCATTGTACATCTGGAGACAGTTTGGTATCAAGAGAAAAAATGGTCTGAGGTAATGGTTTGATAATATGGAGATAGGGTGCGACTTGCGCGTTTGCTTGTGGTGCGTACGATGGCGTCTCAGTATCTTTTTCTAGCATATAGACGATATTATTGAAGATATCACCGGCACCAGAGACGCCGCTTACTCACTTCATATTTGACCCATCTTTATTGCCTATTCGGATCGCTACGATATAATGATCGGTAAATCCTATGACTCGATTATCACTAAATTTTCTGGATGTTCCACTCTTGAGGAAAACATTTCTATCAGGAAAATCAAGATTGGAAAATAATGGGAATGATGGCATTTTATTATATCTGTTGGAAAGAATATCTACGACCATAGTGATATATTTTGGATCGATAATAGTTTTGCAGGTCACCTGTTGTCAGGAAAAAATCGCGATATCGCACAGTTCTCCTTGATGCGCAAATATACCATACGCTCTTGCCATCTCTCGTAAGCTTACTTCCCCGACTCATAAGGTAAGTGCGAGTCAGTAATAATCGGCTGATTGGGTCAATGATTCCAATCCTACCTTGTGATAAAAGTCTAAGAGCTTATCTACTCCTACTTGTTCAGCGATTTTGACTGCAGGGATATTGAGACTCTGAGCCAGCGCTTGCGCTATGGTTACGGGTCATTGATAATTCATACTAAAGTTTTGCGGTGTATACGAAAATCACAGCAAAGACTGAAACTGTACCGGCTCATCGATGATGGTATCTGATGGACGTAATCATAACTCTTGGAATGCTAAAGCGTAGGTGAATGGTTTGACTGCTGATCACGGCTGGTTGATACTCAGCGTAGAATTTACTTGTCCAGCTTTGCCGTCATAGGCCATACCTCCTAGCATCACACGAAGTTCATTGCTCTGTCTGTCTATCACTAATACGCCGTAATCAGACACATCTTTTCGCAACAATTTGTAAATAGTCTGATCGGCTATATTTTTTATTTCACGAGACATGTTGTCATCGATCGTTGTATATACGTTTGCGGGTAATGTTTTCTTTTGTTTCTCTGCTTGCTGCTGAATATAATCTCTCAGGTACGGCTGAGCTATAGTGGTATCGTTTTTTCGATGTAAACTCTCAACGTCTCTGGATAATGATTGTGCCTCTTCCGAAGAAATATATTTTTCATGCTCTAAAGAAGAAATCAGATTCATATATCTTATGGTGAAATTTCATGATTTTTTGAATGGATCATAACGCACGGGATTTTTCATAATAGTGATCAGTGCCAACTGTTGAGACTGAGAAAGTTGGAATACCGATCTCCCAAAATATCGCTGTGCGGCAGTTTCGAAGCCATAATTCATATACCCCAACGGTAAAGTATTGAGATAATAGCTAAGTAATTGTTGCTTGGAATATCTTGCATCGAGTATGTATGCGTAGGTAAATTCGATAATTTTTCTTCGTCGCGTTCTCGGTGCATTGAGTCGTAATTGGTTTCTTGCAATCTGCGAAGTGATCGTAGATGCTCACTGAACGACGGCTTCTGATTTGATATTTTCAATCATTGCTCTGGTCAGTGCGACTAGATCTATACCGTTGTGTTGTCGGAAACGTTGGTCTTCTATCGCGATAATTGTAGTGACGAGAAACTGAGGATACATGTCCAATGCCAGCACCTGATGCCTATGAATTGCGTCTGGTAAAATCTCACCGATTACCGTATTGTTTCTATCGTAGACTATGGTAGAGACAGGAATTTCTTTGAGATGAATCGGAAGAAGATACGGAATCGTTATCGACAAAAGTGATATGCTCGCTAGAATATAGAGCATACTAAACCGCTTTCGTTTCTTCTTTTTATGTACGAATATTTTCGGCATATAATTTTTATATATCTATAAATTATTTTTTTTCTATCGCCTCGCCGGCTGGGCATTTCTTTTTTCCTTCCAGGTGAAAAAAGAAATCAAAAAACCCCTCGTCGATTGCCCCTTCATCTTTATTCATTCTCGATACTCTTTGAACGTATACTTTATTCAGCGATATGCAATCGACCCTTTAAAACATAAAAAATAATTTCCTAGTCAGAGACGGTAAATTGTTGACCGAATGTTCTTCCAAAATTTTCTGGATGATAGAATTCAAATATCATAGTTGGTCTGACAGCGAAGATACCTGCGTGCGTAACTCTTACCAAAGACATAAGGGTATAACTTCCTGGATTGAGATGCTCTACATAACAGAAATGTTTTTCAGTTCTAAATTCTTCTTTGTCACACGTGAATGTCTGGATAGTGAGTGGAGCTGCTTGTTGTGGTGTCTCACCATTTGGGTAGCCATATCCAAATCCATATGGTTGTTGGTTTGCTTGTGATTGTATTTGGTTGGTATAGGTACTCTCAGTAGCAAGATTTGGATTGATAAGTTCTGTACCTGCAGGAATATAGGTATCGATAGCTACCTGTTCTCTTGGTTCGCTGGTTACAAAAGTAATATTTGCAACTAAGACTTCACCGACTTTGGGAGCTTTTTCTTCTTTGAGATATTCGGTGATAGCTTTTGGATATTTCAATGTGGTATAGCTAATCTTATTCTGTAGATACTGTAATCGCTCAGCTGATTTTGCGCGGAAGATATTCATATATGCTTCATAGCTGTAATATTTTTTTTGGATTACAAATCATTCATCTCTGGATGCAACATCTTGCGCAGGTAGGAAATAATTCATCGTAATATCGTAATATGCAAGATCTTTTGAATCAGATTTTATGGTTATTTTTGATTGGTGTGAAATCTTTGCTATATCAGTTTCTGTACTCTTGATGACAAACGGGTCATCTTTTGGCAAGGTAACATCTGCAAACTTGGTAGATCAGATTGTGGTAGTAATCTTCATCGTTTTTGCTGATACCGGATGTACGGAAATGAAACGCGTCAATGATTTTATGACGTCTATCGTTTCTTGCGAGGATCATCGTGATCCATTTTGTTTTTGTTCCGCTATCCATCTTTGGAGCGCATCGAAGATGACAGCATTGGTTGTCATGAATTCTGGTGCGTAGGTACTCGCTTCCAAAAAGTAAGCAGTATTGAGAATAGTATCATAGCTTGAATATTTACCAATGTGTGCGGTCTTTGGTTCCATGACTAATTGATTTTTCAAAATGCTATTGAGTATTTCTGTGACTTGTTTGGTCTGTCATAATTTTCCTAACAAGATTGCTTCTTTGAGTGCAAATATTACTGATGTGTTTTTGGTATATGGAGCAACAAGTTCCCACATTTTGGAAGCTGCATTATCTCCTGGAGTGAAATCTACTATTGCAGAAATAGTTTCCATCCCTTGTTGCGCTCGTCATTCACATGATATTTTTTTCTGAACACAGCGTTTTTGATCTGCGTAAAATTGTTGTTTGAGATAGGCAATAGCGTTGCTTGTGAGTTTGTCTGAGACCGTGAATCCTATATCACGAAGTGCAGACAATGAGGTGATAATGTAGTTAGTCAACCACACTGAAGATTGTTGTGGAATCGTAGTATCGTATCGAAACATAAATCCTCCGTCCGTATTTTGATATTTTTCTAAACTCGCAAGTTGTGATTTTATATATGCAGGTACGGCTATTTTTTTGTATCCATCGAATTGATCTACTCGCTGTGAAAAGAATATCTTATCGAAATTGTATGCATCACCTTTTTTGGCAGAGATGAATAATTTCTTGATATATACATGTGCCATGAACGATGAGAACCTTTGTTCTAAGCAAGCGTACGCAGACTCTGACGCTCATGATAATCATTGTAATAACGAACCGAACAATGATTTGCTGTAGGTCAGTGACAAATATCCTTGAAGATTTTTTGGGATAGCTAATTGCTCAACTGCTTTTGCACCACTGATATTTCCTACCGTGGTTACGGTTTCTTTGGTGGTATTTTGAATCACCGGAACATATAACTGAATTTCATCACGAACATCTGCGTCTGATGTCGTAGCGAGTAATTGTATTCTGCTCGCTCATTGCTGTGTATAGAGTAAGGTACTTCCGGTAACGAGAGCGGTAATATTTATTCCCATTTCTCATTGTGCGGGGATAGTTATCTTTTGTGTAGGGTTGGAAATATTTAGATATGTCCCTGACATCGTGAACGTAACACTTTGTTCTTTATCGGTCTTATTGAAGATCACGGGATGGAAAATTATTTTGTCGTTGATAGAAAGTAGACTTGGGAGATTTGGATTAATCATCAATGGTAATGCCGTCTGGATGGTGTCTGTCGCGATACCTAGTTTGGTATCTTTGGTATTTACCAATCATTCGATTACTCGTGTCGTCAAATTGTCTGGTAAAGCATCAGCAGTTATGATTGCTTGTCATTGTGCATCGGTAGTGATGTCTGCGTTTCGATATGCGGTGTCTTTGAAGACTCATCTTTTTTTTCTGCTGTTTCCTCACTTTAGTGAACCACCATCTCATCACTTTGATCCATCGGTCGCGTCTTTGATTTCTAGCTTATCGACTAAGGTATTGAGTGATAGCCAGGTATTTGTTCAGAGATATCTTTTCATATCATAGAAATATGCAAACGGATTTTTTACGGGATTTCCCTTGAGTGCTAAGAGACTTTGATCGACAATACTGAGACTGAGATCCGCTCCTACCACAGGAGCTTTGTTTGCGTCCGTAACTTTGACGGTGATTTTTGGTGTGTCTCCTGGAAGATATAATTCTTTGTTGGTAGTGATTTCTACCTGTAATTTTTGTGGTAAGGTATTTACTTTGCTGATAGCTAATCATCTCTTGTAGACCGGTAATGGATTATTTGTTTGCTGTCCGATAAGGAATACTCTCAGATAAATATTTGGATAATATTCTTTTTCTATCTTGAGTGAAAACTTGGTAGCGTAGTCTTGTAGTGGCATGGTAAGATACTTCAAGATACCATCATCTTTTTCTATCGCGATAAATATTGTTCCTGTATTGATAGGAGATTGAATAGTATAGTTTGCAGTATCTCCGATATTTACCATGGTTTTTTCTGCTATCACTTTGGTCACAGAATTGTTTTCTGTCCTCCATAATAAAGGATCTTTTCCTGACACATACACGGTCTGGCTAGATACAAATGGAACGGTTCACTTTCCTTGATAGGAAACCTTCACGAGATATTCTCCATCAGATTTTGGTTGTAGTTTTTTTTCTATTAATCATTTTACATCACTCGTTGCTGTCTCGGTAGATTCTGTCACTTCGTCGAGTGAATAGTCGTAATAAAACACGCCATCTATTCCTTGTTTTTTTATCGCTTTCCAATTTTGTTTTATCAGTTGTATAGTAACTTTTGTGTTTGCTTTTGGTTGAGCATTCCAGTCAAGCGTTACGGCATTGAGCAGAATTCATTGCTCCTTACTGTTTCGATATGGCAGTTGAATACCTGCGTATCCATCCGTTGCATGGATGACTTTAGTCACTGTTGTGCTGACTGGTTTCTTGGTTGTAGGATCCTCTATTTGAAAAATAAATGAATATAATTTTTCTGCTGCGTCTTTGTCCGTAGGGTATTTGACGGTATAATTTCCTGTAGGATTGATGGTGAAGGTTGAGTCTTGTGCGAACATTGGGGTATCCATATAATTACATTCATTTCGATACATACAGTTTACATAATCATTTCCTTCACCAAATTGAAAGTCGCTATAGTCTTTGGCATTGAAAAAATATTTTTGTGCGAGGAGCTGATAATTACCTTGCGCATTCGTTACTTTACCTCAGAAATAATATACCGGGTTGAGTGATATAGTCACTGCGTCCCCTGCAATGATATCATTCGATCCTGAATCGATACTGATTTTGAATACCGGTTTTTTATATTCGTCTACGAAAAATACCGCGTTGGTAAAGATATCTTCTTGGTTTGTGGTTTGGAATCTCATCGTATATCATCAAAGAAACATATCTTTGGGGATACTGAATGACCCGGTGAAATTACTGTTTTTGTCTAGCTTGACTCCGAACTTCATTACCTCTTCTCCGAGTTCGTTGCTGACGATAATATTCCCTGCAGTTCTTTTACTTGCTTTGAATCCATCGAAATTGAATGTCCTCAAGATACCTTTGTAATATACCGTATCACCTGGTTTATAGATAGGTCTCTCGGTATACACATATAAGAAATCTTTGGTCGCGCTTCCTTGTCCTGCGATATATCCAAAGTCATAATTTTGTGTAATATCTGTTTCACTTTCTATCATACCTCGATACGTACTATTTGATGCAACGATGACATCAGCGGTATCGTTCAGTTCGTAGGTTCATTTTTTACTGTCGTATTTTGCTGATAATGCTACGGGTGCGTATCCAGCATTGTCAAAACGATATCATTTGAAAGACAATCCATTGACGGGTGTACCGTTGAATGTCGTAGCAAGAACGACATTTTTGTTGGTTCCTTGTTCTAGCATAAGAGAAAGATTTGCTCTTATGAAAATAGTCGAAAATCATCTCTTATTCGCGATAGGATCATCAGTCTTTAAAGAACCAACCACACGGATGATAGGAGCTGTGATTGTTTTTCCTCCAAGATCTTTTTCTATATCTATACGCGTATTAGTGAGCAACCAGTTGTTATTTTTTATCGTAATATCTTTGTCAAATGATTGTGTACAGCTAACTACTGATGCCACTTGATTACCACTTGCATCGTAGGTATTGGTATTGCGTTTGCTCTGTAAATACTGCTCGACATCCATAGCACAGACAGAAATATTTGCGGTAGGTGTATTGATACTCTGAATATTTACGATAAGAGGGACGGTGCTTGGTATGGTGTTTTTGTCGGGATATCCCATGTAGAGAAATTTATCTTTGTCGTGCATCTTACCGGTGACAAAAGTTTTGGTGATAGGAGCTAACGTAGTACCATAGATATCTTTTACGGTGAATTGTAAGGTATAGCTCGTAGAAGGATTGAGTCTTGTATTTACTGCATAAAGTACTTCATCTGCTTTTGGTTGAGGACAGAATCCATTGTCTGCAAGAAATTTGCTGACGTTATTTTTTGTCAGTTTAGAAAATTCATTCCAAAGTTCATCAGGCATAAATTGTTCTTGGCCTATAGATTGGATACGAGATTTTGGTGTTGTGGTAAGCAATGATTGATCGGTATTTCCATCGAGTATTGAGTTGTCGAGTTGGTTGTTGGTATATACACAGACTTTGGAATAGGACAACATTTCTATTCTTGAAATTTTTAATGGTGCTGCTGTTTTGTACGAGCGAGATGCTACGACCGTTGTCCCATCTGGCGTATATTGTAATTCATAGGTTGCGTTATCAGCAAGTTTACCGGTAACTACTAGTCTCACTTTTTTCTTCGTAGTTTGTTGTTTTTCTACTCTCGTCTGTTCGTTATAGATCATCTCTGGTACGTAGGAAAGCGTCGCTGGAACGGCTACCCCGTCTTTTACTAGACGAATAGTTTTGGAGGAAAGATCAGGAATAGTTTCTTGAAACATCATATCGAATGCTATATTTTTGAGAGGAAGCAATGCGGCAGAACTTGCTTGAGTGAAATAAATATCGCTCAAATTTTGATATCCATATCCTTGGGTCTGCCCATAATTTTGGCCTCATTCGTTGTATCGATAATTTTCAAATCATTGTTTTCCGTCGTTGGTCACTACTTTCATAAGCATCACATCGCTTAACGCGTCTAGCGTCGTATACGTAAGTCCACTTAAGGTAGTTGGAAGATTTCCCTCTTGCGTGTCTAGTGGTGAGTTCACAGTAAAGGTATATTTAGTAAGATATTTTCGTACTCCTACTTGTGGTTGGATGACATAAGCACCTGACATCGTATCTTGCGTTACTCTTACTGGAACCTTTTGAGATGTCTGCGTATCGGTTACGATAAGATATTTTTGGAGCTGTCCGTCTTTGACAGGAAAATTAAATACTATCTGAATTCCTTCACGTAAAGATTCCTTTTGTGAAATTCCTCGTTGTAATAAAGGCGTAGAAAATGTTCACGTATATATTTCTTTGTCTCATTGTACGGTAGCAGTATATTGAGTTGCTGGTTTCCATTGGGTAGGAGTAAACTCAATCGTCTGCGTAGATATCCATCTACAGGTACCCTGTGCTGCTGGAGCAATGGTAATAGGGCATGCTACCTGTTGATCTAAATTGGTCAATGCGACCATAGGTTTGGCAAAAGATACCAAGACCGTTTGATCAAGATTGTCGATTGCGCCAGATGGGAAAAACAGCGTAACGGCTTTATCTCCTGAAAGCGATCTATCGAATGTCCCGAGTGAGACGTCTGCTCATGTTCATCAGAATAATCATGGTTTTAGCGTTAAAAAGGCTCAAATGCCCAATCATACAAAAATAAGAAGAGAAAATACCATAATCAGTTTCTTTTTGTGTCCCATTGCCTGCAGGAAATAGATAAAATATACTCTCCTAGTATCTAGTGTTATGGAGGAAAAAAACAATGATATTTTACCTTTGGATATACCCTAATGACTTCTCATATAGAGGTACTATTCTCAATACCTAATCAATAATGCTAATCTTTTTGAATAAGATAAAGAAAAACACATCATCACGGTCAAAAATACGGAAAAACGTAAAGAAGAGGTTGTCTATTATTTAAATACAAAACTCGAAAGATGAATCAGCGAAGAATATTTTGAATATATGAAAAAAATATCGGTCAAACTATAATTTTTTGTTTCTCACCCGGGTGAGATATTTTTTTATCCAAATACTCTATGAATCAGTAATCACGCAGAATAGGTCACGATAATGACTATTACTGCGATCATAACATGTTCTCTAATCACTTTGACTGGTTTTTCTTTGTCTGCTTTGGCGATTGTATAACTCAAATACCCAAGTGCCAATAATCACCATACTGCACTTACAACAACTGCAGCAAATAAATTATTAATCAGCAAAATAGGAATCATAAACGTCAGTGCAAAAAGAAATTTAGCAAGAAATGTAGCAATAGTAGATTTCCAAACCTCTCTCGCATCTTTTACTCCACTGCCCTCCTGTGAAATATGGATCCCGAGTGCATCTGACATGGCGTCAGCAATCGCGATAGTCAACACCCCGCCGATGACCGCCAGTTTGGAATGTGTTCCAGAAAGCAGTCAAACCATCAGACCGAGCGTAGTGATGATACCGGAAGTGATTCCGAAATTTATTCAAACCTTGATAGATTTGTCTAATTTCATGTAGAAGAGAAAGAGAATAAATACTCAGGTAATATGAGATTGGTAAGAGTTTGCAAGGTTATTTTATCTTATCCTATTATATATCTCCTAAAAAATCATTATACAAAAAATCTGAGCCAAGTGACTCAGATTTTTTTATGTGTAAGAAATAAATTTATTTACTTGCTCTCATGAGCATGATGAAAACATTTCCTCTCAATTCCTCCATCATTGGCGTAGAAATATTTTTCATGATGTCGGCGTTTTTCAATGCCTCTAGATGCTTAGTATACCGCTGTGTTCCATCGCTGGTATTATTTTCTCCTTCGTAAAGTAATCTAGAAAGCGTTGTCCCAAACTGAGCTCTCGTTACTTCTTCGTTTGGATCAAACTTGGTTGCAGGAGTACCGTCTGCATTGAGCCCCATCAATCCTAGTTGACATGCCACGACTGCATAGTATTGCATTTCTTTGGATTGTTTTTTCATGTCAACAAATGAACAATTTGTTGTAGTATCAGGTTTATCTTCAAGGACTTCGGTTGCATAGACAGACAACATTTTTGCTAAGTGAGACCTTAAGAGTTTACCTTCTACATTTGCCTGTTGGATCGTTGGCATGGTAGTAACTCCTATGCGGTAAGCAAATTGATACGCTGTATTGGTTTCTTTGGAATATGGAGAATCCTTAATATCTCATCCTGTGCCTGGAGATTTGTGAGCATTGAGCAGGTCTGGTAGTATTTCTTTACGAGGTTTAACAGGACAGGGTCCGCAGATATTATCATAATATGATGAAGAACAATCTCTTGTCTCTGGGCAAACATCTTTCGTAGGAGAATATCATCCTCATCCTCCTTGATTGGAAAGATTTGGATCTGGAGTTGGATCTGGTGTAGGAGCTGGAGTTCATCCCCCTATACTATAAGGAATAGTGGATTCTGTACTAGCAAATACTGACTGTCGTCTATTGGCACTAAGCAGTTCAATATGCGTATCATTTTCACTGAACGTCTCTGCTAAGAACGTAAATCCTGTCCCCACCACTCATGTATCTACGGTAAAAGGAATTTCAATCAATCCTGTGCCTCCTACAGTAATATTCCCTATATCAGCTACATATGCTGGGATTCCTCCACTTCCACATGCATCTATGGTAGTAATATCTAGACCAAACGATCATACGATATCAGCAAAACTCGTGCCCATAAGATTGATAAGAGAGAGGAACTTAGCTCACCAATTGTTTTCGTTCACTACCATTCCTCCGATACCTCTTACGAGATCTTCCATGGTCATTCATCACATCTGAGCTGCTCGTCATTCCAATAGCTCAGCATAGACTCAGGTAGATGCATTGAGTAGATCTTCATAACAGATATCACCTGTTTGTCCAAAAACTCCTCAGAAGCGAGCATTATATATCCATCAAGAGCTACCTATTTGTACTCCATCACCTGGTACTTGCACTGCTATCTTGGTATCAAAAGCTTTCTGTGGTCCGAGATTAGTATATCCTACTCTGTAAGGTAATGACATTCCTGACATCATCACAGCATATCCTCCACTCAATGTGGTATCTACTGTCCTATGCTGGTCTATCCATCTTTCATCATTTCCTTCATCTATACATCTAGCATTTAAGTAGTCGAGAAGGTCCTGATCAGTAATGCTATCTACTGAGAAATAATTGTGGCTGATTGCACATCCTCATCCTTCACCAATATTTGGAAAATCTTTGAGGAAAGATACATCTCCACTAAAGTTATTGTGAGCTATTGCCAAGGTCAGTAGTCCCGTATGCTCTGTAAGATCGATATTGGTGAGCTGATTATAACTGAGCCCTACATATTCTAGGTTTGGTAGCCCATGGAGATCAATTCCCGTCAATTGGTTAGAAAACAGATAAAGACCATGGAGATTAAACGCTCCACTGAGATCAATACGGCTAAGATTATTGTACGCTAAGGCTAGGGTCTCTAAATTCTCCAATCATGCCAAAGAAAATCCAGTAAAGTTATTTTGACTAAGTTCCATATCAGTTAGGTTGGTACAACCGGAAAAATTAACGTGGGTAAGTGCATTGATGCCTGCATCAAGACGTTCTATACTAGGAACTCAGGAAATATCTAGATCAGTTAATTGATTTCCATTAATATAGATCCTTTTGAAAGCAGGAAGATTGGACAATGAAATCCCTGTCAATAAATTTGAACCTAGATCTATATATTCTAATTTTTCCAACCCAGAAAGCTCGAAGTAAGTGAAGTTATTTCTCCATAAATTCAGGCGTATTAGATTTGGTACTCCTGACAAAGACAGAGAAGTAAGCTTGTTGTATTCTGCATCAAGATATGTTAATTTTGATAATCCAGAAAGAGAGAGTCCAGTTAGCTGATTGTGAGAAATATACAAAGCAGTCAGATTATCTACCCCATCTACATTGATACCCGTAAGATTATTGTTATTTAGTTGTAGATAGTTGAGTACTGGACAATTATATATCTGCTCCGTAGTCAAAAGATTATTGTCTGCATGGAGTATTTCTAAGTTTTCTAATCCAGAAAGATGGAGCCCTGTAATAGTATTGTAACTAACTACTAGCATATTTAGATCTGGTAATCCGCTCAAATCAATAGACCCCGAAAGCCCGTTATTGGACAAAAGAAGATAATGTACATTGGTAGTATATCAAAAACTACAAGATACCCCATACCAACCCGTATCACCACAGACAGTGGTGCTTTGCAACCATCCGTCACTATGTGTCCATCCTGAACCATTTGTAGCATTATAGAAATTTACGAGTGCCTGACATTCAGATTTGGGGATATCGGTAACTGTATCACAAAATCCTGTGACCTCTGGCGCTACCTGTCCAGTACACATCGTATTACAGGATCATGGAGTCCCATTATCTTCTCCATCATCACAGATCTCTCATGTTTCGATACTGCCATTTCAGCAGTCAGCCACATTGTAGCATCAACCAGCATTTGTGCTCTGACAATCTTGACCACAAGCAAGGGTTCATGAGTTGTATCCTACGCTGATACAGGAGTATCCTCCAAGATCTGTACCATCACAAGTTTCTCATGCTTCTACGATATTATTTCAGCAAACTGGTCATTCGTCTGGTGGCGGAGTATCATACTGACAGCTACCATCATCATCAGTAGCATATTCGTCATAATTGAGTGCCCCTGGATCAGTACATCACCAATAGAGGTCATCATACTCACAGCTATTATCATCTATCGTAGCATCTTGATCATAATTAATTGCTCATGGATCAGTACATCCATAGATATCATCAGCGCTGGCGTGATTAGCAACAAGTGATGTTGTCGCAATCAATCATGCGAGTAAGACAACCGTCTTGAGTACAGCAAATGATCAAAAGATTCATAACCCGTATCGGTGCTTATGTTTGTTCACATGTTTTACTATATGAGAACAGTGTTTTTTACAGGTTTTAAGGATGTTTTTCATGAGAGATACTAAAAAATATAAATCATTATTAGATAATTATATTCATAAATGTCAATTTTGTCAAATTTTTTGTAACATTTTTCTCCCTTGAAAACATTGCCAGCTTGACTACAATGGCGCGCGAAATGTATTTTTTGTTACACAAAAAATGGTTTAGAATGTTAAAAGGTTTATAAAGTTAAAAAGTTGGTTGGAAAGTTTGGAGGTTGATAGGTTGAACGTTTTAACCAATGAGCCTGTAACTAACCTTTTAACCTGTTAACTTGTTAACCTGTTAACCGATACCGATTTTATGTCCTCAATCAAATAGTATGACCAACAATCTCGTGATAGTAGAGTCTCCTGCTAAGTCCGCAACGATCAAAAAATTCCTTGGTGAGGGATTTGAAGTAAAGGCATCATTTGGACATGTAGTAGATCTTCCACAAAAAGAACTTGGGGTGGATGTTAAGAATAATTTCGAACCAAAATACCAAATTTCTCCCGACAAGACCAAGGTCGTAAGTGAGCTCAAAGCTCTCGCTAAAAAAGCTGACAAAGTCTGGATCGCTACCGATGAAGACCGCGAGGGGGAAGCTATTGGACGACATGTAGCGAATGCGCTATGATTGGACATCAAAAAGACTGCAAGGATCGTATTTCATGAAATCACCAAAGAAGCGATTGATCACGCCGTAAAGAATCCAAGAACAATAGATATGAATTTGGTCGATGCTCAACAAGCAAGAAGAGTCCTCGATAGATTGGTAGGATTTGAATTATCACCAGTCCTTTGGAAAAAAATCAAAATGGGATTGAGTGCAGGAAGAGTCCAATCCGTCGCCGTAAGGTTGATCGTCGAAAGAGAAAGAGAAATCCAGAAATTTGAATCAGCGAGTTTTTTTAAGGTGATAGGAAATTTTGTCGGAGATGCTAAGAAAGAATTTAAAGCTGAATTAAATAAAGATCTTACCAATGTCGATGAAGCGAAGAAATTCCTCGAATCATGCAAAGATGCAAAATATACGATAGAAAACGTAGAAGTAAAACCTGGAAAAAAATCTCCTTCTGCGCCGTTTACGACATCCACCTTGCAACAAGAAGCGAGTAGAAAATTAGGATTCTCTGTTGCGAGAACCATGCAGGTTGCTCAAAAATTATATGAATGAGGATTTATCACCTACATGAGAACTGATTCCGTAAATATGTCCGATTTCGCGCTCAAAGCCGCTCAAGACGAGATCACCAAAAGATATGGAAAAGACTATGCTAACCCAACGAAATATGTTACGAAGTCTAAAGGTTCACAAGAAGCACATGAATGTATCAGACCAGCGCACATGGAAAACAATATGGCCGGAGGTGATGCTAGTGAAAAAAAATTGTATGAATTGATCTGGAAGAGAACTATCGCTTCTCAAATGGCACCCGCTGAAGTAGAAAAAACAAAGGCAACGATAAGCATGTCAACGAATGATACGTTCAATTTCATCGCGAGTGGTGAAGTCGTAAAGTTTGAATGATTTTTGAAAGTCTACTTTGAATCTAAGGATGAAGAAGATAGCGATGAAGATCAAGAAGGAATGTTACCTAAGTTAACAAAGTGAGAATTATTAACGATGCAACAAATACTTGCGGGAGAAAGATTCAAAAATCACCCACCAAGATATACAGAAGCATCATTAGTTAAGAAGCTTGAAGAGCTCGGTATCGGACGTCCATCAACCTATGCACCGACAATCTCAACTGTACAAAAAAGATGATATGTCGTCAAAGAAGATAGAAATGGTAACGAAAGAAGTTATCAAGAAATGATCCTCAGGCTCTGAGTTATCAAAGCGGAAATTAAAAAACAAAACACCGGAGCTGAAAAACAAAAGCTCTTCCCGACTGATATCTGAATGGTCGTAAATGATTTCTTAGTAGCGAATTTCAAAGATATTTTGGATTATAATTTCACGGCAAGCGTGGAAGAAGAATTCGATGAAGTCGCTGAAGGTAAGATTAAATGGCCAGATATGATGAAGAAATTCTACGGACCGTTTCATGCAGAAGTCGCGAAGACAATTGAATTTGCTGACAAACAGACGGGAGAAAAAGACCTTGGAATCGATCCTAATACCGGAAAGAAAGTCGTTGCAAGAATCGGAAGATTCGGACCAATGGTACAAGTAGGAACTGCTCAAGACACTGATAGTAAACCTAAATTTGCTTCGCTCAGACCAGGACAAAATATTGAATCGCTTACCTTGGAAGATGCCTTGGCATTATTCGCCCTCCCGAGAATCATCGGACAATATGAAGGTGAATGAGTAACGGCTGCTGTAGGAAAATTTGGTCCCTATCTGAAATATAAAACATTCTTCGTGTCTATTCCGAAAACGCTTGATCCGTACACGATTACTATGGAAGACGCGACACCATTGATTGAGAAAAAAATCGATACAGAAAAAAATAAGTACATCAACACCTTTGACAATAAGGGAGTAAAAATAGAAGTCTTGAATGGATTATATGGTGCGTATATCAAGTCTGATGGAAATAATTACAAGATTCCAAAAGGAGGGAAAGACGCAAGTGATCTTACTATGAAAGATTGTTTAGATATTATGGCAAGCGGACCAAAGCCGAAGTTTTGAAGTAAAAAAGTTGCTGAGCCAGTGAAGAAGGTGGTAGCGAAAAAGGCTGTGGCTAAGAAGCCGGCGGTTAAGAAAGTAGCTAAGAAGAAATAAATATAAGGCCCGGCTAGAGTCGGGTTTTATAAAACAAATCTAATATATGATTTAATTTATATTTCAGTAAATTTAAATTTACTAACAATATGGTACAGAAAAGACACATTAAAAGACGATTTTTTTATGGAATAAATAAACTTTCAATAACAATTATTTCAGCTCTTGCTGTTATTGTTCTATTGAATATATTCTGTATAAAAAATGATGATATTTGAATATGAGCATGATTTTTATTGGTATGATTTCGGTTGTTGTTCGCAACTAAATTCAAACAAACCAACAGAAATATTGAAAATTTCCTAGAAAATTGATATGTTTGTTTAATACTACTTTCAATAGCCATCCTCATGATTTTACATACATTATGAATAATAAAATGGAAACTAAAAATCAACCGATCAAAGATTTTTTGACGTGATACTTACCAGCCATCATAGTTATTTTATTATGAATTATGTTTTCAACAAAATCTAATTTGATGAATTTTCTTTGAAATAATGATGAAATTATAACAGACACATGAGCAAATATCTCATCTTGAGTTGAAAATATCGTTGTTGAACAAACTTCATGAACTAATGCTTCATGATCTATCATTACTTGAGAGATTATATCTACATGAGAGATAGTTCCAGCAGATGCAAGATGATATATTGATTATATTTTGAAAAAATGAACTGTATGAAAAAATTTCTTTATAATCAACCCTGTGCCTCAACCAGTAATTCATTGAAGCACACCTGCTGAAAACAATAAAGTACTTTTTGAATATGTTTATAGATATAGATCAAAAATTACATTAAATAAAAACGCATGATGATATATATTAATTACTCTTAATAAACCATTACAAAACAATAGAGAAGTCTTTTTGGCTATTAATTGATACAGTAAATGAGCTCTTTCTAAAAAACTTTCAAAAGCAGTTTATGATGAAACAGAATTTTTATATAACATAAAAGGTATTCCAGCTGGATGATATAATATCAGTCTCTTAGATTATTTAGATCATTGATATTTAGATCTCTGATGATTTGTAAGCGAATCTTGAAACTGAATAAAACAGATAACAATTGTATTAAAATAATTTTCTATTAATGATTTTAGTTTTTCTCTCAAATATGACTTGAACTATAACTACCACAACTGCACCAAATTATCAAGAACTTATTATACAGAATCAAAATCAAAAAGAATATATGTCTATCTTGGAAAAAACTAATCAACAATTATCTGTTTGGAATAATCCATACGGCATTATGGTTGGAATATTATCTGCACTGATCGCTGTTTGAGCAATCGCTGTTGCCATATATCTTTTCAAACAATCTCGTGATTATAGAGAACAACAAAGACAAACTCACCAAAAATATGAGGATAGTTTGAATTGACTCTTGGAAAGTGAAAAGGAACGCGTTAAAGAGGAATCTGAAAAACATGAATTAATCTTTAAGGATTATACAGAAAAGTTAAAATCTTATTCTGAAACCCTGAAAGAAAAAGAAAACGAACTTCAAACTCTTATAGAAACATATGAAGTAAAGCTAACTTCTACTGCAGCAGAAAACCAGCAAGAAATAAAAAATATATTATGAGAATTAAAAAAAGAGAAACAAAAGGTAATTTCAGAAATCTCCACTCCGACTGTTCCTGTTGAAATGGTAAATATTGATAATTTTTGATTGCTTTCACAATATGATAATCCCAAAAAAATAGTTATAAAATGTCCCAATTGCAATCGTTGATTTTATGTAGAAAATCCACACACGGATACCCTTTCTAAATATACTGACAGAATTTCTAGGCATAGTGTATTGTCTACTAGCAGAAGACATTCCTCTCGTTTTTTATTGTGAGATTCTAATTATGAAGCCACATGTCCTTATTGTGGGAATAAATGCTATGTAGATTGATTTTAATTTTTCATCTCATACATGAAAAAATTTCTTATTTCCCTCCTCGCTGTTGGCATCCTCTCCACCGCCCTCTACGGCTTCGCCTACGCGCACCCGGGTAGAACGGATAGACGCTGATGTCATACATGTAAAACTAACTGTAAGAAACGATGATTGAGATATGGACAATATCATTGCCACAATAGGAAGTAAGTTTTTAGTCTCATGTGATTTTTGGAAAATGCTCATCCTCACAGCTAACGGAAAATTTTTGTATAACTATAGTATAGACGCTTACCTCGCTAAGCCACTCAGAAATAGCAGAATTGCTTATATCATTACTGCTGCTCTGAAGATGGATGAGACAGGCGAAATAGAGAAGGCGAGATTATGGGATCATATCAGGAGATATAAGGAGAAGATGGATGAACTGCAGTATGACTATACGGAGCTAGATATCGCTGGCCTCTCGCCAGAGGAACTGAAGGCTACACTAGGCATGTACGATATCATCTTGGTAGAATGAGGCAATCCATTTTACCTTCTTAAAATAGTCCGCGAAACCGGCTTCCAAAAGACGATGGAAGAACTGATGAAGCAGTGAGTGGTGTATATCGGTAAAAGCGCTGGCTCATATATTGCTTGCCCGTCATTACAAGTTTCTACTTGGTCTACATTAACCTTTGATAAATTTGGTATTACTGATCTAACTGCGATGAGTCGAGTGCCATTTTTTGTGAAAGCCCATTATACGCCCGAGATGCACGATAAGCTCATGACGCAAGCGCAAGCCTTGCCCGCTCCCCTCTATGCCTTGGACAATGATCAAGCATTGGTGGTGGATGGAGAGAAAGTGGAATTGATTGGTGGAGGTGATGAAGTGATTTTTGGAAAGTAGAATTACAAATTATAATTTGAGGCTGGTCAGTGATGGCTGGTTTTTTTTATTTTCCTGTATCTAAAAAATTATTTTCCACGCATCTATTCAACAACGATGTCATTTGTGTAATCGCTGTCTGATTGAGTAACTGCAACCTTTGGCTTTGGGGGAGTTGTAATCTGATATATTCTGCGTTGAGACTTTCCATATTTGCAAGGATGATGAGTTGTTCTATGGTTGCATAGTCTCTAACATTTCCTTGTTTTCAACTATTCTGCATTTGCCATTGTTTTGCCGTCATGCCGAATAAAGCGAGATTAAGGACGTCCGCTTCATCAGCATAGAGGATGGTGATAGCATGCTGAGAAAGTTCTTTGGGGATAAGATTATCTTTGATAGCATCAGTATGGATTCTGTAGTTCATCTTAGTCAGAAATCTTTTTACGTTCCAGTCTAGGGACTGCGTCTCTTGTGCTTTGAGTCTTTGAAACTCTTTGATGAGATAGAGTTTGAATTTTGGATTCATCCAGGTGGCAAATTCAAAAGCTATATCTTTGTGAGCAAAAACTCATCAACCATATCTTCATGATTTAGAGACCATACCAATAGCCCCCGTAGCTTCAATCCATTTTCTTGGAGTCAAATTGAAATTATTGAGTCAAGCATCTTTTTTAAAGGTAACGAATTCGTTACCTTTAAAATTTGGGTTGTATAATTCTTCCCATGATCATATAAATTCTAATGTATTCCTATTTCTCATCCAACTATAAATCATCGCATCATCACCAAATTTTTTGACCATATCAGTCAGACTAATATAGTCTGATTCTTTAATTTTTAAAATTGTAATTTCTACTCACATTACTTGAATTTGCTGATTTTTTTTCATGATACAAAAAAAGATGCTAAAAAAACGGTAAAGCATCTCATTCCTTCTGTTGTGGCAACTACTTGAATTATAGTAATTGTATCGAAAAAATCAATATTTTTTCTATTTTTAAAGGGATCGAATTCGATGCTGTTAAAATTTAGCAACACGTCTTTATCTTGTAATTTCTCCTCAAAACCATACCTTACAAACAATCAAAACAATTTTTTATTTACTTACTCCATAGCATATGGAACTTTCTGTCATTACGGGTATTGTAGGTTCAGTCGTCTTGCTTATCTGAGCTGCGTGGCCTATTGAAAAAATCAAAGAACCAACGAAATCAATCAAAAACTGGTTGTTTGGAATCGGTTCATTTATCATGCTCATTTATGCAGTACTCGGGTATTTGGCTGGAGGACCAGTGTTCTATATAGTATTGGAACTTGTGGTTATGTTGGCGGTAGTACTTATGTTTTTGGGAACTAAAGATCGTATGAATACCGCACTCATTAGCGTAGCAGGAATATTATTGATCCTACGATCATGGATACTGTTTCAAGGTCCTAGTATGATCTTGTTTATTGTAGCATTTGTAATCTTGTCACTTGGATACGCATACAAAATGAATACCATCCGCAGATTTCTTTTCCTCGCTATCGGAGGCGCATTAATAGCACTTTCTAGTTACCTCGGAGCAAGTTGGATCTTCTTTCGATTGAATGTTTTCTTCTCATTATTTTCACTTATCTACGCTATCAAACTTTTCTTCAATACTAAAAAACCTGCAGCTAAAATTACACAAGCTACACCAGTCAAAAAAGTTATCAAGAAAAAACCAGTAGCAACAAAAACTACAAAGAAAAAATAAATTTATCTTTTTAGGTTATTGCTATGCGTGATTATTATGGTGAATCAGTACCGGAAAGAGAATTGTCTGACCCTGAAACGAGAGAAGACCTAGATTCTTTGTATGATGAAATTTCCACGACACCACCATTGGAAGACGATGGAACACATGAAACTGAAAGTGAATAAACTCGTTGCTCTATTCAAAATTTTAAATTTTAAATTCTAAAATTATATATTTTGTTGTATATTCGATACGAGCATTTATCTGAATCGCACCCAAGTTTCCGCGTATATAAGATCCGCGAACAGGAACAAATTTTGCAGTATGTGCTTCATGAAAATCTCGTTAAGATAAGTGATGAATCCAGAGAATATCCCAAATATACGCATTACTTTATGTTGGATGAAAGTAGATTTTCATTTTTTAGATTTGATGTATTTCAGAAGTTTGAGAAAAAATTCACCTACCAAGATCTCAAAGATATCATAGAAGAAAAGTGCGACGCTACCAAGAAACATCATGATGTAGATGGAGAAAGAATCATGGTCTATGTCGATAATATCCATGCCGATGGTGAAGAAAAAAAACATGTCATCGGGGAAAGTGGCGAAATATTTTTCAGATTATATATTGTATATTTGAATAAGAAAACGATGAATATTATGAATTCTACGTACGGAAATATATTCAGTATAAAAAATATCAACATCCTTCCGCAGTCGTTTCATACGCTCCTCTTCTTGAGAAATAATTTGAAAAAAGATAATTTTGTCTTGCTCTATATCACGGAAAATTCGTGTAAAGCGATCAAGATCCAAAACGGATTTTATCATAGCGTAGAGACGTTGAACCTGTGAATGAGCGCGCTGAAACAAATGTACAAAGACAACGGTATCGTCCAATATCGGTACAAGACCTATGATTTCATCGAATCGAATACCCTTGCTAGAGACTTGGTAAAAGAGACTTTGCAGTTTTATTCTGAGTTGTTTTGCAAACGATTTAAAGAAAAAAATCTTATCTGAACGGATGTCATCGTCATTTCTCCTATCACGAAAAACGTACACTTCATCGAGACCTTCAACGAAGAATATAAAAAAATGACGAACAATTATGTCGTCCCGTTTCATCATTCGGAAAAATTGAATACCTTCGGGAAGATTCGAGAACCCGATGATATGGATGCAATAATTTTAATGAACCGTGATGAAAAAATAAGAAACACTCTCCTGCCTGATAGCGAGAAGAGTGAATCTAGTGAAGTGGAAATGTAATTATTTCTTTGGTATCCTATATTCTACTGAGTTCATCTTTCTCTTGGGATCCATAGTGTCCTTTATTCTTACTATTTCTTCTCCGTTAGTATTTTTCTGTACTATTCCTCATAATGATTCAGCTATTTTCCTACTTCCAACATTATCCCTATCAACCGGATAAAATAGATATTCAAAATCAAGATTTTCCTGTGCCCAATGAGTCAATCATGCGACAGCTTCTCTTCCTATCTTTTTTCCGAATGCTGATTTTTTAATTCGAATACCGAGTTCTGGTGCAATAGGGTCTTTTATGTGAAGACCTACACATCCAAAAAATTCTTTAGTGTTTTTGTCCAAAATCACTGCTTGATAGTTTATTCATGCATTCATTTTTTCTATTGAACTCTGAATGAAACTTTCCGTTTCAGAAATATTTTCTGCAGCTTTTGGAAACATATAGGTAGTAATCTCAGACGTAAATTCTTTAAAAATATCTTCTGCATATTGTAATGTAATAGGAACCAAGAGCAAACGCTCTGTCTCTATCGTAATGTTTTGTATATTTTCCATGATATAATTTAATCAATGATAAAAATATTCTTCTTATAATTTTTTTATGAGGGTGAGTAATTCTATATCTTCATCCATAGAGGATTTAGTTATTTTACATCACCTCTTTTCATAAAATTTTCTCGTGTTTTGGTATCCTGGATAATCGGGATGATCTCATAAGGTTAAGAGTTCTATTTTTTTACTACCAGTAGATTTTGCTTCCTCTTCACACCTTGTGAATAAGGTTGCACCGATTCATTTCCCTTGATATTTTTTTTCTACTCACATCCGATATATTTTTGTCGTAACTTTTCCTGTCTTTCAGAAAACAATATATCCTATGATATCTTTTTGCATACATGCAACAAATCCTCAGAGTTTTGCTATCGATTTCTCAGCATACTCTATCGTTTCCGGAGAAAAGAAATCAGGCATTTGTTGCATCAATGCTATAATTTTTTTATAGTCTCATGATATCGCTTTTCTGATTTTCATGGATAATACATTAATTATTGATAAAGTTTATTTCTTATAAATTCTATATTCTACTGCATCGAAACTTCACGAGTCATCGAATTTATTTTCTATGAATATTTTTTCTTTTCCTTGTTCATCACGTTGGAGTTCTCAACCAAAATGCTCTGCTATCTTTCTACTTCCAAAATTTTCTGTATATGCTCTATAGAGAATATAATCACAGTCTTTGTTTGCTTGTATCCATGTAATAAGTCCACCTATCATCTCTTTTCCATATCCTTTTCCTCGTGCTGATTGTTTAATTCGTAATCCGACTTCGGGTACTTTTTCTTGAAGATGCATTATTCCGCAACATCAGATAAAATTACCCTCTTCGTCATTTACGGTAAAATTAACATCACTTCTGTTTTTATATTTTTCTATTGATCTTTTTACTCGTTCATATTCCTCTTGTATAGTTTTTGGTGTAGAAGCTCTCAGTCGTTGAGTTACTTCATCGGTAAACTCTTTAAAAATTTCTTGAACATATTTCATGCTTAGGATTTCTCGTTGGAGTCTCTTTGTATGAATCTGTATATCCAATTTTTCTGTATGTTCCATTGATAATTTATTAATAATAAAGCTAGAACAGACTAGCTCTTAGACGTCATTCCCAACCTGATTGGGAATCCATACTATTTGTATTTCAGTGTGGATTCCGGCCGCAATACTTGGCGCCGGAATGACGTTTCCACTAGTCTATTTTTCTGTAATGAAGCCTCCTGACTGAATGTCTCGAAGTTTTTTATATGTTCCGTTTTCTTTAGCCAAAAGTTCTTTATGGCTTCCTTTTTCTATGATCTGTCATTTGTCCATGACCACGATGGTATCCATTTTCATAATGGTCGAAAGTCTATGCGCAATGACGATAGTTGTTTTGTTTTTCATAACTTCATCCATCGCTTCTTGGATAAGTTGTTCTGATTCTGAATCTAATGATGAGGTTGCTTCATCGAGTACGAGGATTCTTTTGTTTTCAAGGATCGCTCTTGCGATAGCCACTCTCTGTCTTTCTCATCCAGATAATTTTATTCATCTTTCTCCTACAAGAGTTTCATATCCATGTTTCATTTTGGTAATGAAGTCGTGACATCTTGCCATTTTTGCAGCAGCGATAATTTCTTCATCACTCGCATCAGGGTCACCGTAGGCGATATTTTCCTTGATAGTTCTGTGGAATAAGACGGTATCTTGAGGTACCATCGAAAGTCATTCTCTCAATGAATCTTGTGTCACTTGTCCGATATCTTGTCCATCGACAAAGATATTTCCTCATTGGATATCGAAGAATCTGAAGAGTAATTTTACAAGTGTTGTCTTTCCTGATCATGATTGACCAACGATCGCAACTTTTTCTCCTGGTTTGATGCCAAGGTTGAGACCATTAAAGATTGGTTTACCATCAACGTAACCAAATTGCACCTTGGTAAATTCTACTCTACCCGCACTGACATGTAATTGTGCATTTGTGTGATCTATGATCTCATGTGGAGCATCAAGGATTTCTAGCATCTCTGCTGATTCACCGATAGCTCTATTCATCTGTTTGAATATTTGTCTGACATTGAAAAGTTGTTCAAATACTTTGAAGATATAGACTTGGATCAAGATAATCACTCATGCAGATATTGTTCCATTACCTCGTGCTTTGATAGCCAAATAGATAGCGCCTATTTCAAAGAAGAAAATAAGGAGCGTGCTTCCAAAAAACATCCATTCTGCTCTCATCCATTTTACGCTTAGGAGATGTTCTCGTTCTTTTATGACTTTATCAAATCTACTAATTTCTCTCGGTACGGAAGCAAATGTGAGTATGTTAAAATTATTAGTAATCGTATCAGCAAGTTCTCCTGTAGTCTTAGAATCTTGGATATTTGATCTAATCTCGTACGATGTATTTCGTCTGAAAAATAAATATTGGAATACGCCAAATACTGCTATAAATATGAAGAAGACGATTCCTATCATCAGATCTTTTTGTCCAACCACGATAACAATAAATGGAAGGAATATAATCAGTCTAACGATATTGAAGACAAAATTGTCTAGTACGTTTTCATATGATCATGCTAATTTATTTATTTTCTTTACGAGTGAACCAGAAAAGTTATTGGTGAAAAATTTGTACGAATGCCTGTGAATATATGCAAAGCATTGCTGAAATATTCTTCTCATTACTTTAGGTTCTAAACTCACCATACCAAATCCTACCATCCTCCATCAGGTGATAGAAATAATTTCTATAATCGCCATGATCCATAATATTCAGAGTAAGACCGGTACTAATATTGGTCTACTTGATGTACTTGTCTGGACGATATCAATGATTTTTGTATAATAGATCGGTAAAATTAAGCTCGCTAATGATGCGATAATCATTCAGACGACCGCGCTAATAAATGGCCATTTTCTGCCCATTGTCTGTTTCCAAAAATACGAAATCACTCTTCGTGTACCTACTGTCTGTGGTTTCTTTTTCTGCTGGTGTTCGTTTCACATGGTAATAAAGTTAATGTATAAATGTGTAACTTCTCATATATTCTTCGATCAAAAACATGAAATATATTTTTGCAAAGAAGAATATATAATTTCGACGTCATAAAAACTCTCACTTCTTCAACTTTTTATTGCGTCTCGATTAAAAAAAGCTACGGATTGTTTATTTGTCCGTAGCTTGATATCTCATCTATATTTACTGTGTCATCGTAAAATATATCTCCGATAGGTATCAAGCCACGGCGTCTGGTGCAAAAATGTTCATAACGTATAAACAACTAGTAATCATTGTTTTCGGAGAAAAATTAAAGCTTACACTCTTCTATACGAACAAGTGGACACTTTGTGACAACAATTTTTGTCATTGCGATCCGTCTATGCGGAGAAGCAATCCATTTTTTTATTTTCTATAGATTGCTTCGTCACTTTATTCCTCGCAATGACTTGATAAGAAATTTATTTACTATTTTATTAGCGATTTTCCTGTCATCTCTTTGGGGATAGCTATTCCCATGATTTTCAAAACTGTTGGTGCGATGTCGGCAAGACTTCAGCTTTTTTTGAGTGATTGAACTTTGCCTTTGCTGATGTATCGACACGGAACGGGATTCATACTATGTGCCGTCATCGGTGATTCTGGTGTACCCATATCGTCACTATTTCCATGATCAGCAGTGATGAGAAGTTCGTAATTATTTTTGTTGCAGAACGTAATAAGTTCTCCTACAATAGTATCAAGTTTCTTGATTGCTGTAATGACTTTATCCATCTGACCAGTGTGACCTACCATATCTCCGTTAGCGAAATTGGTCACGATGAAATCGAAGTCTTTGGCTTTGTGAATGAACTCGTTGTAAATTTCCTGTGCAGACATTTCTGGATCTAAATCATAGGTCGCTACTTTGTGTGAAGGAACGAGAATATCTTTTTCTCCATCGAAGACTATCTGTCTATCACCGTTGAAAAATTTGGTGACGTGAGCAAATTTCTCGGTCTCCGCAAGATGCATCTGACGAAGCTCCTTGCGTGAAATCACTTCAGATAATGTATTTTTGATATCTACTTCTTTGATAAATGTCGGTCATTCATATTCTTTATAGAATTTTGTCATCGCTACAAAATAGATATTACTCAATCTCTTGATCAAAAAATGTCTGTCTCGTGTCGGATATTCTTCTGCGATTTTTTTGTGCATAGAGACCATAATCGCTTGTGTCATCTGTCTTGCTCTATCTGATCTGAAGTTAAGATGAAAGACAGCATCATCGCTTTCTATCTGATCTCCTCGCGTGAAACTCACGGGCTTGATAAATTCGTCGGTGATCAATTGTTCGTATTGTTTCGCAATATATTCGCTTGGCGTGTCGCTGGTTTGGAGTTGCCCGAAGACAATTTCATCATACGATTTCTGGATTCTCTCTCGGTTATTATCTCTATCCATGCCATAATACCTTCACGCTAAGCTTGAAATCTTGACGTTGGGAAACTTGGTAAGAAATTTTTCAAAATCTTTCATGAGGTCCAACATACTATTGGGAGCAAGATCTCTTCCATCACCGAACAAATGTAAAGAAACATTTATATCTTTGGGAATAATTTTTAATATTTTTTTTAAGTGTGCATCACTCGCGTGGACACCACCGGGTCAGAATAATTGAATGAGATGTAAGGTGGAATCGTTTTCTTTACAGTGAGCGATACCTGCTTTAAATTCTGGTAATTTTGCAAAACTACCGTCATCAAGTTCGTCATCTATCTCAACTAAATTTTGTTTGATAACTCTTCATGCACCGATCGTCATATGACCGACTTCAGAATTTCCCATCTGACCCATTGGTAATCCAACGGCTTTTTCCGATGCAGCCAATGATGCATATCATTCTTTAAAAAGTTTTTTGAATATAGGAGAATTCGCCTGGATGATTCCATTGTGTTTCGGAGTTGTGGTGTTTATTCAAAATCCGTCGAGGACAATCAGGGCGAGTTTTTTCATAGCAAAAAGGAACCAGATAAATTAGTTAATACGAAAGTATAGTCTTTGTCTATGTTTTTTCAATATCAAATACAACGAAAGATATTATGTTTTTTTGTTGTAATACGTCTACTACACATAAAAAATATAAAATAAATTTACACTTGACTTTTGTTTAGTAATAAATATAAGGTTGTTCGTTAAAAATAAAAATTAAAAACATATTTATGAAAAGTGGTCCTTAAAAATTTTATAAGAGTTTGAATGATTTTCTTCCTAAAATCATTTGAGGTTTCCTGATGGACTTACCAAGAAAACAAATAGTTTATCCTATTGCGGCTTTGACAAACCGTAGCAGTAAATGTCAAAAAACAAAATTCATAAAAAATAAATTATTAAAAAAGTATGGAAACATTACATGTTATCTTATCGTTCTGGTGGATACTTCCACTGTTGCTGCTCTTATGGACATTAACCAAATTCTTCGTAAACGTTGGCGCTGATGAATTAGCGACTATAGAACGCAAGTATTTGGGTAAGGAAATGGCTGATGGCCGTACCGTTGCATTACCGGGTGAAGTTGGTGTCCAGGCCAAAATTCTTGGTCCAGGATTACACTTTCTGATACCCTTCTTACAGGTAGCCAAAAAATACAAATATCTGGTTATCAATGATGATGAAATGGGTCTTGTCACAGCAATCTCCGGTCAGCCAATTCCGCAAGGACAATTTATGGCAGACCATGTTGAATGCTCAATATTCCAGGATGGTGTAGCGTTCTTAAAAAACGGCGGTCAAAAGGGACCTCAAATTATCGTTATCCCTCCGGGAGAAGCGAGAGTTAATCCACATTTGTTTGAAGTTAATGTGGTGAAAGCACCTTTTGTAGCACAAAATCAAATCGCAACTGTTGAAGCTATTGCAGGAGCACCTATTGAGCCTGGTAAAATCATGGCAAAATCGGTAGAATGCAACCTCTTCAAAGATGGCGTAAAATTCTTAAAAGATGGTGGCCAACAAGGACCGCAGGTGGAGATTTTGACCCCAGGTATTAATCGTATCAATACCTATTTATTCAAAATCAAATACTCCGATGTAACGATTGTTCCTGGTGGACATATCTGTATGGTTACCGCAGCTGATGGTGCTCAAATACCTGACGGCAGATTACTCGCCGACAAGGTTGAAGGACACAGTAACTTTGAAAAAGGTGAAGTGTTCCTCAAAAATGGTGGAGGTAAGGGTCGTCAGGTTCAACATTTGATGCCTGGTACCTATCGTATCAATACCATATTATTTGAAATCAGCAAACCTGAACCATGGGTACAAATCGCTTCCAATGAAGTCGGTATTGTCACCATCCTTGAGGGTAAGCCAATTGTCGACCCAAGCAAAATCGCTGCAGAAGAAGTTGGTTTGGATGTTCATCAGAACTTCCAGGACGCTGATGCTTTCTTGAAAGCAGGTGGACAAAAAGGTTTGCAAATTCCGGTACTTCGTGCAGGAGCATATGCACTTAACCCATGGTTTGCCTCAGTAAAACACCAGGCTATGGTGGAGGTAGAAATTGGTGAATGTGCAGTTGTGACTGGATTTGTTGGTGAAGATGGTGAAGATACTTCTGAAAGCACGGTAAATGCTAAAATCGTTGAAAACGGCAAAAAGGGTATCTGGAAAGATCCTCTTGGTCCTGGACGACATGCATTGAACCTGGAAATTTGCAAAGTGGACATCGTTCCTACCACTCAGATTCTTTTGAGCTGGGCAAATGATGAAAGCAGCGCACACAAATTTGATGCCAACCTTAAAACTATTACTTTACGTACTGCAGATGCTTTCAATGTAAATATGGACGTTCGCGTTATCATACACATTGCTATGGCTGATGCACCAAAAGTGGTGGCCAACTTAGGTTCGGTAACAAATATGATTTCACAGGTTCTGGAACCAGCAATCAGTTCGCATTTCCGTAATGCAGCACAGGCGGTACAAGCTCTCGAGCTCTATACTCAACGTGCAGAATTACAGCAGAAAGCGAAATTACACATTCAGGAAGTACTTAGGGTACATCACATTGAGTCGAAAGACACAATGATTGCCGATGTTGTATTGCCGGTAGAACTTACTAAAACAGTAACTGATCGTCAGATCGCTACTCAGGAAAAAGCTACTTACAAAACACAACGTGAAGCACAGGATGAACGTAAGACACTTGCTAATTCCACTGCCCAGGCAGATATGCAACCTGAGGTTGTTAAATCTGAAAGAGGTGTTGAGATAAGCAAAAACTTAGCTGATTCCAAAATTAAGGAAGCTACCGGTCTTGCTGAATCTACAAAGATTAAAATCAATGTGGATGCTGAAAACATCGAAACTATGGCAAATGCTGAAGCTAAAGCCACAAAGGTTAAAGCTGGTGCTGATGCTGAAAAGATTGATGTTATCGGTACCAAGGAAGCTGAAATTATTCTGAAGAAAGGTAAGGCTCAGGCTGAAACCAACAAACTGAATATCGAATCCATGGGTGCTGATTATGCAAGACTTAAGATGGTTGAAGAAATCGTTAAGGGTAACCTGAAACTGATTCCGGACAACATCATCGTAGGTGGCGGAGAAGGCGGTAATATTGTTGAAAATTTCCTCGGAATATCAATGATTGAAAAGCTTACCAATAAACCATTCGGTGAATTAAAACAGCTTGTTGAAAAAACCGATACCAAAGCTGAAAAAACCGATGCCAAAGAAGCAAAGAAGTAATTCCTAATTAACGGCCCAGAGCCGTACTCTGTTTGGAGGCTCTCGTATATGAGAGCCTCTTTTTTTTTGGGGCAACATGACAGTTGTTACAGAGCCAATTTATCAATACACACGTTTACTATATTTATACAAAACAAAAAAGTCTAAAAAAGAAAACATATGAAAAAGTTTTTATTAGAAATCATTTTAATAATCGTAGGCATTATCTTGCTTATTAGTGGGAGTACTGATCCACACAATGCTGCTTTTTTACAAGGCATGGGTTTTGGTGCTTTCCTGGTTGCCATTGCAGTGTTTATTCTCCGTCATGTAGGGATGCAAAAAACACAGAACAATGACCGCCAGTTCCCTGCAAAAAAACAAACTAACTCAGGCAATTCCTTTCCTGTAAAAAGGCAAGAATATGTGGAGACACCACAACCTGAACAAACTACATCATTTAGCAGACAACAAGTTGTTTCTCCTCCTTCTAAAAAAGAGGATGACAAAAAAAGGTCTTTAGATGAACAGCTTCCAACTATTGCACAGGAAGCCAAGACACAGATACTTAGTCCTGAAGATGTGAATATGCTTATCAATATACGAGTAGATTCAGCAGGTCTTATGTACCTTTGTCAAAACACTACCTGTCCTTTGTTTGGAGGAACTATCTGGGACATCAGAGAAAAAATTGATTCATTAAATCTCTCTGATGATCAGATTATCAGCCTTTTCAAACATGGAACATCATACGTTCGCAATCGTCTCATCAATGTATGTAAAGAGAAATCTTGGACAATGTCCAATAGAATATTCGATTATCTTTTCAAATCTGATAAGATGATGTTACTTACATTTCCCTGCTATTCTGTAGATACTTTTACCAGACTTATCAATCAGTTGGAACCGTATGAATTGTTGGGATATCGAGTAACTGAACGTACACTTAATGAAGATACTGATGGAAGACTTAGAAATCTCTTCACTGGTGAAGACATCACCTATTATGAAGATGTAGATACCGATGTGGTGTATATTGCTGAACAGGATTTTCCAAATGATGATGCTGTGCGTAAACTAGCTTTTGATAAAGTATTTGCCGGTCCTTGTGACCTGGTAGAAACTATCGGACGCCTAGATACACTTACTGACTACGAAGTTAAAAAAATCTTCGAACGCGGAAATGCTTCTGAAGTAGATAAAATGTTTGATCGTAGTGATTGTGATGATATCGTGGATTATCTTCCACCTAAGTATGCTATCAAAGTCGCACTCGGAGTTATCACGTCAGAAAACAGTACCTATATTCATGATAATTTCAGTTTCAATAAAATCGATGATAGTATATGGCTAGAATTATTTGAAGAATTGACTGCCGATGAATTGGCTGGGTATCGTATCCACGAAGAATATGATGGTGAAGAACATGAAGGTGTGCTTCAAAGAGATGGTCAGGAAGATATCCCTTACTACGCTGAAGGCGAACACAACATCATGAAGTTGATCGAAGATCATGCCGATGATGATGATGACCTGAGAATAGCTGCGCTAAAAAAAGTAATGTCTGCGTATTGTATTAAGGATATCATAGATTCATTGGATGCTATCACAGAAAACGAAACTAAACTCATCATGGAAACCAATGATATTGAAGCCGTTGAAGGATTACTCGACAGACACGATTCTGATGATATCATAACTAATCTTCCTGAAGATATTGCCATTAAAATACGACTTGGAGTACTCTATCCAAACGCTTCCGACAATGTGAAAGATAATTATTCATTCAACAATAGCGGAGCGTTTATTAAGGTTATCGAAGAATTATCGCCGTATGATTTATTGGGATACCAGATCACATCAGAAACAACTGAAGAGACCCTCACCAATCTCGAGGATCCTGATGAAGAATTCTCCATCGATAACAACGCTGATTATGATATCATAAAATTGATTGAAGACGAGATGAAGGATGATGGACATCTGAGACAGCTTGCATTCGAAAAAATTTGCGGATCTAAAAATATGGTTGAAGCTATCGCCCGTTGGGACAATATCAGTGACGATGAGGTAGCTAAAATTATTGAACGCGGTTTTAAAGAAGAGATGGATGCTCTTTCAGAAAGAAGTGATTTCGATGACGATGTCATAGGTAAGTTGCCGGACAATTATATCATTAAGGCATTCCTGCTCGAAGACAATGAATCGATTACTACTGAATTCCATGATCGCATGGAAAACACTAAGTTTGCTAAGCAGGTTGAGACAATGGTTTCTTCATTATCAGATGCAAAGTTGGAGGATGAAGACGATACTATCGATGTGACAGATTTGTCTGATGATCTCCTTATCAAACTTGTACTGACCGTGATTGATCTGGATGATTATTCGTTCAGCTTCAACAAAGATGAGGTATCTGACGAATTCGTGGAAAGAATTGAAAGCGATGAATTCAGAGAAAAACTCGTAGCACTTACGGAAAATTTGAAATAAGTAATAGTATAAATCGTTTAAAAAAATCAACGCTATGTTTGATAAAATCATTCAACAAATCACCGAACTGTCTCAACTTCCTGTCTTTACGGGAGGACGGACAGAACATGCATTATTTGTTATCCTTTTGGTTGCTATAGCACTTTGTGTAACTGTACTGATTGTATTGGTCGTCAGAGCTATCATCAAAGGCATTGTAGAACTCTGGAGATTGGTTTGCGAAATTAAGCAACGTTCACTCGAAACCAAAGTAAAGATTGAACAAGAGGTTACTGAACGTACCCGGATAACCGGCAAAAGACAACAGTAATGTATAATTAGTATCAGGAAGACGTCGTTATGTACGACGTCTTTTTTTAATAGTTATTTTTTTAGTAGCACCCGGGTGGAAAAATATCACCCGGGTGCAAACTACGTATCTACTCCGCTTCTACAAACATAGTCTTACTCCTATACTGCAGCGCTTCAGCTAAATGATTGATGGTAATAGATTCCTGACCTTGCATGTCAGCGATGGTTCTTGCTAATTTTATGGTGCGATGTACTACCCTCGTCGATAAGGTTAATTTCCTCGATGCGGTAGCGAGAAAATCTTTGCAGCCTTGATCGAGAGGAATCAGTTCGTCGATATGTTTTGATGTGATCTGAGAGTTGGATGTGATGGAACGTCAGAGGAATCTTTGTTGTTGGATTTTTCGTGCATTGATGACTTTGTCTCTGATGGTGAGTGAACTTTCTTCGCCGATGTTGTTGAGAATCTTGTCGATATCTTCGCGTGGAATTTCGAGAATCATATCGATACGGTCCAAGAGTGGTCACGAAATTTTGCTTTGGTAACGCTTGATATCCATGAGCGAACATGAACACGGTTTTTCGGAGTCTTTGTAATATCCGCATTTGCAGGGATTCATCGCGCCGACAAACATAAAATTTGCTGGGTACTGGATGGTGCCTGCGACGCGCGAAATCACGACATATCTATCTTCGAGTGGCTGACGAAGAACCTCTAACACTTCGCGCGGAAACTCGGTGACTTCATCAAAAAATAAAATTCATTTATGGGCTAAACTCACTTCGCCGGGCGTCAATTGTGATCACCCGCCGACAATGGAAATCTTGGAAGCCGTATGGTGAACCTGGCGAAATGGGCGCTTAGTGACGAGTGGAATATCTTTTGATAGTTTACCAACGAGCGAATACACCTGTGAGACTTCGAGAATTTCTTCGAATCCTAGTGGTGGTAAAATGCTCTGCATCGCTTTGCTGAGTAAAGTTTTTCCGCTTCATGGTGCTCCGACCATCAACACATTATGTAGTCCTGCAGCCGCTATTGCGAGTGCTCTCTTGGCGATCAACTGTCCTTTGATATGGGCAAAATCTACGTCGAAACATTCACTCTGTTGATATAATGTTTCAATATTTTTGGGTTGATCGATACAGAAAAACTCTTTTCCTTCTATAAAATATTCTATCATCTGATCAAATTTTCCGATCGGATAAATCGCTATCCCTGGCACATATTCCAATTCATAGACATTCTCCTCCGGCACAAAAAAATGTTTGTAGCCATGGTGCATAGCACTAATTACTGATGGCAGTAGTCCGTTTACACGTTTCACATATCCATCTAATCAGAGTTCACCGAAGTACAAAAATTCCTGCTGTGGTAATTTTATTTTGTCTTCGAAGATAAGAAATAATATCGCTACTGCCATCGGCAAATCGAAACTCGTCCCGACTTTTTTGATATCTGACGGTGATAAATTGAGGACTATTTTTCTGTTGGGGAGCTGAATGCCAGCGTTGCGGAAGGTACCTCTCAAGCGCTCTTTGGACTCTTTGATCGCGGCATCCGGTAGTCCGACAATTTCTATCGTCGGTAATGATTTGCTCGAATCCGCTTCGATAATAATCTCATGTCACTCGAGTCAGACATTGGCATAAGTTTTTACTTTTTGGATCATTCATTGAATTTACTATATAAAAATATTGTTGCAATTTTTTTTATTTTCCTTATACTTATTTCACAAACGTCCTACAGGATCCCCCGGACACGCGACTTGCCTGCGTAAACAGTCGGGGCAAAAAAATAGACTTAAAGAAGTAATTCTTTAAGTTTTTGTTTTATACGAGAAAACTCGTCGTCCGAAACGCGTCACATAATTTCCGTAAATCTCTTTTTGTCGATTACTCTCACCTGAGAGAGAATACCATATGATGTATGTTCATATTTTTTATTCTTTTCGTTGAATACCACATCTGTCAGTTTATGATAAAATCTATTTTTTTCTTTTCATTTGCTCGTTAATGCTATAACAAAAAACAGATTCCCAACTTTCCTAAGTACTAATACTGGCCTAAGAAATCATCTTTTACCATTTTCTTCATATCCAACATTTACTCCAAGTTTTGTATACCAAATTTCTCTTTCATTAAGAAAAATGTTTGATACTTGATCGTGTTCCTGAAAATGAATTCACTTTTTGGTTTCATTTCGCTCATCATACAATTCTCTGGTTCTATACATCATACAAAAAAAAGACACTAAAAGATTAGTATCTCATTCCCGACGTATGCGTAGTACTTTGGCAACTGACTGAATTGTAATAATTTCGTAGAAAAATTCAAGAGATGAAATATGTGGTTAGTCAGAACTATGGTGTATTATGCTTGATTTTTTATATGACATCTCTACCATTTTCTGGCAAATTTTTATTTTTATAGAAACAATGTATGCATTTAGCAAATGACCTTCCCTCTTTCGTTGATCAGAAGAAGTGAATTATTAATGTCATCGTAGACATCCCAAAATGATCAAACAACAAGTATGAATACGATGAAGAAAACTGATGTTTCAAACTCGATCGCGTGATCCATCACAGTATGTATTATCCCTGCGATTATGGATTTGTCCCTCAGACATTGTCTGAAGATGGTGATCCTTGCGATGTATTTCTACTGGTAACTAATCCGACATTTCCTGGCTGTCTAGTACAAGCAAGACCTATCGGTATCCTCTATACCAGTGATAACGAATGAGATGATCCCAAAATCATTGCTGTCCCTATCAATAAAATTGATCCTAGATGGGATGAAATCAATCACATCGATGATCTCGGACAACACATGAAAAAAGAGATGTTGATGTTCTTCAAAGAAATCAAGCTCTTAGAACATGAAAAGTATGACAAAGTCGAAGTGCGTGGATTTGGAAGTGTGTTGGAAGCACAAGAAGAACTTCTTACTTCTGCCAAAAGATTTGCTGACAATCATCATCAAAAGTAGCTCTCTCTTCGAGAGTTTTTTTTATTGCTGGATGGTATAACCACATCCAAAAAGTTGTTGGAAAATATCTGATATATCTTTGATTTTTTTTGTGGATTTTTTGGCACCCACATCGAAAAGTGAGGGGTTGTAATGGTGGGTATATGCTTTGTAAAAATCCTTTACATTGATTTTGAGACCTTTACTTCTAAAAGTATCCACCTTATGTTTTTTAATTATTTTGTTTGCCGTCGATACGGTGATAGAAAATATATCTAGGATTTCGTCGAAGGAGCGATATGCTTTGATCATGTCAGAAAAAGAAATAAATCAGATATACTGTAGAGAAAATGAGAGAATTTTCAATGATATATTTGAATTCAATATATTTCAATTTCAAAAAAAATCCGACATATACGTCGGATTCTATGCACTATAGTATTCGTTTACTTGAAGTACGTTTCCATGTCGTTGGGATTTTCAGAATACACTCTGAAAATCTTTTTCAATTCTTCGATTTCTGCCTGTACGACTTCCATCTTTTCCGGAGATAATTTTTCCTCTTCTCTGTCCTTCATTCTTTTGGTACTGGTTTTGTATGCTACCACTTCCAAGAAACGGAATCCGCTATCATTTGCATAACATGCTACTGATTGCCCCATCGCTGATTCCCAGGTAAAGATAGCACTCCTATCATGTAAGCTAGATAACCTGAAATGTTTAAAACTTGATGATCTTATGCTTTGGATAAAATCACGTTCGTCTGATGTCAGACTACTTTTGAATTCATGATAGTACATCATTTTCAAAATCAGGTTCAAAATACGTTGCGCTTCATTCATACTTCTGTTTTTTTAAATTTTTTTTACTTTTTTTACGTTTGTTTTTTTATTTGTACTCTTCGAGTAATTGATACAGATAATGATCTGGCTGGAACATCTCTTTTGGTAATGCCCCACAATCTCGTTGAATCTCTTCAATGATGTTATCAATCGGTACATCAACTGCAGCCGATAACACAATAATTGCTGCTACTGCATCTTCAGCTCCGCCCTTGAGGCCAGAGATCGAAGCATGTATTTCTTCATCACCGATATAGATACTTACACAGCCTGCAAACTTCAGGTTGGGAATATCTTCGCTGTCCTGGGAAGTTTTGTGTGCGAGGGTTTCAGTTCTCACTGATTTTTCTGCAGCAAGGAACTTTGCGAAAGGGAGAGGATTGTAGATAGGAACATCCAACAATTCTCTGGTATTGATAACTCTGAGCAAAATTTCCATGCCCGGTCTTTTTGTAGCATCATCAGGACGAATGTCCTGTGGGATTCTTCTCAGATGCTCGAATACTTCTGTGCCGATTCTAGACACAATTTTTTCTTTGTTGATAAAATTTACATTCATAAGATTTTTTATTTTTATATTTTATATATTTTCTTATATATATTTGCTAGTAAATGTCAATCTTTCTAATTCTGATTGTTTTTTATTCTATCATTAGCTATTTTTTTCTATCGCCTCGCCGGCTGGGCGTTTCTTTTTTTCTCCCAGGTAAAAAAAGAAACCAAAAAACCCCTCGTCGATTGTCCCTTCATCTTTATTAACTCTCGATACTCTTTGGTAGGATTTCTTCATTCAGCGATATGCAATCGACTTTTAAAAAAATTATTCTGAAAGCTCTTGCATGACTGTTTTCATATGCATGTGAAGTTCTTTGATTTTGTAGGTCGGTAGTGTGATTCCAAGTTTACCAAACCCACTATAGGTCGGAGAGACTTGTCGTTGTCTAATCTGAAAACTTTTGATACCTCTAAATTCAGAAATGAATATTTTATACATAAGAGATTTTTCTGATCATATATTCACGGATCAATATTCTTTGAGCGTATAGGTTGTCGCATCGATAGATTGGATGATCGTGTTCAGCTGATTGGTTTCTGCGCGATTAAACATCAGTAATGAAGCGTCTTTGGAAATACAGAGACAAGGTATTCATTTGACTATTTTTACTTCTAAGGAGACATAATAGCTTCCTACCGTCTGTATTTTGTGGATCATGTATATGTCGACAAACAACTAAAACCTATCACCTAACAACGTTTGCATTCAGATTTTATTTTTCCTATTCGTTGAATCAAAAGCACTTCTTCATCCTCTTCATCTTCTTCTCTTTCATCGTCATCGTCATCATCGTCATCATCATCTTTCTCGTCGTAAATTTTTATCGAAAGTGTAGAGAGATAAGTTTGGTAGTCAGTTATACCGTTCATCATAGATCATTGAAAAATAAAGTAGTTGTAGCTTATGGAAGCATAGGAGCTTTTCAACTAAAAACAATCCATTGAAATTTTACCAGAAATCTCTATACTCTCAATACTTTATTTTGCTAATGACCATGAAAAACTATATGTCTCAAAAAGTTCGAAGACATAGATACTGTGCACAAACAGGAGTTTTTCTCGAAAGCAGAAATAGGTAAACCAAGAACTATATTACCTTACATATGCCCTCTGGAAAAACTCCAGGGGGTTTTAATTTACACAAATTTTTATTATTAAATTACTTATACCATGAAACAATTGGAACAGATAACTGTAGCACAAGACACCTACACATACACTACTACCGTGACCTTAGAAGAATGCCAAGATATCGCATGACGGATTGCAGAAGAAAATACCACACATGGAAAACATATGTTGGAAAAATCGGCCGAAGAATTATGCATTCAGGCAAAAGAATATTGATGTTGTATTATAAAAAATGCTGACGAACTTATCTGATGCGTTTTCCTTATGCCCGTAGAACAGTGATGAATTACTTTATATGAACGATGATCATTGTTCGTCAAACCCCAACATCGCGGAAAAAATATCAGCTATACCCTCATACAAAACATGCTCAAACTCTATAGTCATCTCCCTCTGTATTCGATCACCAATGTGCCTGCGGTTATGAAAAATACCACCAAACTTCAGCAACACGAATATACCAAAACTATCATTCCTCAACATATCCTAGCGGTATTGGAAGTACCATGAGCGCTCTTGGATAATGACATCATCTATTGTAATGAACTTTTACATGCCTTACTTCAACCCCATGATTAACCTTATTATGAAGCTGATTAGCTTCAACACTACTCAGCATGAAAACGCAGCGATGCAGTTTATCGAACAGTACGTACAAGAGAAATACGGTGACAAGGTCATCTGCGTACACCAAGCTATTTGAGATAATGACAGATATAATCTGATCATAAAAAATACTGAACAACCTGATATCATCCTCGCAGGACACGTCGATACCGTACCAGAACTTTCCAAGGAACAATTCATCCCCAAAATCGAAGGAAATAAATTGTATGGAAGATGAGCCGTCGATATGAAAGCCGGCGTAGCGATCAACATCCAGTTGATAGATTTTATGTTGAAAAATACCATTAAATTTTTTGTGCTCTGTTATGCCGACGAAGAATATAATTTTTTGTGAATGAAAAAATTCACGGAAGTATATGCAGGCAAAATATTTCCGAAATTGACGATAGTCACCGAACCTACGGATACTGCTATCTATACGGGATTCAGGTGAATAGCTGCACTTTCGATGGAGATCAAATGAAAATCCGTGCACTCCGCAAGGAAGCATCTCGGGATCAACGCGATAGAATCTTATGTACATTTCATTGAAGCGTTGGAGCAATACATGCAGACAAAAGATATTGAAGGCTATCAGTCACTTACTAATTTGGCGTGAATGAGTTGATGAATTTATAAAGACAACGAAATCATGTGGCAAGATAATATCGTGCCCTGTGTCGCTAAAGGAAAATTTTCATTGAGGCTAGGGAACAATTTTACCTATGAAGATTTCAGCTGATTTATGAAAACATATTTCGCAGAAACATGAATAGAGCTCATCGAGATCGAGCAGAAAATCTGGTATAATCCCTTGATCCAAGTAGGACTAGAAGCAAAATATGCGAAATATGGGACCGTAGAAAACGGTGCTACCTTTGGGTACTCCGATATACAACTCGTGAAAGAACATCTCGGTGGTGATTGTTTACTCATCTGACCATGACCACGACAGTTAGCTCACCAAGCCGAAGAATACGTCGATATCGATAGCATCGAACAAGCAAAAAACATTATAGAGAACATCTTGAAAGATGTAATTTCGACGTCATAAAACTCTAAAACAATTTTTACTGCATCTCAAATATATCTTGAAAGATGTACAGTAATGTTAAAACCCTGCCATACAGCAGGGTTTTTTTTATTGTTATTGTTTTATGTATTATTTAGAAACCGTAGTCCTCTTTTTCGTTGATCTGTCTCTGGATAATCATAGACTTTTTTGAATCATGCGTTCTCAAACATCTTTCCCGGATTTGTTTTCAGTTGTGTCGTCCTTGTAAGAATGGGTCCTTTTTGATTATCTAGATACCTCTTCAAGAGTTCTTTCCCCACTCATTGCCCTTGCGACATAGTCTCTATAAACAGTTCTGCGAGATAATTTATGATAGTGGTTTTTTGGAGTTGCAGCCTGTTCACCATCGAAGTAAAATCTGATGTATCAAGTTGTAATTTATTTTTGTTTAATTGTATCAAGGGATCATTATAGCCAGAGATGACACCACAGAGCTCATCCGATGTGTTTTTTTGTATCGCTACATCCAATCGATTCTGTTTTTGCACACTTGTTTCCCACATAGCAAGAACGTCTTTGTCGGGATAATATTCTACGAAATCACTGACATCCTGAGATGTTTTCAATTGTTCAAATTCCTTGAAGCTATAATTTTTACCTGTTTTGGCATCTATCATACCTTCTCTCCATATGGGATCATTACCGTATGCATCTTTGTACAGTCTTATATATTCGGCGATATATTTTTGATCGACCGGAGTATTTGCATTTTTTATTGTATAATTTTTCATGGTAAATTTAAAATTTTTAAAAGGAATTAATCGCCGCTGGTGCGGCATAATTTCGACATCATAAAAAGACTTCATTATATTCGACTTTTTTTGTGTCTCAATTAAAAAAACTCCCTCAGACCATTTTCTGAGAGAGCGTGTATTTGGAAGTCACTAGTATCTAGTTATGGGCTTCTTTTCCTCAATCAAAAAATAGTCGATGGACGAGGTGATCCATATGTGTGGTATAATAATTTTGTGTGAGTTCTAGAGTATTCATGATAAGGTTCTAGTAATAATAGTATGATTGGAGTATACAGATTCGTAGTCATTTTTCAACGAAAAAAACCTTATATACAAAAATCCGCCTAGGCGGATTTTTGGTCACAACAAATAGGTAATGTCTTATTCTCCTGCTCTACTCATACACAATGTTTCCAATAATTTCTCAGCAAATATCTCTTCTGTGGTAGGTTTAAAAACCACATTATCAAATACTTCGTTAGGTTTGTGTCCAAGTGCCCCACTGGTAAATTCTATGATTTTAGGAGTTTTTTCTGTGTATTGAGATTTGATTTCGGTAGCAATTTTTACGGGATCCATTCATAACTTATATGGACTGAGAATGATGATATCAAACAATTCTTGTTGTGCTATCTCTAATGCTTCAGCTCAATCCGTTACCATAGTAATATTTTTTTCCTCTATTCCTACATGTTGTAAATAATATTCCATAAGTCTATTACATGTTTTTGAATGATCAGCTACTAATACTTTTGTATTTTCCATATTCTATTTGGTAAAAAACTAAAATATATTATGTGGTGTGTTTCTATATTCATTTTTATTTATATAGCAACATTATTTATTTCTGGTTCCTGGATATCTGATGTGAGGTGCTTTGCTCTTCTGTGGTTTACCGATAGGATAGTGATGTGTCTTTTTTTGGTAGGGGTGTTTTGGTTTCTCTAGGAATACATCGATACACTCCTCTCTATATGATTGGATAATCATTGTCATATCATCTATTCTTTGCATTGTTTTGTAATGTTCTGCCATAACAAGTTCTTCTATACTTCACGTCCTCTGTCATGCTTCGACTACCAGAATAGTTTTTCCTGCGAGATGTTGAGAATGACTCATCGTCAAAGTCTCTAAAATCGCGTCATGCATATCTTCACCACATCATACAACAATTACTCATGGAGTTTCTTGTATATGAGCAATATCGGAAATTGCGAGCACGTTCTTTTCTCGACGCTCTTCTTCGTTTTGGGTAAAATACGTTAATATTTTGGGATCAGTTCTATTCATGTTGTTTTTTATATATATTTCCTAGTAAATGTCAATACAATAGAAAAAAATCATATATATAGTTCTTATCTAGTAAAACATTCTTTTTTTATCTTTTTCGTTTGAGATACCTTTAAAATATTAGTATTGACTTTTGTCTATAAATATATATATTATTTTAAACAAAAATAAAAAATAACTAAAAACAGTATAATTCTATGAACAGAAATGAATGGAAAATTGTAGGGATATTTATCGTTATCATGCTTATCCCTTGGATCATCCTCTTGAGTATGCTCGGTACGGGTGACGTTGGAAAACTCTGGAAAGTAATGACCGGAGGATTCGAATGGATCTTTATTATCGTCGTGCTCTTGATTGCATCCTTCGTACTTCATAAGAAATACCAACAAGCATTTACGCTCCTGGAATATATAGGAGGCTCTATCGCATTGGTTATTTCTGCGCTCGCTACCATCATGTTATTATTCTATTCGACCACCAACCTGGCGGATGATGATAGAATCAATAGTCACATCGCGTATGTGAAATGGGAGGAGCATCATGAAAGCAGCTACGAAGTCTGTGTATCAGAAGATAAGGATGGCAACTGCGAACGTTATGAAACCCGTTGCAGTTATGTACCTGATGCCTATATGGCATACGACAGTGTAGGAAATGTCTTTTCTATCACCCGCGAACAATTCTTCGCGATCGGGAAATACTTCGGTACTCCCATGGAAAAAGATTTTCATAACTACATGAACGATGATTGTGATGATGGCTACTGGTATTACTACCGTTGGGGAGGCACAAAACAGACACGTGTCCCTTCTGCAAAGAAACATCATTATGTGAACTACATCAAAGCTTCTCACTCTGTACTGAAATATTATGGACAGATGAAAGGCTATGAAAAAGATATCGAAAAATATCCTGATGTGTATGAAGGATCATTTGGAGATTTCTACCTCAATCGGGTGATCGATAAGGAATCGGTTGTCCCCGCCTACTGGAAAACCGCTGTGAATAACGAACTCTGTTATCACAACAGTTATCTAGGACCAACTAAAGAAGTAAATGTACTTGTCTACTTCACCAAGCACGACCGTAACTTCACCTATGCATTACATGAAGCGTGGTGTGGTGGTAAGAAGAATGACGTAGTGGTAGTCATCGGCATGGATCATTTCCCCAACATCGCTTGGGTAGAGGTTATGTCATGGACGCCTCATGAAGCATTCAAAATCAAGCTTCGTGACAAGATCCAGGCGCTCAAAACAATCACTGATCAAAACACATTCGTCAAGGCTGTGGTCGACCAAATCCGCGCTCCCGGTGAAGATGGATTTGAACGGTTACATATGACCAACATGGCATATCTCATTGCAGACATTGTTTTACCATGGTGGGCATATATTCTCTCAGCACTGATCATCGTCCTTTTGTATGCACCGCTGATGTGGTGGTTCTTCAGAAATGATATCACTGACGACAACAGCGAACGTTCATCTTCGCGCAATCGATGGACATCATATTCAAGATTTAAAAACAATTATTAATACTCACGTAAAACAAAAATCGAAATTTTTATGGAAAATTACAACAACAGCGCTACCAATAGCGCAAGTGGAACATCATTCTTCGGACAGTATAAAAAATACTTTATCTGGGGTATCGTAATCATCAGTCTTCTCTTCGTCATCATCTATCCCTGGCAGGTGTATAATTATTGTTCAACTACAGAAGTAGATGTACTTGCTATGCAGAACGATTGCAAAATCAACATGTCACAAGCGATGACCATGTCCAAGGGAAGTGACAAAATTCTTACCCGGGAAGAAAACAAATTGATAGAAGTGATGGGTATCGCTGTCGGCAGGTATAAAAATGCCGGTGATGCCTTCCTCTGGATTCAGGAGCAGAACTTACAAGTTTCTGCTGCCAGCTATCAACAAGTAAGACAAACATTGGAAATTTACTACGCGAAATTTTATGCCAAACAGGAGTCATTAAATGATATGGCACGTACCTACAAACGTAAAAGAGCTACCGCATTGTTTGGATTTGTATCACGGAAGTTTGGTTTTCCCACCAAGGAATATATCGACGCCCGTGTGGATGAAATGGTACTGGAAAAAGGCGTGAATTCTACCTATGAATCAAAAGACCGCACTATGCCTGACATTCCTATGAGTGGAGGTGACACTACCAAAAAGAAATAGCAGATAATATATTGCATCATGACAGAGCCGTTGTTTACGGCTCTGTTTTTTTTATGGTATTATTTTTTCATCGCTTGCGCTTTCAACTCCTTGGGCATTTTTTCTATCGCATATCTCAATGCCGTTCTCGGCATCTTCGCCTTATGTTTCATAACATAGTCAAACACTTCTTGCTGATGTGCTTGGCTCGCGACTTTGAGCAATCGACCATATCATTTCTGGACCATATCGTCCTCATCAGTAAGTAAATTATCAGCGATTTGGAATACGTCTGGCAAAAATTTTCCTCTTCTCGCGGGGATGATCAAAGACACCGCAGCCGCTCTTTTTACTCGTCTATTCTTGGACTTGGTCCGCTGCTTCAGCTGAGTAAGATAGCTCGGGAACTGCTCTACGAAGTCACCTATCGTATGGTTACAGAAGGTATCGCACTTTGCTCGGTTGTTGATATACTTCTCTATCCACGAAGTGAAGACAGCAAAATCTTTTTCCTCGTACTGTTTCCTCATCGCATACGTCCACTCACAGACGATAAACGCTTCTTCACAATAATCAGACTGCAACAACGATTCGCAATATCACCATATGGTTTTTTTATCTTCATGTTTGATTTCCTGTCGAATTTTCTTTGCAAATTTTTGGACGACGGGAGTCCTGATTCCATAGAATTTCACCGGTTCTTTGAAGAAGTGGGCGTAGGTTTTTTGAGATTCAGGATCTATTAATGTGTGTAATTGTTTTCTTAGAGTTGTAAGATTGAGCATGGAAATGTTTTAGAAAATAATTTTAAATTTATTTTTTTTATAAATCCTCTCCCCGCAAACGTCATTCCCTTTTACTACACCACGTCATTCCCGCGAAAGCGGGAATCCATACTAAGCAAACTGGATTCCCGATCAGGTCGGGAATGACGTCAAAGAGTAAGGGAATGACGTCAAAACAATGATGGTGTGGGCTGGGGTGGGTTTGTTTATATTTACTCAACTACACATTGACTCCTTTCGTTACACCCCACCTTCTTGATCTCCATGCACTTATACGTACACTGAGGGCTCTGGGCGTTTCGGAAATTGGTTATTATTTTTTCTACGGTCGTCTGGTATTTTTTGTTGATGGCGAGCTGGCATGAGAGTGGGCATTGTCCATAGATACCGATACAATCGTTGTCCGTCTCACAGAATCCATATCTTTGAATTAGTGCCTCTACCTCAGCTTGGCTTGGGGTTCAGATTTTCGTCAACTCGTCTATCGTCGCTACTTGGTAATAATGGTTGCCTGCGGCCGCGTCTAATGCTTTCACGGCGCCTACGAAGTTCACGATATTTCATGGGACGAGATCGTCTTGGATATCCAAGTAATTGCTCCATGATTGTCTATCGATGAACACATGATCGGAATGATCTTCAAAGGTTTTCTTCAGCGCCAAGGTGTCTGCCGCTATCGTCTGTTCGAAGCTTTCATCAGGACCGACTCAGGCCACGATAAGCGCTCACGAGTAAGGCATGGTGTCTGTCAGTGTTGTTCAGGTGGTCGTTGTTCATGGTTGTGTTTGGGGGGTTAGCGTACAACCGGTGAAGACGAAAAGAGCGAGAAGAAGTAAGGAGAGCTTTTTCATAAGAAATTTTTTTATATTTAAAACTAATATATCTGGATAATATTTTTTTCTGACTCGAAAACTATGGGCAAATTTTCTTACTTTTTAACCCCACTTTCTTTTAAGGGGTCAATTTTCATAACTTTTTGACCCCATATTTTACGATATGTTCAAATTTTCCTACTTTTTTCCAGTTATTTTTTTGGATTACTGGAAATCATAGCAGTTTTTCCAGTCATTTTATTTTTGCTTATAATCTTCATAAAGATCTGATTCTTCATCCAAATCATCAAACATTCCTGTCGGCAAAAAATTCGCTCACGTCACGACATCTTTTCATGTCTTCTTTTCCAAGGCTTTCCTTGCATTCTTCGCTATCTGCCCTCATTTCTTCGCTGGGATTTTATTTTCATCAAATCATTTCGCTTCCGTGGTCTCTGCAATCTGTCTTGTGGAAAGTTCAGCCAAAGCGGTAAAAATCAGCTCCGCTTCACTCATATGATCTCTCAGGTTGTGTGATTTGAGGTTTTTTAAATCTTTATGGTCTTGGACTGATAATCATGTCCGTTCCTGATGGATGATATTGGTAAGGATAGCAAATTCATCTCACGATCTGACCTCATTATTCCTCCGATAATCAGTTAATTTATTTCTTGTCTCCTGTCACATCATTCTCTGCTGTATCCGTTTTTCGCTTCTTCCGTATTTTTGTCGGTTTTCTCTAGCTCTATTGAGTGATCTTTCTGGGTCGACCGTTTCTTGCATCCTTTCGTATCACACTCTGGCAAGCCATAATTTGATAGGTTCCGCTTTTTTACTAGGGATCGATTGGACTAAACGAAGGATTATCTCTACATCCGCTACGTCAGTCTTATATGATTTTCCATCTGCAGCAATCATTTTCAGTTGGTCACAATTTGTGACCACCTCAGATCATTCGGCTTTCAAACGTCCTTTCAAGGTCGTCCGATAACTTTTTGCTTTTTTGTAATCCTCTTGGTCAGTAAGGATACTCACCACATCAACAACAGAAAAATACCGTTTCTCTTTTTTATTATCCCACACTCTTCTGATCTTTTTCCCTTCGAACATTGCAATCGCAGTTTTCTCTGTCATCTTCTCTTATTAATAGATAAATCTGTATGTCTCAATTATACTCATCTCCTTTTTGTTGTCAATCTTATTTTTGACAAAACAAAAAGCCCTCCGACTTACGCGAAGGACAAGCCCTCTGACCACCCTTCGACTACGCGAAGGACAAGTGCAGAGGACAAGAGCATACTTCATGCCCTTTATAAGCTCCTTATTTTTTTAATTTTTATCGTCTGCCAAGGTGTCTGCCGCTATCGTCTGTTCGAAGCTTTCATCAGGACCGACTCAGGCCACGATAAGCTCTCACG